>Ga0155876_135_pt2 | contig 43131 bp, 43 predicted proteins | sample RifCSPlowO2_01_FD_107530 | JGI IMG/M metagenome (GOLD analysis project Ga0155876, IMG submission 107530) | Candidatus Buchananbacteria bacterium RIFCSPLOWO2_01_FULL_45_31
TATCTTGCTTATCTTGCTAAAACAGCCCGCCGACCTTCCCCCACCAGTTAATAAACCCGGAGGAAAGACGGAATAAATCGCGGAAGGTGACCAAAAGCAAAAGCAGCATCAAGAGGGCAAAGCCGATATTGTGAATCAAATTTTCCACCTGCTGATTAACGGGCTTTCGCCTGACGGCTTCAATTAAAAGAAAGAAAACCCGGCCGCCGTCCAGAGCCGGAAACGGCAAAAAATTAATGACCGCGATAATAATAGACAAGACGGCCGTAAATTGCAAGAGGTAAAGCAGGCCCATTCTCGTGGCGTCGCCCACCAGCCCCGCGATGCCGATCGGGCCGTAGACTTCGCCGATCATCTGCTGGGAAACGATTAAATTTTTGATTATTGAATAAAAGCCGTAGATCACGCCGCCGGCCATTTTGAAAGTTTCAATAGTGCCGTAATATCCGGCCGCGTACCAGGGATAGGAAATAAAGCCGGTTTTAACCAGGGCCATGCCGATGCCGCCCGCTTTAGTTTCCGCCAAAATTATCGGGGTGGCGGTTTTCTCCAAAACCGCCTTATCCCGCTTGATTTTCAGATTAACCGGGATTCCCACTTTTTGATTGAAATATTGCCGCAGAGCCTCAATTTCAGTGAAATTTTGGCCATCTACCTCTAAAACGCTGTCGCCGGCCATGATTCCGGCCTGCGCCGCGGGCGTTTCGGGCAAGACTTCCATGATTCTTATTTGGATGTCACTGACTCTGGCCAGCTTAGGCAGGACCTGATCTTCAATCACCTGCGGCGAACCGATGCCCAGGCTGAAAGTTAAAAATATCGCGGCCAAAATTATGTTCATGGAAACGCCGGCTGAAATGATTAAAATCCGGCGCCAGATGCTTTGACTGACAAAGCTGTCTTTTTCACCTTTCCCCTCCCCTTCTTCGCCCTTGATTTTAACAAAGCCGCCCAGCGGAATCCAATTCAGGGAATAAATCGTGCCGGCTTCATTTTGGCCGGCGTTTTTTTTGCCCCAGACAAATTGCCATCTCTTCGCGGGGGCAGCCGCGGGATTTGCTTCTTTTGCTTCCGGTTGTTTTGCCGGAAGCAATCTGACGCCGAAAAGCCGCGGCGGCAGGCCGAAACCGAATTCTTCAACTTTAACCTTGAAATAACGGGCGACAAAAAAATGTCCGGCTTCGTGGACCAGGACGAGGATGCCTAAGACGGCGAAGAAGGCGATGAGTGTTGTAAACATAGTTTAAATAAATTTTAGAGAATTTTAATTAATAATGGCCTAAATTACAAATCACAAATTACAAGCACCAAATTACAAATTCAAAACGCGAAATTAAGAGTTTGATCCCGTATTGAAAATACGGGATTGAACATTGTAATTTGCCTGCCCGCCCGCCTGCCTTCGCTATTTACTATATTTTTTAAGGAAAAAATTAGTCGAGATATACTGGGTTAAAATAAGAAATAAGGGAACAGGCATTGCGGGCAGGCCATGCCGTTTACATTTTTTGCAAATAAACCCATTAAAAATCTGATTAAAATGTTTATTAAATAATCCAAGTTAACGGCGAGGCAGGCGGGTTTGGAATTTGATCCCGTATTAAATAATACGGGATTGAATTTGGAATTTCTTCACCAAAATTTTGATTAAATGGTCATGATTTCTTCTTCTTTTTTCTCACTAATTTCTTTAATTTTATCATTATATTCTTTAACAATCTCATCTAATTTCTTTTGCAGATTGAATTTGTCGTCTTCAGTGATCTCCTTGTTTTTCTCTTTCTTAATGATTTCATCCCTTTCCTTGTCGCGGATCTGGCGCACGGCGATGCGGGTTTTTTCCATTTTTTCCCCGACCGATCTGGTCAATTCTTTGCGGCTTTCTTCGGTTAAGGGCGCGACGGTCAGGCGGATCTGGGCGCCTTCATTGACCGGATTAATGCCGATGTTGGCGGCTTGAATCGCTTTTTCAATGTCTTTGGCCGCGGCTTTGTCCCAGGGCTGGACCAGAATCGTTCTGGCTTCAGGCACGGTGATTGAAGCCAGCTGCTTAATCGGCATTTTGGAACCGTAAGCGTCAACTAAAATATTTTCCACGATCATCGGATTGGCCCGGCCGACGCGCAGGGTGGCGAGTTCTTTTTTAAGGTTCTCTAAGGATTTTTCCAGGTCGGATTTGTAAGTGTCAAGCATAAATATTATTAAAATTATTAAGGCTGTATTTTTACGTTTTATTAATTAATATTGAGTTGCTAAGTTGCTAAGTTCGTAAGTTGCTAAGTTTAGATATTAATAATCATTTTTGAATACCTTGACCGCTTAGCGACTTAGCAACTTGGCAACTTACCAACTTAGCAACTAGCCAATTAATATTTTCAAGCTTTTTTGCCGCCAAAACAAAATAAATCAGCTGATCTAAATCTTTACTTCTTACTCGGATTGGCCAAGCCTAGATAAATCACGCCGGGATTATTCGGATCAACCAGCAGGGCCGCGGCGGCCGCCGTCGTCGGCAGGCGCTTGGTCACCCAATTCAGGCCGCCATCAGTTGTCTTGTAAAACGTGGACTGGGTGGCGTAATAGATTTCCTTGTTATCCTTGGGATTCATCGCCACGGCCGAAATATCGGTCATGGTCGGCGGCGTAATCAGCTTGATCGGCTGCCAGCTGGCGCCGCCGTCGTTTGATTTCAATAAGCCGTATTTGGAAACCAAAAGCAAGGAATCGGGCAGACTCAAGTCAAAAATCAAATTTTTATATTCCAGGGCGCCGGAATAAGGTTTCAGGCCGTCATTGATATTATTCCAAGTCGCCCCGCTGTCCTGGCTTTTGAAAAGCCCCTTGTTTTTAGTGGCCAAATAAACTATTTTGGGGCTGGCCGGCGAAATTAAAATTTTGGCGATCCGGCCGCCGAAGCGGTTAACCACCTGCCAATTGCCGCCGCCGTTTTCGCTTTTAACCAAATCGCCGCCGTCATTGCCGGCAAAAACCACGTAGTTGTTGCTCGGGTCAATCGCCAGGGCCGTGGCGGCTTTGGCGTCAAGATAAATTTCCACCCAGTTGCGGCTGCAGTCAATCGTCTTTAAAACCGTATTGCCGTAAGTGGCGTAAATCACGCATTTGTTGCGCGGATCAACGGCCGCGGCTTCAATTTTGCCGTTGCCCACGGGATTGGCTTTCTGCCAGCTGTCGGCCCCATCATAGGAAAAAAGCAAGCCCGCGCCGTCCGCGTTCAAATAAAGCGCCCGGCTGTCCTGGGGGTCAAAGCTTAAGCCCAAGACATTCACGCCCTCAATGCTGCCCAGGCCGCCGGAATGCAAAAACAGATTTTTTGCCGCCCAGGTTTCGCCTTTGTCAAAAGATTTAAAAACTCCGGCCACGACCGGCCCGCCGCCGCCGCCGAGCTGAAAAACGCAGCCAGCGGACAGAAGCCCGACTAAAATCAGCAAGCTAAAAATTTTTGTTTTCCGGGGCATAAATTTTAGAATTAATTAATGAATTACAAATTAAAAATTTCGAGCGTCAAATCCGTGAAAATTACAAACACTTAATTTCACGTTTTGAATTTATAATTTTAGACCGTTGAATAATTAACTTTTTGTGATTTGAAATTTTAACATTAAATTTATATAATCCCTTCACCCTGCGGTCTCTGCCGCAGGGCACCACTTAAGGGGGTTGTAGGGGGATATCCCCCTACAATGCGCGAAGCGCATTGATGGTGGTATAATAGAAACATGGTGAATACTAATAAGGATATTTGGTATTGGTATCACAATGTTTCAGAATGCCACTATCATATCCAGCTAACAATCAAGTACAGAAAATCGTTGTTTGATGAAAAGCACGAAAAGGCGATTATGGACAGTTTGTCAGGCATTAAAGAGCGATATGCCATTGAATTAAGCCATGTGGGTTTTGATAAAAATCATGTTCATTTTCTCGTAAGATTCTTACCCAAGTATTCAGGCGGGAGCGTCATTAGAGTCATCAAGAGTATATCCGCCAAAGCTATTTTTTCTAGGTTTCCAGAAATAAAAAGAGAGTTGTGGGGCGGCGAGTTTTGGACGGACGGTTATTATATTGCCACGGTGAGCGGCAGGGGCACTAAAAAGATTATTGAAAATTATATCAAACAACAAGGTCGAGAACAGGATGTTAATCAGCTGCGGCTCTTTGAGCTGTAGGATACGCCCTGCGGTCTTTGCCGCAGGGTAGTTAACAAAAAAATAAATATTATTTAATCTAAAAAATAAGGGCTAAATTCTCTAAAACTAATTTCGGGTTGACGTTGCCGGCCAAATATTTCTGGGAAGCTTCCAGCGCCGCCAAAATCCGCATCAGCTTTTGCCCCGAAAAATCGCGGGCGATTTCTTCCAGCTCGGCTGATAAATTAAGATTGCTTACGGCCTGGGGCGCGCCGGCTTTTATCAAAAGCAAATCCCGCAAAACCCGGCGCCAGACGGCCAAAATCGCTTTGGCCGCTTCCGCGTCCGCCAAACCGCCGGCCAGCTTGAAACGGCCGGCAATATTGCCCCGCAAAAACGTCAAAAACTGTTTAACCTCGTCTTCAAACGTCAGATACGTCTGCGGGCTGTTTAAATAGGTCAAAGCCAGGCCCGGCCGGCCGGCCGCCAGGGCCGCCAGCAGTTTGGCTTTCTTGCGCTCAACTTTCAGGGTTAATAAATGGTCAAAAATTTCCTGATTGGCCGCCGGCAGGAATTTCAACGTCTGGCAGCGCGAAACAATCGTCTTGGGCAAAAACGCGGTATTCTCCGCCAAAAGAATAATGACGGTGTTTTTTGTCGGCTCTTCCAAAGTTTTTAAAAGCGAATTGGCCGCGTCTTGGCTTAAAGTCTCGGCCTCGTCAATCACCGCGATTTTAAAAGAATTCAAAAATGAACAGAGGTTGAGCTTGTTTTGCAATTCCCGGATTTGGTCAATGCCGATATTTTTTTTCCGCTTCTCGCTTTTCTCGCTTACTTCGCGCTTCAGCCAATAGACATCCGGATGAACTTGATTTTTCAATTGCCGGCAGCACTCGCAAACGCCGCAAGGCACCAATTCACCGTCTTTTTTATGAAAGCTTTTGCAGACCAGGGAATTAACTAAAATTTCAGCCAAAAAACGTTTGCCTAAATGAGCCGGTCCGGCAAACAAATAAGCCTGGGCGATATTGCCGGCTTCCAGGCAATGCTTCAGATATTTGACAATCCCCCGATGGCCGACAATCGGCCAGTTAAAACGGCTTTTTGGCGTTATAGACATAACTATATTTTAACATAAAATAGAATTTTTACAAGGCCTGAAAATAACTAAAAAATAAATCAAGCAAGCAAACCCTGGCCGCATTTTGTATAACTGCGGGCAGGCTGGCAAGTAAATCAAGCCGCTTGATTTACTTTAAAAAAAACGTTCCAGCCAAATTGGTCGAAACGTTTAAATAACCGAAAGAACCGCTTTACCGCTCCTCCTTGAGCTGCTTGGAAATCTCCGCCAAAAGAAGTCTGGCAATGTCAGAATGGCGCTGCCTGACAACGGCAATTAAATCCGTTTCCAGCCGGCTGAAATCAGCGCTGAATTCCATAATGAAATCACCGGCTACGCGGCTGATTTCCTCCGTTCGCTTGGCCGCCGAAAGCTTAGGCCAGCGCAGGTGCCAGAACCGGCTCAAAGCCTTGAACAGAAATTTAAGATCAAAATTCCAAATATTGCTGTTCAGCCTGGCCAGGCCGGTTTCGTCAACCAGCCGCAGCTGCCTTAAAAGCCTTACCGCTTCGCGATAATCGTTTGTCCGGCTAATCCGTAAAAGCTGCCGGCTTTCATCGGTCAATGCCGACAATGCCTTATCGGCTTCTATCTGCTGATGCCGCCAGACTTCCGTTATTACAGCCAGCGATAACGCCGCAAACCCCCCCAATCGCCAAAACCATAAATGCCATTTTTTCTCTCCTTTGCCGCTTTAATTGAATATTGGGAAAACTGCGCGAGTTTTTTCTCTATCTTCCTTTTAGCATACTTTGCCGCGGTTGTCAATGATTTGTAATCAATAAAACAATAAAGCCATAAAACAATAAAACAAATCTTAAGTTTTTGTTTTATTGTTTTATGGCTTTATTGATAAAAAAAGCGTCCCGGCCGAATAGCCGAAACGCTGAATTTGAGAATCAGACCAGCTAGGCCTGTTTTTTTACGGGAAAGGGCAAGATTTCTTCAGCCAGCTTCTGCCGCCGCTCTTCGGCCTGGGCCAGAATCTCGGCCTCCATCGCCTCGGCAATATCCGTCTGGCATTTCTGCCTGATAGCGGCAATCAATTCCTCAAGTTTTTTGGGATCAAGGCCAAAATTATTAATTAAGCCTTTGGCCGCCAAACTGATTTCCTCGCCGCATTTGGCTCGGGAGAGATTCGGCCAGCGCCAAGCCCAGAACCGATCCGCTATTTCCATTAATCGGTTAACGTCAAATTTTTCGCCGGCGCCGCGAGGAAAAACCATCTGGCTGTTTCCATTGGCCAGGCCTAAAAGCTTCAGGGCGCTGACCATAGTGTAATAATCGCAGTCTTTATCGGCTAAAACGGCAAGCAATTCCTGCTGGCTGGTCGTTCTGGTCAAAACCGCTTTCTTTTTACTCCGGTGAAGCTTCGGCTCAACCTGATCCTTTCGGTTTTTCGGCCGGCGGTATTCAGCCAGGCCCAATGCCGCCAAGATTACAAAGGTAATACCTCCAATCAAACCAATAAACCACGTCATTTCCATTTCTCCGCCCTCCTGATTCCTATTGTTAAACGATAAACTGCGCCAGTGCCTCCTGCTTTTATTTTTAGCATATTTTGCCGCGGTTGTCAATTGGTTAATCGGGACAATAAAACAATAAAGCCATAAAACAATGTACAGACGCGGCGGCGGCGCGTCTCTACATTTTTGCTTTATTGATAAAAAAAGCGTCCAACCGGTCCAGGTTAGACGCTCTAAAAATCGCCAAAAATCATCTGCTGATTGCCTCCTCAAAAATCCGGCCCTCAATTTCTTGCCGCGCCCTTTCGGCCGGGGTCAAATATTCAAGCCGGCGGACCGCGATTTTGATTGGTTCGCCGAAGCGGCAATATTCGCAAAGAGCGTCAAGGATGCCATTAAGCGCTTCTTTATTTTTGTATTCGGCCGCCAGCTGGCGGGCCGCGGCCGCGGTTTCCTCGGTCAATTCTATTCCCGATAATCCGGGCCAGCACCACCAGCAGTAGCGCGCCAGCAAGACAACCAATAAATTTGGCGTCAGCCGCTGGGACGCGGTCTTTAAAGTCAGTTCGTTATCCGAGCCAACCAGCCGGAGGTCTTTTAAGGCCGCCAAATACGAATTCTTGCTTTTTGCCAGCAAAGCCGCGGCTACTTTCTCGGCCAGCCAGATGCCCCGGGGGTAATCTTCCAGGGGCAATTCAGCCATTTTTCGGCCGGAATAATTGATTGCCCTTAAATAGCTGATCGTGCCAGCCACCATCAAAAACAACAGAATAGCTCCCATCATGGCCATTCCCTCCTTAACTTGTTTAAAACCTGTTTACACTACCTGTTTACACTACCTGCCTGCTATTCAATTAAACCATTAACTTCATGATATATCTTTTTATCATATCTGGCGATTTTTGTCAAGAGGGAGGTTATGACAAGATTAGGTATTAGGTATTAGGTTGTTAGGTTGTTAGGATATTTAGACCGTTGAATAATTCAAGTTATCTGCGTCTACCCCGTTAGAAATTTATTTCTAAACGGGGTTAATCCGCTTCTATATCTCTAAATTAAGCCAAACATGAAATCAATTCAAGCTGCTTAAAACAATTAATCAACGCTCTCATATTAGGTTTTGGACATAAAAAAACGCCTTAAATTCGGCGTTAATTATTTAATAATCTAATGGCTAACAACCTCCGCCAAAGGCGGATCCGCCTCCATGGCCGGCACTTTGCTTAACCGCGGGCAGGCTGGCGAATAGCTACCTAACAACCTGTCTTTGATAATTATTCTTCTTCTCGTTTAATAAGCTTTATCCTGATATTCCACCGGTCAATTTTTTTTACCGGTGCGGCTTCGGTAATTTCCACGGCATATCTTCCCGGGCCGCTGAATATTTCAAAGCGCTGCCCTGGTTCGGGATTTTTTTCACCCCGAAAGCCTGATTCTAAAGAAAGCTCGCCTGCTTCCAAAAGTTCCAGCATCTGATCAGGTTCCAAGAATTTAGGGCTCCAATCCGCTTCTATTTTTTCTTCTTGCGCTAAAGATTGTTCAGGATGCCCGGGCATGTTTAAAGTTGATAAATTTTTTTACTGTTCTTAATTTATTAAATATAACATCTTAATAAATCTCTTTTAGCAGGACATTCTCAATAAAAATTCCTCTGGGGTACAGGATTCGCTCCAGCTCCTGGCGGGCGTCAATCTCCACTTCCGCTCTTTTGGTCGTGGCGATTTCCTTAAAATCGTATTTGGCGCCGATCATGCGCAGGCGCGACTGAATCGTGGGGCGCACGATTTTTTCCACGAAATTCTGGCCGATGCTTTGCCAGATTTCCGGGATTTGCTCGGGGTCAAGACGCAGTAAAATCGTGCCTTCAATCGTGATTTTTTTGCCGTCCTGGGTGGAGGCGGTAATCGGCTGGTCGCCCAAAAGCTCGGGCCGTTCGGGATTGTATCTTTTGCCGATATCATATTCCAAAGTCTGGGTGTTAAAAAGCGTGGCTCTCTGCCAAAAAGGAATTTTCAAATGCAAGCCGGGCTTATAAATTTTTTTTAAAACCCCCCGGCCCAAATCGTAAATGCAGGCGACATAACCCGGCGGGACATTGATAAAAAATCCCTTCAGCACGTCTTCCACGACGAAAGAATACATTAATTTGTCTAAACCGTCTTCGGCCATAGGTTTATTGGCTAATTTTTGGCCATTTGAGCCTTCTTAAGGCTTATTTGGATAATTATAGTCACTAATGATATTATAGAGGAAAAAATCAGGGATGTCAAAATAAAGATGGATTTGACCGAGGGCAGAAGATACAGAGCCAGAAAGCAAAAAACCGGAAAAAACAAGTTAAAAATCTGCTGCTTTTTGCTTAGCTTATACTCCCGGTGCCAGTGTTCCAGCCTAATGCTGGCAAAAAGGTAAACCCCGACCAAAAACGAAATGAAAAAATCCCTTTGGCCGACGTCAAACCAGAGGAATTTGGTCGTGATAAAGTCCGGAGAAACGATGCCCGGATAAATTAAATGAAGCTTGGCTTCAGTGTTGATGCCGCCCAAAAAGACCTGGTACAGAATCACTAAAATCAAGCCTTGAACCGCCAAAGCCAAAGCCTTGGCCCAGGGCCGGATTTTTTTCTTTTTTAAAAGCCGGCGCACGACCAATTTTTTTTGGACCGGATCGCTGGCAAAATCTTTTTCAATGACTTTTACCTCTTTTCTCAACTGCGCGGTTGTGATCTTGCTCTGCTCGGTTAAGATGGACAGGGGCAAAAGGATAATTCTTAAAATCACCGTTAAAATAATAACCGCCAGGCCGAAATTATAGCCGGAATAATTATTATAAAGAAAGATTAAAAAATTAAAAAGCGGGATGTAGAGGTAATAAGTCCAGACTAAATTGATGATTTCCATAAAATTAAATTAAATTATAATTTTATTCTTATATTTCCGGAACGTCAAAGATAGGAATTTCATAGCTGCCATAACGCCATACGCGCTGGCTTTCCGCCAAAGCAGGGACAAAAGTATTGTTAGTTGATATAGCGTTTGATTTACTATCGATATAAACGCCATCGCCGCAGTTTGTAATAATATTATTTTTAATAAGTTGAGTCCCTGCCATAGACGCGATACCGGTATGGCAATCATCAATAGTATTGCCAGCCACTTCTTGACTGCCATTGGATTTAAGATCAATCCCTTCATGCCCCGCATCGGATAAATAATTATTTATTATTTTAATATTTGAATTAGCCGCCGATATTGCTCCCCACATTGAATGACGAGATATGGTATTTTGAATAATGCTATTCGGCTGCTTACCAATAGGGTTAAGTCCGTTTCTGGTATACTCAACGATAACGTTATCAATAATGCTTCCGTCGCCTTGGAAAATGATTGCTTCCCAATCGGCTAAATTTGGTTTTTGCGCCGCCGATGTAAAAATAATAGGTTGGACTTTCGTACCCTTAGAGACTAATTTCCCCATAACAAAGAGACTGGAATGAGTAGTCGTGTATGATTTAAGCCGGGTCGGATCCTTGTCGTTAAAACCGTCTGCCGGCACTTCATCTCCTCTCCGGCGATCATCCCCTACGGAAAACTTGACGGTTGTTCCCGGCAAGACAGTTAAATTTCCCAAAATTTCAATATCTCCGGTAATATAAATATCGCCGCTCCAAATTTGATTGCCAATAAACCAACCGCTTAGGCGAGTGTTTGATTTTTGAGTTGTTGAAAAGTATTTATAAATAGTAAAAACAATAATTATGATTACAATTATTCCTAAGATATAAAAAATCTTTTTTGAGCTCATGAAAATTATAATTCTAATTTTTGCAAGAAGCTTAAATTATAGCCACTATTTATGCAATCCCACTCTTCAATCCATCTATTGACGGCGCTCCCGCCGGGGGCGAACGCATCTTTAGCTTAAGGGTTTTACTTTTTTAATTAATTTGTCTTTAAAGCTCGGGGACAGGGATTCGAACCCCGATTGACGGCGCCAAAGGCCGCTGTCCTACCATTAGACGATCCCCGAGCCCTGAAGACAAATTCACTGCCGAAAGTGATGGCGCCTCTGGCGCCAAAGGCCGCTGTCCTATTTACCCGCCGAACCCCGACTCTGAACGAAGTGAAGAGGAGGGGGAAGGCGGACCATTAGACGACCTCCGAGTTTTTGACGGGACAAGCGCCGGCCGCTGTCCGGACTCTACCCCGACCGCATGTCGGGGATTAGACTTGCCCGCCGAAACCCGAGCAACGCGAGGGTGTAGGCGGGCGATCCCCGAGTACTGAAGTCAAATATTGACTATTTTAAGCTAAAAATTGGCAGCTGTCAATAGAGGTTTTGCTAAAAATTATGTTGTGTGTTTAATGCGAATGCAACGAATGACGATGCTAATGCTACGAATACAACGAATTGCAACTTTCTGGTATTAGTAGAATTCGTTGTATTAGAATGTTAATTCGCGACATTCGCATTAAACACATACCAATATTTACTTGTTTGATATTTTTAAACTTTCAGATACCTTCTAATGGCAATGCTTGAGCTGATGATATTTAAAAGAATGACGGCCAATAACTCCAGGCCGAAAGTCAGCCAGAAATTATCATTGAAATAATTAATCAGGCTGAATTCCTCGGTTAAAAAGAAATTATTCAAATGGGGCTGGACAAAGCCGATTAAGGGATAAACGATGATAATGGCAAGCACGCAGGCAATGACGCCGTAAAAAATCGCTTCCAATAAAAACGGGCCCTGGACAAACCAGTTGGTGGCGCCGACTAATTTCATGACCGCGATTTCCTGGCGATGGGTGTAAATAGCGACGCGAATCGTGTTAAAGACAATCAAAGAAGCGATTAAGATAAAAACCGCGGAAAGCGAAAAGCCGATTTTTTTCAGGTTGTCTGAAAGGCTTTTAATTTTTTCAATGTAAACTTTATGGTCGTCAAAATTTTTGTCCAAAATCAGCTGATTGTACTTGGAATTGTCCAAAACTCCGATAATCGCCGGATAATCGCTGATATTTTTGGCTTTGACTTGCAAAGTCGCGCCGATCGGATTGGCGCTTAATTCTTCCAGCGAATCAATAATCATCTGGTCTTGGAGGTGTTTTTTCCGGAATTTTTCCAGAGCGTCTTTTTGAGAAACATAGGCGATTTCTTTGACCTGGGTCAGAGAGGAAAGATAGCTTTCTACCTCCAAAACCTGGGGTTCGGTGATATCGGGCTTGAAATACAAGCTGATATCAACTTTGTTTTCAATAATCTGGGTGGCGGCGCCGGAAATGACATTGATCACAATTAAAAAATTAATGGAAACGAAAGTCAAAACAATAATGGTAATCGTGACAATTGACAGCCAGATATTGCGCCAAAAACTCTGGCTGGCGAAAAGAAAAATTCTGACAAAGGAAGTTAAAATCATAGATTTAAAGCAGGTATTTACCGACCTTTTGGTCGGAGCTGACTTGGCCGTTATCCAAAGTGATCACTCTTTTATTGATGGAATTGACCACTTCGCTGTTATGGGAAACCAAAAGCACGGTCGTGCCGAATTCATTGATTTTTAAAAGCAAGTCCACGATTTCCCGGGTGTTAAACGCGTCCAGGTTGCCGGTCGGCTCGTCGGCCACCAGAATTTTCGGCCGGTGGACCAGGGCGCGGGCAATCGCGACTCGCTGCTGCTCGCCGCCGGAAAGCTGGCGGGGATAGCGGTCCTGCTTATTTTCCAGGCCGACAATTTTCAAAACTTGGGGGATGATTTCTTTGATTTTTTCGCGGTCGGTGCCGCAGACTTCCAAAGCAAAAGCGATATTTTCAAAAACTGTCTTCTTGCTTAAAAGCTTGAAGTCCTGGAAAACCACGCCGATTTGCCGCCGCAGGACCGGAATTTCGCTTTGCCGGATATTGGTAATGTCCCAGCCGCCGACAATGATTTCGCCTTTGGTCGGCGACTCTTCAGCGATTAAAATCCTGACCAAAGTGGTCTTGCCCGTGCCGCTGCGGCCGACAATGCTAACAAATTCCTTCGGCCTGATGTGAAGGTTGATGTTTTTTAAGGCCGCCACGTCGGGCGGATAGATTTTGCTCAAATTTTTGAAAATTATCATGGTTTTTACGGGGGCCTTTTCTTATTCTGAAAATTTGTTATAATCTAATTGTCTTAGTTCGGGCTCGCTTATCAGGGCTCGACCTCGCCAAAGGCGGGCTTGCCCGCCGAAGCTCGCCGACCTTCGTCGGCTGAAAGAAAGGCGAGCGTAGGCGGGTGTCGTATAACGGCTATTATATCAGCTTCCCAAGCTGAGGACACGGGTTCGACTCCCGTCATCCGCTATTTCGGTTCTGCGCCGAAGGCGCATCCGCCTCCCTGGCCGGACAGGCTGGCGGGGACCCCGCTCACCCGCTATTTAAAACAGGAATTAAATGATTATTTTACCTTTATCGCCTGCCCGTCCTAGCCCAAGCCCGTGTAGCTCAATGGTAGAGCAACCGCTTCGTAAGCGGTAGGTTGTCGGTTCAATTCCGACCATGGGCTTTTTTGTTTATTTAAAAACAATTCGGTTTAAAGCCGCACCAACCGCCAGATTTTAATTTTGGTTTTTAAGTCTTTAACCAGATCATCAAGATTTTTGCCTTTAATTAAGATTTGGCTGGCGCGCACTTTGGCCAGATTACCGCTTTCATCGGTTAATTTTTCTTCTAATTTGATTAGGTGGTAGCCCAGGCGGGTTTTTATAATCCCGCTTGTCTGGCCAATCTCCAGATTAAAGGCGGCGTTTTCAATTTCTAAAAGCATTTCGCCCCGGCCGAAATAACCCAGATCGCCGCCCTGCGCGCCGGTAATATCCTGGCTGTATAATCTGGCCAATTCGGCAAATGATTTTTGGCCGATTTTTATTTCTTCAAAAATCGCCTGAATCGTTCCCTCGGCTTGTTTGTTGTATTCACGGTCGGCGATTAAAGCCAGATCCAATTTATTTTTCAAAAGCATCGGCTTAATGATTTCGTTTTGAAAATCAGCCAAATGCCAGCCGTATAATTCTTTGATTTGTTTTTCCAAAGCCGCCTGATTGCCGATTTCTTTGATTAATTTCTGGGTTTGGGCCTTAATTTCTTCGGCCGCCGCCGTTATTTGATAATTTTTGGCCGCTTGTTCAATTATTTTTTCGTCAATCATCCTTTCCAGAACCGATTTTTTGGTTTGTTTTAAATCCGGCAAAGTCAAATTCGGGTTGAGCGCTTTTTGCTTAAGGTAAAAATTATTGACCGCGCTTACTTCTTTTTGCCATTGATAATAATAAATCGGCCGGCCGCCGACCAGCGCCGCCGGATAAGGGATAATTCTTGCAATCGCTCCCGCCGCTTGATTTTGCCAGGCAAATAAGTAAAGGCCGGCGCTGAAAATCAGAAAGAATAAAAATATCAGCGCCAAAACCAAAACCATGATTTTTAAAGGCGATTTTTTTCTGCCCGGAGGCAATAAGAGCCGCGGGGCGGGCGGCTTAATCGGCCTGGCCGGCATCTTTGCCAAAATCGGCCTGGCTTTGGCGGCCTTTTCTTTTTTGACTTCGGCTGGTTTTAAAATCGGCTTAATTGAAGTCTTTGGCCGCGGGGCAATCGGCAAAATTGCCGCGGGTTTTGCCGGCTTGGGCAAAACCGCTTCCCTTTTTTCGGCAATCCAATTTAAAACAGTATTTCTTAATTTAGCCATCTCCGGATTAATGGGATTGGCGGCTTGATTTTTATCGGGTTTTATATCAGCCATAAATATTACCGATAAAATAAATTAGAAGTAAATCAAAAGCCCGCCGCTTTTAATTTACTCATAATTTACTTTTAATTTACTCGTAACCACTTTTAGCTTTATTCAAAGAAATATTGCCACCATTTTTGCGGATTGGTTTTGGGTTTTTCCGCCGCGGCTTCGGTTTTATTTTGAGCCAGTTTATTTTTGGCTGAATCAGCAATCACCACCACCTTCTCCCCTTCTTTTTTCAGCCCCAAATCAACCCGCGCCTTTTCTTCAATATAGGCGGTGGAATTAAAATAATCAACCATCTGTTTTAATTCCAGATTGTCTTTTTCCAGCTGGCCGATTTCCGCCTTTAAACCGCCGATTTCCCGGTTAATTTGACGATTTTTTTGGAAGCCGCGGCTGAAATTCATGATAATAAAAACCAGGCCAATCAATAAAGCCAAAAAGACGGCTTTGGTTTTCCAGCTGATTTTTGATTTTGGTTTTTCGTTTCTGATCATTTGAGCAGGTTATTCAAATTATAACATTTTTCTTAACTTGGTTCAATTTTTTAAAAGTAAATCAAGCGAGTTAAGTAAATTAAGTGAATTAAGCGGCTTAATTTACTTTTTTTCTTTAGACTCTTCCGGCTCGTCCGACTCTTCTAAAATCTGCTTGAATTTGTCCTCGCCCAAACCGGCTTTGATTTTTTTGACTAAATTGACCAATTCTTGCGCCGAAAGGCTGGTCGTGTCAAATTTTTCCCGCAAAGTGTCGGCTTTTAGCTGTAAAATCAGCTGCTGAATCTTTTGGGGCTGGGGAATATTTCTGATTTCAATCGCGGTTTTGCTCTCCGCGATCGTAATCCTGACGGTGCCGCACCTGGCAAACGTCTGCCAAACGCCTTTAATTTGGTAAAAAACATCCTGAATTTTTATCAAAGGCTCGCTGGAAACAATCCGGGTAAAAACGCCCTGCTGGTCAACGTCAATAAGGCGCTGGTTAGTAATGATAAAAACGCGGTAATACCAGACGATAAACAGCCGCAGCGCCCAAACCAGGCCGAGAAGCAAACTGGCAAAAAAAATCGCGGCGCCGAGATTGCCCCGGGCAAACAGGGGAAAAAGAAAAAAGAACGGCGCCAGAATTAAAATTAAAGGCGGAATTAAGGCAAAAAAAAGCTGGTTTTTTGACTGGCGGACGGCTTGAATGAACTGTTCATCGTCGTTTAAAATCAAATTTTTGCAGGCTAAATTAGGCATAAGCTTTTATTTTTTTAACGATAAAATAAAATTTGGCGATTTCAATGCCGGCAATCTGCAAGAAAACCACCCCGGCAATCAAGGCCCAGTCAAAAAAGGCCAGATTTACAGTTTGAAAAATTGACTGTAAATGAGGCTCGTAAATTGCCAGAAGCTGAAGGAAAAAACCCAGGCCGACAGCGCCAAGGAGATAGAGATTGGTTAAAGGATTTTGGCTGAATATTGAATGCCGCAAACTGCGGCAAGAAAAAACATAGGCCAAAGAATCAACGCCCAAAAGCGCGAAAATCAAAGTGCGGATGTAGTTTATGGAATACAGACCGCTTTTTGACAAGTAATAAAACAAGCCCAAGAGCGCGAGATTGACGAAAAGCCCGATGATAAAAATCAACGTCTTCATTTCCCGATCCATGATTTTTTTGTCTTTTTTTCGCGGTTTTTCTCGCATAATTTCTTTCTCCCCTTTTTCAAAAATCAAAGCCAAATTCGGCAGGCCGTCGTCAATTAAATTAATCCAGATAATCTGGGCGGGCAAAATCGGCAAGGGCAGGGCTAAAATCAATGACCCGACGACTAAAATTATTTCCGAGAAGCTGTCGGCCAAAAGATATAAAATAATTTTTTTAATATTGTCAAAAATGACCCGGCCCTGGCGGATGGCCGAAACGATAGTTTTAAAATTATCATCCAATAAAATAATATCCGAGGTTTCCTTGGCTACGTCCGTGCCGGAGTTCAGGGCAATGCCGACATCGGCGGCTTTCAGGGCCGGCGCGTCATTGACGCCGTCGCCGGTCATGGCCACCACCTGTCCCTGATCCTGCCAGGCTTTGATAATTCTTAATTTATGGCGCGGTTCAACCCGGGCATAGATGTCAATGATTTTTATTCTTTTGGCCAATTCTTCGTCGCTTAATTGGTCCAAGTCAGCGCCCGCCAGAATATTTTTTTCTTCAATTTTTATGCCCAGCTCCGAGACAATCGCCTTGGCCGTCAATTTATGGTCGCCGGTGACAATAATCGGGCGAATGCCGGCCTTTTTAGCTAAAGCCATGGTTTCTTTGGCTTCCGGGCGCAGCGGATCTTTTAAGGCGATAAAACCGACGAAGGTCAAATCGCTTAATTCTTTATTTAAATCGGCATTTTTGTCCGGCGGCAGCTGCTTGTAAGCGAAAGCCAAAAGCCTTAATCCCTGCTTGGTTAAATTTTCATATTTGGCCTTTAAAGATTTTAAAAGCGGCTCGTCAATTAATTTTTTTTCGCGGCCGGTTCTTATTTTTGAGCACATGGCCAAAACCATTTCCGGCGCCCCCTTGGCATAGATGACATTTTTTTCCGGATCCAGGCGATTAAGGGTGGCCATGTATTTGGTTTCCGAGGAAAAAGCGAGCTCCTTCAGTCTTGATTGCCGCCCCTTTATTTTTTCATAAGGAATGCCCGATTCAATCGCGGCCATAAGAAGCGCGCTTTCCGTCGGATCGCCGATAACGCGCCATTGATTAAGCTCGTCTTGGGGATTTTCAATGACCGCGTTATTGCAAAGCAAGGCGATTTTTATGATTAAATCATGATCTTCCAGACTGGCGTTGTCTTCGTAGGGATGAGCGTGTTTAATCGGCAAATCCTGCCCGATGGTGACGATTTTAGCCACTTGCATTTTGCCTTCAGTTAAAGTCCCGGTTTTATCCGAGCAAATAATGGAAACGCTGCCTAAGGTTTCAGCCGCGATTAGCCGGCGGATTAAGGCTTTTTCTTTCAAAATTGCCTGCATGCCAACCGCCAAAATCGCCGTCACGGAAACCAGCAAGCCTTCGGGAATAGCCGCCACGGCCACGGCCGCGGCCAGATTAAGCATGCCTTCGCGAGCCGCTTCTCCAAAACCGAATATCGGCCGGCCCTGAATCTTGCCTAAAATGACGATTAGGCCGCAGATAAAAATCACGACATAAGTTAAATTCTTGGAAAAAACCGCCAATTGTTTTTGTAGCGGCGTTTTTTCTTCTTTAGTATCTTTAATCAACTGGGTAATCTGGCCCAATTCGGTATTAAGGCCGGTTTCGCAAACAATAGCTGCCGCTTTGCCGCGCGAAACCACAGTGCCGGAATAAACCATGTTTTCCCTTTCGGCTAAAGGCGCGCCCCGGGCCAAAACCTTCAAAGTTTTATTTGAAGGCATTGATTCGCCGGTCAGGGACGCTTCCGTTGCCTGAAAATCCTGGACAGTTATCAGCCGGCAATCGGCCGAAATTTTATCGCCCGGCGCCAAAAAAATTATATCGCCAGACACCAACTCCGAAGCCTTAATCAGGATTTCATTGCCGTCCCTTAAGACTTTGGCTTTTTGCTCAACCAGCCGGCGCAGATAAGCGATTGATTTATTGGCTTTATTTTCCTGGTAAAACCCCAGAATCGTATTAAGGAAAACCGCCGCCAGGATAATGCCCATATCCACGAAATCCTGTAAAATAAAAGAGATTGCCGCGGCGGCAAGCAAGACGTAAACCAAGGGACTTTTAAATTGACTTAAAAGAATGATTAAAGCCCCCAGGCGTTTTTCTTCCGGCAGCTTGTTTGAGCCGTATTTTTCCCGCCGCGCCTTGACTTTAGCGCTAGACAAGCCGTTTTGATCGGCTTGCAGCTTGTGAAAAATTTTATCAATCGGCAAAGCGTGCCAAAGGATTTTTTCCATAATAATTTTAATGACAAGTCTGATTATATTATAACATAAAAATAAAAGATTTGCCATCTTATGGCAAATCAATTGCTCTAATCAACCGGAAATGAAATTAGGGCCGGCAAAACTTGGGATTTTTCAGGCATTTTTTAATTTTCGGCAAAGCTTTTAAGGCGGCTTTTTCGCCGGCCTTGATTAAACGGCTGACCTGGCGGTTGTCAAAAAATTTGTTCCAGCCGACCAGGCCGTTGACAAAAAGCATGGCTATTGCTAAAATTCAATAAGAAAACGAACTTTGAAAACTAGGCTTTAAAACAAGTGTCGCTAAGCGATTAAATAAAAGGAGGAAGATAAAATGGCTTGGAATTTAAACGAGTGGACTTTTGCCACCCGTGGTCTGCCGATTAGAGACTTTCTACAGGCAAACTACATCAATGAAGAAATCAGAAGAAGTGGCGGAAGTCTACAAAAAGCTCTTGCGGTGCAGGGTCAGGAAATAGCGCAAGCTTTTACTCACGCCCTTGCTACTGACCCAGCGGCTAGAATGATAGGCGGCCCATTAACGGCGGATCAGCTTTATTCCATCTTTGACACCAGCCGGATTGAAGATGGCTTGGAATCATTAAAGGCGGAATTTAATTGGGGAATCAGTCAGGTCGTCTGGCAATTGGAGCTTCAGGGAAAACAGCTTCAAACCATTATTGAGCTTTTGATGGCGCCTTTGGAAACCGCCGCCAAGGAACTCCGCCGGCGAGCCGAGTTTGCTTATCAAAATGGCTGGGTCGATGAAGCGGAAAAGGATTTTCTGAAATCGGCTGAACTGAACTATCAAGATTTTGCCGTCCACTTTTCGCTGGGACATATCTACTTCCATCAAAGACAGGATCCGGCAAAAGCGCTGCCCTATTTTGAAAAAACTGCCAAGTATGCCGCCCCGCGCTCAACCCAATATGCCGCTGAAGCCTGCTTAATGGCCAGTCTGACTCACCGTCTTTTAGGTAATCTAACCGAAGCTATTAGCATGGCAGAAAACGCGGTCAACTTTAATCCAAGCTTATATGAAGCTCGCTACCAAATAGCTAAACTCTTCGCTCTTTTAGGAGATCAAGAAGAATCGGTTAGAGAGTTAGAAATTATTATTCTCATTGACCCTAAATACTGCGAAAAAGCCAGACAGGACGTTGATTTTGACCAGGTTAGAGAATTGGTTAATGGATTGATGAGAAGATTGCGATCAGAAGCCAGGGGGAAAGTTATAAGACAGATTAAACATCTGAAATCGTCTTTTCTTTCACAGCAACAGGAGCTTGTCCAGATTCCCTCGCAGGATATAGAGCCGAGAACAGAGCGGGTAATTCAAGAAATCCAAGTATTAATTGAAAAAATAGAAGAACTAATGGCTGAAGATAGCTATTTTGGCTATCAGTGTGTCAATAAGTTGATAGAATAGAAAGGAGGTAAATAATGGGCCTACGAACAGAGTTGGAAGAACTTAGAGGTTTAATTGAATCAGCAAAAGGAAAACCTCTACGGCGAATGGCAAATAAATTTCGGCAAGCTGAAGAAAAAATAAGAAGACAAAAAAGAGACTTTGAAACTTCTCGTGACCAAAAAATAAGAGAACTTAAGGAACTCCAAGAAAAGATAATGGCGATTGCTGGTAATAGTATACCTCTCATGGCTACAATAGGAGCAGTGGCAGGGGTGATATATGCGGTTATAGATTCCTTCTCCTCGTTACAGGGCACATGGCCTGTAAAGGTAGCAGCAATGTTCCTATTATGGCCCGCTATGCTTATACTTGCTGTAATAGTAGCGATAGTGGGAGGAGTAGCTGGACTGCTCGTAGGAGGATTGCTGTATGGAGTGGGAGAAATAGCTCATGAAGGTTTAACTTCCTCCATAGAATCGCTTGAAAAGCAAACTTGGAAGCCCTCACAACTCCCGCAATCAACTCCCAAAGATCTTTTGCCTCACTAAAGGCCAACTAGCTGTCCTTAATATTAGATCTTGTTTGAACTAATAAGGATGGCTTTTTTATTTAATAAAAGATTTGCCATCTTATGGCAAATCAATTGCTCTAATCAACCGGAAATGAAATTAGGGCCGGCAAAACTTGGGATTTTTCAGGCATTTTTTAATTTTCGGCAAAGCTTTTAAGGCGGCTTTTTCGCCGGCCTTGATTAAACGGCTGACCTGGCGGTTGTCAAAAAATTTGTTCCAGCCGACCAGGCCGATTTCCGGCACGATCGGCTCAATGACTAAATCGGAAGCCCGCAGGCTTTTTTGCGCCAGATGGCGGCGCAGGATATTTAAGGCGCGGATGGAAATTTTCGGCAGCGAGTCAATATTATTCGTATTATTGAACTGTAAGTCGTCTAGATTGACGGTAATGACGAAATTCGCGCCCATTTTTCTGACCACGTCGTCGGGCAAGGGATTGCAAAGCCCGCCGTCGGCCAATAAATAGCTACGGTAGGCCACCGGCTGAAAAACCGGCGGCACGGAGAGGCTCGCCCGAACCGCCTTGATTAGATTGCCTTTGGCCAAATCAACCTCCCGGCCGCTTTTTAAATCAGTCGTCACCACGGAAAGCGGGATCTTCAAGCTCTTAAAGCTATTGTCGGCCAGCCATTCTTTAATCAATTTTTCCACTTTTTTGCCTTTAAGCAATCCCCCGCCCAAAGACGGATCAAACAGAGAAAACGCAGTTTGCCAGTTATGAGCCAGGGCGATCTCTTCCATTTTCTTCGCGTCAAGGTAAGCCGCGAAATGGGCGCCAACCAAAGCGCCTATACTGGCGCCGGCGATAAAATCAATCGGAATATTATTCTGCTGCAAAACCTTGATGACGCCGATATGAGCCAGGCCTTTGACGCCGCCGCTGCCCAGGGCTAAGCCGACCTTGGTTCTTCTTTTACTTGGCATACTTATAGTAAGGTTAGCAGGTTGGTAGGTCAGTAGGTTGGTAGGATTAAAATCCAACCGCCATTATTTTATTGAATCAATTTTTTTTATCGCTTATTATTTTATTCTTAAAAAATCAAATAAACCTACCGGCCTAACAAGGCTTCAATAATTTTGTTCCTCTGGCTCAAGCTACCCGCATGCATCACGACAATGATCTCATCGCCTTTTTTCAGGGCCGCGGTGCGCTGGGCTTCAATTAAATAGCCGGTCTTGGCGCCGTCCGGCCCGTATTGCATCAAGCTGTAATTGCGGTTTTTAACCTCAATATTTTTGGCCGAATTATCGGCCGCCACGGCCGCCACGGAATAAGAGCTTAGGCGGGTGGCCTCGGCGATTTGGGCTTGGGCAAAAGCGGCTTTGGCGATTATAGCCATTTCTTTGGGCGTGGTGACATTATGCGAATCCAGGCCGGCGATGTCGTAGAACTTGGTTTTTTTCAGGCCCAGCTCTTCGGCTTTCTTGTTCATTAAAGCGACAAATTCCGGCCGGCCCAGGCCCGTGGCATCAACCAAAGCGGCGGCGGCCTGGTTGGACGAGGCTAAAAGCATGGCTACCCAAAGGCCGTCAAGCGAAATTTGGTCGCCTTGGGCCAAGTCAACTTCGCTGGTCTTGTCGCCGCCGGCATAAAGGCCGGGATAATCAATCGCTTCCCGGCTGATGGTGATATTTTTAGTCCAGTTCGGCTTTTGCTCCAAAAATACCGAAGCGGTCATTAATTTGGTCAGGGAAGCGAGGGGCAGGATCGTATCGGCATAATAATCGTGGGAATACGAAATACCGTCGTATTTGACGTAAGCGACATTATTAAAAGTCGTATCATGGACCACTTGCGTCTGATTCATCGGGATTTGCCGCAAATTGTCATTATTAATGCCTAAAGAAAATTTCCTCATTATCTCATAAGCCGCTTCGCCGTCTTTTAAATAGTAACGCAGACCGTCAATCGGATTGACATACCAGGCTTCCCCGTTTTTTTCCACCCGCAGCAATATCCGGCCTTTGACCCGGTTAATCAGTTCGATATCGGAAAACTCGCCCTTGGCGGTCGGAATTTTCGCCAAATCTTTATCGGCAATGCCCAGACCCAATGAACGCATGATAAAATAAGCGGCCGGCCCGTCCTGAAGGTAATAACGTTCGTTGGTTTTCGGATAAACATACCAGGCCCGGCCGTAGCTTTCCACCTGCAATAGAATCCGGCCGGAAAGCTGCTTAGCTAAATCAATCTCCGCGGCCCGGACAAAACCGGCCGGCGCGGCTAACAAGCCAAGAATAAAAAAGATTAAAGCGGTTTTTTTCATATCTTTATTATAACAAAAAACCACCCTTAAAGACAGAGTGGGCTTCTGGTGGGGAGTGTGGGGATCGAACCCACGACCATCAGCTTAAAAGGCCTCCTATGGATTAAATCCCCTATTAACTAAGCCGATGCCACCAATAATGGACTCCCATTTGTTTGGGATAATTATAAACAGGCGGGTTTTTGGTCTTTAAATTTCATTCAAGACCATGAGTGAACCCCGCGCCTATTTTACTCATTAATCATATTCAATTTAAACAATAATCGGTAAAATGGGTGCGGGGCGAATCGAATAGTGGGGAGTGCGGGGATCGAACCCACGACCATCAGCTTAAAAGGCCTCCTATGGGTTAAATCCCCTATTAACTAAGCTGATGCCACCAATAATGGACTCCTATTTTTGTTTGGGATAATTAATATGCCAATGATTTTTGTTAATCGCTACATCTTTAAATTTCGGCCTAGATTAGTCACATTAATTTAGAATTTCCAAATTTTTACTGCTATTTCGGCTAAACTCTCACCTCGTTGATCAACTTGAGGAAATTTAAAATTTTTATAATCATTTACTAAATCCCCTGCCCTGTTTTTATCATATTCTGGCGCCAGAATGGATTATTATGCTATTCACAAGGTATTAAAGCGCCATTTGCGGATTTGCGGAATAAAAAAATGCGTGACTTTGCACACATTACGCCATTCTTTTGCCACCCACCTCCTGCGCCAGGGCGCCGACCTTTTTACGATAAAGGAAATGCCAGGCCATGAGAACATTAATAGCACTCAAATCTATCTGCACACGAATATCCAGCAGAAAATGCTAGCCGTTGAAAAATTGGATTTTTTTAATAGGGATCGGTTAGAGATATAATCAACCCTAAAATTACCGAGCCATTTATTAAAAACTCCCCCATTTTTTGGGGAGTATTTTTCGCGTTATATATTAGCACTGAATGAGTATAAGAATTCAATGCACAAAAAAATACCGCGGGAGCAGTAGTTTTAACTTACATTCTATTTAATAATCTTTATGTAGATTTTTATTTCTAATATTCATAAGAAACATCATACAGGCATTTAGAAACCACTAGCTTTTCTTTACAATCATTTGAACACTTCAATATTCCCCTACACTCTTTACATATAACAAATACAAAGGCTAATTTATTATCTTTAAATGGCTTATATATTTTAAATATATTTTTTGCTACTTCACTAAAATATCCCTCTTTCCTTTTTAATTGAAAATACTCTTCGGCGTCTCGTATTTTCTCCATCTTTCCATCTTCAATATTTTTTATGACGTAGAAAGCTTTTTCTAACTCAACATCAAAATTATCAACATTATTACTCTGATTATTTAATTTAAACCACGATTTTAACTTTTTTGAAAAAGTTGTAGTACAAGTTATACTGTCCATCTATTTTAACATTTCAAGAAGTTGTTTATGGTCATTCAATATAATTCTTTCTGCATAATCTTCGGGTTTAATCCCAGCACTTATATCTAGTAATCTATTTATGACGCTATTAGGCAATATAAACTCTTTATCGGGTCGTTCTGCGCTTTCTACATATGCGTTCCAGTATTTTGAAGGATTATCTATTGCTTCTTGCATAGTTATAACCTTACCTTCATCAATCTCATTTATTAATTGCTCTTTATGCAATTCTCTACTTTTAGGCCAAAAACTTTTGCATTCTACTATTTTTTTGTCTATTTCGTTTTCAATAAGGTTATAATCTTCACTTTCTCGTTTTATTTCCTCAAGAATTGGCTGAAATGAATTTACCCCATTTGTCGTTAGACTTAGATTATATCCATCTTTTTTTACTAATCCCATCTCTTCTAATTCACTTATATAACTATAAAATTTTTTATTGAATGGCCCATGGCTATAAGGATAAAAACCAGTGTGTAAAAAACTGATTTTTTTAGATAGATCAACCTGCGCCGTAAATAAAGTTTTTATTAAAATACCTATAGTAATTGGTATATCTTTTTCTTCACCCTTTAATAAAATAAAAAGAATGAAAAAAAAGTCATTTAACTTTTCAATACCGTCCTTGGGAGAATGTTTCCCTGGATCATATTTAACTAATTTTAATTTTGGTTGTGTAAACATTATTAATTGTTTATATTCTAAGTATATAGTATATTTTTATAAATAACAATATACTATACCATATTAAATAAAATTTGTCAATACCTCTAAAAAACTCCCCTCATTTTAGGGAGTTTTTAGAGCTTTTTGCACTATATTTCTTTATATCTTAAATCCCCTGGGAATCATAATTCTATGCTTTTTATACGCATTGCAGCGACTACAGGCTAAAATAAGGTTTTTGGGGTTGTTTGAACCAAAACTCTGAGCTGGGACTTTCTTACCATCTTTAGAGCGCATTTTTCTAATTTTTTTGTTTAACTCATTTGTAGCAAGAGGAATTACATGATCAACATTGAATTTCTTCATCTTACTGCAATCTTGATGTAGTTTTAGTTGACAATTTAATCCGTATTTTTTTACAAGATCATGAAATATTTTCTTTTGAATACTATTAAATTCCCTTCTTTTTATTAGTGGGTTTCTAAAATCAAATAAATCTTTGTACTTTATAAAACCCTTACTACTAGCCATTAAAACCTTGAAGAAATAATTTTTGTCTTCTGGAAAATCAAAATTCATTTTTATCTTAATATTTTATTTAACCATTCAATCGCCGCCTCACCTTCTTTTCTTAATATTGAATCTATTGGCTTATTATGCTTTACAGCATTCCTAAATTCTTTAAAATTATTGAATTTTACCTGGATTTCTGATTTGGATTTAAATTTATCTTCAAATATTTTCCAATTAATTATAATTATCTTACAATAATCCATAACATCGCACTGACACAACTTATCCGCATTAGTTAAATCCGCGGGATCAATAGCTGGGTTTTTTTTCAAATAATTATCCAACCTTTCTTTAATAGTTTCTTGAATATCGCCAGGTATTGAATTTTTCCAATAATTTGAGCCATATTCTTTTGAGAGACTAATATCAATAAAGGAACGAAGTTTATCTTCTGTTAGATCTATAGCTTTATTCTTATCTGATCCTAGGGTTTGATTAATTTTAGAACCAATCAATCTTTGAAATTCCTCAAGTATTAATTGTCCTCGTTCGTTTAAAAATTCATCAAAATCATCATTTTCAATAAATTTACCAGATGGAATTAAATGGGACGATAATATTTCATCGAAATTTTCTTCGTTACCTTTCCTAAAAGAAAAAAAATATTCGCTGGGCTTCTTCGCTGATATCTCTTTATTTAATTCAGCAGGAATAAAGCAAAAATTAAGTAATGAATTAATTTTCTTGCCATTGACACCGATCTTTTTTAAGTAGCTTCGGCTAAAAATATGATGCTTTTCTTTATTGTTAAAATCTGAACAAAATGAATAATCCAGCGGTATATAGCTATTGTTTTTGAAATGTTTTGGCTCTTTCTTCGCTAAAAGGCACAAAAAAATATTTCTAATGGCCGACTTATTTGACATTCTCATACTCTTTAACTTTTCCACATCTAAATCAATTGAAATTTTAATATTAGGTTCTTTCCCATTTAAAATTGGATCAAAAATCTTTTTCTTATCTTCTTCCATGGCTGTATCCCTTGAGGTGCTATATCTTTCACCTAAAGAATAACTCCAAAACCACTTATTTACATATTCACTTTGACGACTATCTAAATGGTGGCCACTGATATTATAAAATAAATAGGCTAATAGAGATATCATAGAAGGATAAGGCACAAAATCAAAAATTTTAACCCCAAGATTATTCCTTAAATAATCTATGGCCAATTCTAAAGCATTTTCTATTTTAGACCATTTTTGACTTATCTCCTCCTTTTTTATTTTTAGTAAATATTGTTGCCGACAATAACCATTTATAATGAGCGATGTAGCATACAAAACTAATTCTGGATTAATTTTACCAAAGCCTGTTTCTTTAATTTTTTTTTCAAAATCTTCATATTTTATTCTTAGATCAAAATCTTGGTTCCATGTACTAGCTACGACCAAATCAAAAATGCTTAATTTTTGGCCACCCTGATTAATTCTTTCAAAAATTTCTATCGCATCTTCAAGCTTTGTGTCGCGTACTTTGATAAGTGGCAACGGATAATAATGAAAAATGTTATGGCATCTGGCAAAGTTTGTTTTTTGTTCATCTGTTGTTAAATCATTATTAATTTTCAAATGATTATCTCCAAGTATTTCACATAGGGGGATTATGTGAGTATTGCTAGTTATTTTTTTTCTTTTTAAAACAAAACACTCCTGTATTAAATCAAAAGAAATTTTACCATAATCAGTAGGCCTATTTTTTTTGCCTTTAATTTTTTGAATTTCAATTTTTTTACCCCTAATAGCAACATAAAGTGAAGTTATTCTTTGTTGACCATCGAGAATAAAATCAATTTCATCAAATTTTTCAGGTTTAGGTAGCTCTAATTCCGCAATATCACGAAAGGATAGGGCGTCTTTTTGACTAATTTGCCAAAAGAAAAAGCTGCCAATAGGAAATTCATGATAAATTGAATCTAATAATTTTATAACCTTTGAACGAGACCAAACAAATTTTCTTTGAAAAGGAGGGATTTTTATCTTTCCCCTTTCAATATCATGCATTAACTCAATCAAGCTAGTGTTGTTTGCAACTTTAATTTTTTGGATTTCCATAAATATTATATGTTAGTATTAATTTTTTGAATTAGCTTTTTTAACTCTTCTAAAATCTCCACCATTGCTAAAGTATCTAGCTGGCAGTAGTCCAGCATATCTTTAGTCAGCTTGTCCCCTTCTTCTTGGCTGATACTTGGATTAGTCAATATTGGCCAGCTTTCCGAGGCGGCATTGCCTTCTTGAATATTTAGTTTTCCATATGAAAGCTTTGGCACGACTACAGGCAAAACGGCTTTAAGCGAGGCGCTGCCTTTAAAGTCCTTATGGACATAATAGCCTTTTTTAAAGCTTTCCATCAAGTCATACATTCTGTCATTTAAGGATTTAAAGAATTTAGCGTATTTCTTGTTTCTCTCGGCCATTTCTTCATTGCAGCCCATTTCAAACCCCATATTCCACGCTATAACGCTTCCCTTGGATCCTATGACGTCTGATAGGGCTTTAGACAGCTCTTCGGTCGGATCTATGAGTTTAGGGCACAAATATTGATAATGCTGCAATTTTGCGTCTGGTGATTTTTTCACGTGCAGGGAATATTGGAATGTTATTCGCTGGTATGGCCGATAACCATCAAGGAGCGGAACGGCCGTGCTATAAGTTTCATAATCCAGGAAATACAAAGGGTATTTTAAGACGGACAATTCTTTTTTTATGGCCTTGGCGTCTATAAATACTTTTTTGGTTTTCGCGGCATTAAGTTGTTTTAATTTTTTCTCATTGGTAATTATTCCATCAGGAATATCCTTTATCTGCAAAATTCCCTGGTCAAGCAATAATTCTAATTTATTTTTGCTCAAACCGCCAATAATATCATAAATAGAATCTTCAGGAATATTTCTCCAGCAATAATCTATAAAATCACAGGTGTATGGCCGATAACATTGTTTTAATATTTTTACATCAGGCTCGGTTTTGCGGTCTAAAACTTTATGGGCTGATTGTATATCCAGGCCAACGTCTTTTATCAAAGCCTGGACGCCCTCGGTTATTTCTTCTATTTGAATAAGCTTTTTGGGATCAATTTCGCCATGTCTGACATATTTATTGTTAACATGGACAAGAAAAAGTCTGCCTATTTTCATGCGGTTTTCTTCAAAACAGATTTTTTGGAAAGCCAAATCAATCAAATGAATATCCTTAACCTGGGTTGAGCTTTTTACTTCATAAATATCCCACTTCCCTGTTTTTGGGTTTAGCTTAATAATATCCGCGCGGCAGAAAAGCTTCCAATTAGAGATAGTCGGCTGGAATATGATTTTTTCTTTAGCCGCAATCAGCTTTTTAGTATTAGCTATCGCAACCGATATATCACTATCAAAAGCGTCCACGCCGCCAGGGAAAAGTTTATAGGCAACATCTTCAACCTTATACCCTTCGTCAAAAATCCGCTGCATGGCGGAATCCAGCTCTTTCGGCAATAGATCCTTGCGGTATTTATACAGCCAAAGGGCTTTATAGCATTGAGTATATTTTAGAAAATCCGACTTTGTGAGCATAAAGCTGTGTTAAATCAATCCTCTGTTTTTAAGTTCATTAATCATGCCAGCTAATAATTTGGCATATACCTCGTTGCTAGTTTTTTGTTCTTTTTTAAGAATCTGAGAAAAATCATTATAATTCATGTGGCTGATTTCGCATTTATTTAGCAAAAGGTTAATCCTACTGATATATTTGTTTAGCTTGATTTCCCCTTTCTTCGTTTCCGCGGGGAATTTATAATTTTTAAAGGCCTTCTTTAATTCAATAGTATTTTTACAAGATTCTTCCCATAAATCTTCAAATTTGCCTGGGCCTAAAAATAATATTTTATAAGGCAAGCTTGTTTTCTTCTTTTCTTGATAAATAACATTTAATAATAAATACTTCATTAACTGCTCCAGATTGCTAATGGCGTTTATTTTCATTTCAACGGCGATTATCTGTTTACTGCCGACAAAAAAGAAGTCTGGCTGCATAGCCTCTCCAATCTCGCCCACAAAATCGGAGTCCTCAATAAAACTATCATTTTGGTATTTATTAAAAGCTTGTTGAAAGAAATAGTTAAAAAAAGATTTCGGCGCCAAGGAAAAGAAAATGCTTAAAATATGATTCAGGGAAACTTCCATTTTTGATAAATGATCCATTACTTTATCCGAGTTATTCAATTTATTGTCGGGATTCTTTTTCTTGCCTAAATGCTGGGGTTCCCAAAAATAAAAAGCTAAAACGTCATAATAAATGTTATTAAAGTACTTTTTGTCCATAGAATTAGGCTGTTATATAATTACTCTTTTAATTATAACAAAAAACCGCCCTTAATAACAGAGTGGCTTTTTGGTCTTTAAATTTCATTCAAGACCATGAGTGAGCCCCGCGCCTATTTTACTCATTAATCATATTCAATTTAAACAATAATCGGTAAAATGGGTGCGGGGCGAATCGAATGGTGGGGAGTGTGGGGATCGAGCCCACGACCATCAGATTATCTAGTCTTGCTAATGATTAGAGAATTAATATTTATAACCTCCGCTTCAAATTTCGGCTTATTTTTTTCCGGCACGGCTTTATTCATGGCGACAACCCGAAGCATTTTTTTAACGTCATCGTTAGTATTAATAAAATCAACTTCTTTCTTTTTAAAAAGTTTCCTTCTAAAATCTTCTTTTAGGGATAATAGTTCATGGGCGGCTGATCGGGAGATAAAATCAACCTTGGCAAAATCCAAATAAACCATTTCCGATTTTAATTTTGAAATGTCGTTTTTCAGCTTATTAACAATATCCCGCGAACTGACAATCGGCGCGATTATATCGGCAATAGCTAAAGTGGTTGTGTTTATTGAATTTTTGATCATATTTTTATTATACCATAATACCCCACCTTATTCCAAAAATGGCGTAATGTCAAGCGGCTTATGGGGCTTTGGAATCCTATAAGCAATAATCACGCCTGGCCAGTAAAAACCATTTAAATTAACTAACTGATTTCGATTTTTTACGGAAATTAAGGCCGCTGAACCGGATATCAGGATAAATTGGCCGCCCAAACCGTCGCAAACCACATTTCGAGAAGTTCTAACACCGTAGCCTCTTTCCTTATTCGGTTTTACTGAATTACCCTTCATTACCTCTTTAATTGATTCTTCGTCGGATATTATCAATTTTTTTTCTTCTTGATATGCCTTTTGCAGTCCCCGACCCCGGTCGACTATGCAGATATCCAAATAATCTTTTCTTGGATATGTCTGACCAAATATATATCCAGTGTTCTGCTTGCTGTGCTCAAAAATATTGCCTACTAATTCGCCAATAGGATAATAAATAGCATTTTTTGCGTTAGGCAGGGCTTTATCTAAAACATTAAAAATCATTGCGGCAAACATTGATTCAAGCTTTTCACGATTCTCGCCCGCCTCGCGCCTTAAGACGCTGATAGGAATATAACTTTTTCGCGACTGAATTATCTTTTGAAATTCGGATACGGAATCAATGCCGTCAGGAAAATCAACATTAGAAAGATAACCATTAATTTCGCATTTATCCGCCGTCATTGTACTGCCAGTAGATTGTATATAAGCGCTTAAAGGCAATATTAAAAGAGGACATGCCCATTTAATGTCGCATAAATCGAAATTTACTGATTCATCCTGCTTAAGCTGCTTTAGCGTATTATAAAGCGAAGCTAATTGAGCAATCAGCGAACCATTAAGAGTTTTTGACACCGTGATAATTCTCATAATTTTAGTATACCAAAAAACCGCCTTGACTAAAAGACGGCTTGGACTTAAAAATCTTGGTGGGGAGTGTGGGGATCGAACCCACGACCATCAGCTTAAAAGCCCGCCAGCTGGCGGGTCTACCGACTGAGCTAACGGCTTTAGATTTTTTATGAATTCGCGGCCCTTTGCGCTTTTTAATTGTTTTTCCCTAATCATCGCCTCTTTTCTGGTTGGGAATTCCTCTTTGTACCTTAATCTCCATGGGCCGACATTTTTATACGTATATGATGACTTTTTATGAGCCATTTCATTATTATGTCTTTTCATCCTCTCAGTTAGATTATCTGTATGCCCAATGTATATTTTTTCGGTGGTTTCACTACATATAGCGTAGGTGTAGTATACCATAATATTAGTTGCTAAAAAATTTGGTGGGGCGTGCGGGGATCGAACCCACGACCATCAGCTTAAAAGGCTGCTGCTCTACCAACTGAGCTAACGCCCCATTTTATATTTTATTTTTAAAGGTGGAATATTCAAGGATCGAACCCACGACCATCAGCTTAAAAGCCCGCCAGCTGGCGGGTCTACCGACTGAGCTAACTCCCCGGATAAATAACAGTTAGCATTCAACAATTAACATTTAACTTCTATGAAAACTATGCCTTAAAAGTTCGTCCGCCAGCCGGCGGACGGATTTACCTACCAAACTATTGCCGGTAATTTTATTAATTCTTGGCCTTTTCGGCGCATGATTTGCAATACTGCAGTTTATTTTTCATGCCGTTGTTTTGATCAACTTCGTATAAAGTAAAAGATTCTTTGCCGCAGCGCTGGCAATACCGGGATTCGCCGGTGATAAATTTTCTCACCCCGGACAATTTCGGCAGTTTTAATTTTTTCATATTTTTTCCCTTTACAAATTCGTAAATCATCCGTTTCCGCCCTGCTCCTTGAATTTTATCAGCGGCACGCCCGCCATCTCGCCGATGACATTGATCAGTTCGCTATTGGAATTAACCACGATTTTTGAATTATTGGCCAGGGATTTTTCCACGGCTTCAATCTTGCGCAAAACTTGCGCGTTGCCTTTGAAATATTTTTCCGCGGATTCGTTGACCAGCTGAATGGCTTCGGCCTGGCCCTGGGCTTCAAGAATTTTAGCCTGCCTGACGCCTTCGGCTTTTTTGATGCTGGCGCGCTTTTCGCCGTCCGCCTGGGTTTCCACCGCGTTGGCATAATCAATGGCCGCGATTTTTTCGTTTTCGGCCTTGACTACCTTATTCATGGTTTCCTGGACGTCTTTGGGCGGGTCAATCTCTTTTAATTCGGCGCGGACAATATCAATGCCCCAGGATTTTGTTTCCTGGGCCAGGGTTTTTAATAACTCCGAATTGATCTTATCGCGCTCGGAATTGGCCGATTTCAAAGTCAGGGTGCCGATAATGTTTCTTAAAGTGGTCCGGGCCAGGCTGACAATCTGCTGTTTGTAGGCGTTGACGTTGTATTGGCAGTCTTTAATGCTGATTTCGTCGTTTTTGACCTTGAAATAAATCTGGGCGTCAACCCGGGCGTTTAAATTGTCGTTGGTGATGATTTCCTGGGGTTCGGCGTCAACCATCTGTTCGGTAATATTGACGAAATAAAGTTTTTCAATCAAAGGCAGGCGCCAATGCAGGCCCGGCTGGGAAAAACGGTTGTATTTGCCGAATCTTTCCACCAAGCAGCGCTCAATCGGCCGGACGACAAAAAGGCCGGCTAAGGCCAGAATTATGATTAAAACAACGGCAAGAGGAGCGATTGTTGCAAGCCAGGCCATAATTTTAAAGTTAATTATTAGTCAATATTTGGATAATAACACAAAAAATGCCTTTTGACAAGAGGAAAATTCAATAAAAGCAATAAAAGCATAAAGCAATAAAACAAGCTATTTTAATTATTAATTTCTGTATTTTAATGTCGGTGTTTTTTAAATTTATTTTTTAGTAGATATTAAGGCATAAAAAACCAATAAAATAAGAAGACAAAACTAAAAATCCATTTGCTTTATTGTTTTATTGCTTTATTGATATGAGAACCATGGAGAACCGGTGGATAATCTGTGGCTAGTTTCGGCCTTGCTTGGCCGGGAGAAATGGGGTAAAATATTAAAACAAGAAAAACTTCATATGAATCAACCTAGCGCCAATTTTGATAAAATTCCGCCCCAAAATCTTGAGATGGAGCAGTCTTTGCTCGGGTCTTTGTTAATTGACAAAGACGCGATTATTAAAGTGGCGGATTTAATCACGCCCGAAGATTTTTACAAAGACGCCCATCGCTTGATTTATGAATCAATTAAAGATCTTTATGAGAAGCGCGAGCCGATTGATTTGCTTTCTTTAACCGCCAAATTGGATGAAAAAAAATTGCTGGAAGTAATCGGCGGCCGGACTTATCTGACCGGCCTGGCCAATTTAGTGCCCACGGCCAGCCACGTGTTCCATTACGCCACGGTCGTGCAAAATAAAGCGAGCTTGCGGCGGCTTTTGAAAGCGGCCGGCGAGATTACGGAGCTGGGCTATAAGGAAAACGAGGAGATCGACCAGCTGCTTGATACGGCCGAACAAAAATTATTTTCCGTTTCCCAAAAATATTTAAAGCGGACCTTTATTCCGATTAATGATGTCTTGACCGAAGCCTTTGACCGGATTGACGAGTTGCACCGCGGTTCGGGCAAGCTGCGCGGGGTGCCGACTTATTTCACGGATTTGGACAATACTTTGGCCGGCTTGCAGAAATCCGATTTGATAATTCTCGCGGCTCGGCCGTCGGTGGGCAAAACCACTTTGGCTTTGGATATCGCCCGAAACATCGCCGTGAGGGCCAAAGAAACAGTCGGCATTTTTTCCCTGGAAATGTCAAAAGAGCAGCTGGTTGACCGCCTGCTTTGCGCCGAAGCGGGCGTCAATTTATGGAATATGAGAACCGGCAAGCTTACCGACCACGGCGAAAACGACGATTTTACCCGGATCAACCACGCCATGGGCCTGCTGTCTGAAGCCAAAATTTTTATTGACGATTCCGCCAATTCCAATGTCATGGAAATCAGAACTAAGGCCCGCCGCCTGCAAACCGAGCACGGCTTGGGCCTGATTGTCATTGACTACCTGCAATTAATGGAAGGCCGGGGCCGGGAAAACCGCGTTCAGGAAGTTTCGGAAATTTCCCGCAATCTTAAAGCCATTGCCCGCGAGCTGAATGTTCCCGTCCTGGCGTTGTCCCAGCTTTCCCGGGGCGTTGAGTCTCGCGATACCCATATCCCCCGCCTGGCTGATTTGCGGGAATCCGGCTCAATCGAGCAGGACGCGGACGTGGTTTTATTCATCTACCGCGAAGCGCTTTACCATCCGGATTTGCCCCAGGAAAAAGCCCATGTCGCCGAAATTCATATTGCCAAGCACCGCAACGGCCCGACCGGCAAAGTCAAGCTGTTTTTTGACGAAAAAAACGTGACTTTCAAAAACCTGGAAAGACGGGCCGCCAGCGAGCCGGGCGAGGAGATTACTTTTTAAACTTAAAACTTAAAGCTGAAAGTTTAAAGCTGCTAAACGCTAAAATTTAAATTAGTTTTAAGCTTTAAGTTTTTAGCTTTAAGTTTTTAAGATGCCAAACTACTCCCCCTCAATCCAAGACCTGATTAACCAATTCTCCGCCCTGCCGGGCTTGGGGCCGAAAACCGCCCAGCGGCTGGTTTTTTATTTATTAAAACAGCCCAAAGAAAATTTGGAAAAATTCGGCCTTGGCCTGCAGCATTTAAAAGACAAAATCGTAATTTGCCGGCAATGCCATAATTTTTCCGAATCCGATCCTTGCCTGATTTGCGGCGATAAAAGGAGAAATCCCCGCGTGGTTTGCGTCGTGGCCAAGCCGCAGGACATGATCGCTTTGGAAAAAATTAATGATTATCAGGGCCTTTACCATATTTTAGGCGGCGCGATTGACCCTTTGGAAGGCATTACGCCGGCGGAATTAAAAATCAAAGAATTAACAGAGCGCGTGCAAAAAGACGGGGTTTTGGAAATAATTCTGGCTTTGAGTTCGGATCTGCCCGGCGAAACCACGATTTTATACCTGACCAAATTGCTTAAACCGCTTAAAATTAAGATTACCCGCCTGGCCCAGGGCCTGCCGATCGGCAGCGACTTGGAATATGCGGATGAAGTAACTTTATCCAGTGCTTTAAAGGGCCGGAGAGAGTTATAGCAAGATAAGCGAGATAAGCAAGATAGGCAAGATAAGAGTTAAACTTTGGTCTTATCTTGCTTATCTTGCTGAAAACTTATCTTGCTTTATATAAAAAATACCGCCGACTTGATTCGGGGTATTTTTTTATGCAAAAGTTAAATTTTTTCGATCTGCACCAGGGTATACGGCTGGCGGTGGCCGACGCGCTTGCGGTAGCGGGTTTTAGCTTTATATTTAACCACCAAAACTTTATCTTTTCGGCCTTGAGCTAAAATCTTGCCGCTGATTTTCGTTGAGGCCAAAGGCTTGCCGATCTCCGTTTTGCCGCTGGCTTCGGCCAGCAATAAAGCGTCAAAATTCACTTTGTCGCCCTCAACCCCCGCCAATTTTTCCACTTTTACCTTGTCGCCGGCTTTGACCAGATACTGCTTGCCGCCGGTTTTAATAATCGCTAAAGTCATAAGAATAACGTGAAATAATAATAACTTTAATAGTTTAACGTTTATTCTGAAAAATGTCAAGCGGTGAGTAAATAAAGATAAAATTTTAAATTTCAAATTTCAATTTAATGTTCAATTTTAAATTTAAAATTCTACGTTCATTCCCCTTAGAGAAGTTTAGAGATGTAGTAATCAACCGGCGCGAAATCATCTATTAAGATTTTAGTTTCCGGCGCCAGTTTGATTTCTTCTTCCCAAAAGTGCCCGAGCAATTCTTTTTGGCTGGCATCGGCGTTTTTTAGCAGATTGTCTTTATTCAGCCGCCGCGGATTTTTCGTCGCGATTAAAATTAAATTTTGAACTTTATCGGTATTTTTACCGTCATAATAATAGGCGGGAAAAACGTAAATTTGGGGGAAATATTCTTTAAGGGTTTTGTATTCGGCCTGAAAAAGCAAGGATTTTTTGCCGGATAAAGAATTAATGACGTTTAAAACCAAGATGCCGTCCGGCGTCAGGGATTGATAAATCCTGGCCGCGGCTTCTTTGGTCGCAAGCGGGAAAGGAATGGAATAATAAGAAGCAAACGCATCGCCGTAGATAACGTCGAATTTTTCCGAGTTGTTGTTTAAAAAAATCCGGCCGTCTTCATGGCTGATTTTCAGCCTTGAATCGTCTTTTAAATTGAAATAAGTTTTGGCCGTCTGCGTGATTTTGGGGTCAATTTCCACGACCGTCATTTCGGCCAAAGGATAACGTCTTAAAAAATCAAGCGGCGCGATATAAGCCCCGCCGCCCAAAGTCAGGGCTTTTTTAATTTCGGGCTTGAACAAATTGTCCAGCAAATAAAGCCGCTGGTAGACCGAATATAAGCGATTGCTATTTTGATAAATAACGGAATGGGCTTCTTTGCCTAAAAATAAAAACCGGAGCTTTTCGCCGCCGTCTTTTAAAGTAAGGTCTTTTACCTGAATGTGATTATAGGCGCTGTCCGCCTCAAAAATCAAGCCCGGCGCCGGCGGCCGGCCAAAAAACCAGTTTAGGGCAATCAGTAAAATAAAAATGATTTTTAATGATTTTTTCGCTCCCAGCATGGCGGTTAAGACTAAAATCAAACTTAAACCGAATAAAATTTGTGTACTGCCGAAAGCCGGGATTAAATAAAAACCGGCCAAAAAGGTGCCAAAGATGCTGCCGATCGTGGAAAGCGCGTAGAGATTGCCGGCGACATTGCCTGAACCTTGGACGTCGCTTACTTTCAAGCGCACAGCATAGGGCGAAATCATGCCCAAGAGCGCGCTGGGAAGGGCAAAAAGCGCCAAAACCGCGATAATTGAACCGAATTTCACGCCCAAGAGCAGGATATACGGCAGAAACGTGTCTTTAAACAAAGCCACCGTTAAAATCGCCAGGCCGGAAATAAAAAAAACTTCGGTTAAAAACAAAAGACTCGGATTTTTTTGGGAAAAATAGCCGCCCAAATAATAACCCAGCGATAAAGCGCCCAAGATAATCCCGATCAGTGAAGCCCAGACATAAATGGAAGTGCCCAGATACGGCGCCAGGATCCTTGAGCCGATTAGTTCCAAAATCATGACCGCGGCGCCGGCGATAAAGACGACGATTTCCAGCGGGCCGAATTTTAAACCTTTGGATAAAGTCATTGACAGTAAATTACGAGTAAATTAAAAATAAATTAAAAGTAAATTAATAGCTAACTTTTAATTCACTATTAATTTACTTTCCCGGGATAGTCAGTATTTGGCCAATCCCGATTTGATGTTCTTTGACAAACCCCGCCCCGACTTCCAGAATTTGATTAACGGGTTTTGGCGAATAATAAATTTTACTCGTGCCCAGAATAAAAGGCGCGTTTTCTTCAAAGCCGATAACCCGGTAATCGTCCAGCCAGATAATATCGATATCGAATTTCATTTCCTTCATCCAGATTCCCCGGGTTTGCCGGTCGGGATAAATAAATAACAAACCTTCATCTTCGGCCAAGCCATCTTGACTCGAAAACCCTTTGATTTGCTGGTCAGGCGTCTTTGCAACTTTTACTTTAATTTCCGTCTCGCCCAAGCGGATAATTTTACCTTCGCTTGGCTGGCAACCGAAGAATATAATCGGTAAAATCAGGCAGGCAATGATTCTTAATCTCCTGCCCCTGGTTTTTATTTTTTTTCGGTAGTTCATTTCCGCTTATTTAGCTTTATCTTGTAAACCAAGACTAAACCTCCGGCCAAAACCGCCATGAATATCGCGAGAAACGCCAAGGCCATCAGCTTGCCAGACGTTGACAAGAAAAGCGAAGTCAAACCGAAAGCCGCGGTCAGAGCGTAAAGAAATAAAACCGCCTGCCTTTGAGACAAGCCGATATCCAAAAGCCGGAAATGCAGATGCTTATTGTCGGCCCGGGCCGGCGATTTGCCCTGCCAAAGCCGGCGGCCGATGACCCACAAGACATCCAGAATCGGCACGCCTAAAATCAAAAGGGCGGTGGCGATTTTTGAGCCCGAGATGATGGCTAAAATTCCCAGCATAAAGCCGCAAAAAACGCTGCCGCTTTCCCCCAAAAAAATTTTGGCCGGATGCCAATTAAAAAATAAAAAGCCAAAACAAGCGCCGGCTAAAATCAAAGCCAAAACCGAGGTGCCGGATGAAGGCACGTCCCAGTATAAGCTTACGGCAAAAATTATCAGCGAGCCGATAACCGTCACGCCGGCGACCAATCCGTCCAGGCCGTCTAAGAATTTGGTGGTATAAATCATGCCCAAAAGCCAAAAAAACGCCATGATTGCGCCCAAAACCGGGGAAAACGCCAGAATGCCGCCAAAGGGGCTTGTGATATAAGTAATTTTAACGCCCGAAATCAGCACGGCAAAAATTGCCAGTATCGGAAAAATCAGCTGCTGCCAGGGCAAAAGATTGAAGCGATCGTCTAAAAATCCGCCCAGCATCAAAATCGCGCCGGCGATCAAAATCGCCAAAAGGTAAATACTGGAAATTTTAACGTCGGCAATAAAACCCAATGCCCAAAAAATTATCAAGGCCAGGCTGAAAGCCGAAAAAACCGCCCAGCCGCCCAAAAGCGCCACGGGCTTTTGGTGGATTTTGCGGGGATTGGGCAAATCAACAATCTTTAAAATTTCCGCGACTCGTTTTACCAGGGGGGTAAAAATCAAAGCCAGGATCAAAGCCAGGCCGAAAGGAAGGAAATAAAACATATATTGATCGGGAAATCTTTATTGGCTGATTTCTAATTTTACTTAAAGCGCTAAAAGGTTTATAATTTAATTAAGGGGAAGTAAAGGAGTGAAAAATGAATTACTTGTATTTATTGGTCTCCCTGGGTTTAGTTCTTTTGAGCTATGCTTTAGAAAAACTTGGCCGGCGCTATATGGACGATGAGGGCCGGACGCCCAGAGTCAGGCGGGTATTTTCCTTAAGCCGAATTATTCTGATTGTTGCCATTTCTTTGGTAATCTACGTGCTACTATCGTTCTTTCTCTCCGTGGTTTAACCGCGGAGTTTTTTTAGATCTCTTTGGCTTTGATAATCTCAATTTTCCCGCCCGCCTGAATTAAAATTTTGTCGCGCCGGCCAATCTTTCCGGCCAAAAGCAGATTGGCCAACTGGTCCTGGATTTTTTCCTGAATCACCCGCCTAAGCGGCCTGGCGCCGAATTCGGGATCAAAACCCGCCTCGGCCAAAAAAACCAGCGCTTCGGGTGAAGCTTCCAGGGAAATCCCCTTATCTTCCAGATTTTTGGCGACTTTATTGACCATTAACTGGGCGATTTGGGAAACATCGGATAGGCTTAGCGGTTTGAAAACAATAATGCCGTCAAAGCGGTTTAAAAATTCCGGCCGGAAATACTGGTTTAATTGAGTGGCGGCCAGCTGGTCTTTAATTTCAGCCACCGGCACATTTTGCTTGACCATTTCCTGAATGAACTTCGTGCCGGCGTTGGACGTGGCGATAATGATGGCATTGGTAAAATCAATGGTTCGGCCGCTGTTATCGGTCAGCCGGCCGTCATCCATGATCTGTAAAAAGATATTTAAAATATCCGGATGAGCTTTTTCAATTTCGTCAAGTAAAACCAAAGAAAAAGGATTTTTTCTAATGGCTTCGGCCAAGTATCCGCCCTCGCCCGCGCCGGCATAACCCGGAGGCGCGCCAATTAAGCGGTTGACGCTGGATTTTTCCTGGTATTCTGACATATCCAGGCGAATCATGTTTTCTTCGTCATTAAAGTAAACCTCCGCCACGGTTTTGGCTAATTCCGTTTTGCCCACGCCGGTCGGGCCCAAAAACAGCAGATTGACGATCGGCCGCTTTAAGTCGCGCATTTCCGCCCGGGCGCGGCGCAAGCTGGAGGCGACCATGGCCACGGCTTCTTCCTGGTCAATCAGGCGCTGGTGGATGCGCTCTTCTAAATTCAGCAGGACTTCGGATTCTGCCTGATTGATTTTTGTCAGAGGAATATTGGTTTTTTGGGAAACGATTAAGGCGACGTCTTCGGCCGAAACCACGCCGTTTCTGCCTTTCTTGTCTTTGACAAAAGTCGCGGTTTCCTGCAAAATCTGAACGGCTTTTTCCGGCAGATACCGGTCATGCAAATACCGGCCGGACAAATTGACGATTTGCTCAATCGCGTCGTAGGAAAAAAAGACTTGATTTTTATATTCCACGGTGCCGGCTTTGGCTTCAATGATCTGAATCGCCTCGTTGCCGGAAACTTCTTCCACGTTGATTTTTTCAAAAACATTGTCCAGCGAGCTTTTATTTTCCAAATAACGCCGGTAATCGCCGGGGGTGGTTGTCGCCAAACAAAGGACGGCATTGCTGCTTAAAGCCTGCGCCAAAACGTCGGCCAAATCAATGCTGCCTTCCCGGCCGGCGGTTAAACCGACCATGTTATGAATATCATTGATGAATAAAATAATATTGCCCGAACGCCGAATCTCGGATAAAATCGCCAAAAGCCGGGCTTGGGCCTCGGCCGGCGCCGCCCCGCCCGTCAGCTTGGCCAGACTTAAGCTGCAAAGTCTTTTATCCTGCAAAAATTCCGGCACATTTTCCTGAACCATCATCTGCGCCAGGCCTTCAATAATCGTGTTCTTGCCCACGCCCGGCTGGCCGATTAAAATCGCGCTGCGCCGCGCGCCGCCGGCTAAAATGCTGAAAATCTGGCTTAATTCGCGCTGGCGGCCGATACAGGGGAAAAGATAGCCCGCGCGCGCCAAAAGCGTGAAATCCTGGCAAAAAGCGTCTAAAACCGGCGTGGCAATGGCCGTCATTGAACGGTTCATGCCGCTTTTGGGCTTTAAAATCGCCCGCTGGCGGAAGGTTTGCCAATTATCCCGCAATTGTTTTTTTACCCGCAGCCAGGCAATCACGTTTTTCAGCTTGTCTTCGGTGATATTTAAATCAAAAAGCAGTTCGCGAACATCGTTTTCTTGAGAAATCAAAGCTTCCAGCAAATCGGTTATTTCCACTTTTTTTTGTTTTTCTTTGCCAGCCAAAAAATAAGCCTGAAAAATTATTTCCTTCACTTGCCGGCTTAAAACCACGGGCAAATCATCGGCCATAGGCTGTAAAGCCAAGGTGTGGCTGATTTTGCTTTTCAGACCGGCCATGGGCGCGCCCAGGCGGGAAAAAATTATCTGGGTTTGATTGAAAGTAAACAAGGCCAGAAATAAATGAATTGGTTTAGTCAAAGCGCTTTCGTATTTAGCTGTAAGCTGCCAGGCCTTGGTGATCGCCTGCCTGGCCTCCTGGCTGAAATATTCGGCCACGTTGATTTTTTTACCTTTGGGCAATTCTCCGATCCCGGACCAGTTCAAGGACATGAAAATCTTTGCTTCCTCGCTAAATTTCTTTTTAGGTAAATGCTTGAATTTTTCCATTTCCCGCTGAAAGCGGTAAAACAAATAGCAATCCGATAAAAGCGAAAGCCAAAAAACCAGCAGCTGCCAATTACGGACTTTTAACCATTCAGTAAAAGGCAGATGTGTCTGAACGGCATCAAAAATCACCCAATAAAGGGATAAAACGCCCAAAACTCCAAAAATAATCAGCGATAATTTAACGCCGTTTTCTAAAAATTCAACGATTTTTTCCTGGGCCAGCCGGAAATTATCAATTTTTTTGCCCCAATAAAGCAATTCCTGGCCGGTCCAGCCGGCCAGTCCCCAGCCTTGGCAAGTAAAACATTCAGCTTTGCCCTTCAAACCCGTCCCCTGGCATTCGGGACAGGTTAAAAACTGCAATTGATTTTTTTCTTCAATATTTTTTTCCATTTTGTTTAACCAAACAGCGAAAGAAAATTAAGGACGATTTGAAAAATTATCAATAAGGGCAGGATAATCCAAGCCAAAAAAATCAAAAAAATCATGACTATCCAGACTAGAAGCAGAATCAGCCGGACCAGGCTTTGCGCCAGCCGGACAAAAAAGCTGATCAGCCGGCCTTCCCAGTCGTATTGGCCGTACATCGGGGTAAAGATATTTTTCAGCCAGACGCCGACGCCCAAAACTTCGGCCTGGTCCTTGATTTGGCCCAAGCAAAAAATCCCGGCTTTATAAAGCCCGGCCGTGTACCACCAAACCGGCCAATATAAAAAATCGCCGATTAAATTAAAGGCCACGTACTTCAGCGAATTGACGATGATATCTTTTGACATCTTGGGTATATTATACCACAAAACCAACGGGTTTGGAAATTGGCCGCTTATCTTATCTGGTCTGGTCTGGCCGCGCCTCCCCTCTCCCCCTGGCCGCACTCTGTTTTACTACGGGCAGGCTTATTTAAGGAGAGAAGAGGGACGCAACTAGGGAAAAGAGAGATAAAGGCAGTAGATAAAAAATAGTAAATAGTGAAAGATTAAGTTTTTAAACAACATAAATAAAAATAGTTCCCCTCCTCTCCCCTCCTTTCCAAGGAGGGGGTTGGGGGTGGTTAAGAAGGAGGGGATAGGGGTGGTTATAATTTAAGACAAAAAAGGAAATCAACCCCTCCTATCCTCCCCTCTTTGAGGAATGGCATTAAAACTTCTCCAAATACAAATGCTTTTTTAAAGTGTAAATCAGCTCTTCGTTCTGTTCCATCTGCTTTTTTCTTGATTCGCTGTCGTAAAGCCATTGCAGATAGCCCGGGTCAATCCGGTTGATTTCGGCGAATTTCTTGCCCTTGTATTTGCCGAATGAAATCATATCAAGCAAAATCGGGGTTTTGGTCAGTTCCCGCATTTTTTCCAAAACCTGCTCCTCGGTTTCCAAATTAAGCTTGGTTTTAACCAAATCCTTTAAATGCTCAAACAGCTTTTCTAAAATCATGATATCCCCCAG
>Ga0155876_105_pt3 | contig 27792 bp, 28 predicted proteins | sample RifCSPlowO2_01_FD_107530 | JGI IMG/M metagenome (GOLD analysis project Ga0155876, IMG submission 107530) | Candidatus Buchananbacteria bacterium RIFCSPLOWO2_01_FULL_45_31
ATTAGCGTTATTTAAAAATTTAGGTTTTCATTATTTACTATTTTTTATCTACAGCCTTTACTTCTCGTTCCTTTATTTTTTTTAGAAGGGGAAGTGTAATAAGAAAAAAGAGGCCGGTCAAACAAGAAACGGGCCTCTTTAATTTTGCTTAGGTACGATATGTCCTTCGGGGTAAATCAGCCGGGTGCCGCAATGGCCGCAAAACGCTTCCCGCGCCGGATCGGCGGTAAACAGCCGGCCGTCGCATTCAAGGCAGTAATAATACTTGGGCCGGTAAGTGATGCGGGCGGCGCTGAAAGTGGCTTGGCAGCCGGGACATTGCTTGGGCGGTGAAATTTTGCCCAAGCGAATTTGTTCAATAATTTCGGCCAGGTCGGCTTGACAATGAGTGCAGCGGCCGTTGCGGATAAAAGCGATTTTGGTAATGTTATCATCCCCCTGATTGCCGTCATTTTTTTGGGCAGAATCAGAGCCAGACATGTTTTTTCCTCCATGGGTTTTAGTAAATGAACAAATGCCAAAATTATTGTATATTTTTAATTAAGTTTTGTAAAGATTGACAAAACTTTTAAAATATGCTATGCTATATTGTCAACTTGTGTTGATACTGCTGTAGTCAATTGGTTGATTATGGTGGTTTTTACAAGAAAATAGCCCTATATTTTTTAGGGCAACCAAAAAGGAGCTATGGCAAATGAGAGAAAAACCACAGATAAAAGCGGAAATGTTAGAGCTTGCGTCTATGCCGGGCGCGAATGTAGCCCTCAACGCCAAATTGGGAAAGATTGAGGTGAGAGAAATACCCATTGGCGAGAGGTCCTGCCAAGCAGTCGTCGGTCTGACACTGCAAGACAGTGAAGGCCGGGATACGGGCGCGAAAGTGTTTGATATCAGGGAAGCCGTTGTTGCGGCCGCGGCCGGATTGTTGAAAGCCCGGAAGGAAGTGGACGAGTTGGGACAACGGGCGACTGAGGTGGCGGCTGAACCAGAAAAGTACGAAGCGGTGGGGGAGCAGATCCGGCAAAAAAATGCCGAAATCGGCGACATGGAGAGCCAGTTGCGCGCCGTGCTGAGAACCGTCCCGGGCGTCAAGCTCTACCGCAATGAGGGCAACTTCCTGGTTATCCTCGGGGGCACGAATTTTCGGTTGCCCCAGGGACAGCGGGCGAAAATGACCCTTTCGGTGATGGAAGTCCCGATAAGCGACAAGATCGGGAAAAACGCCGACGCCGGTATCGTCGGGCGCGCCGGGGTCGTTAAGGCCCTGATAGATTTGGAAAAGAGAGTCATCCGATTCGCCGCGATTCACGGCGAAACCTTCGATAAGAAGGAAAATCAGATGAAGACCGCGGGCGGCCGGGTGACCGTGGCCGTGGTGGACGACTACAGCGGCGCGGTGCAAGTCATTCGCGCCGCGGCCAATAAGGACGCCATGGTTGTCAATCGTAACGTGTGTTACGAACCGGCGGCCAAGGCTGTGCCCAAGCCGGCCAAGGAAAGCGTCGGTAACGCCGATGACGGGCGTGAGTGCCGGAAACAGCTGGGAGAGATTAAGACTCAGCTGGAAGTCGAAGCGCTTCTGCCGGCGGCCCGGAAAGCGGTGGCCGACCTGGCGCCAAAACAGCGCGAAGCGCTGATTAAGGAGCTGGCGCCGCCGGTTGAAAAGAAGCGGCGGGAGAAGAATCCGAAACCGCCGGCGGCGAAGAAAACCCAGGCCGCCAAACCGGCCGAATCCAAAACCATCCCCAATGTGGGCTTGGCGGAAGGACCGGAAACGGAAGTGACGGTACCGGCCGCCGAGGAGGCGACGGAGAGCGAGGTTGCCCGGCTGGTGGCTCAAGCCGCCGGGCTCTGAACCAAAATGTCAGTCAACCAAGTTCCGATTGCGGGGCAAGGTTGCAAAGCTATAACGCGAAGAGGTATAAGGTCGTGATGATCTGATGCCTCTTCTTTTTTTTGGGGAAAAATGGTAATATTTAGCAAGCAAGATAAGTTTTCAGCAAGATAAGCAAGATAAGAATTAAGTTTAGTCCTTATCTTGCCTATCTTGCCTATCTTGCCTATCTTGCTTTTATTATTTATTGCGATATGGACAAATCTCTCATCAAACTCTCCAATATTAAAAAAGACTACGTCAACGACGAGGTCGTCACCAATGTCCTGCGCGGCGTGAGTTTTGAAATTATTTCGGGCGAATTCGCGGCGATCATGGGACCTTCGGGCTCGGGCAAATCAACCCTGATGCATATTTTGGGTTTTTTGGACCGGCCAAGCGAAGGCGTTTTTGAGTTTGAAGGCAAAAATGTCTTGGATTTTTCCGACGACGAGCTGGCCGGCTTGCGCAACAAGAAAGTCGGCTTTATTTTTCAAAGCTACAATCTTTTGCCCAAAACTTCGGTTTTGGAAAACGTGAAACTGCCTTTGATTTATTCCGGCATCTCAACCAAGCTGATGGACGAAAAAGCCAAACAGGCGATTAAAGCGGTCGGACTTTATCACCGCCTCAATTATTTATCTAATCAGCTTTCCGGCGGTGAACAGCAAAGAGTCGCGATCGCCCGGGCGCTGGTCAACGGCCCTAAAATAATCTTTGCCGACGAGCCGACGGGCAATTTGGATTCCAAATCCGGCACGCAAGTTATGGAAATTTTGGAAAACTTAAACGATCAGGGTCATACCATAATTTTAGTTACCCATGAACAGGACACGGCCGATCACGCCCGGCGGGTGATTAAAATCCGCGACGGACTGATTGTGGCCGACGATATCGTCGTCCGCCGGCGGTTTGTCAGGGACGGGGAGCTGAGGAAGTAGGTTTTAGTGAGTAGTGAGTAGTGAGTAGAATTCTTTAATGCACCTTTGCTTTAAGGCTTTACTCACTGCGACCTACTCACTACAACCTACTCACTACTCACTAATATGCTATTACAAACCATAAAATCATCATTCTCCCGCCTGGCCTCGCGTAAGCTGAGGACTTTTTTAACCATGCTGGGAATGATTATCGGCATTTCTTCGGTGATCATTATTATGGCCGTGGGCGCCGGGGCGCAAGGCCTGATTTTAAACCAGATTAAAAGCATCGGCTCCAATTTAGTGGGCATTTTGCCAGGCGCTTCGGATGAAAACGGCCCGCCGGCCTCGGTTATGGGCATTACCGTGACGACTTTGAAATACGACGACGCTCTGGCCATTGCCAAAAAAGAAAACGCCCGTCATGTCCAAAGCGTGGCGGCTTATGTTAAAGGCACAGCCGCGGTTTCGTGGGAGAACCGCAGTTTGGATACGACTTTTACCGGCACGACCGCCAGCTATGCCGAGGTGGAGGAAGCGGAAGTGGCCGCCGGCCAATTTTTTAGCAATGAAGACGAAAAAACGATTTCCCGAGTGGCGGTTTTAGGCAGTCAGGTGGCAAAAAATTTATTTGCTGAAAACGATCCGATCGGCCAGACGGTGAAAATCAAGCGGGAAAGCTTCCGCGTCATCGGCGTGATGGCAAAAAAAGGGTCGGTCGCTTTCCAAAACCAGGACGACCAGATATTCATTTCTTTATACACCGCCCAAAAATTATTTTTGGGCATCAGCCATGTTTCCTATATCCGGGCCAAAGTTGACGAGGCGCAAAATTTGCCCCAAACCATTGAGGATATAAAAGCGACTCTGCGGGAGCGCCATAATATCAATAATCCGGCGAATGATGATTTTTCCGTCCGCAGCGTCCAGCAAGCCCTGGATGTTTTTACCAGCGTAACGGATGCGCTGAAGTTTTTTTTGGCCGCGATTGCCGCCATCGCGCTTTTGGTCGGCGGCATCGGGATTATGAATATCATGCTGGTTTCGGTTAATGAAAGAATCAGAGAAATTGGCTTAAGAAAAGCCGTGGGCGCCAAAAAATCAAACATCCTAAGCCAGTTTCTGGCCGAAACTTTGGTTATCGCCTTGGGCGGAGGCCTGGTTGGGGTGGTTATCGGTTTTGCCGTTGCCGGCTTAGTGGCGGTTATCGCCAAATATCTGGGCTATCAATGGGATTTTGTCGTCTCGCTTTTTTCCGTGATTTTAGCCGGCGGAATTTCGGCCGTGGTCGGCTTAGTTTTTGGCATTTACCCGGCCTACAAAGCCGCCAATTTGGACCCGATTACGGCGTTGCGTTACGAATAATTTGTAGGGGCGTATTGCAATAGCCCCTACGTTAAACATGAAGCTTTTTCCTCTCAAAACTGCATTAATTTCTTTGCGGCGGAATAAGACCCGCGCCATTTTAACCATACTTGGCATTGTTATCGGAATTATGGCCGTTATAACCGTGATGTCGGCGGGCCAGGGCTTGCAGGGTTTTATTACCGGCCAAATTTCCAAATTCGGCAGCAATTTAGTAGTGGTGGAAATAAAAATTCCCAACACCAGCCATGTTTCCCCGCAAAATGTCGGCGGGATGGCCTATGGAATATCTATTACGACTTTGACGCTGGCTGACGCCGAAGCGATCAAGAAACTGCCCAATATCAAAAATAATTATCCGATTTTAATGGGCCAGCAGGTGGTTTCTTACGGCGAAGAAAATAAGCAGGTTATGCTTTGGGGCACGACGGAATCGTTTAATGAAATTGACACGACCGGCGTGGCGCAGGGCCGGTTTTTTACCGAAGAGGACGATAAGTCTTTGGCTAATGTAAGCTTAATCGGCAAAACCATTCAGGACAAATTTTTCGGCGGCGAGGATCCGCTGAATAAAATGATTAAAATCGGCCGCCAAAAATTCATCGTCATCGGCGTGATGAACAAGCGGGGATCAATCATGTTTTTTGATTTGGACAATATGATTTATCTGCCCATTCGGACTTTGCAGAAAAAAATCATGGGCATAGACCATATCATTGAAATTGAAAATCAGGTTTATGACAACGACATCGCCGACCAGACGGCGGAGGAAATCACCCAATTAATGCGCCAGCGCCATAATATCGCCGACCCCAATAAAGACGATTTTTCCGTCATGACGATGACCCAGGCCCTGGATATTTTCAATACGGTTTTCGGAGCGATTAATTTATTACTGATTGCCATTGCCGGCATTTCTTTGGTCGTCGGCGGGGTGGGCATTATGAATATCATGTATGTCTCGGTTTCCGAACGCACCTATGAAATCGGCCTGCGCAAATCCTTCGGCGCCACCAACCGCAATATCCTTTGGCAGTTTTTATGGGAAGCGATAATCATCACCCTGCTTGGCGCCATTATCGGCCTGATTTTAGGCATCGGTCTTTCGTTTTTAATCGCGGTTGTCGCTACGGCCCAGGGCATAGGCTTGTCATTTGTCATCAACGTCAATTCCATATTTTTGGCCGGGGCGTTTTCTTTCACCCTCGGCTTGACTTTCGGCGTTTTTCCGGCCGTGAGCGCGGCGCGGCTGGATCCGGTGGAGGCCTTGCGGGCGCAGAAGTAAGCGATCGGCTTGGTAAAACTTAAGCCAGCGATCGGCTTAAGTATAACTTAAGCTAGCGATCAGCCCGCCTTCGCCCCTCGACTCGGCTCGGGGCTACGGCGTGGCGAGCGATCGGCATAGAGACGTACGAAAATGGGTTTTAATTAAACGCCGGTGTAGAGACGAGGCATTGCCTCGTCTCAGTCAAACGGCAGTGTTAAATCTAATTTTTTAACTCCTAAAAAAATATGTCGGAATATTACAATTCCCAAAGAACCTCGGGTCTCTACGACCCCAAGGCGCAAGAACCCTTCAAGGTTTCACGCACCAAAATTGAATTATTCATTGAGTGCCCGCGCTGTTTTTATTTAGACCGCAGATTGGGCATCGGCCGGCCGCCGGGTTATCCTTTTTCTCTTAATTCAGCGGTGGACGCTTTATTAAAAAAAGAATTTGATTTGTCACGCGCCAAAAATCAGGCCCATCCCTTGATTGAAAAATACGGGGTTGACGCCAAGCCCGTGGCGCATGAGAATTTAAACCAGTGGCGGCATAATTTTACCGGCGTTCAATTTTTGCACAAAAAAACCAATCTTTTGATTTTCGGGGCGATTGACGATTTGTGGCAAAATTCAAAAGGGGAGTATATTGTGGTTGATTACAAGTCAACCAGCAAGGCGGAAGAAATTACGGCTTTGGATAAAGGCTGGCAGATCGGCTACAAGCGCCAGATGGAAATTTACCAGTGGCTTTTGCGCCAAAACGGGCTTAAGGTTTCCGATACCGGCTATTTTGTCTATTGCAACGGCAAAACCGACCGGCAGGCCTTTGACGCGAAATTGGAATTTGACATAACCTTGATTCCTTATGTTGGCAATGATTCTTGGGTGGAAAAATCAATTATTGATCTGCAAAAATGTCTGAAGCTGAAGAAAATTCCGGCCGCTTCGCCGGGTTGCGACTATTGCGATTACTTCGCGACGCGGAAGAAAGCCAAGGGCTGAAAATCCGATAGGATAATAGAACAAGAGAACAAAAGAACAATAGAACAAAAATTAAAATAGATTTGTTTTTTTGTTTTAATGTTTTTATGTTTTCATGTCTTTGCCCTTGCCTTTTCCCGCGCTTCGCGCTAAGATAAAACATCATCGCACCTTGACTTAAACTAGAAGGAGGCCGCAAATGACCTTTCAGGAGAGTAAAGAATCATTGTTTTACAAGATACTTTGGGGAGCGTTTGTTCCCGTATTTTCTATTTTTTTAGCTTACTATTTTTGGCAGCCCGGCGGCCTCAAAGAGAATCTTCTTTTGGTTTTGCCTTTTTTGGTTTTTTGGCTGGTTTATTTTTATCTGGTTTTCGGGTGGGTTAAGGATGGCCAAATAAAACTTTGTCTTAATGAGAAAACGGTGGGGGTAACCGGCAGTCTTGAAGACGGCGAAGTCAAATGGAGCGAAATTAACAGGATTGAGGCTGGCTGGCAGTTATTTCTGGGCTTTCGCTGTGCGTTTTTGGTGATTGAGGCGAAAGAATGTGAAATTGTTTTCTGCCTTTCCGTCTTGTCTCCGTCGGATCAAGAGGCGCTTAAGAAAGCGTTTGCCGCCAGGGGTTTTAGCTGGGATAATTAGATCCGCGTTTGATTGATTCAGGCGCGGTTTTTATTACCAGGAAATTTTTACAATTCCTTCGGCAATTGCTAAGATTAAATCATGTATTATCTCTACCTCCTCAAATGCGCGGACAAAACCCTCTATGCCGGCATCACGGTTGATTTGGCGCGCCGAGTAAAAGAACATAATTTTTCCAAATTGGGCGCGAAATATACCCGGGCCCGGCGGCCGGTAAAATTGGTTTGGGCCAAGAGATTCCGCAATCGGTCTTTGGCCGCGCGGGCGGAAAATAAAATAAAAAAATTATCCCGCGCCGAAAAATCAGCCCTGGCAAGGGCGTATGGCCGTCAGTTTCTTAAAAATTAAAATTGCCGGCATTCATGAAATTATTTTTGCCGGACCGAGAGAAACTTTGCGCTTCAAGCGCGAAGCTGGCGATTTCTTGCGGGCAAACCCGCGGGAATTTACGCGATGGAGGATGTGTATGGCTTGAACATTCAAGCCGGTTTAGGAGGGGGCTGGACGTTTCAAAAGAAGCGTTTTTTTATTATTTTACAAAAGCACGAAAGGACGAAAGCAGCCGTTTTAATTTTTGTTTTCGTGTTTTTCGTCGATATTAATTAAAAAAAATAAATCAAGATAAAACAATGTTTATTTTCAAGCCACTATAAATCCAGCGCGTGTTTTTGCGTTTTCGGGCCGCGCCCTCTTGACAACCTTTTTAAGGGCTGATAAACTGAAATTAGCACTCTCAAATGGCGAGTGCTAACCGCTAAAATATGAATAAAAGGCAGCAAAATTTGCTTGAAATCATCATTGCCGAATACATTAAAACCGCCGAGCCGGTAAGCTCAAAATTCATCAGCCAGGCCGGCAATTTTGATTTAAGTTCGGCCACGATTCGCAATGAAATGGCGGAGCTGGAAGACCAGGGCTATATTTTTCATCCCCACACTTCGGCCGGCCGGGTGCCGACCGAAAAGGGCTACCGGTTTTTTGTGGAAAATTATATCGCGGATTTTGCCTTAAATAAGCGGGCCAAGGACTGCCTGGACAAGGTTTTAAAGCCGCTCAAATATTTTGAACCCCAAGCGGTCAAGGAGCTGGCCAAAGAAATGGCCGAATTGTCCGGCGGCGCGGTCTTAATCGCCTTTTCGGACAATAATTTTTATTATACCGGCCTGGCCAATCTTTTTTCCCAGCCGGAATTCATTGAACACCGGCTCGTGGCCAGCTTAAGCCGGGTGATTGACCATCTAGACCGGGTGATCAATAAAATTTACAAAGAGATTGATTCGGAAGTTAAAATTGACATCGGCCGCCGCAATCCGTTCGCCCAGGACTGCAGTTCGGTTTTAACCCGGTTCCAATGCCAAAAGCAAGCCGGCATTTTGGGCATTTTGGGGCCGATTCGCATGGATTATAAAAATAACGCCGGTTTGGTTGGTTACAGCCGGCAGCTGATTGAGAATTTAGGCAGTCGATAATTGACTAGCTGTTAGCTTATAGCCTTTAGCTTTTAGGAAAATTTCTAACAGCTAAAAGCTAACAGCTAAAAGCTAATATTAAGCTATGGATAAACAATTAGAAGATTTACAAGACGAACTGGCTTTGGCGCAAAGAAAAGCCGAAGAACATCTTGACGGCTGGAAGCGGGCCAAGGCTGATTATTTGAATTTAAAAAAAGACAACGAAAAGTTTCAGACAGAAATTATTCAATTCGCCAACGCCGGCTTGATTGCCCGGCTTTTGCCGGTTTTTGACAACTACAAGCTGGCTTTGGCTCATGTGCCCGAAGATCAAAAAAAAGCCGAATGGGTGTCCGGGTTTTTTCATATTAAAAAGCAATTTGAAGATTTTTTGAAAAATTTAGGCATTGAAGAAATCAAAACTTTGGGCCAAAATTTCAATCCTGAATTTCATGAAGCCGCGGCCCACGAGGAAAAAGAAGGCTTTGAGCCAGACGCGATATTTGAAGAAGTCAAGGCGGGGTATTTGTTGCAGGGCAAAGTTATCGTGCCGGCGAAGGTAAAAGTTGCCAAATAATAATAAATCTATGATAAGAAGCACCAAATTCCAAATCTCAAATTCCAAATAAATTACAATGACCAAAATTCAAAACCCTTAAGAATAACGTTTGAAATTTATGATTTGAGATTTGCCTGCCCGCCCGCCTGCCTTCGCTATTTACTATATTTTTTAAGGAAAAAATTAGTCGAGATATACTGGGTTAAAATAAGAAATAAGGGAACAGGCATTGCGGGCAGGCCATGCCGTTTACATTTTTTGCAGATAAACCCATTAAAACCGGATTAAAATGCTTATTAAAATAATCCAGGGCAATGGCGAGGCAGGCGGGTTTGGAATTTGAGATTTGGAATTTATAATTTTAAACTATTAAGACAGCCTGGCTCTATCTTTCGATAGCCGGCTGTAAAAGGAGACCAATATGGCTTTAATCAAATGGACCCCGTTCCTTGAACCGTTTGAGGAAATGGACAAATTTTTTGAGGACGCGCACGCGACTTTAGCCAAGGGCTTCGCGCCCGCGGTTGACATCTACGAGACCAAGGAAGACGTGGTCGTGGAAATGCCCTTGTCCGGCATTGATCCTAAAGACGTGGAAATCTCGGTGGAAAACGATGTTTTGACCCTGAAAGGCGAAACCAAGAAAGAATCCGAAGTTGACGAAAAAAATTATTACCGCCAAGAAATCCGGGCCGGCAGTTTTTTCCGCTCGGTTGCCCTGCCTTCCCGCGTGGTGGCTGACAAGGCCGAAGCTGAAGCCGTTGACGGCCTGTTAAAAATCACCCTGCCCAAAGCGGCGGAGGCGAAGGCGAAGACGGTGAAGATTAAAACGGATAAAAAGTGAATTAGCAAGATAGTAAATTAGTGAAAAAGTAAATTAGTGAACTAGTAAAATAGTTTGCCAATTCACTAATTTACTTTTTCACTAATTTACTTTTAATTCGCTTCTATCTTTATTCATTGGTAAAAAATAATTAATAACCTAATAAAAAATACTATGAGCAAAATTTTAGGAATCGATTTAGGCACCACCAATTCCGCCGTTGCCATTATTGAAGGCGGGGAACCGAAGATTTTGGAAAACGCCGAAGGCGGACGCACGACGCCGTCAATCGTGGCAGTAAATAAGTCCGGCGAGCGCTTAGCCGGCCAATTAGCCAAGCGCCAGGCGGTCACCAATCCGGAAAACACTTTGTTTTCCATCAAACGTTTAATCGGCCGGAGATGGGACGACGAGGAAGTCCAGAAAGATCTGAAACTCATGCCTTACAAGATTGTCAAAGCTGGTGAAGGCGTGAAGATTGCCATGTCGGGCAAGGAATACACGCCGCAGGAAATTTCGGCCATGATTTTGCAGAAGCTGAAAGCCGACGCGGAAAGCCGGCTTAACGAAAAAATCAGCGAAGCCATTATCACGGTGCCGGCTTACTTTAACGACGCCCAGCGCCGCGCCACCAAAGACGCGGGCGAGATCGCCGGTTTGAAGGTTAAATTAATCATCAACGAGCCGACGGCCGCGGCTTTGGCTTACGGCTTTGAAAAGAAAAAAGGCCAGCAGATCGCGGTCTACGATCTGGGCGGCGGCACGTTTGACATTTCCATCCTCAATATTTCCGAAGACACGATTGAAGTCAAATCAACCAACGGCGACACCCATCTGGGCGGCGACGATTTTGACCAGATTTTGATCGGCTGGATCATTAATGAATTTAAAAAAGACCAGGGCCTTGATTTAAGCAAAGATAATCTGGCCCTCCAGCGGATAAAAGAATCGGCGGAAAAAGCCAAGATTGAACTGTCCACGGCCCAGGAGACCGAAATCAACCAGCCGTTTATCACCACCGACGCTTCCGGCCCCAAGCATTTGGTCATGAAATTGACCCGGGCTAAATTGGAAGAATTAGTCGGCGATTTGGTTAAAAAAACTTTGGAACCATGCCGCCAGGCCTTAAAAGACGCCAAGATAGACGTTAAAGCCATTGAAGAAGTGATTATGGTCGGGGGTATGACCCGCATGCCTTTAGTCGTAAAAACCGTGGAACAGTTTTTCGGCAAAAAGCCGAATATTTCCGTCAATCCCGACGAGGTCGTGGCAATGGGCGCCGCGGTCCAGGCCGGCGTTTTGCAAGGCGATGTCAAAGACGTTTTATTGCTTGACGTCACGCCTTTGACTTTGGGTATTGAAACTTTAGGCGCGGTCATGACGCCGTTAATTGAAAGAAATACCACCATTCCGGCGGCTAAGTCGCAGATATTCTCTACGGCCGCGGACAATCAGCCATCCGTGGAAATCCACGTCTTGCAGGGCGAGCGGCCGATGGCGGGAGATAATAAGACGTTGGGCCGGTTTATGCTCTCCGGCATTCCGCCCGCGCCGCGGGGCCTGCCCCAGATTGAAGTGACTTTTGATCTTGACGCCAACGGCATTTTGAATGTTTCGGCCAAAGACAAAGGCACGGGCCGGGAACAAAAAATCACCATCACCGCGTCTTCGGGCCTGTCTAAAGACGAGGTGGAGAAAATGAGAAAAGAAGCGGACTTGCACGCGGATGAAGACAAAAAGAAAAAAGAATTGATTGAAGCCAAAAATATCGCCGATACTTTGGTTTATACGACGGAAAAAGCTTTGTTTGACGCCGGTGACAAAGTGCCGGTGGCCGACAAAAAAGAAATTGAAGAAAAAGCCGAAGAATTGAAGAAAGTAAAAGACGGCGATAATTTGGAAGTTATAAAACAGAAAAGCCAAGAGCTGTCCCAGGCCGCGCAAAAGATCGGCCAGGCCATGTATGCCCAGGCGCAGCAAGCGGCCGGAGCCGATCAGGCCGGCGGGGAGCCGAAGACTGATGAAAACAAAAAGCCGGAAGAAGGGGAAGTGGTGGACGGAGAAACCGAGGATAAGAAATAACTATTTTAGCGTAGGCGGGAGCTTCGGCTCCCGCCCGTTTAGCTGAAGCGGCGGCAATTTGGTATAATTAACAAAGGTTTATTATTCTAAGTCATAATTCCAAATTAAATTTATGCCAGATTTTATCTTCGCGGCCGGTGCCATTGCCGGCGGTTTTGCCCTTTTGATTTTCGGCGCCGATTATTTGGTCCGCGGCGCGTCTTCTTTGGCCAAGAAGCTGGGCTTATCGCCGCTGTTTATCGGATTGACGATCGTCGCTTTCGGCACGTCTTTGCCGGAAATGGTGGTTAATATTTTTGCCAGTTTCCGCGGCAGCAACGAAATCGCTATCGGCAATATTTTGGGCAGCAATATTTTCAATCTGTTTTTTATTCTGGGTATCGCGGCGGTCATTTATCCGGTGGCCGTTAGGAAAAGCACGATTTTCAAAGAAATTCCTTTCAGTATTCTGGCCGTGGCCGTATTTTTTATTTTAGCCAATGACGTCATGCTAAGCGGTTTGAATCAGGCCATGGTGACGCGGGCCGACGGTCTGATTTTGATTTCATTTTTCATCATTTTTCTGTATTACACTTTCGGCATTGCCAAAAGCTCGGGTGAAATGTCTGATGAAGTCAAAACTTACGGCATTTTATCTTCCGTTTTAATGATTTTTGGGGGTTTTGGCGGCTTGGTTTTCGGCGGCAATATTTTGGTTTCCGGCGCCATTTCCCTTGCCAAGATTTTAGGCGCGTCCGAATCCTTAATTGGTTTGACGATTGTGGCAATCGGCACTTCCTTGCCCGAGCTGGCGACCTCGGCCGTGGCCGCTTACCGCAAAAACAGCGACATTGCCGTGGGCAATGTCATCGGTTCCAATATATTCAATATTTTCTGGATTTTGGGTTTAAGCTCGGTCATCAAGCCGATTGTTTTTTTTCCGGCAGCCAATATTGACACTTATATCTTGCTGGTCGGCACGCTGATTGTTTTTCCTTATTTGTATATGGGCCGAAAACATGTCTTGGAAAGATGGCAGGGCGCAAGCCTGATTGGAATGTATATTGTCTATGTGGTTTATTTGATAATCAGGGGTTAGACGTTATAATAATTAATATTTAATGACGGCCGCCTTAGACGGCCTAATCTAATATAATATGGACAATCAAACCAAACCCGGAGAGATCCAGGTCCGCGACAACTTTGCGGGCGCGGAATACGCCAACGCCATGACTGTCGGCCATGCCAAGGAAGAATTTTTGCTGACATTTTTAAATTTAGTGGCGCCTTCCGGCCGCGTGGTGGGCAAGATCATTACCAGCCCCGGCCATCTCAAGCGCATTATCCGGGCGCTTGGCGAGAATCTGAAGAAATACGAGGCCGCGTTCGGCCAAGTAAAAGAAGCCGAGGGGCCGGGCAAGGAGTTTGGGTTCAAAGCGGAGTAGGTTGGTAGGTCAGTAGGGGGTAGGTCGGTAGGTCTAAATCCAGCCGCCGTTATTTTATCAAATTATTTTTTTATCGCTTGTTATTTTATTTTAAACAAAATTAACTAATCTTACCGACCTGCTGACCTACCGCCCTAACCTATGTCCAAAGACTACTACAAAACCATAGGCGTTGACAAAAAAGCCGGCGCGGATGAAATCCGCAAGGCTTACTATAAGCTCGCCCACCAGCATCATCCGCACAAAGGCGGGGACGAGGCCAAGATGAAAGAAATCAACGAGGCTTACGGCGTTTTGGGCAATCAAGAAAAACGCTCTCAATATGACCAGTTTGGCTCAACGTTTGAACAAGCCCGTTCCCAGGGCGGTTCTTCCGGTTTTGGTGATTTTTCTGGTTTTGCCAGGAATGCCGACGGCCAGCCGGGCGGCCAAAGTTTTTCTTTTGAATTCGGCGACCTGGGCGATTTATTCGGCGACTTGTTCGGCGGCGGGCGCCGCGGCCAATCCCGCCGCGCTTCGCGCCATTCGGGCCAAGACATCCAGGCCGAGCTGGCGGTCAATTTTTCCGAAGCGGTTTTTGGAACGGAAAAAGTCCTGCGGCTGGAAAAGGAAGCCGCCTGCCAAACCTGCGGCGGCTCGGGCGCCGAACCCGGTTCAAAAGTCATCACCTGCAAAACCTGCGGCGGCTCGGGCCAAGTCGTCAGAAATATCGGCTTTGGCCTGGGGTTTCCTTCGGTCTGCCCGGATTGCGAGGGTTTTGGCCAAAAAGTTGAAAAAGAATGTTTTGCCTGCCGCGGCCAAGGCAGAAATAAGCAAACCCGGGATTTAAACGTTAAAATTCCGGCGGGCATTGACCACGGCCAGACCATCCGGCTTTCAGGCAAGGGCCAGGCCGGGACAAAAGGCGGGGAGGCGGGGGATTTATATTTGAAGATAAAGATCGCGCCCGATGCGCGCTTTGCCCGCGACGGCTATAATATTTTAACCAAAGCCAAAATTTCATTTACCCGGGCGGCCTTAGGTGGTAAAATTGAGATAGAGACTCTGGACGGCAAATTATGGCTTAAAATCCCCGAGGGAACGCAGGCGGGCAAGGTTTTCCGCCTCAAAGGCCGCGGCGTGCCGGTTTTGCATGGCCGGGGCCGGGGCGACCAGCTGGTGGAGGTGATAGTGGAAACGCCGGTTAGATTGTCCCGCCGGCAGAAAGAGTTGTTGCGAGAGCTGGGGGAAGCAGAGTAGGCGAGAAAGTACGAAAATACAAAAGCACGAAAACACGAAAACAAAAATTAAAATAGATGCTTTTTTGCTTTCGTGTTTTTCCCTGATATTGACCTGGCTTATAAAAATAGATAAGAATAAGCTTTATAATTTAAAAATAAATCCAGCACGTGCTTTCGTGATAATAAACCTATGAATTTCGAAACCGCCACAACTTCGCTTTTGGACTTCGCCAACGCCGTCGGCGCTCAAGCCAATAACGCCGCCGGGCAGGCCGCGGCTTCGGGCCAGGGCATCTGGTTTTCTTTTTTGGGCATTGACTGGTCCACGCCGACCTGGGATGTGGTGATCTTATTATTTATCATCACGAGCGTTTTGGTCTACAGCTTTACTTTGGGCCGCGACCGGATTGTCGCCTTATTAATCAGCACTTATTTAGCTTTGGCCGTGACGACCAATCTGCCGTACATGGATAGAATTTCGGATGTTATCAGCCAGACCTTTTTGGGCAATCTTCAACTGCCGGTATTTATCGTTGTTTTTATTTTACTCTTTATCTTTTTGTCCCGTAGCAGCTTGCTTCAGGGCATGAGCAGTCTTTCCGGCGGCTGGTGGCAGGTAATTCTGTTTTCTTTGCTTCAGGTCGGCTTATTGGTCAGCATTATTCTTTCTTTTCTGCCGGGAAATCTTTTTAACCGCTTATCGCCTTTTACCCAGATTGTTTTTACCGGCGACCTCGGCCGCTTTTGCTGGATTGTTCTGCCGATTTTGGCGCTGGTTTTTATCAGAGGCCGGAGGACGAAGTTTGAGTTATAGTATTTAAAATGGTTTTATGAGAGAAAATAGCGATGTAATTTTTGTCTTTATTGATGCCTCTAATTTATGGGAAGCCCAGAAAGCTAAAGGGCGATTTTTAGATTATGGAAAAGCTGCCCAATATATAAAGCAAAAGTTTAATGGGACATTGATAAAAGTTTTTTATTATACAGCTTACCCCGCAGATGGCACTAGACCATATAATTTAGACGGCAAACATAAATTTCTCACTTTTTTAAAGAAAGGGTTAGGGTTTGTCGTGCGCAAAAAAGAATTAAAAAGAATTTCAATTATTACCGAAGAGGGCGAGGGGATAAAAGAAAAAGGCAATATGGATGTTGAAATAACTATTGACGCTATATATCATATTCAGAAATATAATATCGCGATTTTATTTACCGGCGATTCTGATTTTAAAGCCCTGATAAAACACCTGAAAGCAAGTGGTAAGAAAGTATATGTTTTTTCTTCAAAAGATAATGTATCGGAAGAACTAAGAACTTGTGGTGATGGTTACATTGGCGTATTAGATATTAAGGAAGATATATGGGGTCGAGAATTAAAACATCGGATTTGAAGAAAAAATCAATTAAAAAACCACCCTCCGCGAGGAGGGTGGCCCTTGGATGTAATACCCTTTCAGTTCTATGGCAGAACCAAAAGACAATTGTATTATAGCATATCTGTAATATCTTTCAATAGATTAGATGCATAAAATTATTAAAAATTGCTAAATTTAGCTAAAATGTATTATTTTGTAGAAGTAAAAATATCAAAAATTAGTCTAAAAAGCTTATTAATTTGAGAGCGTTGATTAATTATTTTAAACAGCTTATATAAGAAGGGATAAGAAGGCGTCAGACGGCTTAAGAGGGTTAGAAGGCGGGAAGGCGAAGAAGATTTGAGAAGGCAAAGAGGTTTAAGAGGGGCAAAAAGCCTTTTAATCCTCTTAAGCCCTCTTGATCTTTCTGCCCTCTTGCCCTCTCAAGCCTTCTGACGCCCTCTTAACCCCTCTAGAAACAATTATTCAACGGTCTAAATTTATAAATTTATCAACTAATAAGTTAATCGCGGCCCCATCGTCTAGCGGCTAACCCCGCACTTTCTTTGGCCCCATCGTCTAGCGGTTAGGACGCATGGTTCTCATCCATGTAACAGCGGTTCGATTCCGCTTGGGGCTAAAGAAAGTGCGGAGTCATCCAAGAAACTGGGGTTTTATTCCCCATGGGGCTGCCAAGGAAAATATGGACGTCACCATCCGCGAAAACATCAAACCCGGCCAAGAAGTTGATATTGTCCTGAAAAAAGATCAAGCCGCGGAGAAGCTGACCCGCGGCGTGGTGGCGGATATTCTGACCAATTCGCCCCGGCATCCGCATGGGATAAAAGTGCGTTTGGAGTCGGGTGAAGTCGGACGGGTGAAGAATATTATAAGCCGATCCTAATCTACGAATAATCCGAATCTACGAATAAGCGAAACTTAAGCGATTTGTAGATTCGGATTATTCGTAGTTCGGATCGAGTATTATTCATAAATTTACATCACATAACAACATTCATGATCCAAGTAAATAATCTCATCAAAAAATACAAAGAAATCACGGCGGTTGACGATATCTCCTTTGAGGTCAAAAAAGGGGATATTTTTGCTTTTCTGGGGCCCAACGGCGCGGGCAAGACCACGACGATTAAAATGTTAACCACGCTTTTAAGTCCGACTGGCGGGCAGATTTTGGTCAACGGCCATGACCCTAAAACCGAGCAGGACGCGGTGCGGCATTCCTTCGGCATTGTTTTTCAGGATCAAAGCCTGGACGACGAGCTGACGGCCTGGGAAAACATGGAATTTCACGGCGTGCTTTATCGCGTGCCCAAAGCCATTCGCCGCCAAAGGATTGAAGAGCTTTTGAAAATCGTCGAGCTTTGGGACCGAAAAGACGACTTGGTCAAGCATTTTTCCGGCGGGATGAAGCGGCGGTTGGAAATTGCCCGGGGTTTGATCCATCATCCGTTAATTTTATTTTTAGACGAACCGACTTTGGGTTTGGATCCGCAGACCAGAAACCATATCTGGAGCCATATAAAAAATTTAAATGAAAAAGAAAGCATCACGGTATTTTTTACGACTCATTACATTGAAGAAGCCGAGCGCGTCGCCAATCAAGTGGCGATTATCGATCACGGTAAAATTATTACCCAGGGCACGCCGCAAGAATTAAAAACTAAAACCGGCAAGGCGTCTTTGGAAGACGCATTTTTGGCCTTGACGGGCAATATTATTCGAACGCAAGAGCCCGACGGCATGGAGATGATGAGGTTGAACCGCCGGCAGTGGCATAAATAATTTTATGAGCATTATTTATATTCTTTGGTTAAGACAATTGAAACGATATTGGCGTTCGCGTTCGCGGCTCTTAGGTTCGCTCGGCCAGCCTTTGCTTTTTTTGGTGGCCATGGGTTTTGGCTTTGGTCCGATTTACCAGAAAGCCGGCGAGGGGAATTACATCCAATTTTTGGGACCGGGGATAATCGCCATGGGCATAATTTTTACCGCCATTTTTTCCGGCATTGAATTGATTTGGGACCGGCAATTCGGATTTTTAAAAGAAACTCTGGTCGCGCCGGTTTCCCGGTTCCAAATCATGATCGGCCGGACTTTAGGGGGAGCCACGGTGGCGGCCCTCCAGGGCATCCTTGTCTTCTTTATCGCTTTAGTTGTCGGTTTTCGGCCGGTGAGCCTGGCTTTAATGCCTTTGGCGTTAGTTTTTGTGATTTTAATTTCCATGGTTTTTACCGCCTTGGGTACGCTGCTTGCCACCAAACTTTCGGACATGCACGCTTTTCCGATTATCATGAATTTTTTAATTATGCCGATATTTTTTCTTTCCGGCGCGTTGTTCCCTTTAAAAGGATTTCCTGCGCCGGTTTTGGCTTTAATGAAGCTTAATCCCTTGCTCTATGGCGTTGATGGTCTGCGCGGCGCCTTAGTTTCCGGGGCGCATTTGGGTTTATTGACCGATTTCGCGGTTCTATCGATTGTCAGCTTGGTTTTTATAGCTATAGGCAGTTATTTTTTCTCTAAGGTCGAGATTTAACGGGTAAACTTGATTTAGTTAGTAGAATTTGGTATAATATAGAAGTAATTAACTCATCGCTCCATCGCTTTATCTCTTTATATGAAAAAAATCCTCAAATCAAAAATTTTTTGGGCTATTATCATTATTTTAATCATTGGCGGCGTGGCGGCCAAGTTTTTATTATTTAAGGGAAAAATCACGGAATATGTCACTCAAGACGTGAAACTCGGCAGTATTATCCAGACGGTTTCAGCCACCGGCCAGGTTAAATCCGCTTCGGAAATTGAGCTTAATTTCAAGAATGCCGGCCAGCTGGCGGTTTTAAACGTCAAAACCGGGGATAAGGTTTTAACTAATCAGGTTCTGGCGCAATTAAAGGCCACGGATTTGGCCATCAGCGTCACTAAGGCGCAGGCGGACTTATTAGAGGCTCAAGCCAATTTTGATAAAACCAAAGCTGGCGCGACCAAAGAAGATATTGCCGTTTATCAGGCCGCGGCGGATAAGGCCGGTTCCGATCTGATTAGCGCCCAGACGGATTTAAGCAACGCCAAGTCAACTTACAGCCAAACGCGGGATAATGAAGAAAAAAATGTTTTAGTTGATGTCAACAGCGCTCTGACAAAAGCCAATATTTCTTTGCAGAAGATTTACGATACGATCTATTATGAAGGCAATGAAACGACTAATAATTTTTCTGTTTCCGACCCGGCGCTTTTAAATACGGTTAAAAACGGCTATGCCGCCAGTCAAGCCGCAATCAAAAACGCGCAAACTTCTTACGAGGCCGCTAAAATTGATTATCAAGACAGCCAAGTAAATGCGGCGGTAACCGACGATTTGGACGCTTTAAATGAGTTATTAACCACTTTAACCGATTTATCAAATTTATTGGATAAGGTTATTACCACGGGCAATTTAACGCTTACCGAATTGGATACTTTAAAAACCAATATTAACACGGAAAAAACCACGACGGCCGCCAGTTTAAGCGCGGTGCAGACCGGCTGGCATGATTTGGCCGATGCCCGTTTAAACTATCAAACCAAAGTCAAAGCGGCCGAAGAGGCCGTGGCCGTGGCCCAAAGCGCTTTGGCCAAAGCCGAAGCGGACTTGGCTTACAAAAAAGCCCCGGCCCGAATTGAAGACGTCGCCTTATACGAAGCCCGGTTGAGAAAAGCGCAAGCGGATTTGCGGCTGGCCCAGGAGAAGTATGACGAAACAATCATCCGCGCGCCGATTGACGGCGTAATCACCGATACCAATTTCAGCGCCGGCGAGCAGACGAGTCTGGTCGAGCCGGTTGTTGCCCTGCTGGCGGCGCAAAATTACGAAATTGAAGTGGACATTCCGGAATCGGATATTGTTAAAATAAACGTTTTAGACGAAGCGGATATCACCTTAGACGCTTTTTCCGGAGATAATATTTTTAAGGGCAAAGTGGCGGCCATCAATCCGGCTCAAACTAAAATTCAGGACGTGGTTTATTATAAAGTGACGGTGATTTTTATTCAGGATCAGCCCGAAGGAATAAAGGCGCTGACCGAAAAAATTAAGCCCGGCATGACGGCCAATATCACGGTCAAAACGGCGCAAATTGACAATGTTTTGATTATTCCCCAGCGGGCACTCAAAGAAAAAGACGGCAAAAAAACCGTTGATATTCTGGCTAACGGCAAGCCGCAAACCATGGCGGTGGAATTGGGCTTAAAAGGCGACGAGGGCCTGATTGAATTAAAATCCGGCTTGAATGAAGGGGATAAAGTAATTACTTTTGTCCGGGAGAAGTAAAGCGGTCAACCGCTTACCGATAACCGCTGACCGCTAATTAAAAAAAGCAGACTCGTTTTTTGAGTCTGCGGAATTGTTTCAAGACCGTTTAATCGGTTAGAAACGAGGCTTGCTTGGGCCGACAAGTTTTGTGACATGTTTGCTGGCGGCAATACTTCTTTCTGTTCTTTCAACGACCTTCATTGCGTTTTTGCAGCAGGTAGGAACGCCGCGGCGCTCCCGTGGTTGATCTTTTTTTCTTTGTGTTTCCATGGTAGTTTCTCCCAGTTTAACCCATAAAATAACAAGGAACCATCTGTATTTAAAATAGCAAAATAAGTATATTAAGTCAAGGTTATTTCCGATAGTTATTAATTAACTGTTAATAGTCAGTAGCCATGTTTTCCGTTAAGAAATATTTTACCGGCTTGAAGAGTTTTGACTGGGTGCTTTTCGGCGCCGTCTTTTTATTGGTTTGCTTCGGCCTGGCGGCGATTTACAGCATCAGCATCAGCTCGGACCAGCCGGACTTCGGCAATTTTAGCAAGCAGATTATTTTCTTTCTAATCGGTCTGGGCTTTCTTTTTAGCTTGAGTTTTTTCAATTATCATTATTGGCACGATTACGGCTTGATTTTTTATTTCGCCGCGGCCGGCTTACTGGTCCTGGTTTTGTTTTTCGGTTTAACTGTCCATGGCACCAGCGGCTGGTTTAATTTTTTCGGCTTTAATTTTCAGCCGGTGGAATTGGCTAAAGTGGCCTTGATTGTCGTTTTGGCCCGGTTTTTAAGCCAGCGGGCTTCGGCCGTCAAAGAATTAAAAACTTTTTATTTAAGCGCGGCTTTGGCCGGCTGGTTTTTTTTGCTGGTAATCCTGCAGCCGGATTTCGGTTCGGCCGTGATTTTGTTTCTAATCTGGTTTTTCTTGGTCCTGCTGGCCGGCGTCAATAAAAAATATCTCATAATTTCCATTTTAATCTTGCTTTTTGGCGCCGCTTTGGCCTGGTTTTTCTTTTTTCAGGATTACCAGCGGGATCGGATTTTGACTTTTTTAAATCCCCAAGCCGATCCTTACAACCGCGGCTATCAGGTCCGCCAGGCGATTACCGCTGTTGGCGCCGGCGGCCTTTTTGGCCGGGGCTTGGGCTTTGGCTCGCAAAGCCAGCTGAAATTCATTCCCGCCAGCCAGACGGATTTTATTTTCGCCGTCATTGCCGAAGAGCTGGGATTTTTGGGCGTCGGCCTGGTTTTGTTTTTTTTCTTTTTGCTGTTTTATCGCCTGATTCGGGCGGCTAAACTGATGCGGGATAATTTTTCCGTTTTTTTTATTTTGGGCGTTTCGGCTTTGCTTTTCAGCCATTTGGCGATTAATGTCGGCATGAACGTCGGTTTGGCGCCGGTGACCGGAATCTCGCTGCCATTTTTAAGCTACGGCGGCAGTTTTCTGGTCGCCTGCCTGATTCTAATCGGCGTGGTGGAAAATATGCTGATCAGAAATCGGGGATAGCGGCAGCGGTTAGCTTGCGGCGTCCGGGATATTATTTAGGAGGCAGAAATTTTAAATTTTAAATTTTAAATTAATTTTAAATGACTTAATTTTAAATCCGCCTGCCTCGCCATTTCCCCGGCTATTGTTGGCGGCGTTTAATCTTGACTTATTTTGGATATGTCTGACGGCAATGGCGGGCAGGTTTAAAATTTAAAATTTCTGCCCCCGGTCTTCTATTCGCTATCTCCTAAAAACTAGTTGACTAAAATTTAACTTTCTGCTATATTAACGTTATGAAAGAAAGGGAGCTGTTCAATCTGTTTAACGATAACCCAAATTTGATTACCCACTGCCCGGTCTGCAATTTGCGCTTCAATCCGCTGGAAGCCAAAGTTTTGCAGGAGGGCGAGGGCGGCCATTTGGTTTATATCAAATGCCGGCATTGCCAGGCCGCGATTTTAACTTTGATCGCCGCCAATAATTTGGGCATCAGTTCCATCGGCCTGATTACGGATTTGACCGGCGATGATATATTGAAATTCAAGGGCGCCGGCGCGATTAATTGCGACGATGTCATTGAACTGCACCAGTTTTTAAGCCGGGAGAAAGCCTTGATTGATTATTTTAACTAATATTATCATAAAGAAAGGAAAAATCAGCCATGCCGCAGGCGACCATTGCTCTAAGAGCCAGAATCAGGGAGGAAAAAAAGAAAAAGACAAAATTGCCAAAAAGCCAGGGTTTAATCCCGGCGGTTTTGTATGGCCACAAAATTGTCCCAAAAAATCTTTGGCTCAATTATATTGAGTTTGAAAAAGTTTTTGGCCAAGCCGGCGAAAGCACGCTGGTTGATTTGGCCGTAGAAAAGGAAAAGCCGGTTAAAGTTTTGATCCAGGATTATCAAGCCGACGTCTTAACCAGCCGGATTAATCACGTTGATTTCCATCAGGTCAGAATGGACGAAAAAATCCATACGGAAATCGGCTTGAAATTCATCGGCGAAGCGCCGGCGGTTAAAGAATTGGGCGGAATTTTAGTGACTAATATTCACGCTCTGGAAGTAAGCTGTCTGCCGCAGGATTTAGTGCATGAAATTGAAGTTGACTTGTCGCCTTTGAAAGGTTTGGACGATGCCATCCACGTCTCCGACATCAAATTGCCGCCGGGCCTGGCTTTGAAAGCCGCCGGCACGGAAGCCGTGGTTTTAATCCAGCCGCCGCGGGCCGAAGAAGAATTGGCGGCCATGGCCGCCAAGCCGGAAGAGAAACTGCCGGAAGGCGCCAAGGAAGAAGCCAAGCCGGAGGAGGGGGAAGAAGTCAAACCGGAAAAAAATGACAAGAAATAAAGATACAATAAATCGTCTGATAAATTCCCTCCGCTTAATCGGAGGGAATTTAGTTTTTAATAAATCCGGCAAAAAAACCGGCCGGCGGTTTTTAGCGGCGCTTTTGTTTTTTTTTATAATTAACGCCGCGGCAGTTTTAATTTCCCTTTATTTTTTTATTTTGCCGGCAATAATTAATCAGCCGCTGGGAATTTTAGCCGACACCGGTTTAAAATCGCCGCGGCGGCTGGACGGCCGGCTGGCGGATAAAGACGCCGCGGCTTTAAGGCCGATAGCCGTGATGATGGAAAACCACAGCGACAGCCGGCCAGTCGCGGGTCTGGAAAACGCCAGCCTGGTTTATGAAAGCATTGTGGAAGGCGAAATCACCCGGTTTTTGGCGATTTTTGACGGCCGGATTTCGGCCGAAAGAATCGGCCCGGTGCGCTCGGCGCGGCCGTTTTTCGTCACTCTGGCCGAAGAATGGGGCGCGGTTTATTTCCATGCCGGCGGCAGTCCCCAGGCTTTGCAAAAATTAAAATCCAGTCCGATTTTTAATTTAAACGAGATTTCCAGCGACGGCATTTATTTTTTCCGCGACCGGGAAAAAATCGCGCCCCATAATCTTTTTACTTCGGCTAGTTTGATTAAGCAAGCGGTTTTAGCCAAGGAAATTGACACGCGGGCGGATTTTCTCCCCTGGCTTTTTAAAAACGACGAGCCGACAATTGAGGCGGAATTGGCGCCGGAAATTGAAATTAATTTTTCAAAAGTTCCGGATTATCAGGTCAAATACCGCTATGATTCCCCAAGCAACAGTTACGTTCGCTATCAAGCCGGAGAAATCCATAAAACCGAAGCCGGCGCAATCTTGCGGGCAAAAAACGTGGTTTTGCAGTATGTTAAAGCCCGCGCGATTGATTCCCTGGGCCGGCTTAACGTAACTTTAATCGGCCAAGGCCAAGCGGAAATTTATCAGGACGGCCAGGCCATTATCGGCTTTTGGAAAAAGGAAAACAACCGGACCAGATTTTACGATTCAGCCGGCCGAGAAATCAGATTCAACCGCGGCAATGTCTGGGTGGAATTGGTCTTTGAGAAGTAAATTAAAAGCAGCGACAGGTCGCGACCTGTCGCTGCTTGCTCTTGACAAGGTTTTTCTTTTGCCTTATTATAATAATTATAAGTTTTCCAGAGGCAGGGCGCTTGAATGCCTTCCCCGGAAACAAAAAACAGTTGAATCGGCCCAAGGCTCGACGTTTCCTGCCCAGGTTCGTCTTCCCGACTTTGGGCCTCTTTTTTTTACCCCGTTAGAAAATAGTAAACTGAAATAAAAAAATGATTTTAAAAGCTAAAAAATTTTATGATATTAATCAATTAATTAAAACATCGATTTTCTAACGGGGTAAAAATTGAAAATTGACAGTCTTCTAAATGACCTTGCCTAAATCAGAAAAATAGGTTAAAATTTCAGTATTATGCCAATTGCCATTTACCGCAAATACCGGCCCCAGACTTTTGCCGAGGTGGTCGGCCAAAATCATATTAAAACCACGATTCAAAGCGAGCTGGAAAACGGCAAAATCGCCCATGCTTATTTATTTTCCGGCCCCCGGGGCCTGGGCAAGACCACCATGGCCCGGCTTTTGGCCAAAGCGGTCAATTGCTTGAATCGCCAGCCCGGGCAAAGCGAGCCTTGCAATACTTGCGAGGCCTGCAAGGAAGTAGTAGAAAATCGTTCAATTGACATGATTGAAATTGACGCCGCTTCCCATACCGGCGTGGAAAATGTCCGGGACAATATCATCAATAGTTCCCGGTTTACGCCCACCAGCCGCAAATTTAAAGTTTTTATTTTGGACGAAGTTCACATGCTTTCCCCCGGCGCTTTTAACGCCTTGCTGAAAACTCTGGAAGAGCCGCCGGCGCATGTTATTTTTATTTTGGCCACCACGGAAATCCATAAAGTGCCGGAAACCATAATTTCGCGCTGCCAGCATTTTGATTTCCGCAAAGTGACAACCGCCGAAATCATCGGCCGCTTGTCCCAAATTGCCGGGAAAGAAGGGCTGAAAATTGACCAGCCGGTCCTGGAAAATATCGCGTATTTTTCTGAAGGCTGCCTGCGGGACGGGGAGAGCTTATTGGGCCAGATTCTGTCATTGGGCGAGAAGGAAATAACCATGGAGCAGGCGGAATTGGTTTTGCCCCGAATGCAGTTTGATTTAGCTTTGGAACTGATTGAATATCTCAATCGCCGAGACGGCGTGGCGGCGATTGAATTGATTAATAATCTGGCGGCGGAGGGGATTAATTTGGAAAGATTCTCCGGCAATTTGATTGAGGCTTTGAGAAAAATGCTTTTGCTAAAAATCAGTCCGCCCCTGGGCCAATTCGGCCGCGGCCTGAATAAGGATTTGGAGAAAAAAATCAGCCAGCTGGCCGAGCAGACCGCGATTGATTTTTTAATCAAAGCGGTTGAAGTTTTAATCCGCCGCCGCCAAGAATTGAAATTCGCCGAGATTGTCCAGCTGCCTTTGGAGCTGGCGGTCTTGGAAATAATTGCCGAGGAAAATTATGACGAAGATAAAACCCCGCCTGGCAAACCCCGGCTGGCGGCCGAAAAAAAAATCATTAAAAGCGGCGAAAGCGATAATCTCTCAATAACGCCAAATAAAGAAGCGCCGAAATTGACCGGCGCCCTGGTTGGCGGGGGGACCCCGCCCTTCGCGAAGGGCGGGGAAGAAAAGCCGAAAAAAACTTTGGGCCAAGTCAGTTTAACTTTGCCGCAGGTTAAAGGCAAATGGCCGGAGGTCATGGTTTGCTTGAAAAAATACAATCAAAGCCTGGCCGCCACCCTGAATATTTCCCAGCCGTCGCAAATTGACGAGAACGGGATTTTGGAAATTTGCTTTCGCCATAAATTCCATCAGCAGCGGATCAATGATTTGAAAAACAAGCAGATTTTAGAAAAGGTTTTGGCCGAAATTTTCGGCCAGCGGCTATCGGTTAAAACGGCGGTCATGCCGCCAAGCGGCAATAAAATTGAAGTTCAGGCCTTGGCGGAAACTCAAGCCGAAAGCCCGATTGCCGATATTTTGCAGATTTTCGGCGGGCGGGTGGTGGAGTAATTATTTTTTTCGTGGCCATCCCTCGGGGATCGTCTAATGGCAGGACGCCAGGTTCTGGCCCTGGTAATTGGCCTGCCTTCGTCCCGCTATCGTTTTTTCTATTTAAGCTTTTAGAAAATATTCGCGGGACTTCGGCAAGGTAAAGGTTCGAATCCCTGCAAAGGTTTACTCATTATTGGAGGATTTACGAGGAATAGCTTATATTTAAAAAGTTATAGTGTAGTTTTGATTTCATTACTCGGGGATCGTCTAATGGCAGGACGCCAGGTTCTGGCCCTGGTAATCGAGGTTCGAATCCTTGTCCCCGAGTAATGTAATTAAGACGGGTCGTATAACTGCGGGCAGGCTGGCTCTGGTAATTGGCCTGCTTTCGTCCCGCTATCGTTTTTTCTATTTAAGCTTTTAGAAAATATTCGCGGGACTTCGGCAAGGTAAAGGTTCGAATCCCTGCTTGCCCGCCGAAGCTCGCCGACCCTCGTCATACTGAAGTAAGGCGAGCGTAGGCGGGTCCCCGAGGAATAGCCATGAAATATAGCCATGATACAAAAACAGCGCTTTTAGCGGCGCTGTTTTTTTTACCCCGTTAGAAAATTATTGTTTTAAACTTAGGTAATAAATTATTACAAAATTTTTTAATTTTTAAAATTATCAAAGCTTTATTTATTACTATTTTCTAACGGGGTAAAAAAAGCGGCCGCAACGTTTTTTCCTTTCCTTTCGGATTGGATTAAACGTTGCGGCCGAGACTGGCAAAAACGGACAATTATCTGTTGTCCAGATAATACGAACCGCTCACCTTGGGCAGTTCGGTTGCGGTCTGGTCCTTTAACAAAACCGAGTCGTTAAAGTACAGCCGTTCATCCGCGGCCGCACCCGACAAATGTCCGATTCCTTTGACGGCGCCGTTGTAGGCGCTGACGTTGTATGTCACGGGGGTGACACCGTCAGCATCCGTTCCGGTGCCGTCAAGAATTGCGGGACTGCTGTTCCCATCCGCGGGAACAGTGATAACAGTGTCATTAAATTCATAACACTGACCCGGAGGCGCGCCGATGGCCAGCCGCAGGCCGATGTTATTCACATCCGCCCAAGACTTGTCTTCAACGTCTGCCGGCGAGGTCACGCAGCTTGCCAGCAGCCAGCCGTGGGGGTGGATATACGCCCCGATTGGACTGGCGCCCGGGTTTTTGACGACCGTGAGTATCGGATAGGTCCCAACCGGCACCACGGCCAATTGGGCGGCTTTGCTATCCTCGTATTTATAGTCGTCGCTTACGCGGCAGTGGTATGTACCCGCATTACCAAGGGCAAGCGGATTGATGGTGTATTGATTATTGGTGGCGCCAACGATCAATATACTGCCATCTTTGTACCACTGGTAGCGAAGCGGGCCGGTGCCGCCGATTGCCTGCACAAAGAAGTTCTTGCTTGCGCCGACAAACTTGGTGGCCGGGGCGGGGTGGAGCTGAATTATGATCGGCTCGCCACAAGGCCCGGTGGAAATGACCAAATCAACGGCTGAACCCAAGGCGACTAAGGTGCCGCCAATCGGGCTTGAGCTGATTACCCGGCCGCTTAACAC
>Ga0155876_125_pt1 | contig 26275 bp, 31 predicted proteins | sample RifCSPlowO2_01_FD_107530 | JGI IMG/M metagenome (GOLD analysis project Ga0155876, IMG submission 107530) | Candidatus Buchananbacteria bacterium RIFCSPLOWO2_01_FULL_45_31
CTGGGCAGAATTAGCCAAAAGGTATCGGGCGAATTTTAAGGCCAAACTATAGTCATATGAAGGAAAGCGAAATTAAAAAAATAAAATGGACAAAGTGGCTAAAGCGGCCATATACTCCATTTCTTTCCTCGTTATGTTTTAGTGGCGTCGGAAAAAAATACTATCGGAAAGTTGAACTGGGAAATTTTGACTATAATTTTTTATTTCAGGATGATACGATGTATTATGATGAAAATAAAATGGAAAAGAATCGTCGTCAAATTGTCGCTTTTTTGCGTAAAAAAGATATTTTTAAAATAGTCAAAATGCTGAATTCACAGCATAAAAAAAATATTCAAAAAATCAAAGCTTTAATTAAAGGACGACAAAAACCCACGGCTAAATTAAAAATTTTAAAAGAAATTACAAGCCAGTATTTGCCTTTTTTATGGATTACGCCCATGCTAGAGTATTTTTACGATTTAAGGATTGAAAGAGATATTAAGCCCTTGATTAAAGAGAATGTTGCGGATTTTATTGCCAACTCCGGTCCAATTAAAAAAACCCAGAGTGAGATAATGGCTGATGATATTAGAAAAGGATTGCCGGCTAGTCTAATTCTTAAAAAATATGGCTGGATGAAGTCCCGGGACGGTTTCACTGATTTTTACACAATTAAAGAAATTAATGATATAATTCGGCATGTAAAAAATAATAAGAGAATTACGGCTTCGAAATATCGTATTTTACCTAAAAAGATTTTTCGATTATGCCGTGAATTAAGGGAAGCAATTTTTTTTAGAACCGACCGGACGGATAAGTTTTATGAAGCCCTGGCTGTTTCCAGGCCGATTTACCAGGAGATTGCCGACAGTTTAGGTATTAGCTTTAAGGCCTTGGCTGATTATGACGCAAATTCGATAATTTTTGGCCAACCGAAGAAGTATCAAGATAATTATTATTATTTATTGCTGAATGGCAAAGAGTTTATTAATCAAGGTGAACTTATAAAAATCAATAAAATCTTGGATTATCATGAAGTCAAAGGAATTATTGTCCAAAAAGGAAAAGCGATCGGCCGCGTAAAAATTGTAAGTCATTCCTCCCAGATTAGTAAAGTAAATCAAGGTGATATTTTAGTGACGCCAATGACTCTTCCTTCATTTATTCTTGGCATGAATAAGGCGGCCGCTTTTGTTACCGATGAAGGAAGTCTGACCTGCCATGCGGCCATAGTCGCCCGGGAAATGAAAAAACCGTGTATTACCGGAACCAAGATTGCCACCCAAGTTTTTAAAGACGGCGATTTGGTGGAAGTGGACGCGAATCAGGGGATTGTCAAAAAATTAAAAAATACCAAAATATCTAACTAATGTTGTATCAAAAAAATGCGGTTTAAAAAAATCAAGAAAGAAAAAAACATCGCCTGGTGGCAGACTTTCGGAAAAACCTGGATGACGCTGACCGCGCCGGCCCGGCCGCCCAAATCCGTCATTAAAATTTTTGAAAAGCAGTTTTTGAATTTCATCAAAAAAAATAAGCGCCGGCCCCGGGTTTTGATTCTGGGCTGCACGCCGGAATACCGCAGTTTTTGCGCTAAATACCGATTGCCTGTGATTTTTGCCGATATCAATCCGCAGATGAAAAAGGCGATGGACATGATTCTGGAAAGAAAAAATCCCAACGAGAGATTCATTCATTCCGACTGGTTAAAAATCGGCCAAAAGATTCCGGCCGGCAGTATTGATTTCGTGCTGGGCGATTTTTCCACCAATAATATCATGTACGCCGATTGGCCCAAGCTTTTTGCCAATATCAATAAAGTTTTGGCGCCCGGCGGCCGCTTCATGCCGCGCGATTACGTGGCCAAGGAAAAAAGAATGACGAAGGCCGAAATTTTCAGAAAAATAAAAAGAACGAAAAAAATAAATTACACGGTTTTGTGGTGGGATTTAATTTTCAATATCTGCTATTATCCGAAGACCGATATGGTAAGAAACCCGTTATTATCCGACGTGGCCTACGCCGGGAATTCTTTGAAAGTTAAAAAAGTCATCAAGCGCTATATTGAGCTTTTCCCGCCCAACGAGCGCTGGTGGACGACGCTGACCAGAAAGAAGCTCGACGGCGAATATAAAAGGCTATTTAGGATGTTGGCCATAAAATACGTTTCCGATTATCCTTATTGCGACATCACGCCGATTTACATTCTGGAAAGGAAATAGTGGAAATTTAAAGCCATTATTGTCAAAAAATTAATTAAGTAGTATAATATTTATACCTAACTATTAATTGAAAAATATGGATTTAACTCCCGAGCAATTTGAAAAAATTCTCAAGTCCGTTTTGGCCGATGAGTTGTCCAAGCATTTTGACCCCTTAAAGGCTAGTATTGACGGTTTAATCAAAAAAGTTAATTTATATCTTAAACCGTTGAATGATTGATTCCGCGTCAATCCGCGTTTAAATCCGCCTTTCGGCTATGCTCAAGGCGCCTTGAGCTTGTCGAAATGGCGCGTTTATCCGCTTCTACAAAATTAAACTAAAATAAACATCAAATTATAATAAATAAAAATAATTATTCAACATTTATATCCATGACCTACGACGTCAAAAACATCAAATTGGCCCCCGGGGGCAAAAAGAGAATCGAATGGGCCGAGCGCGACATGCCGGTTTTGGGCGAGATTAAAAAGCGCTTTGCTAAATCCAAACCCTTAAAGGGCCTGAAAATTTCCGCCTGCCTGCACGTGACCTGCGAGACGGCCAATCTGGTCAGAACTATGAAAGCCGGAGGGGCCGACGTTTTGCTTTGCGCTTCAAATCCCTTGTCCACGCAGGACGACGTGGCCGCTTCCTTAGTCAAAGATTTCGGTTTGAAAGTTTTTGCCAAATGCGGCGAGGATAAGAAAAGTTATTACGGCAATTTAGTCGCCGCCATTAAACATCAGCCCGAAATCACGATGGATGACGGCGCGGATCTGTTATCTTTACTTCATACCAAATATAAAAATCAGGCTAACAAAGTTAAAGGTTCGATGGAAGAAACCACGACCGGCGTAATTCGTCTGAAAGCCTTGGAACAAGCCGGCAAATTATTAGTTCCGATTATCGCGGTCAACGACGCCAAGACCAAGAATATGTTTGATAACCGCTATGGCACGGGCCAATCGACTCTGGATGGCATTATTCGCGCCACGGACCTGCTTTTGGCCGGCAAGAACGTCGTGGTGGCCGGCTACGGCTGGTGCGGCCGGGGATTTGCCTCAAGAGCGCGAGGCATGGGCGCCAACGTGATTATTACTGAAATTGACCCGATTAAGGCTCTGGAAGCGGTCATGGACGGCTTTCGGGTAATGCCCATGGTTAAAGCCGCGTCCATTGGCGATCTATTCTGCACTCTGACCGGCGATCTCCATGTTTTGCGGGCCGAGCATTTCAAGAAAATGAAAGACGGCGCCATTGTCTGCAACTCCGGGCATTTTGACGTGGAAATTGACATTGTCGCCTTAAAGAAACTCGCCAAGAAATCAGCCAAAAATGTGCGGAATTTCGTTGACGAATATGTTTTGCCCGGCAAGAAGCGGATTTATCTCTTAGGCGAAGGCCGGCTGATCAATCTGGCCGCGGCTGAAGGCCATCCGGCCTCGGTCATGGACATGAGCTTTGCCACCCAGATTTTGGCCGCGGAATATGTCGCTAAAAATTATAAAAAATTGGAGAATAAAGTTTATAACGTGCCGGTGGAAATTGAAAACTGGATTGCCAGGACGAAAATGAAATCAATGGGAGTGGCCATTGACGCTTTGACGCCGGAGCAGAAGAAGTACCTGGCCAGCTGGGAGATCGGGACGTAGCGAGTCAGTGAATTAGTAAAATAGTGAATTAGCAACTAGATAAAAATCAACATAGCGCCCATGTTGATTTTTGTTATTTATTAATTTAATAGCCCGCTATTTCGCTATTTTACTAATTCACTAAATAAAAAATGGGGCCCTGCGATGCAGAGTCCCGATAACTTCTACTTTTCGGCTGATTTTTCGGCAATTTCTTGCCAAAAAGACCAAACCGCCAAAAGGACGGCTTCGCGCTGACAAACCGGCAAACATCTGATATCAAAGCCAAGAGTCTGACTGGCGCTCCAGACATTAAGATGGGTGTGGGCCAAATCAAATTGCATGCCGATCTCGGCAATTCGGTTGCAGTGGACGTAGTGCCGCAAGTATTTCTCGTGATCTTCTTCCTCCGGTCTTAAGCCGAATTCCTCCCTGGTGCCATGGCGGTTTAATTCGCTTGCCATTTCCCGGCGCTGGCATTCCTGCCGATAAGCCAATTCTTCGGCGGTTTGCGGCCAGGCTCTTAGCGCGCGGATTTCTTTTACCGGCAATTCCAAAATATTCGGGCATTCCATAAGATAACCTCCTTATACTGCTAAACGGCTAAATACCCTAATGGACAACCCCTATTTACATTATGCGCTTATCTTAAAATTGCGCAAGAGGGGGATGGGGCGGCTTTTATAAGTCATTTTGCGGCCTCGGTTAAGAGGCATTTAACCCCTGAATTATGGGCAATATCTGTGAATAATCAAACATTTGACATAAGATTAAATCCTTACTATACTTTATAGTAGGCATCGGTCCGGCTGCCTGCCAAAATAGCCGCAGTCTATCAGGGGCGCATCGCAGGCATTATTAAGTTATGCGCCGGGATTAGCGGCCTTCCGTAATTATTAACCATGAGGCGCCGCCAAAACAGCAATCATTAGCCAGCTTAAATATGAGAAAGAGAAAGACCAATCAAATATTAGGCGAATTAGAAGCGGTCATAATGGAAATAGTGTGGAAATTTAAAAGCGCTTCAGTGCGCGAGGTTTTAGATAATCTTAAAAAACGCAGAAAAGTGGCGTATACCACGGTCATGACCGTTATGGCGCGTTTAGCGGATAAAGGGATTTTAAACAGAAAACTAGATAAGAGCGGCGCCTACGTATATGTTCCGTCTCAAGACAAAGAGACTTTTTTGGCCGCGAGTTCCAGGAAATTAATTAAAAATCTAATTGATGAATTCGGCGAAGTGGCCGTGGCTCAATTCATTGACGCGGTAAGCGATAGCAATCAAAAAGACCTGGCTCAATGGCAAAAGAAGCTGAAAAAAATAAGATAATTTTCTATGATGGTCAAAAGTGATTTGGAAAAAAAGGCGAATTTCACCTTTTATCAAATATTCGGCCTTGGCGCCAGTTTTTTAGTTCTGACTTTGCTGTTAAGCGTAAAATTATATTCCAAGTTATTCTTGTTTTGGGAGTTATTTTTAGGCAAGCTTAAATCTGTTTGCGGCTGTGTTAATCATTCATCGTTTGCCGATCATCCGGTTTTATTCACTTTTTTGCTGCTGCTGGGCTTGGCGGGAGCCGTTTTTTTCAGCTCGGTTATAATTAAAATAATAAAATTCAAGCGGCTGACGGATAAATTTATAAAAAATAATTTAAAGAATAAAAAACCAAGAATTTCCAGGAGATTGGAAAAAATCGCCGGCCCAATCAAATTAGAAAATCGGATTGTTGAAATCCAAAGCCCCAAGCCGATTATTTTTTGTTTTGGCCTGATTTGCCCTAAAATTTGCGTCTCATCGGGAATTATCAAAAAATTGTCCAATCAAGAGCTAAAAGCGGTTTTATTGCATGAGCAGCATCATCTTTTCAGCCATGAGCCGGTTAAGATATTTATCGTTAAATCAATGATTAAAGCTTTATTTTTCTTGCCGGGCCTGGAATCATTTTCAAGGCAGTATTTAGTTTTTTCCGAACTGGCCGCCGATCAATGGGCGACTGATAATTTTGAAAATAAAGCTTCCTTAGCCGGCGCTTTAGGCAAAGTCATAAGATGGAAAAAGCGGCTGATTGCCAGAAACGGGCTGGCTTTGTCTTTTTTTGCCAATCAAGTTATGGAAGAAAGAGTGAATAAATTGGTTGACAGCGGGTATAATCCCGGCTTTAGGAAATTCAGCTCTAAATTAAGTGCGGGCATTGTTTTGGCCTTATTTTTCCTCATTATTCTAAGCGGGGTATTTTCTCTCGATAATCCGTCAATTTTCGAGCCGGAGGCCGCTTATTGTTTAAGCTTGGAGCCGGAAGATATATCTCGGCCACCATGCGGGGCCTCGTTAAAAAATCCAGTTTGCGGCATAAACTACAGCTTAAAGGCTCATTCCTGCGGAAATTAAATAAATGAGATTGCAGAAAAATTCGTTTATTTCGCGCAGTTTTCGCGCCCTTCAGTTTTATTCACCTTTCGGCCTCGAGCTCAAGGCCGAGAGGGGGCGCCTTGAACTACGCTGAAAGGCGTAAAATTTAGCGTTTTTTCGCGTTAAAAACATTTTTGACGCGAAAAAACACGAAACTTTACGCAAAACAACGTTAAAAACTGTTATTCTGCGCTCTAAAATATTATGACAGAAAAATGCCTGTGGATAATTATATTTGACATAAGATTTAATGCCTACTATACTATATAGTAGGTATTTGAATTATTAAGTTAAACTTAACTTTACTTCTATGGATTTGAAAAACATTCCTAAATCAAAAAAGACTTTGGCGGTCATTAATTTTGTTTTGTTAATCACTCTGGTTTTTTCTTTAGCGATAAATCAAATCGTGATCGCTAAAATTTATGATGCCTTGGGGATCAAGAAAGGCATTTTTAAAAAAATTGCCGCTTCAATTATCAAGCCGGGATCTTTTAGCGCCGCTTTAACCGGGGATGTTGCCCAAGACGCGATAAAATTAGCGATTTCGCAAGGCATTCCGGAAATTTACGGCGAAGAACTTGGAGTTTCTTTTGATCAAGTTGAACCGGCCATGAATATTATGAAGCAGTTTGATCCGACCTACGGCAAACAAAAGCTTGTTTTAACCGGCGATGGTTTAAAACGTTATATTGACGTTGGCTTAAAGATTTCCTGCGAGTATTGTTGCGGCGCCAAAGCTATTATCGGGGCGGACGGCAGCGGCGCTTGCGGCTGCGCTCATTCTCAAGCCATGAGAGGTTTAATGGCCTATTTAATCCAAAATCATGGGTCAGAATACACTAATGACGAAATATTGCGAGAATTGGCCCGCTGGAAAGGAATGTATTTTCCCAAGCAGATGATTCAGAAATTGGCCAGCCAGCTTCAAGGCGCGGATTTTACGCCCGATACTGCGGCTTTGGTTTTAGGCCTGAATTTGCCCGATTACGGCCAAGGCAGTAAAACCGCTCCCTTGCCCGCCGATCTTAAAAGCTTGCCGAATATGGTCGGCGGCTGTTAATAAATTCGGCGCCGAAGCCAGTCCCGGAATATTCGGCAAATAATCTAATAAAATATTAATAATTAATCGGCAAACAAAAATATGGAGCAATCAAGTGAATTAAACAAATTAAAAAAAGAAATCTTAAGTGAAGTCAATCCCGAAAAAAAGAATAAAAAAAGACTTCGGTGGGGCAGTCTGGCGGTCAGCGGCGTTCTTATCGTTTTGACGGTATTTTCGGCGGCTTTGGCCGTCCAATCCGCCGTTATTTTAAGCAAAATCAACAGCGGCGCCGTCAAAGCGTCAAGCGCCAGCGGCGGCAATTCAAGCGCCGCGCCCTTGCCTTCCAATCTGCAAGATTTGCCGAATATGGTCGGCGGCTGTTAGAGATAAAATTTAAATAAATATCTATGATTGAAAAAAAATCACAAAGTAAAATCAGTTTCAATTTTTGGTTTGCCGTCAGTTTGGCCGTTATCACTTCGGGCGCTCTTTTATTCGGGCTGATTATTTTGTTTCAGGCAAATTTGTCCTTAAATAAGAAGATTGCCGAGGCCAAAGAAGCCGAAAGGCCGGCTGATATTGACATTGTCATTCTGCAAGAATCAAGCTGCCGCGACTGTGCCAGCCTGAATTCTTTGATTAACGCCATTAAAAAAGAAAATGTAAAAGTAAACTCGGAAAAAACAGTTGAAATCGCCAGCCCCGAAGGCAAGGAATTAATCGGCAAATACAGCATTGCTAAAGCGCCTGCCTTGATTGTCAGCGGTGAAATTGAAAAAGACGCGAATTTAAAGGCAATCTGGCCGCAGTTAGGCGAAATTAAGGACGGTGTTTTTATTTTAAGGCAAGTCGGCGCTCCTTATGTCTTAATAAATTCCGGGGAGGTCAGAGGCCGGATAAAATTCGTTATGCTGACTGATGCCGGCTGCGGCGAATGTTACAAGGTGGCGCAACATGAACAAATATTGAAGCAGCTTGGCCTGCCGACCCAGGACCAGCAAATTATTGACCGGCAATCCGCCGCCGGCCAAAAGCTGATTACGGAATATAAAATTAAATTGCTGCCCACGATAATTTTAACCGGCGATCTTGAAGTTTATCCGCCTTTAATTAAAGTCTGGCCGCAAGTCGGGACGGTTGAGAAAGACGGCGCTTATGTTTTCAGAGAGGGCGTAAAGCAGATGGGCGTCTATAAGGATTTAACCGCTAATCAGGTGATAAAACCCGCCGCTGACTAAAGCCGTTCTTAAGATTAAAAAAGCCGTCGCCGTATGTTTTTAAAGCTAAAAAAAAGAAATAAAAAATTGTTTTACGGGCCGTATTTTTTTATGGGAATATTGGCGTTTAGCCTTGTGATTGGAACCGTATTTTCCGCCTGGTATTTTATCAAAGCGGCGAAGAATCATAATAAAGATTTGGCCATCGCCGATATTTTTATAGAACCCGTCAAGGCCGCCGAAATTTATCCTGAATTCGTCTGCGGCTGCTGCGGCCGGCCGCTTGATCCCCTTAATCCCTGCTGCGGCGACATGAAAAAAAAGGTTGATTACATAGATGAACAAGTCAAAGCCGGTTTATCCAAAGATAAAATAATGATGGCGGCAATCAAAGAATTCGGGATTAATTCATTGGCTAAAGAAGAAACTAAGGAAGAAATTAAAAAACAATTGATCGCTTCGGCTCCGGCCGACGCGCCTAAAATTTCTTTTGAACAAACCAGTTATGATTTTGGAAAAATCAGTCAGGCTAAGGGAGTGGTTTTTGCCAGTTTTAACCTTAAAAATGAAGGCGGCGGCGATTTAATAATTGATAAACTTAACACTTCTTGCGGCTGTACCTCGGCGGCCGTTGTTTATAAAGGTTTGGAAGGGCCGGCTTTCACGATGCCGGGACACGGTCAGGACAATCCAAAAAATTGGTCGGTGGCGATTGCGCCGGGAGACAGGGCGCAGCTAAAAGTTTATTATGATCCCAACGCTCACGGAAAACAAAAGGAAGATATTCTGTCAATCACCAGAACCGTCAGTATTTTTTCCAATGACCCGGTTGAGTTTGAGAAACAAATCAAAATTGAGCTGGATCAAATTCCCTAATAATGACAAACAAGATAATATTAGCGGTTAAATCTCTTCAATTAGTTTTTAAAAATCCGAATTATTTTATCCTGACCGGCGCGCTGGCAGTCGTTATCGCCCTGATAATTTTTTTGATAAGCGCTTTGGTTTTAAATTATGAATTATTGATTTATGTTTTTATTTCCGGAATTTTTGATTTTAAAACTAAAATGCAGATATTTTTCGGGATATTAACCGCCATCAGGCTTAATTTCTCGCTCGGTTCAATTATAATAATCCTTGTTTTATCCGTACTTTTGGCGATAGATATTTCTATTTTCATTTTCTATTTTAAAAGGCGGGCCGTTGTTCAGGCCGAAGCGGGAATCGGTGTTTTTGGCCTGGCGGTCGGTTTTTTGGGAACGGGCTGCGGTATTTGCGGCTCTATAATCATGGCGTCTGTTTTTGGTTTTGCCGCCGCCGCGCTGATTGCTTTTTTGCCTTTTAACGGTTTGGAATTCGGAATTATCGGCGTCTTTTTTTTACTGCTGTCTATTTATTTAATCGCCGTAAAAATACCCGGGCCGGATAATTGTAAAGTACTATAAAAGGAACCATTCAATATATTTTTGACGATTCGAGCATGGGGATTTTCAACGATCAGTTGATAAAAGAGCTGGCAAAATTAAATTTAATTTAATGAGGATAATAAGCGGCTTATAAGAGCATAAATTTATGTTTAATCTTTTCAAGAAAAAATGCCCTGTTTGCGGCCTGGAATTGGAGAGAGGAAAGAATTATCTTGAAGAATTTGGCCGGAAATTTTGTTCCGATTACTGTCGTGAAAAATATCGTCTTAAGAAAAAGCGATCTAAACAATCTGCCGGCTGCTGTCATTGAAATATATGGTAAAAATAATTTGGCGAAAGATAAGACAAAATCGCCCGCTAATGATGGTTCTTTGTTGTTTGTTGCCGATTATTCTGGTTGTTGGTATTATTTTTTTGTTCGGGGACGGCAAACGTTATGGGTTTTGGCTTATAATTCTGCTCTGCCCGCTGGCGCATATTTTTATGATGAGAGGGCATCAGCGCAATAATCAAGAAAATATCGGGGAGAAAGAGCGGTTATTTAAGTGTCCGGAATGCGGACTGAAATATCAAGAAAAAGACTGGGCGGAAAAATGCGAGCAATGGTGCCAGGGGCATAAGAGTTGTAATTTAGAAATTGCCAAACATGCGGTTAAAGAATCACCCGGCAGATTAAAATGATGATTTTACCAATTAATAATTTAAAAGTATGAAAAATAAAGGGGCGGTTGGTTTAATCGTTTTGACGGCAGTTATTTTAGCAATTATTGCCGTTTATAATTATAATAAAGCCAGCCAAAATTTTCCCGATAACAATATTAATGGGCCTGGCGCCCCGGTTATTAAAGGGCCGGCCATTACTATTACCCCCAGCCGTTATGACTTAGGAACAGTAATTTATGGCGAAGTGGCCGAACATACCTTTGTGGTTAAAAATTCAGGAGATGAGCCTTTGGAGATTTTAAGACTCTCAACCTCCTGCGGCTGCACTAAAGCCGCCATGGCAAAAGAGGATAAAGTCATTGCGCCGGGGCAAAGCGCTAATCTGCTGGTTACTTTTGATCCGGCGGTTCATAAGGATGATTCTGACCTCGGCGATCTTATCAGAATTATTTATGTTAGAACCAATGATCCTGAAAATTCCGAGGTTGAGGTTGAAATTACCGCCAAGGTTGTAAAAAATAATCAATAATATAAATAATCAATAATCCGTATGAGCAAAAAAAATGATCCTCGTTTAATTATCTTAGCGGCCGCGGCCGCGGCCGTAATTTTTGGCGGCATTATCCTTGGGGTGGCGATGTCGTCTGGCGGCGGCCAGGGCGATAATGGCGGCGCGGCTAAATTATCCGCTGATTCTTACCAGTATGATTTTGGCGCTATTTCAATGGCTAACGGCTTAGTCAAGCATATTTTTACCATCAGCAATGCCGGGACGGCTGATTTAAAGCTTTCTAATATCAGCACTTCTTGCATGTGCACGACCGCGGTTTTAGAAATTAACGGACAGAGAAGTCCGGAATTCGGCATGCATAGCAATCCCGCTTTCTGGTCCGGGGAATTAAAACCCGGTCAAACGGCAAATTTAGAAATAACTTTTGATCCTTTGGCTCATGGACCCGATGCCACCGGGCCGATTACCCGCACAGTTACGCTGTCTAGCAACGATGGCGGCCGATCAAACGTTAAAAGTAATTTTACCTTTACCGGCAATGTGGTTAAATAATATGTTCAAAATTTTATCGGTTATTCTGAAAAAGAAGAAATACGCAATAATAACTCTAATGGCCGTTATTATTATGGCGGCAAGCTCTTACTATTTAACAGTCGTAAATGTTTATCATAAAAGCATCTTCGTTTTTGCCGACATGAATGGCGCTTTATTTACGATAATTTCTTTAGTTTTGGGCCTGGTCATTGCGGTTTTGTCCGGCTTTTATTTAACCTTGGTTGTTTTTAGAAGAGACGTAATAAAGGCAAAAGCCGCCGGCAATAAAACGGCTGGTCTGGGCGGGATGGCCGCCGGCCTTATTGCCTCTGGCTGTCCTTCTTGCGGGACGCCTCTTTTGGGTTTAGCCGGGATGCCTTTGGCTTTGTTTTCCCTGCCTTTTAAGGGGTTGGAATTAAAGATTTTAAGCGCCGGTTTCTTGATTTTAGGAATTTTTTTAATTTCTAAAAATATTAAGAAAAATTTAATCGGTCAATGTTCTGTTAATCCTCCAATTGCTAAATTAATTAATGCCATTTAGCGATGAAAAAAATAATTATCATGCCGGTTTTATTTCTCGCCTTATTGTTTGGCGGGTGCGCTGGCGGCAAACCCGCGGCTTCAGTTTCTGAATCATCAGCCTCGCCAGCAAATAAATCGCGGCCGTCTCGGCCGGCTTTTATTCCAATTTCCGAGTCTCAAGACGGGGTTGAAGCCACAATTGAAAATATTGCAAAAGAAAATGGAAAAACCGTGGTTGAGCTGGCTTTAAGCAATCATGTCTATGACCTTTCAGCCATGGATGTGAAAAACGGATCTAGTTTTTCCGGAATTAAGCCAAGCGAATATAATATTATAAGTTCAGCCGCCGGCGGCCACCATGTTCAGGCGGAAATGATTTTTGAAAAAGAAATTTTTGGCTCTTTAACCATTGGACTTAACGACTCATTGGTATTTAATTTTAATATTCCGTAATTTTACCCCGTTAGAAATAAATTTCTAACGGGGTTAATCAAGTAAGCGTAAAAATGCCAAAGTCTGTCGCTAGAAATAATTTTTCCCCGTTGATTTGGGGAACGTTTGGGGCAATCGGTATCAGTTTGATTTTTTATTTAGTTCAAGTTTTAGGGATGCAAAGCTGGTCGGCCCCAATCTATTTCATGGCCGGCAAATGGTATTTTGTTTTGCCGTTGATTTTAGGCTTTGCCGTTCAAACGGGACTTTTTAAGGCCATTCACCTTAAATCTAAACAAGGAGGAGGCACAGTCGCGGCCTCGGGCGGAGTTTCAACGGCCGCCATGATCGCTTGCTGCCTGCATAATTTTGTTATTCTACTGCCGGTTTTAGGCATAAGCGCGGCCGCGGTGTTTTTTTCAACCTATCAAAATTATGTTTTTATTTTCAGCATTTTATTTGTTATTGGCGGCGTAATCTATATGCGGCGGAAATATCAAAAAATTCACGCTGGCGGCGAAATCAACATTTAACCCTTAATTATGCCAATGAATTTATGAAAAAATTTTTTTGGAAAATTAGTCTCTTTGCGGTCCTGGCTTTAATTTTTATGCCTTTAGTTTCCGTCCGGGCTCATGAAGGTCATGAATCAGAGCCGCCGCCGGCGGAAAAAAACGAAGCGGTGATTTATTATAATGAAGCTTGCGGCATGTGCGCGAGCTACATTAATCAAGAGCTGGAAGACATGCTTGCGCCTTACGGCATAACTGATTACCTTAAAAAAGATTATATTAATGACCGGAGCAATCGGCCAAAAATGAATCAGTTAATGGCTGATCTGGGAGTGCCTTTGCCTTTGCAAAGCCACATCATGACTTTTGTCGGCGATAAGTACATTCTGGGCGGCCATGTGCCAAAGCATATTATTGACGATCTTTTCAAAGAAGAGAATAGCCAAAAGTTTAAACGGATAATTGTTTATCAGGATAAAATGCACGGCGAGGCCAAGGATTACCAGGTTTGGGCAATACCCCAATATTCCGATAATTACGCCGGCGAGATAAAAACTTACCCGATTGACGCTTCGGTGACGGAATATTTAAGTTATTTGGAGCAAAATAAAGATCAGCTGCTGGTAAAAAACGATAAGCTGGAGCGGTTAAAAGAAAAATCGCTTTTGCCCACGGTGTTAATTTCTGGTTTTTTAGACGGTCTTAATCCCTGCGCCTTTGCCGTGCTGTTATTGCTCGTGGCTTTTCTCTTTTCAATCAAAAGAGGCAAGGTTGATGTTTTGAAAATGGGGGCCGTTTATATCAGCGCGATTTATCTGGCCTATCTGCTGATTGGCTTTGGAATATTGAAAGCGGTATTGTTCAGCGACGCGCCTCACTTTATGGCGAAATTAGGCTCCTGGCTGGTTATTATTTTAGGTTTAATCAACATTATCAATCATTTCGCGCCGAAGTTTCCGATTAAGCTGGGCATTCCTCAAATGAGCAAAGACACGATTCAGACCTGGATGCGCAAAGCCACCCTGCCGGCCGCCTTTGGGATGGGATTTTTAGTCGGTCTTTGCACTTTTCCTTGTTCCGGCGGAATTTATGTCGCGATTATCGGTCTTTTGGCTCTAAAAACCACTTATTGGGTCGGCCTGGGCTATATGCTGCTTTATAATTTAATGTTTGTCGCGCCGCTTATTATTTTGCTGGTTTTTGCCGCCAATCCTTATACTCTGATTAAATTGGCCGAATGGCAAAAAAAACACAGAAAAGCCGAAAAACTCGTCATGGGTTTAGGCATGATCGCTCTGGGAATAATAATTATGGTTTTCTTTATTTATTAAATTAATTTTTTTATGCCGGCTGAAAATAAAATAAATGAATTTTTAGAGAGAGTGGAAAAGATAAAAAAAGAGCATAAATTTGACTTGTCTTCAGACGAAGATCTTTCAATCGCCGTCATGAATATAATCAGTCTGGAAGAGCATTTTTTCTTTACGGCCGCCAAAACCGGCAAAGATAAGTATTACGATCTTCTTTTTCAAGTCAGGGAAATGAGAAAAGATTTACTCAAAAAAATCGTTAAGGACGCGGAAGGGGAGCAGTGGTGCATCAGCAAGCATTTATTGGCCGCTTCCATGCGGCTGATTGAAGTCGGCACGAAGTATTACGCTCAAAACAGAAAAGAAGAAGCCAAAGATTTATTTTCCAAAGCTTATAATCTCTACTCGCTGTTTTTTGGCATAAATTTGAAATTGATTGATAGTAAAGAAACCAAGCAAGCCGCCGGTTTGGCGCTAAAAGCCAATAATGAGAAAGAAGACGATTTAACCAAGAAACTGAATAATTTAGTGGCCGAGTTGGTTAATTGCTGCGATGAATAATTGAGCAGACAAGTATAGCCGCTTGGCCGCATTTTTTATAGGTTATATAATACCCAATAGGGGTATATGGTATAGTCGAGGTCTAAAAATTAATTAATAAAATGTATTATGAGGGGGCGTATTCAAGAAAATTTAAAAAAAAGGGCGGTTCACCGCCTTAAAATCATCAAAGGGCAAATTAACGGCCTTCAAAAAATGGTTGAAAGCGAGGAATATTGCATTAATATTTTGAATCAATCTTTAGCGATTCAAGAATCTTTGAAAAGTTTTAATTCTCTGCTGCTGCAGAATCATCTGAAAACTCATTTGGCCGAGCAGCTTAAGGGTAAATCCAGCGACCAGGCGGTTAAAGAAATGTTAAAGCTGTACAAATTTAACCATTAGCGAAATAATAATTTAAATTATACGAGAATTAAACCATAATTTTTACCGCTGTTAGTTAGTAATTAAAGATTAATAAAATCCCGATGTTTAAATTTTTGCAAAAAAAAGAACAAAAAGACCCGATTTGCGGCATGATTGCTGATAAAAATTTTATTTCAAAGCATGGCGAGAAATTTTGTTCCGAGGATTGCGTTAAGAAATACGAAGAGCAAAATCAAATTGCCGGCACTGACGGCAAAAAGAAAGGCGGTTGTTGCTGCCGTTAATCAGCTTGATTTTTTTGCCAGCCGGGATAATCGGTATATTTTACAGGCGAAAGGCAAAGGCTGAATAAGTTTGAGATTGTGGAAGAATTCATTTATTTTACGCGAAGCAACGCTAAAAACCGTTGTTCTACATTCTAAGTTCATGTTTTAATATCCGTATTTAATTTTTTAGTCCCGTTTAATTAATTTCAACGTTTTGATTTTATGTATCCGGTCATTAGCTTCCGTCTTTTCGGCTATCCCGCGGTTTTTCATTTAGCGGGGATTTTTTACGCCCTGGCTTTCCTGGCCGGAGTTTTAGTTTGGTCCTGGCTGGCTAAAAAAGAAAGATTAGAATATAAAAAAGTCTGGGATTATGCTTTTGGCGGCGTTATTTTCGGCCTTGTCGGCGCGCGGTTGTTTTACATTTTAGAATTCAGATACCAGTTTGCCGATTTATGGGAAATGGCGGCGATTTGGAACGGCGGATTGGTTTTTTACGGCGGTTTTATTTTTGCCGGCGCCTATTTAGTCATTCATTTGTATTTCAGCCAAAGAGCCAAGATTTGGCCTTGGTTAGACACGGCCATGATCGCCGCTTTGGCCGGCCACGCCGTCGGCCGGATTTCTTGCTTTTTAAACGGCGACAGTTTTGGCCAGCCCAGTAATTTGCCTTGGGCGATAAAGCTGCCGGTTTTAGGCGATAATATTCCCCGCCATCCAACCCAGATTTACGAGCTGATGGCTTACGCCCTGATTTTTTTAATATTATTGCTTTTGCTTAAAAAACCCAGAAGAACCGGAGAAATTTTATTTATGGGAATCGCTTTACATTCCCTCGCCCGTTTTTTAGCGGAGTTTTTAAGATATCATGAGGCGGCGGAACTTTTAATCAATAATTTTTCTTATGCTCAATTAATCAGCTTAATTTTTTTGCCGGCCGGGATAATCGGTATATTTTACAGGCGAAAGGCAAAAGCTGAATAGCTAGTTTATGTTTCAACGCCCCCGTTTGATTTTTTAGTTTTTTGAATTTGCTTTTTCCCGGTAATTGTTTCAGCCTTGTTGTTTATAAGAATAGTTGGTATACTATATAAGAGTTATTAAAATAATATAAATATATGACAATTATCGGAATTATTTTAATCTTAGCCGTTATCGGACTTTACGCCTTTTGGATCTGGTATACTAAAAATCAGTCCGGCGTGAGCGCTAAAACCGAAGGCGAGATCCAAGTTTTTGATATTTTAGTCAAAGGGGTTTATTCACCCGGCGTCATTGCGGCCAAGCTTGGAAAACCGATTAAAATTAATTTTAAACGGGACGAATCCGCTGAATGCTCGCGCTTTGTCAATTTTCCGGATTTTAAAATCAGAAAAGAATTGCCTGAAGGAAAAACAATAACAATTGAGCTGGCGCCGGACAAGAAAGGAGAGTTTGCTTTTGCCTGCGATATGGGCATGTATCAAGGCCGGTTAATCATCGGATAAATAACAATAATAATGAAAAGGGCGTAAATATAATTATTAAAAGCGATGCCGTTTCAATTCAAGGGGAGATCGTTTAATATGACGGAAGAAAAAAAGATTGATAAAAAACAATATAATATCACGGGAATGCATTGCGCTTCTTGCGCTTTGACAATTGAAAACAATCTGGGCAGATTAAAAGGCGTTAAAAGCGCCAATGTCAATTTCGCCACTCAAAAAGCCACGGTTGAATACGACGGCGATGACGGCGGCGATCAAAAAATAATTCAAACGGTTAAAGAAGCCGGCTATGAAGCTTCTAGGGCAGAAGCCGAAGACGAGGCCGCGGATCATAATCAGAAAATCCGCGAGCAAGAGATTAAAAAAGAAAGAAACTTGTTTATTTTAAGCTTGGTTTTATCAATTCCGATCCTTACTTTAAGCATGATTTTGCGCGACCAAAGCAACGCCAGCAAAGTTATCCAGTCATTATTAGCGGGTATTGTTCAGTTTTACGCGGGCTGGCGTTTTTACCGGGGAATGTATTATGCCGCCAAAAATAAAACCGCCAACATGGATACCCTGATAGCGGTTGGCACCAGCGCCGCTTATTTTTACAGTTTAGCCACGACGTATATAATGGCCGGTGAAGTTTTCTATGAAACGGCCGCCCTGCTTATAACGTTTGTTATTTTGGGCAAATGGCTGGAAGCCAGAGTCAAGGGCAAGGCCGGCGAGGCGATTAAGAAATTATTGGGCTTACAGGCTAAAACCGCGCGGATTATAAAAGAGGGAAAAGAAATTGATATTCCAATCAAAGAAGTTGAAATAGATGATATTGTAATGGTTCGGCCCGGCGAGAAAATTCCCGTTGACGGCAAGCTGGTTGAAGGATATTCCAGCGTTGATGAATCAATGATTTCCGGCGAAAGCATTCCGGTGGAAAAAAAGCCGGGTGATTTTGTGGTTGGCGCCACGATTAATAAAACCGGCAGTTTTAAATTTAAAACCACGAAGATTGGCAAAGACACGGTTTTGGCCCAGATTATCAAAGTGGTGGAAGACGCCCAGGCTTCAAAAGCGCCAATCCAGAAATTTGCCGACGCGATTTCCGCTTATTTCGTGCCAACCGTCGTCGCGATTGCTTTGATTACTTTTATTGTTTGGTATTTTTTTGTTTTATCGTCTTTCGTTGCGGCTTTGCTGGCTTTTACCGCCGTTTTGGTCATTGCCTGTCCTTGCGCCCTGGGACTGGCCACGCCCACGGCGATTATTGTCGGCACCGGCAAGGGAGCGGAAAATGGAATTTTAATCAAAGGCGGCGAAGCCTTGGAAATTGCCAATAAAATTCAAGCGGTTGTTTTTGACAAAACCGGGACTTTAACCAAAGGAGAACCGGAAGTTACTGATTTAATCAGTTATTCCGGATCCAAACAAGATTTGCTTAAGCTGGCGGCCAGCTTAGAGAAAAATTCCGAGCATCCTTTGGCCGAGTCTATTGTCAATCAAGCGAAAAAAGATAAGCTTGAATTAATTGATCCGACCGGCTTTGAAGCCGTCGCCGGCCACGGGGTTAAAGGGAAGGTATTTGGCAAAAATATTTTTGCCGGCAACGAAAAAATGATGGCTAAATTCAATATTTTGATTCCCGGCGAGATTAAGGAGAATAAAGATAAATTAGAAAATGAAGGCAAAACCGTGATGATTATCGCGGCTGATAAAAATATTTTAGGTTTAGTCGCGGTGGCCGATACGTTAAAAGAAAATTCAAAAGAAGCAATCCAGCGACTGCAAAAAATGAAAATTAAAACCATTATGATGACCGGCGATAATAAGCGAACCGCCCAGGCGATTGCCAAGCAAGTTGGTCTGGAACAAATTTTAGCGGAAGTCTTGCCGGAAGATAAGGCTAATGAAATTAAAAAACTTCAGCAGCAGGGCTTAAAAGTGGCGATGGTTGGCGATGGAATTAACGATGCTCCGGCTTTAGCTCAAGCGGAATTAGGAATTGCCATGGGCCAAGGGACTGACATTGCCATTGAAACCGGCGGCATAATTTTAATCAAAGATGATTTAAGAGACGTCGTCAAGTCAATAAATCTTAGCCGTCAGACTTTGAATAAAATTAAACAAAATATGTTTTGGGCTTTATTTTATAACAGCGTCGGTATTCCCATTGCCGCTTTTGGATTGTTGCGGGCCGAGTTTGCCGGTTTAGCCATGGCTTTAAGCAGTGTTTCCGTGGTCGCTAATTCTCTTCTGCTAAAACGTAGAAAATTAAAGTAATTTTAAAAATATGCTGTAATAATTTCCGGGATTAGATACAATCAACATAGCGCTCCCTGTTTTCGGGTTGGAGCGTTTTTTTGTTAAGCTGATAAAGGCGGGTAAAAGTTGCTAAAAGCCGGCCGGAGCCGATAAATGATGTTTATTATTAATTAATTAACCAATATTATGATTAATTCCGCCGCCAAAATTTTCCGTTACTTCCTCGTTTGTTTTATTTTGGGCGCCGGCCTGGCTTCGTTTTTTTTCATAAATATTTTTTGGCTTGGTTTTTTAATGTTGTTTTCAGTAATTTTGACTTTGATATTCTGGCGCCGGCGGTTTTGGCGCTATTTGTTTTTCGGCGGCCTGATTTTGGCTTTGGGCGTCTGGCGCTACCAATTAAGCCTGCCCCAAGCCGGAGCGCAAAATATTTGGTCTTATAACGGCCAAAAAGCCCAGTTTGAAGCTCTGGTCGGTGCCGAACCGGATGTCAGAATTAATAAAGTTAAACTGACGGTTTTTGCCAAGCGGCTGACCGTTGACCGTTTACCGATAACCGTTCAAGGCAAGGTTTTAATCAACGCCAATTTATATCCGGAGTATGAATACGGCGACTGGCTCTCAATTGCTTGCCAGTTAAAAGCGCCCGAGCCGTTCAACGGCTTTGCCTATGACCGGTATCTGGCCAAAGACGATATTTATTCGGTCTGTTCCTTTCCTAAAATCAAACTGATTAGCAAAAACAACGGCGACTGGCTGATGACTCAAATTTTTCGGTTTAAAAATAAATTATGGCTGATTATCAAAGCCAATCTGCCCGAACCCGAGGCCAGCTTATTTTTCGGCATTAATTTCGGCGCTCGCGGCGGCATTCCCCAGGAGCTTTCGGATAAATTCAGCGCCACCGGCACCAGCCATTTGGTGGCGATCTCGGGCATGAATATCACCATCATTGCCGGCGTTTTAATGAATCTTTTTTTGGCCTGCTATATTCCCCGCAAAAAAGCGTTTTGGCTGATTACCGTTGTTTTGATAATTTATTCGCTGATGATCGGCTTTCCGCCTTCGGCGGTGCGCTCGGCGATTATGGGCTGGCTGGTTGTTTTGGCCATGTACGTCGGCCGGCGCGATAATTTTGTCAATGCTTTGATATTTTCGGCCAGCCTGATGATTGCCCTTAATCCGAAAATTTTGCGCGACGATGTCGGCTTTCAGCTTTCTTTTCTGGCGGTTTTGGGCTTGATTTATCTGGCGCCGTTTTTTGACAAAGCGCTTTTTCGGGTGACTTCGTTTTTGGGGCTTAAAGAATCCCTGCAGATGACTTTGGCCGCCCAGCTGGCCACCCTGCCCGTAATTATTTTTAATTTCGGCCGGCTTTCCTTAATCGCGCCGGCCGCCAATTTATTCGCCGTGCCGGCCATGATTTATCTGATGATCGCCGGTTTTTTGGCTTTGCTTTTCAGTCTGCTTATTCCGCCCTTGGCGCCGTATTTTTTCTGGCCGCTTTGGCTGGTTATGTCGTATTTGGTGAAAGTTATTGAAATTTTTGCTATAATTCCTTATGCGGCCTTGAATCTTTAATGAAAGTAAATTAAAAGTAAATTACGAGTAAATAAAATAAAAGTAAATAAAAAGTAAATTACGAATAAATTAATAGTAAATTAGAAGCTAACTATTAATTTACTTTTAATTTACTATTAACTCGCTTTTAATTTACTTTTTTTGTGGGTATGATTTTATGATTTCAAATTCAAAAAAAATCATCCGCGTTTTTTACGGCGGCCTGGCCGCCGGCCTGGTCTTTTTGGCCGGGTTTTTGTTTTTCAGCCTGCCGTCCGGCCGGCTGGAATTGCATTTTTTGAATGTCGGCCAAGGGGACGCGCTTTTAATTCAGACGCCCGAGGGCTACAATATCTTAGTTGACGGCGGGCCGGACAATGCCGTGCTTTATGAATTGGGCAAATATCTGCCGTTTTATAACCGCCAGATTGATTTAATGGTTTTAACCCATCCTCATGCCGACCATCTGGCCGGGCTGGTGGAAATTTTAAAAAGACACCAAGTCAATAAAATTTTGACCACTGGCGTTTTTTATGGTTCCGCCGAATATGAAAAATGGCTGGCTTTAATTAAGGAAAAAAATATTCCCGTTGAAATCGCAAACCATCAGGGAATCATGCCTTTAGGCGGGCAAGTCCATTTTTTTATTTTATTTCCCGAGATTAGCCTGGAAAATAAAAAAATTAAGAACGTGAACAACGCTTCAATCGTGGGCAAGCTGATTTACGGCAAATCCTCGGCGCTCTTATCGGGTGATTTTGAAGACGAGGAAGAATTAGTCGGTAAAGTTGATTTAACCGCCCAAATTTTAAAAGCCGGCCATCATGGCTCCGACAACGCCAATAGCCGGAAGTTTTTAGCCGCCGTTGGGCCAAAATACGCCGTGATTTCGGTGGGCGAAAATAAGTACGGCCACCCGAACCAGAAGACCGTGGAGAATTTTGAGGCCCTGGGGGCAAAAATTTTGCGCACGGACCAGCCGGGAGGCATAAATTTTGTCTCTGACGGCCAAAAGTTCAGCCTGTCGCCAGTCAATCCGTATTGGGCTTGGTTATTTTCCGCCCCTTGAAAAATGCGGGGAATTTGTTATAATGAGGTTGTTAGGTATTAGGTTGATAGGTTGTTTGTCGATAAATTAGTTCGTAAATATTGCCTAATAGCTAACAATCTATCAACCTAATATCTAATAACCTAACCACCTAATGTCCAACAATCTAACAGCAAAAATTCTATTAGTTGAAGACGACGAAACCTTAGTGGAAATGTATATCATGAAATTCAAGGAAGAGAATCTTAATTTATTGGTGGCCAAAGAAGGCGAGGCCGGTTTGGCTCTGGCGCAAAAAGAATTACCCGGCTTAATTCTGTTAGATATTATGATGCCGAAGATGGACGGTTTTGCCGTTTTGACGGCGCTGAAGAAATCAGAAAAAACCAAGGAGATTCCGGTTTTAATGCTTTCCAATCTGGGACAGGAAGCCGATATTGCCAAAGGCAAAGCTTTGGGCGCGGCCGACTATATCGTCAAATCATCAATGACGCCGGCGGAACTCGTCGCCAAAATAAGAACTTATTTATAAGTTGCCAAGTTGCCAAGTTGCCAAGTTGCTAAGTTGCCAAGTTGCCAAGTTGCCAAGTTGCTAAGTTTGCCGACTTAGTAATCTATCAACTTAGCAACTAATCAATATTTATAAAACTAATTTAATAAAAATTATGAATGACTTGCAAAAAGAAACAACCGTCGTTTTAGTTAAGCCGGATGGCGTAAAAAGAGGCTTGGCCGGCGAAGTGATCAGCCGCTTTGAAAAAATGGGCCTAAAAATCATTGCTTTAAAAATGGTTTGGGCGGACAAGGAAATGGCGGCTAAGCATTACCCGGAATCAAGAGCCGATTTAATGAAAGCTATCGGCGAAAAAACTTTGGCCACTTACGAGAAATACGGCCGGGATCCGAAAGAAGAATTCGGCGAATTAAGCGCGCAAAAAATCGGCCGGATGGTCAATAAATGGAATATTGATTTTATCACTTCCGGGCCGGTGGTGGCGATTTTGCTTGAAGGCGCTCACGCGATTGACAATGTCCGGGCTTTGGCCGGAAACACTTTGCCGGTTTTTGCCGCGCCCGGAACCATCAGAGGCGATTTTTCCATTGATTCGCCGGCTTTGGCCAATGCCAAACATCGGGCCGTGAGAAATATTATCCATGCTTCAGGCAATCCGGAAGAAGCCAAATACGAGCGGCAGCTTTGGTTTAGAGAAGGGGAGGTTGTGGATAACTATAAGCGAACTGATGAAGAAATAATGTTTGAATAAAAAATAGATTAAAAATATTAAAAAAATGGCTTTTTAAAGCCATTTTTTTATTTTATAAATAATCTTATAAAAGACAATAAAGGACAATAAGTATTTGATAAAACCTTTTAGATATATTATAATGTATATATAGATATATTATGATATACATATGAATATTAATAAGTATATTATGAATAACTATTTTACTTTTTAATCTATTTATGCTATACTTATAGTCGTATATAATATAATTTTAGCAGACAATGATTTATATTTACTTGACAATAAAGGTCAATGTATGCTATACTGATAGTGTAGCAGTGTTGAATTTTAATTCAGCACTCTTTTAAATACCATTAATAAATTAATCTTGGCTTATTTATCAATTTTAATAGATAAATCAGTTAATTTTAGCAATTTGTGCCGGATAACCAAATAATGACATTAGAAGACGTGGCCAAAATCATGAAAGTAAGCCTGAAAACGGTTTACCGCTGGGTTAGCGCGAGAAAATTACGAGCCGCCAAGATTGGCCATAAAACTTACCGCGTTTTGGAAAAAGACCTGATTCAGTTTGTTAATGACCACATTGACTGATTAAATCGGGTTTTTTTATTTATTGATTGATTTATTAAATTTGTGCATGTTAAATTTCAAGAAAATTCAAAATTCAAAATCACAAATTCCAAACAAATCTCAAATCTCAAATCAAAAATTCAAAACGTAAAACTAAAAGTTTGGAATTTTGAACATTGTAATTTGTTTGGAATTTGTAATTTGGAATTTGTGATTTAAATCAAGATTAATCAAAAAATTCTCCAAAATCGCAGAAAGCAATTAATAAATCATCAATTATTTAATCAGCCAAATGCCCTATCTAAGCAACAATTACCGTTTTCAGCCGAAATCAAAGCTCCAAAATCTTTTGGAAGCGGCTTCCTTTTTAGTCCTTTCGGCCGGCGCGATTTTATTGACCTTGTTTCTTTTAGGCTGGTTTTCCGCGGCCGCCGTTAATAATGGCCTTGTCGCCGGCGCTGATTATGAAGCTAACCAAATAATTGAACCATAAATCCGTGTTAATCAGTATTTAATTATAAGAGGACACGGATAAACACGAATTGAACGGATTTAAACGAATACTAAAGAATAATAGCTAAAGAATTTAAAAACAACATTTTCAAGCAAACCTCAATAAAAATAGTTCCCTCCCTTTCCAGGGGAGGGAAAGGGAGGGGTGGCGAGCAGCCAAGAGATTAAACAACCAACCAATCTAATTAACCCAAATGAACATCCATCAGCCGCAACTGAATAAAAAGTTTCTCAAACTGGCTCTGCTAAGCGCAGTTTTGGCGATATTTGTCTTTGGCTTGAAAATAATGGCGCCGACAGAAACCCGGGCCGCCTCGGGCATCAACACCCAGCTTAATTACCAGGGCAAATTGACTTCCTCGGCCGGCACCCAGGTTTCTGACGCCAGCTGGAATTTCCGCTTCCGAATTTACAGCGCTTCTTCCGGCGGAACTTTGCTTTGGACCGAGCGCTGGACTTCAACCACCACCCGGGCCGCCACGGTCAATGGAATTTTCTCCGTAGCCTTGGATTCTTTGGCTAATACCGGCGATAATGCCGATCTCTTGCCTGATATCAACTGGAACTCCGACTCCTTGTATCTGCAGGTTGACTTGGACGCGGATAATAACGGGACTTGGGAAGAAAGCTTTGACACGAGGAAAAGACTGACCTCTTCTGCCTACGCTTTCAACGCCGATATGCTGGATGGCTACAACGCGACCACCACGGCCGCGGCTTCCAGCACCATTCCGGTTTTTGACAAGAATTTAATCTTAAATTTATTCAGCGGCGGAGTTTCTTCCACTTGGGCTACTTCCACTAATTTGTATGTCGGGGCAAACGCCACCACGACTAATCGCTTAGTTGTCGGCTCGACCAATCCGACCAATAACTGGGGCGGTCTCTGGGTCGGCGGCAACAGCTGGTTTAATGGCTCGGCCACGACCACGGGCGTTTTGACAGTCAATGAATATGCCACAACCACGGGCGGATTCTTTACCCAAAGTTCCGGCTGGTTCGGCCAAAGCGCCACTTCCAGCAAATCGCTGTATGTCGGCAGTCAGCTGAACGTAGCCACGACTTCGCCCTGGGCCGGCTATGAATTCGCTTTAACCGGCAATCAGGTTTTGACCGGCAATCTCTTTGGCTTGGGCTTTGGCCAGTTCAATAATGTTTCCACAACTGATACTTTGTATGCCGGGGGATATGCTTCAACCACCGGCGGCTTGTTCACCCAAAGCAATCTCCGGGTTGGCGGCAACGCCACAACGACCAACCGCCTGGTCGTGGGCAGTGTCAATCCGACCAACAATTACGGTTCGCTCTGGGTCGGCGGCAATGCTTGGTTTAACGGCGTGGCCACGACCACTAAATCCTTTTGGATAGCCACGACTACCAATTCCGAAACCGGGGTAATCTATTCGGGCACGGATAGATTTATCCATCGCTATGGCGGCCTGTACAACACCTTTGTCGGCCGGAACGCGGGGAATTTCAGTTTGACTCCTTCGATAGCGTGGGGCAATACGGGCGTGGGCGAGGATAGCTTGAAAAATTTATCCACTGGCGAAAGAAATACCGCTTTGGGGCACCTCACTCTTCTTAATAACAGCACCGGCAGCTATAATACCGCCCAGGGACACGCCGCCATGCAGAATAATTTCACCGGCAGCTTCAATACCGCCCAGGGGATTTTTTCTCTTTACGATACCACCGGCAGCTATAATACCGCCCAGGGAGCCTGGTCTCTATCTGATAACTCAACCGCCACCTCCTCGGTCGGTATTGGAGCTTATGTCCTCCAAAAGCAAACCACCGGCGCGGCTAACACGGCTTTGGGTTTCAACGCGGGCTGGGGCGGCGACGGGCAATTTAAAAATATCACCGGCAAGCGCAACGTATTTATCGGCTGGAATTCCGGTCCAACCCTGACTAATTTGGAAAATTCAATCGCCATCGGCGCTTCTTCCACCGTGGCTTTATCCAATGCCCTGGCTTTGGGCGGAACCGGTTCAATGGCCGTC
>Ga0155876_140_pt1 | contig 25939 bp, 30 predicted proteins | sample RifCSPlowO2_01_FD_107530 | JGI IMG/M metagenome (GOLD analysis project Ga0155876, IMG submission 107530) | Candidatus Buchananbacteria bacterium RIFCSPLOWO2_01_FULL_45_31
AGAAAAGTCAAAAATGCTTAAAAACTCACTAACCGATATTTAACTATCCAACCCCCTCCTTTAGGCTCATTCTTGAATGAGAAAAGACTGGGGTTTGCTTCTCAACCCCTCACCCTGTCCCTCCCCCCTGCCCGCCTGCCACGCCGTTTACATCTTTTCAGATATATCCAAATAAATCAGGACTAAACATTTTTACTTATTGCCATATTAATGGCGAGGCGGGCGGGGGTGAGGGTGTGGTAAAAAAATAAAAAGAGAAGTAAAGAGAAAAGATGCGACGGTTGACAAAATCTTCAATCTATGTTAAGTTATCGGCAGTAATTGACCTTTGTAAAGACGGAAATTAAAGCCGCGTCTTAATCTGAAAAAAGAAACCAGTGGAGGAAAAAGGAGATGCCTACAAGGAGTTATGGTATTGCCAATCATTATATACGCAAAGTAGAAAAAACGTCGGCCGGTAAGAAATTGGAAGGCCGGACGGGTGAAGAAGCAAAAGATCAAATGGCCAAAAAAGGCGAAGAATTTGAACCCAGAATCTTTGGCCTTATTGCTCGCAAGAAGCCGGAAGGCAAAGAAGCAAAAGACCAAACAGCGGCCAAAGAAGGCGAGCCGCCGGATTTGATTTGTCCTTGGTGCAACAAGGACAAATTGGCGGTTAAACGCATTGTAAGGAATTATGACGGAGACGTGAAGTTGGAGGGCGGTAGCGCTCGCTGTGAAATTAAATGCGAGACTTGCGGAGTAAACATCGAAGTTCCCGGTTTTGAATCTGGGACGGATAAGGCGACGGCGCCCATTCGCGAGCTTGTCGCCTTGCGGAAAAAGGTGGCCGAGAAATTCCCCTTTGACGCGATTGATATGGGATAAATTCAGCCCGGGCGGAAGAAAAGAGATTTTTCTCAATTTTCCGCCTTTTTTATTTGACGGCGTTCGGAGCAGAGGCTCCGAACCACTAAAGAATATTTTTTGTTTGGTAGTCGGGAGTCTCTACTCCCGACGTTTTATATTTATTATATAATTCAAAAGGCGGGGCATTTCTGCCCCGCCTTTTGTTATCGGATTTTTTTATTCTTCTTTCTTCTCTTTCTTGGGCTTCTTTTCTTTTTTCTCTTTAACGACTTTTTCTTTTTTCGGTTTCTTTTCTTCCGGATTAGCGAGCTTTAGCTCGCGCTTCTCTTCAGCTTCCGGATTAGCGAGCTTTAGCTTGTTTTCTTCGGTTTTGGTTTCAACTTCGGCTTCTTTGGCCGGCTCGGCTTCGGGTTTTTCTTCAGCCTTGGTTTCCTCGCCCATTTCTTCCACTTCAATCTTCTTGCCGGCGTCAGAGACAATGTCTATTTTCCAGCCGGTGAGGCGGGCGGCTAAGCGCACGTTTTGGCCCGAGCGGCCGATGGCCAAAGACAGCTGGTCTTCGGGCACTTTGGCCACGGCGGTTTTTTCCGCTTCGTTTATTTTAATCTCGGTGATTTTAGCCGGAGACAAGGCGTTGGCGATGAATTCTTTCGGATCCTCGCTGTATTTAATAATATCAACTTTTTCGCCTTTGAGTTCGGAAATAATGGTCTGGATTCTGGCGCCGCGCTGGCCGATGCAGGAGCCGATCGGATCAATATTTTCCTGGTCGGTCCAAACCGCGATTTTGCTTCGGGAGCCGGCTTCGCGGGCGATGCTTTTAATCACCACCACGCCGGACTGGATTTCAGGAATTTCCAAAGCAAACAACTTGTTGACGATTTCCGGATGGGCGCGCGAAACAATAATCGTCGGGCCTTTGGAGGAAGCCGAAACGGAAACGACATAGACTTTAAGATGCGCGCCGGCGGCGTAATTTTCCGTGCGGATCTGCTCTTCGGGCGGCAAAAGGGCCGTGGTTTTGCCCAAATCCACCAGCACCAAAGCGCCTTCGCGGCGCTGGATCGTGCCGATCATGATTTCCCCTTCCCGCTTTTTGAATTCCTCAAACATGGCTTCGCGTTCGGTTTCCCTTAATTTTTGGATAATAACCTGCTTGGCCGTTTGAGCCGCCATGCGGCCGAATTCGCCGGGGACTTCCAGGGGAGTCTTGATTTCATCGTTAATTTCGTATTTCTTGTCAATTTGCTTGGCGTCGGTAATTTGAATTTCCGTTTTCGGATTAAAGCGCCTGGCTTCTTCTTCGGGCAAAACTTCGCCTTCAGCCGGCGCGGCTTCTTTGGCCGGTTTTTCTTCTTCCGGACTAGCGAGCTTCAGCTCGCGCTTCTCGCGCTTCTCGGCTTCCGGACTAGCGAGCTTCAGCTCGCGCTTTTCGCGCTTCTCGCGTTTTTCGTATTTTTCTCCTTCGGCTTCGGCTTTTTTTATTTCTTCCAATAATTCCGGCGGCAGGTCTTCCACCACGGTTTTTACGTCAAAAACTTTTATCTGGCCGGTGTCCAAATTAAATTCCGCCTTGACGTTTTGGTTTTTTTCGCCGAAGTCTTTGCGATAAGCCGCGGCTAAGGCCGCTTCAATCGTGGCAATGACGGCTTCCATAGGAATGCCTTTTTCCTCGCAAATTTGCTTGACCGCTTCGGCAATTGAGGCTTGATCCATAGAGTTAGGTTGTTAGGTATAAAAAATGGCAGCGGCGAGGCTACCAAATTCATGAGATTCTGAATAATTTAAGTATAAAGGAATAGTGAATTTTTGTCAATATAAGGTATAGGTTGGACAATAAATTAGATAAAATGTTTAAAATAAGGTAAAAATTACAAATTTTAAGCACTAAACCGATTAAGCGCCAAATTCAAAATTACAAACGGCTATTCATATTATTGGCGACTTATTAATTGCTTTCTGCGATTTTAGAAAGTTTTTTGATTAATAATGGCTTAAATTACAAATCACAAATTCCAAACAAATTACAATGTCCAAAATTACAAATCACAAACCTCAATAAATAGCGTTTTGAATTTGTGATTTGTAATTTATTTAGAATTTGGTGCTTGGAATTTGGAATTTATAATAATTTATATATTTTATCCTAATTATTAACCCAATATTTTAAACCCCAATTTTTTATGCCACCAACAATCCTCACCTTGACACTTCCCCCGATTTGTTCTAAGATATTTTTACTGGAAAAAACACCATTAGGAGGAGAAAGCAATGGGATATGATGACGGAGAAAATACCGGCAGAAGAATTAGGGAAAGGTCAAGTTTGGCGGCGGTTTCTTTGGCCGAATTACACAACGCCAAGTCGCGGAAACAGGCAAAGAAAGAAAGGCATTGCCTTGATTGCGATCAGGTTTTAAGCAACTATAATTTAGGGGTTCGCTGCCACGTTTGCGCCGAAAAGAGGGCGGCGCGCAAGACAAGAGTGAAGGTGTAATTTTTTCCTTCGGCCCGTCTGATTTTCAGGCGGGTCTTTTTTTGCGTAATGCGAATTGCGCGAATTCTGGTTTTAGGGGCGCTAAGCTGTAAATATTTTAACTTTTGTTTTATTGGCATTTGCGAATAGCGCGAATATTATATAGGGGATTTATGAAATATTCTCCAGCCACCAAAGCCTGGCGGTCTTGGTTTTTCTGCTAAAAATTAGGCTGATAATGTCAATCTGCCAGTCGGCTTCAAGATTTTTTTGTTCCAGAAAGTTTTCCGCCGCGGCCGCGATGGCTTCCAGCTTTTCTTCGCCAACCGCTTCTTCGGGCCAGCCGCAAATTCGGCTGGTCCGGGATTTGACTTCAACAAAATGAATGACACCGCCGATTTCGGCCACCAAATCAACTTCGCCGTCGGGACAGCGGAAGTTGCGGGCCAAGATTTTATAGCCGTTTTTTTTGAGCCAGCCGGCGGCGATGGTTTCGCCGAAGCGGCCGAGTTGTTGGTTGTGGGGCATATTTTTAGCCTATTCAGCGAGTTAAGCGAGTTCAGCGAGTCAAGCTGCCAAACTCGGCATTTTAATCAATAATTTTTTTAGTTAAAGATTTTTTATTTATAAAGTAGAGCTGAATTTACTTAACTCGCTGAACTCGCTTAATAAAAAAAGCGCTTAACCCTAAAAAATAGGGGGCGCTATGTTGATTGATTAAATTGAGAGCGTTGATTAATTATTTCTACTAGATTATCGTAATTTAAACTTTGGCTTGATTTAGCATAATAGAAGCTGATTAACGCGGATTAAAACGCGGATTTACGCGGAAAACTTGAATTATTTAACGGTCTAAAATTATAAAACCCGCTACGGAATGTACCGGCTGAATTTTCTTTTTTCTTCTATTTCTTTCCTTAATTTCGGAATGGTTAAAATAAAATATTTACCGATAAAGAAAAGCCAAACTAGCAGTGTCAGGCCCATAATCACCAGCCAAAAGCGGGAAGAAAGCAGAGCCACGCCCTGCCAGGCAAAGAAAAGATAAACAAAGCCGATGAGGCCAAAAGTAAAACATAAATGAATCAAGCGGCCATAACCTTTATTTTTCAGGCGGTCTCTGATATTTGGCAGGCGGAATTTCAGGATTAAGCCAAGGGCGATTAAAATACCGAAAGCCAAGGTTAAAATAATAATGGCGCGCGGCTGCATGACCGGCGGGCGCAGGGAAAAAAGATGGCCGGGGTCAAAAAAGTATTTCAGGTAGTTCATGATTTTTGGAAGATTAAGCCGAAGTGGTAAGGCCCGGCCTGGAATTGGTCAATTAATTTTAAGTTTAATTTTTGGGCCGAGTTTTGGATATCGGCTAAATTTACCCGGCTGGCCTGGGGCGGGCCGAAAGGCGCCGACGTTTGGCTCCAATCAACAACGAGCAGCTTGCCGCCGGGCTTTAACAGACGCCTGGCTTCCGCCAGGATATTTTCCTGCTTTTTTGATTCAAACAAGACGTTGACTATAAAAGCGAAGTTAAGGCTGTTTTCGGGAATATTGGTCGCGCCGGCAATTTCCAGATTTGACCAGATTGATTTGATATTGGTCAGGCCTTCCAGCCGGGCTTTGCTGGCCGTGGTTTTCAGGGCTGATTTCAAAATATCAACGATATAGACGGTTGATTTGTCGCCGACCAGCCGGGCCGCGGCCGCCGTGAAATGGCCGGATCCGCCGCAGCCCAAATTGGCGATTCTGTCGCCGGCTTTAAGGCCCAGGCGCAAAAGAAGGGCTTGGGGGTCTAAAAGCGTATTGCCGCGGGAGATGTAGACCATAGGGGGCTTATTTAAAAATTAAACGTTATCTTGTTATTTATATTATACCATATTTGTTGTTTTGGCAAATAAATAGCGAGGTCACAAAAGCACGAAAACATGAAAACAAAAATTAAAATAATTGTTTTTGTGCTTTTGTGTTTAGGCCCGAAGGGCCGTATGTTTTTTGCTTTATTGATGACCTAAGTTCCTCATGGGCCTAAAGCTCCGCCGATGGAGGGCGCAAAGCCCGTGGCGGAAAATCATCTGGTAATGGCCGGCCGTGCCGTAGCCTTTGTGCCGGTCGAAATTATATTCTGGATATTTTTCGTGAAGCTCAATCATCAGCCGGTCGCGCGTCACTTTGGCGACAATTGAAGCCGCGGCAATGGACGTTATTTTATAATCGCCGTCAATAATTGAAAGCGAAGGCAAATTTTCGTAATTTAATTTCACGGCGTCAATTAGTAAATGGTCGGGTTGGGGTGAAAGGTTTTTTAAAGCCAAACGCATGGCCGCCAAGTTGGCCCAGCCCAGGCCCTGCTGGTCAATTTTTTTTTCGCTGATAATGCCCGCGGCCCAGCCCAGAGCCTTGGCCGCGATCTCGGCGAAAAGCTCTTCCCGGGCTTTGGTGCAAAGCAGTTTGGAATCTTTCAGCCCCCTTATTTTTACTTCGGGATTCAAAATCACGGCCCCGGCCACAATCGGCCCGGCCCAGGCGCCCCGGCCGGCCTCGTCCAGCCCGGCGATCAGCGTGAAGCCTTGAGAGAGGATTTTATTTTCGTGAGAATAATTGGGATAGCGCATGGGTTTGGTCAAGTTTCCTTACTTTAAGTTTAGGGGATGTCGGGGTTATTGGCAAATCGGGGACAATAAAACAATAAAGCAATAAAACAAAACTTTAATTCGCTTGCTTTATTGCTTTATTGAAAAAGGCCGGCAAATCTTGCGAAACGCCGGCTTGACATCTTTTTATTTTGTGTTAAGATAAAGCCGTCCAGACTTCAGGTCTGGCGGAGGGAAAAGCTCTTTAACAACCGGCAGGAAAGGAAAAAGCCATGGAGAATAAAAAAATCCCCCTTTTCGCCGATGAAATCATCACCGGATTGGGATTGGGGAAAAGGAAGTTAAGAAAAAATAATGAGATTATAATCCGGATTTTGTCGGCGGAGATGATGACAAGAAAAGAATTGGCAAAACGTTTGCGAAACGAGCCGGCTTATGACTGCCAAAAAGCGACGGATGAACAGCTTGGAGACCGGGTAGAACATTTAGTAAGATATTTCGGCATTCTCGGCTGCCAGGACGTTCGTTATTTCGTCATCAATTCCAAAGCCGATCCAAAATTTCAAGACAATGACGCCAAGAATTTCACTGGAGAATTTATAGCGGGCCGGGCAGTAAGGAGCATAATTTATGAAATTTTGGGAAAGAATCCTTTGCCTGCGGGACAGCTTACCAAAAAAGTGGAAAACCATCCGGAATATGACGGTTCCAAGGGCCTGGGCAAAAAGCTGAAAGCCGTGGTCAATCACATTCTTAATAATTTCAGGAACAAGAAAAGCTTTTTTGAAAGGGACAAGAGCCGCGGGAAATATAATGTTTGGCGGATTAAAGAGAATTCAAAAAGTCCGCCCTGGAAAGCCGGCGGATATCAGGAAAGGCCCCGGCTTAAAAGAGACGCCATTCATCAGCTGATGCGCGCCAAAGCGGTTATTAATGGCTGGTCATCTCGTGATTTATTTTGGGCGACGCGCCAATCAGCCTTGAGATATAAATCTCCGAAAATCGCGAGAAAGAGTTTAAACCGGCTTTTCCATCGAAACAAAGCGTATTTTGAGCAAATTCCGGGAACAAAACCCGTGCACTGGCGCGCCAGATGGCTTGAGCCGCTTAAAACTCCTTCTTGCCCCAGAGAATTTTTTGATTTGGCCAGCCAGGTTTTAGACGATCTTATGGCGCCCCGGAGTTTAGAAGATTTGTTGAAAGTCATCCGCCAATCCGGCCATCTGTTCGGCTATCAGACAAATGAACTGCCTTTGACTTTTTTGCAAAACCAGATAGTTAAAGTTATTGCCGGAACAAAGTATGCCAGTTTGATATTATAAAGGAGCCTGATTCCGGCCCCTTTTTTCTTTGAAAAATGCCGGGGTTATTTGCAAATCAAGAGCAATAAAGCCATAAAGCAATAAAACAATAAAACAAAACCTTAGGGTGCTTGTTTTATTGCTTTATTGAAAATAGCTTGACATCTTTTTATTTTATGTTAAGATAATCTCGCCCAGACTTCAAGTCTGGCGAATAAAAAAGCTCTTTAAAAACCGGCCGAAAAGGAGAAAGCCATGGAGAAGAAAAAAGTTCCCCTTTCTGCCGATGAAATCATCGCCGGACTGGGCAAAAGGAAACTGAAAGAAGACATTAAGGATATGATCCGGGTTTTGTCGGATGAGGCCCTGAACAGTACGGGATTGACCGAACATTTTTTAAGAAAAGAATCCGCGTCTGACTGCCGGGAAGCGGACAATCAAGAGATTAAACGTTTGGTCAGGCCGCTAAGAAGCTGGAAAATTCTTGGCTGGCAAGACGGGGAGTATTTCATTAAAGGCTCAAAAGCAGATCCTCAATTCCAAGCTAACAACTTCAAACCCCCGGCGCATTTAAAGAAGCCGGAAGAAAGACGGTCTTTAAGAAGTATTATTTATGAAATCTTAAAGCAGGCGGGGCCGATGACGGCTGGCCGCTTAGCTTCAAGAGCAAACAGTCATCCTGATTGCGGCGGCTCATACGGCCAGGACAAGGATTTAAAAAAGAGGGCGGACAAAATACTTAATAGCGGGCGGAACAAATGTTTTTTTGAAAGGGATGCCAGCCGCCGTAAATACGCCGATTGGCGCGTAAAAGACGGCTCAAGCCCGCCGCCGTGGAAATCCAAACAAGGCCCCCCTGATTACAAAAAAAGCGCTATTTATCAATTGATGCGGACAAAAGCGGTTATCAGGGGCTGGTCGTATCGCGAGCTGTTTGAAGAGCTGGACCGGTTAAAATCCGGCTATATTTCTCTCGCCGCCGCGCAAGCTAATTTAAGCTGTATTTTTTACCAAAACAAGGCGGGACGTTTTGAGAAAATTCCGGGAACAAAACCCGTGCACTGGCGCGCCAGATGGCTTGGGCCGCTTAAGATTCCTTCTTGCCCCAAAGAGTTCTTTGATTTGGCCAGCCAGGTTTTAGACGATCTTGCCGCGCCCCGGAGTTTAGAAGATTTATTGAAAGTCATCCGCCAATCCGGCCATCTGTTCGGCTATCAGACAAATGAACTGCCTTTGACTTTTTTGCAAAACGGAGTGGTTGGAGCCGTTGCTGGGACAAAATATGCCGGCTTGATATCATAAAGGGAGCCTAATTCCGGCCCCTTTTTTCTTTGGGAGATATCGTGGTTATTGACAAATCAAGAGCAATAAAACCATAAAGCAATAAAACAATAAAACAAAACTTTAATTCGCTTATTTTATTGCTTTATTAGCCTACGGCTGAACATTAATCCTGGCGACGTTGTAGCGGGCATTGCAGGCAATATTCAAGGTTTGCGGCAGGGGGGAAGCGGTGACGCTCACAATCAGGAAGTTGAAGGAGTTGACCGTGTATTTCTTGTCGCCAATCGTGATTATCTGCTTGGCCGAACTGCGATTGTCTAACATAATTGCTGATCCGGTTTTAAGGGTCATTGAGGTAATTGACGGCTGGCAGGCGGCATCAAACTGAATGCGCCAGCCGGCGTATTTTTTAATCGCTTCTTCGTAAGTTAAAGCCGGAGTTTTGACCGGAGTTTTGACCGGAGCTTTTTTCGCGGCGGCGGGCGGCGTCGTGGTCGCGGCGGTCGTGGCCGCGGCCGGCGTTTCAGGTTGGGCCGAAGCGTTAAGATTGGCGGTTTTGATTTGCTTTGAAGTTTGGCATTTTAAGCCGATAGCAATGGCTAGAATCGCCAGAATTGCCAGGCCGCCGATGACCCAGTAGGTTTGTTTCCGGTTTAATTGAAACGGCGGCTTTGGTTTTTTGAAAAAAGGCAGTTTTAGTTGAGGGAGTTTCATGGTAGTGAATTAGTAAATTAGTGAATTAGGTTGGCGGGTAAAGAGATTTATTTAAAGCAACTATTTGCCATTAGCAATATGCTATTTGTTATATTTTTCCAGAGCCACTTTAAGCACTTCCATGGCTTCTTTCAGCGCGGCGCAATTCAGGACATAGGCGATCCGCACCTCGTTTTTCCCCTGCCCCGGAGTGACATAGAATTCCGCGGTGGGCGTCAAAAGCAAAGTTTTGCCCCGGTAGCTGAATTTTTCCAAAAGCCATTTAATGAATTTTTCCGAAGATTTGACCGGCAGTCGGGCAATTAAATAAAACGCGCCGCGGGGTTTTTGGGTTTTCACGCCGGGGATTTGTTTTAAGCCCGCCAGAATTGCGTCGCGCCGGCGCCGGTATTCAGCCGTGATTTTTTTAGTGTAGGGCCCGGAATTTTCCAAAAGCGGAATCGTGCCGTATTGCTCCAGCGTCGGCGCGGAAAGCCGGATCATGGCTAATTTCAAAATCGCCCGCATCAGGTCTTTATTATAGCTGGCGACGCAGCCAATGCGCGCGCCCGGGCAGGAAAAGCGCTTGGAAACGCTGTCCACCAAAATCACGTTGTCTTTGGCGGCGGGGTATTTCAGCAGGCAATCCGGCCGGCCGGAAAAAATTATTTCGCGGTAAGTCTCGTCGGAAATTATAAACAAATTATGTTTTTTGGCGACTTTAATGACCGCCTGTATTTCCTTTTCCGAAAGCGCGCTGCCGGTCGGATTGTTCGGATTGATGATAACGATAGCCCGGGTTTTTTTGTTGACTTTCTTTTCAATTTCTTCGGCGCCGGGCAAAGCGAAATTATTTTCCGCTTTTAAGGTTATAGGCACGAGTTTGATATTAGCCATGACGGCAAAGCCCTTGTAGCTGGTATAAAGGGGTTCAAAAACAATGATTTCTTCGCCCGCGTCGGCCGCGGAGAGCATCGCCAAAAAGATGGCTTCGGCGCCGCCGACCGTGGGGACGATGTTTTCCGGCTTAAGCTTGACGCCGAATTTGGCGTAATATTTTACCCAAGCCGCCGTGTGCTCGGCAATGCCGGGCGAAGGGGCGTAACCAAGATTCGGCTGGTGATATCGTTTTATCGCGGCCAAGAATTGCGGCGGCGGCGCCAGATCCGGGTCGCCGACATTCAGTTTAAAGACCTTAATTCCCCTTTGTTCCGCCTGCCTGACCAAAGGCAGGAATTTGCGGATGGGCGAAGCCATGAGTTTTTGCGCGCGCTGGGAGGGTTGAGTGGGCATAGTATTTGTATTATACAACTTTATTTGGCAAGGGGGTAGGGGACGGAGATTATAAATACAATTAATATAGCGCATACTTTAGAATCTAAATCAAAAGCACGAGGCTTATAAAAATAGTTCCTCCCCTCTTTGAGGGGAGGATAGCCCGCTTCGACGAGCGAAGCGAGGCGAGGGAGGGGTGGACGTTTCTCTTTTACTTTAATCACATTTACTGCTCGTCAACCACCCCTGTCCCCTCCTTAAAAAGGAGGGGAACTATTCTTATTTACTTTTTTTAAAAATTTAGTCTTTTGCTATTTATTATTTTTTTATCGGTTACCTTTACTTACCTGACTAAAAAAGACCTGCTTTACCGCAGGCCTAATTTTTATTGAAAAACGCCAATCAAACCGCGCCCTACCACTTCCTCTCCCAATCCGGCAGGATTTTTTCGCCGCCGCGCAGGCAGAGGTATTTATAGGCCTGCAGGGCCGCTTTGGCGCCTTCGCCGGCCGAGATGACGATTTGCTTGTAGCCGCAGTCAGTCACGTCGCCGCAGGCGAAAATGCCCGGGCAGGAAGTGCTGGTGTTTTTATCCGTGATTATCTCTCCTTTCTCGTTGAGTTTGACCAAATTTTTGACTAATTCGGTTTTGGCGACATAGCCGATTTCCACAAAAACGCCGCTGACTTTTATTTCCCGCGTTTTGTCTCCGCCATTTTCTTTCAGGACAACCGCTTCCACGAAATTTCCCCCTTTAATTTCAACAATTTGCGAGCTTAAAACCATTTCCACTTTCGGATCTTTTTTTAATCTTTCCACAATCACTTCTTCGCCGCGGAACTGGTCGCGGCGGTGGATTAAATAAACTTTTGCCGCTAATTTAGCCAGATATTCCGCCGCGTCCAGAGCCGCGTTGCCCCCGCCGACCACGGCCGCAATTTTGTTTTTATAAAGCGGGCCGTCGCAAACCGCGCAATAAGAAACGCCCCGGCCTTTGAATTTTTGTTCGCCGGGAATATCCAAATCTCTGGGCAAAAGGCCGAAAGCCAGAATCAAAGATTTGGCCTGGAATTCTTCCGAAGCGGTTTTGATGATAAAAAGGCCGTCTTTTTGATTAATGGCCCTGACTTCGCCGAATTTTATCCCGGCGCCGAAGTTTTGGGCCTGCTCTTTGAATTTTTCCATCAGGGCCGGCCCGTCAATCACCTGCACGCCGGGATAATTTTCTACGTCATAAGTAATGGCCGCCTGGCCGCCCAAATCTTTGGTTAAAATCAGGGTTTTTAACGTCCGGCGGGACGCATAAAGACCAGCGGTTAGTCCCGCTGGCCCGGCGCCGATGATTATAATGTCAAAAATCTCGTTCTCCATTACCCGATTAATTTATTAAGTTTGTCCGTTAAAGTTTTTTTGTCCTGCACGCCCATCATCTGGTCAACCGGCCGGCCGGCTTTAAAAACCATTAAAGTCGGAATGCTCATAATCTGAAAGCGCGAAGCGGATTGGGGCGCTTCGTCCACGTTAACTTTGGCGATTTTGACGGCTTTGCCTTCAAAATCTTTGGCCACTTCTTCCAAAATCGGTCCCTGCATCTTGCATGGCCCGCACCAGGGCGCCCAAAAATCCACCAAAACCGGCACGTCTGATTTAATCACTTCCGCTTCAAAATTTTGATCGTTGAGGTTTAATTCCGGCATTTTTATCAGTTTAGTTTTTTAACCGCAGAGTTATTATAACGCCTAAAAAAAATTTTGACAAGTCTAAGTAATTATAAAGGGAAATAATGATTTTTTATGCTTTTTTAAAATTTTTTAAGCACCAAATTCAAAACGTGAAACTAAGGGTTTGGGATTTGTAATTTGGAATTTGTAATTTTCCATTAATAATCAGCACTGGTATTTTTGACAAGATATGCTATACTGCCAGCAAGCTAAACATTAAACTACTCCGCATATGGGTCAAAACAGCGCTTTAAAGGCCAGAATCAAACACGCGAAAAAGAATACTCGAATCGGCCGCAAATTAGCCAGATTCACTAAGGATTTGCGCCGCGGAAAGAAAAACGTTAAGTAAGCGAGTTCAGCGAGTTCAGCGAGTTCAGCAAGATAAGTTTATCTTACTTTTTATTTTATAAATGTCTATTTTTTGGCTAAATTAAGCCAAAATTTATTAAAAAAGCAAGTCAATTTGACCTGCTTATTGCGTTTATTGAAAGAACTTCATCAATCAAACATCGGGAAACCGAATTGGCGCTAATGCCAGCCAATCCTCGTATTCCTCACGGGAAACCGATCTGGTTTCGCCAACCGGAATCTCTTCCATGGAAATGTCAGTGATTTTTCCGTTTTTAACCACGACCACCCGGCCGGAAGCGTCTGAAGTCAGCAAATCGGCCGCGCGCAAGCCCATTTTCGTGCCCAGCCAGACGTCATAGGCCGAAGGCGGGCCGGAACGGCAAATTCGGGCCAGAATTTGGGCTCGAGATTCAATCCCCGTGCCGGATTCAATGGCATTGGCCATGATTTCGGCATAACTGACCAGTTCTTTGCTTAAAAGCGGATGCCCGAATGAATCTTTCGGCGGTTCGCCGATTAAAGCTTGAAGCTGATTTTTGCGCTCAATCAGCTCTTTTTGCCTCAATTCTTCATTAATGGCAATCATGACATAGCCGAAACGATCGTGTAATTCTTTGACTTTTTCGCAAAGACCGCTTAAAGTCCAGCCGGGAAATTCCGGAATCAGGATAATATGGCAGCCGCCGGCCAAACCGCCGTAAAGCGTCAATTTGCCCGAATTGCGGCCCATAAATTGGTTTACCAGCACCATTTTATGGGTTTTGGTCGTGGCATGAAGATTTCTGACGGCATCCGCGGCCAAATCCCGGGCCGACCAGGCGCCAAAGGTGATTTCCGTGCCCGGCAGGTCGTCGTCAATGCTTTTGGCGACGTGAATGCATTTCAGGCCGGCTTTCTGGCAGGCGCTGGAAACTTTGAAGCCATCATCGCCGGAAAGCGTTACTATCCGGTCAATATCACGATTCTTAAATTCCGTCAGAACCGCCTCGTTAATGGCATACGACCCGTCATCCCCTTTTTTAGTCGGGTTTTTACGGGAAGAACCGATAATAATGCCGGATTGGTTATGAATGCCGAAATTATCCTTCGCCTTTAAAATTTAGTATTGGCCGTTTAAAACGCCGGCCCAACCCTGATTATAGCCGTAAATGGCTCTGGAAAATTCCCGATTTTTTAAGCCGGAAAGAATTCCCCATAAAACCGCGTTGCTGGCCGGAGTATCCCCGCCCGAATGCACAATCGCTATATTTCCCATGTTTGTTTACCTCCTGTTTCATTGGATTGTCAAACCGCGTTAAAGCGCTCTTTAACGCTTTATTTTAACAAATTACCCTTTAAAATAGCTTTTGTCAAATGTTCCACGTGGAACAATTGGGACATCTCCCCTCCCTTAAGAGAATAATTTAAATGGCGTTTTTAAAAATACAGGTAGGGGTGTATTGCAATACGCCCCTACTTATTATTAAATTGCGTTAATTAATAAAAAATGCCCCCGTCGGGAGTGAAAGACAGCCTGCCCGTAACAATGCATAATACGCCAGGGAGAGAGGTAAGGGTACAAAAAAACGCCCTATTTTACAATTAAGGCGTTTTTTTTGGACCCTAAGGGATTTGAACCCTTGGCCTCTTCCATGCCATGGAAGCGCTCTACCAACTGAGCTAAGGGCCCATTGGCATTTGCAGACAATATAGTTTAAAGTATAAAGACTAAAAATAATTTTGTCAAAAAAAAGGGGATCACGGTTGTTTCAGACACTTCCCGAACAGCAGCGCTTGCAAGCGCCGCTCCCCTGGTGAAGAGCTTATTTAGTCGTGATCCCCGTCCTGGAGCTGGAAGATCTCTGCGCGGGAAAGCCGCAGCGCTTTCCGGAGGAGATTGCGCGGAGATTCAGCCAGCTAAATGAGTCTACTACAATTTTTTAATTTTGTCAATAGGTATGGCCTATTTGTAAGATTCGGATTGTATTTAATGGGTTATATGAATAAATCAAGTAAAAAAATTGCAAAGCTAATTGCAATGTCTTATTTAACCGGCGACTGCGCTAAGCGGCGGCATTATAGGAGCAAAGAGGATTTTAAACGCGCTTGGGTGCGTTTTGCGGCGCTCGGGCGAGCGCCGGCGGCCAATTTGCCGCCGTCTTATATCCCCTCAATGTTTCCAAAAGTCAAAGGGGCTCTTAAAAACAGCTTTTTTGCGCCGATTTTTAGCAAACAGGAGAGATTGCATTTAGCTTTGCAAAGCGAAAAAGAACATATAAATCAGGGGCGGAGCGGCAATTTAATCGCGATCATTGATTTTGGGATGCAGCGGGCTGTGCTGCACAATGACCCTTTTAAACTGCCGCTCCAGGCGCGGCAAGCCAAGTATCAGCTAAGGCAATAAAGGCGGATTGGCTGTGGGGGAGCCGGACCCGCCCGGCATTCGGGGAGAATGTCTTGCCTTTTTCTTGGCATTTTGGGGAACCAAGGTGGGAGAACGGCCGGCAATTCAATCCGTCAAGAGTGTTTGCCGGCTGAATTCGCTGATAGCAGTTGGTAGCGGCTTGCCAAAATCAAACCGAGAAAAGAGAAGAAAAAGCCGAAAATATCGCGGCCTTTACCTTTTTTTCGGAAATTTGAAGAATGAACAAGTGTAGTTATTATATAATGGCGCTGATTTGTTATCAAGGATCGCGATGCGAATTTACGAATCCATGCGAATCTACGAATAGCGAAACTAAGGAATTCGTAGATTCGGATAATTTGTAGATTAGTATCGGATGAAAAAAGCCGAGGGCAAGAATTGCGTCTTGCGCTCGGCCATACGGCCAATGACTTACTCCGAAGCCAGATTACTTTTATTTTTTTTGTTTGTGAATCCAGCAAATCAAATTCAATAAAAGACTAAAGATGGCAAGGCTGGTTGCCAGCCCCAGAATATAACAGATATCATCATTTTTGTAAACTTCAATTCCCGCTATTTCACAGATGATCGAAGAAAATACTGTGATAATTGTGAGAAAGGAAAATACTGCCATAAAAAAACTAAAGGGGTTCTCATTCATTTACTTCTCCTTTCAAGAGATTTGAGCATAGTGATCAATATCTCCTCTTATTCTCCGGTTTGTAAAGAGCAATTTGCCGAAAATTATTTCCGGCAAGGTTAAGAAGTTCCAGCTTCAAAACATTTTATTGTAGCTCAAATTGCCGATATTGTCAATACAAATAACATAAATATTTGACAAATTTGGATAGATTAGCCAAAATTTAGCCAATGTTGTCAAAAGTATTGACAGATTTGTTGGGATGTGCTATAATGAATTGGGAAGTAGGAAGTAGGAATTATGAACACTTCGTGAAACATTCCTAATTCCTAATTCCTACTTCCTAATTCGAAATTTCTAATTCCCAACTCGCTTATGATTGAAGAAAAAGTCTTAACCGGCCTGGGCCTGACCGGAATTGAAGCCAAAGTCTATCTGGCGGCTTTGACATTGGGCCAGGACACGGTTTTGCGCCTCGCCAAAAAAGCCGGCGTCAAGCGGCCGACCTGCTATGTGACCCTGGCGAATTTGTTTGACCGGGGGCTGGTCACGAAAATTGAGAAAAAGACCACGACTTATTTTGCCGCGGAAAATCCGAAACTGATTTTAAATAAATACAAAGAAAAGCTGGCTAATTTTGAAGATTTAATTCCTTTTTTTGAAGCCCAATTCAATAAAGGCCCCAAGCCGAAAATCAGATATTACGAAGGCAAGGAAGAATTATTGAATATTTATCTGAAAACCATCCATCTTTCAAAAGAAATGTATTATTTTGGCACGGATGTGGAAAAATTGACCAAGATTTTTCCCGCGCTTTTGGAGCAATATAATCAATCGGTTAAAAGCGGCCAAATTTACAAGGAAATCGTTTCCAATAATCCGGCCGGCAGGGATTACGCGAAAAAATATAAAAAAATCCGGCAAATTAAAATTATGCCGGCCAATTTGCCGGTTTATGCCGATATCGCGATTACGGAAAATAAGCTGTTTATCGTTTCTTTGGATAATCTGTTCGGGGTTTTAATTGAATCCGAAGACTTGGCTAAGACTTTCAAAAATTTTTTCAAGCTGGCCTGGCGGGCGGCGGCGTAACTTTTTTGATTTTTAGTCTATAAAAATATATAATTAAAGGTAATAATATGAATAATAAAATAGAAGAAATCATATGAGGATTGAATTGAAAAAATTCGGCAATATCCTAAATTCACATCCGGCCGGGCGCGAGGCCTGGCTTTTTACCCAAGCTTATATTTTGCCCGATAAGAAAAAAAAGGAAAAAATTGAAATTGATTTTTCCGGCGTTTCGGTTTTAAGCCCGTCTTGGGCCGATGAATTCATTCCCCGGCTTAAAAAAAATATCCCAAGCAAGTTATTCTGTCAGCCAGCAAAAATCCCACCGCTAAAGCGACTTTGGAAATTATCGGTTGATTTCAGTATTAGAAAACGAGACATTGGTATTTCTAAAAAAAAGAGACCCGCAAGCATTGCTTTGGCGGGTCTTTTGCGGCTGAATTAAAGTTCAACCATTGTTTCCGGCGCTTTAAAAAGTTCAATAAATTCCCGGCAAATTTCGTCCTCTTCCATTTCCCAGCGGGCCATTTCTGCCCGCAATATTCCCTGAATTTCGCCAAGGATAATTATGATTGTTTTCCATTAAAGCTCAACGGCTTTATTTTTTGTTCCAAGAAGCTCAAAAAATTCCTGGTACGCGGCTTCGGCCTTGGGGCCGAGCACCCGGCAGGAAGGCAGGGACGGCAATATTTCTTCGGCGCCGCCGACCGACATAATATCGTGTTCCTCCTTCCTCATCGCGGCGCCGATTTTTTTGGCCGCGGCCATGACTTTTTGCTTCCATTCATCCGCGCAATCGTGCGCTTCCCAGTAGGCCATTTCTTCTTTCAGCCACCATAAAACATCGCCTAAATCCGCCATAATTACCTCCTTATTGGTTTGAACTGGATGACAATTTCAGGATAGCATTTTTTTGGCTGATGTCAAGAGTATTAGTAATTAAGAAAAGGAGAAAGCGAGGCAAGGATGCCTCTGTTTTGGTTTCGTGATACCGGTGACGGCGAGACAAGGATGCCTCGCCTATTGTTATTTGATATTATTTTCTGCTTTGGGAATATTAAAACATTGCCAAGGGCATAAGATTGCCCGGTATTTGCGAATTTAACGGACATTTTTTCTTTTTTGGGCAATCAATATATTTATCCCCAGATTGCTCTTGACAGCTAAAAATTTTTGTCATAGAATGAAATTACTTTAACAAACCGCTTTGTTTTTCCGAAGGGAGTGAGACGCTCCCGCTGATCCGCAACTGTGATGCCGAAGGCATCACCCCGAGCGAGCCCCAATTTATTGGGGCGAGCCGAGGGGTGAAGGCTTATTGGCTAAGCCAGGTCGCGAAAAGCAAAACAATAACACTTAACTCTTCGAGATCAAGAGTGGGTGATTGCTATTTTAGCAGACAGCCGCTTTTTAGAAGAGAGCGGTTTTTGTTTTTTTTACCCCGTTAGAAAGTAATAATGAATAAAAGCATTAATAATTTAAAAATCAAAATTTTTTAATAATCTATTAATTGCTTAAAACAATAACTTTCTAACGGGGTAAAAAAATGTTAAATTGTGGAAAAATGTTGAGATGAGATGAGAAAGGAGCGTAAGAGATGAAAACGTTGAATCGGCGCGGATTTCTGGCCGCGGCCGGCGCCGGATTATTGGCGAGCAAGACGGCCAAAGCTGAAGAGTTGAGAGCCAGAATCTGGGCGGCGCTTGATTACCTGTCTTTGCCCGGCAATTTCAGCCCCTGGTGCTTTGGCGCGTTTCAGGTTAACGGCGTAAGTTCAAGCCCGGCCTGGTCGGAGATTCCCTTGATTGAAGCTTCCAATTGGGCCAGGGCGATTTTGGCGGGCAGGCTCAGTTCTCTCTTGTCGTGGAATTCCCCGTTTGGCTGTCGGTTCATTTTTGGGGTTTGGAATTGCCGATGTTTCAGCGGTAGCCGGCCTGGAGAATTTTGAACCGGAAAAACGCGCGTCATCGCGGGTTTTTTCGGAGAATCAATAAAAGAGCTTATATATTCGTTATAAATTATTATTGGTTTGTTGTCAAACTTGGGATTTTTAGTGGAGCAAGATTGGCAGGTCGGCCCGCCTTCGCCCCTCCTTCTTACTGTATTTAGGGTCGGGGCTTCGGCGAGGCGAAGTAGATTGGTAGGTCTAAATCCAGCCGCCGTTATTTTATCTATTTTTATTCAAGAGTTTTCGCGCCTTTCCATGATAATTCATATATCTGTTTCATGGCTTCGGCAATCGCTTTACTTTCAATAATAACCGACATTTTTTCGGCGTAATCCATGAAAGCGATTTTATTATTGTAAATATTGACTTCAATTCGCGGCCAAAAAATTTCTTTGGGCACGATTAAAGTCTGGGACAATTCGGCCTCGTCTTTTCTTTTATGCTTGTAATCCCAGACCGAACCTTTGCCCGCGATTCTTTTGGCATGAATATTCAGAGCCAAGCGCTTATTGATATAATTTTTATCAACATTCGGGTCGGTAAAATAATCATCGGTGTTCCATTCCAAAATTTCGGCCGGTTTTTCCCGCAAGGTGTCATCATAAATTTTTTGAATCGCAAAATCGCCTTCGTAAAAAATAATTTTCGGCTTAACCTCGCTTTTATTGTAAATCGCTTCCAGCTGTGGCAGTGCTTTTTTAATATTGATTTGCAATTCGGTTAATAGGTGCAGGAGCTTGTCCGGCGCCTCGGCCAAAAACCGGCTTTTGCCTTTGACTTTGGTTTTACCAACCACGCCTCGTTTTGCCAGGGCGTCCAAAACGGAATAAGTGGTCGTACGCTGCAAACCGGCTTTTTCGGCAATGTCCTGGGCCGAAGACAGACCCGATTCCAGGCTGGCCAGATAGACTTTGGATTCATTTTGGGAGAAGCCCAATTGGCTTAAAATGCGCTCAATTTGCATATGTTTTAAAAAATGACGAAAAAACTTTAGTCATTTTATATTAATTTTTTAGCTTATTTTATATAAATATATTAGCATAAATAAAATTATTCGTCAATACTGACGAAAATTGTTGACATTTTTGGAAAATTGTTATATGATTACTTATTAAGAATGGATTGAAATGATCTTTGAAATTTTAAAAAGTTGAGACAATAGTCAATAACAACGCCAAAACGGCACGGAGAAGAACCATGAAAAAAACGAATAAAAGTCATAAGGCGGCGAAAGTGGAAATAAAGAAAAAACAGATTAGCTGTCTGCTATCGCGCCGGCCGATAAACTTGGGCGAGCGCTTGTGGCGGTGGCTGTTTTACCCGGCGTTCATCTTGAACGGCGAAGGTTTATTGGCCGGAGTTAAAGTAAGGATGTATTATGAACCCGTAGTGGCTGGCGGCTATATCTGCATCCAGCGGCTAGATATCCGGATTGCCGCCATCGTCTATGCCGCCAGATTGATCTGGATGAAAATCAGGCGATCGCCCGGGCCAACACGATTGCCTAAAGATGGGGGAATATTAGATCCCGATCGCTGGGAGTTTATGGCCATAGCATATGGGAAAGAAGAATTGCTTTTTTACCCGACAGCGCCATTCACTTTTGATTGCGCCATTGAATTAACAGTCTGGTTTTGGATCAGCATTTTTCGCCAGTCGGAGATCTGGAAACAGCATGAACGTTTTCCGGATTTGTATTGGACATTGTTTGAGAAACGCAGAAATGCTTTTTTGCGCTGGCATGCCCGCAAATACAAAAAACAGATTGATTTTGACCAAGCAAACGATGAAACTGAATCTCTTATCAGTTCAGACCTTATACAATGGAAAGAGGAGCTTGGACGCGGAATCCCGATAGGCCAGTTGTCGCCGCCGAATTATGCTTTCAATTGACATATTGCGGCGGCAATAATTCAATGGCTTGGGCGAAACCGACTTTGATTGGTTTCGTCCTTTTTTATTAGGTTGGCAGGCCGGTAGATTATCGGAGTCAAGTGATTTTAACCCTGGATTCCGCATCGCGGTCATCTTAAACTTGCCCGGGGGCGACCGCGTGCGGAATGACAAAACAAAAAAAGACGACCTCTTGGCGGGGTAAATTCTGCTCTTGACAGCTAAAAATTTTTGTCATAGAATGAAATTACTTTAACAAACCGCTTTGTTTTTCCGAAGGGAGTGAGACGCTCCCGCTGATCCGCAACTGTGATGCCGAAGGCATCACCCCGAGCGAGCCCCAATTTATTGGGGCGAGCCGAGGGGTGAAGGCTTATTGGCTAAGCCAGGTCGCGAAAAGCAAAACAATAACACTTAACTCTTCGAGATCAAGAGTGGGTGATTGCTATTTTAGCAGACAGCCGCTTTTTAGAAGAGAGCGGTTTTTGTTTTTTTTACCCCGTTAGAAGTTGGCGTTTTAAGCAATTAATGAATCATTATAAAATTTTTTAATTTTTGAAATCATTAATGCTTTATTTATTACTGCTTCTAACGGGGTAAAAAAAATGTTAAATGGTGAAAAACTGTTGAGATCAAACAAAAAAGGAGCGTGAAAGATGAAAAAGTTGAATCGGCGCGGATTTTTGGCCGCGGCTGGCGCCGGATTATTGGCGAGCAAGACAGCCAAAGCTCAAGAGTTGAGAGCCAGGATTTGGGCGGCGCTTAACTATCTGTCTTTGCCCGGCAATTTCAGCCCCTGGTGCTTTGGCGCGTTTCAGGTTAATGGCGTAAGTTCAAGCCCGCCTTGGTCGGAGGTTCCCTTATTTGAAGTTTCCAATTGGGCCAGGGCGATTTTGGCGGCTTTGGCCAAAGGATTGGATCCGGCCAATCTTTCGGGCCGCAATTTAGTGTCGGAGCTGATGGCGCTTTTGGCCAGTCCGAGTTTGCCGCAAAACGCCTATGCCTGGGGCATTGTCGCGTTGCGGGCGGCCGGCATGCCGGTTAATCATCCGACGTTGATTGATTGCCGCGATCGCTTGCTTGGCAACCAGGATGAAAACCTCGGCTGGGGCGCTGATCCGGCCTTGCCCAACAGCAATGACACGGCCGCGGCTTTAATTGCTTTGGCGGATTTAGGGCTTACAACCGACGCTTTAGCGATTCAGAATGGAGCGGTGGCGCTGTATTCGTATCAGACTCCCGGCGGCGGTTTTGCCCTAGCGCCTGATTTAGAGGCTGATGCCTGTTCGGATGCCTGGGCGATTGCCGCTTTGAACCGGCTGGGCCTGGGCTTGAATGGCGACGCGATCAGCCATTTAATCAGCTTGCAGGCTTTGGATGGCTCCTTTAATTTCCAGGCTGACCAAGACGGCCAGTCAACGTTTCGGGCGACAACCACGGCTTACGCTTTAGTGGCTTTGGCCGAACAGGCCTGGCCGACCCAAACCGGCGCCAATCCGCCGTCAGACCCCGAGTCGCCGGGCCTGCCTTTGAGACTAGGCGCGGTTTTAGCCGGCGCCGGCGCGATTTCCGGGCTGGCGGTCTGGAGATTGAATCGCTTTAACCGCGATTAAAGCAAATTGTTCCTTGTTTTTCGCTTCCCGGTTTTCTAAAATTGGGAAGTTTTTTTTATCCAAATTTTAAAGTTCAAACTTTTATCGCTGCTTTTTAACGGGGTAAAAAAAATCGGGAAGTTTATTCCGCCGCTCTTGACAGCCAAAAACACTTAAGCTAAAATGAAATTACCTTAACAAACTGCTTTGTTTTTCCGAAGGGAGTGAGACGCTCCCGCTGATCCGCAACTGTGATGTCGAGCGAAGCGAGACATCACCCCGAGCGACCCCGAGCCCGAACGAAGTGAGGGCGAGGGGGAGTCGAGGGGTGATATAATCGCTAGTGAGAAAAAAGCCCAAGTTTTTTTTGAGGGAAATTTAGCCCCTCGACAAGCTCGGGGCTTATTCTCGCTTTGCTCGAATAAGTCAGGTCGCGAAAAACAAAGCCATAACACTTAACTCTTCGAGATCAAGAGTTGGTGAAATTCGCTTTAGCGGATTTAAACCGACTCCCTCGAAAAAGGGAGATTTTTTATGGGAAAAAAGATTAAAACAATCGGATTATTACTGGCGGCTTTAGCTTTGGTTTTGCCGCCGGTTTTTGCCGCGGCTGACACCGGCCAAGCGGTCACTTATCTAAAAGCTCAGACTCAAGATGCCTGGATTACCATGGCCCTGGCCGCGGCCGGCGAAACTTCAATCAGTACCAGCCACTTAACCTCGGTTTCCGGCACTTTGGCCACGGATTACGCCAAAGCGATTTTGGCTTTGGCCGCGGTTAATCAAAATCCCGCGACTTTTGGCAGTATTGATTATGTCGCCAAATTAAAAACTTTTTATGTTGATAACCAGATGGGGAGCGCCGCTCTTTTAAATGACGATTTTTGGTCGCTTTTGGCTTTATCGTCAGTCGGCCAGAAAACTTCAACCGAAGCGGCCGCGGCCAAGAATTTTATTATTGCCAATCAGAATGTTGACGGAGGCTGGGGTTATGCGGTCGGCGGCGACAGCGATACCAATGACACGGCCGCGGCGATTATCGCTTTAGTGGAAGCCGGGGTCAGCTCAAGCGATGCAAAAATCACCAGCGCGGTCAATTATTTAAAGACGGCGCAGAATGCCGACGGCGGCATCGGTTACCAGCCGGGCTATGCTTCTGATTCCGGCTCGGATGCCTGGGTGATCTCGGCAATCTATAAAGTCGGCCAAACACCCGCCGCCTGGGACAAAAGCGGCAATAATCCTCTTTCTCATATGCAAACTCTGCAAGACACTGACGGCGGCTTTTGGTGGGTGGCGCCCGGCGCTTCGGAATTCAACAATAAAGCCATGACGGCTTTTGCCGCTGTTGCTTTGGCGCAAAAAAGCTATCCGGTCGGCTATTATCAGCCCGCGGCCGGGACTTATCATTTAAGGATTGAAGGTTCAACCGCGACTCTCTGTGACGCTTACGTAAACGCGGCCACGGCTTTGGAGATCGTGGAAAAAGGCGCGGCGGCCTGTGATTATTCTTATATCATTACCCAGGAATCATTCGGCCCGTATCTGCGGCAGATCGCTTCAGACGCCGCCGCGGGGATGACTGGCTGGCTTTATTTCGTCAATTATGTTTCCCCGCCGGTCGGGGCCAATGATTATATTCTTAAAGCCGGCGAAGAAGTTATTTGGTATTACGGCGACTGGGGCTGGGCGCCAAGCCGCTTAACGGCCGATGATTTGGAAGTTGACGCCAATCAGACGATTAATTTAACCGCGGAATATTTTAACGGCACGGACTGGCTGCCCCTGCCCAACGCGCCGATTAAGTTTAACGGCGAAACCCGAGTCGCGGATGCCACCGGGCATTTGCCTTTAACCATTGCCGAAAACGGCATTTATCCGGTTTATATTGAGATGGCCGGTTATGTCCGCAGCGCCCAGCTGACGCTTAAGGTCGGATCAACCGTCAGCCAGACCATCGGCCTGACCGCGGAAATTGATCAAAGCGGCATAGTTAGCGGCGAATCAATCGGCCTGACCGTGACGCCGGCGCAATTGAATTTCGGCAAACTGGCGCCCGGCCAAAGCAACAGCCAGAATGTGACTTTAAGCAACGTCGGCACGGTGGCGCTGATTGCCGGCGCCAACGTTACCGGCGACAGCTTGTTTTTAACCGGCCTTAAAATAAACAGCGCGGTTTTTAGCGCTTATGCTTCCGCCTTGGCGGCCGGGGAAAACAAAACAGCCGCCGTTTCGCTGAACGTGCCGGCCAATTACCTTGGATCCGGCGTGAAGACAGGGGAATTGATTTTTTGGGCCGTCGCGCAGTAATATGATGAAGTTCAAAGTTCAAAGTTCAAAGTTCAAAGTTAAAAGTTTAAAGTTTAAAGCGGCAGTAGTCTTATTGTTTGTTTTTTGGGGCTTGTTTGGCTTAAATTCAGTGCAGGCAGTGGGTTTGATAATTAAACCGACGGAAATAAATATTTCGGCGCCGGCCAGAACCGAAGCGGAAGCGGAATTTTTAGTGGTTAATATTGAGGCCGAGCCCGCGATTTATCAAATCAGCCCCGATGCTCTGTTAAACGAGATAAAACTGGAACCGGCGGATTTTCAGCTTGAACCTAACGCCAGCCAATTGGTAAAAGTTAAAGTGAAAATTTCCGAGCCGGGGCGTTACCAGACAAATATTTCCGTGATTGCCCGGCCCCTGGGCGCCGGCGGACTGACTTTGGCCTCGGGCGTGAAACTGCCCCTAATGATTGAAGTTAGCGGTTGGCCGCTTTGGGCGTATTTTGCGGGTGTTATTTTGCTGATTATTATTTGCTTGCTGATTGGTTTTGGGGTAAAATGGATATTGAGCAAAGGTAAGCAAGATAAGTTTTCAGCAAGATAAGCAAGATAAGAACAAAGTTTAACTCTTATCTTGCTTATCTCGCTTATCTTGCTAAAAAAATATGAAACTACCAATCAAAATCATCATCATCATTCTCATCTTCGCGGCCGGGTTTCTTTTCGGCTGGCAGGTGGCTTTGGCGCCGGCTGACGGCCAGCCGGTTTTGACCAATCAGAATGCTGGAGAAATTAAAACCGACTTGGCCATTGACTTCGGCGGCGGGCGGATTCAGAATTATAATCAAATCGCAATGCCTGAGGGTTCTTCGGTTTTTGACTTACTAAAGAAAGCGGCGGCGGAAAATAATTTAGCTTTGGATTATAAGGATTATGGCGGAAAAATGGGCGTATTCATCAATAGCATTGATAATATAAAAAATGCTTTGGCCGGCGACACGTTCTGGCAGTTCTGGATCAACGGTCAATATTCCCAAGTCGGCGCGAGCAGCTACAAGTTAAAAGACGGGGATAAGGCGGAGTGGAAGTATATTAAGGGACAAATTGATTGATGTTTATAAATTTATATATTAAAATTACAAATTCCAAATTACAAATCACAAACAAATCTCAAATCTCAAATCACAAATTCAAAACGCTATCCAAAGAGATTTGGAATTTATCATTAAATAATTAATAAAGATTATTAATCAAAACTATGACCAAAAAAGAAAAAATCATCATCGCGGCGATCTTAATCGCCTTGGGCGCGGCTTTCCGGCTCTTGCCTCATCTTTGGAATTTCGCGCCGATTGCCGGCGCGGCCTTGTTTGCCGGCGCTTACCTGGGCCGGCGTTACGCCATTGTCGTGCCGGTAGCCGCCATGCTTTTGGGCGATTTATTCCTCGGCTTTTACGAATGGCCGCTTTTAATTACGGTTTACGGCTGTTTTATTTTAACCGGCCTGATCGGAACATTGATTAAGAAGAAAAGCGCCGCTAACGTGGTTTTGGCCAGCTTAGCCGGCTCGTTTTTGTTTTTTCTCGCCACCAACTGGGCGGTCT
>Ga0155876_139_pt1 | contig 25242 bp, 21 predicted proteins | sample RifCSPlowO2_01_FD_107530 | JGI IMG/M metagenome (GOLD analysis project Ga0155876, IMG submission 107530) | Candidatus Buchananbacteria bacterium RIFCSPLOWO2_01_FULL_45_31
GGGGCAGGTTTGGCTGGGTATAGTATTTTTGCGAAATTAAGTCAGGTTAGGAGATAGCAGTTAGGAGATAGTGGGCAGTCGTAAATTTCTAATTTTAAATTTCTAATTTTTAATCAATTTTTAATTTTGAATTTCAAATTTTTAATTGTTCGGCAAATAGCGTTTAAAAATTAGAAATTAGATGTTTTTCTAAGGCATAACTTTAAAACTACCCGCGGGTTATTAAGCATTTCTTTATTTAGCGGTTTATTTTAAAGCATCCCAGATTTGTTCTTCCTCAAATCCCCATTCCAGCATTTTTTTAAAAATCTTCATATTAATGAATTTATGAAGATTTCTTTGAATAGTATATTTGTGTTCGGTCTTGGGATGTTTAACCAGGATATGGCTGCCTTTGCCGTGATTTGCTTCAACGGTTAAGCCTAATTTTCCGCACGCTTTAATCCATTGAGACTGTGTAATGTCGGAAAAACTTCGGCTAGGCATAGACATTCTGCCTTACCGTAACCGGTTCATTATCTCCCCGCAAGAGAGAGTCTGAACAAAGGTGGGGCGGGATTTCAAAATAAGTAAAAATGGCGTCTTTTATGGTTGACGCGATATTTTTAGTATTATCGCCGCCGGTAATAATGCCGTCCAGATTGGTTGATTCCGCGGTCCAGGAACCATCGGGGAATTGTTCAATTTTAAATTCAATTCTGCCGATTCTATTAATTTCCCTTTTCATGCTGATAACGCGTTCGTCATTTTCTTCATTTAGGTTATAACCGCATTTTCTCGCGAAATTGGCCAGATTGTAGATGAATTTATTCAAAATCATAAATTTTGCGTAAAATAAGCGAAATATTTTTAAAAAATAATTAAATCTATCTTGGTTGCATAATAGCGCAAAAATAGGTATTCGCGCAAGGCGAATTCCCCTACTTCCCTACCCCCCCTAGTCCCTATTTCCCTAAAACTTAACCACCTCGCCCGGCCTAATGGTTTTGGGAGAAGTATTCAGCGGCCGCTGGGGCGCCGCAGGTCGGTCAAAATCTCTTGAAGCTGACATGGGCGCGGGGCCGGGTTTTGGGCTTAAGCGCCCGCGGTTTTTATGGTCAAAAGATTGCGGATCTTTTTTCAGGGCATCAGTTAAGGAAATTTCTTTTTGCTCTTCCGGCTTGACTTCTTTGGCTTCTTTTAATTCCGCTTTTCCGCCGCCGCCGTGAAGCAGGCCTTCGCGGATTTTCTGGAAGCAGGTTTTGCAGTAAATCGGCCGCAGGCCGTCGGGCTTGAAAGGAATTTCGGTTTGCTGGCCGCATTCATAGCAATTGACTTTAAAACCGGGTTTGGCCGAAGTCCGTACCGGACGCTCGGCGGCGGCCGGCCGGTCCGACATCGGCGGGCGGCTGGGCGTGAGACTCGGCGCCGCCGGCCGGTCAAAAGGTTTTTTATAATCGCTAATTGAGCGGGCGGGCCTGGCTTCGCCTTCTTCGCCGCTGCCTTCTTTGCCTTCAATCACCATGCCGCTCCAGCGGCTGATTTTATCTTCCACCACGTCGCGGGGCTTGGCGTAGCGTTCGCGCGAAACCGCGATGACTTTGTCTTTATTGCCGGTATAAACGGCTTGGCCCAAAGGCAGCAGAGTCGTGGCGGAAAACGGATTGGACGAGACGCCGTCGATCATCAGCTTCATGTAAGTGTCGTACTTAGCCAAGTTGACCAGGTCTTCTTCTTCAAAATAAGGCGCGAATTCCGTGGCCAAAAATTCGGCGTCCGCCGCGCCGATGCGGAAAAGCACGAGCGTGCCGACATTGCCGAAAACCGCGGCGCAGACCAGTTCATCAAGCTGTTCAATGTATTGGTGGCCGATAATCAAATTTAAGCGGTATTTTCTGGCTTCGGACAAGATATTGGCGAATGACTCGGTGGCGAAATTCTGGAATTCGTCAACATAGAGGTAAAAATCTTTGCGATCCTCCTCGGGGATGTCAATCCGGCTCATGGCCGCCAGCTGGATATTGGTAATCATCATCGCGCCCAAAAGCGCGGAAGAATCTTCGCCGATGCGGCCCTTAGACAGGTTCATGATCAGAATCTTTTGGTTGTCCATAATTTCGCGAATATTGATGGTTGATTTGACCTGGCCGACGACATTGCGAATCATGGCCGTTGATAAAAATTGGCCGACTTTATTCTGAATCGGGGCGATGGCCTCGGTCTGGAATTTGTCGGGATATTTTGAGTATTCTTCCACCCAGAAGGCTTTGACGACCGGGTCCTGGATTTTGGCGATGACTTTGTTGCGGTAGCTTTTATCCACTAAAATCCGCATGACGCCAAGCAGAGTGCTGCCGGGATAGTCTAAAAGCGCCAAAATGGCGTTGCGCAGGAGGTATTCCAGCCGGGGGCCCCAGGAATCGGCCCAGAGCTTTTTAAAGACGCCGATTAGGCCCGAAGCGATCAGATGCTTGTGTTCCAGGCTGTTTGATTCAATGACGTTAAAAGCGATGGGAAATTCAAAATCCGCGGGATTGAAATAAACCACGTCGTTGATCCGGTGGCTGGGAATATAATCAAGGATTTTTTCGGCGAAATCGCCGTGCGGGTCAACCAAAGCCACGCCCTCGCCGTTGATGATATCCTGAATGATCATGTTTTCCATGGCCGTGGATTTGCCCATGCCGGTTTTGCCGATTAAGTACATGTGCCGCCGCCGGTCGTCTTTTTTGATGCCGAATTTAACCCTTTGGTTGCGAAAATTTGTTTCCGCGAAAAAAACCACGTCGTTTTGGGGTTTTGGCTTTGGCGCCTCTTCAATTTCAATTTTTGTTTTATCTTCGTCTGGCATATTTAGACTATTGAATAATTTTTCAGAGGGGTTAAGAGGGCATCAGAAAGCTTGAGAGGGCCAAGAAGGCGAGAAGATTGAGAGAGTGTAAGAAGAATTAGAAAGCGCTCTTGTTCTTTACTTATCTTTTCCGCCCTCTTTGCCTTCCAACCCTCTTCACTTCTTAAGCCGTCTCAAGCCTTCTTATCCCTTCTTATTATAATTTTAACCGATCGGCAAATTGGCCGGCGGCCCGGCTTTGGTCAAAGTCGTTTTTTCTATTTGCGCCGGCGCGGCTTCTTCTGGTTTAACCGGGGCGGGCTTTTCTTTTCTGGGAGAGATAAAGCTCCGGCTGACCGGCAAGGTCATGGGCGGCTCGGCTTTCTTGGCTTCGCTCTTTTTGACCATCGGCGCTTTGACTGTCATAATCGGGAAATGATAAAGCGAGGCCAGCTCCTGGCTGTTTAAAATTTTACCGTAAGAACCCGGCTCCAGCCAATGGCCGCGGTTTTTATAGCGGTAGAATATCTTATTTTGCCTGGCAATCACGCGCCTTTTTTTGAAAAAAACTATGCCGCCGGTTAAGGTTTTAGCGTCGGGTTTGACGCTATTTAGGTCCAAGGTGTTAAATTGCTTGAAAGCGCCGTAAATCGCGTTGGCCTTGGGTTTGACGAATTTGTCTTTTTCGGCAAAATAAATCAGGCGGATTTTGGTATGAAAGCCGAGCTTGCCAGTCTTTTTTTCAATGGCGTTAATAACGTCTTTTTGCCCGGGCGTCAGATTCATCATTAAATTGTAGGGCTCGTCTTTTTTGGTTGACGGCGCGGCCAAAACGGGATTCAACAATTCCCAAACAATGCCTGGAATGTCAAAAATCCGGTCAAAAATCGTTTTTTTCCGCTCAACTTTGCCGCCGGATAATTTTATGATTAAATTTTCGGCGCCTTTGCCCCAGTCATTGTCCGCCGGCGTGACGACTAATTGGATCCAGACCTGCTCGCCCGGGCCGATTCTGGTTAAAGCTTCCAAAATGCCGGCCATCGGATCGACAAAGCCCTCCACGTGTTCAAATTCCTCGTAGGTTCTGATCGGATAATATTCTTTTTTGGCCAATTTCAATTCCGTGCCCCAGAGGTTGTATTTCTCGCTGGGAAATTTAAGGCGCCAATCTTTGGTGTAGTCCTCAACTTCCATGATTTCGGCCTCGGGATATTGGGCGTAAACAATGGCTTCAATTAAATCGCGGTATTTTTGTTCAAAATGAATAAAAAATTGAATGTAGCCTTCAAAACTGGCGATTTCAAAAGAGAAGCTGTTGGGAATCTCCCCGGTCCACCATTTTTCGTGGACCTTGAGCGGCTGATGGGCGCCGGCCAGCTGGTTAAAAATATTTTCCACGCCTTTGGGCCCGTTTTCAATGTTTTTCGGCACGTCAACGGCCACCATCATGTATTTCCGCTCTCGGCGGTAGTTATTTCTCAACCAAAGCTGCCAGAACAGGATCAAAGCGTAGGTAAATAAAAAAACTGGATAAATCCAGCCAATAGTTTTAAAAAACCACCAACCAAAAGCGATCGGGCTGTCTGTCGGAATTGAAGAAAAATCAATAACAATATTCATAGCCGCGGGATTTTCTTTTTGTTTTTTTTGATTATTTAAAACCTCTTTTTAATCAGGGGAAAAACTGCCGTCTTGTTATATTCTCAATTATACAATTTACCGGGCAATCAGGGTATAGCCGTTGTCCGGCAGTTTTTTAATTTTATCTTTATTGGTCAAAGCCAGATAAATCGTGCTTTTTCTGACCAGTCTTTGGGCCAAGACGGCCTCAATGATTTCTTCCTTGGTTAGGGGCTTATTGGCTTTTTTTAAAATATCAACAATAATATCCATGACCGTGCCGGTTTGGTAGCCCCATTCTTTCAAGGCGTAAATCCCCCGGCCGACTAAGACATAGCGGTCGTCCAAAATCAATTCATTGTGGATGGTGGCCGGATAAGCGACTTTTTTGTCAAATTTTGACTGGTTGATCAAATCGGTGATTTCGGTAAAATGAATCGGTTTGCCGAGTTTTCTTAAAACCAAATAGATTTTATCGCTCATCCGCTTGGGCGAAACCGTGTGCCAATGGCTTAAGCCCCATTCGCCTAAAATATTTTGGTCGGTCTGGCGGCTGATTTTCAGATAAGAATCAATTATGCGGTCAATTTCCTGCTCCAGAGTTTCTTCGCTGGCGCCCAATTTCAAGGCGGCGATTTGTTCTTTGTGGTTCGCGTAAAAATCGCTTTGCTTGAAGCCGTCAATCAATTCTTCGGCTTTAAGCAATTTTTCTTCTTTTTTAATGACATTAACCAGCTCTTTGACGACTTGCTTGATTAAATCAAGCGAAGCGGAAGGCAGCTTCCAGCCGTTTAACAGTTCCGGGTCGGCTTTGACTGATTCAATCCGGTCATTCAGCAAATGATTTAAAATAAACAGCGCCGCGGCATAGTTTTCCTGATTGGATTTATGGCTGCCGATTTCGTTTAAAAGGAAATTTTCTTCCATCACGCCGCCGTAATTTTCCAATAAATTGCCGACATGATGCTTGGCCAAATCCAGCTGCTGGCGGAAATCTTTCAAATCCCTCAATTTTTTAATAGTGGCGGTTTCAATCTGGCGGATCCGTTCGCGGGTAATCTCATAGTATTTCCCGATATCTTCCAGAGTTTCCTTTTTCTTGCCCAAAAGCCCAAAACGGCGGCTTAAAATGTCGCTTTCTTTGGCGGAAATATTTTTTAACAAGCTGGCGATTAATTCATTCGGATTAAACGAAGCCGCTTGCTGTCTTTCCTGACTTTCAATGATTTTGTCAAGAATTGAGTTTTGGTCAGCCATATAATTGAATTGAATTATTTAATAAAATTGCTAAATTAAGCAAAATTTAGTAGATTTTTTAAGCACTATTATTTAATTATTTTAATAATAGCATAAAATTTAATAATAGTCAAGGGCTTGACTGGGAAAAACTTTTATTGCTTGCTATTTAATGAAAATATAGTTAATAAAAAAAGCTTAAGGAAAGCCATTTAATTAGGTAGTTGGTAAGCGGCTAAGTGGTTATGGTAATTTGAAACGATTATTAAAATTTAATAACTTAGCAACTTAGCAACTTGATTTTTAGCGTTTTTTAAGCTTAAGCTTCTCCCAGACCACCAAAAGCGGACTGGCTAAAAAGATTGAAGAATAGGTGCCGATTATGACGCCGATAATCAAGGCCAGGGTAAAGTCATGGATTGACTTGCCGCCGAAGATAAAAATGGCGAATAACGCCAGCAGAACCGTAAAAGAAGTATTGATGGAGCGGACAAAGACTTCATTGATGCTGTGGTCAATCGTTTTTTCAAAATTGTCGCCGGTCTGCCGTTTAAGATTTTCCCGAATCCGGTCAAAAACCACGATCGTGTCGTTATTGGAATAGCCGAAAATCGTCAGCAAGGCGGCAATAAATGACGCGTTGACTTCAATGCCGTAGAATTTGCCCAAAATAGCAAAGGCGCCGACGACGATGATAATATCATGCAGCAGGGACAAGACGGCGATGACGCCGTATTTCCAGGAAGCAATCGGCTTGGAAACTTTGCGGAAAGCCCAGGCAATGTAAATAATAATGGCGATGGTGACAATTATGATCGCCCAAAGTGTTTTCTTTTTCAGTTCCTGGCCGATGGTCGGGCCGACGGAATCAAATCTTTTTTCTTCAAAAACCTTACCTTCCAAAACCAGGCCGGGAGTCGTCGTGGCGCCAATTTCGGCGCCAAGTCCGGTGGGCTGGAATTTTTCCTTTAGAGTTTTTAAAATTTCCTGGTGAGTTTGCTCGTCTATATCTTTGCTGCGGATAATCAGGCCGTTTTCACCGATCGGTTGGGTGACGATATTGGTCAGACCTAAAGGCGCCAAGGCGTCGTTGATTTCCCGGTTGCCGGGACGCTGGACGGCAAAATCAAGCTCCATTAGGCTGCCGCCGGTAAAATCAATGCCTAACTTTAGACCGAATGTCTTCCAGCCAAAAATAACCATGGCTAAAATTCCAGTCGCTACCATCAGGCCGGATAAAGTAAACCAAATTTTTCGGTGATTAATAACGGAAATCATATTTTGAGAGCGTTGATTAATTATTTTTAATAACATGGACTGATTTCATGTTTATTTTAGATTTAGCTTAATAGAAGCAGATTTACCCCGTTAGAAATTTATTTCTAACGGGGTAGACGCGGATTTAAACGCGGAATTAATTAGTCAGCGGTTTTTTTCTTGGTGCCGTAAAGCCAATTTTTATTTAAAGCGGATACTTTGGTCGTGGCCAAAACCATGATGCGGGTAACCCAGACAGCGGAAAACAAGCTCATCAATGTGCCGATGGCCAAGACGATGGCAAAGCCTTTGACCAAGCTGGTGGTAAAGCCCATCAGAATGGCGCAGGCGATCAGGGTTGAGACATGGCCGTCAAAAATTGAAGACCAGGCGCGCTTGAAGCCTTCCTCCAAAGCCACGGTAAAAGGCTTGCCCCAGCGGATTTCTTCTTTAAACCTCTCAAAAATCAAAATATTGGCGTCCACGGCCATGCCCAAAGACAGGATAAAACCGGCAATGCCCGCCAAGGTTAAAGTAACGTTAATAATTTTAAATACGGCCAAAACCACCAGCGCGTAAAATATCAAAGCGACGCAGGCGATTAAGCCGGGCAGGCGGTAGTATAAAATCATGAATAGGCAGATTAAAAGCAGGCTTAGAAATCCGGCTTTCAAACTTTGTTCCACCGATTCATTGCCCAAAGACGCGCCGACGGTTTTTTGGGAAATCAGCTTTATTGGCACGGGCAGAGCGCCGGCATTAAGCCGCTGGGCCAAGAGTTTAGCCTCTTTGATGGAAAATTTGCCGCTGATGACGGCTTGGCCGTCTAAAATCGGCTCCTGAACCGTGGGGACGCTGATGGCCGAATTATCCAAGAAAATGGCCACCGGCTTACTGACGCTGCGGCGGGTAATGGAAGCGAATAAATCCTTGCCCTCGTCGTTGAATTCCAGGCTGATTTGCGGCAGGTTGGTGTTAGGTTCAAAAACGACCTGGGCCCGGGCCAGTTGCTGGCCGGTTAAACCCGTATAAAGCCATTGGTCGGCTTCGGTCATGTAATCCTGCTGATTTTTAGTTAAAATTAAAATATGGCCGCAGCGGGCTTCCAGGCTGTCCCCGCTCCCCCGCTCTTCCGCTTTTTTAATGAGATGATAGCCGAAAGAACTTTGAACCAGCTGCTTGGCGGTTTCGCCGGTTTTTAAATCGTCAAAACAAGCTTTTTCAAATTCCGGAACAAACTGGCCCTTTTGGGCAAAGCCCAAATCGCCGCCCGCGTTTTTACTGCCCGGATCCTGGCTGTATTCTCCCGCCAACTTGGCAAAATCGGCGCCCGGCGCCAGAACTTTGGCTAAAACTTCGTCCGCTTTCTTTTTCGCTTCCGCATTATAGGTTTCAATTTCTTTTTTTTGATCCTCGGTTAAAGCGACTTGAGGATTGGGATTTTGCTCTTTAAATTCCAAAAGCGGCGTCTCGCCAATCATTTTAATCGCCTGATTAATATCCGAAATACCGGCCAATTCGGCGATGATGCGCCATTTGTCTTGGGATTTGGTCACTTGGATTACCGGTTCGGCCACGCCAAAGGCGTTAACCCGCCTTTCAATCACGTCTCTGACCCCTTCCACGGCGCTGGCCTGATCAGCGCCGGGAATTTTAGAGATATCCGCCTCGTAGATCAGCTGGGTGCCGCCCTGCAAATCCAAGCCTAGGCGAAAAGGCAGATTCAAAAAATCGGGCAAATCAAGCCCGCTTTTCTCCAAATACTGGGGAAAATCAACAACCACGGCCAAAACCGCCATTAAAAAAATGCCGGCTAAGGCGAGTCTGATTTTTTTCTGCTGGCTACCCATATTTTATAATACAGACATTTTAACAAATCCCCTTCAGTTTGGCAAGAGGCCTTTTAAAGGCCTTTTAGATAAATAAAAAAACCCTTTGATCTTATCGCCGGGTCGTTTTGTTAAATATGAAATATCAGTCTTTGCCGCTTTGCGGTTGGCCGCTTCGGAATTTTGTTTTGCCGCCTGATAATAATACTATCCCAAGGAATTCAAAAACAGCAAAACAATCACGTATATCATCATCATTAAATAACTCACTATATCCATTATCCTATCGCCTCCTTTCAAAGAACGTTTCCAAAAACAGCCGCCGTTCGTTTTCTGGCTCCGTTAGAAAGCTCGCGGGGCAGAATATCAATAGTTCGCGCTGGGTATAAAGCCTCGCGTGAGCTTTCTAACGGAGCTTACTCCGATTTGAATAGTTTGTCAATAACAGCAACGGTGTTGTCAACGGGAAGTTAAAATTATTGCCGGCCCTTGGCGATTTTTAATCTTTCCAAACTTCGGTCAAACTCTCTCTTAAATTTTGAACTAAAAATTTCAATTAAATTTTTAGCCGCCGGCAAGCCGACTAATTCGGCAAAACCCAAGCCCTTGATTTTTTCTCCGGCAATTTCGGCTTTGACGGACAATCCCCCTTCCCAATAATTGATTAGGCCATAAATCATTTCCTGATTTTTGTTCAAGGAATTGACAACTAATTTAATTTTTCCCTTTGGGATTATAATTTCCCATTCTTGAGGATAACTGGCGCCGGTTTGGGGGCTGGTCCAGGAATTCTTGCCCGGAATAATTTCCACGTCAAAAGTTTTTTGAGCACAATTTTTATACATGACAGTGGCCAGTCTTTTTTTAATTTCCCGGCCGTATTCAAAACAGATAATTTCCATGCCGTTTTCCAGCTGAACGGAAAACCAAAGCCAATAATCGTTTTCATAAGGCGCGTCGGCCCACTGGTGGTCATGCCAGCTTTGGCCGGCCACTTTGACGGTCTTTTTGCCGATTCTAATTTCGCCCGAAGCCGCCAAGTCGGTCAAGGAATAATACCAGGTTTCCCGGCCGGGTTTTAATTTAATAAAGCCGGTTTGATTTTCCAAAAGCGGTTTTTTGGCGCTGGTCAGAGTCAAGTCAAGATTTTTTGTTTTAAGCCGGTAAGAAAACGGCTTGGTTTCTTTTAAAAAAGAAACATTCGGCAACTGGCCGAGATAGCGCAAAGAAAGCAGCGGCCTCTTGGATTTTTTTGGCAAAAGCAGGCAGAAAGGACTGATGGTAGCCTGGAATTTGTTGTTTTTAACGTCGGAAATCATTGAATGCTCAAAATAGATATTTTTAACCGGCAAAATTTTAAGCCAGGGCAGTTTTACCCTTTTCAAATCGGCTTTAAAAAAAGCATACATGAAAGCATAGTGGTTTTTGTGCTCGTCCCATAAATGCCCGTTAAAATACCACCACTCAATGATCTTGTTATGGGGCAGTTCGTCCTGGGGAAATCGGATTGGTTTAAAACAGTCAGGCATATTAAATTTCAATCACATACACGCCTTTCTTTTCCAGCTCCTTTATTTTATACAGCCGGTTAAGCTTCAGTTTTAAGACAAATTTTACTCGTTTTTTTATGATTTGTCCGGTATATTTCTTGGTCTTAGGGTTATACTCCTCCAAAACTAAAATATCACCCGGTTTAATCTTGAAATCCGCCAATCTCAATTCAAATTTCTTTTTGCCGGCTTTGATTAATTTAAAATACTCCGGCCAAGTTTTCTTTTTGATTATCGCCATAAACTAGTTTAATCAATGAATAATATTTTGATTTTGCTATTTTCTTGAATATAAGCCGGTTAGTTCTAATTGGGCTAAAATCTGGCCGGCCATAGCCGTTTTTAGCCCGGCGGCGTCTGTTTTTTTCGGCAAATCTAAAACCGTATCAAGCGCGTAAAGATAAAAAATATAACGATGCGTCCCGCCCGGCGGGCAGGGGCCGCCCCAACCGGCTTTGCCAAAGCTGGTTATGCCTTCAATACCCTTGGCCGGAGCGCTATTTTCCATAATTTCCGTAGTTTCCGGATCAATATTCCAGATAACCCAATGGATCCAATTTCCGGCCGGCGCGTCCGGATCATCACAAATTAAAGCCAAGCTCTTGGCTTGAGCGGGAACCTCGGATATTTCTAATGGCGGACTAATATCATCGCCGTCGCAGGTGTATTTTGGCGGTATTAATCCATTGTTTTTAAAAACGGAACTTACGAGTTTCATATTTGAATTATCCTTTAATTACCGCTAAAGGCACAAGCCGGGCCACTTTTTTAGCCAGGCCTGATTGGTGCACCACGCCAACCACCTCGTCAATGTCTTTATAGGCCTGGGGCGCTTCTTCCAAAAGCCCCTTGGCCGAGCCGGCGCGCAGAATTATCCCCTGCTCTTTTTCCAGCTTGGCTTTTAAGCGGTTATAATCAAGTTCTTTTTTGGCGGCGGCGCGCGACATTTGCCTGCCGGCGCCGTGGCAGGTTGAGCCGAAAGTTTCTGCCATGGCCTTTTGCCGGCCGGCCAAAAGATAAGAAGCCGTGCCCATGGAGCCGGGGATGATGACCGGCTGGCCCGCGGCTTGATAAATTTTAGGCAAAGCGGGGTGATTGGGGCCGAAACAGCGAGTGGCGCCTTTGCGGTGGACAATATGAATTTTGCCGTCATATTCTTCCAGTTTGGCGATATTGTGGGCCAGGTCGTAAACCGGTTTTAAGCCGGCTTTGGTTTTCAGTATCCTTTGCCAGGCTTGCCGGACCTGGCGCGTAATTATTTGCCGGTTGGCCCAGGCGAAATTGGCCGCCGCGGCCATGGCTTTGAAATATTTTTGGCCCTCGTCGCTTTTAAACGGCGCGCAAGCCAGTTCGCGGTCCGGCAGTTTGATTTGGTATTTAGCCATGGTTTGGTCCAAAAGCCGGACATAGTCGGTGCAGACCTGGTGGCCCAGTCCGCGCGAGCCGGTGTGGATCATGACCGTGATCTGGTTTTTTCTGACGTTAAAAATTTTTGCCAAATCGGCGTCAAAAACTTCTTCCACTTTTTGGATTTCCAAAAAATGATTGCCCGCGCCTAAAGTGCCGAGCTGGTCTAGTCCCCTTTTTTTGGCATGTTCAGAAACTAAAGCCGGGTCGGCCGTTTTAAATTCGCCGTTTTCTTCCAGATATTCCAGGTCGGATTCTTGGCCGTATTTTTTTTGTATGGCCCAGCGGGCGCCGCGTTGCAAAACGCCATCCAGTTCTTTGGCCGATAATTTCAGCCGCCCGCCGCGGCCCACACCCGAAGGCACGTCGCGCTGGATTTGATTGGCCAAATCGGTCAGCCGGTCTTTAATCTCCGGATAAGACAATTCGCTGGTTAATAGCCGCACGCCGCAATTAATGTCATAGCCCACGCCGCCCGGCGAAATCACGCCGGTTTGAGCGTCAATGGCCGCCACGCCGCCGATGGGAAAGCCGTAGCCCTCGTGGATATCGGGCATAGCCAAAGCGTATTTGGCAATGCCGGGCAGAGTGGCGACGTTAATCAGCTGCGCCAGCGACCGGTCGCTTAAAATTTGCGCCAGCATCTTTTCGGAAGCGTAAAACCTGGCCGGCACGCGCATATCTTGGCGGAAGTCCTTGGGGATTTCCCAGAGATTGGGAGCGATTTTAGTTAGGTTTTGTTTGGTTAGCATAAGTAATCGGCAATCAAACGGGCAAGAGACAAGTTGCTAAAGTATAAACTTTTGCCAAGGTTGGGCAGGCGGCGATCATTCAACTCTTTGATTTCTGGGATTTCTGGCCTAGATATCAAATAAAATCACGGCCTGCCAGCCGGTTTTGGTTTGTTTAATCTCTAAACCGTGGTAAGTGACGGCCTTGATGTCTCTCTGGGCTTTGGCCGGACAACCGAAAACTTCGGCTTGAATTTCCCTGGCCGTGATTTTTTTAAAATTGAATCTGTCAAAGCAGATATTTTTGGCATCGGACAAATACAAAAGCTCGGACAGCCAGTCAACCGTTAAAGCCTTGATGTCGGCGGCCTTTAAATTGATTTTTGCCGGTTTTTTCAGAAGCGGTCCGGCTTTGGAACAATTGGAATACAAAAAAGCCATCATACCCCGGCTGGCATTGATAAACAGCTCCTTTTGGTTTTTGCCCCAAACCCGCATTTTTAGATCAGCCGGGTGGCTTAAAAATTTGTATTTTAGCATGGATTGGCCGAGTTAATGTTTGTTTTTTAATTATACCATTTTTAGGTGTTAGATGTTAGGTTGTCAGGTTTTAGACAAGAGGAGTTGTGCGGCCGGCCCGAATCTGCGAATAAAGCTTATAAAGCTGATATAGCTGGCAAAGCCGGCAGGCCTACAATGCCGGTTAATAAAAAAAGACGGCGCCGACTTTTTATAGTCAGCGCCGGAAACGTCTGTTTTTCGGCCTTTTCAGCACTCAACGTGCTGCTCAAAGCCGATGTAGAGGCCGAGGGGTATCCCCTCAATCACCTCTACCTCGTCGTCAGACAACGACTTAGCGACCTTGTGGTGGGTGTGGACATGGGCCAACATTTCCCCCCAGAGGCTCACACTCCGAATGAAGTGAGGCATCCGGCAGAGATTTGCTTTTTCAAACGCTGCCCAAATCCCCAGCCCACCAATAATCGCCATAAAGAACATAGCTGTCATACCCTTTTCTCCTTATAGCCGCGCCTGCATTAGGCCGCGGCCGGTTGTGTATTTTTGTTTTTAGTTGGAATACGATCCAACATATTAATATAGCATATTATTAAATATTTGTCAATAGATAAACAAAAAAATTAGCTAATTTTAGCTAATTTTACACATAAATTTCAATGAATTTTTAACTTTTTGTCAAAATCCTCCGATATTTCGTTTTCTCAAGCGAGGGGATCTTTATCTTACTTGCTTCGCCGCGTTCTTTGGATAATTCCAAGTTTTTAGCGAACGAAAGCTCACTAGTAAAATCTTAATAGATTTTACCTTCGGCGACAAATTCAAAAAAGTTCTTTAAAATACAAAAAAGACCCCGCCACTTCACTTCTAGTTTTGCCTCCGGGAGTGATTTGACGGGGTTATGTGCAGTGCAATAAATCACGGAATGGTAAATCTTTTATCTTCCCACGTTGTATTGTTATCATAACTTCAGATATAGTTTTGACAACAGATTTAATCATAGTGGCCTTATCGTATTGGTTGCTTTGGCTATTTATATACTTAAGCCAGCGTCCGATCAATAACGAGGCAAAAAGATCACCAGTTCCGCCTACAGATGGTGCGGTCGTTCGCGTCCCGAGTATCATTTTTGTTATGGGTTTCTTAACGCCGGTAGTATTATCCGAGGTGAATCGGACACACACGCCAATTCGATTTCCAGAAACAACGGATTTGATGATTGGTAAAACTCTTGGGTATACCAACGTCAGAGCGTTTAGTAGTTCATAAACATTATTTACCGTAACCGTTCCGTCTTCTTCCACCCCACAATCCCTCGGCTGTTTCCCTAAGAGTAATGCTGTTTCTGTGGGGTTTGGAGTTATTACATGTGCTATCCCCACAAGACCGTTTATAACTTTTACTAATTCTTCCTGGCCTGGATACAGCGCTCCATCATCACCTAAAACAGGATCGACAAAGATTGTTATCTTTTCGTGTTGCGATTGCTCGCAAAGATTTACGAGAAGAGCAATCTGTCGCGGATCGCCAAGCCAGCCGGTATAAATAGCGTCAAAAGTCATGTGTTGCTCTTTCCACCGAGCTACAACCTTATGCATCCATTCCGTAGTATCAAGAGCTACTGGGTCCCGATCAATATCTGTCGTGGACGATAAGATTACCGACGGAAACGCAACCACTTTATACCCAAAGGCGGTCAGCACGGGCATTACAATACCTAACGATGCGGCTCCATAACATGATAAATCGTGCACAGCGAGTATGCGTTTTGCTTCCATTTTTTCTCCTTTCAAGGTGCAAATTTATATCAAGCTCTTGCTCGATATAATAATTATACATATCTTAAGAAAAATGTCAAACAAAAAACAGAAATTTCAAAAAAATTTCTGCCCGGAAACAAAATAGGCGAAAGCGAGGGAGTAACTTAATCAGCCCAAAGTTTCCTCGCCTCATCCCAAATTTCCGGCCGGCCTTGCTCCAAGAGCCAATACCAATACTCCGCGCCCCAGAGATAAACCTCGGGCAAACCGGTTTTTTTGACAAAACCGATATTATCCCGAAAACGTTTCAGATTAAACGATTGTTCTTGTTCGGCTAAGGTTAAAAACACCATCGGCCGGTTCATGGTCCAGGGCTCCATTTGCAATTCCGTGACAATCACTTTTTTCAAATTCGGATGGAAATATCCGGTCAAGCCGGCTTTAAAATGATAGAAGGCCGGCGGCACGAAAAAATAATCCAAAAAACCGAAATACTTGTTCCAAACGATCCGATACATAGTCGTGCCCAAAATATCCGGATAATTCGCGGCTTTCTGCCAGCCGCTTAATTCGCCGCTGTCAGTCGTGATAATCGGCCTTTGGTCCAGGCTTTTTACCAATTTTATTTCTTCGGCCAAAAGATTTTTGTCCGGCTTGGGACATTGCCCGAAAACCGAAAGCAATGGCTCGTTTTCCACCTGCCAGGCTTTGATTGCCGGCTGGTCCTTGTATCTTTCTATTAAGGTTTTAACCAAGGCAAATTGGCTTTGGTTGATTGTTTCGGGCATTAAATTGGCCAGCCAGACCGGATCATGGCATTCAGGCCAGCGCGGCGTCCGGCGGCCGACGGTTAAAATAATATTAACGCCCCGGCTGGCCGCTTGGCTGATTTGCCAATCCAGACCGGTAAAATTATAAATCCCCCGCCGCCTTTCAATCTCATCCCAATAAGCGATCAAGCGGATATGGCTTGCTTTTAAATCATCTAAGATTGCCAAATAAGCTTCTTGCCAGTCAAGGTCTAATTCTTTGGCGTATTTAATGCTGAAAGTCACGCCCCAGGCCGGCGCTTGACTGCCGGAAAAATCAAAAGTGAATGAATAAAGATAAAAACAAAATAAAATAAAAAGCAGTCCAGAAACCGCCGCGAGGATTTTTTTATATTTTAATAGCCACTGTTTCATATTTCAATTATACAGATTTTCAAGATATAACTAATAAGTAAATTAAGCGAGTTAAGCAGCTTATTAAGATTAGCTTAATTTACTTAATTTACTTTTCTCTTTGTTTAAAAACCAATCTCTTAATCAAAAAATACAGCCCCAAAACCAAAGCCAAAATTGCCAAAACCGCCAGGCTGACAACCGAGTAAAGAGCATTTTGACTCTGTAAATCGTATTTGACCAAAGCGCGCAAATACGGCAATTTTTCTTCCAGCCGGTCAAACGATTTATTGTATTTCGGCGTCAGATCGGTTTTTAAATACGGCAATTTGGCTTTCAGCACCCCGATAATTTTATTAATGATGTTTCGCAATTCGGCTTTGGTTTTTTCATCCGCCTCGGTTAAGATAATTTCGCTGATCTCCGGCTCGATTTCGGCAAAACTTATTTCCTGGCCCCAAACGCGCGACTTGGCTTCATCCAGGGAAATTGAAATAGATGGCTTTTTGTCATAGAGAATATAAACGCGGCGGCGATGGTCATCAACCGTCAAAATCGGCCGCAAACTCATCGGGTCAAGGCCCAAAGAGCTTACTTTATCCTTAAATTCCTGGCGGAAATCCTTGTCAATTAAGCCCAAAAGCGGATGGCTTTCTTCGGCCGTATTGATATTACCCGCCCTTTTTACCGGATACTTGTATTCCCCGCGCTGTATTTCATTGGCGCTGATATTATTAAGCTTGATTTGAACCAATTCCCGGTTATTTTTAACGTCCTCGGGATTGGTTAAATTGGTCCGGACGCGGTAGCGGATGCCGCTTTTTTGGGACAATAATTTCAAATCCGGCGTGTCAAAATAAATATCGCGGAAATCTTCCAGATTGAAATAAGCCGAAAGTTTGGGATTAATCGCTTCCAGAAACGTCTGGTCTTTGATAAAATATTCTTCCAAGTAAGCCCAAACTTCATTAACCTTATCGGCCGGTATAAAAAGCCTGTCTTCCTCTTCAATTCTTATGGCGTTAAAGTCGCCCGAGCCGGTATCCAGCTGCGCGGCCTGGGCCATAAAAAAATTGCCTGACAATAATGAGACAACGGCGAGGAGAAATAATAATTTTTTCATAATTTTTATTTATGTTTAAATAACTAGTAGGGCCGAATGGCTATTTGCCCCTACTAATTTACTTTATTGACAAAATACTCCTCTTGTAAGACTCCAGATTCTCCAAAGCAATGCCCGTGCCTTTGGCCACGCAAAAAATCGCATCATCGGCCACGTAAGCCGACACGCCCGTGGCTTTGACGATAAGCTGGTCGAAATTGCGCAGCAAGCTTGAGCCGCCGGACATGATAATGCCCTTGTCAATCACGTCGGCCGAAAGCTCGGGCGGCGTTTTATGCAAAACTTCCTTGACCGCCTGGACAATCCCTTCCAGTTCGCTTTGAATGGCCTCGGTAATATCGTCGGAAGTCACTTTAAGAATCCGGGGCAGGCCGGTTAACGTATCGCGGCCGCGGATTTCTTCACTTAAGGGTTCGGCCATGTACATGGCCGAACCGATTTCGATTTTAATTCGCTCCGCCGTCCGCTCGCCGATCGCCAGATTATATTTCCTTCTGATGTACTCGGCAATCGCGAGGTCAAAGCGGTTGCCGCCGATTTTAACCGAGGTGGAAGAAACAATGCCGCCCAAAGAAATCACCGCCATTTCCGAAGTGCCGCCGCCGATATCAATAATCATGTGGCCCGAGGGCGAACCGATCGGAATATCGGCGCCGATCGCGGCCACAATCGGCTCTTTGATGATGTAGGCGGCTTTGGCGCCGGCCGCAATGGTGGCGTCAATCACCGCCCGGCGTTCAACGGAAGTGATGCCCGCCGGCACGGCGACCATGACTTCGGGCCGAAACAAGCGCACGCCGCCCAGGGCTTTATTGACAAAATAGCGCAGCATCGCGGCCGTGGTTTTGTAATCGGCAATCACGCCGTCTTTCATCGGGCGCACGGCAATAATCGTATCGGGCGTGCGGCCCAGCATTTCCTTGGCTTCCACGCCAACCGCCAGAATTTTCCGGTCAACCGAAGAGACCGCCACGACGGACGGCTCATTAATAACAATCCCGCGTTTAGGGAGGTAAACCAGCGAATTAGTTGTTCCTAAATCAATGCCGATCTTTTTGATTAACATAATACTGGAAGTAAACTGAAAAGTAAATAAAAGTAAATTACGAGTAAATAAATAGTAAATTAATAGCTGAATTCTAATTTGAGAGCGTTGATTAATTGTTTTAAGCAGCTTGAATTGATTTCATGTTTGGCTTAATTTAGAGATATAGAAGCGGATTTACCCCGTTAGAAATAAATTTCTAACGGGGTAGACGCGGAAAACTTGAATTATTCAACGGTCTAAATTTACCTTTAATTTACTATTAACTCGCTTTTAATTTACTTTTTTAGGGTGGTTACACTCGAAATTTAGCTCCTATATTTTACCTCAAATTAGATATTTTGTCCAGAGTCGGCCTAATTCCGCGGCGGCAATTTCGCGCCCAGATATTTGGCAAAATATTTAATGCCCGAGGCCGAATGGATCCGGCCGCCCCGGGAAAATAGCCCCAAAATCCCCTCCCGTTCGGCCGAAAGCCGCTGGTGGTAATGGACCATTTCCACGTCGGCAAAATACGCCACTTTAAAACCCGCTTCCCAAAACCGCCGGCCTAAATCCAAATCCTCAAAATACATAAAAAATCTTTCGTCAAAAAGCCCGGTTTTTTCCAAAAAAGATTTTCTTAAAATCAGGCAAGCGCCAAACAGCCAATCCACTTCCCGGCTGGTTTGATGGTCAAAATCATTCATTAAATAATAATCCAGGGCTTTTTTAGTTAAGGGCAGTTTGCCGAAAATCGTTCGGCGGTAAAAGGGAATAAATTTTCCGGGAAACCGGCGGCAGGAATATTGAACCGAGCCGTCGGGATTAATCAGTTTAGGCCCAATCATGCCAACCGAAGGATTGTCATCCAGATAGGCCGTCATTTTTTCCAGCGCCTCGGAAACCACGGCAATATCCGGATTTAAAATCATGACATACCGGCCAGCCGCGATTTTTATTCCTAAATTATTGCCAAAAGCAAAACCGCCGTTATAATCGGCCTGAATCGTTTTTATGGCCGGAAGGGCCAAAGGCTTGATTAGAGGCAAAGACGGCTGCAAATCATTGACCGGCGGCGGGGGCAAAAACATTTCTTTGACCATTTCCAGGCTGCCGTCGCCGGAATTATTGTCAACCACAATCAGCTCATACTCCAGCCGCGGCTGGGCCGCCACAATGCCTTTAAGGCACTGCTTGAGCAGGCCTTTGGTTTTGTAGTTTAGAATAACGATTGACAGATCCATAGTATTAGAGACAAGCGACAAGCGCTTAAGGCAACTTGTCTCTTGTTTCTTGTTTCTTGTCGCTTACCTAAACCATCGCCTCATCTCCTTGGCCGAAACTTTGCGGTGGGCCATGATTACCCGGCGCTTGATTAGCATGGCCGGCAGTAGCTGAAAAGATTGAATCAGGCCTTTGAGCTGGAATCTTTCAAAAAACAAGGAATATAAAATAATTTTCATTTCCCGGAATAAGAATCGGGGCAAATGGAAAAAAAGATTGGCCCCAAAATCATTTTTAACCAGCATCAGGCGCTGATTGCGAAACGACAAAAGTCTTAATTTCAAGGATGAATTTCGGCGCTGCTTGATGGTTTTTTTCAGGCCGCCGGGCCGGGCCATTTTGCGGTGGTGATAGCAAACCGCCAGGGGCGCATACCAGCTCTCCCAGCCGTAAAGCCGCAGGCGCCAGGCCAAATCAATATCTTCTTTGTAAGCGAAAAAATCCTGGTCAAAAGATTCGTTTTTAATCATCGTGTCCGAAAGCGCCGCCTTGCGGTACAAAACACCGGCGCCGGAAACGCCAAAAACTTCCTCGCTCCGGTCATATTGGCCTTCGTCTTTTTTTCCCTCGCCCCGGTCAATCACTTGCCGGCTTTTATAAATTTCCAGGCCGGCGGAATCAATGACATCGGATTTAATAATCTCGCCTAAGGCCGCTTCCTCGCCAAAAGACTCGGGCGCTTCGCGATAAATTTTTAAAATTTTTCCGCCAAAACTGCCGCCGCCGGGATGTTTTTGGGCAAAATCAACCAATTGCCGCAAAAAATCCTCAGTTAAAATTACATCCGGGTTGACCACTAAGACATACTCGCTTTTAGATAATAATATTCCCTGGTTATTCGCTTTGGCAAAACCCAGATTCCGGAAATTCTGCAAAACCGAAACGGTCGGATAATTGGCGCGAATAAAACCCACCGTGCCGTCATCCGAGCCGTTGTCAATCACCAAGATGGAAAAATCGCGAAAAGTTTGGCGCATCAAAGATTCCAGGCAGTCAAAGATATAACGCATGGAATTCCAGGTGACGATTTGGATGGAGACTTTTGGCATATCTAACTTTTAGCTGTTAGCTTTTAGCTTATAGAAATCAACTTCTAAAAGCTAAAAGCTATAAGCTAACAGCTTATCTACTTCTTCTCCGTTACCCAAAAGCCGAGGCGGAACCGGCCGCCAAGCATCAGGCGCGTCTGGGCGTCGGCCGCGGGAATGGAGCCGAATAAGATTAAAGTCGCCGGCACCAAGATCCACTGCAAAAGCATAATTAAAGTGTGCCGCCAATTATAACCCGCCGGTTTGGCGGGCAGCATTAAATTGTATAAAATCGCAATCACAATCAAGCCGATCATGGAAAAACGCATCAAGAAAGCCAGAACATGAGGCGCGTTTTGAAACAGGGCCGTGGCCCGCTCGGAATTTGAAGCTAGCCAGAGCGGCAGATAGCCGGCGATTAAAATTATAATCGGCGCCGTGGCCCAGGAATACACGCCTTCCGTCTGATTCCAGAGATAATACATTTTTTTTAAAAACGGCGCTTTTCTGCCCTGGCCGCTCTTGAACCAGAATTCCTTGACCATCCAGGGAAAATGCTCCACGCCCCAGGCCCAGCGGCGCATCTGCTTGTATTGATTGATTAAACTGCGCCGCCAATCGCCGATATCAACCGTGTTCATGTAAACCGGAATATACATCGGCCTGGTCTGGTAATCGCCGCCGTAGCGCACCAGCCCCTGAAGGAAAATCCGGGAGTCCTCGGTCACGATCGTGGGATCCCAAAAGCCGACGTCCACCAGGGCCCGAAAGCTCATGCTGTGCGAAGAAAAAGTGAAAAGCCGCTCCGGCCGCGATAAATCCGTAAACAGCCAAAAAGTCGTGGAACTGGCCACCACCCGGACAATAGGATTTGATTCCCAGACGTTATTATTGTAAATCGCGATTGGCTGGTAGCTGGCGCGGGTCGGATTAGGGTGAGTCAGGTATTTATAAGTCAGATAGGAAAAATACTGGGGATGAACGCAGGTGTCAATGTCGAAATTGGAAACAATCACTTTATCGTAATCCAGGCCCAATTCATCAATCAATTTTTGCGCTTCAATCGCCGCGAAATGGGTATTTGACCCCTTGCCCGGCAATTCGCCGGGAATGTTTTTGGGATGAACCGTCACTAAAAATTTAAAAAAAATATTCCCGAATTTTTCCTTGATTTGCCGGGCGATTTTTAAAAAATTTTCAACGTCCCGCTCCTCGCCGGCCAAAACCACGATGAATTTTTTCAGGTCATATTGGGATTGGGCCAGCGCCAAAAACGGCTTTTCCACAATCTGGCAAGGTTCGGTATAAGTCGGCAAGAAAATCAAATGATAATATTCCCGGTAATTTTTCGGCAATTCTTTGACTTTGGCAAACCAATCAATTTTTAAATCGCGGCGGAAGCGATGCCAGGAAGCCAGCAGATAGATTAACATGTATAAAATCCGCATCAGCCAATATAAATCAAAAACAATAATAAAATAAATCGCCCAAAGCGGTTTTAGAACCGACAAAGCCAAGATGCCGATGAATGTCAGCCAGACTAAAAACCCTGGAATTATCTCCAGAATTCGGTATTTACTGCTCTCTTTCATAGCTTCATTTAAACACAAAAAAACAACTTTGGCAAGTCTTTAAAAAAACACGAAAACCCGCTTCGCCCGCGAAGCGAGGCGAGCACGAAAACAAAAATCAATTGTTTTATTGCTTTATGGTTTTATTGCTTTATTGACTACAACAGCGCCGCCCCCGTCATCTCGTCCGGCGGCTTGATTTCCATGATTTTTAAGATGGTCGGCGCGATATCGGCCAGCATGCCGGCCGGCGTTAGAATGCTTAAATCCCCTTCCGCGCTGTCCAGGCCCGGCGTCAAACTCTGGCCTTCAAACCGGCGGCCGACGGCAAAAAGCGGCACCGGATTGGTGCTGTGCTCTTTATCCACTTCTCCGGTTTGCAAATTGATCAATTCTTCCGCGTTGCCGTGATCGGCCGTCACCAAACAAACGCCGTTTTGGTCCAATACCGCTTTAATCAAATCGCCCAGGCATTTATCCGCCGCTTCAATCGCTTTGATCGTGGCTGAAATAACGCCGGTATGGGCGACCATGTCCGGATTGGCAAAATTAACCACGATAAAATCATTTTTGCCGGTTTTAACCGCCGCCGTCAGTTTGGCGGTAAGCTCAAAAGCGCTCATCTCCGGCTTTTGGGCGTAGCTGAGCACGGCAGGCGACGGCACCAAAATCCTGGTTTCGCCCTTAAATTCGCTTTCCTGCCCGCCGTTGAAAAAGAAAGTGACATGGGCGTATTTTTCCGTTTCGGCCGCGTGCAATTGCTGCAAATTTTTTTCTTCAATAATCTTGCCCAAAGGCTTGGTAATCAGCTCCGGCAAAAAAGCGACTTCTACCGGCAAATCCTTGTCATATTCGGTCAAAGCGACAAAAACCAAATCCCGGTAATCTTTTTGGCGCTTGAATTTATCAAACCCGGGCAGGCAGAAAGCCGCGGTCATTTGCCGGGCGCGGTCGGCGCGGAAGTTAAAAAAGACAACCGCGTCTTTATCGTCAATGGTCGCCACCGGCTTGCCCCCGGAAATAATAACCGTCGGTACGAATTCCTCGTCATAAACTTTATGGCCGTAAGATTGTTTAATGGCTTTTAAGGAGTCATCGGCTTTAGCCTCGCTTTTGCCCAAAGCCAGGGCAAAAAACGATTTGCTGATCCGATCCCAATGATTGTCGCGGTCCATGGCAAAAAACCGGCCCGACAAGCTGGCGATTTGGCCGACGCCGATCTCTTTAATCTTTATCAGCAATTGATTGATAAAATCCAGGCCGCCGTCTTTTCTCGTGTCCCGGCCGTCCAAAATCGCGTGGATATAAACGTCTTTTAGGCCTTTCTTTTTACAAAAATCAAGCAAAGCGTATAAATGATTTTGATGCGAATGGACGCCGCCGTTGGAGACCAAGCCCAATAGATGAAGCTTGGATTTATTTTTTATCGCCTGGCCGGCCGCTTTGTTCAAGGCCGGATTATTTATCAATTCTCCGGCTTCAATGATTTTATTGATCCGCGGCAGGGTTTGATAAATGATTTTGCCGGCGCCCAAATTCAAATGCCCGACTTCGGAATTGCCCATTTCGCCCCAGGACAAACCAACCGCTTCACCCGAGGCTTGAAGCGCCATAACCGGATAAGCGCTGACTAAATGGTCAAATACCGGCTTTTTAGCCAGGGTAATAGCATTGCCTTTTGACGGCGGGGCGATTCCCCAGCCGTCCAAGATGGCCAGGACTACGGGTTTTGGACGATGGATTGCCATAGGAATCAATAAATCAATAAAACAATAAAGCAAACTGATTTTTAGTTTCTTTTCCTTATTTTCTTGCCTTTTGCGCTTTAATACCTATTAAAAAATAATATCCCAAAAGCATAAAAATCAATAATTAAACCGGCTTGTTTTATTGTTTTATTGCTTTATTGATTAAAACAACGCTTTACCGCTCATCTCTTTAGCTTTGCCAATCCCCATCAACTTGAGAACCGTGGGCGCCACGTCGCCCAGCCGGCCTCTTTTTAGCTGGCGGTTTTTCTTTTTCGGTTCAATTAAAATAAACGGCACGGGATTGCTCGTATGCTCGGTATACATTTCTCCGGTTTTTAGATCAATCATTTTCTCGGCGTTGCCGTGATCGGCCGTCACTATGAGAGTTCCCTTTTTTCGCGCCACCGCCGCCTTGATTTTGCCCAGGCATTTGTCAACCGCTTCAACCGCTTCAACGCCGGCTTTCAGATTGCCGGTATGGCCGACCATGTCCGGATTGGCGAAATTAATCAGGATGAACTGATAATTCGGCAATTCCTTTAAAACCCGGCCGGTGATTTTAAAAACCGACATTTCCGGCTTCAGATCATAAGAAGCGACGCTGGGCGAAGGAATCAGAACGCGATCTTCGCCGGCCACGGGATCGGCAAAACCGCCGTTAAAAAAGTAAGTGACATGGGCATATTTTTCTTTTTCCGCGATATACAGCTGTTTACGGCCGTCAAGCACCATCGGCAAAGTCCCAGCCAGATCCGGCGACGGATAAGCGGTCAGAATTGAATCTAAATCCGGACCAAAATCGGTCATGGCCACGAACAGGCTATTTTTCAAAACTTTTTTGCGCTTGAAATTGCCGGCATTTTCTTTCTCGAAATGCTTTTGGACAAACGGCTTGGCCAGCTGGCGCGCCCGGTCGGACCGCAGATTGAAAAAAACAATCGCGTCGCCGTCTTTAATCTTGCCGATGGGTTTGCCGTTTCTCTTGATGACATAGGGCGGAATAAACTCATCGCTTTCTCCGCGGTTATAGGCCTGCGTAATGGCCGCCTGCGGGCTTTTGGCATAAATGCCCCGGCCCAAAACCATGGCATTGTAGGCCATTTCCGTGCGCGACCAGTCTTTTTTCCGATCCATGGCGTAAAATCGGCCAGTGATGGTGGCAATCCACTCCCCGCTTCTTTTGCCCTTTTCTTCCTTATTGCGCAAGCCGCGCATCACGGCTTCAACTAATTTTAGGGCCGAATGCGGCGGCGAATCGCGGCCGTCGGTGAATAAATGCAGATGAACATTCTTGATTTTTTTCTGGCGCGACCAAACCAAAAGCGCCAATAAATGATCCGGATCCGCGTGCGCCGACTGGCCGTTTGACAGCATGCCCATTAAATGCAGATCGGATTTATTTTTTTCGATATGCCGGCAAACCGCGGCAAAAGCCGCGTTTTTAAAAAATTTTCCCGTGCTGATTTCCTTGGAAATAAAAACCGCGTCCTGAGGCACGATCCGGCCCGCGCCCAGATTCATGTGCCCGGCTTCGGAATTGCCGGCTTGGGTTAAAGGCAGGCCGACATCGCCGTCCGAGG
>Ga0155876_103_pt1 | contig 23284 bp, 23 predicted proteins | sample RifCSPlowO2_01_FD_107530 | JGI IMG/M metagenome (GOLD analysis project Ga0155876, IMG submission 107530) | Candidatus Buchananbacteria bacterium RIFCSPLOWO2_01_FULL_45_31
ATCAATCCTAACTATGTTCCGGTTATGACTTGGGGGACTTATACTTGTCCGGCCGGAAAGACTTGCGTGAGCGGGGCCTGCCAGTAAAAGCCGGAAGTCAGCCGATAGGTTATCATCGTTCTGATATTCATCGGCGTCCCAACGGCTGGATAAACGGCGCTTGCGTCCAATAAGCCAATAATTTCGTCTTTAACCGAAAAACCGCCCCTTCAATAAATTCGGGACGGTTTTTTGGTTTATGGCGCGCCAGGATTATAAAGTCCGCGATCGCTTGCCAAAAATCATTTTCTATGCTAAGATTTAAAAAGACCTAATTAATTAAGCGGAAACAGGGATAATTCGGCTTTGGGAGATAAATAATTAGGAAATATTGCTTAAATTTCCCCTTTAATTCATTATTCTCGCAAACGTATAAAATTCCATTACTTCGAGAAAATTGATTTGGAATCTCTTAACCGGATTTTATAATCCGGGGGCAATTATTTACCTCTTAAATCTCCACAACTAAGCCGCTTGCTTCCCTGTCTCCCCTGGAGACAGATGATGCAAATAATTTATTTGGCAATCGCGCTGTTTTTAGGCATCATCGGCGGGATTGTTTTTGGTTATCAGCTGCGCAAGATGTGGGCGGTGAAGCGCAAAGACACCATTGAAACCAAAGTTGAAAATTTAATCAATGAAGCCAAGGCCAAACAGAAGGAAATTTTGCTCGGCGCCAACGACCGGGCCCTGAAAATCATTGAAGAGGCCAAACAGGAAGAAAAAGAGCGCCAGCAGGAACTGGGCCGGCTGCAAAAGCGGCTGGAGAGCCGCGAGGCGCTGTTTGACCAGAAGCTTTTGGATTTGGAAAATAAAAAACAGGAGCTTTTGGAAAAAGCCGAAAAAGTTGAAAAATTAAAAGCGGAAATCGGCAAGATTAGAGAAGAGCAATTAGCCAAATTGGAAAAAGTTGCTAACCTGACCAAAGAAGAAGCCAAAAAAGTCCTTTTGGACAACGTGGAGCGGGAAATTAAAGAAGACCTGCTTTTGCGCATAAAAAAACTCAATTCCGTCGCGGCCGAAGAACTGGACAAGAAAGCCAAAGAAATGCTTTCTTTGGCGATCCAGCGCTGCGCCGTTTCGCACGCCACCGAAAGCACGACGACGGTGATTGATCTGCCTTCAGACGAAATGAAAGGCCGGATTATCGGCCGCGAAGGCAGAAATATCCGAACCATTGAGCGCTTAACCGGCACGGAAATCATCGTGGACGACACGCCGCAGGCCATCACCGTTTCCGGCTTTTCGCCGATCCGCCGCCAGGTCGCCAAGCGCGCTTTGGACAAACTGATTTTAGACGGCCGGATTCATCCGGTCAAAATTGAAGAAGCGATTGAAAACGCCAAAAAGGAAATTGCCGTTGAAATCAAAGAAGCCGGCGAGAACGCGGTTTACGAACTGGGCATCACCGGCATTGACCCGAAATTGGTTCAAGTTTTGGGCCGGTTGAAATACCGCACGAGCTACGGGCAGAATATTCTGCAGCACTCCCTGGAAATCGCCCATTTATCCGCCATGCTGGCTCAGGAATTGGGCGCGGACGTGACCATTGCCAAAAAAGGCGGCTTATTTCACGATATCGGCAAGGCGGTTGACCATGAAGTCCAGGGCACTCATCCGGAAATCGGCTATGATATTTTAAAGAAATTCGGCCTGTCCGAAGAAATCGCTTATATCGCCCGGGGCCATCATGACGACGCGCCTAAAACTTTAGAGGCCGTAATTGTCAAAGTGGCGGATGCTATTTCCGGCGCCCGGCCCGGAGCCAGAAAAGACACTTATGAGCAGTATCTCCAGCGCCTGCAGGACTTGGAAAAAGTCGCCGCGACTTTTGCCGGCGTGGACAAGGCTTACGCCATTCAGGCCGGCCGGGAAATCAGAATTTTTGTCATGCCGGATGAAATTGACGATTTGGCGGCGATTAAATTAGCCAAAGAGATTGCCAAGAAAATTGAGGATGAATTGAAGTATCCGGGCGAAATTAAAGTCACGGTTATTAGAGAGAAACGAATCATTGAATACGCTAGGTAATATCAAGGGAGTAGGGGGTAGGGTGTAGGGTTTTTGCCCGCAAACTACTCCCTACTCCCTAACTCCCTATTCCCTATTATGAAAATCCTCTTCTTCGGCGACATCATCGGCAAGATCGGCCGCCGGGCCATGAAACAAATTCTGCCCGAGCTGAAAAACGAATATCAGCCAGATTTAATCATGGCCAACGTAGAAAATGCCGCTCATGGCGTCGGCGTGACCGAAAAAACGCTGGCCGAGCTGGCTGAAGCCGGGGTTCAGGTTTTTACTTCCGGCAATCATATTTTCAGCAAGCCCGAAGCCGAAGCCCTGTTAAATATCAAAGATTCGGCCTTATTGCGGCCAGCCAATTATCCTCCGGGTTTGCCCGGCGCTGATTATAAAATCATAGAAATCGGATCCAAGGCCGTGGTTATAATTAATCTGCTGGGCCGGGTGTTCATGAAAGGGAATTTTGACTGCCCGTTTCGCAAGCTTGACGAAATTCTGGCCAAGATTCCGGCCAAAAACATCGGCGCGATTATTGTTGATTTCCACGCCGAGGCCAGTTCGGAAAAAACGGCTTTCGGCTGGTATGCCGACGGCCGGGTCTCGGCGGTTTTGGGCACCCACACCCATATTCCGACCGCGGATTGCAAGATTCTGCCCCAGGGCACGGCTTTTGTTTCCGATGCCGGCATGGTCGGAGCGCTTGATTCGGTGATTGGGGACAAAAAAGAGGAGATCATTAAAAGTTTTTTGACCCAAACCAACGCGCCGATTGAGATTCCCGAGGAGGGCGAGGTGGAAGTCGGGGCGGTTTTGGTTGAAATTGACCCGGCGACGAAAAAAGCGGTAAAAATTGGCCGAGTAGACAGAAAAATCAGAGTGTAGTATACTGCTAATAAGTGCTTTATACTTATTATAAACTAATCTCTTTAAATCGCGCCAGGCGCGATATAAAAGAAAGGGGGTGAGAAATGAACAAAGCGGAATTAATTGAATTAATCGGCGAAAAAACCGGCGCGGCCAAAAAAGAAGTTGAAGGCGTGATTGACTCCATGCTTGATATTATCACGGAAAAAATTAAAGGCGGCGACGAAGTGACTTTGACCGGCTTCGGCGCGTTTTCCGCCCGGGCCAGAAAAGGCCGGGTCGGCGTCAATCCGAGAAATCCCGAGCAGAAAATTGAAATCCCGTCCGTGGTGGTGCCGAAATTTAAAGCCGGCAAGAATTTAAAAGAAGCTTTGAAGGGCAAGAAATCAGCCCCGGCCGCGGCGCCCGCGGCTGCTGAACCGGCTCCGGCGGTTGAAAAACCGGCCACCGAAGAACCGGTTGTTTAATTTTTACAAATAAATACTATAATAACGCCCAGCCCAGCCGTTCACAAACGGCTGGGCTGGGCTTTTGGTTATACATCCCCTCTTTTTGCCTCTCCCTCTAAAGGAGGCATTTTTATTAATTAACGCAATTTAATAATAAGTAGGGGCGTATTGCAATACGCCCCTACCTATATTTTTAAAAAATGTTATTAAAAATTGTTCCCTCCCCCCAATCGGCCCGCCTGCCTTTCGGCCATGAGCTCGCCCTTCAATAAATTCAGGGCGCCCCGAGCTTAGCCGAGGGGCGAGGCCGAATGGCCGCGCCGTTGAAATTTTTTATCAATATAATCTTTATAAAATTAAATTAAGATGTTTGTCAAAAAAATAAAAATAAGTGGCGAGGCGGGCAGGGGGGAGGGACAGGGTGAGGGGATGAGATGAGATAGGGTGGGGTATAATAGGAGTTAGCGGGTTTTATTTTTTAATCTAAGCAGGTAAAGCCCGGAAATCGCCGCCAGCAGGCCGGCACCGGCCAGGGAATAAACGATTATCCGCTTAGCCAAATCGGCAAAAAGCTCGGGCGGGAAAATAACGATTAAAAATTCCGTTTGCGGGTCAAGCCGCCAAAAGTCGTTAATAAAGGCCAGCTGGTGGAAAAGAAGAAAAATCCGGTCAAAGAAGAAAAAGAAAAAAACCGCTTTAAGCAGGTAAAAGCCGAAGCAAAAAACCCCGGCCCAAAAAATAAATTTAATGGTCTTTTTTGCCTCCTCTTTTTTAAGCAGCCAAAGCAGGGCGGCGATAAATATTGCCGCAAAAACGGTCAAGGCGGTTTTGGCGGCTGTTACTAGATTTTTGACATCGGTTAAATGGGCAATTTCCCGCTCGGTGTAATATGAGGCGGTCAGGATTTGCTTACCCTGAAGATAAGCGAAAAGATTGCCGGTTTGCGCCAAAACTTTTTGCGGTTCAAGGCGCTGGTAGACTCCCAGTTTGGCGAATTCCGACTGATACCAGCCAAAGTCAAATGCCAGAAGCCAAAGATTAAGCAAAACAATGATAACCGGCAGGGTGATAATTATAATGGCTTTAATTATTTTCATAGCCTAAGTATAACAAAAAATCGCCTGCTTGCCACGCCGGTTTCAACCGGCGGGTTAGGCGATTTTATGGTGGGCATAGCGGGACAAGCCTGCGGCCGTTTCCCTAAGAGGGAGCGGCTCTACCAACTTAGCTTAATAATTAAAATAATCTTGGTGTCTCTATTGTACCAAGTTAGAACCTATTTTCAAAATAAAAGCTAATCGCACGCGCGAAGCGCGTGGTGGCTCTAAATTAAATTGTACGCTCGGAGAAAGCCCCGCCCCGCCTCGCTTCACTCGGCAACCCAAAAAAAATGTCTCTTGCTCTTTTGATTTTCGCGGGGGTGGATTTTTTCTAAAATGGAAAGGACATTTTTCTTTTTGGGATTCTGCCCTCCAAGTATTCGGGCAGTGTGGCGGGGCTTCAATTCGGACTCGGTTTTGCGAAAACTATTTTCTGGGGATTGGATTTTCGCAAAACCGAGACTAATTTGTTTTTGCATTTTGTCCGCGCGGAGGAGGGGTCTGGGGAGGAATCCGCGCGGGTTTTTTGATTTCGTTTTCGGCGGGGTGGCGTTCGTATTTTTTTATCCACAATTGTATGTGTTGTAAAGTTCTATTTTTTGTGGTAAAATTACGGTATAATAAATTACTATGAAATTTAACTGGAAAGTGCGGGGGGGGGGCGACCTAATCGGTCATTTCGTTTTTATGTTCTTGCGATAGCTGTTGGGCTAATTTTTAGTGCTGCCGCCACCGTAATAGCTGCGACGACAATCGGCACCAATATTTCAACAGATGGAAATATTTTAATAAATGGAGATTTGAGCGTAACTGGCGTATCGGTACATACTGGTTTAGCCACTTTCAAAAACGCTTCGTCAACACTTTTTTCTGCTTACGGACCCGCATATTTTGGGTCAACCGCGACATCATCATTTAGCACTGATGGTGTACTTTCACTCACCTCTGCACTCACTGTCCCGAACGGAGGCACGGGAGCCGCCACATTTGGGCAGGGGTGGATTTTTTCAAATGGCGGAACGGGCGCGCTTTCAGCATCTACCTCCCCAACGGTAAGTTATATAACCGCAACTTCAACAACGGCAACGAGCACTTTTGCTGGGGACTTGATACCGAAAGGTAGACTTATACTCCCAATGGGCGAACTTAGTTACTTCAGTACAACAGGAACCACAGTACCGATTGCTACGGTGTCCGATGGAAGCACAAATCTGGTAAAAGTTGATCCGGTAACAGTTTTGAGCGATGATTTTTCTGAGTTTGATAATGGCGGTGCCGATAATGGAAGATTGAGATACACGGGAGCGACAACAAAAATGTTTCATACCGCGATCACGATTTCCATGGACGCAGAAGGCTCTGGAAATAATTTTTATGTCTTTGGAATTGCTAAAAATGGAGTAGTTAATAGTGGATGTAAAGTGATTCGAAGTATTACAGCTGTAAGCGATACTGGAAGCACCGCATTGCACTGTATGGTTTCTCTCACTACAAATGATTACATTGAATTGTACGCCGGAAATCTAACGGATGCCGATGATATAGCAGTAAAAACATTAAACTTGTTCGCCATGGGATTATAAAATATGCAAAAAGCACCCATACCACTAAATGACAAAGAGCGTGTTTGTGCCGTTGAAGGACTGCACTTACTGGATACTGCATCGGAAGAAAGATTTGACCGTCTCACGAGAGAAGCGATTGAAAGATTTTCTGTGCCAATATCCACCATTACGCTGGTAGATAAAGATCGGGAGTGGTTTAAGTCCGTGCAAGGTCTTCAGACGAGAGAGGGTCCGAGGGATATTTCCTTTTGCGGACATGCGCTGATGTCGCAGATAATTTTGATTATAGAAGATACTTTAGCCGACCCTCGTTTTGCCGATAATCCAATGGTTAAGGGTGAGCCATTTATCAGATTTTATGCCGGAAAATCCTTATATGACCATGATAGTAATTTACCGGTGGGAGTTTTTTGTATAAAAGATCGTAAGCCGAGAGAAATGAGTTTGACTGACATGGATGATTTTCTTAATTTGGCTCAACGAGCTGAAGACGAGATAAATAAGAAAGTAGAAAAATAAATCATTGCAACTTTAGAGCCAACGGCTCAAATGGGAAGAAATGCTCCGTTTGCATTTGCGCCACCCCGCCGCCTGCCCTCAATGCTTCGGGCAGGCGGCGGGGCTTCGCTTCCGCCTCGCCCTCGCTTGGGTCGGCGAATTTTTGGCGGACTCAACGGCAGAATCATTTTCATTTTAATCTGATTCTGTTCTGTGCCCTTCCTAATCGTACTCATATATTTTGCCGTTTTCCTCTGCTTCTGTTGCCTTATGCGAACCGTCACAAAATGGCTGATTTTTTGATAATCTGCACATACAAATCCAGACGGATTCTTTCTGTGGTTTAATTTCTAACGGCGTTTTTTCTTGTTTAATAATTTTTCTGGCCATATATTTATTTTTTCATTGTAAAATTGATTTAACCGACCTTATTCTTAAAATTAGAATGCAGAACAACAGTTTTTAGCGTTGTTTTGCGTAAAATTTTGCGTGATTTCGCGTCAAAAATGTCTTTAACGCGAAAAAACGCTAAATTTTACGCCTTTCAGTATAGTTCAAGGCGCCCCCTCTCGGCCTTGAGCTCGAGGCCGAAAGGTGAATAAAACTGAAAGGCGCAAAACCACGCGAAATAAATGAATTCTTCTACAATCTTAAAATATAATTCCAAAAACTTGGAATAAGACATGAAAAATAAGATGAATTATCACTAAGAAAATAAGCAAAACTCTTGTATATTTGTGATATTTTGTTAATTTTCCCTGATATTTTTTAAGGGGGTAAATTTTTAAACCGGTTGCCCACCAACAAGTACCAAGATCAATAAAAAATACGACGGTTAACAATACTGCAATCCAAAAAAGCAAATCTTGCCCCATAATTAATGCAGGCATAAAGTCTAATGCTAAATTTATTTATTGTTTATTGTACCTTCAAACTACCTTTCATACCAGACGCTCTATGGCCAGGAACTGAACAGAAAAAAGTATAAGTTCCCAAAGAGGGAGCAGTAAATTCAACAACATCTGCTTGTCCTCCGCCTATAGTTTTTGTTCCCACTTCTAGTCCTTCAATAACAAGATTGTGAGGTGCTCTACCTTTATTTCTGAAAGTTATTTTTACTCGCTCGCCCGCCTTAACGTTTAGACTCGCAGGACTAAAACTAAATTCTGTTCCGTTCACACTGATTTCCGCCGCTCCAGTAACAGGAGCTTGGGTTGGAGGCGATGTCTCTGTTTGTTTCTCGGTTTCTTTAGGCGCAACAGTTGGCGCTGATGTTGGGTCAGGAGCCGACGCCGGCGCTTGATATCCCCCTCTTAAAAGAAAGTATCCTCCGACTACAACCAGCAACCCAACGATGATTATTCCGACATATTTAGTCCGCATATATTTTCAGATCCTTTATTTTTTAATTTTTGACCATTTATACTATGATACTATAAAATTACTTTTTAATAAAATTTTTTCGCCGCCAAATTATTCTTCCTCTCTACCAGCTTAGCTTAATAATTAAAATAATCTTGGTGGGCGCAGCAGGACTCGAACCTGCGACCGTCTCCTTAAGAGGGAGCAGCTCTACCAACTGAGCTATGCGCCCCGACCATATTATTTATTTGGCGCACTCGGCAGGAGTCAGGCCTGCGATCCCTTGGTCCGACCCCGCGCCTTTCTCGCCCTCGGTAGGATTCGAACCTACAAAAACAGGTCCGAAGCCTGCTGTGATATCCATTTCACTACGAGGGCAAAAAAGGCGCGGGGAGCGGCGGGTGCGTGATAAGACATTAACTTTTACAGGATAACATAAAATTATAAAAAAATCAACCCCATTTTACATTGCCTGGCCATAAGCGCGTCTTATTGGATTTTTAAATAATTTTTTGCTATAATAATAAAAATACTAAATAATTAAATAATTATCGCTAAATTTATGAAAGCAAAAAACATAATTATTTTGGCTGTGATGGCGGCCGTTATAATAATCGCTGGCGGGCTGTTATATTGGCAATCGGTAAAACCTTCCGTCGTTTATAATTCGGACACGACCATTGAAGGTAATTTGGAAATTCCCGCCGGCGAACGTTATTTGGTCAAAAATGGCTCAATCATAACCATTAACGGCGATTTGAGCGTTAACGGCGGCCTGGAATGCGAAAACGGCTCTTTAAGCCTGGTAGTAAGCGGCAATTTGCGGGTTGACGGAGAATTGCGTTGCGTCAGAGGCGAAGAAGCGGCGGAAGGCGATTTGGGGCAGGGGCTTAGCCTCGCGGCTGGCGGCAATATTGAATTTACCGAAAATTCAACCGTCAGCTCAAACGGCCACGTCCAGATTGTTGATGATTCGGCCAAGCTGGCGGCAACCCAGGAAGCGATTGACGGGATTTTTAATGACGCGGGAGAAGATTCAGGCGAGGGTTTAAGAATCGGACCGTTTATTCCAATTAATTTGGCCCCGGGCCAGAAAGAAGCTTATATCCCGCCGGCGATCAGCGGAAATTATCAAAGCGCTTTCATAAAAGATGAACGCGGCTGGCTGATTAAAAAATTAGCGCCAAGCGCCAAGGCGGTTTTTCCGGAAGCGGCTCGGGATATTGAGGGAAATGCCGTGCCAAGAACAGTAAAAATTGGCGGCCAATGGGTAATTGGAAGTCCGGCCCTGCCCCCGCCGTTTGATATAAATATTCCAACCCCGCCAAAAGATGTTAAAAAAATTATTATTGCCTATAATTTCGGTCCGGGCGCGGATGTCAATATTGTTAATTTGAATTTAACCGGTCCCGACGGCCGGCCGGGAACCAGCGATCAAAACGCAAGCTGTAACGCCAAAGGCGGCGGCGGCGGCGACGCTTTCAGATTAAACGTCAGGGCCCATAATCTCACGGTAAATAATTTTACTTTAAGAATGGGCCAGGGCGGCCGAGGCGGCGCGGCGGAAACTCAAACAGATTGCGATTCAGGCGCGGCGGTTGGCGGCCGCGGCGGCGAGCCGGGCAATATTAAAATGCTTTCAGCCGGCTTTTTCAGAATTGCGGGCGAATTTATAATAATTCCGGGCGCGGGCGGCCGGGGCGGCGATGCCACGGCCCATAGCAAAGATGGCCAGGCCGGCTGTCCCGGGGAAAATGGCGGCGAGGCTCGGGCCACGGGCGGCCAGGGCGGCGATAATAAAAAAGGGTTAAAAACTGTTAATGTTGAAGGCCTGGCCAATATCAGCCTAAAAGAAATTTTTGCCGGCGGCGGCGGCAGCGCTTATGCCTTTGCCGGCGGCGGCGGCAACGGCGATAAATGCGGCTGTGCCGGCGGCCAGGGCGGCAAAGCCGCGGCCACGGGCGGCCGGGGCGGCGCGGCTACTTCGCGAACCGTTTCATCAACCGGCGGCAACGGCGGCGATGCCAGCGCCTTTCCCGGCGACGGCGGCCAAGGCGGAGGATGTGCGGAAATTAAAAAGGGCGGCAACGGCGGCCAGGGCGGAGACGCGGCTGGCCAAGGCGGCCGCGGCGGAACCGGCAGAACCGCTAATGGCGCTGACGGAGATGCGGTGGCGCAAACCGGCGGCGGCGGCGGCCAGGGCGGCCAGGGTTGTCCCGAAGGCAAAGGCGGAAAAGGCGGCCAGGGCGAACCCAACGGCGCTGACGGTCAAGACGGCAAGAATATCTGCCCGCCCGTAAATACCAATACGAATGAAAATGTAAATACCAACGCCAATACGAACACTAATGCCAACACCAATACCAATGCCGCGCCCCCGCCGCCTCCGGCCGGAATCAGCGTGGCGCCCAGTCTGGTTAAAAAGACGCATGTAATCGGCCAAAGTTCTTGCCCTGATCCGCTAGGGAGCGTAAAGGTTACCTTGCCGGTTGCCGGCACAATTGAGTTGAGCGGAATTCCGGCTTGGATTACCCGGCCTTCAATCAGCGCCGCGCCGGCTCAAACCTTTACGTTTAATCTGCAGTTTAATTGCGGCATTGCCAACTTTACCACTCATGACGAAAAAGGCGTCATCAATGTCTATGCCACCGGCGCCAACGGCGAATCCTTAGGCAGTTCCTCCTTTAATGTGACAATGAATATTGTAGCGCAATAACCGAGATATAATAAAAAAACCGCCCCGATTAATTTGGGTCGGTTTTTTTATTTAAACCATTATTTGCCTTTTTGTTTTTTTATTCCAGCAAATCCGGGCTGGACATGTGGGCCTGGGCGGTTTCTTTGTTAATCTTGCCTTCGTTGAAGAGATTAATCAGATCCTGATCCATGGTCAGCATGCCTTCATCCGCCGAAGTCTGGATCACGGTTTTAATCTGGGCGATTTTATTTTCGCGGATTAAATTGGAGATGGCCGGCGTGTTGAGCATGATTTCGCGGGTGGCAATCCGGCCGCCTTCGGTCTTGGCGATCAATTGCTGGGAAATGACCGCTTTTAAGGTCATGGAAACCTGCAGGCGGATTTGCGACTGCTGATGCGGGGGGAAAATATCAATAATGCGGTCAATGGTCTGGGCGGTGTTGTGGGTGTGCAGGGTGGCCAAGACTAAATGGCCGGTTTCGGCCAAGGTGACGGTGGCGGCAATCGTTGCCAAGTCGCGCATTTCGCCGACCATAATGACGTTTGGATCCTGGCGCAGGACGTGGATCAAAGCGCTTTCAAAAGAAATCATGTCAGTATGCAGCTGGCGCTGCTTGACGATGCTTTTATCCGGCTGGAAGAGGAATTCAATCGGGTCTTCCAGAGTAACTATACTGGCCGAGCGGTTGTGATTGATATAATTAACCATGGCCGCCAGAGTGGTTGATTTGCCGCAGCCGGTCGGGCCGGTCAGTAAGATCAGGCCCTGATTCAAGCCTAAAAGATTATAAGCGATTTGGGGCATGCCGATGTCTTCCATCGTCGGGATTTTGGCCGAAATGACGCGGGCGACCAGGCCGAGATTGTCTTTTTCCCAGTGCAGATTGACGCGGAAGCGGTGGCCGCTTTTGATTTCATGGGAAAGATCAAATTCTTTTTTTGCCAAAAATATCTCCTTTTGCTTTTCGGAAAGCATCGGATAAATTAAATCTTGGGCCGCTTTGCCGGAGATTTTTCCGGCGTCTTTTTCCGGCGTTAATTTGCCGTCAATTCTTAAAAACGGCGGCAGGCCGACAACGAGGTGTAAATCCGAGGCATTTTTTTCTACGGCGAGTTTGAATAAATCGTCTATGGTCATATGGAGTATTTTAGTTATAAGCAAGATAGGCGAGATAAGCAAGATAAGAGTTAAACTTTGTTCTTATCTTGCTAAAAACTTATCTTGTTTTATTACTCCCAGCCCTTTTCCTTAAGGCCTTGGGCGGCGGCGTCGGTTTGAGCTTCCTGTTTAGACGAGCCAATGCCTTGGGCAATCAAATCATCGTCCAAATAAACGCCCACTTCAAATTTTTTATCATGATCCGGGCCGCTTTCTTTTATAACTTTGTAGGTCGGCGTCACGCCCATTTTATCCTGGGCCATTTCCTGGAATTTACTTTTGGCGTCAACGTAGAGCTGATGAGCCAGAATATAAGGCAGTTCCGGCAATAAAAATTCAGTGATGAAATCTTTGGCCGGCCGGTAGCCGCCGTCAAGATAAATCGCGCCGGCCAAAGCCTCGTAGCAATTGGCCAAAATATAACCCCGGGCCTTGCTGTTTTTATCTTTGGCTTCGCCCCGGCTCAAATAGAGGTAATCTTCCAAGCCCAGCGTGCCGGCCAGCTTAGCCAGCATTTGAGCGTTGACGAGGCTGGCGCGCCAATTGGTCAATTCGCCCTCGGGATTGGGGTAATTATTATAAAGATACTCGGTCACGACGAGTTCCAAAACCGCGTCGCCCAAGAATTCCAGCCGCTCATTATGGCCCAGTTCAAATTCGGGATTTTCGTTGATATAAGAGCGGTGGACAAAAGCCTGTTTGAGCAGGTTCTGGTCTTTTAATTTGATTTTCAGCTTTTTTTCAAGCAAAGAGAAGTCTTTCATTGGTTTGGAGAGGCGTCCGGAGAACTGAAAAACTATTATTTAGCGTTCCAGTTTCCCGCCACCTAGTTTAGGTTGCCAGGTTGTCAGCCCGCCTCGACTCGCCTTAGTTAAATCATTGGTGAGTCAAGGCGGGCTGACCACATGGCTAGGCTGAAGTTTGTTTTGCGTCAGCGGCCGGGTTCTTGTCTCCCAGCTCTTTATAAATCGTTCCCAAAACGCCGTTGACGAATTTGCCGGACGATTCGCCGCCGAAAGTTTTAGCCAGTTCAATCGCTTCGTTAATCGCGACTTTTTCCGGAATCTCGGGATCAAACTTTAATTCCTGGATGCCGATTCTCAAAACATTGCGGTCAACGATGGTAATTTGTTCAAGCGGCCATTCGGGCGCGTACTTGGCAATCAGCCCGTCAATTTCCGGCTGATTTTTAATCACGCCTAAAACCAGCTGTTCAATAAAGCCTTTATCGTCAAACTGGGGCGCGAATTCTTTCAAATTGCGGCCGACAATATTGGGCAGGTCGTTTTCCTGCCGGCCGTTGAAATCCCACTGGTAGAGACTTTGAAGAGCGATAGTGCGGGCGAGATGGCGGTTGGACATAGAGTTAGTGAGTAGGTTGTAGTGAGTAGTGAGCGTAAAATTAAGATTCTGCTCACTACTTACTATTTATTTATTTTCTTTTTTCTTTTTCATCTTTAATTTAATTCTCTCTTTGCCTTTATAGCTGCCGCAGGCCGGGCAGACCTGATGGGGCCGGGTCGGCCGGGAGCACTTCGGGCATTTAATTAAAACCGGCTTAACCAAAGCCGCGTGGGATCGGCCGCGCTTGCCTTTTGACTGGCTTCGTCTTTTAGGAGGGACGGGCATAAGGTGATGTAATTATGGTTAGTTAGTTTAATTGTATTTTACTTGATTTATGGGGTTTTGGCAAATAAATAAGTTAAAAGAACAAGAGAACAAAAGAACATTAAAACAAAAGAATTCAACGAGTTTGTTCCCTTGTTCTTTTGTTCTCTTGTTTTACTGTTTATTTTTTGCCTAAATAAACGTCACCGACGCCACTTTATCGTTATCTTCCTTAAATCTCATCAATCTTACGCCCTGGGTGGCCCGGCCGGCGACATTGACCGATTTCAGCGGCAGGCGGATGACCTGGCCTTTGGCCGAAATAATGATCATATCTTCTTCCACGGCCTTGGCATTGACAATGGTGGCGGCGACGATATGGCCGGTCTTAGGCGTAATTTTGGCCGTCTTTATCCCCGAACCGCCGCGGCCCTGGGTTTTATAGAAAGACAGGTGGCTGCGCTTGCCATAGCCGTTGGCCATGACGGTTAAAAGCTGGCCGGCATTGATTAAAGCCGAATCAACAATATCCAGGCTGACAATCCGGTCGGCGCCTTTCAGCCGCACGCCCCGCACGCCGGCCGCGGCCCGGCCCATGGGCCGGACTTGGCCTTCTTTAAATCTGATGGCCTGGCCCAGGGCCGTGACTAAAATAATTTCGTCTTTGCCGGTGGAAGGCTTGACCCATTCCAGCTCGTCGTTTTTCCTCAGGCGGATGGCAATCAAACCGGAACGGCGGATATTGTCAAAATCGGACAAATTGACTTTTTTGATGTTGCCTTTGGATGTCACCATGACTAAAAATTTGTAATCGCCCAGCTCCGACATCGGCAGGGCGGCTGAAATTTTTTCGTCCGGCGCCAGTTGCAGGAAATTGACGATTGCCTGGCCCTTGGAAGTTCTTGAACCTTTGGGAATATCGTAGGCTTTGAGCTCAAACACCCGGCCCTTGGTCGTAAAGAAAAGAATATCGGAATGGGTGGTGGTGGAAAAGAATTGTTCAACCACGTCTTCTTCTTTGGTGGTCAGGCCGACGACGCCCTTGCCGCCGCGGCTTTGGGTTTTAAAGGTCTCCGGCGGCAGGCGCTTGATGTAGCCGTCTTTGGTCAGAGTGACAATCGTATCTTCATCCGGAATCAGGTCTTCGGCCGTGAAATCCTTGACGCCATGGGAAACAATCTGGGTTCTCCTCTCGTCGCCGTATTTATCCCTCAATTCCGCCAGTTCTTTTTTAATGATATTTGAAATCTTGGCGGCGGATTTCAAAATTGATTCCAATTCTTTGATTAAATCCATTTTTTCCTTCAATTCCTGCTCAATTTTCAGCCGTTCCATGCTAGCCAGCTGCTGCAGCTTCATTTCCAAAATCGCCACGGCCTGCCGCTCGCTTAGTTTGAATTTTTTAATCAAATTAATTTTGGCGATCTCTTTGTCTCTTGACTGCTTGATGGTTTTGATGATCTGGTCGATTTTGGCCAGCGCCATTTTTAAGCCCTGTAGGATATGGGCGCGGTCTTTGGCTTTGGCCAGATCATATTCGGTCCGCAGGCGGATGATGGTCTGGCGGTGCTTGATGTATTCCTCCAGGATCATCTTCAGGGTCAAAACCCGGGGCTGAATGCCGTCAATTAAGGCCAGCATGTTGGAATGAAAAGTCGTCTGCAATTCCGTAAGCTTGAAAAGCGTATTCAAAACTTTTTTCGGATAGGCGTCTTTTTTCAATTCAATAACCACCCGCACGCCTTCTTTGGACGATTCGTCGCGCAAGTCCTTGATGCCGTCAATTTTTTTGTCTCTCACTAAATCGGCGATTTTTTCCAGAAGCGCGGCTTTATTGACCTGATAAGGAACTTCGGACACGATAATATTAAAAGCTTCGCCTTTGGCTTCCACAATCTCGGCCTTGGCCCGCAGGACAATGCCGCCCTTGCCCGTGGCGTAAGTCTGTTTAATCGCGCTATTGTCGTAAATAATGCCGCCGGTCGGAAAATCCGGGCCTTTGATGAATTCAATCAGGTCGTCAATATTGGCGCCGGGATGGTCAATTAAATGGATAGTCCCATTGATGATTTCCGTTAAATTATGCGGCGCGATGGAAGTTGCCATGCCCACGGCAATGCCCATGGTGCCGTTTAAAAGCAGATTGGGCAGTTTGGCCGGCATGACCGTCGGCTCTTTGTGGCTGCCGTCGTAATTAGGCGTGAATTTAACGGTGTCTTTTTCAATATCCAAAAGCATTTCTTCGGAAATCCCGGCCAGTTTGGCTTCAGTATAGCGCATGGCGGCCGCCGAATCGCCGTCCATTGAACCGAAGTTGCCCTGGCCTTTGACCAGCGGATAGCGCAAAGAAAAATCCTGGGCCATTCTGACCATGGAATCGTAAACCGCGACATCGCCGTGGGGGTGGTATTTGCCCAAGACTTCGCCGACGACGGTGGCGGATTTCCGGAATTTGGCCTGGGGCCTTAGGCCGATGCTCCACATGGCGTAAAGAATGCGGCGGTGGACCGGCTTTAAGCCGTCGCGGACATCCGGCAGGGCGCGGGCGACAATGACCGACATGGCGTAATCCAGGTAGGACTCCTGCATTTCTTCGGAAATCGGCCGCTGGACCAATTTGCCGATGCCGATTTTTTCGGCGGAAAATTTATTCTCGCCGGCCTTGTTATCAGCCGATTTTTTGTCTTCCGGGTTTGATTTTTTTCCCAGTCTCCTTATTCTTTTTATCATAAGATGGATTTTATATTAAGTGTTATGCTGGTTAAGCGCTCTTATAAAATTTTCATGAAATACTTATTCTAGCAATTCAAAAGTATCAATCACTAAATCCGAAGTCGTATTATTAATATAATCAAATATTATCAGTTGTCCTTCAGCTATCGGCCAGTATTTTTCGGCGTTCGGCAGATTCAGAATCTCTGTCGTGGAAGCGTATTTTTTAACGGCCACCAAATCGGCTGAATCGCCCGGCGCCCGGAAGCTTACAATCAGCCCCTGGCCCTTTGGCGCAAGAATCGCTTGCCAATCGCCGGGATGTTTAAGCTGGAAATTGTAATTATTATCAAGATAGATCTGCCAATCTCCGGTTTCTTTGGCAATCAGCTTCTTTTTTAATTTTTCAATGTCGGCGTCGGATAATTCAGTTGCGCCGTTTTGGCCGGCAACTTGATTTATCCGATTTTTCGCCTCGCCGAGGTAATTTTTAGTTTCACCCAGAAAATTTTCCAAGTCTTTTTTAATAGTTTCAAATTTTTTGTCTTCGGCGCTCTCTTGGGGCCGGGCCAGAATATTTTTTAAGGAAAGCAGCCAAAAAGAAACAATCATGATCATTAACCCGGCAATCACGGCGGTAAATATCATTTTTCTGGTATTTTTCGGCAATCCCGCCAGCCAGTTTTTTCCAAAGTTTTTCTCTGGCATCTTAGTTTACGGCTCCAAGATCGCTACTTGCAAATCTTCCTGGGGCAAGTCTTTTTTGGCAATCTTGAATTTATTGGTTTTTTCTTTGGGGCAGACGCCGATTTCCTTGCAAAAAGCGTCCAGGCCGGCCAGCTTATTCTTTAATTTCAAACCGGGGATATCATACTGCATCGGAATGACAATCCGGGGCTCCAGCTGGCTGATCATTTCGGCGGCCTGTTTGGCGTTAAGGGCATAGGCGCCGCCGACCGGAATCATTAAAATATCTATGCCTTCCAGCTTTTCCGCCTGTTCTTCGGTTAAAATCTGGTTTAAATTTCCCAAATGAACTAAGCTGATGCCTTCCAGGTCAATCCGGTAAATAGTGGTATCTTTTTTCTTATCCGCTTCCTTTTCTTTGCTTTCCGGCTTAATCAGTATGCCCTGGACGAAAATGTTATTGACCTCGTATTCGCCCGGCGAATCAATTAAAAAAGGCTCGGCTCCTTCCGGCCCTTTGACCGCCTTGGCATTGTTGTGTTCATTGTCTTTATCTGTCAAAATAACCACGTCCGCGGCCAGGCGCGGCACTTTCAAGCCCAAAGACTGGTCAAAGGGATCGGCGGCCAGGACGGTTTTGTCGCTTTCAATTTTGAAGAATGATTGCCCGTACCAATAGATGTTCATAGGTTAGTTTATTTATTTTTTTATATAATACCTTGAAGCTGATTAAGCGAGTTCAGTAAATTCAGCGAGTTAAGCCGCTAAGTTTAGCGGCTGAATTTACTGAACTCGCTTAACTCGCTGAATCAGCTTTATTAAAAAAGGGTGGCAAAATACCACTATTATTTTAGCAAATATTCGGGAATTTGGCAAGAGAAAAACCGGTCATTTTTGGCGGATTTTTTCAGGGTTTTTGGCGGTTTTTAACCGATATCCAAATCTGGGGGTTCAGCAAAGGCGCTATCTGATTTCGGTGGCTTGAAGTTAGTCCGGGCGTCGCTTACTTGCTTGTCCAAAGCCGCTTTTTTTTCGGCAAGTTTTTTGGCCGGCGCCTGCCTTTCTTCTTCCAGCCGGCTGGCCATTTTACCCAGGGCGCTTTTAGGGTCGTATTTCATCGCGTTCAGACCTTCATCTTCGGCCGCCATTTCCTGGGCCACGTCATATTTAATGCCGGCCCGGACTATTTTTTGGCGCTGGGCTTCCAAAGCGGCTTGTTTTTTTTCTATGGCCGCCTTGGCCGCGGCTCCTCCCCCGCCGGGGCCCAAAGCCGTAACGATATTTCTTAAATCTTTTTTATCCTCGGCGGAAATCACTCCCTGCAGTCTCAATCTTTCCGCCTGCATCATAATCCGATGTCGGGCCTGATAGGAAAGGCCGCTGGAGCCGGCGGATAAATTTTTTAATTCTTTGCCGATCAACCCATGGAATACTTCCATGTCCTTTTTGGAAAGATTGGCCGCATAGCTGTGTTTGCCCGCTTGTTTTATTCCCCGTAAGGTCTTGGCCAACCCCGCCGGCCGATTTGAAGAAAGACTGCCGGCGGTAAACCCTCGGCCGGTGCCGATTTTACCAAGTGAAATTTTATCGGAAAATTTGTCGGCGGACATAATGGGGGCGATTTATGGGGTTAGCGATATAGTTTTATTTTAGCATATTTAGTTGATTTTGCGAATTATCGTCTCTCAACCCCTCTCCCCCTGGCCGCACTTTATATAGCTACGGGCAGGATATCCCTCCCCCCGATTGGAGGCATTTTTTATTAATTAACGCAATTTAATATTAGGTAGGGGCGTATTGCAATACGCCCCTACATTATTTTAAAAACGCCATTTAAAATTATTCCCCAATCGGGGACAGGGAGAGGGGTTGAATGGGGCACCTCTTGATTAATTTAAACCCTTATGCTATCATAGTAAATACTTTTTAACTAATCTATCCCGCCCTAAAAGCGGGGGCTTTCTTGCCAAAGAGGGCTAATGAGATGGTGGCAAAACTATTTCTGCTGCAATTTGCTATTTTCAAACAAGGCTTCGTCAGGCGGCGCGAAATGATTTTCGCCGTAATGCTATTACGGCTCAAATCATTTCACTTGCCTTCCTCGCCTTGTTTGAAAATATCTAAATTTCGCGACGAAATAGTTTTACCACCATCTCAATTTAATTATTAATATGCCAGAAGAAAAACAAGCGAAAGCCAAAGCTGATGTTTTGGCCGAGGATTCAGATTCGCCGTTTAAAAAATTGATTAACGAAGGGAATTATGCCGAGATCCCCAAGGTTGGCGATATTGTCAAAGGAAAAGTCATTGACATTGAACGTTCCGAGATCCGCGTTGATATTGAGGGCTTTACCACCGGCATTGTCCGGGGCAAGGAATTCTTTGATGCCGGTTCCGAGCCGGCGGATTTGAAAATCGGCGACGAAGTTGAAGCCACGGTCATTGAGCTGGAAAATGAAAACGGCGAAATGGAGCTATCCTTCCGGTTTGCCGGCCACCAGCGCGCCTGGGATGAGCTTTCGGCCTTAAAAAACGGCAGCTTGCCCGTCAAGGCCGTGATTACCGACGCCAATAAAGGCGGCTTGATGGTCAAAGTCGGCAAAGTGCCGGGCTTTTTGCCGGTCTCGCAGCTGACGCCCGAGCATTATCCCCGCGTTCCCGGCGGCGACAAGAATAAAATTTTGGAGCGCTTAAGAAGCTATATCGGCCAGGATTTCTCCGTCAAAGTCATTGATGTCAACGAGTCCGAGGAAAAATTGATTGTTTCGGAGAAGGCCAACTGGGAAGAAAAACAAAAAGAAGTGATTGCCGGCTATAAGGCCGGCGAAACGGTTGAAGGCAAAGTCACGGCCGTCACCGACTTCGGCGTCTTCGTGGAATTCGGGCAAGATAAGCTGGAAGGCCTGGTTCATATTTCCGAACTGGCCTGGCAGAGAATTGACGATCCGAACGATTTGGTCAAAGTCGGCGATGTCATTAAAGCGGAAATTATCAATGTTGAAGGGTCAAAGATTTTCCTTTCCATGAAGAAATTAAAAGACGATCCCTGGAAATCCATCGGCGACAAATATCAAGTCGGCCAAACGGTCAAAGGCAAGGTCTTGAAAGTCAATCCCTTCGGGCTGTTTGTTGAACTGGATCCGGACATCCACGGCCTGGCCCATATTTCGGAATTATCCGACAAGCAGATTAGCGATGCCGGCGAAGCGGCCAAGCCCGGCGATGTCTTGGATTTCAAGATATTATCCCTGGAACCGGCCAATCACCGCCTGGGTTTAAGCTTAAGGGCGGCCAAAGAGAGGCCGGCGGAAGAGAAGCGCGAGAAGCGCGAGCTGAAGCTCGCTAGTCCGGAGGAGCGCGAGCTGAAGCTCGCTACTCCGGAGGAGCGCGAGCTGAAGCTCGCTACTCCGGAAAAATAATAGGTTCTTGATAAAAGACGCTAAAGTGGGTATACTATAGGTGTACCCACTTTGGTTAAGCGATGAAGCCCGCCTCCGCTCACCTTACTTCAGTTGACGAAAGTCGGTGAGCTTCGGCGTAGCAAGCGATGAAGCGATCAGCCACTAAGCAATACTATGATAAAAAAATTAGCAAAAAATTTCTTAATTGTTTTTCTGGTTTTTTTGGCGATGGCCAGTCTTTTTTCCGTTTATATCAATCCCGAGCCGGAAAAGGCGAAATTAGATATTGTTTCCCTGGTTAATAAGATCAATTCTGGCGAAATCAAAGCTTTAAAAGTCGCCAACCAAACGATTACCGCCGTTTTAGCCGACGACAGCCTGGCGCAGACTCAAAAAGAAGCCGCGGAATCGCTGGGAGAAATGCTTGTAAATTACAATGTTGATCCGGAAAAATTAAAAACCGTAAAGATTGAAGTGGTGGAAGAAAGCGGCCTGGAATTCTGGCTGATAACGGTTTTGCCGTTTATCATTCCTTTTTTATTCATTGCCGGGTTTATTTATTTCATGATGCGCCAGGTCCAGGGCGCAAATTCCAAAGCCATGATGTTCGGCCAGAGCCGCGCCCGGGAAGTCGCGCCGCAAGACAAAAAAAACAGGATTACTTTCAAAGAAGTGGCCGGCGCCAAAGAAGCCAAAGAAGAATTGGCCGAAATCGTTGATTTTTTAAAAACCCCGAAAAAATTCATTAGTTTGGGCGCCCGGATTCCCAAGGGCGTGATTTTGGTCGGCCCGCCGGGCACCGGCAAAACTTTATTGGCCCGGGCCGTGGCCGGTGAAGCCAACGTCCCATTCTATAATATTTCCGGCTCGGAATTCGTGGAAATGTTTGTCGGCGTCGGCGCTTCGCGCGTCCGCGACTTATTCGCCAAAGCCAAAAAGAACGCGCCCTGCATTGTTTTTATTGACGAGCTGGACGCCGTCGGCCGCCAGCGGGGCGCGGGCCTGGGCGGCTCCAATGATGAGCGCGAGCAGACTTTGAACCAGATTTTAGTGGAAATGGACGGTTTTGACGTCAATACCAATATTATCGTAATTGCCGCCACCAACCGGCCGGATATTTTGGATATCGCGCTTTTGCGGCCCGGCCGCTTTGACCGGCGGGTGGTTTTGGATTTGCCCAATATTGAAGACCGCGAAGGGATTTTAAAAGTCCATGCCCGCAAAAAACCCCTGGCCGCGGATGTCAATTTGCGCCAAGTGGCCGAACGGACGCCGGGCTTTACCGGCGCGGATTTAAACAATCTTTTGAATGAAGCGGCGATTTTGGCCGCCCGGCGGAATAAAAAACAAGTGGAAATCACGGATATTTTGGAAAGCATTGACAAGGTGATTTTGGGCCCGGAAAGGAAAAGCCATCTTTTATCGGAGGAAGAAAAAAAGATCACCGCTTATCATGAGGCCGGCCACGCGCTGGTGGCCCATGAATTGCCCAACACCGACCAAGTGCAGAAAGTCTCCATAATTTCGCGCGGCCGGGCCGCCGGCTATACTTTAAAAATGCCAAGCAAGGACAAATATTTCCAGACAAAATCAGAATTCATCAGTGAATTGGCGGTCTTGGTCGCCGGCTATATCACGGAAAAAGAAATTTTCGGCGATGTTTCCACCGGCGCGGCCAATGATTTAAAGGAAGCCACCAGATTGGCCCGGCGCTTAATCATGGAATTCGGCATGAGCGATGTTTTGGGACCGCGGACTTTCGGCAAGCGGGAAGAATTAGTTTTTTTAGGGAGAGAAATTACCGAACAGCGCGATTACAGCGAAAAGGTGGCCGAAACCATTGACAAAGAAATCAGCAAGTTTATCAGCCAGGCGACGGATTGCGCCAAAGACATCATTAAAAAAATGCGGCCGAAGCTGGAAGAAATCGTCAGTGTTTTGCTGGTTAAAGAAACGATTGAAAAAGACGAGTTTGAAGCGATTTTTAAGTCGGCTTAAATTAACGCAGCCGTTAGCTTTTAGCTTGCAGCTTTTAGGGGAAGATATTTTAGCCTTTGCAAATAAAAAATAGTCTGATAAAATTTACTAACAGCTAACAGCTAACAGCTAACAGCTAACAGCTAACAGCTAACAGCTAACAGCTAACAGCTAACCTATGTACACTTACCGCCAAATTTTAACGCAAGCCTTTAAAATCGCCTGGCAAAACCCGGGGCTTTGGTTTTTCGGGTTTTTTATCGCTTTGTGGGGCGGGGGCGAGCTGGAATTGATGTTCGGCGGCTACGGCTTCGGCGGGCAGGAAACCGTGTTTTCTTTTTGGCAGGGCTTGGCCGAAGGCGGCTTATTTACCATCGCCGGCCTGAAAGGAGCGGTAAAAATTCTTTTTGCCAATCCCCTTTATTTATTTGTAATTCTTTTGCTTGGCCTGGCGGTTTTGGGCCTGACCGCGCTTTTCCTTTGGCTGATCGCCGTTTCTCAAACCGCGGTCATCGGCCAGGCCGTGGCGGTCAGCCAGAACAAGAAATTAAGCTGGAAAGAAAGTTTTGGCCGGGGCCGGGAAAAATTCTGGCCGGTTTTGGCGCTGAATTTGGCTTTGCGGATTTTTTTGGGAGCGCTGTTCGGAATTTTAGGGCTTTTGACCCTGATTAAATTTCCCGGCTATCTTATTGCCTATGTCATCGGTTTTGATTTGTTTTTTCTGCTTGGGTTAATCGCTTCCTTTATTTTTAAATACGCGATTTGCGGCGCGGTTTTGCGGGATTGGCGCTTAAAGGAATCGTTTAAGTCGGCTTGGCGGATTTTTCTAAATAATTGGCTAGTCAGCCTGGAAGTGGCTTTAATTCTTTTCCTTATTTATTCGGCGGTCAATTTATTTCTATTTTTTTCCCTGACCTGGCTTTTACTTTCGGCCATCAAAGTTTATTACAGTTTTCGGCCTGCCTTATTTGTCATTTTTTTGGTTTTAGCGGCGATTTTTACCGCCGTTCACGTGATTTTGGCGATTTTTCATTGGACGGTTTGGGCGATCGTATTTGAACTTGTCGCCGGCAAGAAATCGGTTTTATCAAGCTTTGTCGGCCGGGTGTTTGGATTCAATAAAACAATAAAACAATAAAACAA
>Ga0155876_138_pt2 | contig 21313 bp, 12 predicted proteins | sample RifCSPlowO2_01_FD_107530 | JGI IMG/M metagenome (GOLD analysis project Ga0155876, IMG submission 107530) | Candidatus Buchananbacteria bacterium RIFCSPLOWO2_01_FULL_45_31
GACAAAACAAAAGCCCGCCTTGACGAAAAGGCCCGTTAAAGTTATACTGAAAGCATAAAATTTTAATTTATGGCGGAAAATAGTTACAATTTTACCGAACGGGAAGCGCATTGGCGCCGGTTTTGGCGGGAGCAAGAAATTTATAAGTTTAACCCCGAAAGCCAAAAGCCGTTTTATTCAGTGGACACCCCGCCGCCGTATGTTTCGGCCGATCATCTGCACGTCGGCCACATCATGAGCTATTCGCAGGCCGAGTTTATCGTGCGCTATAAAAGAATGGCGGGTTTTGAAGTTTTTTATCCCATGGGTTTTGACGACAACGGCCTGCCGACGGAAAGATTCGTGGAAAAAAAATACCGCCTCAATAAGAATAAAATTTCCCGGGCCGAATTCATTAAAAAATGCCTGGAAGAAACCAAAATCGGCTCGCAAACCTACAGGAATCTCTGGGAGCTTTTGGGGATTTCGGTTGACTGGTCAAAGACTTACAGCACGATTGACCGCCACAGCCAGAAAATTTCCCAGTGGTCTTTTTTGGATTTATATCAAAAAGGGAAAATGGTCAGAAAAGACGAGCCGACTTTTTGGTGCGTCGCCTGCCAAACCGCCGTGGCGCAAGCGGATCTGGAAGACAAGGAAGAGCAAAGTTTTTTAAATTATATCAATTTTACGGCCGAGCAAGACGGCCGGCCGTTATTGATTGCCACGACCCGGCCCGAGCTTTTGCCGGCTTGCGCGGCGCTATTTGTCAATCCCAATGATGAGCGCTATGCCGATTTGGCCGGCAAAACCGCGCGCGTGCCGCTGTTTGATTATAGCGTGCCGATTTTAACCGACGAAGCGGTGGACATCAATTTCGGCACGGGCTTAATGATGGTCTGCACCTGGGGCGACAACGAAGACGTGGTTAAAACCAAAGCGCATAATTTGCCGATTCGTTCCACGATTAATCCCGACGGCCGGTTAAACGGCCTGGCCGGGGAATTTACCGGCCTGAAGCTTACCGAAGCGCGAAAACAGATTATTGAAAAACTGAAAGAAAAAAATTATCTGGTTAAGCAGGAAGAGATTTCTCATATTTTAAACGTCCATGAGCGCTGCGGCACGCCGGTGGAATTGGTAAAAACCAAGCAGTGGTTTATTAAAGTGCTGGACGCCCGGGCAGAACTTCTGGCCCAGGCCGAAAAGATGAACTGGCATCCGCTGTTTATGAAACAGCGCTATTTGGACTGGGTGCGAACCTTAAAATGGGATTGGTGCATTTCGCGCCAGCGCTATTACGGCGTCCCGTTTCCGGTTTGGTACTGCCGGAATTGCGGCGAAGCGATTTTGCCAGAAGTTGAAGATCTGCCGGTTGACCCGACTTTGACCCCCCCGAAAATCAAAAAGTGTCCGGCCTGCGGCGGCAAAGATTTTGTTCCCGAAAGCGACGTCATGGACACCTGGATGACGTCTTCTTGCACGCCGCTGATAATTTCGCGATTATTTGAGGACAAAAAAATTCAGGCAAGACTTTATCCTTCAAGCCTGCGGCCGCAGGCGTTTGAAATTATCCGCACCTGGCTTTTTTATACCGTGGTCAAATCGTTCTATCACCACGGCTTGGCGCCGTTTTTTGACATTATGATTTCCGGCCACGGCCATGATGAAAAAGGCCAGAAAATTTCCAAGCGGCTGGGCAATTTCGTTGATCCCGAAAAAATTGTCGCGCAATACGGCGCTGATGCCCTGCGCTATTGGGCCACGGGCGCCAACCTCGGCGAGAATCTAAGATACAACGAGCAGGAAATAAAAAAAGGCAAGCGCACGACAACCAAACTCTATAACGCCGCCCAGTTTTGTTTTTCTCATTTCCAAAACCGGGATTATGCAAAACTTGAAACAAAAAATCTTTTACCCGAAGACAAATGGATTTTGGCGCGCTTAAACGAAACCATAAAAAAGGCGACAGCCGATTTTGACGCCTACCAGTACGCCCGGGCCAAAAACGAAATTGACGAATTTTTCTGGAGCGCGTTTTGCGATAATTATCTGGAATTTGTGAAATACCGGCTCTATCGGGAAAAGCCGGATGAAACGGCCAAACAAGTTTTGTATCAGGTCTTTTGGGCGATTAGCCGAATATATGCTCCGATTCTGCCGTTTATCGCCGAAGAAATTTATCATTTATATTTTCACCAGTTTGAAAAAGCCAAAAGCATCCATTTATGCTCTTGGCCCAAGGTTATAGCCAGCCTGCCCCAGGCGCCGAAGGAAGAAAAAGAATTTGAGCAAGTAATCGCCGTCATTTTGGCGATCAGAAAATTCAAGTCTGAACAAAAAATTTCTCTGGCCAAGGAAATTCCGGAATTTGCCGCCGATTTGCCGGTTTCAGAAAAATATTTTGATTTTATCAAAGCCGTGGCCAAGGTGGAGAAGATTGCGGTTAAGTGAAATAGGAATTAGGAACCAGGAATTAAGAATTAATTGAATTTAAAGCCGCTGTTTAGCGGGCTTTTTTACCCCGTTAGAAGTTGCCGAAAATCCAGCTTAACATTTATAAATAAAATCTGAAAATAAATTTAAAAATAAATGTTTAATTATTAACTTCTAACGGGGTAAAAAAAGAGGGCGAGCGTCAGTTTGCCAGCGCAAACCAACCCCGCCCTTAGTCCGGCGTAATTTTGGCCGTTAAAGAACATCGTCCCGTCCCCATGGCTATTTGTCCCCGTCCGGCTTGGAGGTTTTTCCCCGGCAGCCGAAAGGAATATGAACAAGCGGCAGGGCCAGCTCGGCGATGACCACGGAGCATTCCGCGCCGTTGTTGCCCTCATCGCTTTCCGCCACCACGCCGTTTGAATCCGCCAAGGCCGAGATTAAGGAAGTCCCGTCAGGCAAAGCCGTGTCAATAAAGACGGAAAAGTCGTGGTATTCGCCGGCGTTCAAACCGGGAATTTCCGCGGTTTTAATCAACGTCTCGGGCGGAAAGAACAAGCCCAGCTGACTGGGCCCGGATGAACCAAGTCCCTGGTTTAAAACCGCCCCGGCCAAGCAGACAGGCTCGCTGCCGGTGAACTCGGGACTGGCCGGCGCGAAGCCAGCAATGACTAAGTCCGGCCGGGGCGCGGGATTGGCCGTAAAAGCGCTAAAGGCAATATTATTGTCTTCCAGACTTTCATTTACCTCATTTAGAGAATCAATCACGGCCCTGACCTGATAATTGCCCTCGGGGAAAATCCCTAAAGGCATTGTCTGATTCCAAGGCTGCCGGTTTAATCCCGGTATTTCCGGAATCAGTACGGAAACCGCCAAGGCTTCGCCTACCCAAATTTCCAAGCGGGCCGGCGCCGACTGGCTGTTGCCTATATTTGAAATTGTAATTGGACAAACAATCTCGTCTCCGGAGTTAAACCGGCCTAAATCAGCCGCCAGGGATGGGGCTAAATCCACAAACGGCGCCACCGCCAACAGGCAGGTTCCGCCGCGCATGGCGCTGGTGAAATTGTCGTACTGGCAATTAAAGGTGGCGACGACGACCAAAGCTATTCTTTCAATCGCCGGCGGGCAAAAATCCGCCGTCGCGTAGTCCACCGAATAAAGCAAGGTCGTGGTCCATGGCGGAATTTCTCCGGGCGGAGGAAAGGAATGGGAAGCAACCATAAACCATTGCGGTTCATCCCAGTTCACCAGGCAATTCGTGAAATTCGTAAGCGGATAGGCGGTGTTGTTGCGAATGAAGAAATTCACCCTTCCCTGCTGATTCGGACCGACCGGCGCGTTTATTGCCTCGGGGTAAACCTTTATATTCTGGCCGGTCATAATTGAGGCGGTGCCTTCGGCCAAAAGTTCATCCGTAAACGTCCGGGCCTGAATCCTGATTTGGTAGTTGACTCCTAAATCAAGATTGTTTATGACGCAATGGCAATCGCCGCTGGAGCCGAAAAAGTTGTCATTGAAGAAAACGTCATAATGGTCGGCTCCCTGTATTTCCGTCCAGTCGGCGATGATGCTGAAAAGATCCGCGTGCAAAATCACGTCGATTCGGCCAATGGCGGCCGTCTGAGTCGTGACCGTCAAACTGCCGGATTCTTTCAAAAGCAAGCCATTGGCATCCAGGGCTTTTACCTTGAATTCATAGCTGGTATCCGGCGTCAAACCGGAAACGGTAAGCTCCAGATTGCCGCCGGCTAAATTGCCGATGGGCGATTCATTTCGGTAAACCAGATAGTTGGCCGCGCCGTTAATGGCGTTGGCGGTCAGGTAGATTTCCGCGGAGGAAAGCGCCCAGCCCCGCAAAATCAGGTTTTGGCCGTCGCCCGGAACCAGTGCGATTTCTATCAGGTCATCGCCGCCGCTGCCGCCGGTGTCAACCACGTAAATGCAGTTTAGCTCCCGCCACAGCAGCATTTTTCCGGTTTCAAAATCCTGGCCGATGTACAAGATGTTGGACTGAGCGGTATAGTCAAAGGCGCCATCAACGATCGGATAATAGTCGATTAACCTCTCGCTCACGGTTGGCGGACCGAAGAAACCCGGGCCGTCAGCCGCCGTCATGTAATACCACCTGAAGCCGCCTTTCAAAAGAAAGGCCTGGCTAAGCCGCGGATTATTGACAATGGCGAAATACTCGCCGGTAGCGGAATTCCTGAAATCCTGGATTTCCACCCAAGCCGAGCCGTTCTGGCTGTACCATTGGTGGACATAGACCCCGCCGCCGTTGTCGTAGGGCTGACCAAGATTAAGCGAACTGAAGCTGTTGTAGCAGTCCAGGATGGGCTGGTGGATGGCGCCGTCGGAGAAGCGGGCGATGACGATATTTTGACTGTGACCGGCGATAAAATCCGAAGGGTTATGCCAATAATCAAGCACTGACTGGTTGGCTGTATACCCGGAGAAAATCCAATCGCCATAAATATATTCATTTGGATTTTCCGGGTATTCTCCTTTGCGGATGCCAAAATGGAAATGCTCCGGCCAGCCGCCATTTTGGTCATAATTGCCGATTTGACCAAGGTATTCGCCTTTTGTCACTTCTTGCCCTTCATTTTTAGCAAAGGTGGCAAAATTCATGTGGACATACAAGGCACAGGTTTTTTCGCCATTGACGTCATGCTCAATAATATACATTCCGCCGTAATTCCTGGAAACAAGTAATCCGTTGGCATCATAGCTGGGAGGGTGATAAGCCGCATGTCTCACAATTCCATTGCCAATGGCATATACATTGGTTCCCGCAATGGCGCTGGCATCATCTCCGAGGTGCCATTTGTTATTGCCTAGTAAATTGTACCTTCCAAAATAGTTGGAGCCGACAACGTAATTATCAAGGGGATATCTGACGGTATCGGCAACCAGATAGGGCCAGGCCTGGTTAATGCTGATCAATGACCACAATACTACCAGTAAAAGCAAACTAGCAAATTTATTCATTTTCGTTCTCCTATTTGTTGTTCTGAAATTGTTTATCTTCTGTTTTAGAGTTGTTTTACTTTTGTAGCTTCACTTTTTAATTTTCAAGGAACACATTCCTGTATTTTATTCTGTTTGACTAAAAAATTATCCAAATTTAGGAAGCTCTGCTGAAAATTAATAAATATGATTGTCTAAAAAAATTTCCAAAAAATAATGCTTGTTGATTGATTTAGGTTGAAAAAATTTTTACCCAAAACAATGATAGTGATTGAAATACTCGCCGGATAGCATTCAAATGGAGCACCTTACTTTAAAAAATAAAATGTAGAAAGCATTGCTCTTTGTAATTCTTCATTTTCATTAAATGATATTAAATAATTTTTTTGATTATGAGTAATAAAGATATAATAACTATTAATACCCACCGCATTATTGCCAACTAATTTTGTACCTAATTTTTCATTTAAATTATAACTCTCTTGGGAAATAATTCTTGTTAAAGGAGCACCATCTAAGAAATCACTCTCATATGATTTTATAAAATTTTGAAGGTTTTCCTCCATAACTATTATACTGAAAGGAGCGAAGCCTTCTTTCATTCCAAATTTCCATTCTTTTGAATATTTTATGCTTACTCCTTTTTCTAACTCATTTAATATCCAATTATTTGGATATTTCACCCCAAATCCATACTCCTCATTCCTGTAAGTTTGCCAGTCTGAGGTGTCAATCTCGCCCCCCGTGGTCGTGGCATTAGTATTAAGATTAGCATTCTGATTTTGGTTAACATTGGCATTCTGATTAGTATTCGTCCCCGGCCATAATTTCCCGCACCCATAAAGCCCCAGCCCCAAAGCCAAGGTTAAAGCGGTTAAAATTAGCGGTTTTTTGCTGAATTTAAGCATATTTTTACAAAATAAAAGCGCCGGGGCGCTTTGTTGATTAGGATTTATATTGTCTTATCATTTATAATTATAGCGCTTTTAAAAATGCTGTCAAGCGGCAAAAGTGGATAGATTGTGGATAATAAAAACCGCGTTAAAGTTCGTTAAATTAAACGCTTTTTTGTGTTCTCCCCACCCTTTTCCGCGCCTTACCCTTGATTTTTTCCGCCAAATATGCTAACATACTATGATTGATTATTTTGGCATGATCTTTGAAACCGCAAATATAATAAGGAGAATATCCATGAAAAGGTTCTTTGTTTTGCTGATTTTGTTTTTATTGGTGGCCGCGCCGGCCCTGGCTGGCGGCGTTACGCGGGTGGAAGGCGGCATCGGGCCGCGCGGCTTGGCTTTAGGCGGCGCTTACACGGCCGTGGCGGATGATGTTTCCGCGTTTTACTACAATATCGCCGGCTTGAGCCAGGTTGAGGAAAACTTTGTTCAGCTCGGCTCCGAAATTATCTTTCCGCGCTTTTCTTATGAAAGGCCGGCGGGAATTTTTGGCGCTGAAAGCGAATCAAAATTCGTCAACATCCCGATGCCGATGGCCGGAGTGATTGCCCGGCTGAACGATAAGTTGGTTTTTGGGCTGGGAAGCTATATGCCTTTTGGCTTGGGCGTTTCTAATTCGGAAAGCTGGCGGCCCGGAAAGAATTTTCGCAAAAGCCTTTTGGGCCTGGGCAATTTCACGGCGGCTTTGGCTTGGCAGGCGACTGACAAGCTGGATTTGGGCCTGGGCTTGGATTTCGGCTACGCCCAGCTGATTTATAAAGCGCCTTTGCATCAAATCGGCGAGGCGGTCTTTAACCCGGCGTTTCTGAAAAACGAAGGCGACGGCTTTGGCGCTTCTTTTCGCCTTGGGGCCAGATATCGGCTGAATTCCAAGCTGACGCTCGGGCTTTCTTACAGCGCGCCGCTGAAAGCGACGTTAAAAGGAAAAACCGCGGTTCAGCTTTGGGGCCGGCCCTTATTTGAAGATGAGTTTAAGACGCATGTCCAGTTTCCCGCCCGGCTTTCCGCCGGCCTGGCCTGGCAAGCCGGCCAAAGGCTTAAATTAGTCTTTGACGCCGATTGGTATCCCGGCCAGCCCTCGGGCCTGCGGCTTGATTTCAAACATCTGCCGACCATTGTTCAAAAATTAGACTGGCAAACGAACTTCAGCTGCCATCTGGGCGCGGAATACCGGCTGAATGAATCTTGGAAGCTGCGCGGCGGGCTGGCTTATCTGACCGCGGCCGTGCCAGAAATTACCGCCAATCCGGTTATTCCGGACGGGCTGGGCTACGGCTTGACCTTTGGCGCCGGCTGGGAAAAAAACGGCTGGACGGCGGACGCGGCCTTGTGCTATTACTTGGCTGATCGCCGGGTTGAGCGGTTTACCGGCAATTTAATGCCCGGCCGATACCAGATGGACGGGTTGGTGGTTTCCGCCGCGGTCGGGAGGAAGTTTTAAGAGAGAGAATAAACGCACCTTTGATTTCAGAAGGCGGAGCAATCTGCCTTCTTTTTTTACCCCGTTAGAAAATAGTAAACAGAAATAAAGAACAAATAATTTTAAAATCTAAAAAATTTTATGATATTCATCAATTAGTTAAAACATCAATTTTCTAACGGGGTAAAATCTGATACCCGTCTTTGGCGTCAAGGACTTTATAGCCCAGCCGGCCGATTTCATCTCTTAACCGGTCGGACTCGGACCAATTTTTTTCCCGCCGGGCAATTTGGCGGCTTTCGGCCAAAGCCAGAATTTTTTTGGGAATTTTTTCAGCTTTTATCTGATCCAGATTCAAACCCAGCACTCGGTCAAAATCTAAAATTGTGGCCAGTTTGTCGCCGCCGGCCAAATCCGATTTCAGCAAATTCCAGGCAATGGCCAGGGCTTGAGGCAGATTAAAATCATCCCGCAGGGCGGCCAAAAATTTATCTTTAAAATCCCGATTGATTTTTCCTTTTTTTTGCTGTTTATCGGCTAAAATTTTTTCCCGCCAGCCGGCCAGCGCCGATTGGGCCGAGATCAGGGCTTCCCAGGTAAAATTTTGCTTTGAGCGGTAGTGCGCCTGCAAAAAGAAATAGCGCAAAACCAGGGGATCAAAGCCCCTGTCTTTAATTTCTTGCAAGGAATAAGCCGTGCCCTGGGATTTGGCCATCTTGCCGTTGTCAACATTCAGATGTTCGTTATGAATCCAGTAATTGACGAACTTGACGCCGCTTGCCGCTTCGCTTTGGGCAATCTCATTGGTGTGGTGCACGGGAATATGCTCCACCCCGCCCAGATGCAAATCAAGCGCCGGGCCGAAAAGCGCTTTATTCATGGCCGAACATTCAAGGTGCCAGCCGGGGAAACCTTCCCCGTTTTTTGCCAAAGGCGAGGAAAAATCACTGGGCCAGTATTGCAAAGCGTTTTTATGAACTCCGGCCTTAAAAAACCAGAGGGCAAAATCAGCCGGGTTCTTTTTTCGCGGATCGCTTACCTCGGCCTTGCCCTTTTCGCTGATATTTTTGCTTAAATCCTGGCCGGATAGTTGAGTGTAATTTTTGGCTTTGGAGACGTCAAAATAAATGGCCAGATCGGTTGAATAGGCAAAGCCTTTGTCCAGCAGCTGTTGAACCATTTTTTTCATTTGCGGAATGTATTGGGTCGCCCGGGGCTTGAATTTCGGTTCCAGGCAATTCAAGTCTTTAACATCTTGTTCAAAGACAGCGATATATTTGTCCGCCGCGGCCCGGGGCGATAATTTATCGCGCCGGGCGGCAATTTCTATTTTATCTTCCCCTTCGTCTTCATCGCTTGTCAGATGGCCGACATCGGTGTAATTTCTGGCAAACGTTACTTTATAGCCGAGATATTCCAAAGAGCGCCTGATTAAATCGGCGATGACCATGGCCCGCATATTGCCGATATGCTGGGTCCAGTAAACCGTGGGCCCGCATTGATAAAAGCTCACCTGCTTTTTTTTAAGCGGCCTGAACTCTTCCTTTTTCCGGCCAAGGGTGTTGAAAATCTTTAGCATATTGTTTTTATTGACCGTATAAAGTTGATTAATCAAGACGAGATTAAATTAATGATATAATTTTTTTAACGATTCCGTCAATGTTTAAGATTAATATTTTAGCGGCATTTTTATTATCTTATCCCGATTTTTTTCGCTAAAGAAATATTGAGCGAAGTATCGGCGGTGATTTTTGGCCGGCGGATTTTTAAAAAGTCCGGCTTGATTGTTTTCGGATCAAGGCCGATTTTTTTTATTATTTCGCGGCTGAACCGATAAATACTTTTCTTTTTTCCGGCGATATGGATGGTTCCGCAAAAATCAGTTTTTGCCAAGCGCCAAACGGCTTTAGCCAAATCGTCAACCAGGATCGGGGAGCGATACATGTCTTTGAAACGGTAAGCCACCCGGTTCTTTTTTATCTCCTCAATCAGTTTTTCCGTTCTTTTGTCCCAGCGGCCATTGCTTTGGCCGTAAATATAACTGGTTCTGACAATGATATAATTTTTAAGATTTTTTCTAATAGCCAGTTCCGCCGCCAATTTAGCCCTGCCATAGTTGGTCAAAGGATGAGGCTTGTCATTTTCTTGATAATTTCCTTTCCGGCCGTCAAACACGGCGTCGGAAGAAATATAAATTAATTTAATTTTATTTCTTTTAATTATTTCAGCCAAATTTTTCGTGCAGCTTTTGACTTTTGTCGGATTATCGTCAAAAGGCTCAAGCCGCGCGGCGTGAATAATCAAATTTGGTTTAATTTTTTTAAAAATTTTTTCCAATGATTTCAAATCCAGCAAATCAAGCTCGATTGGCTTGAATTCTCCTTTTTTGGCCGGCCGGCTTCGGCCAATCGTCCATAACCTGATGGTTTTTGGCTTTAAGGCCAAAATTTTTGTGCCCAAAAAACCGCTGGCGCCGAAAAGAATAATATTTGGTTTTGGCATATAGGCAAAGTTATATTGGCAATTATTGGATATTTCAAATCAATGAGGATATTTATATTATACCACGAATAAGACAAAAAAAGAGGTTGTACAGAGATACAACCTCAAAGTACTATTTAGAGCGAAAATCGGCATGGTTTGCCGCGTGTTTAAAGAGAGTCGCTTCGAGCGAGCGAAGCGAGTCGAGAGGCGACTCTCTTTAAACAAGCTTGAGACCGCTCGGGGCTTCGGCGTGGCAAAGCGCAAAAAGCATTAAACTCAAATACTGTTTTCAGGAGCTTCGGGCTCCCCCTCGCCTCCGGCTCGGGGTTAGCTTGGAGTTATCGTTCGGGATGTGAAAAGCGTAAAACTTTAATATTGTTTTCAGGAGCTTCGGGCTCAATCCCTCACCTTTTCCATGACTATTACCGGGAGCTTATAGCTCAATCCCTCACCTTTTACACCTTTAGCTAAATTCAAGTGAGCAAGGCTCAACATAGCGCGAAAAGCCTATAAACTATGAATCGCCGAAAGGTGTAAAAGGTGCGGGACGCGAAAAGCGTGCAAGCTCCCAATAATAATTATTGAAGAAGCGAAATATTTTAATACTATCTTCAGGAGCTTCGGGCTCAATCCCTCACCTTTTCCATTGCTATTACTGGGAGCTTATAGCTCAACATAGCGCGAAAAGCGTGTAAGCTCCCGATAATAATAATGGAAAAGGTTCGGGACGGCGAAAAGCGTATAAGCTCCTGAAAATAATATTAAAGATCGGGCGCGAATAAAAAAATACCGCCTCAATGGGCGGTTAAAAGCGGGGACAGCGAATGGGAGAGAAAGTGGAAGCAGAAGCGGTAAAAAGATGAGGGCTTTAAGCACAGCCCTTTGTCCAAGAGCCGGTAAGGCGTTTTAATTTTACCAACCTCAATTTGTTTCATTTTCTCCTTCGCCAATTTTTAATTATCTGATTTCAAATTAGACGTTTATGATTTATCTGTCAATGGGATAAATGGTGGATAAGGTGTGCATGATTTAAGATAGATAAAATTGGCTGGGTTGAGCGGTTTTTAGTATAATATAGTGAGTAATGAGTAAGTTGTAGTGAGTAGAATTTTAATTTTTTCCTCACTACGATTTATTTCTCACTTACTAATTATCATAATCTATTCACTATTCACTACTCGCTACAACCTACTCTACGCGCAACAATGACCCGCCGGTTGTTCACTTGACCGAAATATGTTAAAATATACCTATTCTATGGCCAACAGAAAAAGAAAATATAAAGGCTTTTCGGGCATCAGAGACATGGACTTTCGGCCGCCGCCGCTGGAATTGGCGCCGGAGATCAAACGCGGCATTTTAATCGTGTTTTTATTCGCCGCCGGCGCGATTTTGCTTTTAAGCCTGGTGGATCTGGCCGGCGCTCTGGGCCTTTATCTGAATAATTTTTTAAAACTGATGTTTGGCGCCAACCGCTGGTATTGGCCGGCGGTTTTAATTATCATCGGCTATTTTTTGCTCCGGCCGGCCAAATATGTTTTTAAAACGTCAAATGTTTTTGGCTTGCTCATTTTTATTTTTGGCTTTAACGGTTTGATTCATCTGCTTTCCCACCAAAACGATCTGCTGCCGGCGGCCAAAGCGGGTTTGGGCGGGGGATTTACCGGCCTGGTTCTGGCTTATCCGTTTTTAAATTTAATGGGCCCCTGGGCGGCGCTGATTGCCGCTTTGGCTTTGACTTTAATCGGCTTCTTTTTGCTGTTTAACGTTTCTTTTGCCCATCTTTCGGATAAAAACGAAGAGGTCAAAGGCTGGTGGGAAAAAGCCAATGATTTTTTAACCCGGCGCCGAATCAAGAAAATCCAGGAAAAAAGAGAAAAAGCTTTTCATCATAAAAAAGAAGAAGCGCCGATTGAGGCGGCGCCGGAATTTTTGCCGCGGCCGATCGTCGTGGAAGTGGAGCAGCAGGGTTTTGGCCAGAAAAAAGAGGAAAAAAAGCCGATTAGCGAAGAAGAAAAATCCGCCGGAGGCAAATCCGCCTCCCTGGCCGGTCAGGCTAGCGGAGAATATAAGCAATTAGATTTAGGCGTGGATAAGTTTAAGCGCACGAAAATTGATTTGCCCTTTGACCTTTTGGACGGCCGAACCACAGTGCCCAAAGGCGGCGACCTTAAAGCCAATCAATTGATTATCCAGAAAACTTTAGAAAATTTCGGGATTCCGGCGGAAATGGGCGAAGCGCAGGTTGGCCCGACGGTTACCCAATACACCTTGAAGCCGGCCGAGGGCGTCAAGCTTTCGCGGATTACGGCTTTAGGCGACAATTTAGCTTTGGCTTTAGCGGCGCATCCGATCAGAATTGAAGCGCCGATTCCGGGCCGGTCATTAGTTGGCATTGAAGTGCCCAACCAGGCGACGGCGATTGTGCCTTTGCGCGATATCGTCATCAGTGAATCGTTTAAAAATCGCAAATCAAATCTGACCGTGGTTTTGGGCAAAGACGTCATGGGCAAGCCCTGGCTGGCCGAACTTGACAAAATGCCGCATCTTTTGATTGCCGGGGCCACCGGCTCGGGCAAGAGCGTTTGCATCAATACTTTGATTTTAAGCCTGCTTTACCAAAACGGCCCGGGCGATTTGAAATTCATCATGGTTGACCCCAAGCGGGTGGAATTGCCGATTTATAACGGCATCCCGCACCTGCTGACGCCGGTGATTACCGATGTCAGAAAAACAATTAATTCTTTGCGCTGGGCGATTGCGGAAATGGAAAAAAGATTTGACCTGCTTTCCGCCGCCCGGCATCGCAATATCGCCAGCTACAACAGCGCGAACGCCGAAAAGATGCCCTATATTGTCATTGTCATTGACGAATTAGCCGATTTAATGGCGGCCGCCGGCGCGGAGGTGGAAGCCGCTATTGTCCGGCTGGCGCAGATGTCGCGGGCCGTGGGCATCCATTTGGTGTTAGCGACCCAGCGGCCGTCGGTTGACGTCATTACCGGTTTGATTAAAGCCAACATCACTTCCCGCATCGCTTTTTCCGTCGCTTCCTTAGTTGATTCGCGCACGATTTTGGATATGGCCGGCGCGGAAAAACTTCTGGGCCGCGGCGATATGCTGTATATTTCCGCCGAAATTTCCAAGCCCAAGCGCCTGCAGGGCGCTTTCGCTTCGGACGATGAAATCAAGCGCGTGGCGGATTACCTGAAAGACCGCGCCGAGCCGGATTACGTGGAAGAAGTGGTGGAAAAACAGCAGGTCAATCCTTTTGTTAACAGCGGTTCTGGCGATGGCGAAGACAGCGACCCGCTTTTGGCCGAAGCCAAAGAAGTGATTTTGCAGGCCAAAAAAGCTTCAGCTTCGCTTTTACAGCGGCGTTTGCGAGTCGGTTATGCCCGCGCCGCCAGGATTTTGGATTTATTGGAAGCCCAGGGCGTGATTGGCCCGGGCGAAGGCGCTAAACCCAGGGAAATTTTGGTCAGCGGCTATGAGAGCGATACTTACCAGAAAGATGATGAAGAAGAGGTGATTAAGGAAGAAGAGCCGGAGGAAAAAGTTGAGGAAGAGGAAGAAGAAGATAACGAGCCGGAGGAGAAGGAGAGGGAGTATTTGGAGGAATAAAGGGTTGAGAATTACTAATTACTAATTTTTAATTCCTAATCAATGACGAATTTTTAATGCTTAGAATTTAGTCATTGTGATTTGATTAGAAATTAGTCATTAGAAATTAGAATTTTTTTCTATTTTTTAACTCAAGATTAACTCGATTAAACAAAAAAATTAACTAAAGATTTTAATCCCGCCTTATGGTCGGCTTTAAGACAAAAACCATCGTTCACGCGCAGAAACTGGGAGAATCTTTAAAAGAAGCCCGGCGGAAGAAAAATCTGACTTTGGCCGCGGCTGGAGACGCCCTTAATATTCCTTTTAAATATCTGGCGGCGATTGAAGAGGGCGAGTACCAGAAACTGCCCGGCGAGATTTACGCCAAAAATTTTTTAAAAGCTTACGCCAATCTGCTTGACCTGAACCCGAAGAACTGCCTGGCGCTTTATCAAAGCGAATATGAAGATTATACCCGAAAAAAGCCGCTTGATGATTTTAAAAAACCGGTGATGAGAATTTCCGGCTGGCATCTGCTGGCCACGCCCAAAATCGTCCGCGGCCTGTTCATCGGCTTTTTGGCCCTGGCTTGCCTGGGCTATCTGGGTTTCAAGATTAAAGCGATTATGACGCCGCCGGATTTGACGGTGGAAACGCCGCTTGACAATTTAATCACCAGCCAGAATTTTATCACTTTAACCGGCCGGGTGGAAAAAGATTCAACCTTGCAGATTAACGGCCAGCCGGTCCTGATTGACGAAGACGGAAAATTTGAGGAAAATATAGATTTGCGGCCGGGCCTGAACGTAATTGAGGTTTTAGCCCAGACCCGGCACGGGCGGCAGACAAAAGTTTACCGCAATGTTATTTTGAAAGAATTGGAATAGCGGTGTAGAGACGAGGCATTGTCTCGTCTGGAAAGTGACGGTGTAGAGACGAGGCATTGCCTCGTCTCAAGTCAGCGATCGGCAGTCGGCAATTAAAGGGAGGAATAAAGAAATTAATTATTTAACGTAAAAAAATCTTATGAAGAAAGACGAAAAATCAACAGGCGCCTCAAAAATATCGGACCGCCTAAAAGCGGCCGAACAGGCCATGGAGCAGATTAAAGACCGGTTTGGCGACGGTTCAATCATGAAATTAGGCGAAGCCAAGCGCCTGGAAGTCGCGGCGGTTTCCACGGGTTGTTTGTCTTTGGATATCGCTTTGGGCGTCGGCGGCGTGCCGCGCGGCCGGATTATTGAAATTTACGGCCCGGAGGCTTCCGGTAAAACCACCCTGGCCCAGCACATCGTGGCTGAAGTTCAAAAACTCGGCGGCATTGCGGCTTTCGTGGACGCCGAACACGCCCTGGATCCGGAATACGCCAAAAAAATCGGCGTGAACATCAATGATCTTTTAATTTCCCAGCCCGACACCGGCGAGCAGGCCTTAGAAATTGTGGAAACTCTGGTGCGTTCAAACGGCGTTGATATTATTGTGATTGATTCGGTGGCCGCTTTGACGCCGAAAGCCGAAATTGAAGGGGACATGGGCGCTTCCCATATGGGTTTGCAAGCCAGGCTGATGAGCCAGGCTTTGAGAAAGTTGGCCGGCATCGTGTCCAAGAGCAACACCATCGTGCTTTTTATCAACCAAACGCGGCAGAAAATCGGCGTTTTTTTTGGCAACCCCGAAACCACGACCGGCGGCACGGCGTTAAAGTTTTACGCTTCCGTCAGAATAGAAGTGCGCCGCGCGGCCCAGATTAAAATGGGGGATCAGTCGATCGGCAACCAGGTCAGATGCAAGATCGTCAAAAACAAAGTCGCCCCGCCGTTTCAGACCTGCGAGTTTGACATTATGTATAATGAGGGCATTTCCATTGCTGGCGACGCTTTGGATGCCGGCACGGCTTACGGCGTGATCAATAAGTCCGGCAACACCTTTTCTTTCGGCGAAATCAAGCTGGGCGTGGGCCGGGAAAATGCCAAGCAATTCCTGCGGGAAAATCAGAAATTGATTGCCGAGATAAAAAAACAGACTTGGGAAAAAGTCAAAGCCGGCGCGAGTCCGGATAAAAAGATGGAGAAGCAATAAATTAAAATGCAGAATAATTCGTTTATTTCGCGGTCAAATTGGCGCTGGTAGCGACAGGTCGCGACCTGTCGCTACGGTCTGGATCAATCGTCAATATTCCATGGATGTGGCATTGATGTTGTTTAGTAGTTGTAGATTTACGGGGGAATAAAAAAATTAATTGATTAACGCTATTAAGTTAAGATAAAATTTTTGGGGCGATTTCTTCGTCCCGCCTAGGTGAGAAAAAAATCGCTCCGAGCTTGTCGAGGAGCGGTTTTTTTGTCATATATTTTTTATTTTATCGCCGACATGTAATTTTTCAGCATAAAAATGGAGTCAGTTTTAAGGCGGGTTCTAATCCACGCTTTTTCTTTTTCGCTGTCAACCAGCTCTCCTAATCCCCGCAGCATCTGATTATCTTTCACCTTTTCTATGAAGGCGACGCAATCGGCCAAATATTCCCTGGTTGTTTTTCCGGTTCTTTCTTTGATGACTTTGTCGTTGATATCCCAGTTGTTTTCGGCAAAATAGTGGATATCGTAGATGTCTCTCATAGCCGCCTCATTTCTTAAAGTCAAAGCCAAGAGCTTGCCGGCAAACAGATAATCTTTTTTAGCGGCAAGCATCGAGATGCCAAGATAATCTTTCAGCTCGTAGTGTTCTTTGAGATTTGGTGCCAGTATTCTAATGTTCGCTTCAATCTTGATATTGTGATCGGCATCGCCGTAGGAGAGCAGGAAGAAAATTGTGAAACGTTTAATGCGGCTACCCTTCACTTCGCCGTATTTTGCCAGGATTGATTTCACTTTTTCCAGTATCATTTTTTGAGTTTCCTCATCGGCCGTGAACAAATCAAAATCCAAGTCAACCGAGAAGCGAGGCAGGCCGTAGAAAAAGTAGGCGCAGGTGCCGCCTTTAAAACCCAAAAGCGAAGCGATGGCGGCGTCGCTGTAAATATCGCGCAAGATGCGTCCCATGATCAGCTGATGTTTTTCTTTATTGAGCATATTGTTTTTGGTATTTCTTGAACCGCTTTATTAATTGCTTGTTGCCGTAAATTTTTACCAGCTCGGCGCATCGCTCCCAATTGATGGATTTCAAATTGTCAAAGTAATATTCCGGCGATAAATAAATCGTATCCAAGAAAGCTCTTTCCGGCGTGGCGATGCTGTAATTGTTTTCGTTCTTTACGCCAACGGAGCTGAAGAGCACTCTGTCTTTCAGCTTTCTGAAAGTGAAATTATATTTGCCTATCTTTTTTGCGGCCGGCCAGGGAGCGGCGACGAAGATCGTGTCGTAGTGCTGGAAAATAACGCCGGCTTCCCGGAGAACCGTCTCAAAGCTGATATAAGACGGCGTGTAAATGCTGGTCGCCAGCTCTTTGGCGTTATAGTTCGCGTCCTTCGCGAAGACGCCCCGCGTCAGCCGGATTAAAGCCCCCTGCTTTACGTAATAACCGATTTTAGACTTTAGATTGATTGGATTGGTTTCTTCCCAAAGCAAAGCCAAGTCCTTATTGGTCAGGATTGTTTTCGGGGACTGGTATAATTTTGCCATTAAATTGTCCATATTTTTAATATGTCTGATGGAAGTAATAAATACTCTTACTTCCATTGTATATTGTTGATAAAATAAAGTCAAGGCCGGCAATAAGGCAATAAAGCAGAAATACTCGATTTTATCGGTAAAATTAGGGAAATATAGGAGGGGGGGGGGGGGGGGTGATTGACTCAAGCCTTAATTTATGCTAATATTACAATTAGCTAAAATTAGTTAAAAATTATGACCTAACCCTTGGGTAATTTATCTAAGGCATGGTCGAAAAACTCATCCTACATAAAGACGGTCTTCCGTCCAGTACTTGTAGGATGAGTCTATGCCCAAAAGGGTATAGTTGGTATATCTAAGCAATTTGATAATTTCATAAAAAAGCGTTAAAAAATAATAAAGAGAGGAAATAATATGAATTCACAGTTTGAAGAGCTTGTAATAAAGCGAAAAGATTGGGTAAAATCCTCCCAAGATAATAAATTTAATTTTGATAACATTTTAGGGTTATATAATGAACCTTTACATTTCATTTACGAAATATTACAAAATGCTGAAGATCGAAGTGTAGATTCTAAAAAGGTAAAGTTTGTACTTACTAAAGATGGATTAGATATATACCACAACGGAATAGATTTTAATTTTCAAGATATTGATGGAGTAACAGGAATTGGAATATCTGAAAAGAAAGAAGATCTAACGCAAATAGGGAAATTTGGCATTGGTTTTAAATCAGTTTTTGCCATTACATCAACTCCGCATATTTTTTCAGGTGAATATAATATAAAAATTGAAAATTTTGTTATTCCCTCAGTAATAAATAATGAGGAAAAAACATCTGGAACACTTATTCGACTACCTTTTAATCATAGTAAACTAACCAGAGAAGAAGCTTTTGATCTTGTGTATAAAAAATTAGAAAATCTTGAGCTAAAAATATTGTTATTTTTAAAAAATATTGAAGAAATTGAATGGGTAACGCCATCCTCAAAAGGACGTTATTTAAAATCCTCTAAAGATATTCAAAATAAAAATTCACTCAACACCAAAAGAGTACAATTAGAATCATCCAAAGGTATGGAGGAGTACATTGTTATAGAAAGACCAATTAAAATAGAAAACAAGGATTTATTGGTTGAAGTAGCATTTAAGTTGGGTAAAGACAAAAATGGCAAAGAGATAATCATCCCAGAAAAAGATTCAAAATTAGTGGTCTTTTTTCCAACCGAAAAGGTGACCTTTCTCAATTTTGTTATACAGGGTCCATATAAAACTACTCCGAACCGTGAAAATATACCCCTAGACGACGAACAAAATAAAATAATTATTGAAAAAACTGGGGAACTTATCGCTGAAAGTTTGCCTGTTATTAAAGATTTAGGTTATCTTAATGCAGATTTTTTAAGTCTTTTGCCTATTAATTCAGAGAAAAAAATCGAACCGATTTATTCGGTTTTATATGATAAAGTCAAAGAAAAATTACTTTCAGAAGAGTTTTTACCTACTTCAGGGGGAAATTATACTAAACCAGAAGATTCAATATTAGCTGATGGAAAAGGCTTAACTGAATTTTTGAATGAGGCAGATCTCCAAGAATTGTACTCAAAAAAAGCTTGGCTTGATGCAAATATAACTAAGGATACGAAAAAAGAGTTGAGAGAATATTTGATGAATGAACTTAATGTAGAGGAAGCTAATTTTGAGAGTTTTACGAAAAAAATCACAGAGAAATTTTTACAGGGAAAATCTGATAAGTGGATGATTGATTTTTACATTAGACTTTTGGACCAAAGATCATTATGGAGTAGTCTCTCTAAACCTATTTTGAAGACTAAACCAATCATAAGGTTGGATACAGGCGAGCATATTGTGCCTTTTGATGATGCTGGAGAAATTCAGGTTTATTTACCAACAGAAACAAAGTCGGAATATAGAACTGTTAAACGCATTCTTACTGAAAATGAAGATGCATTGAAATTTTTAAAAGAACTTGGTTTAACCAAGCCAGATATTTTTGCTGAAATTAAAGAATTTATTCTCCCTAAATATCAGATAGATAATCCTGTTAAAGACGAGAGATATTTTGAGCACTTTGAGAAACTATTGACAGCCTATAAAAATATCACCTCAAGCAAGAAGGACGAATTTATCAAACAGCTATCAGATATTTCTTTTATTGATTCAGTTAACAATAATACAGGTGAAAATCAGTTGCGAAAATCGTCGGAGGCATATTTTAATAACAGCGAGTTGAAGGAATATTTCGATGGTTATCATTCTGTATATTTTGTCTCTAATGAGCTTTATGAGAAGTTTGAAGAAGAAAGGCTGAAATTATTTCTTAAAGATTTAGGCGTTGAAGATAAACCGAGGCGTATTGAAATAGATGGAGATTTGACATGGCAAGAAAAAAGCAAACTGCGAGGCAATAATGGGCATACCAGCGATATTTATGAAAAAGACTATGAATATGAAGGCTTGGAAAATTTCATAAATAGTGAGATAACTTTTGAAAAATCATGTTTGCTGTGGAAATTATTATTAAAAAACATTGAGAATTTAAATAGTTGGCAAGCAGAAGAATTCTTTAAAGGCGAATATGCGTGGCTTTATCGTTCCGAGCATAAAAAAAACTTTGTAGCGAAATTCCTAAAAATGCCCAAACAGTTTGAATGGCTAGTTGATAAGAACAATAATTTCAGAAAACCTTCTGACATCACATTTTCTGAGTTATCCGACAATTATAAAAAAGAGGGTTCAAATATCGAAATTCTAATGAGGGTTTTTGAATTTAAGCTTGAAATTATAGAACAACTTCCAGAAGCAGAAAAAGAAATATTAAAAATAGCAAAAGAAGAAGGTCTTACCCCGGATGAATTAAAAAAGCTTATTTCTGAAAGAAAAAGGAAAACTCAAGATGAAGAAGAAAAAACATGGTCTCCTGAATGTGAACCCGATGCAATTGTTGAAACAATACAACAAGTAGAACCAGGTAAAATTATTACTCCTGATTTATCAAATCAAGTAGAGAGCAGTGAAGCAGGAAAAACTAAAGAATCGACAGAAAAGGCCGATGAGTTACCCATTGATAAAAAAGCAATTGGAAAATGGGGTGAAGAATGTGTTTACAATGTTTTAAGAAGAGAATACCAGAAACAAGGCAAAATCATAGAAACACATTCTGGCTTCAAAATAATAAATTCTAACAATGATGAATTTGAAATTGTATGGCTAAATAAGAATCAAGATATTGGAAAAGGTTACGACCTTTGCATTAAACAAAATAGAATGGAAGTTGAATATATTGAAGTAAAAAGTAAAACACAAGAATATCCAGAACTGATAGAGACTCAAGGAACACAATGGGAGTTTGCCAGAAAACTTTTTGACCAGAATGAAGGAGAAAAATATTCTTTTTATGTTGTATTAAATGCTGGTAAAGCAAATACCAAAATAAATATTATTAAAAATCCAATTAAATTTTGGAAAGACGGTAAACTTTATGCACATCCTGTCAATTTTAAATTATAGACATTTATAAAAACTTACTATACTTAACACAAAATAATTATTTAATCTAAAAATAATAAAGCAAAAAAATTATGGAACTGCCAATCGAAGAAAAAAATAAAAGGCGAATGATTTTTAAATTCTGGGATCGCGAAAGAGATATTAGGGTTTTTAAGTGGGCGGTTGTGGCTATTATTATCGTCATTTTTTTGGTGATAGTGGCCGATCCAATGGCAAAAATAAAAAATGATATTGTTTCGCGCTTTAGTCCCGACTTATTAGATCAAAATAGTTCAGATCAAGATGATTCAAATCAAGATACTCCAGTTTATAATTT
>Ga0155876_136_pt1 | contig 18963 bp, 16 predicted proteins | sample RifCSPlowO2_01_FD_107530 | JGI IMG/M metagenome (GOLD analysis project Ga0155876, IMG submission 107530) | Candidatus Buchananbacteria bacterium RIFCSPLOWO2_01_FULL_45_31
AAATAGCGGGAGCAAGATAAGTTTTCAGCCCGCTTCGGCCGCGAAGCGTGGCAAATAGCGGGAGCAAGATAAGTTTTCAGCCCGCTTCGGCCGCGAAGCGTGGCGAGCAAGATAAGCAAGATAAGACTAAAGTTTAACTTCTTATCTTGCCTATCTTGCTTATCTCGCCTATCTTGCTGTGTTTGTCTTGGTTGCGCAAAAACCGCCCCGATAAATTTGAGACGGTTTTTGCGTATTTTGTAATTTTATTTAGATGAACAGCGGAGCCAAAACCAGAGTAATCGTGGCCAGCAATTTGATCAAGACGTGAATGGACGGCCCGGCCGTGTCCTTGAACGGATCGCCGACCGTGTCGCCGACCACCGCGGCTTTATGAGTGTCCGAACCCTTGCCGCCGTAGTTTCCCATTTCAATGAATTTTTTGGCATTATCCCAGGCGCCGCCGCCGTTATTGAAGAACAGCGCCATCAAAATACCGGCAATCGTGCCGACCATTAACATGGCGGCCACGGCTTCCGCGCCGATGCCCAGGAGTCTGAAACCCATGCCGACGGCAATGGGAAATAAAATTGCGAGCAATCCCGGGGCAATCATTTCTTTCAAAGCGCCCTTAGTGACGATATCCACGCAGCGGCCGTAATCGGGCTTGTCTGTTCCGGCCAAAATTCCCGGCTTTTCTTTGAACTGAGCCCGAACATCGTTAATGACGTAATAAGCGGCCCGGCCCACGGCGCGGATCGCCAAAGCGGAAAATAAGAAAACCAACATCGCGCCCAATAAGCCACCGACAAAAACCGCCGGCTTGGCGATATCAACGCTTTCCAGCGGAGTGCCGTAATTTCTAACTTCGTCCAAATAAGCGGAGAAAAGCAGGAAAGCGGCGAGGGCGGCCGAACCGATGGCATAGCCCTTGGTCAAAGCCTTGGTCGTGTTGCCCACGGCGTCCAAACGATCTGATTTTTCCCGGGCTTCGGCCGGCTGTTTGCTCATTTCCACGATGCCGCCGGCGTTATCGGCAATCGGGCCGAAAGTATCCATGGCTAAAATATAAGCCGCGGTGGCTAACATGCCCATCGTCGCCACGGCCGTGCCGAACAAGCCGGCATTGGGAAAGCCGGAATTCTTGCCTAGATAGTAAGCGCTTAAAATCGCCGCGGAAATTACCAAAACCGGCAAGGCCGTAGATTCCAAGCCGACCGCGATGCCGGAGATAATATTGGTGGCCGGACCGGTCTGGGAAGCCTCGGCGATTGATTTGACCGGGCGATATTTGTATTCGGTGTAGTATTGCGTGATAAAAACAAAAGCCATGGAAGTAACAACGCCGATAATGCCGCAGGCGAAAAAGTACAACCAGGCATTGGGTACAGCTTCATTATATAAAAGCAATCTGGTCGCCAAACCGAAACCCAGCATAGCCAAGATTACGGCCAGGTAGTAGCCGCGGTTAAGCGATTTCATCGGGTCTTCATTTTCTTTAACCTTAACCGCCATAATGCCGACAACGGAAGCGATGATGCCGAAAGCGCGCGCAACCAGCGGAAAAAGCATGACGCCTAAAACCCAGGCCGGATTGGCCAAGGGAAACTGGGCGGCCATCACCGCGCCCAAAATCATGGCGCCGATGTTTTCCGCGGCGGTTGATTCAAAAAGATCCGCTCCGCGGCCGGCGCAATCGCCGACGTTGTCTCCGACTAAGTCCGCGATGACGGCGGGGTTTCTCGGATCGTCTTCGGGAATGCCGGCTTCAACTTTGCCGACCAAATCAGCGCCGACATCAGCGGCTTTGGTGTAGATGCCGCCGCCTAGCTGGGCGAATAAGGCGACAAACGAAGCGCCGAAGCCGTAGCCGATGATTAAAAACGGAATTCTGGCCGGATCAACCGCGGTGGTTAATCGTACCAAAATATAAAGGCCGGAAACGCCCAAAAGGCTCATGGCTACGACCAATAAACCGGAAACCGCGCCGCCTCTTAAAGCGATGCGCAGACCTTCATTGACGCTTTTCATGGTGCCGGCGGCGGTGCGGATATTGGTTCTGATGGAAATCCACATGCCGATGTAGCCGGCCACGAGTGAACAAGCCGCGCCGAGAGAAAAAGAGAGGGAAATCCAAAAAGCCAAGGATAAGGCCGTGTCGACCGGATCAAAAGATTGATGGCTCCGCAAAAAGCCGTAGCCGATAAATAAAAAAGCGGCAAAAACCAAGGCGAGGATGATGATGGTTTTAAACTGCCGTTTAATGAAAGCTTCGGCGCCTTCCTTAATCGCGTTGGAAATGGCCTGCATGGCCTCGGTGCCAGTGTCCTTTTTTAAAACCCATTTGGCCAGATAATAGGCCCAAATCAGTCCGAACGCGGAAATGCCGATGACTAATCCCATGAGTGATGTTTCATTCATAAGTCTTATTTCAGTTAATAATTATTTGATAATTTATTAACAATTTAGCAGGTTTTTTAAAAAAAGGCAATAGCCGAGCGGATGGGACACGGATTGGCACGGAGAGAACGGATAAACACGGATAAAAATAGATAAAACAACATTTTCAAACAAGCCATAATAAAAATAGTTCCTCCCCTCTTTGAGGGGAGGACAGGAGGGGTGGACGTTTTTCCCCCTTTTTGCCTTAATCCTTCACTACTCGTCAACCACCCCTTTCCCCTCCTTAAAAAGGAGGGGAACTATTTTTATTTTCGTTTTTTAAAAATTTAATCTTTTGCTATTTATTATTTTTTAGCTACAGCCTTTATTTCTCTTTCCTATGCTTCTTTTTTTAAAAAGAAAAACCTTTCAACGGTTGACTTTTTTACTCATAAATGATAGTTTTATTTTTATGAACAGGAAAAGCAAATATATTTTTTTGTCTCAATTTAACGCTTTTCTTTCACGCGGCGCATTAAGCGCGGTTTTTTTAGCTTTGGCTTTTTATCCTTCAACCGCGGTTCTGGCCGAGACTTCGACTTCAACGGCAACCACCACGTGGCCGACCCTGGTCGAAAGCGAAGCCGCGGTGCGTTCTTATTTCGCCGAGATTCCCATCATGATTTCTATCGCGAAATGCGAATCCGGATACCGCCAACACAACAGCGACGGCACGCCGCTGCGCCATCTCGATTATATCGGCGTCTTTCAGATCGATGAGAATATCCATGCCAAAAAGGCTTTGGGTTTGGGCTGGGACATTCATACTCTGGACGGCAATCTGGCTTACGCCAAATATTTATATAATCAATTGGGCGCCGGGCCATAGCCCACCTGTTCCAGGCTGGCCGCCGATTCGGTCTCGACTTTAACGCGCAATTTAAAAATCGGGGACGAAAATTTCCAGGTAAAAATTTTGCAGCAGCTTTTGAATAAAGCCGGCTTTATTATCGCCAAATCCGGTCCGGGTTCGGCGGGCCGGGAATCAACTTTTTTCGGCTCTCTGACCAAGGCGGCGCTTAAACGTTTCCAGTGCGCCAAAAAGATCGTTTGCGAAGGCAACGAAGCCGCGACCGGCTACGGCCAGGCCGGCCCGCGCACGCGCGCGAGCCTTTGGCTGGCGGGGGAAGCGAAGCGATGAAGCGATGGGAGCCCGCCTTCGCTCGTCTTCGACGAGCTACGGCGTGGCAAAGCGATGGGTGATATTTAGTTTGATTGACAATATTGATGATTTAAGCTATTATAACTTTTGTCAAACGTTCAATCAGTTAACTGTTAAATGTTAATTGTTAATAGTTATTTATCCGGCCCTATCGTCTAACGGTTAGGACACCACGCTTTCAATGTGGTAATCGGGGTTCGATTCCCCGTGGGGCTACCAATCAAACAACGCTTTAAAATATGAGTTATGGTTTTCATCCACCGAAGCTCCGACTAAGCAATTGTAAAGTCAGGAGCGTAGGTGGACGATTCCCCGTGGGGCTACCAAGCTTTAAAATAATACCCGATAAAATGACTGGCTAATCTTTTGCGGGAAAGCCAAAATCAAATGATATGGGTAAACATGAACGCGAATCAATCGAGGAAGCGGAAAAGATTATAGTAAAACTGTTAAATAACGAAAGTTTGTCAAAAAGTGATTTGAAAAATCATTGGCTTGAACATACCAGATCCATTGCCAAAAAAATTAAAAAGGATTTTTCTGATATTACTTCCGTGAGGCATTTAGGCAACGATTATGCGACTATTGGAGATATATCATTCATGTATTATGGCCAGGAAATTATTGTTGAGGCAAAAATGAGCGATAAGAAATCAGGGCGCGGCACTAAGGCTAATATCAGTCAAAATGCTTTAACGGAGAATAAATTATTTGGAGGGGGTGTGGATAGCTGGAGTGAATTTCGGAATAAAAAACGACATGATCTATGGGTAATGAAATATTTAGATGAATTTAAGGAATATCCTGAAAATTTGCCGCAAGATAAAGAGAATAAAGCCAGATATTTGCGAAAGTTCAAGAAAAAGAATAAAAAAGCGGCAGAAATACTTAATGAAATACAAAAACGGGATCGGAGAGAAAAAGAAGAATATCTGTTATATTTAAGCAAACAAAAACAGATTCCGGAAAATATCAGGCGATTTCTAAGCCTGATTATTCTCGGAATCCATAAGAAAGAAAAAATATCGGCGCTTATCCGGTCGGATGATTTTATATTCAAGGCGCAAAAATTAATTTTATATTACGGAAATTTGTCCGATAAGAAAATCATTGTTTCCAGCGAGGATGTGGGCAGTTCTTTAAAGAAGATTTTATCCAAATTTAAATATTTTAAAATAAATTTTTCGCCCGATGTTACTTGTTGTAAATTAGTTGGAGTTGATTCTAAAGGCAATAATGTTACGCTTTTACAAATCGTGCTGCATTGGAAGAATATAGCGCAAGGAATTAAAACTCCCTGTCTGAATATTTTTGATTAATCTAGTAAATCCTTTTAAATTTTATATATCCAAAGGGAAAAGTTTCTCCAATTCCGTCTTTGATATTTGGGTATTACCGGTAATACATCGAACCACTTTTAATTTTTCAGGAGAAGACAGCTGCCTAATGATTTCGCCCAGCGAAATATTTTTTTTAAGATTTTTTTCTGGCAAGTTAAATTGTCCTTGACCCGTATTTTTAGCGGGAGTGATAACGTTGACGTGATTTTCGGCAAAAAATTTCATCCCCGGCGGTATTAAAGCCGCCTTCAATTTAGCGGAATTTACCGTTCCGGTTATGCGATTAACGACAATGGCCGGCCCGATATCAGGGCCGTTTTTTGCAATATATTGGGGTTTTTTGTCGTTAGTGGATAGTTTAAGGGCGTTAGCGATGATATTTTGCGCCCAAATTAAAGGTGTGCCTTTTTTCTTATCATTAGTTAAATAATTTTTATTTTCATTCCATATTACCCGGCCGGTTTTTACTTCATAGCCGAGATCATATAATGTCGCTTTATTGTCAAATGCCTTTTTAAGATATTCAACATTTTCGCTAAAAATCAATATTCCATTTTTTTTAAAAATATAGTCGCCTTTATTTTTTCCTTTTTTAAGAATTAGCAGCATTGTGGTCTGCTGCGCTTTATGAAATAACTTTGGGTCGTCAAGAACATGCAAATATTCAATATTGGCGTTTTCCACGATAAAATTCCGCAATTTAGCGAAATAAGCGCCATTATTCATTGAAGGCGGTATCACGTACGCCAAATATCCGCCTTCTTTCAGCCACTTTAACCCTTGGTAAACAAATAAACTAAAAATATTTACCCGGCCGCTAATAATGGTTTGAAATTTATTTTTTATTTCTACTGGAGGTGTAAATTCAAAATATGGCGGATTGCCAATGACATAATCAAACGTCCTATATTGCTCGTTTTCCAATGAATCAATGCATTCCAATTTAGCCTCGGAAATATTTTTTTGGGATATTCCAACAAGATTTTTATCAATTTCCCAGCCGTATAAATCCGCCCGCGGAAAGTATTTTTTTGCCGTCAGCAAAAATTCACCGGTGCCGCAAGCCGGATCAAGTATTTTTGGATGGTTAATGTTTTTTGGCAGCTGTTCTATTAATGCTTCACGAACCGGTTTTGGCGTGAAATACTGGCCTAATTTTTTTCTATATTTTATATCCGCTTGGTTGATGTAAGAAGTCGTATTTTCCGTAAAATCACTATTTTCTTCATTATTGCCAAAATTTCTTATAACGCTGATAACCCTGCCCTGAATAGTTACATTTTTGGCGTAAATTGGTTTAAATGACGGATTAGCCGGCTGTAATCTAATTTTATCTTTTTCTTTAAAAAACCTTTTTAAAGTCGCTTCTTCCTGGTTAATAAGCGCCACAACCATATCGCCGTTTTCCGCCTCATTTTGTTTTCTAATAATTACTTTATCGCCGTTAAATACGCCATCGTTAATCATACTGTCTCCTTTTACCCGTAAGACGAAATGTTCTCCTGATCTGGCTAGCAGATTCTTAGGAACAGCAAGAGTTTCTTTTTCCTCAATCGCTTCAATCGGCCGGCCCGCGGCAATGGCGCCGACTAAAGGAATTTTTACCATTTCAGTTTGTTCATTTAATTCTATGCCTCTGACTGAATTATCCTTTTTAATTAAAAATCTTTTTTCAATCAGCGCCTCAACATGTTCATGGACAGTTGAAAAAGCCTTCTTCGTATGATGGCTTATTTCTTCAAAAGTGGGAGAAAACCCATTTTTATCTATGTATCCTTTGATATAATCAAGGATTTGTTTTTGTCTGGGAGTTAATGCCGGCATACTTGACTTATTTTTTGAAAAGGAGTATATTTATAGTATATCCGATAATTTCCCGATAGTCAAAATAATTATCCACAGGAATTGTATAATGTAAATATTTTTTATTATTTCTCTGCCAAAAAAGATTTGCCGTTTCAGGCAAGTCTTTTTTGTTTTGACAAAATTAGTTTTTACTGATAATATACATTTATTGGATAGTTGATTGTTGGAAAATTTTAATTTTAAATAATATGCCTAAAATAATTAAAAAAATAAAGAAGCGCCGGGCAATGACAACCGAGGCCGCCAGGCGGGTAAAACTCGCCGGTCATGAGGCAGAAAAAGAGTTTGCGGATTTGATTGGCGGTTTTATTTATCCCGGTTCCAGAAAAAAAGATGTAGTTGATGCCCAAGGCAATATTCATTCAGTTAAGAGTGGAGATTTAAAATGGCAGATATTTCTTTACGGGAAAAATAGATTTGAAACCAGCATCGGTTTTTTGGGTGCGCCGTTTTTCATCGCTTGCATAAACAGTTTTCCGGATAATTGGAAAAAATACGGGAAAAATAAAAGTTTATTCAAAACTCGCCTGCAAAAGCCGATGAGAGATTTAAAAAAGTTTTTAACTGGTAAAGAAAAATATTTTTTGCATAGTAATAAACTTATTTTTTTACTGGAAGCGCTGTTTCATAGCAGTGAAGTTGATTATTTTACGGTTAAAGAGGGATTGCGATTTCATGTTTTTGACGCGGGAGAGGTGATTAATACTATTAATTCCTCGGTAAATCTTGCCAATTCAAAAGCCAGCCAGGACGGGCAGATGAATGACCAAAAAGTGATTTTTAAATTGACGGATTCTGATATTACCATTGGCGAGATAGAAATGCGCAATGACAGTTTAGTCCATTTCAAGCAAGTTAAATTCTGGATGGACCGAGAAAAAACCCTTAAATTGCTAAAAGACAAGATTAAACCGGCAAAACAAAAAAGCGAAAGGATAATCGCTTACGGCCGGGCAATAAGCAGGTTTAAATTTAAACCGTAAAATCAATTTGATTTCGGCCTACGCCGACCGAAGTCGGCTTCGGCCGACGAATGTCGGCGGGCAGAAAATAATAATCTCGTGAGATTCTTTGACGTGATTATGATTGCCGTTTTTCCGGTTTAAACCTATTCTGGTTTCGCCTTGGCCCATGGTGTATTGCCATTTTGGAAAATACTGCTTATATTCACTGTACCAATCCCTGATAGTTTTGCAATTATTATATGAAAGCACAAAGCCACCTTTGTGTTTTTTTAATAAATCCCTTAATTTTTCGTGTTCAAAGCCATTATGATGGACCGGAATATTTCTCATCGGGTATATCCCTCTAAACATTTTTGTATCTTCCCCGAGCAAATATGGCGGATCACAGTAGAAAAAATCATTGGGATATTCGGTAAACGCTTTTTCAAAACTTGAGCATTCAATTTTTATATTTTTAACGGAAAAATCCCTGACTTTTTCAATTGTTGTTTTATAACGTTCCTTATTCAGGTATATTTTAGATGGCCAGCCTAAAAATCCTGGTCCATATGATAAATTATGATTAAAATAATAATAAGAAGCCAAATTAAAAGGTGGTAATTTAATTTTTTTCTTCCATTGAGCTTTCAATTTATCCTTTATTTTTTTATAGGTGCTTTCATTGGGTTTAAATTTTAATAATTTTTTATATAAAGCTTTTGGGTTTTTAATCTGGATTTGCCAATAATTGACAAGAATATCAAATATATCGCAGCCGATTATTGGTAGATCGAGATATTTATTGCAGGCAATTTCAACTGATCCACCCCCAAAAAAAGGCGAAACAAGTCTTTTTATATTGTCCGGTAATAATTCTACAATAAAACCAACTCCCAAACTTTTACCCCCAGCATAACGCAGAGGAGACACCACCACTCTTTTATATTTATTAACGCTATCCGGATTATTGCTTTTGATACTGTTTAAAAATTTGTTTTTCTTTTCAACAAATTTCAATGTTTCCGCATCTAAATTTTTAAAATTATTAATTTCAATTTTATTATCTAAGTTTCTGATAATTTTTGTCACTACGCCCCTTATCTCAACCTCTTTTCTGAAAAATGGGAGTAAAGTTTGGTTTGCGGGCTGTAAACGGAATTTTGTTTTTTCCTTATAAATTTTTTTTAAGGTAGCCTCATTGTCATCAATAATCGCTACAACAGTTTGGCCGTTTTCTGCAGTTTTTTGCTGTCGAATAAGGACTATATCGCCATCAAAAATCCCTTCATTAATCATGCTATCACCGGTTACCCGTAAGGCATAGTATTTGCTCATGTCATCAATTTCGTCTTTTAAAACAGCAACCGTTTCGCTTCCCGCCTCAACCGCTTCAATCGGCTGGCCCGCGGCGATAGTGCCTACTAAAGGAATCTCAATCATCTCCTTGTTATTAGTGTCTAAAAGTTGAATTGCCCTTGGCTGATTATCCAGTTTTTCTAAAACTCCCTTTTCCCGAAGAGTTTCCAAATGTTCATGGATTGTGCCTACTGCCTTTTTAAAATGCCGCGCCATTTCTTCAATCGTGGGAGAATAGCCGTTTTTATCAATATATCGCTTAATATAATCTGAAAGCTCTTTTTGTTTTTTAGTCAGCATATCTATTGACATTATTTATAGTTGGGGATATATTATCAGTATACCCGAAAATAAACCGAAAATCAAAAAGGGTTATCCACAGGTATGCGGATTGACAATTTAACGCGATTATGATAAGATTTTTAATCAATATTGATCTTTGAATTTCAACAGCTTTGGATCAAATGAGGTGAAAGGAACGACGATATGGATATAGAAAAGTTTCGCATTGAAAGCGCGCTTGAAACAATCGGCCGTTATCTTGAGCGGCTGATTGAATACCAAAAGAAAGAAGATGAAATTCCTGACCCGCCTGATTTTGAGAAGGATATTTTAAGAAGAATGAAGCTGAGTTTTTTTGGAAAAAATCAGAGGCAAGAGATTGATTCTGGCAACGAAGAAGCCTCTGAAGTTTTTGATCCGGAAAAAGAAGGTTTGGCCGAGATTGACCGCAAAATCACAAAATTAGCCGAGAGATTAGGCTATTGCGAGGAAGAGGCTGGTCCGGACGAAGACCTTTCTTTTCCGGTAAAAAGCGAGGCCGGCAATGAAGTGATTCAATATGCCTATAGAATTTTAGGCATTTGCCTGGACGATCTTAAGATTGAGTACTTGCCAAATCCGGAGCAGTTAGACATAGTTTTTCGGATGATTGAATTTTGCCACCGGCTGGAAGCCGAGTTTCCGGAAGCGCGAAAAGCGGTAAAAATCGGCTGGTTTGAAAAATTCAAGATGGGAAACCGAATTAAGTATTATTACGTAGATTTGGTCTGCAGTGGCGGTTTTGAAGGCGTAGTCAGCTTCTACTCATCGCGGCTTAGCTTAAGTAAGAGACATCTTCGGTTCACCTTAAAGGTTTGGCTGAAGTGGAAGTGGCGGCGCTTTGAACGTTGGCTGGAGGGCAAATTGAGTTTATAGCCCCTGAATATTTTCAGGGGTTTTATTTATCAAAAAAGATTTGCTTTTCAGCAAACCTTTTTTGTTTTATGCGAATTAATTATTAATTAGATGGCCGGACCGTCCAAATAGCTGTCGGCATGAATCTGGCTGACCGGGCTGATGTCGGCCCAATTATTGCCGGCGCCGCGGAAAGCCGCGTCGGAAGAATAGGGCCGTTTCGTGTTGCCGGAAATATTATAGATGGTGGATTTGCCGGAAACCTTGATTAAAGTTGCGGTCGGATACTGGGCATAGTCCAGGCTGTTGATTCTGGCGACATTGCCCCAGTAATTGCCGGGATAGCTGACAAAAACCGTGCCGGTCGGGATCAGGAGCTTCAGCCAGCGCTTTTCCGCGCGCTGATGCAGGTAATAAACTTCCGGATTGTCCGGCAGTTTGACCAGGCTGGCCACGGGGTAGCTTTCCAAAGTTTTTCTGGAAACGGTTTTAATCTTATTCCAGTTCAGCCCGTATTCGTTGAAAGAGGCGGGGCTGGTGATGTATAAGCGCTGGTTGGTGGCCAGAATCGCCCAAACATCCGGACTGTCATTGGTTTTATACAAAGCTTTCATCAAAGTGTATTTCGGATTCGGGCCGTTCAAATAAACCGAGTTGGGGTCGTATTCCGCGCCCGCGACTTGGCCGGTGTTGCCGGTATAACCGGAATTTTGCAGATGGCTGTAGTCAATGATATTTTGAATACTGCAGCCGTCCGGCATGGGGTTGAATTTCAGCCGGGAATCGGGGATAAACCGGAAGGTCGCGCCGTAATGGCGCCGGTCGGCATAGAAAATTTCAAGCTTATGATAGCCGGCCGTGAGCTGGACGGTCCGATTTTCCGTTTTTGCCGGATGAAGGCCGCCCAAATTAGAAACCAGCTGATCGTCAATTAAAAGCCAGGAATCATCATCGGAAGTAAGGCTGTAAGTGTAATTGCCGTTTTCCGGCACGAGCATGACCGCCCGCCAGTTCACCGCGAAATGATTGGATTTGCCGGGAATCGGAAAAAAATTATCGCCAAAGTTCAATTGCTTGTCAATCCGGCTGAAAGATAAATAATTTGCGTTATACCAGTCGTTTTGGCGGCCGACTTTCGTCCAGGCGCTGCCCGCCGGCAGTTCAACGTCAGGATGGTTATCAGGCAAACTATAATATAAGCCGAAATAGCCGACATGCTTGGTGATATCAATGCCCATGCTCGGATCAGCCAGGCAAGCGCCGGCGCCGGCATTATAATTGTAATTCGTATTGCCGGCATTGGTCCCGGCCGCGGTCTTAAACGACATAATTGAAGAAATGCCGTTAGAAATGTCATCATTGGCCATCAGCCGGAAGTAATAGTCGGTACTGGCGGACAAGCCAAAGACGGTAATTGACTGCTGGGACAGCTTCTGGCTGGTTACTAAATACCATTGCAGGCTGTTGGCCACGATGCCGTAATCCACCCGGCCGTAAGCCGCGCGGTTAGTTTGCCAGCTGATAGTCGCGTTGGAGTTGGTTACATTAGTAACCAACACATTGGAAATAACTAAGGGTTCCAGGGCATTTACTTCGTTTATTGGGGCTAAAAAGCCGAATAAAACAAAGATTACTAATTGCCAGCAAATTACTTTTTTGGCTAAATTGATTGATTTTTTAGTCATAATTTTGTTCATAAGGTTGGGTTATTGTTAATAATATCTTATTATACCATAGGTTTTTAACTTTGTCAAGCCTTGGATGGTCTTTTTTCTAAATAACCAAATTCGTATGCTCCTACGAAATACGAATTGGTACAAATATATGAATAAATTTTAATTGGCGTTTAGCGGCAAGTATTCGTATATTCCGTATGGATTTGTATTTCGTAGGAGCATGAAGTACTTGATTAATATCGCTAAATCGTTTATAATAAGTATGAAATTATGGCGGAAGACACTTTAGAACAATTCAAAGACCGTTTTTTCCTGGCCGGCAAAATTGACCGGTTTGAAGATAAAATGGCGGTGATTATTTTAGCTGACAGCCAAAAGCTGCTTTGGCCGATCAAAGATTTGCCCGAAGACAGCGAAGCGGGGGCGGAAGTCAGATTGATTTTAAGCACGGCCAAAAGCGACGAGCAGGAAAGAGAAAGAACGGCCAAAGCGATTTTAAACGAAATTTTAAAAAATTCCGGTCAAAATGGCGCAAAACAACCAGAATAAAAATCAAAATAATTTGTTTAAAAAACCCAAAAAAAACCGGCGGCAAGTTTTTGCCGTTGTTTTTTTCGCCGCCTTATTAGCCGCGCTGGCCGCCCTGGCCGGCTGGTTTGAAATCAGCTATGCCGAGAGCTTTTACCCGGGCGTAAAAATAAACTCTTTAAGCCTGGGCGGCAAAACCAAGCCCGAAGTTCTGGAGCGGTTAAAAGCGATTGAAGCGGAAATTAAAAAACAGGGCTTGAAATTTATCGCCGAAGGCCAGGAAATAAAAATTGATCCTTTGGTGATTTCAACTTTCAGTCCGGATTTTGCCCGGCCGCTTCTGATTTTTGACTGGCAAAAAACCGTTGATGAGGCTTACACCGCCGGCCGCGGAGGAAATTGGCCGCAGAATTTAAAAGATCAAATCAAAATTTTAATTTTTGGCCGGCAAATGCCGGTGGCTTATAATTTGGACCAGCCGGAATTGATAAATATTTTAACCGATAAATTTTCCGGCCTGGAAAAACCGCCGGCTGAAGCCAAATTAGAAATTAAAAACGGCCAGGCCGAAGTTTCGGCCGAACAGTCGGGCTATATTTTTGATTATCAAAAAGCCGCCGGCGAATTGGCGGTAAAAATTGAAGCCATGCAATTGGGCGCGATTAAATTGGATTTGATTTTTACCGAACCGAAAATTAAAAAGCAGGACACGGCCGAAGCTTTAAAAGGCCTGGATAAAATCTTGGCGCTTGAAGAAATCAAGCTTAGAGCCGAGGGCAAAGAATGGAAATTAGCCAAAGAAAAATTCAGCGCCTGGCTTGAATTTCAATTTAAAGGCAATCAAGTGGTTTTAGCCGTAAATAAAGATCAAGTTTTGGCCTATTTGGCCGAGATCGCCAAAGAAGTTGACGTGCCGGTCGTGGACGCCAAAATTGAGCTGGCCGGGGAGCGGGTTATCAGCTTTACGCCCAGCCAGGAAGGCAAAAATTTGGATCAGGAAAAAGCCTATGAAAATATCAGCGCCAATATTTTAGCCGGCCAGAGCGGGGAGATTGAGCTTTTGGTAGCGGTGACGCCGGTTAAAATCGCCACTGGCGACGTCAATGATTTGGGGATTAAAGAGCTGATCGGCCGGGGCGTTTCCAATTTCAAGGGCAGTCCGAAAAACCGGCGCCACAATATCGCCGTCGGCGCCAAATCTTTAAACGGGATTTTAATCAAGCCCGGGGAAGAATTTTCTTTATTGAAAGCCTTGGGTCCGATTGACGGCGAGCACGGCTATTTGCAGGAGCTGGTCATTAAAGGGAATCGCACCGTCCCCGAATACGGCGGCGGCTTATGCCAAATCGGAACCACGACTTTTCGGGCGGCCCTGCGATCCGGCCTGCCGATTACCCAGCGCCAGAACCATTCTTACCGCGTGGTTTATTACGAGCCGGCCGGCATGGACGCCACGATTTATGATCCTTGGCCGGATTTTAGATTTCTTAACGACACCGGTTTTTACATTCTTTTTATGGCCAGGGTTGAAGGCGACGATCTGATTTTTGATTTTTACGGCACCAAGGACGGAAGAAAAGTAGTGATTAATCCCGATCCGCCAAAGATTTTTAATATCACCGGTCCCGGGCCGGTGCGCTATATTGATTCCACAGACTTAAAGCCGGGGGAAAAGAAAAAATTAGAATCGCCCCATAGCGGCGCGGACACGTACTTTAAATACACCGTCACTTATCCCAGCGGAGAAGTAAAAGAGCAGGAATTTAAAAGCCATTACGTGCCTTGGCCGGAAGTTTGGTTAGTCGGCGCGGCGCCAAGCTCAACCGAGCCGATTGTTTCTTTGCCCCCCGGCTGATTAAAAAATCGTCCCGCACCAAGCCCGAATAGTCGTCATTAATGGTTAAATTAATTTTACGGAAACGCCTAAAATTTAAAGCGCTAATGTCGGCTTACGTTTGTTAAATATTTATTTCCCCAAATGGCTTGATGCGGGACTCGCTAAGTAGTATATTAAAAAATCGCCTGCGGCCATAAGGCCGAGACGATTTTTTAAGGTTTGGTCAGACTGCTCCGCCCAAAATTTTACAGACAGTTGATATTATATCCGCAAATTTTTAGACAGATTTTTTTAAATAATACCCAGAAATCTGCAGACAAGAAGATTGTTTCTAGGAAAAATCGAGCCAGAGCCTGATTTTCCAAAAAATAATCTCCGTGCTTGTCGTGCCTGCAGAATATTGGATAGCAAGTTTACCCGCCCGAATTTTGCCGCTTTTATCATGTCTTGATTATTTCTATATGATAATGAATAAAGAAATAATCAAAGATTTGTTTAAAATGACAAAATTCGGGCGGGTGTGAAGGAGGTTTGTAATTATAAGGTACAAATTTCCTTGCTATCCAAAATTCTGCGGGCAACGTTAGCTTCCCCCCTCCTTTGGTGGCACAATGAAGCACTACGGGAGGGTGATTAACCCGTTTTGGGCTGTCTGCAGATTTTTGGGCATTATTTATTATTAATTTACAAGCAGTTCAACTGATTTATGCCAAACAGACCAGTATAGCATGGTTTAAGATTTTTGTCAATACCCTTGGCTGAAAAATAAAAAAGCCGCTATTTACAGCGGTTTTTATAATAATCCGGGCCGCCTTTTAATTAATAAATTCTCACCACCTTATCTTTGACCGCCAGGCCTTTGATGATTTCCACCCGCGACTTGCTTACCTTGAATTTATCCGCCAGGACTTCAATCAATTCTTTGTTGGCCTTGCCTTCACGGGCCGGAGAGTGGAGTTTGATTTTAAGATAATTACCCTTCTCTTCTACTATTTGAGTTTGTTTGGCGCTGGGGAGAACGCGGATGCGGAGGTTCATAAATAATGAAGTAGAGACGAGGCATCGCCTCGTCTCTACTTTTTTTAAATATTCTTTAAAAATTTAACAAGCTGCCCGTGAATTTTTCCATTAGACGCGGCCAGGTCTTTTGACTTTATATCCCACTCTTGGCCGGAAAAATCCGTGGCCTGCCCGCCGGCTTCGCGCGCCATTAAAACGCCGGCGCCGACGTCCCAGCTGTGGGCGCCGGGGATTAAAATGCAATCCGTGCGTCCGGCCGCCACAAAGCCCAGTTCAATCGCGGCCGAACCCAGCTGGCGGGAATCCAGGCCGGCCATTTTTATTTTATTATAAATTTTCATGGCGCGCCTGATATCTTGTCTGGCGCTGCCGTGGCAGAAAGTCAGAAAAGAATCTTTCAGCCGGTTATTTTTTGAAACTTTAATTTTTTTATTATTCAAATAAGCGCCTTTTTCAATCTCGGCAAAATATAGCTCGTTTAGAGCCGGCGCGAAAGCCGCGCCCAAGACCGGCTGGCCGCGGTAAAATAAGGCGAGAGAAACGGCAAACAGGGGACTGCCGATGAAATAATTGGTCGTGCCGTCCAGCGGATCAACGGCCCAAAGATAATCGGAAGCGATTTTGTTTTTGCCCGACTCCTCGCTGATAATCGCGTGAGCCGGAAATTTCTTTTTTAGGGCCGAGACGATGATTTTGTCGGCGATCAAATCGGCTTGGGTGACGATTTGCGATGGTTTTTTAACCTTAATAATCCGGTCGTGGTTGAAGCGCTTATTGACTTCCAGGCCGGCTTGTTTGACTAATTTGACGATAAACTGTTTCATGGTAATTATTATACCTAAAATTTGGTTATTTTTCAAAGTTTTTAGCTTGTCACAAATCGGGAAAATCAACGTTATCCTTTTATGAAAGAAGCAAAATTCGGCCTGGTTTCATACCCGATAATCGGCAAAGATTATTATTTTGAGGGTATTTTCAATCAGGCGGAATTTTGCCAAACCGCGGGGCTTGATTTTTTTCTCGCCTTGTGCTATAAATTATTTGTTCATTGTAAACTATAAGCCTTGGGCTCAAGGTCCAGTAAGGGAGGATGCTGTGGATCCAATTTTTGTATTTGCCGAAAATGGCTTTTGGGAATCGGTTTGGGCGGAGCTTCTGACTGAACCGGAAGTTTTAGGCCATGAAACGGTTAACCGGACAAATCCCCAAAACGGCCGGACGCTTCTTCATTACGCCATTTTAAAAGAAGATGAAGAAGCGATAGAAGAGCTGGTTGTCATCTGGCGGGCAAATGTCAATATTCTTGATTATAACTGCAAAAGCCCGCTTCATTTGGCAAAAGACAGGAATCTTTATGCTCACATAATTGAGCTGCTGCAAGAAGCCAGCAACCGGGAGCTGTCAAGCCGTTATTAGCCGAGCCGAGTTTTTTGGCCCGGCTCTTTTTTTGCGTAATGCGAATATCGCCCGCCCGCCCGCCTACTTTCTATCAAAACTATTTTTTCATTTTTAAAAAATAACTTTACTATTTTTACGGCTCTAATCTTGTAATCAGGTAGAAAGTGGGCGGGCGAGGCGGGCGGGCGAATTCTCGACTTTCAACTTTAACCATCAGACAAGATTGAGGGGCCGAAAGAGGATTGCGAATAACGCGAATCGGCTAGATTTTTTCCAGCAAAATTAATTGCGCTTGGCCGCTTTCGGTGTCGTAAACCGCGAAAGTGGCTTTGTTGAACATGCCGGCCAGAGTGCCGGGGTTTAGCAGCCGGGTTTGGCCGATATATTTTTCCCAGGGCTGATGGTCGTGGCCGTAAAACACCAAATCAAATTTTTTAGTTTGAGCCAGGTCTTCGGCTTGTTTGAGGTAATGGCAGAAAGCGATTTTTCTGTTGTCAATTTCCAATTCGCCTTGGTCGCCGTGCAAAGTGACGTTTTTAAATTCCTTGGCGACTTTTTCATTAAGCTCGCGGTCCGCGACGTTGCCGTGGATAAAATGAATCGGGCCGGTAAATTTTGGCGCCAGTTCTTTTTTTATAATTGACGGCGCGGCCAAGTCGCCGCAATGAATGATCATTTCAATTTGATTTTTATTCGCCCAGTCCAAGAATTTTTCAAGATTAAGCAGGTTGTCGTGGGAGTCGGAGATGACGGCCAGTTTCATAGGGTTGAGTTAGCTGGTTAGGTATAATTATTATAACATAAAAATAAGAGAATAAAAAATTAAAAGCAGAGACGCAAAATTTTGCGTCTCTACTTTTAATTTTTTAATTTTTTACCTTACTTAACCATCAGCTCTTTTAGCCGCGCCATGACTTTTTTGGCCGTCAAAATATTTTTCAAGTAATCCAGGTAAGCCGGGTTTTTTACGTTCTTTTCGATTTCCGGATCATGGTGGCAGTCGGCCAGGGATTTTTGGATTTCCTCGTCGATTTCCGCTTCGTCGGCTTTAAGGTTTTCGTTTTTGGCGACGGCCCGCACGACCAAAGCGCTTTTGACTCTCTTGATCGCCTGGGGCGCGAATTCCAAAAGCACTTGGGCCTGGGTTTTTTTCAGATGGGTCAGATAATCTTCCAGCTTTAAGCCTTGCTGTTCCAAGTTGTAAGCCAATTCCTCCGTCATTTTTTTAGCTTCGGAGTTAATTAATAAATCCGGAATGTCGCCGAATTGGCTGGCCGTAATGATTTTATCAATCATCTCGTCTTCCAGACGATGAGCCGCCTCATGTTCGGCTTCCTCGGCCAGATTGCTTTTGATTTTTTCTTCAGCTTCGGCCAAGGTTTTAAAGCCGCCGAGGCTTTGGGCGAATTCATCGTTTAGCTCGGGCAGTTCGCGGCTAAAGACGGCGTTGATTTTCACCTTGAAATCAACTAATTTGCCGGCGATATTTTTTTGGTGGTAATTTTCCGGAAATTTCAGCTGGAAATTTTTAGTTTGGCCGGTTTCCAGGCCGATAAGCTGGTCTTCAAATCCGGGGATGAACTGGCCGCCGCCGACAATTAAAAGAAATTTTTGGTGCTGGCCGTGCTCCAGGGGAATTTTATCCATAAAGCTTTCAAAATCAATTTCCGCTTTGTCGCCTTTTTTAATCGCCCGCAAAACCAGGGTTTCTTTGGCTCGCATGTTTTGCAAATCATTAATGACTTTTTTTGCCTGTTCATCCTTGACTTGAACCGGCTTTTTTTCAATTTTAATCTTGGCGTAATCTCCCAGCTTAATTTGAGGCAGGAGATTGGCCGTGGCTTTGTAAATAACCGGGTTGCCCGGCGCCAGCTTGACGGCGTCAATTTCCGGCGCGCCGACGGTTTCCAGCTTGTTTTCTTCAATCGCCGCGATAAATGTTTTTTTGATCGCCGGTTCCAGCGCTGCCTGCCAGATTTGGTCTTCGCCGACTTTTGATTTAATAATATCCAAACCCGCTTTGCCCGGCCGGAAGCCCGGGATTTTTATTTCTTCGGAAAGTTTTTTCGCGGCCTGTTGTAAAAACGGCTGAAATTCTTCGGGCGAGATTTCAATGGTTAATTCAACTTGCCCGCGGGGGAGCGGTTTGACTTCGGTTTTCATAGTTAGGTAGTAATTTAAGTTAAATGTAAAAGCTTTGTCAGTTTAACAAGAATTTTTTGGTTGGTCAAGGGGTAGT
>Ga0155876_142_pt1 | contig 17479 bp, 20 predicted proteins | sample RifCSPlowO2_01_FD_107530 | JGI IMG/M metagenome (GOLD analysis project Ga0155876, IMG submission 107530) | Candidatus Buchananbacteria bacterium RIFCSPLOWO2_01_FULL_45_31
AACTTAGATTATTTGACGAAATTAAAGATATTGAGTCCGATGCAATACATCATCCAGAAAGACCGCTCCCTCGGGGAATTTTGAGGAAGGACGATATTATTAGGGCAGTTTTTATAATAATCGCGTTGGAACTTTTACTTTTCAGTTTGTATGGATTGCGGGCATTGGCAAGTGTAGCAATTGCTATTGGTTATTCATTAGTGATGTATAAAGAATTCTTTTCGAAAAAATGGTTGCGTGCACATCTAACATTATATGCCGTAACGCATACTTTTGTAGTTATTTTTTTATCAACCGCGATATTCTCAGCTTTATTAAACAAGCCTTTAGCGAATCTTCCTCCAGATTTACTACATTTTTCTTTTGGTGGCTGGTTTCTCTTTAATATTTTTGAGTTTGGTCGAAAAACGTTTGCACGACAGGAAGAAAAAGAAGGTATCAATTCTTATTCAAAAATTTTTGGAAGATTTGGCGCTGTGCTATTGGTTTTAACAATGGCTATCTTAAGTATAGTATTTATAAATAGCGTAACAACATCCGCCGTTGATAGTGGTTTTCTTTTCTTATGGTTGGGTGTGACCACCATTGCAGGTTTTTTATATGCGATCCTAGACCGACCACACCTAGCTAAAATCTATCGGTTTATAACTTCACTCTACATAATTTTTACATATGGGACTATTATAATCCTGCAATTTTACTAAATATAATAATTCCTTAAGCAGAGAAAGTCTGATATAATAAAGACACAAGTTCAATTTCATAAATTATATGTGGATTTTTTACACAACTTTAGTTTTGTTCACATTACTTACGGGTTATTTTTTTGTGTTTCCTCTCTATAAAAAGAGGCCTGTTTTGATAAAAAAAGGAGGATTTATTGTATATTCCCTTTCTTTAGTCATATCCTCACTTCCATTTTTGGGAATATGGACTTTTATTATCGCAATAGCGGTGCTACTACTTTTATATTTTTTAAATCCTTGGTTTGTATATGGGGTAACAGGCGTAATGCTTTTTGAAGCTTTGGAAAAAGCCGCTCTTGCAACTAGAGCACCTATTGAAAAATTAGATAATAAATATAAAATTGATGGTAGTATGGAGATAAGATCATTTAATCTTGCAGGGAAAACAAGCCTCGTCTCGTTTAAAAAAACGAGTAATTCAAAAAGAGCAAGGTTGACAGTGGTGGTATTTAAAAAGTTTATACAAAATTATTTTATTTGATGTTATGTGTTATTATATTAAAGGTCGATAAATAACACCTATTATTAATTCATTAATCATAAAAAATATGGCTAAAGCTACATCATCGATTACAATCAACAAACCAATAAAAGAAGTTTTTGAGTATATGGCTTCGCCCCATAATGGTCCGGCCTTTACCCCCAACTTGAATGAGAACACGAATATCTTTCCCGAGAAAGATGGCCTGGGTCAAAAATTCGATTGGCGATTCAATATGGCGGGGGTTGATCTTCGTGGAAAAGCTGAAGTTACAGAATATACTCCACCGACCAAGGTCATCATCTCATCAAAGGGAGATGCTGACTCAGCTTGGACTTACACACTAGAAGAGGCGGATGGCGGTACAAAAGTAATAGTTGAAATTGATTACGAACTTGCTGAAACGGCTCTGCAAAGAATCGCCAACAAAATGGTGATTAATAAACTTGCCCAAAAGACTACAGAGCAGATGTTGGAGAATTTGAAGGTAATACTCGAAGCTTAATCAAGAATTAATACATTATTTATAAGTCCGCCGCAAAATCCGTCCGTCCAAAAGTTTTGGGGGCGAAGCCCAAGCAGGCGGGTAAAAAGGGAGGGGGTTGGGGGGAATTCCGCTTTTCCTTTTCTCAATAAAAATGAGGCCTGTCCCGCCACCTTGCAATTCATTGCAAGACACCACAGAAAAATACTCTTTTCATTAGAAGAAAAAGAAATCCGGCGCGCGCAAAATGAAAAGAGTATTTTTCTGTGGTGTGGCGAGCTTGTCGAGCAGTGGCGGGGCTGGCTTCCTTAGTCTGGTTTCGTTCAGCAGTTTTTGATAAAATGGGTTCGAGCCAAACTGTAAAGACACACCAATATCAAACTTTCATTAATTATATCAACTTTCTTGTAGGCGCCGCCTATTTGTTTTATAATGAGATTATGCTGCAATAAAAACAGTTAAATTACGATAAAAATATGATTGACCAAAATGTCGTTGAATACATAAAAACTTCCTTATCACAAGGTAAAACCAAGGAAGAATTATACAAAGAACTCATGGCCCAGGGCTGGACGATTGAGGCTATCCAGGAAAATTTCAATGCCCTGAATACTGAAGAAGAAAAAGAAGACCTGTCAAAGAAAACCATCAAAATAATCGTAACCATCGGGGCGGTGCTTATTAGCGCGGGCATTTTCTCGTTTATCGCGGCCAACTGGCAAGGAATGACGCGGCCGGTCAAATTAAGCATTATTCTTGTTTCCATGCTTGTTTCTTACGGGGCCGGCTGGTACCTGAAAGAAAAATTGGAATTGCCTAAAACCGGCGAGGCTCTTATTTTGCTCGGTTCAATTATTTACGGCGCGGGCATATTTTTAGTGGCGCAAATGTTTAATATCAGGGCAAATTGGCCGGATGGGTTCATCTTGTGGATGATCGGCACGATCGCGATGGCGTTCGCGATTGAATCATATCCGCTGTTTTACCTCGCTATCCCGCTTGGCATCGTGGCTTTAACCGGCCATCCGTTCGGCATTTTTACCGGCTCCGGCGACAACTCTTTTCTGCTCACATCTTCTTTCCTGCTTCTCGCCTCAACTATTATTACTTTTATTACCGGCTGGATTGTCCGCAAAAAAATACCGCCGGAGTTTAAAGAATTTTACTAAATCATAACGGCTATGTATATTTTTGGCATTATTTCCTTCCTCTTTTGGCCGGTTGTCATTATCGGCTTGATTGTTTTTTTTGCCAAGCGAAAACACAAAAAATCGCGCCCGGCGCAAGATAAAGAATGGTATTTGCAATTGGCGCTTTGCAAAGAAGACGCAGTAAGCCAGCTGTTTCTTTTACTTGCTTTCTTTTTTCTCGGCATTACCCTGCTGGCTTTCAATAAAGATTTCGGCGATCCCTTGTCCTGGCGCACGATTCTCGCGATTGCGTCTCTGGCCGGACTTATCGGCGCGTATTACTTTAAAACAATCTATGTCCTGGCTTTCAGCCTGGTCGGCCTGACAAGCTGGTGGGGCGCGCAAGCTAATTTTTGGCTAGACGGAAAGAATATTAAAACATCCGCGATTTTCGCGGGCCTGGCTTTTTTGGCACTCATGTTCTACGCATTGGGCTATCTGCATGAAAAACAAACAAAATTCAAGCGCTTCGCCCTCGTATATTTGATTCTCGGAATTATTACCGTCACCGGATCGTTATTTTTCTTTTCCACCCAGCCCGGCCTCGGCGTAATGGGCGAAATGACGAAAGGCGGATCTTTTTTCGGCTCATGGCAGTTGACATTATCTTTATTTATTTTTCTCATCACCCTAATCGGCGCTAATCTTTATGCCGTTGCCCAAAAATTAATTTCTCCTTTTGAGCTGATGGCGGCTTTAATTCTGGCCGGCTTATTTAGCCTGACGGCTCTGCTTCCCGAACAAAAGATGTTTTTCCAAACGGGCAATTTTTATTCCGGCGGCGGGCTTTCCGAAACCGGCGTTTTTTGGGCCCTGATTTATAATCTGGCCATCTTTTTTGAACTGCTGGGATTGCTTTTTTCCGGCTATTTGCGCCGCGAGACTTGGCTTATTAATCTTGGCGCGTTATTTTTATTCCTGCTTATTATTGTCAAATACTTTGACTGGTTTTTTACTTTTTTTGATAAAAGCATTTTCTTTATCGGCGCCGGCATTCTTCTTTTCGTCGTCGGCTGGTTTATGGAAAAAGGCAGGAAATATATGATTTCAAATATAAAAGAGCAGGCGCAACAAATCTCTCAACCGCATGACAAATAAACAAATAAAATTCATCTCCGTAATAGTTTTGCAAGTGGCAATAATCTTTGCCATTATCATTTTTAAATTATCCATTTTGACCGGCGGCACTGAAATTTTACTTAAAATCCAGCCCCTAGATCCGCGAGATTTACTGCGCGGCGATTACGCCACTTTTCAATATGAAATTTCCAATCTTGATTCGTATTATGCCCAAGGACAGCCGATCAAAAATGGCGATACGGTTTATGTTACCTTAAAACAAGCCGGCAAAAACTGGGCGGTTAAAAATATTAAAACTTCTAAACCGGCCGGCGGCGAATTATTTATTGCCGGAAAAGTTGAAAGCGGCGGTTTTGAAAATCAAGCCGATCAATTAGCCCTTCAACAATTAAACAACTCTCGTTTTCATATTATCTACGGGATTGAACAATACTTTATTCCCGAAGGCGAGGGGCGCAATTTTAGTTTTTCAAACAAAGAAGCCGTCGCCCAGGTGGCAATTGACGATAATGGCAGCGCGGTGATTAAACGAATTTATGTTGACGGCCAGCCTTGGCCGTAGAATCCAGTACAAGGGATATATTGAATATTAACAACCGCCCACGCGGTTGTTTTTTTATTACTATTGCTAACTCCTGATCGCCGATCGCTGATCGCTTATTTAAGCTTTACTAAGCGGATCGCTTACTTTCCCTTGACTTTCTTTACCAGATATGCCAAAATTAAATACTGGAGTAAATAGAAAACAATGCATAAACGCGGCAGAAAAACAAGGAGGAGGACAAACAATGACAACATGCATCGGCCATGGCTTAATGCCAAGCAAAACCAGGCTTGGCCAGTTCACCAGAAATCGCCGGCTTGAACTCGGCTTATCGCAAAACCGATTGGCTGAATTAGCCGGCATCAGCCAGGCGGAAATCAGCCGGGCGGAAAGAGGAAATAAAAAAAATTCAAAGCCGAGAAAAAGCACCCTGAAAAATCTGGCCAAAGCGCTGGGATGCGAATTGGCGCGATTGGAAAATCTGGCGCCAAAAAAACCGGCCGGCCGGCCGAAGACTGAACTCGGGCGGCTGATTCAGTCCCGGCTGCAGACGCTTGGCTTAACGCCGGGCGATTTACAAAAAAAATTGGGGGTGGCCGATAATTGCATTCCCAATTGGATAGCCGGACGATCCTTGAGTATTTCTTATAAATTGCTCCGGCCGCTGGCCGGCGCTTTGAAATTGGAGCTGGCGGATTTAAGCGAATTCGCGCTTAAAAGAAATAAGCCGGCAGAAACCGCTTTCGGCCGAATGGTTCGCCGGCGGCGCCAGGAGCGAGGCTGGAGCGCTTCCGTTCTGGCTGGCAAAGTGGGTATTACCCGGGCCGGCGTAAGCTGTATTGAACGCAAAGGAATCTGCTCAAAAAAGCTAGCCAAAAAATTGGCAGAGAAGCTTGGGCTGGACCCCGCCGCTTTGCTGGCCTTGAAGCCGGCCAGAAAAAAACGAGTGCGCCGGGTAAAGTCAAGCGCCTAAGACTTGGCCTCAACGGTTATTAAGGCCCGCGGCTCAATAAAGACGCGGGCTCTTTTTTTTACTCCGCCTTTACCATTCTTCCCTGACGGGGTAAAATTCCTATATGAAAAAAACTTCAGCTAAAACTGAACTACTGATCATGGCCGGACTAATTATCCTGGCCGCGGCCGTCCGCCTGGCCGTGATTTTCAATTTCGGCACCTACACTTTTGACGATCTTTTCAGCGTCCATTTTGCCCGGATGAATTTGCCTGAAATGTTTTCTTATTTAAAGAACGAGGTCCATCCGCTATTTTATTATTTTTTGCTTCATTTCTGGCTGGCAATCTTCGGCGGCAAAGAGATTACCGCCCGCCTGCTTTCGCTAATTTTGAATCTCGCCTGCCTGCCTTTGCTTTATTATTTAACCAAACAGCTGATAAATAAACAAGTCGCGTTTTTAGCCGGCCTGATTTTTGCCTTGTCCTGCTTTCAAATTTTCAATTCGGCACAAGTCCGGATGTACGGCCTTTTGACTTTTTTGGGCTTGCTTTCGCTTAATCTTTTCTGGCTTTATTTTGTCCGGCAAAAAAAATATACTCTTCTCCTCTGCGCCATAGCTAATGTCTTAATGCTTTTGACGCATCTGGGCGGGATTTTTGGCGTTATTATTCAAATTCTTTGGTTCTTGATTTTAATTTGGAAAAAACAAATCAGCCGGCCAATGATAATAAAATTCGCCCTGGCGCAAATTGTAATTTTGACCGCCTGGCTTTTTTGGCTCATTCCCATCTTTCTGCCCAAACTGACCGACATCATCCAGCAGGGCTGGTATCTGCAAAGTCAGATGAACCGCAACCCGGCGCTTGGCGTTTATGATTATTTCTTTCCCCTGCTGCGAAACTACTGGCTGCGCCTGGTTTCCGGCACGATTATTTTTTGCGCCCCGTTTTTAATTTTGATTTGGCCGCGAAAAGACGCCGGTAAAAATATTCCCGGGAACATCAGCCCGAATTGGTTTTTATTGGCTTGGTTTTTGCCTGGCTTTTTAATTTCGGTTTTAACCGGTTTAAATTTGCCGCGAATTTTCTCCGTTTCTTATCTCGGGTTTTACGTCGCCGCGGCCTATCTTTTATATATTATTTTCAAATCATCAAAAAAAACATTTTGGCTGATTTTAATTTTCTGGCTAACTGCCGCCACCGTCAACCTTAATATTTTTATCAGTAATAATTTCAGCCGCTGGGATTTAATTTGCCGATACCTGACTCAAAATCAAAAAAACGGGGGCAAAATTATATTAAGCCACTTCCCTGACCGACTCCAATACCAATATTATTGCCAAACGCCGGTCATTGCCTTTTATCCGTTTGAAGATAATCAAAATTTCGACGAACGGATCGTAAAAAACAACTGGCGTATTACCACGCCCGAAAGCCTGGAAAAATTCGGGCAAGAGGCTGCCGCGGCCGAAAAAATATTTATTGTCTATGAAGGGTTGTCGGGCGGCGCGGCGTTTGACGCTTTGAGCCGCGACTGGCTTTTAAAAAACGGCTGGCAAAAAACCGGGGCTTTCCGCCCCTCGGCCATCTTCGGACCGGAAGTTATAGTTTATGAAAAAAAATAAAACAAGAAAATATGCGGCTTAAACCAATGAAGCAATAAAACAAGCTGATTTATTTTTGCTTTATTGCTTTATTGCTTTATTGAAAATATTGACAAATCAACTGCGAGAGTATAAGATGTAAAAACAAATATCGCCCTTTGAAATCAGCGGAATCGCCTGCTTTTAAATAAAAAAATGAGAAGGAACCACTAACAAACCACCACAGAATCAGTCAAGGAGAAAAACCGTGAAAACATCAAAAATCACTCCTCTCTCGGCTGATGCGGTCATCGCCGGAGTGGAAAAAAAAGGCGGGAGAAGGCTAAGCGGCAATATTAGGATTATGATCCGCCTCTTATCCGCTAAGGCGCTGTTTCCGGATGAGCTGGTGGAAAAATTAAGAAATAATCCGGATTATAATTGCCGCGGAGCTGACGACAAGTTCATTAAGCTTCGTTTGCAGACATTAAGGCATCATAAAATATTAAGCCGTCTGGGCGGCTGTTATTTTATCAAAGGCGCGATGGCCGACCCGGAGATTCAAGACAGCATGAGGGCGAAAAAACCGCGGCTTAACCAGCCAAACGGAAAAACCGAAAAAAGCCGCTCCTTAAGAAGCATTATCTATGAGCTTCTTTTAGAAGAACCGCTGCCCTTGAATTGGCTGGCCATCAGAACGGAAAATCATCCGGATTATGACGGCCGGTATAAAGGCAAAAAACTTCGCCAGGTAGTGAACTGGTTACTGAACGAAAAAGAAAACCGGGAGCGTTTTTTTGAAAGAGAGAGTGAAAGAAAAAAGTTTTCTGTCTGGCGCCTCAAAGCCAATTCAAGTCCTCCGCCCAAAGGTTTTCACCGATATTCCCCGCCGAGGCAAAATGAGCTTTATCGGATTATGCGGACAAAGTCGGTGATTAATGGCTGGTTATATCTTGATTTGTGCGAAGAGGTGAGCCGGCCGGATTCAGGCTATTGCATAAAACCCGGCTCTTCTAAAAAATTGGTGGTCGCCGCCTTAGGCCAGGTGTTAAAAAGAGGAAGTAAAGAAGGATATTTTGAATCCATTCCGGCCGAGGGAAAACTTAAACGTTGGCGCGCCAAATGGCAGGGTTTGCCGAGAGTTCCTTCCCGTCCCGGGGATTTTAAGGATTTGGCCATTAAGATTATGGATGATCTCATATTTCCTTTGAGTCTGGACAATCTGCTGCAGGCGGTCAGACAGCATGGCCATCTGTTCGGCTATATCGTGAATGAATTGCCCGGGCCATTTTTAAGAAACAGCATTGTTCGGGTTATTGCCGGGACAAAGCACGCGGAGAGGATACGGAGTTAGGGAGTCTGTCTTGGACGGACTCTCTTTTTTTAATTTAATAAAGCAGAAACACAAAATCCTGCGTCTCTGTATAAATTTCTTGCTTTATTGTTTTATTGCTTTATTGACGCTTGCTCTGGACTTCTCCGGCTCAAAAAGGTAATATAATAGTGCTATGACCGACGAAAACCAAGGAAAAACTAAGCGGATCGCCGACCCCGAGGAGAAGAAAGAAGAGGCGGCTTTTGATATTACTTTGCGCCCGAAAAAGCTGGCGGAATTCATCGGCCAGGAAAAAATCAAGGAAAATCTCCAAATTTTCATGCAGGCCGCCAAGGGCCGCAAAGAGCCGATTGAGCATGTTTTACTTTACGGTCCGCCGGGCCTGGGCAAAACCACGCTGGCCCACATCATCGCCAACGAGATGGGCGTCAATGTCCGCATTACTTCCGGTCCGGCGCTTGAGCGCAGCGGCGATCTGGCCGCGATTTTGACCAATCTGGAAGACGGCGATATTTTATTCATCGACGAAATCCACCGGTTAAACAAAGTCATTGAAGAAATTTTATACCCGGCCATGGAAGACTACGCCCTGGATATCGTCATCGGCAAAGGCCCGTCGGCTCGGACTTTAAGGCTGGATTTGCCGAAATTCACCATAGTCGGGGCCACGACCAAAATCAGCCTGCTATCCGCTCCCCTGCGCGACCGCTTCGGCAATATTTATCATTTGAATTTTTATGAAGATAATGAAATTGGTAAAATCATCAACCGCTCGGCTAAAATTTTGGAAATACAAATGAAAGATTCGTCCGCCGATCAGATTGCCGGCCGCGCCCGAAAAACTCCCCGCCTCGCCAACCGCCTGCTGAAGCGCGTGCGCGATTTCGCCCAGGTCAAAGCCGACGGCAAAATAGACGACGAGATTACTAAGCAAGCTTTAACCATGCTGGATATTGATGAATTCGGCCTGGATGAAATTGACCGCAAAATTTTAGAAACCATTATCACGAAATTTTCCGGCGGCCCGGTCGGTTTAAATACGATTGCCGCGGCCACCGGCGAAGAAATGGCCACGATTGAAGACGTTTATGAGCCGTTTTTAATCCAGATCGGCTTTTTAAAGCGCACGCCCAAGGGCCGGATGGCGACCGAGCACGCCTACAAGCACCTGGGTTTGGACGATGGCCCAAATAATAATAAACTGTTATAATAAAACAAGATAAGTTTTCAGTAAGATAGGCAAGATAAGAACAAAGTTTAACTCTTATCTTGCTTATCTCGCCTATCTTGCTTATCTCGCTCTCATGGGTATACCCTTATACACTTTCTACTTCATCTATCTCGCTTTCGTCGTGGTTTTTTTATTTTTCACTTATTTCAATGTCTACCACTTGATTAAATACGGCCTGCCGACAATCATCAACTTCTTGATTGTCGTGTTTTTTTTGAGTGTCTCTGGCGCCATTCTTTTTATCTCCTGGGAATATACCAGCCAGATTAACTGGCAGCAGATAATTTCTATTGCCCCTTTTGATTATCAAACGACTCTTCAGCGCCCTTTTTAACTGAAAATTTATGCTTAATTTCTTCATCCCTCATCGCCAGGAAGGCGAAAAAATCATCCTTCTTTTGCGGCGCCACCCGCTTACTATTTTCTTAAAAATTCTGCTTTGGGCAACCGCCGCCGTCCTGCCCCTGATTTTTTATTATCTTTTGGGCGGGGTTTTGGCCGGCTGGTTTTCCCATGAGCTTTTCACCCCGATTTTGGTTTTATTCACCAGTATTTTCTACCTTTATGTCTGGCTCTTCATGTTTTTTTCTTTTGTTGATTATTATCTTGACGTTTGGATTGTTACCAATGAACGAATCATCAATATTGAAATGAAAGGGCTTTTTTCCCGAACCTCTTCGGAGCAAAAACTCTATCGCGTTCAGGATGTTACTTCCGAAATCAAGGGATTCTTTGCCACAGTTTTTAATTTCGGCACGGTCTACATCCAGACCGCCGGCGAGCAGCAAAGATTCATTTTCAAGCAAGTCCCCCATCCCGACCAGGTCGCCAAAAAAATCAATACTTTAGTGGAGGAAAACAAAAAATTTCACAAAATCTTGGAAAAAGAATAATCGCTCTTTAACCTCAACCAACGCGCTCAATTTAAAAGGAGGTGATTTCCGTGTTTGAAAAAGAAGTCTACGAATGGAACAGCAGGCGCAAGCTTTGGCATTTCGGCGGCTGTGTTTTGATGATTGCCATCTACTTCCTTTGGCAAGACTTGACCTTGTTTGGCGGCCGTTTAAACGGCCTGACCGTCTTGTTGGCTTTTGCCTGGGGAGAAACGGCGCTATGCCTGGCCGTTGACATCATCTGTTTTTACTCCGCCTACTATCGGCAGAGAAAAACCAGCTTATTCGGGTTCCGGCACATCATGCGCGCCCATGAAGCGAAAGGCTTTAACGCCAGCACCTACTACCTTTTCGGCTCGGCGGTTTTGCTGACGTTTTGCTTTTTCGGCTTCTGCCGCGAAGAAATTCTGGTCATGGCGATTCTCGTTTTGGGCATCGCCGATCCCGCCGCCGCCTTAGTGCGCTGGCAGTTTGACAAGCGCGCCCGGCGCAATGAAAGAGCCTGGGGGCTTTTGGCTTTTATTGCCGCCGGCTCCCTGGTCATCTGCCTGGTGGCCTGGTATTACCAAAGTCCTCTGACTTGGCCGCAAATCTTTTGCATCGCCGCCGGCACGGCAATGGTAGAAACCTACACCAAAAACTGGGTGGCTTTCGTCCGGCCAGTGACGCGGCGGGTCCAAAACGCCATCCGGCACCGAATGACCGAGTGGACCTTTATCTTCTGGCCCGACGACAACCTGACGACCCAGCTGGCCGTCGCCGTCCTGGCTGTCATTTTCATCCGCTAATCCCGAGCCGAAGGCGAGGGGACCGCTGAATCTTAATGGTTCGGCGGCTTTTTTTTACGATGCGAAAATTAATAATGCGAAAGATGCGAAATCTAGGTTTTCGCATCATTCGCATGCATCCTTAGTTTCATATCGTTTTCGCATCGTTACTATTGACAAATCCAAACCAATCCCCTAAGATACCAAGACAAATGTTCTTTAACCCCCAACCCAAGGAGACCGGCAATGAAAATCGCCCAGGGCACGCATCGCTTCGTGGTGGCATTTCCTCGCCTGGGAATTGCCATTAAGATCGCCAAGATTAAACCGATAGAAGCGCTAAAAAGATTTTGGAATGTTTTTATAAGACATAAAGGAAATGCCAAGGAAAAATTAACCAGATTGAAGTTTGAATTATTTAAGATGGTGCCACGCGCCATGCCGACAATTGGATACCACCTCTTTTATGGCATCTATAACAATTGGCGGGAATTCATCTTCTACCAAAAGACAAAAAATCTCTTTCTTCAGCCGACCTGGTTTTCCTTTATTGGCCTATTTAACATCCAACCCTATGGCCGGCCCACCGACAGAAGTTTAGGCGATCTCAGGCACGGGCTTTATGACCTGACTGACGGTCAAGTCAGTCTTGATGGCCATCATTTTGACGAGCCAAGCAACTTCACGGTTGAAAACAACCGGCTGAAGATTTTAGATTACGGCCATCAGACCACTCAAAAAATCATCACGGCTTACGGCCAAAAGATTTGGGAGGAGTTTGACCCAAGCCAATGCCCGAAATACAAATAAGAGGCGGACAAATGATCGCGCCTCTTTTTTTATCCGATCCGAACTACGAATAATCCGAATCTACTAATACTTTAGTTTTACAGTTCGTAGATTCGGATGTATTCGTAGATTAGGATCGGCTTATATAAAAAAATAAACGGCCTAAGCCGTCTATTTTTGTTCCGACGATCAACCTTGACTTGTCTTTTATTGATGTCGGAATCAAAAAACCGGCAAAGCCGGATTTTTTGATTTTTGTTTTACCGCGCCGAACCCCGAATGAAATGAGGGGGAAGGCGAGTTTTGATTGTCTCCTAAAAGAACAATATATGTTAATGCCCATGGTTTTAAACGGCCAAATCCTTGGCCATTATATACGGGCAAATAATTTATCAAACTAGTTCACTAATTTACTATTTCACTAGTTCACTACCTTACTATCGCCTGACGTACCCCGCCTGATCAAAATACTGGCTGATGAATTGTCCCGGCTGATAAGCGGTTTTTTCTTCTTTAACCGGCGCGGCGACCGAGCCGGCGCCGGACAAATAGCTTAAAATCCAGGCCGCGGCCAAAACAATAAAAAAAGCGCTGATTAAACTCACGGCCAAATGATAATTGGCATGTTTTTTCAGCGCCTTGGTCTTTAAGCCCACGCCAAACAGGGAAAAAACCTCTTGGACGGGTTGAATGGTGTTCATATTTTTATTTTTGTTTATTTTTAAATTAAAAAAGAGAGTATTTCCGACTCCTTATAATCATTATAGCATACCTAAATTTTTTTGTCAAGCGAATTGGCCCATAAAATACCCGCGTTAAACGCACCACTTGGATAATATTCTTTCATATTTTTATGTTTTTATGATAATATGAATCATATGACAACGGCCAAACAAATCGCTCAAAATACGATAATTCAGGTCATGGGCAAAGCCCTGACTATTGCCGTGGCCTTAATCGGCTTTGGCTTGATGACCCGCTATCTGGGGCAGACCGGTTATGGTTATTTTTCCACGGTTTACGGCTTTCTGACGATCTTCGGTATTCTCGTTGACCTGGGCCTGCAAATGACCGCGACCCAGCTGATCTCCGACCCGCGGGAAAACGAAAGCCAGATCCTGGGCAACGCCCTGACCATCAGGCTTTTGGCCTCGCTGGTCTTTTTGGCCGCCGCGCCGCTTTTGGTTTTGTTTTTTCCTTATCCGGCCTTAATTAAAATCGGCGTCGCCCTGGCGGCCGTGGGTTTTGTTTTTTCTTCTTTAACTTCAACTCTGACCAGCCATTTTCAAAAGCATCTGGTCATGGGAAAAACCGTGATTGCCGACGTTTTAGCCAAAGTGATTTATCTGGGCGCGATTGCCCTGGCGATTTATTTTAACCTCGGGCTTTTGGGCCTGATTGCCGCCGTCATCCTGGACAGCTTTTTGATTTTTTTAATCTTAATGTATTTCGCCTCAAAAAAAGTCCTGCTTAAGCCGAGTTTTGATTTTGCCGTCTGGAAAAAAATATTTTTGAAAACCTGGCCAATCGCTCTGACCATCGCTTTAAACCTGATTTATTTCAAGGGCGATATTTTAATTATGTCAATTTTCCGCTCCCAGGCCGAAGTCGGGCTTTACGGCGCGCCTTATAAAATTTTGGAGGTTTTAATCAATATCGCTTATTTATTTTTGGGTTTGATTCTGCCGCTGCTGTCGGCGGCGGCCGCTTTGAAGGATTTTGCCAAATTAAAAATCATTATCCAGTCGGCCTTTGATTTTTTGGCCATCATGACCGTGCCTTTGATCGTCGGGGGGTATTTTTTGGGCCGGCCGCTTTTGGTTTTAATGGCCGGGCCGGAATTTGCCGTCTCGGGCGAGATTATAAAAATCCTGCTTTTGGCCACGGGCGCCATTTATCTGGCCGGGCTTTTCGGCTACGCGGTTGTGGCCATGGACCAGCAGAAAAAAATGATTAAATTCTACGCTCTAAACGCGGTTGTTTCCATTGCCGGCTATTTGATTTTCATCCCCCGCTATTCCTACTGGGGCGCGGCCTGGATGACGGTTTTTACCGAGGTTTTTATCTTGGCCACCGCCGCCTGGGTCATGTACCAGACGATTAAATTCTTCCCGGGCTTAAAAATCTTTTTTAAATCACTGGCCGCCAGCGCCGTCATGGCCGTCTTTCTTTATTTCTTGCCGGGCTTGCCTTTCGCTTTAGCGGTTTGCCTCGGCGCGCTAGTTTATTTTATCGCTTTGTATCTGTTTAAAGGTTTTGACCGGCAAATAGTTTTAGAGATGATTAAAAGAACATAGTTAAGCACCAAATTCCAAATCTCAAATTCCAAACAAACAATATTCAAAATTTAAAACGTAAAACTAATGGTTTGTGATTTGTGATTTGAGATTTGTTTGGAATTTGAGATTTGGAATTTGTAATTTTGCCTATTAATTATCTCCTGAAGAAAAAACCATTGGAATTAAATAATTATTTGCTTTATGACCATAAATCATCCCCTCTACGGCCGCTTCAATATCACCGAGCCGGTTTTAATCGATCTGATCAATTCTCCGGCCTTACGGCGCTTAAAAAGAATCAGCCAGCACGGTTGCTGGCAATTTTATCGCTTTGGCCCGGAAAAGTTCAATCGCTTTGAGCATTCTTTGGGCGTTTTGCTTTTACTGCGGAAGTTCGGCGCGCCAATCGAAGAACAGATTGCCGGCTTGCTCCATGATGTTTCTCACACCGCTTTTTCTCATGTCGGCGACCGGCTTTTTGGCCGCGAGCTGACCTAGGATTATCAGGACAGCAAGCTGGCCAAGGCTTTTGACCTTCAGGGCATAAATAAAATTTTAAAAAAACACGGATTTAAGCCGGAAATTATTCTTGATTTTTCAAAATTCAATTTGCTGGAAACCGAATTGCCGGATTTGTGCGCCGACCGGCTGGATTATACTTTTCAGGATCCGGCGGAAAAAAAAATTAACGGCGCCGCCGCGAAAAAACTTTTAAAAAAACTGCGGGTTTATAAAAACCGGTTTGTCTTTGCCGACCGGGCTTCAGCCGAAGGATTCGGCCGGCTTTACTTGAAATTAAACCAATTGGTCTGGTGCAATCCAAAGCAGGTAACGCTTTTTGTCCTTTTGGCCCAAGCCCTGAAAATCGGGCTGGAAAAAAATATTATTTCCAAAAAAGACCTTTTTACTGACGACCAAACGGTCAGAAACAAGCTGCAAGCGGCCAAAAATCCGGAAATTGCGGAAAAATTCCGGCTGATGAAAAATTTAAGGATCAAGATTGTCCCCAAAAACCAGGTTTTGGGCTGTTCAAAAACAAAAATCAGAATCGTTGACCCCGGCTTTTTAAAAAACGGCAAATTAATCCGCCTTTCTGCCATTGACCAAGATTATAAAAACAAAATCGCCGCCTTCAAAAAATGGGCAAAAAATGGTTTCTGTGTTAAAATATTGAACAAATAGTCCCCTAATATTAAACCAACAAACTAAATCCCAAGATTGCCAAGGAAAAACTTAGCAACTTAGCAACTTAGCAACTTACTAACTTAGCAACTTACACAATGTTTTTCTTTGACTTCTCCTGGCCAATTCAACATTTTCTCAATCAGTTCTGGTGGCAGATCAATTTTTTATTATTAGTAATTTTAGTCATCCTCGGCTTCTTGAGCTGGAAAAAACCGGCTTATGCCGCCGGCCTGACGATTATTTTACTGCCAACCTACCTTTTCCGCGCCAAAATCTGGTTTGTGCCGTTTACTTTTTTGGAACTCTGCGTCTGGGTGACATTCATCGGTTGGCTGATAAAAGCGATCTCCTTCACTAACGTTCGGGGCAGGGAGCGATCCCCTTCCCCCTCACTTCAGACTACCCCCCTCGCATCCGCTCGGGGTTCGTCGGACAAGTCGTTCGGGGTCGGGGCAGGGAGCGATGAAGCGATGTTCTCCGCCATTTTAACCGCCTGCCGCCAATATCAATGGCCGATTATTTTAATTATTACTGGGGCCACCATCTCTACTTTTCTCGGACCGAACTTGGCCGCCGCGGCCGGCATCTGGAAAGCTTACTTCATTGAACCAGTCATGTTTTTCCTAATTTTAACCAGCATCCTGAAAACCGAAAAAAATAAAAAAATAATTCTTTGGTCGCTGGGAATTTCCACGCTCTCAATTTCGCTTCTGGCCATTTTCCAAAAATTCACGGGCTTTGGCATTGCCGAGCCCGGCTGGGTCAATCCCGCCGCCCGCCGCGTGACTGCCATATTCACTTCGCCCAACGCCGTCGGTCTTTATCTGGCGCCGGTAGCTTTGGTTTATCTCGGCTGGCTGATGGAAGCGATAAAGCGATGGAGCGATAAAGCGATAAAGCCATCGGGTCATGAAATAATTATAAACTTTTCAAAAATTTTAATAATTGTTTTGGCGTTAATAGCTATCCTTTTCACCAAATCCGCCGGCGCTTATCTGGGTCTGGGCGCCGGGCTGGTTTTTTTCGCAATCTTTGGCGGGAATAAAAAAATCACCGCCGGACTTGTCCTGGCGGCGCTTATCATTGCCTTAATCCTGCCCTTCAGCCGCGAAAAAATTTTTTCACTGATGTCTTCTAAAGACGCCTCCGGTCAAAATCGCCTGGCTCTGATCCGGATCAGCAAAGATTATTTGCTGGCTTCCCCAAAAAACTTTATTTTCGGCGCGGGCCTCGGCGGTTTTGCCCGAATTCAAAACCAAAGCCGCGATCCCCTGAAGCTGGAGCCGCTTTTATATCCCCACAATATTATTTTGAATTTCTGGCTGGAAACCGGCTTGCTCGGCCTTTTCGGTTTTCTCTGGCTGATTATTTTATTTTTCAAAAATGGATTTAAAAAAATATTGGTAGGGGCGTATGGCAATACGCCCCTACGACTGGCCGTCATGGCCGCCCTGGTTTATCTTATCGTCCATGGCTTAATTGACGTGCCGTATTTTAAAAACGATCTAGCGGTTTTATTCTGGGTAATTATTGGTTTACTATAATCTGCCAACCTACCAGCCTACTAATCTAAAATAAAAACCCTGAAATCCTTTTGGACTCGGGGTTATATGAGCAATTCATAAATTGCCATTTTTTGTCTGCGGGATTACCGTCCCTCGGGTTCTTTCCAGAGAAAACAAATGACAATGACGAGGTAGATAATTATACCAAAAACTACCAAAAAAATAACAGGAAAATCCATGTTTATTCTCCCGCTCTGTCAAAGAGCATTTTTGTCCGGCAATGTGTTTACGGCCCGAACGGATCGGACCTGGAGGACGAGCCTCCTTTTGCCAAGCGGCCTATCTTATTTTTATCGCGTTTTACTGGATTTGTCAATGTTATATCAGCAGAACCGATTTACCTCTCATCCCCTCTCCCCCGCCTCTGGCGGG
>Ga0155876_142_pt3 | contig 14902 bp, 18 predicted proteins | sample RifCSPlowO2_01_FD_107530 | JGI IMG/M metagenome (GOLD analysis project Ga0155876, IMG submission 107530) | Candidatus Buchananbacteria bacterium RIFCSPLOWO2_01_FULL_45_31
ACTCGCGAATAACGCGAGCGTTTTTATTTTTTTAAAATAATAATTATATCTTGGCTCCCCTTTATTATACCATAAAAGCAAAAAGGCAACAACGTGGGGTTAATCAGGGCACGAAAACACAAAAACAATCATTCTAATTTTTGTTTTCGTGTTTTTGTGCTTTTGTGTTTTCGTGCTTTCGTACGCCCAAGGGCTTTACTAAAACGCAAAAGTATGCTATACTGATATTAGGAGAAAACATATGGTTTATTGCAAAATTCAGCCAAAAATAAAAACAAAAATTAGCCAAAAAATCATGTTTAAGCTAAGAACTAGTCTCTTAGCTCTTTTTGTTTTATTGATTCCTTTAAGCTCCCAGGCCCGGACTTTTGATCCGAATAACATTATTACCGATGAAGAATTACTGGCCAAAGATTCCCTCTCCCAAGCCGCCATCCAGGCATTTTTAACCAGAGAAAACAGCGTTTTGGCGGCTTATAGCCAAACGGTTGAAGGCAAAGCCATGACCGCCGCGGAAATGATCTGGCAAGTTTCCCAAAAACACGGCGTTAATCCGAAATTCCTTTTAACCACTTTGGAAAAAGAACAAAGCTTGATCCATAAAAGCACGGCCACGGCCAAAGCCTTAGATTGGGCCACGGGCTACGGCTGCTACGGCGGCGGCTGCAAGGAAAAATACCAGGGCTTTTACAATCAAATAGAAGCGGCAGTTGAAACCCAGCAAATTTATTGGGAAAAAGCCGGCCAACTTAATTTTAAAGTCGGCCAAACCACTGATAGTTTTGATAATTTCCCGGTGACTCCGGCCAATAGAGCCACGGCCAATTTATATATTTACACGCCGTATGTCGGCTATTCGCCGGAGCTCGGCGTTCTGGCGCCTTACGGCGGCAACCGGCTTTTCTGGCAGATTTGGCACCGCTATTTTTCCCACCAAAAATTTCTTGACGGCCAAGTTATTACCGACGGCGCGAATTATTGGCTGATTCAAAACAACCAAAAAAGGAAATTCGCTTCGCGGGAATTATTTTTGGCCGATTACGCCCAGGCGGACGCGATTTTTGCTTCGGCCGCCGATCTGGCCGCTTTTCCCGACGGCATCGGCGTCTATTTTAAAAACAATTCCTTGGTTAGATCTTCCGCTTCCGGCCAGATATTTTTACTGGAAGATGCTAAAAAACGGCCGCTGGTTGAAGACAGCGCTTTGGCTTTGCTTTCCGACTTCCGGCTGGCGGTCGCGGCCGGCGAAATTTCATCCGTTTCCGAAAATCAACTTTCGCCTTATTCTTTGGGCAGCAATATTTCCAACGCTTCGGTTTATCCCCAGGGAAAATTATTAAAAGACGAAACCGGAAAAATCTGGCAGGTCAAAGACAATCTCAAACGCGAAGTTGATCCCGCGATTTGGCAAAATCGCTTTAATAATAAAATCGCCGCGCCCGTTTCGGCCGCGGATTTGGAAAAATATCCGACTGGTTCGCCGGTTTTATTGAAAGACGGCGTTTTTGCCGCCGTTAATGACAAGTATTACGTCATCAGCAACGGCGAACGAGTCCGGATTGAAGACTTGGGAATTTTTGACCGGCTTTTCGGCGCCGACAAAAAAATAAACGCCTTAAAAATTACCGCCGCCCTGCTGGAAGCCCACCCGCCCGGCAACAATATTGATTACGCCGACAACACGATTAAAGACGCGATGGTAAACACGCCGGCGGCCGAACCGGCGACGAATTATGGCGCGAGCTTTAACTCCCTGTCTCCGGAAGGAGTCATGATGACCGGCGAAACCAAGGAATTAACCGTTAAATTTAAAAATACCGGCACGATATCATGGCCGGCCGGGGACATTTGGTTAAAAATTACCGATAAAGACAAAATAACCAGCTCTTTTGCCGCCGCCGAGAAAATTAATTTCACGGAAAGCAACGTGGCTTCGGGCGAACTGGCCACTTTCGTTTTCAAGCTGACCGCGCCGACTAATCAAACCGGCTTGCTGTCGCAGGAATTCACCTTATACCGAAATAACGAAAAAATCTCTTCCGCCGGAAAATTTATTATTGTCAAGCCCGGCGTCAGCGGCCAAATCTTGGAACACAACATCCCGGTCGCAGTTAAAAATACCTGGAAACCAGTAGCGATTGCCCTTAAAATAAAAAATACCAGCGCGGACACAAGCTGGCTTTCCCGAAGGTCCGCCCTGGAAATTTATAACGCCGACGGCAAGGCCAGCCCCTTTTACGATAAAAACGACTGGGTCAGAATTGAAGTGGCCGGCGTGCCTTTGAATAAATCAACGATTAAACCCGGCGAAACCGGCGAATTCAAATTTACTTTAGATCCCCGCGGCCTGAAAAAAGGGCTTTACACCGTAAAAATCCAGCTTAAGCTTTTGGATAAGGGCAAAACGGTTTATTTAGACGGCAAAGAAAGCTGGAATTTAGAAATCCGGGTGGATTAAAATTTAGAAACATCATTCAATAAAAAATCCGGGAGAAATTCCCGGATTTTTTTATTATTTTTCCCTTCTCTATTTTTTAATACCACACCTCACCCCTGTCCCCTCTCCTTATTCAAGGAGAGGGGAACTATTTTTATTTACGTTGTTTAAAAAACTAATCTTTTGTTATTTATTATTTTTTATCTACGGCCTTTATTTCTCTTTTCTTTAGTGAAGTCCCCCTCCTCTCTTTGAATAAGGAGAGGAGGGGGCAAGGGGGAGGTGAGGTGTGGTATGAAAAATAAAATGAGTTAACTAAGTTTATTTATCAGCTTTAAACCTCGCCCCATGCCCCGGGATAACCCAGTTCGCGGCCGCTAAAACCATCCTCCGGCTCTCGGCCAATTTTTCCTTGTCTGTGGCATAGGGATCGTCCTCGGGAAAGTTCTCCCGCCAAAACACGTCCCCGCAAATGGCAACTAAACCATCGGCGGTTTTTACCAGAAACGTCGTGCCGTCATCGCTGTGGCCCGGCGTGTAAATCATTTCAATATCAGCCGTCACTGGGCCGGAATAATCTTTTGAACCGTCCCCTTCCCACCAGCCGTAAAAATCCAAAGTCTTAGCCCGGCTAAACATTCCGATATTTCGGTAATGATCCAGGTGCGAATGGGTGATATAAACAATGTCTATATCAGCCGGCGTCAAACCTTCGGCCTGCAATTTGTCCAATAAAACCTGCTGATCAGGCAAAGTGCCGGGATCAACGATAATATTCAGCCCCTGATCCTGAACTAAAATAACATTGGAACAGGCCCGGCCTTCGTCCTCGGTTGAAAAATAGCCGGGGAAAATTATTTTTACTTTGGCCATAAATCATTTAATAATTTTCTATATTATCTGCGTAAATTTGCATAAATATCCGCGTCTACCCCGTTAGAAATAAATTTCTAACGGGGTTAATCTGCGTTTAAATCCGCCTTTCGGCTATGCTCAAGGCGCCTTGAGCTTGTCGCCTTTCAGCAAATTCAAGGCGACCCTGAGACTTGTCAAAAGGTCGAAATGGCGCGTCTACCCCGTTAGAAATTTATTTCTAAACGGGGTTAATCCGCTTCTATAACGCTAAATTAAGCTAAACACAAAATCAATCCAGGCTGTTTAAAATAATTAATCAACCATCTTAAATTATTAAATTTTTATCAAAATCAAGCTGATGCTCCGGAATGCCCAGCTCCAGACCGTATTCCTTGGCCAGCTGGTAATCTTCCAAATCCCGGCGGTTGACCGCGAATATCCGGCCGCGAAAAATTATATAATGGGTAATGTCGTTTTTAAAATCCGCGTACCAGGGATGTTCGGAATCCAGCGCCTCGCTTATTCCCTCGGCGTAAAAATACGCCCAGGCTTCCGGGATGATGACTGAAAGCTTGGTCCATTGTTCAAGCCAGGGCGTGCAGTGCTTTTCCGTGGTCTTTTCCACTGTTGTTTCAACCACCTCTAAATTATTCAAGATGCCGGCGTCCGTCAAGCTTTCTTTTATAATGGTGCCTTGAAAATCCATACTAAGAGTGAATTTTTCTACGTCTACCCCGTTAGAAATTTATTTCTAACGTGGTAAATTTACTCCGTCGTCTTGCCGTCAAACTCCGGGCCATCAGCCTCGGCTTCTTCTTTGGCGGCGCGCAAAACGCCGTCCTGGTGATGAGGCGGAGTGTAAATCGTGTAGAGCTTGAGCGCGCCGGTTTGTGAAGTGTTGATGACGTTGTGCCGGGCGCCGGCCGGAACGATAACCGTGTCGCCGTCACCGATAATATACTCGGTTTCGTTGACAATGACCTTACCCTCGCCTTTTTCAAAACGGAAAAACTGGTCATTGCCTTCGTGCACTTCCAAGCCGATTTCTTCGCCCGGCTTTAACGCCATCAAAACCAGCTGACAATGCTCGGCCGTGTAGAGCACGTGGCGAAAATTCTCATTTTTGATGGTCAGAGCCTCGATGTTGTCTTTGTAGCCTTTTTTCATAGGGTTACAGTTAATAAATTAAAAATAAATAAAGTAAATTAATAGCTAATTTAATTTACTTACATTATAGCAAAAGACCGCCTTTTTGGCGATTGACTATTTAATAAGAATAATATAAGATAATTATTGTCGAGAAAACGGCAAAACCGGCAAAAAACTCAAAGGAGATATCGGATGAAAATCTTGCTCATTGTCTTAATCGTCTTATTGGTTCATTTTATCGGCTGCTGGGTGATTTCCATGATAGAAACTTGGCTAATCTGCACGCGGGAAATTTATTTGCCTTCCATGCGAATCGTAATCTTGCGAACATTTCTCTGGGAACTGGGCGCGCTTATCGCCATTGTCGAAAAAATCGGCGCCAGGTTCCTCGGCTGGAAATTTGAGGATTGGGAAAAAAGAGAGCACTCCTTGTTCCAATTTGACCCGTGAACCCCAGCGCCGGAAAAATTAGTCAATTAAAATAGAGGGCCCGATTCAGGCAACCCTCTTTTTTCTTGGAAAAAAGCTTGGGGCAATAAAATAAGAGAATAAAAAAACAAAAAATAAATTACCAGGTAGAGACGCAAAATCTTGCGTCTCTACCTTAAATTTTTGTTTTTTTATTCTCTTATTTTGTTCTCCTGGCCCTAACCATCTCCACAAATATCGGCGCCATCGACAAAACAATAATCACTATAATAACAATGGAAAAATTTTCTTTGACGCTTGGCAGATTGCCGAAAAAATATCCCAAAAGCGTGAAGCCGAAGACCCAAACCAAGCCGCCGGCGGCGTTATAACCGGCGAATTTTTTGTATTCCATTTTGCCGAGGCCGGCGACAAACGGCGCGAAAGTCCGCACGATCGGCACAAAGCGCGCCAAAAAAATGGTTTTCCCGCCGTATTTGTCGTAAAATTTCTGAGTCTTGTCAATATGCTTTTGATTGATGGGAATTCTTTTATTCTTAATGATTTTTTGGCCGAAATAACGTCCCAGCCAATAATTCATCGCATCGCCCAGAAAAGCGGCCGCCCAAAGAGAAAAAAGCAAAGCAAAAATATTAAAAGAACCGAGGGCCGAAAACGCCCCGGCCGCGAAAAGCAAAGAATCGCCGGGCAAAAATGGGGTGAAAACCAAGCCGGTTTCGGCAAAAATAATAACGGCTAAAATGGCGTAAGACAGCGCTCCCCAGTAAGCGATGATTCCGCCCAGATGAACGTCAATATTGAGAATAAAATCAATAATGATTATAAAAATTTCCATTAATTTAAAATCTAAATTTTTCTTTAGCGGTTTTTAGCGAAGCGTGCTGCCGATAAGAATGCCGTTGGCCCAATAAAATCCGGTTTCGCCGGACGGCAAGATGTCGTAGGTATAGCCTTCTGGATAAGATACAAATGTTATGCCTGTTATTTTGCGTCCATCAAGAATGTCACCCGTAAAAAGCTCGCCGATGGTGCGGCCGTCGCCGACGGGATGTCCCGGCGAAACAAACAACTCTCTTGCGTCTTCCAAGATAATATGCGCCACTTTGTGCGTGGCGGGCACGGGGGTTTTGGCGGCTTTAAGCACAATTGCCGCCACCCGGCGGCCCGCGGCATTTGCCGTCCACACCATATCGCCTTTTTGCAAACTTTGCACCGCCGCTTTGCCGGCAGGCATATCAATTAAAGTGTCTTTAGCCAAACATATGGGGCAGGGGCGATTAAAATCCGTTTGTTTGGAAAATATCGCGGCGTTTTCTTCAATCCGGACTAATTTCAACGTTACGGTGCAGCCGTTGCTTACAATTTCTCCGAGGCCTAAAGTCACCGGGTATCCTTGGCCAGTCGCGACGGGATATTCCCAAAAGTTCAGGCCGGTAACGCTGTTAGAATAGATTTTTTCTAACAAGAATGAGCTTTCTCTCTGTCCTTCCCGCAGAGATATTTGTTCTTCTTTTGAGGCCGAGACGGAGTTTGCCAAGCAATTTTTTAATTCTTCGGTCATTACCCAACCGCATTGATTATTTTTATTCCGTTCACATCGGGCAGAATTATAACACGCGTATTCTGGCTTGAATTCACAAGTCGTTATGATTTCTTCGGCCGCGCAAATTTGGCCGCTGCATCCGCCAATGACGCACTTTTTTGATTCTTCCTTGATTTCTTTTATTGAAGTTAATTCAATGACGCCTGTCACGTCATATTTATTGCCGTCCGGAGCTGATATTTCTTCTTGACTGAATACGCCGGCGGCTTCAACGGGCAATCCGCCCACGGAAAATTTATATTCCTGGTCATATTCGGAAAGATTTTTTAATCCGTAATATTGACCATCTAATCCTTTTAGTCCGATGGCGCATTCCAGAGTTTGAGCGCCCGAGCCTTTTTTGGGCAAGCAAGCAATTTCGCCATTAATTGTAATCGGTCCGGATGCCGGTATTTTTGGGGTTGGCGCTGGCGCGGCTGGCGTTTGCCGATTTAAAGCAAAATAAACTCCCGCGCCAATAAGAGCGGCGATAATTATGACGAGCATAATATTGATGAATCTTTTTTGATTCATATAAAAAATGTTTGCGCCTAAACGATGTTCAATATCCCGCGCAAAACGGAGGGGACAGGATTCGAACCTGCGAGGACTTGCGCCCAAACGGTGTTCGAGACCGTCGCCTTCAACCACTCGGCCACCCCTCCGTTTTAGGCGGGATTACCTCAATTACCAGCTTTAAATTACCATATTTCGCCGCTTTTTACAAATCCCGTCTTTTTTGTTATAATTAAAACAGCAAATTAACCTATCAAAACATTAACTTACTCATCCTACTCTTCTACTTGCCTGATCGCTGATCGCTAACTTAAGTTGTGTCAAGAGGATCGCTGATCGCTTACCTTATAACCCTAATCGCTTAATCTACTTATTTAACCCCCTCCAAATGTCCAAAATAAGAAAACTAGTAATCCCCGTCGCGGGCCTCGGCACCCGCTTCCTGCCGGCCACCAAGGCTTTGCCCAAAGAAATGCTGCCGGTTTTGGATAAGCCGATTATCCAATATATCGTGGAAGAAGCGGTCAATGCCGGCATTACCGATATTATTTTAGTAACCGGCGCGACCAAGCGCGCGATTGAAGACCATTTTGACCGCAATGAAGCTTTGGAAAACTACTGCCTGCAGGCGAAAAAAACCCATGCTTATGAAAAAATTAAAGAAGTTTCCGAACTGGCCAACTTCATTTACATCCGCCAAAAAGGCCCCTACGGCAACGGCACCCCCGTTTTAAACGCCCGCGCGATTATCGGCAACGAGCCGTTTGCCGTGGTTTGGGGCGATGATATCTGGAAATGCCCGAAAAAGCCGCAAGTTCGGCAATTGATTGAAACTTTTGAAAAATACGGCGATCCGGTTATCACCGCGGTTAAAACCGACGACGAAGGCACGAAAAAATACGGCATCATTGAAGGCGTGGAAGTGGAACCTGCCGTTTACCAGGTTAAAACCCTGGTGGAAAAACCCGGGCCGCAAAAAACCAAAAGCCGCCTCGGCTCAATGGGCGGTTATGTTTTTACGCCGGATATTTTTGACGCTCTAAAAGCCACGAAGCTGGGCAAAAACAATGAGCTTTGGTTAGTTGACGCCATTGCCAATTTGCTGAAAAAAAGGCCGATTTATGCTAAACTTCTTGAAGGGGAAGTTTATGATTTGGGTTCCAAGTTCGGCTGGCTGAAAGCCAACGTGGAGTTTGGGCTGAAAGATAAAGATGTTAAAGACGAGTTTAAGAGTTTTTTGAAAAAACTTAAATAAACCGAGTTAATTATTTTTTTAAATAACGCATATAAAAATAGTTCCTCCCCTCTTTGAGGGGAGGACAGCCCGCTTCGACGAGTGAAGCGAGGCGAGGGAGGGGTGGACGTTTCCCTTTTTGCTTTAATAATATTTGCTACTCGTCAACCACCCCTGTCCCCTCCTTAAAAAGGAGGGGAACTAATGACGAGGTTTGGAAGCGAAATTGGCCGATTATAAGATTAGGTGTTAAAAAATTTAAAAATAAATATATGTTTAAACTTCGTAAAACAAAACTTATCACCCTGCTTCTCCTCGCCGCGGCCATGGTCTTGGCCGGTTTAAGCTGCAAATTCACCACTCCGGCCCTGAAAGAGGCTTTAAAACCGGTGGAATTGACCTGGTGGGGAACTTATGATGACCCGCAAAATTTTGCCGAAGTGATTAATGATTACCGCGCTCTCCATCCCCATATCTCCGTCACCTACCGCAAACTGCGCCCCGAAGAATTTGAGCGGGAATTGCTTAATGCCCTGGCCGAAGACCGCGGGCCGGATATTTTTTCTTTGCCCAATACCTGGCTGACCAAATATTTGCCAAAAATTGAACCTCTGCCGCCGAAGACCAAAATGGCTTATGTCACCAGCCAAAAAAGCCTGGGCTTAAAAGAAGAAACCATTACGGAAATCAGGGAATCAAGCAGTCTGACGGCGCCGCAGCTAAAAGACGGCTATTTGGACGTGGTTTACCAGGATGTCGTGCGCGACGGCAAAATTTACGGCCTGCCTTTGAGTGTTGACACTTTAGTTTTGTTTTACAACCGCGACCTTTTTAACAATGCCGGCCTGCCTCTGCCGCCGGCCAACTGGCTGGATTTGCAAGAACAGGTAAAAAAGCTTACTTATCAGGACAAAAACGGCAATTTAATCCAATCCGGCGCCGCCTTGGGCACGGGAGTAAACGTTGACCGCGGCGTTGATATCCTGTCTTTATTAATGATGCAAAACGGCGCTCAAATGACCGTCGGCGGCCAGGTGACTTTCGGCCTGGTGCCGGCCAATTTCCCCACGCCCAACTACAATCCCGGGCTGGAAGCCATCCGTTTTTACACGGATTTTGCCGCGCCGGCCAAAGAAGTCTATACTTGGAATGAAACTTTCCCCAATTCCCTTGACGCTTTCGCCCAGGGCCGGGTGGCCATGATTTTCGGCTATAACTACCATATTCCTTACCTGGAAGCCAAGCGCTCGGGCAAGCTGAATTACGCCATTGCCAAAGCGCCGCAGATTGAAGGCCGGCCGGAAATAAATTTTGCCAATTACCGCGTCCAGGTTGTTTCCAAAAAAAGTCGATACGTCAACGAAGCTTGGGATTTCCTCCAATTCATCTCCCGCGCCGCCCAAGCCAGAAAATACTTGGCTAAAACTTCCCAACCCGCGGCTTTAAGGGCATTAGTGGCCGAACAGCAGGCCGACGACCGGCTGAAAATTTTTGCCGACCAGCTTTTGACTTCCACTTCCTGGTACCGGGGCCGGGACGCTTTGGCCATGGAAAAAACTTTCAGCGAAATGATTGACTTGATCCGCCAGGGCGGCGGCTTAAGGGAAATTATTGAATTGACGACGCAGAAGATACAGCAGACGTTTTATTAATTGCGGCGAATGATTATTTTTCTTTAATTATAAAGGTTTTTTAAAAAATATAGGCCTAAATCACAAATTCCAAATCTCAAATTCCAAATAAATTACAATATCCAATCCCGCATTTTCAATGCGGGACCAAATCATAAACCCCAATGGATAGCATTTTGAATTTTGAATTTGGTGCTTGTTTGGAATTTGAGATTTGGAATTTGTAATTTTCAAACAATATGCTCAAAAATCCAAAAAATTACTTTATCACCCTCTTCGCCCTCGCCCTCTTCTTCTCCTTAGCCGCACCGGTTTTAGCCGCCAATGAACCTTGGTTTAAACTCGTCCCTGATGAATGCGCTAAGGATCAAACTATTGACACCTGCGGCCTTTCCGCCATGTTTAAAACCATTATTAAAGTTTCCAATCTTATTTTAATGCTGACCGGCAGCGTCGCGCTTTTAATGTTCATGTACGGCGGGGCGCGCTGGATTTTGGCGGCCGGCAAACAGGAATGGATCCAAACCGGCACCGCGGCCATGACCGCGGCCGTCATCGGCATCGTAATTATTTTAACTTCCTGGCTGATTGTTAATTTTACGATTATCGCTTTGACCGGCGGCGCGATTGGCGGCGAAGCGGCAATTTTTGATTCCTCAAAAAAATGGTTTGAAGAACAATAAATTTCCGCCGTTAAACTAATTGACAAAACCCGATAATATTGATTATAATTAAATCAGATATTTACTACAAATTATTCGCGTTATTCGCGGCCTCTCAACAAATTAATTCGAGGTATTCGCGCGATTCGCAATCCGCAAAAAAGGAGGTGAAACAATGAGAAAAATCGCGATTTTAACCGCCATTTTCGCCCTGACCGCGGTTCCGGCCCTGGCTTTGGAAACCGGCATCAGCTACGGCGCCTACACCGACCTGGGCACCAGAGATTTAAGAGAAGGCATCATGCAAATTATCACCGTTTTATTGGGCTTTTTGGGAATTGTGGCTATTATCGTCATCCTTTGGGGCGGTTTTCGCTGGCTGACTTCCGGCGGCAATGAAGAAAAGGTCGGCGAAGCCAAAAAAATCCTCGCTTCCGGCCTTGTCGGCTTGATTATCATTTTCACCGCCTACGCCATTGCCAACTTTGTCATCACCCAGCTGCTGTCGGCCACCGGCGCGGCCTAACCAAGATTTCCGCGTCTACCCCGTTAGAAATTTATTTCTAAACGGAGTTAATCCGCTTCTATAATAATTTAAATAATTAACCACCACTCTCCATGAAAAAAATCCTCATTTTAACAACTATTTTTATTCTGACCGCGGTTCCGGCCCTGGCTTTGGAAACCGGCATCAGCTACGGCACCTACACCGGCTTAGGCACCAAAGACCTGCGCGAAGGCATTATGCAGATTATTAACGTGATGCTGGGATTTTTGGGGATTATTGCCATTGTCGTCATCCTTTGGGGCGGTTTTCGCTGGCTGACTTCCGGCGGCAACGAGGAAAAAGTCGACGAAGCCAAAAAAATCATCACCTCCGGCATTATCGGCCTGATTATCATCTTTGTCTCCTTTGCCATTGCCAGTTTCGCCATTACCCAGCTGATGTCGGCGACGGGCGCGGCTTAAAATGTTTAAAGTAGCGCCCCGAGCGGTCTTAAGTCTATTTTAAAGAGAGTCGAGGGGCGCGGCTTAAACCTTAAAATTCCGCGTTAACTTATATATTCCGGGAGGAGGCTGCATCGGCCTTGAGCTTTGGGCATTGAACATCGAGCTCTAAGCTCAAAACTCAAAGCCGCGATGACCTCCTCTTAAATCAAAAAATGAAAAAAAAATTTTTTAAAAAATATTTTATTTTTATATTTATTCTGGCTTTTTTGATTATGCCGGCTGCCGGTTTTGCCGCTGGCCCTAAAGCCAGTCTGCCGGGGCAGTCTGTCGGCGGCGTTGAAGCGGTAAAAGGCGGCCTGGATCTTACGGCGAGCACCGCCGGCATTTCCACCGAAGAAACCGACCTGCCGAAAATCTTGGGCAAATTTATAAATTATCTTTTCGGCATTGTCGCCGTTATTTTTTTAACCATTACCCTGGCCGGCGGCTATATTTGGATGACGGCCGGCGGCAACGAGGAAAACGTGAAAAAAGCCAAAAGCTTCATTATCAACGGCATCAACGGCATGATTGTAATTTTCTTGGCTTATGCCCTGGTTTACGTCATATTATTCGCCTTAAACGCGGCCATTACCACTACTAAATGACACTGGAAAAAATAAAATATTTATTTCTCGCCGTTTTCCTCGCCCTTAACCTGGCAACCGCGGCGGCGGCCCTGGCCAGCACTTTTGACACGGTCGGCTCCGGTTTTGGAAAAACCGGCAATGAAGCCGGCTTCGCGGTAGAACCCGGAGGCGTTGAACCGAAAGTGGGATTTTCTCAGACTTTTGTCAATTACATAAATGGCCTGCTAGGCTTGATGGGCGCGCTTTTCATGTTTTTGATGCTTTTTGCCGGCTATCTTTGGATGACGGCTTTTGGTAAAGACGAGCAGGTTAAACGAGCCAAAGATCTGATCATCCAGGCGATAATCGGCATCGCGGTGATTATCACCGCGCGCTTGATTGCGGAAATCGTCATTACCCAGCTGGGCAAAACTTTGCCGGGGGCGTCATAATATGAGAGCGTTGATTAATTGTTTTAAGCAGCTTGAATTGATTTCATGTTTGGCTTAATTTAGAGATATAGAAGCGGATTAACCCCGTTAGAAATAAATTTCTAACGGGGTAGACGCGGAAAACTTGAATTATTCAACGGTCTAAATATGAAAAAGTTTAAAAAAAATTTTATTCTACTGATAGTTTTACTGGTTTTTTGCGGCTGGCTTTTTGCCGCGGCCGCCCCCGCCCTGGCCGCCGGCATCTTTGAACAAATGAAAGACGGCTTCATTAAAATGACCGACAGCGCCTATGGCGGAGAAACGGGGACAAGCGCCGATGAAAAAACTTTTTTAAACAGCTTAATTGACATTATTAATTATCTTTTGACTTTTTTGGGCTTAGTTTTTTTCCTGATTATCCTTTACGCCGGCTGGCTTTGGCTGACAGCCCGGGGCAACAGCGAAGAAGTGGAGAAAGCCAAAAAAATCTTCCAGGAAGCGATTATCGCTTTAATTATCGTCTTTTTTGCCCGCTTAATCACGGAATTGGTTTTAAGCCAAATCGGCAAGGCCATTTATGCCCAATAAAATAATATCCGCGTTAATCTGCGTTAATATCCGCGTTAATCCGCTTCTATCACGCTAAATTAACGAGTATAAATTGGCATAGATAACCTAAAATAACTGAAAAATTTCTTAAATTTTCAAAAATATGAAAAACCTGAAAATTCATCTCCCAAAATTAACTTTGATTCTCTTTCTGACAACCGCCTTGCTTTTCCCGCCAGCCGGCGGCCTGGCCCAAGACAATGACGTCACCACCGCTATGATTGGCGCCATTAGCGGCTCCGATTTGCCCAGCGGCGGCCAGTACGCGGATGCCACGGCCCTGGCCATTGTCGGCCGGGCGATCGGCATTTTTCTAAGTTTTTTCGGCGTAATTTTTCTCGGCTTGATGATTTACGGCGGCTATAAATGGATGATGGCCTCCGGCCGCGACGAAGAAGTCAAAAAATCCCAGGAAATCATCCGGGCCGCGATTATCGGCCTGGCGATTGTCATTGCCAGCTACGCCCTTTCTTATTTCGTCACTTCCAGCCTCCAGAAGGCGATTTAAGGATAATAAATAATTCCTTTAATATGAAAAAAAATAAAATTGTTTTAACTTTAACCCTGCTGATTCTGGCTTTTTTTACGAGTATTTATTACGCCCGGGCCGAAACCCTTGATTTAACCAGCAATTTAACCGTCGTCGGCACCGCCGGTTCTTTGGGTCCGGAGGCGCCCAGTCTGCCGGCCACGGTCGGCCGGATAATCGGCATTGCCTTGTCCATTTTAGGCGTAATTTTTATGGCCTATATTGTCTACGGCGGCTATCTTTGGATGATCGCCCGCGGCAATGACGAACAGGTCACCAAAGCCAAAGCGATAATCCGCGGCAGTATTATCGGCATAATTATCGTGCTTGGGGCTTACGCGATTTCGGCTTTTGTCGTCTCGCGGCTGATTGAAATCTCCCAAACCAGCGGCAGCGCCGCGGCCGAATAAGTTTAAAAATGAATCTAGTAGCTTAGTGGCTGAACTCGCCTACCCGCCATGCCGTTTACATTTTTCCAGATATATTCAAATAAGTCATGACTAAATATTTTTATCGATAGCCATGGTAATGGCGAGGCAGGCGGGCTGAACTCGCTTAATTTACTCTCTTTATTTGCCTTAACTTACTTGATTATTTAATCCTATGCTTGAAAAAATAAGAAAAACCCTGATTTTCCTTGGCCTGATGGCCATTATCGCTTTGCCGAACTTAGCTTTGGCCGGCGATTCCATGGGGCTTTTAAACGAAGCGGCCGGCGCCGCCGGCTACAACACCGAAGACGAAATCGCCCAAACCGGCCTGGCGCGAATCGTCGGCATCGTCGCCCGGACTTTCATTGTCATTACCGGCGTAATCTTCATCTCCTATACGATTTACGGCGGCTGGGCCTGGATGACCGCGGCCGGCAACGAAGAAAAAGTGAAAAAGGCCCAGACCACCATCCGCGACGGCATCATCGGCTTAATCGTGATTTTCGCCTCGGCCGCGATTTATTATTTTATTTTTAACGCCTTAAGCAATACCACCACCACTTCACAATAATCAGACCGTTAAATTTACCCCGTTAGAAAGTTAGTAAGAAATAAAGCGCTAATAATTCTAAAAATAAAAAATTTATAATAATTTATCAACTATTTAAAATACTAACTTTCTAACGGGGTAAATATGAAAAAAAACATTTTTATCGCCATTTTAATCGCCAGCGCGGTTTTTGCCCCGGCTTTGCCGGTTTTGGCTCAAATCGACGTCATAACCGACAAGCTTAAAACCGACACCAATGCTCAATCCGAAGCTTTTTTAGAAGAAGCCGGACTGA
>Ga0155876_102_pt2 | contig 14560 bp, 10 predicted proteins | sample RifCSPlowO2_01_FD_107530 | JGI IMG/M metagenome (GOLD analysis project Ga0155876, IMG submission 107530) | Candidatus Buchananbacteria bacterium RIFCSPLOWO2_01_FULL_45_31
GACCTTATTCTTTAGTCCGCGCGCCGCCAGAATTTGGTAGAGCTCATGGACGCGGTCAATGTTGTGCTTGGTGATATTGACCCGGATGAAAATACTGAGGCCGTTGGCCACTGCATTTTTGATATTATCCAGGATCACCGCGAAAGTTGGGCCGCCGGTCTTTAACGGCCGACTCTGGTCATGGGTCTCAGGCGGGCCGTCGATGGTAATTTGCAGGTGCGTAATCGGCACTCCTTTTAGATAGTCAATTATTTCTTGGGTTAAGAGATAGCCGTTAGTCGTAATTGAAATCTCGTAGTGAGTGCCGTTGGTCGCACACAGCGCCATGAACCGGTCGTTGAGTTCGCGCAGTCTGGCGAAAGACAACAAGGGCTCGCCACCATACCAGTCGATTGCGATTTTTTTGGCCGTCGGGGAGATTCGCTCCATCATCGCGGTTAGCTTTTGAGCAACCGCATCGTCGATGATTTTGCCGGTATGATCTTCAAAACAGTAGAAACAGCCGAAGTTGCAGGTCAGGCTCAGCAGAATAGAAAAGTAGTATTCGTCAGTCAGCTTTTGCCTAGTATCAACCAGTTCTTGAATATAAGCGAGTTCATCCGTTTCGTTTTCGACAAGGTAGCCGTCTTCCGCCAAAGCCTCAAGAAATTCTTCAGCCAACAAAGATGAATCGTGGTTTTCCAGCGCCGCCAAGACGCTGTCGCAATAAGGCGGCTCGAAAGTCGCCAGGGCGCCGGTCTTGGAATTGTAGACGATTAACGAGTCGCCGTCAGGTGTCCAGACATTAAACATTGAAAGTTTCATCGTTTTTTCCTCCTTGCTTCATGAAGTGGGCTATCGCCCTGATTGCCAAGGCACGCCTCTGATCAACATCTACGTTTGCCAGTTTGGCTGTTAGTTGGGCTACTGTCGCCAGATAGGCTCTGACTTCCTGTTCGGTCACCGGTCGATTTTTCTGGCAACCGTAGAGTGTCGGCAGAATGTCGGGCAGACTGATTAAGTCTTCAATCTGCCGTGGCGAATCAATCGGGCCGGATATTAGCTGCGCCTCCGTCAAAATGAAAAGCATTTTTTCGCAAAGCTGTGTCGTGCAGGCAATCGGCCGGTAGTGACCGATTTGACAACCTTTATCTCCCAGGGCGGGACAAGGCCCGTTGCCGGGAAGCCGCCGATTGACCAAACTGATTTTTTTGAGACCGAGTTTTTGATACCAATGGCGATCAGAGCGGCTTTGAACCGCATCCAGTTTCGGCCAATTGTCATGAACCTGATTGTCAATCAGGCAACAGCACCAATAGCTACGTTTTGAGCGTTCGCCGGAGTCAGCCTGTCTAATCGTCAGGGAATAGCACTCGCCGCAAAGGTCGTCAAAAAGGCGAAATAATGTCCAAAGGCTTCTCTCGATTTTTTGAAACCAGTGCAGATACTGACTGCTCAATACTTGTTGAGACATCGCATCTATCCTTTCTCCGTGTTTTAGGGTAAAAACCCTTGTTTTTTCAAAGAACCTTGACTAAAAACCCTTCAGAATATCTTAACGCTAAATTGAATTTTTGTCAAGAATCTTATCAGAATTTGTCAAACTTGTCAGACTGAATCATCAGACTGAATCAATAGATTTGACATAATCCCAAAACAGGTGTAAAATGTATTCTTAGTTTTACATATTAGGCCTGTTTTTTTGTTTAGGAGCCGGAATGGGTAGATTGGCGGGGGTAAATTAAAGGTTAGTTTTTAAAATAAGAGAAAAATTACAAATCACAAATCTCAAATTCCAAACCCGCCTGCCTCGCCATTAACTTGGATTATTTAATGAATATTTTAATCCGGTTTTAATGGGTTTATTTACAAAAAAATCTAAACGGCATGGCGGGCAGGCAAATTTCAAATCACAAATTCAAAACGCTATTTATTGAGGTTTGTGATTTGTAATTTTGGACATTGTAATTTATTTGGAATTTGTAATTTTAGACAGTAGAAGAATTACTCTGCCAGAGGCAAAGATTTATTAAATTTTCATTCGCTACTGCGGGTAAGACGGCAAAACGCGCTTTACCATCCTGCCTGCGGCAGTGAATTTGAGGGCTTAACTTGGTTTTAAATGTTCTTTTTATGTTTTTAAGCGATTTTTGGAATTAGCAGCTTGATTATCCGTTTCAGATTGATAGTCAAATAAACGATAAGGCAGTTAAGATGCACTTTCCACTTGCCCCTGAATCTGGTTTTCCCCAGCCCGTGTCTCCTTTTAGCTTCAGCGAATTTTTGTTCAACCTTGTAGCGCAGTTTTTTAAGATGAATAAAATGCTTGTTTCCGTCTTTTTTAGCCTTAGCTGTTTTCATGTTATCCCGGGGGATAGTGTAGTCCAGGATGTTCCTGGCCTCAAGATCTTTGGCATGCCCGACATACCCTTTATCCCCGCCTTGTTTGCGGATCGCGCCTTCGCCCCGATACCTCCTTTCCTTGTCCACTAATTCAATCAGCTGTGATTCATCGGTCTTATTGGCTCCGGTGGTGATTACGGCCGTTACCAGCCCTGTTTCAACGTCGTCATTAGCGTGGCTTTTATAGCCGTACCAGCCCTTGCCATTTGATTCTTTCCTGCCGAATTTGGCGTCTTGGTCCGTGGTATTCCGGTCAACATAGGTCTTGTCGTTTTTATCCCGTTTATTTTTAACGCATCTTTGAAGGTCGACATTAGCGGCGACATCGGTTGAATCAGCGTTTCTTTTATCGGAGATTTCAATGCCCAGCCGTTCCGCTTCCTTAAGCACCCGGTAGAACAGCCGCTCAAAAGCATCCACGCCGATTCGCTCCTTGAATTTGCCAAGCTCCGTCCAATGAGGCACGTCTTCGGTCAGGCCTAATCCAACAAAATACCTAAAAATGATGTTGCAGTCGGTATTGGACATCGTATCCCGATCAGACAGGCCATGCAGGTTTTGAATAATCAACAGCTTGAACATTCTTAAAGGATGGATTGCTTTTTGGCCCTGATTTGAATAATAGCCGGCCACCTCGTCTTCCACGAACGACCAATTAATCAGTTTATTTATTTTTACCAGAAAATGGTCTTGGTTGCGCCTGATAATCGGATCATAGGCGTATGAACCGAACAGGGAATTGGTAAATTGATCCTGATCTTTGAACATAGATTTTTATGCTTAATTGTTAAGGGAAAAATTATCTTTCTGCCTTAATTTTAGCACAAAAATCTCTGTTTGTGATGAGGATAACTAATCAATTTTATTTAATTTTTAAGGTAATTAACGCCTCAAGCAAGGGGTATTCTTCTACACTCTAAATTTGGAATTTGGCGCTTTATTATTTTATGTCTAATAAATATTCTACAAGCTACTTCCTGCAAGCTACAAGCTAACTCTATGTCCAACAAATACATCAAAATCCGCGGCGCCCGGGTGCACAACCTTAAGAATATCAGCCTGGATATTCCGCGCGACAAACTGGTGGTTTTGACCGGCATTTCCGGCTCGGGCAAATCATCCCTGGCTTTTGATACCATTTACGCCGAGGGCCAGCGGCGCTACGTGGAATCCCTGTCCACTTACGCCCGGCAGTTTTTGGGCTTAATGGACAAGCCGGACGTGGATTCAATTGAAGGCCTGTCGCCGGCCATTTCCATTGACCAGCGCACGGCCGCGGTCAACCCCCGGTCCACCGTCGGCACGGTGACGGAAATTTATGATTATCTGCGCCTGCTTTTTTCGCGCGCCGGCCGGGTTCATTGCCCCCAATGTGGCCGGGAGCTTTTCGAACAAACCGCGGGCCAAATCATTGCCCAGGTTTCGGATTTGATAAAAACCAAAAAAGAAGAGCTGGTGATTTTGGCGCCGCTTGGTCCGGGCGCCAAGGAAAGCCCGAACAAGACCCTGGCCGAAATTAAAAAATCCGGCTTTAAACAAATCCGGGTGGGCAAAGAATTCCGGGACTTGGCCGGCAATAATTTTAATGAAATTGAAGAAAAAAAGAATCAGGTGGAAATCGTCGTTTCCCGGCTGAAATTTTTCCCGGAAACCAAAGAAGCGTTCAAGGACGAATTAAGCCGCTTAGTTGAGCTGGCCCTGGATTTGGGCAACGGCCAGCTGATTATTTTAGCCGGCAATAAAGAGCATTTTTATTCCCAGCGCTACGCCTGCCCGAAATGTGGCCTTTCTCTTTCAAGCTTTGAGCCGCGCAATTTTTCCTTCAACAGCCCGGCCGGCGCCTGTCCGAAGTGCCTGGGGTTGGGCACGCGGCTGGAAGTTGATCCGGAGCTCGTGATTCCCAATAAGCGCCTGACTTTGGCCGAGGGCGCGATTAAGCCCTGGGCCAGGAATTTTTCCAATCAAAACGCCTATTGGCAGCTTTTGAAGGCGGTGGGCAAGGAAAATAATTTTTCCTTAGACGCGCCGGTGGCCGATCTGCCCAAGAAGGCGCTGGAAATAATTTTTGAGGGCAGCGGCCAGAAATCATATTTGGTCGGGGAAAACAGCCAGACTTTTCCCGGAATTTTGGCAATTTTAACGGAAAAGCACCAGCAGACCGATTCGGATTACCTGCGCCAGGAAATTGAGCAGTACATGCGCTTGTCAGTCTGTCCGAGCTGCCGCGGCCGGCGGTTAAAGCCCGCGTCTTTGGCCGTTACGGTCGGCGGATTAAATATCTCCGAGATCGCCGGGCAAACCATTGAAAAAAACATTGATTTTTTTCAGAATCTGCAGAAAGGCAAAGAGATGACCGGCCGCGAGCTGACAATCGTTACCCAGGTTTTTAAGGAAATCTTGAATCATTTGAAATTTTTAAACGACGTCGGCTTGAGTTATCTGACCCTGGACCGCGGTTCGGCGACTTTGGCCGGCGGCGAAATCCAGCGCATCCGCTTAGCCACGCAGCTCGGGCTGTCTTTGACCGGCGTGGTTTATATTTTAGACGAGCCCTCAATCGGCCTGCATCAGCGCGACAACCAAAAATTAATTGATACTTTGAAGCATCTGCGTGATTTAGGCAATACCGTGATCGTGGTGGAGCACGACGAGATGACCATGGAGGCGGCCGACGAGATTATTGACATCGGCCCGGGCGCGGGGCAGACCGGCGGCAAAATCGTGGCTCAAGGCACGCCTGAGCAGATAAAAAAAGACAAGAATTCTTTGACCGGCCGGTATTTATCGGGCCAGCAAAAAATTCCCCGGCCCAAAACTTTCCGCAAGGGCAGCGGCAAATTTCTGGAAATTATCGGCGCGGCGGAATTCAATTTGAAAAATATCAACGTAAAAATTCCTTTGGGGAAATTCGTCTGCTTAACCGGCGTTTCCGGCTCGGGCAAGTCAACTTTAATGCTGGAAATTTTAGTCAAGGCCCTGGCCAAGAAGTTTTACCGGGCCAAAGACAATCCCGGCCAGCACCAAGCCATCAAAGGCCTGGAGCATATAGACAAGGTAATTGCCATTGACCAGTCGCCCATCGGCCGCACGCCGCGCTCCAATCCGGCGACTTACACCGGCGTTTTTACTTATATCCGCGATCTTTTCACCCAAACCCAGGAAGCCAAAATCCGCGGCTACAAAGCCGGCAAATTCAGCTTTAACGCCAAAACCGGGCAATGCGGCGCCTGCGGCGGCGAGGGGATGGTGAAAATTGAAATGCAATTTCTGCCGGATGTTTATATCCAGTGCGAAGAATGCCGCGGCAAGCGCTACAAGCAGGAAATTCTGGAAGTCCACTATCAGGGCAAGAACATCGCCGATATTTTGGACATGTCGGTGGAAGAAGCCATGAAAAATTTCGCCCAGCATCCGATTATCTATACCAAACTCAAGACTTTATACGAAGTCGGCCTGGGCTATGTCAAGCTCGGCCAGCCGGCCACCACTTTGTCCGGCGGCGAAGCGCAACGAGTCAAGCTTTCCACCGAATTATCCCGGCGCTCAACCGGCAAGACGCTTTATATTTTAGACGAGCCGACCACGGGTTTGCATTTTGAAGACATCAAGCAGCTTCTGGGCGTTTTGAACAAATTAGTGGACAAAGGCAACACGGTTTTAATCATTGAACATAATTTAGACGTGATCAAATGCGCGGACTGGATTATTGACTTGGGGCCCGAAGGCGGCGCGGGCGGGGGAGAGCTGGTGGCCGTCGGCACGCCGGCGGACGTGGCCAAGTCAAAGCGGAGTTATACGGGGAAATACCTGAAGGAAGTTTTGTAGAAAGTTGCCAAGTTGCCAAGTTGCTAAGTTGCTAAGGTGATAAGGTTGCAAGGTAGTTTCTTAATTAAGCGACAAGAGACAAGCGACAAGAGACAAGGACTAAAGGATTCTCTTTTACTAAGAGATATACAAACAGGAGACAAGTAATAAATAATAAAAGAGATATATAGCAACTTGTTACTTGCTTCTCTTTAGCGGGCCGGACTAAAGTCCGGCTTTTATTAAACTCCTCTCCCCCTGACCGCGCTTCGCGTAAGCGCGGGCAAGGCTGTTTCTCCTCCCTGCCCGCCTCGCCCGCCCAAACTCGCCTTTTAATAAACTAAAGTGAGTTTAGGCGGGCAGGCGGGCCGATTGGGGGCATTTTTATTAATTAATGCAATTTAATTTTCGGTAGGGGCGTATTGCCATACGCCCCTACCTATTATTTTAAAAAACATTATTTAAACCGACCAAAGGGGAGGGACAGCCCCCCCCGCAACGCATCGCAAGCGAGCTTGCTCGCGTAGCGATGTTGGCGGGGGGGGTGAGGTGTGATATAAAAAATCAGAGGGAGGGGAGGCGGGTTTTTCCCTTGAAAAAATATGGCTTTTATGTTAGATTAGGAGAGTAGCTTGTAGAAAAAGAAAATGGTTATCATTTTCCTACAAGCTAAACCTATGTCCACCTACGACCCTTCAGTCCTTGAGCCCTACTGGCAAAAGTACTGGGAAGAAAATAAAACTTTCGCCGCGCCGGACAAGTCGGGCAAAGAAAAATTTTATTGCCTGGTTGAGTTTCCTTATCCCTCAAGCGACGGCTTGCATGTCGGCCACCCGAGAAGCTATACCGCCCTGGATATTTTGGCGCGCAAAAAGCGGATGCAGGGGTATAATGTCTTGTATCCGATCGGCTTTGACGCTTTCGGCCTGCCTTCGGAGAATTACGCGATTAAGACCGGCATCCATCCGGCAAAGACCACGGAAAAAAACATTAAAATTTTTACCCGGCAATTAAAGTCGCTTGGTCTGTCTTTTGACTGGGCCCGGCAAATTACAACAACCGACCCGAAATATTATAAATGGACGCAATGGATATTTTTAAAAATGCACGAGGCCGGGCTGGCTTACAAAGCCAAAATTCCCATTAACTGGTGTTTAGCCTGTAAAACCGGCCTGGCCAACGAAGAAGTGGTGGCGGGCAAATGCGAGCGCTGCGGCGGGCAAGTGGCCAAGCGCGAGAAAGAACAATGGATGCTGAAAATCACCCAATACGCCGACCGGCTGATTGGCGATTTGGCCGAAGTTGATTACCAGGAGAGAATAAGAATCCAGCAAGTCAATTGGATTGGCCGAAGCGAGGGAGCGACAATAAAATTCCAAATCACAAATTCCAAATTCCAAACAAATTCCAAATCACAAATTCCAAATTCCAAACCAGAACTTGAGGTTTATACCACCCGGCCGGACACTTTGTTCGGGGCGACATTCATGGTTATCGCGCCGGAGCATGAGCTGATTGAAAATTACAAACCGCGAATCGCAAATTTTAATGAAGTTGAAGCGTATGCGGAAAAAGCGAAAAGAAAATCGGATTTGGAGCGGACGGATTTAGCCAAGGAAAAAACCGGCGTGGAAATCAAGGGTTTAAAAGCGATCAATCCGGCCAACCATCAGGAAATTCCGATTTTTGCCGCGGATTATGTTTTAGCCGGCTACGGCACGGCCGCGATTATGGCCGTGCCCGCCCACGACGCCCGCGACTGGGAATTCGCGAAAAAATTCAATTTGCCGATTACGGAAGTCATCAGCGGGGGAGACGTTAAAAAAGAAGCTTACACCGAAATTAAAAACGGCCAGTTAGTCAATTCCGGACAATTTGACAATCTGTCCGTTTCCGAAGCGATCGGCGCGATTACCCAATGGCTGGAAGAAAGAAACTTGGGCAAAAAAGCGGTTAATTATAAATTGCGCGACTGGGTTTTTTCGCGCCAGCGCTACTGGGGCGAACCGATTCCCATGGTTTATTGCCAGAATTGCAAAGATTCGGGCGACTCGGAAACCGGCTGGGCGCCGGTGCCAGAAATTGACTTGCCGGTTAAATTGCCGGACGTGGAAAAATACGAGCCGGCCGGGACCGGCGAATCGCCTTTATCGGCGATGACCAAATGGGTTAATACCAAATGCCCGGTTTGCGGCGGGAAGGCCTTAAGAGAAACCGACACCATGCCCAACTGGGCGGGTTCCAACTGGTATTTTTTGCGCTACATTGACCCGAAAAATGGCAAAGCCTTGGCCGATAAGCGTAAATTGGAATACTGGGCGCCGGTTGACTGGTATAACGGCGGCATGGAACATACGACCCTGCATTTGCTTTATTCGCGGTTTATCTATAAATTTTTATGGGATATCGGTGCGGTGCCGAAAAGCTGCGGTTCTGAACCTTATAAAAAGCGGACTTCGCACGGCATGATTTTAGGGGCCGGCGGGGAGAAGATGTCAAAATCCCGCGGCAATGTCGTCAATCCGGATGAAGTCGTCAAACAATTCGGCGCCGATACTTTACGGGTTTATGAAATGTTTATGGGGCCGTTTGACCAGGCGATTCCCTGGGATACCAAGGGCGTGGTCGGCGCGCGGCGCTTTTTGGAAAAAGTCTGGTCAATTTATAACGGCGCGGTCAAAATCGTTGATCTGCCCAATCGCGAGCTTACCGGCCTGGTCCATAAAACCATTAAGAAAATCGGGCAGGATATTGAAACCCAGGATTACAATACTGCGGTTTCGGCACTGATGATTTTAACCAATAAAATTCTGGAATTGAGCGAAGCGGACAAGGAAAGCCTGGCGGCGCTGGCAAAAATAATTTCGCCGTTTGCCCCGCATCTTGGCGAAGAGCTTTGGCAGAAACTGGGGAATAAAAAAACCATTGCTTATGAGCCCTGGCCGGAATTTGACGAGAATTTCATCAAGGCGGAAAATTTTGAAATGATTATTCAGGTCAACGGCAAATTGCGCGATAAGATTTTGGCGCCAAGCGATACGGATGAGCCGGCGGCCGAAATTTTGGCCAGGCAGAGTCCAAAAGTCAATGTTTTATTGGCGGGCAAAGCGGTTAAAAACGTGATTTTCGTGCCGGGGAGGTTGATTAACTTCGTGGTTTAGTGAGTAAGTTGTAATAAGTAGGAGTGATTTTGGTTTGATTTAGTTGGATAGAAAAGCGGATTTACCCCGTTAGAAATTTATTTCTAAACGGGGTTAATCCGCTTCTATAACGCTAAATTAAGCTAAACACAAAATCAATCCAAGCTGTTTAAAATAATTAATCAATATTTTCAACCATGGAAATCATCCAAGTCGACGAGGAATTGAAAGAGCATTGGGATAATTTCGTCAAAAGCAACGCCGCGGACGGCGGCTTGCTTCATTCCTGGCAATGGGGCGAATTCCAGAAGTCTTTGGACAACCGGATTTTCCGCCTGGGACTGATCAACAGCGAAGGCCAATTGCAGGCCGCCGCGCTTTTGGTTAAAAACGAATTGCCGTTTGAATACAATTATCTTTACTGCCCGCGCGGGCCGGTGATTAATACCTTGGCCGTTAATGATTTAAACTCCTTATTCGCCGAGATTAAAAAGATCGCGGCCGAAGGGAAAAGTTTTTTACTGCGGGTTGATCCGCCCTGGATTTTGGGCAATGAAAAGCTTTTGGCGGCCGCCGGTTTTCGCAAAGGCGAAAACGAAGTCCAGCCCAAGTGCAGCCTGGTAATTGATTTGAATAAAAGCGAAGAAGAGCTGCTTTTGGGCATGAAGCAAAAAACCCGCTATAATCTCAATTTAGCCGTCCGCCACGGCGTGAAAATCAGAATCAGCCAGGCGGCTTCGGATATTGAAAATTTTTGGCAATTAACCAGGCAAACCGCCGAACGCGACGGCTTTCGGCCCCATGCCAAAGAGCATTACAAGAAAATGTTTGACAGTTTGTCCGAAGACGGCCTGATTAAATTATTCATCGCCGAATATGAGAATAAAATCATCGCCGTTAACATGGTTTCGTTTTTCGGCAGCACCGGCACTTATCTGCACGGCTCTTCCTCGGATATTTACCGGGAAATTATGGCGCCGTATCTGCTGCAGTGGCAGGCGATTTTGGAAGCCAAAAAAGCCGGCTTGGCCCGCTATGATTTTGGCGGCGTCAACGGCCGGACGTTTTTCAATAAAAAATGGGAGGGAATTACGCGCTTTAAAACCGGTTTTGCCCCCCAAACTCCGCCCCGCGAGTATGTCGGTTGTTTTGAATTAGTCATTAATCCGGTCGTTTATTCCATCTATAAGTTCGCGAGGCAGATCAGAGGCTGAAGAATAAAATTTATAATAAAAGAACAAGAGAACAAAAGAACATAAAAACAAAATAATTTAACATATTTGTTCTCTTGTTCTTTTATTCCCTTGTTTTAATGTCTATATGTTATGATAATTGCCAAAATTAACGCCAAAAATATCGCCCGGGCTATTAAGATTCTTAAAAACAACGGTATCATCGTCTATCCGACCGACACGGCTTACGCTTTGGGCGGTTTTTTTGATTCCAAAAAGGCAATCAGCCGGATTTTAAAAATTAAAAAAAGAAAAAACGATAAATTTACGATTATCGCCTCCGGGCTGAATCAGGTGAGAAAATATTTTAAATTAAATCCGGTTCAAGTCAAATTAGCCAAAAAATACTGGCCCGGGCCGTTTTCTTTGGTTGTTTCGCCTAAATTCGCCGTCCGCGTGCCGGATAATTCAATCGCCCGAAAGCTGGCCCGGTCGGCGGGGCGGCCGTTAATCGCCACTTCCGCCAATCTTTCCGGCCAAACCGCGCTTTATTCCGGCCAGGAAGTAATTAAGGAATTTGCCGGGGAAAAATACCGGCCGGATTTGATTTTGGCCGCCGGCCGGCTGAAAAAAAGAAAAACCTCAACAATCGCGAGGGTAGGGGATGACGGTGAGATTGAAATTTTAAGAGAGGGGGCGGTGAAATTAAGCGACAAGAGACAAGCGACAAGCGACAAGGACTAATAATTACTCTTTTTTGGCATAGTAAATGATCAGCGGCTGATATAAGACGCTTCGGCCGAAATAGCCCAGCTTGCGATAATGGCTAAAATTATCAGCAAAAGCAAAGCCAGCCAAAGTTTTATTTTTTGGCGCAGGATGATTTCCCAAGGCGATTTTTGGCGGGGGAGGGTTTGCATAGAGTAATTATAGCATGAAATATTTGCCGAAGCGAGTAGTGGTTGGTTGTAAATCAATAAAGAAAAAGAACAAATAAACAAGAGAACATTAAAACAAAGATAATTCAATGTGTTTGTTCTCTTGTTCTTTTGCCTGCCCCGAGCGGCGCGAGGGGTTCTCTTGTTTTAATGCTTGTATATTTATGGAGCCAAACATCTTAGATCAAATCAAGCAAATCTGTAAAATTTATGGCATCCGGCCCAGCCGCGAAAAGGGCCAGAATTTTTTAATTAACCCGGAAATTATTAAAAAAATCGCGGCCGCGGCTGGTCTCTCGCCCAAAGATACGGTTTTGGAAGTCGGGCCGGGCCTGGGAATTTTAACCGAGGAATTGGTGAAAAAAACCGGCCGGGTGGTCAGCGTTGAGCTGGATCGAAAGTTATTTGATTTTTTGAAGGTTAAATTCGTCAATGTAAAAAATTTAGAATTGATTAATGAAGACGCGCTTAATTTTTTGGCTATAAGCTATAAGCTAAAAGCTAAAAGCTACAAAATCGTCGCCAATCTTCCCTATAACATCACCTCTCATTTTCTAAAAAAATTTTTAACCGGGCCAAACAAACCAGAAGACATGACGTTATTGCTGCAAAAAGAAGTCGCCCAAAGAATTTGCGCCAAGCCCGGAGAAATGAGCCGGCTTTCGGTTTCCGTCCAGCTTTACGGCCGGCCTCGAATAATTGATTATGCTGATAAAAATAATTTTTGGCCGAAGCCGGCGGTTGATTCGGCGGTCTTGAAAATTTCAGAAATTAAGAGTCAGGCGGAAGTGGATAACTATTTAGCGGGGATAAATGAGAAAAATTTTTGGCGGATAGTCAAAATCGGGTTTTCCGCCAAGCGCAAACAATTGGGGAATAATTTAGCCGCGGGTTTAAAAATTCCGGCTTCAGAGGTAAAAAAATCGCTCAATCAAGCCAATTTTGACGAAAAAATCCGGGCGCAAAATCTTTCAGTCAGTGATTGGCTGGCGCTGGCAAAAAAATTGGTTTTATATCTTGATTAAGGCGCTGATTTTCCTTGCGTGGCGGTATCGTTTTCTGCTATAATATAAGAGTGTCGGTTAGTTGTTTTAAATAGCTTATTGCTGATTTCATGTTTATCTTAGTTTAACTTAGCAGAAGCGGATAGACGCGGATTTTTACGCCTTTCAGCGTAGTTCAAGGCGTCCCCTCTCGGCCTTGAGCTCGAGGCCGAAAGGTGAATAAGACTGAAGGACGCGGATTAACGCGGAATCAATACTTAATGGCAAATTATTTAAATTATCTGAAAAAATTTACAAATATCCGCGTAAATCCGCGTTTTGATCCGCGTTAATCCGCTTCTATCTAGCTAAATCAAGCCGAAGTTTAAATTGCGATAATCCATTTAAAATAAATTAATCAACGGTTCAAATGCTTTTGGCAGATAAAAAAAGAGACAAATCAATCATTTTAGAGGACATTTATGCCGCCGATACGACCAAAGATCCAAAAATTTCCCTTAAAGAATACCTGCGCGAATATTTCAAGGATTCGCCGCGAGTGGAAAGGCTGTTATCTCTGGCCATTTTGTTTTTCGGCCTAGCCGCGATCGGGCTGGGTTTTTTTCAATTTAAAAGCGATATTGTCCGGCCCTTCTTTCCCAAAGCCGCGACTGACGAAAAAACCGCGGCTGGCAATGTTGACAATCAAGATTTACTGGGCTTAAAGCAAAAAGACACCGACCAGGACGGCTTATCGGATTATGACGAGCTGAATGTTTATTTTACCAGCCCCTATCTCAAAGATTCCGATTCCGACGGCTTTGACGATAAAAAAGAAACCGAGCGGGGCAGCGATCCCGGCTGTCCCGAAGGCCAGAATTGTTTTGCCTTTTGGTCGGATCAATTAACCAATGCGGCCGGCCGTGAAAACAGCGCCGATTTATTCAGCGGCCAGAGTCTGTCCCAGCCGGAAAGATTGCGCCAGCTGCTTCTTCAGTCCGGCGCTTCCGAACAAGATTTAGCCCAATTAAGCGATGAAGAAATCGTAAAAATTTTTCAGGCCGCCGCCGGTCAAGCCAGTCAGCCGGCTAAAACCATTGCCATTCCGGCCGATCAGATTGATAATTTGACGCCGGCGCAAATTCGCCAAATGCTGATAGACCAGGCCGGCATCGCCAAAAGCACGCTGGACAAAGTTTCCGATCAGGAACTGATGGATTTAGTCAAAGAAATTTTAACAAATCAGGGCCCGGGCCAGGTTCAGGGAGCAAGCAACACGGCCGAGGCTTCAAAACAGGCTTTAACCCTGGAACAAGTCCGGCAAATGACGCCAGCGCAAATCAGAACCATGCTGCTTGGCGCCGGGCTGGATCAGGAAATTTTAGACAAGACTTCGGATGAAGATTTGATTCAGCTGGTGAATGAGACGATTACGGCGTATTAATTTAGTTTAAATATAATCAACATAGCGCATACTTTAGATTTAAAAGAATTAAACTCTGATAAGTATGACGCTTCTAAAAATAGTTCCTCCCCTCTTTGAGGGGAGGACAGCCCGCCTGCCTCGCCATTAACATGACAATTAATAAAAGTGTTTAGTCCTGATTTATTTGGATATATTTGAGAAGATGTAAACGGCATGGCGGGCAGGGAGGGGTTGATGTTTCCCTTAAGGAAAAATCAGAAGAAATAAAGATTTTTAACCGAAAAGAAGGAAAAAAAATACGCCAAAAATTAAGAAGCGGCAATTACGTCCCGGCGGAAGCGCTTGTCTGGTCAATAATGAAGAAAAAACAGCTTAAAGGCTATAAATTCAGAAGGCAATACGGCGCGGGCAAATATGTGATTGATTTCTACTGCCCGAAATTAAAATTGGCGATAGAAATTGACGGCCAGACTCACTTGGATCAAGTCGCGCGAATATATGATCAAGAAAGGCAAAAATATATTGAATCTTTCGGCATAAAATTTCTTCATTTTTCCAATTATGAAGTCTATGAAGATTTAGACGCGGTGATAGAGAGGATAAAAGCGGTTTTGCCTTAATCATTCGCTACTCGTCAACCACCCCTGCCCCCTCCTTCTTAACCACCCCCAACCCCCTCCTTGGAAAGGAGGGGAGAGGAGGGGAACTAACGACG
>Ga0155876_113_pt1 | contig 14408 bp, 15 predicted proteins | sample RifCSPlowO2_01_FD_107530 | JGI IMG/M metagenome (GOLD analysis project Ga0155876, IMG submission 107530) | Candidatus Buchananbacteria bacterium RIFCSPLOWO2_01_FULL_45_31
AAATTCTTTTTAGCCAGCCAGACGAAATTATTAGCCGTAACCGGCGTGGCTTTCGCGTTTAGGGCAATAGTAATATCGCCGGCCGTGGTGCGCAAAATGACGATGTAAGTCTTGCTTTGGTCAATAATGGTTTCGGGCATATTGGTTTTTGGCTTTGCCGGTTCAACCGGCTGGTTAGCATTAAGAATTAACTGGGGATTTTTCGGCGCCGGATCTTTGGCTGAATCAACTGCGTCACTTACCGCCCGGCCGCAGCCGGCCAGCAAGGCTAAGCTGAAAATCAGAACCGTAAATTTTAAAATTTTATTTTTTGGCATATCGCTTGATTAATTTTGATGATTTATAAATATTGGCTTGATAAGGCTTTAACCGCGCAATCTTTATTTTAGGAAATTTTTTTTTCAAATCTCTGTCAAAACTTTTCTGGTCATACCCCAGAGCGATCACCCCGGGTTTTTCTTTTCTAATTATCACGTACGGATCTTTCAGCCCGCCTAAAACTGCTTTATAACCCCATCGCTTCATCGCTCGCTTAACTTTTCTCAACCTCTCCCCTTCCCCTAATCTTGGAAATCGGCCTTTAATCTTTCTTACATTGGCATCCCGCGCCACCACGACCACTAAGCTGTCTCCCAGCCGCCGCGCTTGTTTTAAAAAATTCAAATGTCCCGGGTGCAGGCCGTCAAATGTCCCGAAAGCCATGACTTTTTTCATAAAGCTTATTTGCTGATTTTATTCCTGATTCTTTCGCTGTTTAAACCGTACAAAACCGCCAGGGCAATAACGGCCGCGGTTATCGCGCCAAAATAAAAGCCCAGGCCCACGGCCAAGCCGATGACGGCGACAATCCAAATCGTGGCCGCCGTCGTGATGCCATGGACCATGTCTTCGTCATTTTGTCCTCCCTGGCCGCGGATAATCACGCCGGCGCCCAAAAACCCGATGCCGGTAATCACGCCGGATGCCAGGCGCAGGATATCGCCGTTATCCTGGCCGGTGGCGTAAAGCGACATTAATATGACCAAAGTCGAGCCCATGCCGACCAAAATATTGGTGCGCAGGCCCGCGGGCTTATGGCGGTACTCGCGCTCCATGCCGATAATCCCGCAAAGGCCGGCGGAAAGCAAAAGGCGAAAAATAATTTGTAAAAGCGTTGGCATATTTTTTTATTTTTCCGGGCGCAGCAGGGGAAATAAAACCGCGTCCCTTAAATTATCTTGCTTGGTTAAAAGCGTAATTAACCGGTCAACGCCAAGACCCCAGCCGGAAGCCGGCGGACAGCCGTGTTCCAAAGCCTTGATATATTCGTCGTCTTTGCCGTGAGCTTCTTGGTCGCCTTGAGCCTTGGCCTTAGCTTGAACCTCCAGGCGCTCTTTTTGGTCAACCGGATCAACCAGTTCGGAATAAGCGTTGACGATTTCCCAGGTATTGACCAAAAGCTGGAACCGGTCGACTATTTGCGGATTTTTGTCGTTTTTCCTGGCCAGAGGCGAGAGATCAAGCGGATGATTGATTAAAAAAGTCGGCTGGATAATCCGGTCGCGGGAAACCGCTTTGTATAAAGCGTCAATCAGATTTCCCCGCCCCAATTTTTCCAAATCTTCAATTTTTATATTCTTGGCTTTAATCGCTTGCCTTAAATCCTCGGCTGTTTTTAATTCGTCAATATTCAGGCCGCAATCTTTTTTCAGCAATTCGGCGAAAGAAACCCGGGGCCAGGGCGGCGTAAAATCAATTTTTACCGGCAAACCGGCGCGGTCTTTGATTTCCAGCTTTAAGCCGCCGAAAAGCTTTTTTAAAATGAAAGAAAACATCTCTTCGGTGAATTTCATGTTGTCCTCAAAATTCCAGTAAGCCGCGTAATGCTCGCACAGAGTAAAGTCCTGAAGATGAGACGGATCCAGGCCTTCGTTGCGAAAACAGCGCCCGATTTCAAAAACTCTTTCCATGCCCCCGATCAGGCATTCTTTCAGATAAATTTCCGGCGCGAGGCGCAGATAAACGTCAAGATCCAAAGCGTTGTAATGAGTGACAAAAGGCTTGGCCAGGGCGCCGGAAGCGGTATTGGTCAAAATCGGCGTTTCCACCTCAATAAAACCATGGTTCCAGTAAAATTCCCTTAAAGTTTTGATTAATTCACTGCGCCGTAAAAACCGCTCATAAGTTTCCGGACTGGCAATCAAATCCAAATAGCGCCGGCGGTATTTCAGCTCCTGGTCCTGCAGGCCGTGGAATTTCTCCGGCAAAGGCCGCAGGGCCTTGGCCAGCAGAGTGTATTTTTTAACCAGAATGGAAATTTCGCCTTTTTGGGTTTTAAACCGCTCCCCTTCCAAACCGATGAAATCGCCGGGATCAAACAATTTTAAGAATTCTTTCAAATCAACCTCGTCTTGTTTTAAAACAATCTGCAGCCGGCCCGAACCGTCAAAGAGATGGCAAAAACAAATCTTGCCCATTTCCCGAATGGTCAAAATCCGGCCCGCGGTTTTAATCTTGGCGCCCAGCTTGGTTTTCAGCGCCTGATTAATACTTTGTTTTTTCTCAAATTTATCCGGATAAGGGTTTATTCCCCGGGAGCGCAGGGCTTTAAGTTTTTCCAGCCGAGTCTGGTACTCATCGTTTAGATTGGCGCGGTTTGGCATATTTTGGCATTTAAGATAATACCTACATTTTACTAAAAAAACGGTCTTTCGTCAAAGGTTGCGCTTATCTTGAATTTTATTAAGGCAAAATAAAAGACAAGGCGAAAACACCCTGTCTTTTATCGCTAATTTTCGCCCCTGAAAATTATTGAGTGGCCGTATTAGTATTCGCGTTCGTGTCCGTGTCAGTATCCGTGCCAGCGGCCAAGGCGGCTTTCAGTTCAGTCCGGGCCGCGGCCAAGGCGGCTTTAAAATCCGCATTGGCTTGGCTAATCACGTCTTTCTTGGCGCCGACTAAAGAGCTTAAATTAATTTTAATTTTATTCAAGCCCTTAATGTCGCTTATTAATTTCTCGCGGGCGGCTTTAAGGCTGGCTTTAAGATCAACTCTGATTTTTTGCGCTTCCGCCGTGCCGCCGCAGGCGGCTTTGGCAGTTTCTTGGGCCGCGCTAACCGCGGTCTTATAAGCGGCCAGAGCGGCGGCAAAAGCGGTTTGGCGGCTGTTGATTTGCTCGGTCAGGCCGGCATTAAACTCCGCTAAAGCGGCGTCAAGGGCCGCGCGCTTGGCGGCCACGGCCGCCGTTACGGCCTGCTGATAAGCGGCCGCGGCTTGTTTTTGTTCATCCGTGGCGGCGCGATTTTCCAGCTTGGCAAACAAGCCGTCTTTTTTGCTGTCCCAGTTGGCCCGGGCTTTGTCTTGCTTGGCTTGGCGCTCGGCGTATTTTTCCACTAAAGCCTTTTCCCGTTCCAGCTTTTTGTCTTGATATTTGGCTTCCTTATCGGCTAATTGCGTGATTGAGCGGGCGTAGAAATCTTCCACTTTGGCGCAAAGGCCGGCATTGGCCTTGGCTTTAACCGCGCCGGAAGCGGCCGCATCGCCCTCGGCCGCCACGGCGAAAACCAATGAGGGCAAAAGCAGGCTGAAAGCGAAAACTAAAGCCAAAAAAGCAATGGCGATTTTTTTAGAGTTGGCTGTCATCATAAGTTTGGTTAAATTGGTTAATTATCTGCTCATCGGCTAAAGCGACGTTAATATCGGCGTCGCTTTCTCCGGCTAAGGCGGCTTCCTGAATCAATTCGCTCTCCAGGGCCGCGAAGATTTCGTTTTCGGTCACGGAAATCGTCTTGGCTTGATTGCCGATATAAATATAAGCGCCGGCGACGACTAAAACCAAAACCGCCAAAACCGGAACCGCGATTTTTAATTTTTGAGTCATAAATAATTCCTTCTTAATGATATTTAGACTGAAAAACAATCGACCTTTGATATTTGAATCATTTTTATTTTTTTTGGCGGCGGCAAGATTTGAGAGAATATTTTCTAAAATTTCGGGCGCCGGATTTAAGCCGTCTTTTTGGGCGCTTAATTCGGCAATAATTTCAAATATTTCCCTGATTTCTTCTTGATTTTGAGGAAATAACGCTAAAATCTCCGGCAAAGTTTTTCCTTCTTCTCCGGCCAAAAGCGCCCGGCTCAAAATTTCTTCCGAATTTTTTTCCCAATCAATCATATTTTTTTAATATTATCCTTAATTTTTTCAGTCCCCGGCATTGCAGCTGCCGGACAGCGGCCTCGGTTTTGCCTAAAATTTTGGCAATTTCATTATTGGCCAAGCCGTTGAGATATTTATTGATAATCGCTTCCTGCTGTTCAAAATTAAGCTCCCGCAAAGCGGCCAGAATTTCTTTTTTCTGCTCCTGCTTAATAATTTGCTCCTCCCCATTTTGGCCGGGATCGGCCAAGTCCCAAAGACGGTCGGCATCCACGGCCGGAATTTTTTTTCGGCGGTAATAATCAATGACCGTGTTTCTGGCAACCGTAAAAAAATAAGGCAGAAGTTTTTTTTCGGCGCTGAATTCAAACCGGGAAATCGCCAAATAGACTTTTAAAAAAACGATTTGCGCCAAATCTTCAGCCGCGGCTTTATGGCCGGTTCTAACGTATAAATAGCGGTAAACCGGCGTGAAATAATCCCGGTAAATTTCGGCAAAAGCGGCCTTTTCGCCGTTTTTAGCGCGCAAAATCAAATCGTTTATCCGGCAAGAATCGGCTTCTTTCATATATAAGATAACGTTAGTTATTTTAATTTGTGACAAGCTAAATAACGGTTTTTATAACTGCATTATACATTTTTATTGCCGTTTAATCAAATAAAAGAGCGCCAAAGGCGCTATTTGTTTTGCCCGCGATAAAGTTAATGAGAATGATGATTCATCACTCCCCTCGCTCCCTGCCCCGACCCCGAACGACTTGTCCGACGAACCCCGACTCTGAACGAAGTGAAGAGGAGGGGGGTAGTCGGAAGTGAGGGGGAAGGGAATCGCTCCCATCGCTTGCCTCGCCGAAGCTCGCCGACTTTTGCCAGCCGAAGTAAGGCGAGCGGAGGCGGGCTCTCATCGCTTTACTTTATCTCCAAAATCTCGCATTCCATCTCGCCCCGGGGAATCTTGACCAAAACTTTTTCCCCGATCTTGCGGCCCAAAAACGCCCGGCCCAAAGGCGATTCGTTGGAAATCAAGCCTTTGCCCGGATCGGCTTCATTGGAACCGACAATGGTATAATTAAATTCCTCGTTTCCGCAGTTAATCCGAATCGTATTGCCGATATTGACCGTTTCTTTGGCGCCGTTTTGGGAAATGACTTCGGATTTATTGATCAAATTTTCCAATTCCGCGAGGCGGCCGGCGGTAAAGCCCTGCTCGTCTTTGGCATCCTGATATTCGGCATTTTCGGATAAATCGCCCAATTCCTTGGCTCGGGCAATCCGCTCAATAATCTCGGGCATCTTGACCTTTTTTAAATATTCCATTTCTTCTTCCAATTTTTCCAGCCCCTGTTTAGTAAGATAAGTCGTCGTCATATTTTTATTTTGATAAAAAACGCGGATTAATAATTTAGGCGATGAATATTTTATTTTTAAATGATTAATTAAGAGTAAATAAAAGTAAATTAAGTAAATTAAGCCGGTTTATTAAGTTGCTTAACTCTCTTAATTTACTTAATTTACTTAACTTGCTTCTAATTTATTTATTCTCAACTCTACAATTCGTCATTATGCCGCCACCCAATAAACGCAATATTAAAAATAAGTATAATTTAATTTTAAATGCTTGTCAAGCGATTTTAGCCGACTTATCCACACCTAAAACCCCTTTAATTTATCGCCAATTTCTAGCGATTAGCCATCCACCAGCCGATTAAATCGCGGGCCACCGGCAGGGCGACGCTGCTGCCCTCCCCGCCTTCTTCAATCAAGACGGTAATAACCAGCTGGGGATTTTCATAAGGGGCAAAAGCCGTAATCCAGGCATGGGGCTCTTTGCCTTGCTGGCCCTGGGCCGTGCCGGTTTTGGCCGCGACTTCTATCGGCAAAGATCCCAAGCCCTTGGCGCTGCCCGAAACGACCGCCTGGCGCAAGCCCTGATTGATGATTTTTAAATTTTTTTGGCTGATGAAATCGCGGTTTAAAATCTGCCGCCGGATAATTTCTTCAACCAGGTTATTGTCTTTGTCTAAAATTTCTTTAACCAGGTGCGGCCGGTACAAAGTCCCGCCGTTGGCAAAGACCGCCGTCCAGCCGGCGACCTGCAGGGGCGTAACCAATAAATCGCCCTGGCCGATGGCAAAATGATAAGTGTCGCCGATATACCAGTTTTCTTTTTTGGTTTTTTCTTTCCAGTCTTTGCTGGGCAAAAAACCGGCGGCCTCGTTGGGCAAATCAATACCCAGGGTTTGATTTAAACCAAACCTCTGCGCGTACTCTTTGATTTTTTCCACGCCCAGGCCGGTAAAATCGTCCAAGCCGCCGCCGATCACGTAAAAAAACGTATTAATTGATTCGGCCAAGGCTTTGTTGATGCTGGTCCAGCCGTGCCCGCCGGCTTTCCAGTCCGGGAAAAACCAGCGGTCAACCTGAATGCCGCCGATGCTTTCAAAGCTGGTGTTTTCATTAATCAGCCCTTCTTGCAAGGCCGCGGCGCCGACAATCATTTTAAAAGTCGAGCCCGAAGGATACTCGCCGCTGATGGCCCGGTTGAAAAGCGGCTGGGCCGGGTCATTGATCAAATTGCTAAAATCGGCCTGGCTGATGCCGAAGCTGAATAAGTTATTGTCAAAAGCCGGCAGGCTGACGAGGGCCAAAACTTCGCCGGAGCCGGGATCCAGGGCCACGACGGCGCCCTTTTTTTTGCCGTTTCCCGCCAAATTCCGCCGCAGGCTGGCTTCCGCCTGTTTTTGCAATCCGGCGTCAATGGTTAAAACCAAATTGCGGCCGGCGACTGATTTTTGGGAAGCTAAAACTTCCTTCGTCTTGCCGGTCGCGTCAACTTCCACTTGCTCCCGGCCGTTTATCCCTTTTAATTCTTTTTCATAAAAAAATTCAACGCCCGCCTTGCCGACCTGGTCGTCTAAAGAATAGCCCCGGGCCAGATAATCGTCCAATTTATTTTTCTCAATCTTGCCCTCATAGCCCAGAATATGAGAAAAACTGGTCTGGGCCGGCGGCGCCAAATAATAGCGGCTGTCGGCAATTTGTAAAATTACCCCGGGAAAGCGGCTGCTTAAAATCTCGGTTAAAATCGCCTTTTCCTGGCTCATATTTTCGGCCACCACGGCCGGCTGGTAAGAAAAGGCCGGCTGGCCTGACAGGAATTGAGTGATTTCTTCTTCGGTCTTGGCGGCAATTGAGGCCAATTCTTTGATTAATTCCGGATAAGCCGAATCGTCAATTTTCGGCAAATCAACCGGAATCACGGCCAAATAAAAATTGGGGATATTTTTAACCAGGGGCTGGCGATAACGGTCGTAAATTATGCCCCGAGCCGCCTTGATGTCTCTTAGGCGCAGGCGGTTGCCTTCGGCTACTTCATAAAAATGGGCGCCTAAAAAAACTTGCAGGTAAGCCGCGCGCAAGCCCAAAATCAAAATACCGGCGGCTAAAACCGCCAGCCAATAATTGATTTTTTTCGGCGCGGCCAATAAGCCGAGCGGCTCGGCTTTGATCCCGCTTTCCTGACTCATCGCATCCATTTCAAACCAGCGGCCCTTTAAATGAGGCCGCAGAAAATAGCTTTTTGGTTCGCCGGTCAGGGCGAAGGGATCGGCCTTCGGCCTTAGTCTCATAGAGTTTAGCAATAAAACAATAGATTTTTATTTTTTTATTTTTTGCTTTATGGCTTTATTGCTTTATAGTTACGGCCGGGACGCGGGCGTCAGAAACACGCTCTTTAACCGGCCGGTAAAAGTAAAAAAAGTGAAAAAGATAACCGCCAAAATCACCAGGTTGAAAAACGGCTGCCAGACAAACTGAAACTTAAAATCAAAAAATATCGGCTCGGCGCTCAATTTGAATAACACCAGCAAAAATTGAAACAATAAAACCAGCAAATTATAAGTCAGGCTGGCGATCAAGCCCAGAATCATCAGGGAATAAAAAGAGCGGTTGGTAAAAAAATTGCTGAATAAGACATTGATAAGAATCATGGCCAAAATCAGGCTTAAAGTCGTAATCCCGAAAAATAAATGGGTATAGAGCTCCAAAAACAATCCCCCGCCCAGGGCCCAATAAAGCCCCTGGTCATAATCAATAATCACGGTAATGAATATGGCCAAAGTTAAAATCAAATTAAGACTGGAGACCGGCGAAGGCCAAGTGCTCAAAAAACTGACCTGCACGATGCCCAGGCAAAGCAAGAATAGCAAATTGATTAAAAAATTAATTATCATTGGGACTTTTTAAAATTGAAACGACGGTTAAATCATCCAATTTAATCAAGGGCGCCAGCCAAGCAGTCTGAAAAAAACTGTTTGATTCGGCTTCAACCCGCTGAACTTTGCCAATCACCAAACCCGCGGGAATATTGGCTTCCAGACCGGAAGTAACCGCGATTTGCCCGATTTTTACCGCTTCGGTTTGCGGCAGAAAATTCATTTTTAGACTTAAGCCGTGCTCGCCAAAAACCACGCCTTTGCTTTTGGCGTCATTTTGCACCAGGGCCGCGATCCGGCTGCGGGAATCATAAAGCAAGACGGCTTCCGAGCTGTTGGCTTTGACCTGGGAAATCTTGCCGGCGATCACGCCGTTTGAAGCTAATACCGGCAAATTGACTTTGACGCCGTCTTGGCGGCCTTTATTTAAAATTATCGCCTGCCGGGTCGGTTCCGGATTTTTGCCGATAACCCTGGCGGCAATCGCGGTATAATCGTGGCGCGCCAAAAAATCATTTTGCAAAAGCAATTCATGGCTTTCTTCCAGGCGGGTTTTCAGCTCGGCGTTGGCCACGGTCAGATTGGCCACTTCCTGTTCCAGCCGCTGGTTTGATTTTGTCAGTTCGCTTTGGCTGGCCACGGCAAAATATAAATTATTGATTCTGGCGCCGGCGGCGTAAACCCGCTGCTGAATCGGCGCCAAAAGCCAAATCGCCAGATTTTCCGCGGGCAGCAAAACATTCAGATAATGTAAAAAAATCAGCAGAAACATGACGGCCAAGAGGATGATTGACAAGCGGGCCGTTTTAAAAAATTTGAACATAGAGATTAAATCAAAAATTACAAATCACAAATTCCAAACCCGCCTGCCTCGCCATTACCCTGGATTATTTTAATAAGCATCTTAATCCGGTTTTAATGGGTTTATTTGTAAAAAACCTAAACGGCATGGCCATTCGGCCTTGAGCTCACCTTTCAACAAGTTCAAGGTGTCCCGAGCTTGCCGCCCCTCGATTTTACTCGGGGCGGCCTTGAGCCTGTCGAAAGGCCGAGGGGCATGGCCGAAAGGCGGGCAGGCAGGTTTGGAATTTGGTGCTTGGAATTTGTAATTTCAACACTATAACCCAAGAGCTGAAAAATGTTGGCAGAAAATTTTAATTTGCTTTATCTTGAATTTTTTTCCTCTTTGGTTGACGACGGAATCGCCACTTCTTTAAGCAAATTATCGTCCTCTAAAATCAGGCCCATGCCCCGCACGGCGCAAGTCAGAGGATCTTCAATTACCCGCACCGGAATTTTTGTCACCTGCGAAATAATTTTGTCCAATCCCGCCAAAAGCGCGCCGCCGCCGGCCAAAACTATCCCGCGCTGGTAGATATCGGCGACCAGTTCGGGCGGCGTAATCTCCAGCGTGCTTTTAATCCCGTCCAAAATCGCGCTGATTGAGCGCTGAAGAGCCAATTGGACATGGCTGACCGAAATTAAGACTTCTTTAGGCAGGCCCGAAACCAAATCCCGGCCGCGCAGGCGCAATTCCGCGTCTTCCCCGTTTTCCCCGATCCGGCTGGCTTGGATTTTTACTTCTTCGGCCAGGCGCTCGCCGATCAAGAGATTGAATTCGGTTCTGGCGTATTGGATGATATCTTGATTTAATTTATTGCCCGCGACTCTCAATGATTTCCAGGCGACGATGCCGGAAAGAGAAATGACGGCAATCTCGGTCAGTCCCCCGCCTAAATCAACAATCATGTTGCCCGAGGGGTCTTGGATGGGCATGCGCGCGCCGATGGCAGTGGCAATCACGTTTTCCACCAGATAAACTTCCCGGGCGCCGGCCGAGATGACCACGTCTTCCACGGCTTTTTTTTCCACTTCCGTCACGTCTAACGGCACGCCGATGACCACGCGCGGCCGGGGCGAGAGGCCGAAGCTTTCGCGGTAAAGCCGGTCAATAAAATATTTAAGCATTTTTTCCGTCACTTCAAAATCAGAAATAATGCCGTCAACCAAAGGCTTGGAAATAGTAATATGCGGCGGATTTTTTCCCACCATTTTTTGCGCTTCTTCGCCGACCGCCAAAATCTGATCATTGCGGTTATTAATCGCCACGATTGACGCTTCCCGAACCACGATCCCCCGCTCCCGAACATAAATCAGGGTATTGGAAGTACCAAGATCAACGGCCACGTCTTTGGAAAATTTTTTGAATAAATCGTTTAACATTGAAAGGAAATAGCTTGTAGGAAGTAGCTTGTAGAAATTCTACAAGCTACTTCCTACAAGCTACAAGCTTAAAATTTAAAATTATAAATCACTTATTTACTTGCTGGCTCCATTATTTACTATTACCACTCTACTTTACTCACCTTAGCCGAAAAAAAGAAGAATGTCAAGTAAAAATCTGACATAAATTAAACTAATTTAAGCCATTTTTTAAATAAATTCTTGACAAAATCTTCAAAGTATGCTATGATAATATATTGTACCTTTTAGTGCCAATTTTTGGCTGGCTTAATTTAGCGGTAATTATCTTATACCACTTAACGCTGAATTTAGCCAGTCAAGCAAAAAATTTCACAACCAAACGGAAAAACAGAAGGAGAAAACGCATGCCCATAAGGTATCACCGGCAAAATCGTCAAGAAGCGCTCCAACGTGTCAAAGAAAAGGAAACTCAAAGTGAAGTAGACGAGGTTATCGTCGAACTGCAAAATCCTCCCCTGCCTTTGTTCGATGAGGATGGGTTCCTAATCGACTACGACTACGATTCGGACATTCTTCCGCCCCTTCCCCTTCCCCCGCTGGATTTGCTGGGTCTGGACTTTATCTAAAAGGTCATTACCCCGCTTCCAAAAAATCACAAGACCGGCCTGGTCCCATCCCAGCCGGTCTTTATCTTTGGCAAAACAATGGTTAGTAAGATAACTGCAAGCAAAATAAGTTTTCAGCCCGCTTCGACCGCGAAGCGTGGCGAGCAAGATAAACAAGATAAGAACAAAGCTTGACTCTTATCTCGCTTATCTTGCCTATCTTGCTTACTTTGTTACCTTAAGCTATTTACCAGCTTCTCCATCGCCACCAACTCCGCCTTCTCCTCCGTCCGTTTCTTAAACTCCACTTTCTCCCCCGTCTTGCCGGAAACCACCAGGCGGCAGGGCAGGCCGATGAGATCCGCGTCCGCGAATTTCTGGCCCGCGGTCGCTTCCAGGCGGTCGTCGTACAGAACTTCAATATTATTTTTCAGCAATTCATCATAAACTTTTTTCGCCTGCTTAACAACCGCTTCTTCCTTGCCCAGGCACAACAGATGAACTTTGAACGGCGCGACGGCCTCGGGCCAGCAAATGCCCTTGTCGTCATGAAAAATTTCCACGATCGCGCCCAAAACGCGGCTCGGGCCGATACCATAGCAGCCCATTAAAACCGGCTGGGGTTTTCCTTTCTCGTCAATATATTTATAATCAAACGCTTCGGAAAATTTCGTTTTTAACGGAAAAATATTGCCGACTTCAATTGCTTTGCCGGCCTTAATTTTTCCCTTTTTGCATTTCGGGCAGGTATCGCCTTCTTTATGTTCGGCGATTTCCTTGTTTTGCGCGTAAAAACAATTATCGCAGTAATAAATTAAATCTTCGCCGAACTCGGTCAAAACTTGAAATTCGTGAGAGTATTTGGAAAAACTGCCGCCGGAAGCCTCGGTGATAATCGCTTCCAGGCCGCAGCGCTTGAAAATTTTCAGATAAGCAGCTTTGGCTTTTTCGTAAAACTCCTCAAAATCTTTCTCGTCGGCGTGAAAACTGTACAAATCTTTCATGGAAAATTCCCGGCCGCGTAAAAGCCCTGATTTAGCCCGCGGTTCGTTTCTAAATTTATCCTGAATTTGGTAGACCGCGCAGGGCAAATCTTTGTAGGAAGAAGCGAATTTTTTGACTAAGGGCGTAACGACTTCTTCATGCGTGGAGCCTAAGGCGAAATCCTTGTCCCCGGCGCCTTTTAATTTGAATAAAACATCCATTTTATCCCAGCGCCCGGTTATAAGCCAGTTTTCTTTCGGGCACAAGGCCGGCATGTAAATTTCCTGCCCGCCCAGGCAATTCATCTCTTCGCGGATAATCCCTTTGATCTTATCCAGCGCTCTCAAACCCAGGGGTAAATAAGTATAAACCCCGGCCGCCAGTTTATCAATAAACCCCGCGCGCGTTAATAATACCGCGTTTAAGCTGACCTCGTCCTTGGGCGCGTCTTTTAGGGTTTTGGTGAAGAGTTTGGATTGAAGCATAAATAGCGAATAAGTAAATTAAGCGAGTTAAGTTGCTTACCAATATGCCGAAATTATTTGCCTGTTAATCTTTCCTGTTCTTGTTTTTTTTGAAAATTTAATCGGCTGATAACAGGTTTTCCGGTTTTAGCTTCAATTTGTTTTCTGGCATGGCCGGCAATGCCGCCGCCTTCGCGCGCCACTTGCCGATTTTCCGGAAAGGTCTTTGGTTCGCGTTTTTTGGAAATTTCCGTTGTCGCGGTCTCGGCCAGCATATTCAAAACTAATTCCAGGTTAGTCATATTGTCCCGCAGATTATCTTTTTTCAGATCTTTGTATTTTTTATAGTCCTTGGTTTTTAGTCCCGCCCAGGCAAAAGAAATATCATCGGTCAAAGTGGCGAATTTATCGCTTGTTCTCACGCCCCGCTCGTTCCACTCGTTAGTCAGGTCTTTTCTGATTTCAATGCTTTTTAAGCGCAAATCAACCCAATTTTTTGAATAGCCCTTTTTAAGATAAGTCAGCAAAGCTCTTTGGATTGCTTTTTCCGGATCCTCGGTTTCCTCAATTCTTTCATAGCCCACCCGCGCCAGCCAGAGCTTGAATGGCTCGGCTTTCGGCGATGGAATTGATTGGATAAGCCGGAACATAGTTTCGGCGTCAGCCACATCCGTCAGGCGCATTTTCCCATCAGTCGCCGTCATTTTCGGGATGATTAGGTTAATTCTGTTGAAAATTAATGTTCTTTGCCATTACAAATAAGAGGTGATTTCAGTCGGATTAAGGCAGTAGCCCAGAGTTTTAAAGCTTTAACAGTTCTAATGGTGCCAGTTCGTTTGCGCACCAGTTTGCACATTGTCTCAACTGATCCGGTAGTTGTTGGCAGATGTAGATCAGAATAGTTTAAGTAAGCTCTAAATTCTGGCAGATTTCTTAGAAATTCAGTTGCTGTCATCTTTAAACTTTTAGGGCAATCAGATTGTTTAGCTAGTCGTCTTAATCGTTTAGAGAGCTTCTTAACTGCCAGCCGATCTTGAATTTCAAGTAATCTAATCACAGTTTGGTAAATGTTTTCCCTCACTGATTTTCCAGCAATACCTTTTTTTCTTTTGCCTCGCCTGACTTGCAGATAAGCAATGAGGTGAAAATGGCAGCGTTGATGAATCCAGCCTTGTTCTTCAGTAATGGTCTTAGAAGCACGAAATCCATCAGAAACAAAGGCTTTTATTTGCTGTTTTAACTCATAGGGAATAGTGGAAAGAACAATCATCCAATTTCTGTACGATTCACCTCCGGTTAGCAAGACAGGATCCAAGAAGTAGGCTTTGTTCTCTGAAACTGGCTTTAAGGCTAGTAAAAACATAGTCCAATCTTGTTTACTGAAGGTAAACCACAAGGCATCGGCCAAAATAACGTAAGAACCCTGAGGAAGAACAAGCCTGACGGGATTGTCAACAAGTCTGATTAGATGACGATGAATCTGTTCTGATGCTGTAGCAACCGTAATACCACGACAACGAGCCCAAGCAGTCAAGTTCATGCCACTCTGCAATATTTCGGTAATAGGATTTTTAAACCGACGAATTGGTTTACGGCCTCGCTTCTTAGGCCTAACTGTCCAGGTTTTACCACACTTGACGCATCTTCGGCGTTTGCCGCCATAACGTTGAATAATCCCCTGGCAGCAAGGAGATTTCAGATGTAATGTTTTCATACATCTGAATTATCCCTCAAATTCACCAAAATTGCTTGTAAAAAGCGGCTAAATCAATTAACCATTACACAGAATTAACCTAATCAT
>Ga0155876_118_pt2 | contig 13911 bp, 13 predicted proteins | sample RifCSPlowO2_01_FD_107530 | JGI IMG/M metagenome (GOLD analysis project Ga0155876, IMG submission 107530) | Candidatus Buchananbacteria bacterium RIFCSPLOWO2_01_FULL_45_31
ATTTTTTTAACTCATCAACTGACTAATAACTACTAATTTTCTTCATCGCTCTCATCGCTCTCATCGCTCTTGCTACAAAGCGCTACAAAAGCTTCCCTTGGGCCGCCCGCTTTCGCTCCCCCGCCTTAAAAACCTTGACCACGCCGTAAACCCCGTCGTAGCCCGCCGAAATTTCAACCCGGCCTTCTCGGACATTTTTAATCCCCTGCGCCACTTCCGGCAAAGTAAGCTTTGCCAATTCTTCAAGCGGCAAATCCAAAAGAATTTTAAATTCGCTGCCGCCTTTTTTTATCAGATCAAAATAAGCCGCAGCCACTTTTTTCGTGTTTTTCCCCTGATCCAGGGCTTCGGCGATGATTTCCGCCAGCGGCACCAAGCTTTTATAGGGAACGCCGTTTGGCTTAAAACTCTCCAGCCGGCCGGCCAATTTTTCCACGCGGTTTAAAACGCCGACAGTCAGCGGCTTTTTGCAAACCGGACAAAGGCCGTTATTTTTTTTGGTCTGCGCCGGCGAGAACTGGACTTCGCATTTAGCGTGGCCGTCCCAGTGGTATTTGCCTTCTTCGGGAAAAAATTCAATCGTGTACAAAAATCTTTTTTTGTCTTTTTCTTTAATAATCCGACAAATTTCTTCAAAACTCAATTCGTCTTCGAGAATTTCAAAAACATTGGCTTCGCGCCCGAGATTGGCTGGCGAATGCGCGTCGGAATTGGAGATTAAAGCGATTTTATCCAAAGCCGACAGCCGCCAGTTCATGGCCGGATCGGATGATAAACCCGTTTCAATCGCGTAAATATATTTTGTCTGGTCGCCGAAGCATTCATTTAAAGAATCAAAACCAGAGTAAGAGCCAAAAACCGAAAACCACGGCGTCCAGACGTGAGCCGGAACCACTAATGAGGCGGGATTGGCCGCCAGAACAATCTTTACAACCTCAATGGCCGACAAGCCCATGATCGGCCGGCCGTCGGCTTTTAAATTAACTTTCCGCTTTTCCAGCTCAATAATGATTTTATCAATGGTTTCAAAATCCGGCGCGAAAAGGCAAAGATGAATCCGCCGGCATTTGCCGCCTTGAGTGTAAATGCAGGAGACTTCCGTATTCAGCATAAATAATACCGAGGTTGGGTCGGCTTTAAGACGATATAATCCCGGCCGGTCTTCAACCAATTTCTGCTTTAATTCTTTCAGCCAGGCCGGATGCGTCCAATCGGCGCAGGCGACAATATCAATGCCCTTCCATTTTGCCCATTGGCTGATATGCTCTAAATCCAAATCTTTAGAGCAGGCGCGGGAATATTTTGAATGAATGTGGAGATCGGCGATAATGCGCATAGTTCAGGCATTAGGTTTTTAGCCCGCCTCGACTCGTCTTGGTTAAATCATTGGTGAGTCAAGGCGAGGTGGGGGTATTAGGTTTTAGTATTTTACATTTTAACATTTCAGGAAGATTATATCAACACCGCTTCTCTTTTTATTTTTTATAACACACCCTCACCCTGTCCCTCCCCCTAGTCAGGGGGAGGGAACAAAAGACGGGTTTAGTAGCGACAGGTCGCGACCTGTCGCTACTAAAATAATTTAAATCATGAATAATAAGCGATATAACTTTAAAATAGATAAAACAACATTTTTAAAAAACCATAATAAAAATAGTTCCCTCCCCCCATCGCCTCGCTTCGCTCGTCGAAGCGGGCAATCGGGGGGAGGGACAGGGTGAGGGGAAGAAAAAAAATAAAAAGGCGCGAACTTTACGTTCACGCCCAGGTTTTATTCATTGCCTCCTCAAAGGTCGGCACATTGGTTGTTCCCGGCCGCGTCACTTTAATGCCGGAAGCCACCGTCGCCAGGGCAAAAGCCGCCGGCAATTCATAACCCCTGCAAACCGCCGCCAGAAAAAATCCCAAAAAGCAATCGCCGGCGCCGGTCTCATTGATTTTCGGCTGGCCGTTGACATAAGCCGGCAAATTCAGCCGCAAGCCGTCGCGATTTAAAAGCAGCGCGCCCTGCTCGTCGCAAGTCACAATCGCCATCTGGCTGAATTTCAAAAAGGGCTCAAGCGCCTCAAGATTGACTTCCTCCAGTTTACAGCCCAAATAAGCGGCCGCTTCATGGCGGTTCAAAAACAGCCAATCCGCCCAATCGGCAATCTGGGCAAACAGGGCCCTATTGGCAATCAAATTCTGCCGCGGATTAAGGACGCGGATGCCGTAGCCTTTGGCCAGCAGACATTGGGCCAAGAGCACCTCGCTTTGATCGGGCATTAAGCCGGTTACCACTTGAAATTGCGGCTGGTTTTCCTTCAGCGCCTCGGTAATCTTTTCGTAATCAATTCTCACCACTTCAGGCTTATGAGACCAGCAGCCTTGGCTTGGTTCAATGCTGGCAAAAGCCGTGCCTTTTCGCACCGGCAAAAGCAGATGCGGAATTGATCTCTCAACCAATAAATCTCTGGTTAAATCGGCCAGCTTGTCTTTGCCGACGGCGCCGATTAAAAGCGGCCGGCAGCCGCAGGTTTTCAGGGACCAAACCACGTTCAAGGAAGTCCCAGCCACGCCCAACCTCATGTTTCCCGGTATTTTTTGGCCCGGCGCGGGTTGAGAAATATTATCCCAAACCACTTCCGGATTGACCGAATAGCCGACTAAAATCGGATACTTGCTTCTTTTCTTCCAAAAATTCCAATTCATGCCTGTTCCTCCTCTGCTTCTTTAGGCTTATTTCTTGTCAAAAGAACAAATGAACAAAAGAACATTAAAACAAAAAAAATTAACGAGTTTGTTCTCTTGTTCTTTTGTTTTTATATTTTTATATTCTTTTCTAAAAGATCAATTTCCAAAATAATAATTCAACCGCTTAAAATATCACTTCATCAACTTCTCAATCAACTTTAACTGCTCTTCGGTATTCACGCCCGCGGCCTCTTTTGGTTCAATTGGCACAGTCGCGATTTCCTCGCCTTGTTGGCGGGCAATTTTAATCAAGTCGGTTAAATAATATTCTTTCTGTTGATTGTCGTTTTTTATCTTTTCCAAATTTTGCCAAAGCCAGCCGGCCTGAAAGCAAAAATAACTCGGATTGACTTCTTTAATCGCCAATTGTTCGGGCGCGGCGTCTTTTTTTTCTATAATGCCAATAACTTTGCCGCTTTCATCGCGGCCGACCCGGCCGAAATCAAAAAATCCGGCACGCCAGTCGGAAAAATCCGGAACTAAAACCGTGCCCATGGTTAAAACCTTGCCTGAAGCCAGATGGACGCCGGCCAAATTATTGATTGTTTCAAAATTTAAAAGCGGCTGATCGCCGTATAAAACTAAAATATTTTCCGCTTTGTTTTCCAATAGACTTTTGGCGCGCATCACGGCGTGGCCCGTGCCCAATTGTTCGGCTTGCAAAACATAATCATACTCCGGCCCCAAAGTTTCTTTGACCAATTCCGCTTTCTGGCCGACGACAATCACCGGCCGGGAATCAATCCCTGATTTTTTTACCGCAGCTAATAAATAATTAATAAGCGGCCGGCCGTTCAATTCAATTAAAACCTTGGGCAATTCCGGCTCGCCCATTCTTTTGCCAGCCCCCGCGGCCAGGATTATAATTTTGATTTTATCCATAAAATACCAATTGTCGGGGCGAATTGCAATTCGCCCCTACAATATTAAATCTTAAATTCCAATTTCCCCGGCTTAATATTCATTTTTTCACGTTCTGCTTGAGTCAGGGCAAAGACGTCTTTAAGCAATTGCCGGTCGATCTCGCTTGCTTCAAAATTCCGGCGGGCCATGATAATTTTTTGAATTTTAATCGCTTCAGCCAAGTCAAACTCAACGGCACAGCCAAAAGACGCGGCATAAGCGGTAAAAGAAGGAATATCCTTGACGACCGTGCCGTACAAATGGCTGCTTGCGCCGATGACTTTGCCGGCATAAATAGGGGTATTGACCGCGGTCCGGGAATAATCGCCGATAATTGAACCTAAAAACTGCTGGCCGGTGTCAGCGCCAAAAACCTTGATTAAGCCATAGCTGTTTTTCAAATTGGACGTGGTCGTGCCGGCGCCGAGATTCACCCATTCGCCCAGATAGCTGTAGCCAAAAAAACCGTGATGATTTTTATTGCCGTATCCCTGAAAAATTGAGGCTTCAATTTCCCCGCCCGCTTTGCAGACCGGACCCAGGCAGCAGCCGTATTTTAAAACCGTAAATTCCCTGATTAAACAATTTTTGCCGATATATAAAGGACCAACTAAATGGCAGAAAGGCAAAACCCGGCTGCCCTCGTCAATGATAATTGGTCCGTGGCTGGAATTTAAAACAATCTGCGGCGGCAAAATCACTTCGCGGCCGACATAAACATCCGGCTTGATTTCTTTGTAATATTTTTTTAAATGCGCCAAATTGTCCGCTAAAATTTCCTGATTAAAAGTTATCACTTCCCAGGGATAATTAAAAACCGGCCAGTCAATTTCAATTGCGGGTAAATTTAATTCATTCAATCTATCTTCCATCGCTCCCTCGCTCCCTGCCCCGGCGCCGAATGACTTGTCCGACGAACCCCGAGCGGATGCGAGGGGGTAGTCGGAAGTGAGGGGGAAGGGGATCACTCCATCGCTTAAACAAAATCCGCCCACCACCCGGCCCCCGCTCTTAAAAACCGCCTCTTTGCCCGCTAAAACCAACTTTGCCAGCTCCCCCGCCGCCTCCAAACTCGGAATCAAGCTGCCGTCCAAAAAAAGCGTTTCTGATTCGCCGGCGTCTTTCCTTAAATATTTCCGTTCCGTTGTCGCTAGTAAATAATCCCGCACCTCATAATCAATGGAGCAGTCGGGAAATATTTTTTCTATCGCCCCAAACAAGGTCAAGGCGCCGCAAAAAATATCAAAACTTGGCCGGGTCAGGGTGAGGGGGTAAAGCTTTTCTACTTGGTTGTTTTCGTATAAGATTATTTTCATAGTTAAATTAATTTTAAATTTTAAATTACAAACTCCTCGCTTAATTATTCTATTCAACTGTCACCGACTTCGCCAGATTCCTCGGCTTGTCCACGTCGCAGCCTTTCAGCCGCGCGATATGATAAGCTAAAAGCTGCAAAGGGACGGCATTGACAATCGGCGATAAAATATCCAGGGTCTCGGGGATATAAATAACTTCGTTGACTATTTTTTTAATTTCTTCATCGCCTTCAGTGGCCAGGGCAATCACAACCCCGTTCCGGGCTTTGACTTCCAAAATATTGCTGATGACTTTATCGTAAGTGCCGTCTTTGACGGCGATAAACACCGCCGGCATGTTTTTGTCAATCAAGGCAATCGGCCCGTGCTTCATTTCCGCGGCCGGATAACCCTCGGCGTGGATATAAGAAATTTCTTTAAGCTTTAAAGCGCCTTCCAAGGCCACTGGATAATTCAGCCCCCGGCCCAGATACAAAAAATTTGAAGCCAGCCGGAATTTTTGCGCCAATTTATAAATGTCGTCATTTTGCAAAAGCATTTTTTCAATCAATTTCGGCAAACCGGAAAAATTTTTTAAAATTTCTTTGGCTTGATCCTGGCTGACAGTCTTTTTCAAAATTCCCAAATAAACGGCGATTAAGCTTAAAATCGTCAGCTGTGAAGTGAAAGCTTTGGTTGAGGCCACGCCGATTTCCGGCCCGGCGTGCAAATAACAGCCGGTCCCGACTTTCCGGGCGATGCTGGAGCCGACGACATTGCAAATCCCGAAAGTCAGGGCTTTATTGGCTTTGGCCAATTCCAGCGCCGCCAAAGTATCGGCCGTTTCCCCGGACTGGGAAATAACGATGACTAAACAGCTGGCGTCAATCACCGGCTTGCGGTAGCGGAATTCCGAAGCGTACTCCACTTCCACCGGCAATTTGGCCAGATCTTCAATGATAAATTCGCCGACCAGGCCGGCGTGCCAGGAAGTGCCGCAGGCGATAATGATAATCCGGGAAATCTTATTTAATTTTTCTTCAATTTCATCCAGTCCGCCCATTTTTACCCGGCCCTGGTCAACCAGAATTCGGCCGGCTAAAGCGTTGGCGATGCTTTGCGGCTGTTCAAAAATTTCCTTAAGCATAAACGTCTCAAACCCGCTTTTTTCAATTTGCGCCAGATCCCAGGTAATCTCTTCCACTTTTTTGTCAATGCCGCGGCTGTCTAATAAATTAATGACTTGATGGCCGCCGGCCTTGATCTCGGCCAGCTCGTTGTCATCCAGATATATCACGTGCTTGGTGTAAGAAATTATAGCCGAAGCGTCCGAAGCGATTAAATATTCACCCTGCCCGACGCCGATAACTAATGGACTGCCTTTTTTGGCGGCCACCAGGACTTCGGGCTCGTCAAGACAAATTGCCGCCAGGCCGTAAGTCCCTTCCACTTGTTTTAAAGCCAAGGCCGCGGCCTGCGCCAAGGTTTTGCCGGGTTTGTATTTTTCAATCAAATGCGCCAGCACTTCCGAATCGGTCTGGGAAACAAATTTGTGGCCTTCTTTAATTAAAACTTTTTTTAAAACCTGAAAATTTTCAATTATCCCGTTGTGAACAACCGCAATCTTTTGGGAACAGTCAAAATGCGGATGCGCGTTTAATTCCGACGGTTCGCCGTGCGTCGCCCAGCGCGTATGGGCAATGCCCGCGCCGCCAGTTAAATTTTGATTTTTAATCAAATCAGCCAGCCCGGAAATTTTTCCTTTTTGCTTGGCGCTTTTCAATTTTCCCTCGCCCAAAACCGCCACCCCGGCCGAATCATAGCCGCGGTATTCCAGCCGCTTAAGCCCGTCAAGCAAAATGGGACAGGCCTGTTTTGAACCGATGTAGCCGACAATACCACACATAGAAAATTAATTTCTATTTATAATGTATTTCTTTAATTTTAAATATTTTTTAAGAAATAGTAGCCTAAATTACAAATTCCAATTTAAATTTGTAATTTCCAATTTAAATTTGTAAAAATTCAATGTTAAAACCAATTACAATTTATCCCAGATAAATTCGAATACTATTCTCTGCGTCTGATAAATATTATTATCCTCAATCATCACGCCTAAAGGATTATTGTTGTTATCCACCGAAATCATCGCCACCTTGCCGGCGTAAATCAAAGTATAAGTCGGGGCGCTTTCTTTCTGGGTCAGCCATTTGCGCTCGTCTAAACCCTGCGTCTGCCCGCCCGGGCCGATGGAAATCACTTTGACTTTTATTCCCGCCCGAATCCGGCTTTCGGAAAAATCAGGGAAGGCCTGGTAAAGCAGGGTTTTGATCGTGGAAGAAGAATAAGCCCGGTATTCTTTTTTTTCGCTTTTAGCCATGGTTGAAATCACATCCTGCAAAATCACTTTGACGCCCGCCTGACCGTCATAGAATTTGACGATCGGCTTGGCGCCGGCGTTGTCGTAAATTGATTTGAGCTGGGGAATAATTTCTTCAATTTCATTTTTGACGTTTTCCAGCTCCGCCTGTTTTTTTTCCAAAACCCCGGTTAAGCGGTCCGGATCTTCGGCCATAAAATATTGATGCTTGTCCTGATGGTAATAGCTGGCCAAACCCAGATCAATCAAGGCCTTCAAAATATCATAAGCCGTGCCGCGGTTGACGCCGGCTTGCTCGGCGATTTTTCTCACCGGCGCCGGACCCAATTTAACGCAGGTCAAATAAACCTTGATTTCTTTATCCGATAACCCGATTTTTTGCAAAATATTCTCAATCATCTCGGTTGAAAATTAATTATTTTTCAATATAAACAGTATATCCCTAATTAAACACTTTGTCAATTTTTTTTCTACAAAAGTTGTGAATAAGTAATAAAAATAGCTTATTTTAGCTAAATAATAAATACATAATTGTCAATAAAATATATAATCATTGTCTAAATTAAAAATCAATGCTATAATTATAAAATAGATAATCACTTAATCTTCCCTATCGGAATATGAATAAAAAAACCGTTTTGATTTTTACCGGCGGCGGCTTGGCCCCGGCTTTGAATCCCACTTTATACGGCGCCATTACCCGGGCCAGAAAAGAAGGCTTTCGGATTTTAGGCGGCTTGTACGGCTGGGCCTGCCTTGGCGCCAACGGAAAAACTATTGATTTGACCAAAATTGATCTGGAAATAATCAAAAAAAACGGCGGCACTTTTTTAAGATCATCCCGGACCAATCCTTTTAATTCAAAAAATGGCCTGGCCGAATTAAAAAAGCGGATTAAAAAATTAAAAATAGATTATATTATTGCCATTGGCGGCGATGACACGCTGGGCGCGGCTTATAAGCTTCATCAGGAATCAATTATTCCCATTGTCGGCGCGCCGAAAACCATTGACAACGATTTGCCGGAAACTTACTGGAGCCCCGGCTTTCCTTCCGCCGCTTATTATTTCAGCCAATTCGTCAAAGAAATCAGAGAAGACGCCGCTTACGCTTTAAGCCGGATTTTTATTGTGGAAGCCCTGACCGCCAAAGCCGGCTGGCCGGTCGCGGCCGGCGCTTACGGCGGCGCCGATCTTATCATTCCGCCGGAAAAACCCATTGATTTGAAGCTGATTATCCGGCTGGCAAAAAAAAGATACCGCGAAAACAAAAATTTCGCTGTTATCGCCATTTCCAATCAGGCAAAAATTTCCGGCATCAAAGGCGAAGAAGACGAGCAAAAAGACCAGTTCGGCGTCAAGCGGCAAAATTACATTTCCCTGGCTTTGGCAAAAAGTCTGAAAGCCGCCCTGGGCATTGAAACTAAGGTGGCCATTCCGGCCAACTACGTGGAAACCGGCCGGCCGATTAAAATTGATTGTGAAATTGGCATTAAACTGGGAGAAAAAGCCGTCAATTTAATCAGAAAAAATAAATTCGGCCAAATGGCGGCAGTCAAAAGGCCCAGCTGGCAGTCAAATTCAATTACTGTTGATTGCGCGCCGTTAAGCGCCATGCGAAATAAGAAAAAACCGATGGATGAATCGTTTTTTGATTTTAAAAACCTGCGGGTTAAACAGAAAATGTTTGATTATCTGGAACCGATGCTGGGAAAATACGAGCCGGAAAAAAATAATGATTATAATCAATTGATTGATAAGATAATAAGATGAAAATAATGCTTTACAATCTGGATCACGGCGGCCGGAAAGGCAATAATCTTTATGCCCGCTGGCCGGCTTTGATTAAAACGATTAAAAGTATTAATCCGGATATCGCCGTTTTATTGGAATGCTGGGATTGGGAAGAAAAAAAACAATTTAAAAAATTCGCCGAAAAACTGGGTTATCCTTATTATTATTTTTCTTCTTCCAACACTAAGCATCACATCGGCCTGGTGGCCAAAATTAAGCCGGCAAAAATAAAAAAATACCGCAAAAATTTTCATCACTCCGTCTTGCAGGCCCATTTCGATCAGCCCCTTGATTTTAATATTTTCGGCGTTCACCTCAGTCCAAAAACCGAGGCTGCCAGGCTCGAAGAAGCCAAACGGATTATTAAACTGGCCGAATCAAATCAACCGGCCATTGTCATCGGCGATTTTAATTCTCTTTCGCCGCTCGACGGCTATAATGAAAAAAAATTAATCGGCCAATTCCAAAAAAATAACATTTCTAAATTCGGCAAGAATAAACTGGAGAAGCGCGCAATTGCCAAAATACTCAAAGCCGGCCTGATTGATATTTATAAAATCCAGCATCAAGACAAAAAACTTCATTATTCCGTGCCCAGCCAATACTGCCAAGATTGCGACCATGCGGCAAAAATGCGGCTGGATTACGCTTTTATCGATAAATCTTTGATCAAAATCGTGACCGCTTCCAAAATTATTAAAAATCGGCTGACTGATAAATCTTCTGATCATTATCCGCTCGTACTGGAATTGAAATAAAAAAGGCCTTGCTTTTATAGCAAGGCCGGACTAAAGATCTACAAGAGGCTCAAAAGCTTCTTTTTTAATTGTTCGAATCTGACTTCGTGCTCTTCTTCATGCCCCGGCGAAGAATCTTTGCGCGAGAGATCGAAAACCTCGGCCAAAAAATGCCGGCGGGGACAATCCGCTCTTTGGGCCAAACGCATACCCACCTCACGAATGTCGTCGATCCCGTCAAGCGGAATTCCCTCGATCTGTTTTCCAACGGCGGCCGAATCAAAACCGTTTTTAATCACGGCATCAGGCAGAGATTCAAAAAACTCAAGCGCTTGCCGGTAAAGCTGGCCGGACAAACCGTCTTTCAAGCATTTCAGGAAGATTTCTTCCAGGCTTATATCGATTGAAAGCACGGAAAAACGCAGCCGGCGCAAAATACCCAGCGGCCTGAATTTTCGCGACAGCTCCCATTTGATCACTTTCTGATCGGTCGGATTCGGATAATGGACCAGATGCCGGCCCTCAAAAAAACAAAGGGGCGGGAAGACATCGATGTAAGCCACCGTAATATCGCCGCTGGCCGGACAAATCTTCATGCCGAAATTATCCAGCTGGGGGTCAAGCCCGACCGACAACGATTCGTCCTGGTAAAGCACGCCGTAAATCGCCTGAATAATCCGGTTAAGCAGCATGATTCGCTGCGCCGGCGAGGCCTGGCTGACGGCGGTTTGCGCCGTTATTCCCTCTTCCGAAGAGATGTGAAAAACCTGGCCGTCTTGATAAAGGCACTCGTAAGTCGAAGCGACCAAAACGCCATGCTGCTGAAGTCCGCGCCGAAATTTCAGCGTTGATTCGTTAAACAGCCTGGCCAAATCATTTCTTTCCGGTTCCGCCAAAGTTTCAAAAAGCCAGGGCATGATTTTTTTAACCACCACGCCGGAATTGTTCGGATCATCCACGAGGCGAAAACAAGCCACGTCGGAAAAATGCGAGCGGCAATACCATTCATCCTTAATTCTCTCGTCCAAATGAAGCGCGGCGACAAGTTTCATTGCTTCCATGAGACAATCTCCTATTTTTAGCGACTGGATTATGACAAAGAACAAAATTAATTTTGCCAACCGCCGGCAAACCTAATTTCGGCCTTTGTTAAAAATCAAAAAATCTGTTATAATACAAAAGGCAACAAAATGACCCCCCGGTTATTTTTTGCCACCCCCCCCCCCCCCCCCCCGCCAATGGCGGGGGTTTTATTTACCATTCAGCATTTGCCACCTAACCTTTCCACTTTTTCACCGCCTGCTGATAAATTTCCGGATCGCCAACGTCAAACCACTGGCCGGAAAACATATAGCCGAAAAGCTTTCTTTGTTCCACCAATTTCGGAAAAACTTCTTTTTCCAGCCGCTTCATTTGCGGATTCAGGGAATTAAAAATTGCCGGTTCAAAAATATAAACCCCGGCGTTGATGACTTTTGATAAATCTTTTCTCTGATCCGGCTTTTCCAAAAACGAATAAACCCGGCTGCCTTGCAGGCGAACTACGCCCCAGTCGGATGATTTGTTAACCGAGGTCAAAGCCAGCGTCGCCAAGGCGCCGTTGGCCAGATGAAAATCAATCATGTCGCTCAAATCGATATTGGCCAAAACGTCGCCGTAATAAACGATAAACGGATTATCCCCGATTAGTTTCTTAGCCTGAATGATTGGCGCGGCCGTGCCGACCTCCGCTTTGCCCTGGTCCAGATAAGTAATCTTGACGCCAAATTTCGCCCCGTTCCCGAAATACTGCTTTATTTTATTGCCCTGATGGCCGAGAGAAATTAAAAGCTCCCGCACGTCGTAGCGCCGGAGATTTTCGATGATATATTCCAAAACCGGCCGGCCGTTGACCGGAATCATGGCTTTGGGCATCTCGTAGGTAAAAGGCCTCATTTTTAAGCCCTGGCCGCCGGCCAAAACCAGCGCCTTTTTAATTTTGGGCGCGAAATATTTGGCCAGGACGTATTCAATCGCGTGCGACCGGTTTCTGATCCGGTTGCCGTCGATATAAGCGTCCAGCTCTTTTAAAACCTCCTTTTTAAGGGTAATGGTTAGCCTTTGTCGGTCCATAAATGAATAGAAAGTGAGAAGCCCGCCTCCGTCCTCACTCGGTTCGGACTTCGGCGCGGCAAGCCCGCTTTCGCCCTTCGGGCTACAGCGTGGCAAGCAGGAAGCAGGAAACGTGAGGTTGGTAATTCAACGCTTCCCACCTCCTATCTGCCGCCTGCTAGTTCCTATAATATCATACTATATCATACAAAAAATGAAGTCAAGGGCGGGCTGTGGATAAATAAAAAATAAGAAATTAAAAAAGTAAAAAAATAATACAATGGATTTTAATTTCTTATTTTTTATTAAAAAAAGGCTCTCCTTCACTTCGTTTGAAGTGTCAGAGAGTCTAAGGTTCAGAGTGATTAAAACTCTAAAACTCAAAGGGAATCACAGGAAAAAACCTGGCGGCCCGCGTGCCACTCGTTCGGGTCCTCAACCGAGTAGGCCTCAACGTGCCAGCAGCGGTAGCCGGAATTCCAGAACGCGCTCACGGCCCAGGGATTGCCGTCATCGCCTATGATATAGGCGATATTGGCATTTCCATTAACCAGCAGAACACCTTCCTCGCCCTTTGACTACGCTTCAAGCAGGCCGAAGAAGTGAGCCAGTTTGATTTCGGCGCGAGCGCCCAGCTCGGTCATGATCGGAGCGTCCTTGGACGCTCTTTCCAGCCGATCTATGGCAATTGCGGCATCGCCGACGTTCTCTTCCGTTTTCTTCAGAAACAACTTTTTGAAATTGTCTCCGGTCCAGCCGACGTTGGCTGATTTGAGATGATCTTCGGCGACGAACTTCGCGGCGCCGGCAGCTTTCACGGTCATAATCTGTTTAAGCAGATTTGTGACGTTTTTATCAGCTTCAACCGAATCCGGATAAAGATTTAGGGCATTAAATACGGCTAAAACCAAGGCGCGGGGGATCGGAACTTTTTTGCCTTTGCCGGTTATTAAATCACCCTCCTTTTCCTCAATGTAGTAAAAACCATGGGCAATTTCTAAACTCGCTTCATAGACATTTCCAACAGCCTTGCATTCAAGGACTTTGATTGCCGGCCGGGTCGTAACTGTGCATTCACGGCTTACTGGCGGATTAAAAGGTTGCGGCTCATCAAAGACATATTGAAATTCCGGTTTTTCCGCTATCGCCCAAAGGGCAGCTAATCTTGATCCTTCTACTCCCTTCAATTTCACTATCATCACTTCCTCCTTTCCTTGGCACCGCCAAGGGGTTTTGCCGGCAGCACCGCTCCCGGCGACAAAGGTTCTGGGGATACCTTAGCAAATTTTATCATCTCTGTCAATAATACACCTCTCTCATCCCCTCTCTCCTTGGCTGTATTGTGCGTTATTACGCAGGCGAGGCTGTCCCTCCTCTTTGGTCGGTTTAAATGGCTTTTTTTAAAATACCGGTAGGGGCGTATTGCAATACGCCCCTACCGAAAATTAAATTGCATTAATTAATAAAAAAAGACCCCAGCCGAGGGGTGGACAGCCTCGCCCGCGCTTACGCGAAGTGCGGCCAGGGGGAGAAGGGAGGTAAAAAAATCTGCTATAGTTTTCGGGCCGCCACCCGATCAACAATCACGGTCACCTCCGGGTGCCGGCGCAAAATTGAACCCGGAAAACGCCCGGAGATTTTGCCTTTGATTAATTTTCTGACCGCGGGCGCGCGATTCTTACCACTGACAATTAAAATAATTTTTTTGGCTTCCATAATCGTGGCCAAGCCCATGGTAATCGCCTGCTTGGGCACCTCCTGCTTGCCGGCAAAAAATCGCTGAAAAGTTATACGGCACAGGCGCGATTAAAAAAGAAAAAAGAATTGATATTATTATCGGCCCACCGGCTTCAACGAAGTCAACTTTTTTAGCCGATCCTTTAGTAAAACAAAATGGGTCTCTTTTAATTGACAGTGATTTGGCAAAAAGAGAATTACCGGAGGGTATTGATTATGCCGAAAAAAAACATCAGGAAAGT
>Ga0155876_114_pt1 | contig 12876 bp, 10 predicted proteins | sample RifCSPlowO2_01_FD_107530 | JGI IMG/M metagenome (GOLD analysis project Ga0155876, IMG submission 107530) | Candidatus Buchananbacteria bacterium RIFCSPLOWO2_01_FULL_45_31
AGTCGCTTCCATTGCCATGCTCTCGGGCGGCGAGCGGTCTTTGGCTTCCATTGCCCTGATTTGCGCCGTGATTGCCAATAATCCCTCCCCTTTCGTGATTTTGGACGAAGTGGACGCGGCTTTAGACGAATCAAATTCCCAGCGCTTTTCGCAAATCATCAATGAGCTGGCTCATAAAACTCAATTCATCGTCATTACCCACAACCGCGCGACCATGCACCAGGCCAATATTTTGTATGGCGTGACGATGGGGGAGGACGGGGTTTCTAAGATTATCAGCTTGAGGATGGAGGAGGCGGAAAGAGTGGTCAGACAGTAGCAAATCAGCTTGCCGCCGCCTTGGGTTAAAACCCAAGGCTAAAAATACAAAACCCAATAAATTGGGTTGAGTAAACTTTAATTAAAAAAGATTAGTGTAAGAGAATCAAACCCACTTTTAATGAGTTTTGTGAATTGAGCCCCGGAATTTATTTCGGGGCGATTTAGTTTAAGCCTATCTTTTTCATAAAATAAAAACCCCTGAATTGGAATTCAGGGGGACGTAAATTTTGGCAAGCTCCGGCCGCGGCGGACGCGTTTTGCCGCGGTTTATTGGATAGCCATCATATACTTACAGATGGCATTAGCCGCCGGCTTGATTTTTTTCAGTCCGAAGGCCAGTCCGGCGCCCAGTCCGGCGACCAGTCCGACGCCCAGTCCGACGCCCAGTCCGGCGACCAGTCCGGCGCCCAGTCCGGCGCCCAGTCCGGCGACCAGTCCGACGACCAGTCCGGCGCCCAGTCCGGCGACCAGTCCGGCGACCAGTCCGACGCCCAGTCCGAAGACCAAATCATCATTTTTAATTTTCTTGTTAAAAAACAGGAAAATCAAAATGCTGGAAAAGATCGGCCCAAGAAAGGCATCGGCTATCCTTGGCAGGACGATTGGCAGCGGTAAAGACCAGCCGGGATTGCCATCAGTCGGGTTTAACAGCCAGACCTTGTCCGCCACCGGCATCCGGCCCGTGATCGCCCAGACGGCGCACCAGAATAAGGCAATGGCTAAAAAACTCGCAATTGACCACCGCCACATTAACTTCTTTTTTCTTTCATTCGCTTCCATATTCTTTCTCTCCTTGCTTTGGGTTGAGTTGAACCATTGATAAAAAGAGCTGATAATAAATCTTAGCATATTTTAGCAATAATGTCAAGCAAGGACAAATTTCCGGCCGCGGCGCGGCCCCGGGGTCTTTTTATAAAGCCTTGACTTATTTTGCCCAGTGTGCAATAATGCAATTACCTTTGAATATCTACGGATAATAAAGTCAAAAGCCGCGCTCTCGATCTCGGCGCTAAAGTGAGATCATTATTAGATAAGTAGATATTTTTTTATTACTAATTTAATATCGATGCTAAATTAATGCGAAATATGCGAAATATGCGAAAACCCGGACTTCGCATCATTCGCATGAATCCATAGTTTCGTACAGTTTTCGCATCGCTCCAATTCTATGCTAAAAATCAGACTCGCCCGAGTCGGTAAAAAGAAAAGCCCGGCTTACCGCTTCGTGGTTTCCGAAAACGCCAGAGATTTGTATGGCAAACAGCTGGAAATTTTGGGCCACTACAATCCTTTTTCCAAGGTTTGCGAGGTTAAAAAAGACCGGATTCTTTATTGGATTTCCCAGGGCGCCCAGGTTTCGCCCACGGCCCACAATCTTTTAGTCGACCAGAATGTGATTACCAAAGAGAAGGTTAAAGCGTCAAAGTCCGGCAAGAAGCGCGAGCTAAAGCTCGCTAATCCGGAAGCGGAAGAGAAGCCGGCCGCCAGCCAGCCCGTTGCTGAAGCCGCGGAAAAGCCGGCGGAAGCTCCAGCCGCGGCGGCAGCGGAAACGCCGGCGGAAGAGAAGCGCGAGCTAAAGCTCGCTAATCCGGAAGCTGAAGAGAAATTGGCGGAAGCGCCGGCCGCTGAACCGGTTGCGGCTCAAGCGCCTGTTGCTGAACCGGCGGCGGAAGCGCCCAAGGCGGAAGAAAAAACCGAGGCGGTGGCTTAAAATTATTTAAAAAAGTTGACAAAATTTGTGAATATGCTATAATATAGCAAGTTCCATAAAAGCCCCCCACTTTCTATCCATTATTGATTTATTTTAAGAGGGATTAAAATGTAAAATCGCTTCGTTCAGGTTTTAATTTTAAATTATCAATGATAAATGGAAAGTGTGGGGCAAGCAGGAACTGGTACCAGGCCTGTAAGGTCGGCAGTACTGGTGGATATTGAAAGTAACTCGTTCCGGTGTTTCTGATTTAAAAATCGGCATCGGAATGAAACGGATTTGATTTATGGCAGCTAAACACGCTGATCAAGAGTTCGTCGAATTCATCGTCAAAGCCATTGTGGCCAATCCCGACGATGTCAAGACGGAGAGAACCGTTGACGAGATGGGGGTTTTGATCACCCTCCATCTTAACCCGGACGACATGGGTTACGTCATCGGCCGTGAAGGCCAGACCGCGAGATCCATCCGCACCCTTTTAAAGATTGTGGGCGCGAAGAACAATGCTCGGGTCAACCTCAAAATTTTTGAACCGGAAGGTTCAAGAGGTCCGCGCCGGCCGAGAATGGCGGAAGCCGATACCTCGGTCGTTGACGACCTGAAAATCTAACTTAGATTTTAAAAAGCAGGGGCGGATTTCCGCCTCTGTTTTTTATTTGTCTTGCTTCCCCTCACCCTGTCCCTCCCCCCTGCCCGCCTCGCCACTTATTTTTATTTTTTTGACAAACATCTTAATTTAATTTTATAAAGATTATATTGATAAAAAATTTCAACGGCGTGGCCATTCGGCCTCGCCCCTCGGCTAAGCTCGGGGCGCCCTGAATTTATTGAAGGGCGAGCTCATGGCCGAAAGGCAGGCGGGCTGACTAGGGGGAGGGACAGGGAGAGGGCGTGGTATAAAAAATAAAAAAAGCTGATTCGTTTTGAATCAGCCTGGTTTTAAAGCCGGGGCAAGATTGGCTAAAATTTGTATTTGGCGGGCGGGGATATAAATTTTCTATCCGGCCCAATGTTTTTTAAACGTCGGCAAGTGTTGCAAAAATTGTCATCATTGCCTGTCCGCAAAATCGCGCTGCATTTTCGGCAGCGGCGATTGCCCACGCCCCCGCTTACGTTTTCTTCGCTTTCCTCCTCTTCTGCCGGAGAATCATCTTCACTCTCCCAAGAAGAAGATAGGTCAGGGGCGCAAGGAGCCGGTTTTTTGCCGGTTTTTATTTTCCGCAGCATAAACATGTGATTTTCCTTTCTTTATTCCGCAGTCAAAGTATCACAAAAAGCATATTAGCGGATATTGGCGAGATTGTCAAGGTTAGGTAGTTAGGGGCGGTTAGGTTGTCAGCTCCGGGCCAGACTTTTGACTAAATGGCCAAAACCTAACCACCTAACTACCTAACCACCTGACAACCTGACAACCTAGCACCTAACTACCTAACCACCTAACTACCTAACTACCTAACTTTGTGCTAATATTCCAGTATGATCAGTTTTGAGATAATCACAATTTTCCCCCAAATTTTTGATTCTTATTTCAATGAGTCAATTATTACGCGCGCCCTGAAAAAGAAGCTGATTAAGATTAATGTCCATGATTTGAGAAAATGGGCCAAAGGCCGGCACCGGCAGGTTGATGACCGGCCTTATGGCGGCGGACCCGGCATGATCCTCATGGTCGAACCGATTGCGAAAGCTTTGCGAAAGCTAAAAGCTAAAAGCTTAAAGCTAAAAGCTAGGACTATTATGCTGACCCCGGCCGGCAAAAGATTCACCCAACGCGAGGCGGAACGGCTGGCAAAATACGGCCGGCTGATTTTACTTTGCGGCCGGTATGAAGGCTTTGACGCCCGGGTTGACAAGCTGGTTGATGAAAAAATTTCCATCGGCGATTATGTCCTGGCCGGCGGCGAGATTCCGGCCATGGTCGTTTTAGAAGCCGTGGCGCGCCAAGCGCCGGGCGTGGTCGGGCACGAGCATGCCCTGGATGAAGAGACATTTTCTAAGGATCTAGATTACGTTGAATATCCGCAGTATACGAGGCCGGAGAGTATAAAGCTAAAAGCTAAAAGCTCAAAGCTAAAAGCTTATAAGGTGCCGAAGGTGCTGTTGTCGGGAGACCATAAGAAGATAAAGGAATGGCGCGGGAAAAATGCTAAGTTGATAAGGTAAGCCGCTGTTTTTCGGGATAAAAGAGAAAATTACAAATTCTAAATCTCAAATTCCAAACAAATCTCAAATCACAAATTCTCCTTAATTTAGCCAAAATTGCTGTTGATATACTGTGGTTAACTAAAAATTACCAGACTCCTTGACAGAGTTTTTAAAATGATGTAAGATAATAGTGCTTAATAATTAACCTTAAAAACTTCATCCCCAATATTCATTAAAATTTTGAGTATCCTCCCCGGCCGGTTCGGGGCGGGATGAGAAAAAACAGCGGTGTCTGATAAATAACAGTTAACTGTTAACAATTAACAATTAACTGCCAGGCGGACCCCTCTGTTTTTTCTTCACCTTACTAAAGGGTTGAGGAGAAAACAAAGAGATTCCTTCGCCTTAATAAAGCGATTGGGGCTCGGAATGAACTTTAACAACCAAAATGTGACAGAAACCATTACGTCAATTCTAAAATTAGAATTTACAGGCGGCAACTGCCTGTTTGAAAGTTGCAACAATTGAGCATTCCGCCTTTTAGGGCGGAACAAATCTCATTATGAGAGCAAACGGGTTTTGTCCGGTCATCCGACCGGACTCAAAAAAGTTCGTTTCTCTCGCTTTTTTGAGAGTTTGATCCTGGCTCCCGCCTACGCTCGCCTTACTTTCGGTTGACGAAAGTCGGCGAGCTTCGGCGGGCGAGACGAGGCGTTTAACGTTTTGTTTTGAAAACCAGGTTTATCCTTTCTATCTTTTTTGAGAGTTTGATCCTGGCTCAGGATGAACGCTGGCGGCGTGTCTAAGGCATGCAAGTCGAGTGGGTTTAGACCCACGGCAAACGGGTGAGTAACACATTGGTAACCTGCCCCGAAGTTCAGAATAACCCCGCGAAAGCGGGGCTAATACTGGATGCGCTCCGATGACAAATGTCATTTGAGCAAAGATTTATCGCTTCGGGAGGGGCCTATGGCCTATCAGCTAGTTGGTGAGGTAACGGCCCACCAAGGCTTTGACGGGTAGCGGGCGTGAGAGCGCGACCCGCCTCACTGGGACTGAGACACTGCCCAGACTCCTACGGGAGGCTGCAGTCAAGAATATTCCCCAATGGCCGAAAGGCTGAGGGAGCGACGCCGCGTGACTGAAGAAGCCCTTCGGGGTGTAAAGGTCTTTTATTAGGGACGAACTAATGACGGTACCTAATGAATAAGGGGCTGCTAACTTCGTGCCAGCAGCAGCGGTAATACGAAGGCCCCAAGCGTTATCCGGATTTATTGGGCGTAAAGAGTCTGTAGGCGGCCTGAATAGTTTTTCGTCAAATCCCGAGGCTCAACCTTAGGACCGCGAAAAATACTTTCAGGCTAGAGGCTGGGAGAGGCAGATGGAATTGCCGGTGTAGCGGTAAAATGCGTTAATATCGGCAAGAACACCAAATGCGAAGGCTTTCTGCTGGAACAGTTCTGACGCTGAGAGACGAAAGCGCGGGGAGTGAATGGGATTAGATACCCCAGTAATCCGCGCCGTAAACGATGGATACTTGGCATTGGAAGTATCGACCCTTTCAGTGCCGCTTAATCAAGTTAACACCTTAAGTATCCCGCCTGGGTAGTACGGCCGCAAGGCTAAAACTCAAAGGAATTGACGGGGACCCGCACAAGCGGTGGAGCATGTGGTTTAATTCGACAATAAGCGAGGAACCTTACCAGGGTTTGACATGATGCTGCAAATCCCGGGAAACCGGGACTCCTTCGAGGGTGCATCACAGGTGCTGCATGGTTGTCGTCAGCTCGTGTCGTGAGATGTACCGTTAAGTCGGGCAACGAGCGCAACCCCTATTCTGTGTTAAATCACTCACAGAAAACTGCCCCCCACTTAGCACATTTCGTTAACTGTTAACTGTAAAATGTTAATTGTTAACACGAAGTGTTCTGAGTGGGGGGAGGAAGGCGGGGATGACGTCAAATCAGCATGGCTCTTACATCCTGGGCGACACACGTGCTACAATGGCCAACACAAAGGGTCGCTAAGCCGCAAGGCGGAGCTAATCCCATCAAAATTGGCCCCAGTTCGGATTGAGGTCTGCAACTCGACCTCATGAAGCCGGAATCGCTAGTAAACGCGTATCAGCCATGGCGCGTTGAATACGTTCTCGGGTCTTGTACACACCGCCCGTCAAGTCAATAAAGTCTTCAGTACCCAAATGCCGGCGCAGGCCGGCAAAAGGTAAGGGAGATGATAGGGACTAAGTCGTAACAAGGCATCCGTAGCGGAAGCTGTGGATGGATCACCTCCTTTCTAGGGAGAAAAATAGATGGAGGGTCTGAATTCAGCCCTTCATTCTAGTCGACTCTTCGCTCCGTTTGGAGCGATCCGGGGATTGACGTAGGTTCTGTCACGTTTTGGTTGTTAAAGGCTGTTGATATAAAGAGACTGCTCGGCAAGAGTAGTTTTTTTGTTGTTAAGGCGTGTTTCAATAAAACCATAAAGCAATAAAACAACCCTTAAGGTTTTTGCTTTATTGTTTTATGGCTTTATTGACCTTTGTGCCTTTATGTTCCTGTGCTATAATCAATCTATAAACCTTAGCTAAACCATATGATAAAATGTTCAAAAATCCGGGTTCTGGCGCTGGCGGCCCTTTTGTTTTTATTTTCCGGCAGTCAGGCTTTGGCCGCCCTGCCCGAGCAGGAAAGAATTCTTAGTTATGACAGCCAAATCACGGTCAGCCAAGACGGGTCAATGGTGGTTATGGAGACCATCCAAGCGGTTGCCTTGGGCGGCCAGATTAAGCATGGCATTTATCGCGATTTTCCGACCAAGTATAAAGACGTTTACGGCGGCAAGTATAACGTCGGGTTTGAAATTATCTCAATAAAAAAAGACGGCGCGCCGGAAAACTTTTTTACCGAGGGTTTGTCCAACGGCGTCAGAATTTATATCGGCAAAAAAGACGTCTTGTTGAATCCGGGAATTTATACTTATGAGATTACTTATAAAACCAGCCGCCAGCTCGGGTTTTTCCCCGATCACGACGAGCTGTTTTGGAATGTCACGGGCAATGGCTGGGTTTTTCCGATTGATAAAGCCGCGGCGACCGTAATTCTGCCCGCGGGCATTGCCGCCGGCCAGATAAAAACCGAAGCTTACACCGGGCCGCGGGGATCGTTTGATAAAAATTATCAGGCCAGCTTTGCCGGCGCCCAGGCGCGGTTTAAAACGACCAAGCCGCTGAATTCTTATGAAGGGCTGACAATTGTCGTCGGCTGGCCCAAGGGGTTTGTTTTAGAGCCGGCGGCCGCGGATAAAGCGAAATATTTTTTAAGAGACAATCTTGGCACGATTGCCGGCTTGGCCGGCCTAATAGTTTTACTGGCTTATTACCTTTTGGCCTGGCTGAAAGTGGGCAAAGATCCGAAAAAAGGCACGATTATTCCACAGTATGAGCCACCCAAGGGGTTTTCCGCCGCCGCTATCCGCTTTTTGGTTAAAATGGGCGTTGATTCGGCTCAAAGAAATTTTACGGCTCAAATTATTGAAATGGCGGTTAACGGCCTGATAAAAATTGAAAAAAAAGAAAAAGGCGGCTTTTATGCCTTGAAAAAATTGACCGCGGCGCAAAATTTACCGGCGCCGGAGGCCGGCTTGATGGAAAAGCTTTTTCCCTCCTTTGATTCCCTTGATTTGAAAAACAGCAATTATAAAAAAATTCAAGCGGCGCGGCAGATTTTAGACGAGCATCTGAAGACCAAATTCGGTGAAAATTATTTCAACCGGAACTGGGCCTATATTATCGGCGGCTTTATTTTTTCGGGCGTGTTTTTCTTTCCGTTGTTGCTTGCCGGCGGCGCCGATTTTTTGACTTTTAAGATTAGCTGGATTTCCAATATTTTCTTTTTCATTTTTTATATTCCTTTTTTGATTTATTTAATCAAGCGGATGCTTATCGGCATTCGGGAATATCCCGCTTATTTGTCAATTATCATGTTTTTTCTTTTTTTCCCGATGCTTTTGTTCGGCTTTACCTTAATGATATTTATCGCCTTCAATGCCAATCCGGTTGTAACCGCCGCTTTGATTATTAATATTATCTTTGCTTTCATAATGAAAGCGCCGACCAAGGAAGGGAGGAAAGTTTTGGACGAAATTGAAGGCTTTAAATGGTTTTTGACGGTCACGGAAAAGGACCGGATGAATTTCCATAACCCGCCGGAAAAAACGCCCGAGCTTTTTGAAAAATACCTGCCTTATGCTTTGGCTTTGGGCGTGGAGCATAAATGGGCCCAGCAGTTTAACGATGTTTTCGCCCGTTTGCATGACGAAGGCCGCGATTATCAGCCGGTTTGGTATTCAGGCAGTAATTTTTCATCTATGGCCATCGGCAGTTTTGCCGGTTCGCTTGGTGGTTCATTCTCCAGCGCTATCAGTTCCGCTTCCACGGCGCCGGGTTCGTCTTCCGGCTTTGGCGGAGGCGGTGGAGGCGGTGGAGGCGGTGGCGGAGGCGGCGGCGGCGGGGGTTGGTAGGTAAAATTAGAAAATTTAGATAAACAAAAAACCGTCCCGAATTTATTGAGGGATGGTTTTTTGGTTGGAATAATGTTTAGATTTATTTTAAATTAAAAAAATAATAGTATCAATTTTTTGCAAGTAAAAATTTTGTTTTATTTATTAATAAATTATATTTTTGTTTGTTTTTTGTTTCATTAATAAAATCTCTTAATTCTTTTTCACCTAAAATTTTTTCTCCCCATAGTAAAATAACTACGCCAACATTAAATAATAATGCTGGATTTTTTGTTTTCTCATATTGAAAATACAAAAAATTCATGACTGATGGAATATAAATTTGTTCTATCTTTTTTTCCATTTCATTCAAAGTATTAATTGCTTCATTATAATTTCCTTCTGATAAATTAAAATAGAGATAATTAAATTTATAGCTGTATTCATTTTTGGGGTGGACATTTTTTGCTTTTTCGGTGTAGTCTTTTGCGGATTCTCTATTTCCCTCTAATTCATAAACAATGGCCCACGACATATAAGTTGCATAAGAATAATGATCCAATTTTTCGAGTTCTTCTGCTATTGGTCTAAGCTTTTCTGGATTTAAGCCCCAATAGTTTGAGTCAAATCTAATTTTGTTTATAAGTAATAAATAATTTCTTACGTCAGCAATTAAAGGGCCGTATTCTTTTTTTGTTAAATTTTGATTGCAGTCGTCTCTGGTTGGTTGTAGCAATTTAAGGGAATCATTTATTTTATGTAAGCTGGTCATACATAAAGAAAGAATATAAGTACAAACATTAAATGTATTTCCATATAAATTTTTTTTACTACCAACTTCATCTTTAACTCGCCAATTTTTTCCTGCTAGTGATTTTGCAACTTTTTTGCCAAAAATTTCTTTATAAATTTGTTCTTTATCTTTACCGCCAGGATGTCTAAATTCATAATGAAAGTTGAATTTAAATTCAACTTCTTTTCCGCCGGTTATAGGCAAACCACTAATTATCAGGGTTGAACATGGCATATTCAATTTTGTTTTTGATTCAGCGGCAGAATTATCCGAAAAATTTATATCAACTGGTTTCTTTTTTATGATTATGTTTTTTGATAAATCATAATCTTTCAATTTCTCTTTGAAATTATCTATAAGATTGTTATATAATCTTAATAATTTTTCATCTTTAAAATCATTAATAGTGACCGCAAAAATAACAAGTAATTTGTTTGAAAAATAGTTATAATTAAATCTTCTAATCAACCAATAAATTAAAAAAGATAAGAATAAGAAAGACCAACAATAATAAAGTGGCAGAAAAATTTTATCAAATGTTGTATACAAAACTCCTAATAAAGCAATAAACCAAAAAGAATAGTAAATAACCCCTTTTCCAGTATCCAAAGGATATTTAAACATCTCAAATTTTTCAATATTTTGTGGCATTACAGTTGATAATTATTGGTTGGGGATAACTTTTTTGATTTTCGGGTTATTTTCGGGTATACTGATAATATAAGCCTATTTAAGAATAATGTCAATATGCTGACCAAAAAGCAAAAAGAGCTTCGGGATTATATCAAACAATATATTGATAAAAATGACTATTCTCCTACCATTGGAGAGATGGCCCGCCATTTTAAAAGAGCGGTCGGGACGATTCATGAGCATTTAGAAATATTGAGAGAAAAGGGAGTTTTAGAAAAATTAAGCAATCAGCCAAGGGCGATTCAGCTCTTAGACGTTAAGAGCAAGGAGATGGCAGAAATTCCTTTGGTTGGCATAATCGCCGCCGGCCAGCCGATTGAAGCGATAGAAACGTCAAGCGAGACCGTTGCCGTTTTAAAAGATGAAATTGGCAGGGACGGCAAATTTTACGCTTTAAAGGTGCGGGGCAATAGTATGATTGATGACGGCATATTTGACGGCGATACGGTTGTCATTAGGCAGCAGCAGACAGCTGATGACGGGCAGACCGTGGTTGCCATTATTGATGATAATGAAGCGACTTTAAAGAAAATTTATCGCGAAAAAGATAAATTTCGCTTGCAGCCGGCTAATCCGACCTTATTGCCTTTTTACAGGAAAGAGGTGGAAATAAGAGGGGTAGTGGTAAAAATAACCAGGAATTTGGAAAACCAAACTGAAAAAGAGAATGCCAGCGATGAAAAATATTCAAGAAGAATTGATTATTCTTGGGATTTCTGCGGCGAAAAAACAAAATCATCTACTCATGGCTTCCACACTTACCCCGCGATGTTTATCCCGCAGGTCGCGAATAGGCTGATAAAAAATTATAGCCAGGCCGGAGACACGATTTGCGATATTTTTTGCGGATCCGGCACGGCTTTAATTGAAAGCCGGCTATTGGGCCGGAATGCTTACGGGATTGATTTAAACCCCCTGGCCATTTTTTTAGCTAAAGTGAAAACGACCGAGATAAACCCGTCAAAACTAACAAAAGAATATTTTATTCTTCTTAACCGAATTGAAAAAATAAAAGGCAATGAAATTAAAAAGCCGGTTTTCAATAATATTGATTTTTGGTTTAAAAAAGAGGTAGCCGTAAAATTAGCCAAGATTAAAAAAGCGATTTTGCAAATTCAAGATGAAAAAATTAAAAATTTCTTTTTAGTTTCTTTCAGCGAGACGGTTCGTCTTGCCTCAAATACCAAAAATGGCGAGTTTAAATTAGTCAGAATCAGGCCGGAAAAACTAGAAAAGCACAGTCCCGATGCCTTGGGTATTTTCAGGAAAAAGACCGAGAACAATATCAATGGCATGAAGAATTTTTATAATGACGTTAAAAAAGACGCTTGGGCCAAAATTATCTATGGCGATTCCTCAAAAGATAACGGAATTAAAAAAAATTCCATTGATTGCATTGTTACTTCCCCGCCGTATGGCGACAGCCGGACAACCGTGGCTTATGGGCAATTTTCCCGGCTTTCGGCTCAATGGCTGGATATTTTTGAAGATCCAAATAATGCCTCTAGAATTGATAATGATTTGCTGGGCGGCAAGGCGACAAAAGACTTAATCCATGGCTTAAAATCAAAGTATTTAGAAGAAGTTTTAGATAAGATAGCTAAAAAAGACGGAGAAAGAGTAAAAGACGTATTAAGTTTTTATATTGGCTTGGAAAAATGCTTAAGGCAAGCCTATAATATTTTAAAACCAAAAAAATATTTCTGCCTCGTGGTCGGCAATCGGCTGGTAAAGCAGGTTAGAATTCCAACGGATTTTATTATCGCGGAATTGGGAGAAAACATTGGTTTTGTTTGTGAAGACATTTTTGTCCGGAATATTCCGGGGAAAAGAATGCCAATTAAAAATTCGCCGACAAATATTGCCGGCGAATTAGAGGAAACAATAAATAAAGAAAGTATTGTTATTTTGAAGAAAAATTAAATTAATTTTGTTCTTTTAGAAAAGCAATCATCAAGCTTATTCATTTTTATTCTAAAGCCAGTGCCATGATTTCTGACGGATCCATTTGGCCGATAATACATTCTAAAATCAACCAATATCCCGTCATTTTTCACCTGTTTTTTGAATAATCCAAAGTTAAAATTTTCTAAGAGATAAGCTTCATTAAAATGAAAATATTCAGAGCCATTAATTATTTTGCTATCAGCTAAGACATAAATTAAGGCTGGCAATTTAGCATTAAATTTTTTTTCCACCGATCCCATATCCCAATAAATATTTAATCGCCGATTTTTACCTTTGACCCGTATTTTATTTTTTTCAACTAATAAGCGAAGATTTTGAGCGTTATATCTTTTGCAGGAAAGAGTACTGTGCAATTCTTTAGATCTTTGATTATCTCGTTTTGAGTAGCCAAAACCGTCAAGCAAGATTCTATCTCTATCTCCACCGCTAGGCAAAGGCTCTAAAGTGAATAAGGTCATCATTGATTTCGCGTCTTTTCGATATGATTTTAATTCGGCAATCTCGCCAATATCCGGCAAAGGGATATTGTTTTCTTTAATCCCCAGCAAATCTTCAAGTGTTTTGCCAATGCCCGTGTCGCCAAGCCGATGAGTTTTAGTGAAGCCCAACTTTTTTATTTTTTGCAGTTTTCGCTTTAAGATTTCTAAATCCATATTATTTAATAAAAAAATTAATGTCTTTTTCGTAAATATCGGCGAATTTTTTCAATTCCATAACATCAAGCCGCCTCTCGCCCAGCTCCGCT
>Ga0155876_109_pt1 | contig 12289 bp, 15 predicted proteins | sample RifCSPlowO2_01_FD_107530 | JGI IMG/M metagenome (GOLD analysis project Ga0155876, IMG submission 107530) | Candidatus Buchananbacteria bacterium RIFCSPLOWO2_01_FULL_45_31
AAGATGCCAAACAAAATTATAAAAAACTAATACTCTAATCCTTAATTATTCTACTCTATGCCATACGACCAACTCCGCCAGCAAGACCCGGAAATCGCCGACCTAATCGCCAAAGAAATCGCCCGCCAGCAAAACGGCTTAGTCATGATTCCGTCGGAAAACCACGCTTCAACCGCTGTTTTAGAAGCCATGGGCACGGTGCTTTCCAATAAATACGCCGAGGGCTACCCGGGCAAAAGATATTACACGGGCAACGAATTCATTGACCAAGTGGAACAGCTGGCCATTGACCGCGCCAAACAGCTTTTTGGCGCCGAGCACGCCAATGTCCAGCCCAATGCCGGCTCCCCGGCCAATATCGCGATTTATCTAGCGACTTTAAAGCCGGGCGACAAGGTCATGGGCATGAAGCTGGATCAGGGCGGGCATTTAACTCACGGCCATCCGGTCAATTTGTCCGGCCAACTTTACAACTTTGTCCAGTATGGAGTCAGGCAAGATACGGAATTGATCGACCTGGATGAAATTCGGGAGATTGCCAAAAAAGAAAAGCCGAAAATGATTGTCACCGGTGCCACGGCTTATCCAAGAATTTTTGATTTTAAGGCGTTCAGAAAAATCGCGGATGAAGTCGGCGCTCTGCTGATGGCCGATATTTCCCATTTTGTCGGCTTATGCCTTTCCGGCGATCATCCAAAGCCCTTTCCCGAAGCCGATTTTGTCATGACCACGACCCATAAAACCTTGCGCGGCCCGAGAAGCGCCATAATTTTGTGCAAACAGAATTTCGCCAAGGCAATCGACAAGGCGGTTTTCCCCGGCACCCAGGGCGGACCTTTGGAAAACATGATTGCCGCCAAAGCCGTTTGTTTTGCCGAAGCCCAAAAACCGGAATTTATCGAGTACGGCCATCAGATCGTGAAAAACGCCAAAGCGCTGGCCGCGGCGCTTTTGGCCGAAGGGATTGAACTGGTCTCCGGCGGCACGGATAACCACCTGATGCTGATTAAATGCGCGCCTTTGGGCTTAACCGGCCGGCAAGGGTCGGAAAGACTCGCTTTAGGCGGAATTTATACTAACCGCAACACCGTGCCATATGACACCGGCACGCCGTTTGAACCGACCGGCATCCGCCTGGGCACGCCGGCCTTAACCACCCGCGGCATGAAGGAAGAGCAGATGGCCATTGTCGGAAAAATCATTGCCAAAGTTTTAAAGAATATCGACAGCGAAGCGGTTTTAAAGGAACTTAAAGAAACCGTGGCCCAGCTGACCAAGGAATTTCCGGTTTATCCGGGGATGACTATTTAAGCAAGATAAGTTTTCAGCAAGATAAGCAAGATAAGAACAAAGTTTAGCACTTATCTTGCTTATCTCGCTTATCTTGCCTATCTCGCTTATATGCCCGCTAAACTAATCGACGGCAAAAAAATCGCCGAAGAAATCTTACTCGACTTAAAAAAGAAAATCTCCGCCCTCCCCCGCCCCCCGGGCCTGGCCGTGATTTTAATCGGCAATAATCCGGCTTCGCACCTGTACGTGCGCAATAAAAAGCGCGCCTGCGAAAAAATCGGGATTGTTTTCCATGATTATCTTTGCCGCGGCGGCGTCTGCCCCAACACCAGCGAAGAGAAAGTTTTGGAGATGATTGATTTTTTGAATAATGACCAAAGCATTGACGGCATTATCGTCCAATTGCCGATTCCAAAGAAATTCGACACCGCCAAAATCATTAACGCCGTCTTGCCCGAAAAAGACGTGGACGGCTTCCATCCGGTCAATAAGGAAAAATTTCTCAATAACCAGCCGGGCATTATCTCGCCTTTGGTCCAGGCCATCAACGCCGCGATTCAGTCAACCGGCCGGGATTTAACGGGAAAAAACGCCGTGATTATCGCCAACAACGAATTATACAGCCAGACCCGGAAAAAAGATTTGGGAAATTTGGGTCTGAAAGTAAAAATTATCACGCCAAGCGATAACCTGGAAGCGGAAACTAAAAAAGCCGATGTTTTGGTGGCCATTTTGGGCCGGCCGAATTTGATTAAAAAATCAATGGTCAAGCCCGGCGCGATTGTCATTGACGTCGGCACCAATCTGATTGATAGGAACAAACCCCGCGCCTTTTCTGATTCTTTAATTAACGCTAATGAAAATCAGGGGGAAAAGATGCGGGGCAAGTGGGCCGGCGACGTTGATCCCGAAGTGGCCGAAGCGGCCGATTATTTAACCCCCGTCCCCGGCGGCATCGGGCCGCTGACCGTGGCCATGCTTTTGAAAAATGTCTGCGAGCTGGCCGAGGGGAATCAAAATAACAATAAAGCCCGCTTCGCCAGCGAAGCGTGGCGAGCAATAAAATAATAAAGCAAATAAAAAAATATCAGGCTATCCCTGTTTTTTATTTTCTTAAATTTAAAGCTTTGACAACCTTTTGGCGCGATTTATAGGCATTGCCGTGGCTAAGCAACCCTAAATAAGAATTTATCGTTTCCGGCTTGGGGTTTTTGCCGATTCTTTTAAACATTCTTTTCTTGGTCGTTGTCCGCAAAACGCGATGGTCCGGGAAATGAACCCAGCCCAAAAAATCCATGCCCGAGGCCAAGGTTTTAATAAATATTTTGTCCGGATGCAGAGTTAATTTGAGCTTATTTGACAAGAATGTTTCAATTGGCTTGATTAAGCGCTCTAAATAAATTTTATTATCGGCTAAAACACAAAAATCATCGGAATAGCGGATATAATGTTTGATTTTCAACTGATGTTTAATGAACTGATCAAATTCATTCATATAGATATTAGCCAAAAGCTGGCTTGTTAAATTGCCGAGAGGCAGGCCGATGCCGGGCGCGTTATTGGCACTGAAACTTCCTATAATCTCATTTAAGAGCCAGGCAACCTTGTCATCTTCTATCCGCTGTTTTAAAATATTCGCTAGAATATCATGATTAATGCTGGCAAAAAATTTTCTAATATCACCTTTTAATACCCAGCAGGCGTGAGTGTTGTTTTTACTTGTTTTATAAGCGAATTGCCGAAAGCGATTTAAAGCTTTATGATTACCCTTGCCCAAGCGGCAAGAATAAGAATCGGCGATAAAAGTCCGGTCAAAAAAAGGATATAAAATTCGATAAATAGCATGATGAACCAGCCTGTCGCGAACCGAAGCCTTATGGATATTTCGAGGTTTTGGATCGGAAACATTAAAGGCTCGATAACCGCCATGGCGATACGCGCCAATTGCCAAATCATGGCGAAGCGAAATAATATTATCCATGAGGCGGAATTGAAAATTCTGGACATCGCGCTTATTCCTTTTACCGTCAATAAATTCCCACCAGGCCAAAAGCAAATTATCTAAAGAAATAATCTCATTAAAAGTATGGTTCAATTTGATTTTTCCGATTCTAGCAAAAGCCAGGCGGGTTTTACCCCCCCCCTATAAGCAATCTGCTTATTTTTAACAAATCGGTTTTTGTTTATAAATTGTGGCATGATTGGTTAAAAAATTTTCCCAAGCATTCGCGTTATGCCCTAGGGTCGCGCGTCGATCAAATATTTCTCAATCTTTTGGAACTGCTGTTTGCCGCCAGCTATCTGCCAAGATGCAAAAAGCTGGAATTAGTGGATAAATCGATTAGTAAAATAGATCTGATAAAATTTTATCTGCGCTTATGCTGGGAAATGAAACTTTTAAACGACAATAAATTCCAAATCATGGCGGTTAAAATGGAAGAAATCGGCCGGCTGGCTTGGGCTTGGAAAAATAATCTTGAAAAAATACCCCCGCCGGAAGCGAGGGCAAGAAAATAAAAGATGGCTTGCGGACAACCGCGAAGCGCCAATCGTCATTGAAGTCGTTCTCAAGATAGTTGAGATTCAGGTCGCGGTCGCGATCATTCCTGTTGAGATAGGCGAAGCGGCGGTTGCCATCGGCCTCGCGCCGAAAAACGCGCCTATTGCCGTCTAAACCACTGCCGATTGAATACTCTCTCGGCTGTATCTTATTTGGGGTATTTAAACCCGCCAGCATCAGGCGCCAAGCAATCTTCATTTTTGCTTTTGGGTATTCCAAAGCCTTGGCCGTGGAAATATTAACCCAATTATCATTTTAACAGATATGTTCCTAAAATAAAAGGCCCGCGCGACAAATCAGGTTTGCGCGCGGGTAAAGGCAGGGGGTCAAGGGATCATGAAGATTGCTCGCGGACAACCGCGAAGCGCCAAGCGTCATGGAAGACGTCCTCAAGATAGACGAGAGCCAGGTCGCGGAAGCGACCATTCCTGCTGAAACAGGCGAAGCGGCGGCGGCCAACGGCCTCGCGCCAAATGCTGCCAAGCGCGCCAATCGGATATTTCCTTTGTAAATCCCGACGCGCGGCACCCAAAGCCAGCAGCTCTTCAATTCTGGCAAAGCGATAGCGATAGCCGGCGCCCTGCTCGGCCAGCCATTCATTAACCGCTTTCAGTTTGGCGATGATTTCATCGCTGTTGTTAAAATAACAATTGAAGTGGAGCAGATCCACTTTTACCGCCAATTTTGCACTTCCCTTCACGAGAGGGAAATGCTCGGCGGTAATGTCGGAATTGACACTGTCGTACTCGCCGGCCGAAATCATCTGCGCCAGATCCTGGCCGCAATCAACTACCGCGTCCCAGGCCGATTCAAAATACTCGGAGACAACCTTGACTTTTCCTTTTACCGCCTTGGCCGCGGCAATAACCAGATTGGCTATTTCGCGGCGCAAATTGCCATCGGTTTCAATAAGGCTGATTGCCTCATCGTCGCCGCCGAGCGACAAAACTTCGTCGGTCAGCGCCTTAAAAATTTGCCAAAACTTGCCGGCCGCTTTCAAAAACTCGCTTTTCTTCAGACTCATGGCTTATCTCCCATATTGCGGCTTACCTCCTAATCAGAGAACTATTCCCCGACTCTAAGGCCTGCCATAAACTAAAATAAACATAGCATATTTCTAGCATTTTGTCAAGAGAACTTTACCCTACAATACGGCTAATTTTTGCTTCTTGTCTACTCCTCTCCTTATTCCTCTTTTTATTTTTCTTACCACACCTCACCCCTGTCCCCTCTCCTTATTCAAGGAGAGGGGAACTATTTTTAGATTCTTTTTTATATTGGACAGGACATCGTTAATTTTATTGAGTATTTCCTGATTATCAAACCTGATAAACCTTATTCCCAAATCTTCAATATACTCTTGTCTAGCTTTGTCATATTCTTTTACTTCATCATTATTATGATATTCCCCGTCAATTTCTATCGCCAATCTTGCTCTGGGACAATAAAAGTCTAAAATAAACGAGTCAACGCTATATTGACGCCTAAACCTATAACCGGGAAAATTACTTCCCCTTAAATATTTCCAAAGTATTTTTTCTGCTTCAGTTGAATCTTTTCGCAATGTTCTTCTTAATTCCATGATTGAATTTTGATTGTAAATTGTGGCCATAATAAAAAATCAACGCGCCGTGTTGATTTATACTTAAAATATTTATTTTTTATAGTTGCGTCCCCCTCCTCTCCCTGAATAAGGAGAGGAGGGGGCAGGGGGAGGTGAGGTGTGGTAAAAAAAGACAGCCCGCCCTCTCAATAGCTCTTTGCTATTTTCGCCTCTTTGGCGTATGAAGAAGGAACCTCAAAAGAAGTTAAAATCGCGTCTTTGATATTTTTATCCAATTCAGTTTCATCTTGGCCGGAAGTGATAATTGAGCCATGGCGGAAATTATTGCTGCAAGCGACAATCAACCCGTCTTTTCTTTCATAATTAAAAGCAATCGGGCCATTGAGCCGAAAATACTGATTTAACTCAAAAAGGCCTCTGGGGACAACAGTATTGCCCCAAAAAATCTTGAGTAAATTGTCTTTCATTTTTTTAATGGCTGACATAGCTTATGTATAACATGTTATTTGCTTTGCGTCAAAATTTAGATACAACCCTCTATTGTTCAACAAGAGACGCGCCAGCGGCGCATCTCGGAATGGGCATTTTTATAATTATATGCTATATTGATTATATGCCGCCAGACGTTTGTTTTACCCGCAAAAGAAGCCCGGGCCGTCTTTGGGGCATTCTCAATATTAAAAAAATTTTGCCTAAAAAATAATTCCGGGCCGATTTTGGCCCGGGGAAAGGAAAAAATTATGAAACTCAACGCTTTAGCTCTCGGCCTGGCCGGCGCCATTGTCTCGGCCGGCTGCATGCTGCTTTTAACCGTGGGCGGCTCTTTTGGCTTTTACCAGAACGCGGCGGAAATAATGCAACAACACCACATGTTTTATGCGCCAAATCTTTTAGGAACAATTACCGGCATGATTGAAGCCGCGATTATCGCTTTTGCCGGCCTTTACGCTTTCGGCTGGATCTATAACCGGTTGACAAAATAAATTTACCGGCCGTTAAACAACTAATATTTTTAAGAAAGGGGGTGAAGGGATATGATGGATTACGATTATATGATGGGCGGCTTCGGCGGCGGGATGATGATTTTTGCCTGGACCACTTATATTTTAGTTTCCGCTTTATTGGTGTTTGGCATCGCCGCTTTATGGAAATATATCAGTAAGAAATAGGCAAAATAACCGCCGATAAAGATAGCTGATGGCCGGGGGTAACCCTCTGATTATTTTGTTATTCCGAGAGTATTGAATAATTCGTTTTTTCCGCGTTAATCCGCGTATATCCGCATCTATTCCCTTAAATCAAGCTAAAGTTTAAATTACGATAATTTAGTAAAAATAATTAATCAACGGTCTAATTTTACCGGTCAATCAGCCCAAATCAACTTTCTCTAATTTAACCTCCTCCCCCAGCCAATCCCGGGCGATTTTTTTAAAATTTTCCGTCAAATCCGTCGCCAAAAACCGGTTCGCCCCGCCTTTTTCCAATTTCACTTCAATTTCTTTATGGCGCGCCAGATAATCTTTCAGCTTTTCGGCCGTAATTTTTGCCGAATCCAAAACTTTAATGCCTTTTTGCCCGGCGGATTTAAATTGCCGGTATAAAAACTGGTAATGAGTGCAGCCTAAAATCAGAGTGTCAATTTTTTGGGCTTTCAGCGGCCGGACGTAATTGCGCAAAATCTTCATGGTTTCCGGCCGCTTGGCCTGACCTTCTTCAATTAATGGCACCAAGAGCGGGCAGGCTTGAGAAAAAACCTTAACCCCCGGCTTAAGCGCTTCCAGCTCGCGCCCATAGGCGCCGGAAGAAACCGTGGCCCGCGTGCCGACTACGCCGATGCGGCCGGATTTCGTCGCTTGGCTCGCCTCTTCGGCCACCGGCCGAATCACACCTAAAACCCGGCGTTCAGGATAATTTTTTGACAGCCATTCCCTCTGGATTTTTCGCAGGGCTTCGGCCGAGGCGGTATTGCAGGCGATAATCACCAGCTGACAGCCTTGCCTGAATAAATATTCCACCGCTTCTTTTGTGAATTTATAAATTAAGTCTTGCGACCGGTTGCCGTAAGGAGTTCTGGCCGTATCGCCCAAATACAAAAGACGGTAGCCGGGCAATGCCTTGGCGACTTCTTTGAAGACGGTTAAACCGCCCAGACCCGAATCAAAAATTCCGATCATAAGTTAAACATGCAGAGACGAAAAATTTTGCGTCTCTGTTTTAAAAATTTATTATTTTGTCCCCGACTCTATAAAATCAACCAATTCTTTATTTTTTTCCGCCAATAATTTATCGTTCCCGGCTTCAATCGTTAAGCGCAACAAAGGCTCAGTATTAGAGGGCCGGATATTAAACCACCAATTCTCCTGCCACACCGTCAAGCCGTCCAGTTCGTCTTGTTTGCCGGCAGAATAATGTTTTTTTACGGCCGCGATTATTTTTTCAATATCTTCGCGCTTCTCAAAAACAAAATTCTGCTCCGGCGCTTTAAGGTAGCGGTAAAACGGCTTGACAATTTCTGAAAACGGCCGGCTGTCTTCGGACAGCAGCTGCAATAAAATGACAAAAGCGATAAAACCGGAATCCGAATAACCGTTGTCGCGAAAGCAATAATGAGCCGAAACTTCGCCGCCAACAACGCAATTATTCTCCCTCATGGCGGCGCTTACATTAACGTAGCCGACTTTGGTCCGAATCGGCCGTCCGCCCCATTCCGTGACAATATCGGGAATTGACTTGGAGCAAATCGCGTTATAAGCAATGCCGGTTCCCGGCTCGCGGTTCAAGAATTCCCGCGCCAAAATCAAAAGCGTGTAATCGGCCTGATGCGCCCGGCCGGTTTCATCCGCAAAAATCAGCCGGTCGGTGTCGCCGTCAAAAATCACGCCGAGGTCCGCTTTTTGCTTTTTTATTTCTTCAGCAATCTGGACTTGGCTTTCCGGCAGCAAGGGATTTGACGGATGGCTGGGGAAATTGCCGTCCAAAGTAAAATTAAGAGGAATGACCTTAATCGGCAAATGTGTTTGCAAAAGCGGCATGATTTTCCCGGCCATCCCGTTGCCCGCGTCAACCGCGACTTTCAGCGGCTTGATTTTCTTCGAATCGCAAAAAGAAAGCACGTGCTTGATATAATCCGGCAAAATATCTTTTTGAATGATTTTTCCTTTAATATTTGAAATTTTATCTGACTGATCGCCTGATCGCTGATCGCTGATCGCTTGATTGCTTAACTTTAAGACATCTTCTTTCAGCTCCTCGCCGCGCACCCAAACCATGTCTTTCAGGGCCATTTTAAAGCCGTTATATTCTTTGGGATTATGCGAAGCGGTAATCATGATGCCGGCTTCGTATTTTAAAATGCCGACGGCAAAATAAACCGTGTCAATGGCCACCAGGCCGATGTCAATCGCGTCCGCGCCTTCGTCAGTAATGCCGGCAATCAATTTTTCTTTCAATACCGGGCCCGAGAGGCGCATATCGGAGCCGACGACAATCGCCTTGGCTTTGGCTTTTCTGGCAAACGCCCGGCCGATTAAATAAGCCGCTTCCTCGTTTAATTCCGCCGGATAAATTCCCCGGATGTCGTAAGACTTAAAAATTTTCGGATTGATATTGCCCATAAAAAATTATTTTAACCGTTAAATAAAGTTTTCCGCGTTAATCTGCGCCCTTCGGCCTTTCGACAGGCTCAAGGCCGCCCCGAGCAGAATCGAGGGGCGGCAAGCTCAGGGCGCCTTGAGCTTGTCGCCTTTCAGCAAATTCAAGGCGACCTTGAGACTTGTCAAAAGGTCGAAATGGCGCGTTTACCCCGTTAGAAATTTATTTCTAAACGGGGTTAATCCGCTTCTATGACTCTAAAACAAATTAAGCATGGAATTATTAAAAACTATTTAAAATAATTAATCAGCACTACTATCTCAAATCCCTTATAATTTCTTTACTTACTTTCATTAAAGCGCCGATCGCCCAAAAAATAAGGATTAGCTTAACTAACCAGCCGATAAAAGGCAGGCTGGTAATAATCAGAAAAACAATCAAGCCGATGACTAGGGGCCAGACCAGCGAACCGCGCGCCCGGCGGCTGGCCGAGAAGCGCTCAATTAAAAATCCGCCCAAGGCAAAGCCGGCAATAACTTTGCTTAAATACCAAAAAATCAAATAAAGCGGGATTAAAATAAAAGCCAAAGGCAGGCCGATAACAGTCAGGGCCGAAAGCAGGGCCAAAACCGGAACCACAATCGTAAAAATTATTCCATAAACAATCAAAGCCGCCGGCTGGCGCGGCATTTCCGCGCTGGCTTCCAAAATCGCCTTGGGCATGAAAGCGATTAAAACCAAGCCGACTAAAAGCAGGCCGAAAAACGAAATCATTTTGAAAAAAAGCAAAGCCAGGCCGAAGTGCTGTTTGGCAAACGGCTGATTTAAGGGCTTTGAATAAATCGCTTTTTTAATCGTCTGGCCCGAGACTTGGGCGCCGGGCTCCAAAACCAATTGTTTTTCCGAAGCCGCGCGGTAGGTCAGATCGCCGCTGACTTTTGCCGTTGACTCCAAAATCAACTGGCCGCCGGTATCAACCGTCAGCTCGGCGCTTTTGGCCACTTCGCCGCTGATTTTAAAATTAGCCGCGCCGCCAAAAACATGGCCCAAGACCTTGCCGCCCAAATCAACTCTTGAAGCCGTGGCGTAGACATCCCAGCCGATTCTGGCTTCTTTGCCGATTAAAATCGTATTGCCCACGGCCCAAATATTGCGGCTGACTTCGTTATCAATTTCAATCGTGTTGGCTAAAACGCGAATACTGCCGTAAACCGGCCCGGTGATTTTAACCGTCTTGGCCGCGGCAATGACGTCGCCGGCCACCGGTCCGGAAATATTAATCGTGTTGCCGACCGCGATTACGTCGCCGTTAATCGCGCCTTTGATGTCAATCGTGTTGCCGACTTTCAAAAAATTGCCCTGCACGATTTCTTCAGCGCCGACGTAAACCGACTGCCCCGCGTTTTCCTCCACGGCCAAAGCCGCCAGGGGCAGGACGATAATAAGAAAGCTTAAGAGGAAGATAGCTGTTTTTTTCACGTTCATATAAGTAAAATTAAGGGTTAAAAACTAATAAAATTTTAACATTTTACGGGGGAAAAATCAAGGCGGTAAATTAAAAGAACAAAAGAACATTAAAACAAGAGAATAAAAACTTAATAGATTTGTTCTCTTGTTCTTTTGTTCTCTTGTTTTAATGAATTACGCTTTCCGCGCCACCGTCACTAAATTGGCCGCCGTCAGATAAGCCAGGGAAGAAACTTTGGCGCCGTCAAATTTCGCCAGATAATTTTCTTCCGATTTCAGGCCGGATTTTTTGACCAGTCTTTTGACTTCGCCCAGAGTAAAAGCGTGGTAATAGCGATAAGCCTTGCCGCCCATCCAGGGCAGGTAGAAATCTTTAAAATCAAGCTCGCTTTTACCAAACAATTTTAATAAGGTATACTTAAAAATATGGCCGTTGTATTCATTCTGCCAGCGGTTCCAGTTGGTCATGACTAAAACGCCGCCCGGCTTTAAAACCCGGTTGATTTCCCGAAGCGTTTTTAAACGCAAATCTTTGCCCGGAATATGATGCAAAACCGCGAGAAAAAAAACCGCGTCAAAACTGTTATCGACAAACGGCAAGTTGAAAACCTCCGCTTCCGCGAATTTCTGGCCGGGCAGGGCCAAATCGGCCTTATCGCCCGCCAGCTTTAAAAGCGCCGAGGAATTATCCGCGCCGGTATAATCAATCTTGACATCTTTGAATAATAGGCGTAACTTGCCATTACCGCAGCCCAGATCCAAAACTTTGTCGTTCGGGCCGACATACTTGACAAAAGCTTTGATCCCGGGCCAGACATAAGCCCTGGTCTTGTCAAAATCCGGAGCAATGTCATTGTAAGTTTGCTTGACATCATCCAGGATTTTTTGCGCTGTTTGTTGATTCATACTACATAAAATTAATTATCTTGCTTATCTCGCCTATCTTGCTTATCTTGCTGAATAAATATGGATAAAAAACTGATTGACATGACTAAATCCCTTGCCCAGGCTAAGCTAAAAACTCGGCCGGATTTGGTTAAATTGAAAAAAATATTGTCCAACCGGCAAAAAATGAATGCGCCGCTGAATTCCGATTTATTGAGAATTTATCACCGGCTAAAAAAACAGAAAAAAATCAAATCAAACGATATTCTTGAACGTCTTTTGCGCAAACGCGAAATCAGAACTTTATCCGGCGTGGCCGTGGTCACGGTTTTAACTAAACCCTATCCTTGTCCGGGCCACTGTCTTTATTGTCCCGGCCAAAAAGGCATGCCCAAAAGCTACCTGAAAAACGAGCCGGCGGTCATGCGCGCGGTTTTAACCAAGTTTGATCCTTATTGGCAAACCAAGGTCAGAATCGACGCCCTGAAAACCAACGGCCATGATACCGGCAAGGTTGAACTTATTGTCCTGGGCGGCACTTGGTCTTATTATCCAAAATCTTATCAGAATTGGTTTTTAAAGCGCTGTTTTGACGCGCTGAACAATAAAACCGCCAAAACCCTGGCCCAGGCGCAAAAATGGAACGAGACCGCGGCCGGACGCTGCGTCGGCTTAACTTTGGAGACCCGGCCGGATTACATTACCGAAGAGGAAGTCAAAAGACTGCGCGAACTGGGCTGCACCCGGGTGGAGCTGGGCGCGCAAAGCATTTACGACCCTGTCTTAAAATTAAACAAAAGAGGCCATAATGTCAATCAAATCATTGAGGCGACAAAACTTTTAAAAACCGCCGGTTTTAAAGTAATGTATCATTTGATGCCCAATCTCCCCGGATCAAATTTGCAAAAAGACTTAAAAATGTTTAAAGA
>Ga0155876_104_pt2 | contig 12206 bp, 14 predicted proteins | sample RifCSPlowO2_01_FD_107530 | JGI IMG/M metagenome (GOLD analysis project Ga0155876, IMG submission 107530) | Candidatus Buchananbacteria bacterium RIFCSPLOWO2_01_FULL_45_31
TTGGCTGATGTAATCAAGCGCCTGCCGGCCGGTTTCGGCGACGGCAAACTCCAGGCCGGAAAGCGACAGTTTGGTAGTCATGACGTCAAGGAGTTCGGGGTCGTCTTCGACTAAGAGAATTTTTTTGCTTGAGTTTGGCATATGGTTGCGGTCAATAAAGCAATAAAACCATAAAATAATAAAACAAAATATAAATGGGCTTGTTTTATTGCTTTATTGCTTTATTGCTTTATTGATTTAATATTTAATTAAAAAACTTTTTATTCAATGGCCGCTAAATATCCTCAAACCTCAACACCTTGCCCTCACCGTCAAAATAAAACCGCTTCTTCACCGCCCGGCCGGCCAGGGCGTCGGGATACCAATATTTGTCATCATCCCACATTTGATCGTAAGGAATCCGGTCCAGGGCAAACCACTGCGGCCGGCATTCTTCGGATTCGCAAAGCGCCCCGCTAAAATTTTTTGTCGAATAAATAAAACATTTCTGATTCCAGTCCTTCTTCTCTTCGGGAAAATAAAATTCAATAAACCCCAGCTCTACTAAATCAGCCGCGTCCAGGCCGATTTCCTCTTTTACTTCGCGGATAACCGCGGCCTTGGGCTCTTCATCGGCTTTAACCTTCCCGCCCGGGCCGTTGTATTTCCCGATGCCAAATCCCCGCTTTTTCATGATAAGCAGGACTTGAGATTGGTCGTTGAGGATGTAGCAGAGGGTGGTGATTTTGTTAATGGCGGACATATTTATTAGCGATAAGAGCGATGAAGCGATGGGAGTGATGAATTATCACTTCATTAATTTCATCGCTCCATCGCTTCATCACTCTCATCGCTTTATCGCTTTTTCAAGGTTATACTCGGCTCCTTCCCGTAAAACGGCTCCACGATACTCCCCTTCTTGGCGGTCTTTATTTTCTTTTCGCCAACCGCCGCCAGCTGATCATAGCCGCTAAATTCATCAAGCTTAACCCCCGCTACTGGAATCTTTAGTCCCCAGGCCAAAGTATTGCCCACGGCAATGCCGATTCTCAAAGCGGTAAACGGACCGGGACCGCAAACCACGGCAATCCCCTTAAGTTTATCAAATTGCTTGCCCAAAAACTTATCCAAAGCAGGCATTAGCTTTTCGGCCTGCCGGTATTGAGCATCAAATATCTTCTTGGCGGTCAGTTTTCCTTTTTCCGCCAAGCCGATAAAGACTTTTTTTTCGTCGGCGGTGTGGAGAAGCAAAAGCATAAGTAGTGAGTAGTGAGTAGTGAGTAGTGAGTAGTGAGTAGTGAGTAGTGAGTCGTGAGTAGTGGAAGAAAATTAAAATTCTACTCACTACAACCTACTCACTACTCACTAGATTAGTCGAGTTTAGTTATTTTATCAACGATCACCATCTTCTTCCCTTCCAGAATATCGTACAAAAACCGGTCGGTAATGTCGCGGCGGTAGCGGAATTCCTGCTGGCTCATGACCGTATAATTAATGCCGTGATTCAAATCTTTTTCAAATTCTTTGGCGATTTTGGCCAGCTTTCGGCGGTTGACCGCGCCGACCAAAAGCAGGTCGGTTGAAGCGTTTTGCAAGCCGACAAAAACGCCGGTTAAAATCAAAAGCTTGACTGACGCCAGATTTTCAATTTTTCTGACAAAGCTTTTCTCGGAAAGCAGCTGGGCTTTTAAAAATAAGGTTTTCAGCTCGGGATAGAGGATAAAATCAATGTTCGTTATAAAATACTTCTTGCCGCCGGAAATCATCTTTTTGCCTTTGGCTTCTTTTGCTTCTTTATCCTCCGCCGGCTTGACGCTTTTGATAATGCCCATTTTTCCCAGATTATTGATCTCCCGGCGCACGGAATTCAGCTGGCTTTTTAATTTGCGGGTCAATTCCCTCAAATAATAGGGCTGGCTCGGATTATTCAAAAAAAGCCTTAAAATCCTGACTCTGGTTTTTGAACCAAATAATTGTTCAAGCATAGAAACAAAAAATAAAGGGGTTTACGATTAAGCCTGATTATAGTATAATATAAATATTAAACTCTGACAAATGCCATGGACTATTTTGAAGCAAAAATCAGCCAGCAAGTTTCGGAAAAACCGGGCCGGCCGAAAGCCTTTATCCGGACTTTTGCCGCCAAGCCCAATCCGGAAACGGCAAAAAACCTCGGAAAAATTTTCGGTTTGATTGAAATCGCCTCGGACAACCCAAAAATTCCCAAGCTGATTGATTTGACAATCAATGAAATAAAAGACAATTATTACGGCCAAATCGCGCCGGATAAAAATTTCGGCCGGGTTTTTGATTTAAACGACCGCTTTGAAGGGGCTCTGAAAAAAGCCAATCTGCTGATCGCTTCTTTTCTGACCAGCGAAAAAATCGCGCTTGACCTGGAAAAAATCAATATTTTTACCGCTCTGGTCTGCGGCCAAGAATTGCACTTTACGGTCCTGGGCAAAATCAGCGCGATTTTATACTACCGCCTCGGCCCGGACAATTACCGGATTATAAATATCCTGGACAATGCCGCCGCGCCGCCCGCACCGGAACGGCTCAAGCTTTTTTCCCAGATTATCAGCGGCAAAATCCGGCCGCGCGACGTGTTTTTTGCCTGCACCGGCAATATCTTAAATCATCTTTCCCTGGAAAAAATAAAAAATCTCCTGGCGCAATATCCGGCTAACGAAAGCCTGGCCGAATTAAAAAAAATTCTGGCCGAAGCCGCCGGGGAGGATTATTTCGGCGCTTTGCTTCTGGAAATTAAAAAATCCGGGAATTTAGAAAGGGTTTTAGCGGGCCAGGCGCCAAGCCAAACGGAAAGATTCAATTATCGCCAAGCCGCCAATCAGGATTCAATTCATGAACTGATTAAAACCGAAAGAGAAACCGCCAGGCTTTTAACGCCTTCAATTCTGCCGGAGTTTAAAAAAATATTCGGTTTTTTATTCACCGCCGGCTTAAGCGGCCTGGCCAAGATTAAAAGCCAAGCCGCCGGCCGGATTTTCAGGCAAAAAAACGCAATTTGGCCGAAAATTTATCCGCCTGACGGCCCGGCGCAAAAAATCTTTTTGCCGCAGCTAACGCCGGCGCCAAAATTCTCCCTCCCGCAAATTGCCGCGCCGAAATTTTCCGGCTTAAAAATTAATTTTTCAATTTTTAACAAGATTAAAAACGGCTTGATTTTTACCGCCAATTTGTCCGGGGCGCTCATAAAAAAAATCTCCGGTAAAATTTCCGGCCGGCCGTTTTGGCAAAAAATAATTTTTCTCTTTAAATTGGCCGCCGGCCGGCTTTTGTTCAAATACCGCCAGCTGCCGAAATCAAGCCAAAAGCTCCTGATTGCCGTTATTGTCCTTTCGGTTTTATTCGCCCAAAGCCTCGGCTGGCTGGGCCTGAAAAATTACCGCGAAAAAAAGATTGAAGACATAAATCAGGCTCTTTTTGCCGCCGAAAGCCAGAAAAACAACGCCGAATCAAGCCTGATCTACCGCGACGAAAACCAGGCCCGCCAGCTTTTAATTGACGCCAAAAATTCTTTAACCGGCTTAAAGCCGGCTTTAAAATCCCAGCAAGAAAAATTGGCCGCCTTGAATCAAGGCCTGGAAGAGCAGCTGCAAAAACTCCGGCATTTAGCCGAATTCGGGCCGCCGGCGCGAATCGCCAACTTCCAAAATCTGGACAGCCAGGCTAAAATCGCCAATTTGGCCGTGGCCAGCGGCCATGTTTTATACACCCAAAATCATAACAATCAAACCGTTTACCAAGCCGACTTGGAAACCCGGGCGATTTCGGCCATTGATTCGCCGGCCGCCAATTCCGGCAAATTCATCCTGGGCGCGGCCACCGCCGGCAATCAAATCATCTTTTTTTCCGAAGCAATGTCGGCTTTCTTGTTTGATTCAAGCGCCGAGACTTTAAAGCCCATTGCCGTTAATATCAGCGGCGGCAATAAAATCATCGGCCTCACTTTTTTCAAAACCTGGCTTTATCTTTTAGACGCCAGCAACGGCCAAATTTACCGCTACACCAAAACCGATGAAGGCTTTGGCAGCGCCAGCAACTGGCTTAAAGACAAAGAGCCGGGCTTAGCCCAGGCCAAATCCCTGGCCGTTGACGGCTCGGTCTATATTCTTTTTGGCGACGGCCGGATCCTTAAATTTGAAAACGGCAAAAACGTGGAATTCAAGCTTGATGTCATTGATCCGCCCTTTATCGCCCCGACCCGGATAAAAACGGACGAGGCATCAAAATATCTGTATGTCTTAGATCCCCCGGCCAGGCGCCTGGCGGTTTTTGACAAAAACGGCCGGCTAGTAAGCCAGTATATTTCCGAAAACTTTGACGATTTGAAAGACTTCTTGGTTTTTGAAAATGAAAAAGAGATTTATTTCTTAAACGGCAGTTCAATTTTGGGCGTGCCGGGCAAGCATATTAAATAGCAAGATAAGTTTTCAGCAAGATAAGCAAGATAAGACCGAAGTTTAATTTCTTATCTTGCTTATCTTGCTTATCTCGCTTATCTTGCTTGATTTTAAAAAAAGAACTCCCCTTCCAGGGAGCCCTTTTTATATCATTTAACGATGAAATTACTTCAGCATCACTTTGGCGCCGGCTTCTTCCAGGGTCTTTTTGATCTTTTCGGCTTCTTCTTTCTTGACGCCTTCTTTGACCGCCTTGGGCGCGCCGTCAACCAAGTCTTTGGCTTCTTTCAAACCCAGTTCGGTCACGGTTCTGACCGCTTTAATGACGTTGATTTTGTTCTCGCCAGCGGCCGTCAATTCAACGGTGAATTCCGTTTTTTCCTCGGCCGGACCGGCGGCGGCGCCGGCGGCGGCCAGCGCCGCGGGGGCGGCGGCCGAAACCCCGAATTTTTCTTCCAGGATTTTAACCAGTTCGGCTAAATCCAGGACTGACATTTTCTCGATTTCCTCAACCAGTTTTTTAAACTTTTCGGGGACGATGACTTCTTTTTTTTCTTCTGACATAAGGTTAGTAAATTGGTAAATTAGTAAATTAGTGAATTAGTTTATTTGGATTCTTTAATGGCGCTAAGCACGCCGACCAGGCCCCGCAAGTTGCCGGCCAAAACATTGACAAATCCGGACACCGGGGCTTTAATCGAACCCAGGACTTTAGCCAGCAATTCTTCGCGGGACGGCAGTTTGGCTAATTCTAAAATCTTTTCCCGGCCCACGAATTTCCCTTCCAATATCCCGCCGAAAACGTTTAAGGCCTCGTGGGTTTTGGCAAAGGTTTGGACGATTCTGGCCGGGGCGGCTTCGTCGTTAATCCCGAAAACCGCGGCCGCGCTTTTGTCAAAAACTTCCGGCTTAACTGCTAAACCGGCTTTTTTCAAAGCGATTTTCATCAAAGTTTTTTTCGTCACCAAATAATCAACGCCTTCTTGCCGGCAATTTTTTCTTAATTCTTCAATCTCTTTAACCTTAAGGTTTTCAAAATTGACGAAAACCGCCGACTTGGCTTCTTTGAGTTTGGCGGAAAAATCAGTTAAAGCTTTTTCTTTTTGTGATCGAGTTTTGGGCATAATAATTTTATTCGGTTAGTAGATTAGTTTATCTTTGACCGCGATCCGAATTTACGAATGCATCAGAATCTACGAACTGTAAAACTAAAGCATTAGTAGATTCGGATAATTCGTAGATTAGGATCGGATGTGAAAAGATTAATATCTAAACAAAAATCTGCGGCAAAACCACAGATAAAACATAAAAACTTATTTTTATACCTGCGCCGGGCCGGCAATTTTGCCTTATTTAAGCGATTTTATCCCGTTAGAAAAATTTTCTAATGGGATTTCGCCCCGACGGTCTGTGGTTTAGATAGATTGTATATAAGTAATTTACAGGAAAAGTTGGGACTTGTCAAATCAAATTAGATAAAATCAGATATCGGAGATCGGAGATCAAAAATTAATCAGCTGATTAAATGATCTCTGATTAACCGATCTTTTCTCCAATTATCTTGCTTCTCTACCCCACCACCGTCCCCTTAAACTCCCCGCCTTCCAAAAACCGCTTCAGGTTATCCATGTCGCTCCCCTTCATCACCACCAGTTTCATCTTGCCTTTGGCCGCCAGAGCGCTGGCGATCGGATCAAACGGCACATGCGCGCCGGGCACCCATTTGGTTCCGACTAATTTCAGAAATTCTTTCCAGGTCATCTTCTTTCGCGCCTTGGCGTCTTTGTATTTTTTCGGGTCTTTGTCGTAAATATAAGCGATATTGGAAAGATTGATCACGGTTTTGGCGCCAAAGGCCTTGGCCGCCAAAACCGCGTCCTTGTCCGAAGACGAACCCGGCAGATAGCCGGCGCCGACAATGATTTGGCGCTTGGTTTTCACCGGCCGGCTGGGATTGTCCAAAATGCTTTCGTAAGCCAGATCGCCGAAAATCGCGCTGATCAATTCAGCATTGAGCCGGGTGGCGGCAATGCCCATCCAGTCCAGATCTCGGGGTTTAACCTTAGGATTGACCGCCAAAGCCGCCTGGTTGTAATTCCGGCAAGTATTGCCCCCGCCGCAAATCAAGACAAAACGGATGCCTTTTTTGGTAAAATTTAAAATCAGCGGGCGGAACTTTTTCAAAAAGTTAATGTCAATATTGTCGGGGGCGATTAAGGAGCCGCCCAGGGACATAACGAGAGTTTTGTTTGGCATAAAAGGATTAATTAATTTCTAATACCTAATATCTAATTTTTAATCAAATCCCAATGACTAAATCCTAATTCTTAGACATTAAAAATTAGTTATTGATTAAAAATTAGATATTAGAAATTAGTCATTTTACTTTAAATACTTCGCCTTCGCCGCCAGATGCTCCTCATAAGTCCGGCTGTATATAACTTCACCCGCCGGCGTCGTCAAAAAATACATGTACGGGTTGCCCGCCGGATAAATCGCGGCTAAAATCGCGTCCAGGCCCGGATGGCTGATCGGCCCGGGCGGCAAACCCTTATATTTATAAGTATTATAGGGGCTGTCTATTCTCGTATCGTCCCAGGACGGCTGAACCGCGCCTTTTTGGGTGATATAATTGACCGTCGCGTCCGACTGCAAGCCGATATTATTTTTTAAGCGCCGATAAAATATGCCCGCCGCTAATTTCCGGTCGGCCGGCAGGGAAACTTCTTTTTCAATAATTGAAGCCAGAGTTAAAATCTCATGGACGGTTTTGCCCTGCTTGGCAATTTCCTGCCTCAACTCCGGCGCCAGCTTGCGCCCAAAATTATCAAGCATCTTTTGCACGATTTCTTTAATCGCCGCATTTTTATAAACCCGGTAAGTGTCGGGAAACAAATACCCTTCCAGGCCCCGATCAAGCGGCCGGCTTTGCAAAAAGTCGTAATCCTCCCACCAAGCCTGCTTTTTTTGGACAATGGCAAAAAAATCTTCGGGCTGGCCAAACCCCTGCTTATTCAAATATTCGGCGTAATCATTGTTGTTCCAGCCCTCAATAAAAGTAAGGGTAATCTCCTTAAGAGCGCCGTTTTGCGCTCCCCGGCTTAAAATCCGGGCAATTTCTTTAGCCGTTAAATTCTTCGGCAAATCATATTCCCCCGGCTGCAGCAGGCTGCTGGCGCCTTTAGCCCAGACATAAAGCTCAAAGACCACCCAGTTTTTAACCAGCCCGGCTTTTTTCAATTCCCGGCTGATAACCATGCTCCCCTGCTTCGGCTGGATGACAAAGGTTTTTATTTCCCCGCTTTTGGAATTGGGCGCGTTTAGGGCGTAGTAATAGTAGCCCGCGGCGGTTAATAATGCCGGGATGATTATTAAGATTAAATATTTTATTAGTTTTGGCATATTGAGACAGCAAGATAAGCGGGATAAGCAAGATAGGCAAGATAAGAAGTCAAACTTCGGCCTTATCTTGCTTATCTTGCTAAAAACTTATCTTGCTTAATGCTTTGTGAAACAAAGGGTCCGCCCCACTCCCGCTTTACCCGCTCGTACCGCTCGGGCGTGCCGGTGTCAAACCATTGGGCATCGGATTTGAAGCCGAAGAGCTTGCCGGCCTTGGCCAGGGCCGGAAAAACGTCTTTTTCCATCATCGCAAAATCTTTAGCCGGCAGATAATCAAAGACTTCGGGCGATAAGACATAATAGCCGGAATTGGCGTAATCTGACGGCGCTTCTTTTTGTGACGGCTTTTCCATAAATTCCAGTATCTTTTCGCCTGCCAGCCGGGCAATGCCAAAGTGCGTCACATCAGCCACTTGGGTTAAGGCAATCGTGGCCGCGGCTTGATTATTCTGGTGCGCCTGAAGCATTTTTTCCAGATCCAAGGCGAATAAATTGTCGCCGTTGCACATAAAAAAATCTTCGGCCGGAATTTCGCCTTGTTTTTTTAAAATTAAAAGCGGCCCGGCCGTGCCCATTGGTTTTTCCTCGCGCAAATATCTGATTTGGCAGCCGAAACCGCTTCCGTCGCCGAAATAGGCGACCATTTGGCCGGCTAAGTAGCCGATGGACAAATAAAAATCGGAAATACCGGCATTTTTATAAATATCCAAAACCAGCTCGGTCAAAGTTTTTTCCCGAATCGGAATCAGGGCTTTGGGAATTTTACGGGTTAAGGGTCTTAAACGGGTCCCCTCGCCGCCGGCGAGAATTATGGCAATCATAATTTTAGCAAGATAAGCAAGATAAGCGAGATAGGCAAGATAAGAGTTAAACTTAGGTCTTATTTTGCTTATCTCGCTGAAAACTTATCTCGCTTGCTTTGTTTCAATTAAAGGCACAAACATGAATCCTTTATAAATCTTTTCCTTAAACTTATTTTTAGCAATTTTTTCAATTAGGCGAATATCCTCCGCGGCGGTAGGAATTACCATTCTTCCGCCCACGGCCAGCTGTTCCTTCAGAGCTTTGGGAATTTCGGCGGCCGCGGCCGACACCAAAATTCTATCAAACGGCGCGCTTTTAGGCAAGCCCCGCGTCCCGTCGCGGCAAAAGAATTTAAGATTGAAAAAATCATATTTGGCCGCGTTTTTCTCGCCGAATTCCTTTAATTCCGCCACCCGCTCCAGGGCGAAAACTTTGCCGTTTTTTCCGGCAAGCTCGGCCAAAAGCGCCGCCGTCCAGCCCGAGCCCGAGCCGACATCCAATATCTTTTGGCCGGCTTTGGGCGCCAATAATTCCAGCATGAAAGCCACGGTCAGGGGCTGGGAAATAGTCTGGCCTTCTCCGATGGGCAAAGGCGCGTTTTCCGATTCTTGATTCAATAAATAATCAGGCATGAAATCCCGGCGGCGGATCTTGCGGAAGGCGCTGATGATGGCGGGGGTTTTGAGATAACCTTGGTCAATTAGTTGCTGGATTAGCTGTTTCATGAGTCTTACGCTTAGTTAATCAGGAAGCGAGCGATCCTCTTGGCGAAACTTAGGGCGAGTGATCACCGATCACTTCACTTAAAAAACAAAATGCTTAAAATTAAAATGCCTAAAATAATCCTGTAAACCGCAAAAACCTTCAGGGAATGGCTCTGTAAAAATTTAAGGAAAAACTTAATTACCAAATATCCCGTGGCCGCCGAAGCGATAAAGCCCAAAGCCAAAGCCGCCAAATCCGCGCTATTTAAGCTCGCGGCCGCGGTTAAATCAAAAATCTTTTTTGCCCCGGCGCCCAAAATTATCGGCGCGGAAATTAAAAAAGAAAACCGGGCCGCTTCCGGCCGGTTTAACTTCCGGCTCAAACCTGCTATAATGGTAATACCCGAGCGCGAGACGCCGGGAACCAAAGCCAAAACTTGGGCCAGGCCGACTAACAAAGAATCAAAAAAACTAAGCTGGCTTATGGTTTTCACTTTAGCCGAATAGCCGTCCGCCAGATAAAGCAAAATTCCGAAAACGATTAGCATAATCCCGACTAACGTCAAATTGCGCAAAGCTGATTCAATAAAATCGCCGAATAACAGGCCGATAATCGCCACTGGCATTGTGGCCACTAAAATATACCAGGCTAGGAGCTGTTCTTTATTATTCCTTAAATCCCATTTTTTCAGGCTCTGGAGGCCGGCTAAAAAATAACGCCAAAGCTCGGGTAAAAAGACGCCCAGAATCGCGGCCAAGGTGCCCAGATGCAAAATCGCGTCAAAAGCCAGGTTGTTGACGAATTCAAACCCGAACAGGTCATGAAAAACAACGAGATGCCCGGAACTGGACACCGGCAGAAATTCGGTCAGGCCTTGAATAATACCGGCGAGGATTGAAAACAAAATTTCATTCATAAATATTAACTAGCTTTTAGCTTATAGCTGTTAGCTTTTAGGCAATTCCTATAAGCTAACAGCTAACAGCTAACAGCTTTAAGCTCTATGGATCTATCTTACATTATTATACCATTAATCGTCCTAATTACCAGCCAGGCTTTAAAGCTTTTAACCGACGGCATCAAGGGCAATTTTGACCTGAAAAATTTCTTTGTCAGCTACGGCGGCATGCCCTCTTCCCATACCTCCTTCGCGGTTTCGGTTCTGACTTTGGTCGGCCTGCGCGAAGGCATTGATTCGCCTTTGTTTGCCGTCGCCCTGGTTTTCACCCTTTTAATCATGCGCGACGCGACTTCTTTTAGAAATTTGCTCGGCCGGCAAGCCAAGGTTTTTAACCGCTTTATTGACAGCCTGCCCGCGGCCGAGAAAAAACAGACTAAAAAATTCCGGGAAAGAATGGGTCACACTTATTTGGAGGTTTTAGGCGGGCTGGTCTGGGGCGTGATTTTGACGTACTATTTGAGCCTATTGATTGCTTAGTTTTTTTATGATACACTGATTCCAGAAAAAACAAGCGCGTCAACCAAAGGACGCAAAACACAAATAGGAGGGTAAGAAATTGGAGGAAAATAAACAAAAAAATGGCAGCCAAGCGGTCGCTGGCCAAGCGGCTTTAAAAGAGCCAAAAATGGGAAATCTCTTTGAGATGAGTCTGCCTCATTTTGAGGTTCGGCCGCCTGAAGAAGATTTTCTTAGGCTGTTTGAGGTAACAATGCCTCTGGGCGGGACGCGCACATTCCGGCACGCGGATCCCCTTAACAATCAAATCAATTTGGTGGTTGTTGATTTTCTTAGAGATTATATTGAATATCTCCAAGAAATCGTTAGTGAAGCGCCTATTTCGGTTGATACGACTAATAACTACAAACTTGATGCCAGCGCCCCCGAACCAACCGAACAAGAACTGGTTGAAATGCGAGTCGTGGATATGGCCTTTAATGAAGCGGCCGCCGCCGAACTGAAAAAGCGCCAGGCGTGGGCCAAGCCGCGGCTGAAAGAATGCCAGAATGCTTTGGCCATGATCTCCGCCCGGCCTCACAGATTCTAGGGTTCTTTTCAAGCCAATTATTAAGACAAGAGTCCCCCCTACTAAGAGGACTCTTTTTTTATCGCAAAGATAGACTTGGTTAGGTTGGTAGGTCAGTAGGCTGGTAGGGATAGTTGATATTCGTTTTTTAAAGCAAAAAGTAAATCATGAATCAAAACTCTTTATTTTAAAAAACAAAACTTAACTTATCCTACCAGCCTACTGACCTACCAGCCTAATCTTAAGTTTCGCTAAGCTCTCTGGCACCCCGGGCAAAAATGCGTCCCCCGGCCATTAAGCTTGATTCTTTGCACCACGCCGCCGCAGCGCCGGCATTTCTGCCCTGACCGGCCGTAAACCTTTAAATACGGCTCCATGCCGCCGCTTTGGCCGTTTAAGCGCACGTAAGTGTCAGCGGACGTGCCTTTCTTGGCAATAGCGAATTTAATGACCTGATTGACGCAATCAAATAGCTTTTTGTTTTCCGCGGGCTTGAATTTTTTTGCCGGACGCATCGGCAAAACTTTGGCGCAAAAGCAGGCCTCGTCGCAGTAAATATTGCCGATGCCGCCAATCAGCTTCTGGTCAAGCAAAATCTGCTTGATTTTGCGGTCTGGGTATTTCTTTAGAATTGAAGCAAAATAAGCCAGGGTAAATTCTTTTGACAAAGGCTCGGGCCCGTGCGCTTCAACCACCTCGTTTACTCCCCTGTCATCGGTCAGCCTCGCCCAGCCGAATTTGCGCAGGTCGTTGAAGTATAATTTTGAGCCTTCGGTAAAATTAAAAATTAAATGAGTAAATTTATTCGGCAAGCCTCCGGCAAACTTTGAACTTTTAACTTTTAACTTTGAACTGAATACCAGCTGGCCGGTAAGCTTAAGGTGGATTAATAAACTCAACGGGC
>Ga0155876_115_pt1 | contig 11389 bp, 12 predicted proteins | sample RifCSPlowO2_01_FD_107530 | JGI IMG/M metagenome (GOLD analysis project Ga0155876, IMG submission 107530) | Candidatus Buchananbacteria bacterium RIFCSPLOWO2_01_FULL_45_31
CCGATTTCCACAAAAATTCCCTGAATTGAAAGCTTCTTGATTTCTTTGGTTTTTTGATCTTGATATTCCAGGCCGGACACGGCTTTATCGCCTTTAACCTTGGTAGTCAGGGCGTTATAAATCACTTTGACATTATCGGCCGCCAAGGCATTTTCCGCTAAGATCTTATCCAGATCGCTTCTTAATTTCGGGCCTTTGATTAATAAATAAACCAGCCTGGCGATTTTTGCCAGCTGGTAAGTCGCGCCCATGGCTGAATTGCCCTGCCCGACCACGGCCACGTCTTTGCCGGAAAAAAGCGGGCCATCGCAGGTGGCGCAATAAGTCAAGCCCCGGCCGCGGAATTCTTCTTCTCCGGGCACATTCAGCATCTTCGGATTTTTCCCGGAAGCGATAATCACGGTTTTCCCTAAATACTTCTCCCTTTTTTTAGTAATAACCTCAAATAAACCGTTTGATTTTTTGATACTCGCTACCTCCGCCCCCGTCTTCAAACTCACGCATTTGAAACTGTCTAAATGCTCCTTGAATTTCTGCGCCAAATCCGCCCCGGAAATCAGGCTGTAACCCAGGTAATTCTCCACCTCCCATGACTTAGCCGTTTGGCCGCCGATATCTTTTGACAGAACCAAAGCCGACAATTTCTTGCGGCAGATATAAATTCCGGCCGACAGGCCCGCCGGCCCGGCGCCGATGATGATGACGTCGTAGAGCATAGTGAGCAGTGAGTAGTGAGTAGTAAACAGTGAGCGTAAAATTAAAATTCTACTCATTGCAACCTACTCACTACTCACTCATTATTCTTCCAGCAAATACGCCAGCTTCTCGCCGAATTCCCTGGCGGCACTCGGGTCTTTGGCTGTCACCACCAGACCGTCAACTTCAACCTGCATGCCGGTATAAAACGCGCCTTTGCTTTTGATGTTTTCTTCTTCACTGGGAAACCCGGTTGCCGTTTTGCCGATTAAGACGCCGGCATTGGCCAAAATTGAAGGCCCGGCGCAGATGGCGGCCAGAATCTTGCCCGCCGCCTTGAAATCCCGGGCGATTTTCAAAGCCTCCAAATCATCATAATAATCTCGGGCGCCGGTTCCGCCGACAAAAATAACGGCGTCAAAATCTTTAGCTTGGACTTCGGCCAAAGCCAGATCCGGCATCACTTCGGCGCCAAGTTTGCCCAAAGCCGGGCTTTTAGCTTTGGCGGCAGCAGCCGTCTTAATCCCCCGCTTTTCCAGAATCTCTTTGGGTATCAAGAATTCTTCATCGCGGAAATTTTTCTGGGCGACAATAAATAAGGCTTTTTTGGGCATATAGTTAGGTTGTTAGGTTGTTAGCCATTAGTTATATTATACCACAAAAAATTCAATAAAAAAACGCCTCCTCGAGACGATCCATTAATCTTCAGTAAAATCCTCACCGGCCGACTTTGATTTCCGGCGTCTTACTGCCGACCGGCTCGGCCAGACAGGCGCCAACCGCGATTCGGCCATTGTCGGTTTTAGTAAGGTAATAATAAGTCTTTAACTCGCTGCCGGCGCTTGGATCAACCGGCATTGAAGACAAATAAGCGCCAACCAAAGCCGGGGCCAGATTGACTGTTAAACTGGTTTCTTGGGCCGCGCAGCCGGCCGCGTCCGCGCCTGTACCGATTAGATAATAAGCGCCGGGAACCAAAGCCGCGGGCTCGGTTCCCTGATGATTGAACGTATAATTCAAATAACCGTTCAGAATTGAATTGGCCGCGCTCCAGCGCTCGGCGTTTCTGGCCTCAATAAACCTTTTGGCGGGATCAACGGCAAAAATAATCGCCGAGGCCAAAACAACAATCAAGCCGGCAACGATTAAAAGCTCAATTATGATTTTTTTCATAAATTTCAGCCTTCGCCGGCTTGGGCGGCCGGACAAAAAATTATTTTATCTTCGTAATCGCGCCGAGGCTTACCGCCACCAATTCAAAGGCCGCGGCTAAAATTGACATCAATAAGAACCCGAGGAATAAAATCGCCAAAAACTGGCTGCCGAATCCGCCCAAAATATTGGCCAGGTTGGAAAATAAAAGCAAGGCTAAAAGCAAAGGCAGGAGCGAAACCAAAACCGTCAACGAGGCGTTAATCACTTTATTCTCTTTGAAACGAAGGCCTAAAATCTGGCCGAAGCGGTACCAAACCACCGCGCTGACGCCGGCAAAAACAAAAATCAAAGTTAACGGCAAAAACGCCACTAATAAACCCCGCCAACCAAACAAAGCCGCCAATAAAGAAAGGCCGCGGAAACCGAAAAGGAAAAGCAGAATCAACGCCAAATTAAAGCCTATGAGAATCAGCCCGTGTTTTAAAATCTCTTCTTTGATTTTTTCGTTTTTTTTCTTTTTGATTTTTTTAAGCAGCTTCATAATTTTTTTTGTTATCTTTAAATTTAAGATTTTACTTTGGGCGGAAAAATAATAAGGGTGGGCCCGGTAAGTCAGGCGGGTATAGCCGATTTTTACCATAAAAGAATAAATCAAGGCGGCCAAGGCGACAAACAATAGTCCCGGCATAAACGGCATGGCCGCGCCCAGAAGCGCGATTAATAAAATGATAAAAATAACAAAAAGCAGCAAAGCTTCAATGACAATGGCGATAATCAGCGCAATTTTTCTTTTTAAGTCCATATTTTTGAATAAAAAATTAAACTTATTTATATCGGGCGTCGTAGACCCGGTAATCGGAGGTTAGTTCCTCGCCTTTTTTGATCCGGCGCCGGGTAAAAAACGTCAAGCCGCCGTCTTTGGTCCCGACATTCGGCTTTTTTGAATAATTTAAAAAGAAAGAAATATCCAGCCCTTCTATCCCCACCGAGGGAATAAATATTGAACCGTCGTTTTCCATCGCTAAAAAATCATCAATCATTTTTGCCACCTCCGCCGGCAGCCATTTTAATTCGCCGGGGTTGAATTTTTGACAATTATGCCGGGCGACGCCGGCAAACAGCCCGGCGTTTTTCGGAATCTCGCGGATGGCAAAAACGCCGACGCCGTGGATTTTTGAGCATTTCAGTCGGCAATAAGTTTTTTTCAAAATACTAAGGATCTTCTTTTTTTGTTTTGTCATTTTGAGGGCGTTGATTAATTGTTTTTAACAGTTTTTAACTGATTTCATGTTTATCTTAGTTTAAAGTTGTAGAAGCGGATTAACGCGGATTAAAACGCGGGTTTACGCGGATGTTTGTAGATTTTTGCAGATAATTTAAATAGTTTGCCATTAAATATTGATTCCGCGTATATCAGCGCATGTATCCGCGTTAATCCGCTTCTATCCTAAAAATTAAGCCGGAGTTTAAATTAAAATAATCCAATAAAAATAGTATCAACGGTCTAACTTTACATTTCTCTTAAATAACCCCAGTTATGGAGCCGGTCGCTGTCTTCAGACCAGCGGTCGCCGATGTCGGTGCGGTAATACATGTTCGGAATCAAGATATTCTTGATTCGCTGATAAGCCTGGCTCTGCGCCTGTTTCATGGTTGAACCCGTGCCGACAATGGTTAAAACCGTGCCTTCCGTGCCAGTCACGATCCATTCGCCGTCAATTTGCTTGACTTCTTCAATATGGACGCCATCGCGATTCGGTTTTTTAAAAACAATGACCGCGTCTTTGGAATTGACCTCAAAAGTTTTTTTGTCCTGAAAAGGAAACGGCGGCACCACGATTTCCACGCCGACCTGGAAGCCGGTTCTGGTTCTCAATTTGACCGGCTCGCCTTTGGCCAGCTGGTAAAGAACTTCGCCGATCGGACTAAGAATCCCCTCCTGCTGAATGGAAATGGTCGGGTAGCCGAAGCGCGAAGTGAATTCCAAAGGATAAATGCCGAAAACGTTGACCATGCAATTGATGTCAATATAGCCGACGTAATTTTCTTCCTGCAGCCGGGTTTCCATTTTTTTCAGGGTCAGATTAAAAATTCTATTCGGCGCGCTCCAAAACATGCTCGTGCCCATTTCGCCGGTATAGGGGCCCAAATCGCCCGGAAATAACTTTTTATGCTCAAAATTGACGTTAATCGGATAGATAAACTCCTTGCCGTTGAAAAACGCGCCCACGGCCACTTCCACCCCGACGATTCTTTTTTGCAGCTGAAAGGATTTGATTTTTTTTGACCAGGCTTTTTTATAATCGCCTAAAATCTGGATGACGTCCCGGCCGTCTTCCTCCTCGCCCAAAAAGACGAAACTTTTCATATTGGCGACTTCGCCGTTTGGCTTTAAAATATAACGTCCCGGATTTTCTCTCACGAATTTTATCGCTTCGTCAAAATCGGAAAAATCATAGTGAGGAATAATCGGCACGCCGACTTTTTTGAGCTCTTCCTGGCCGAAAGCCCGGTCGTCTTCCAGCCGGTCGGTGTAAGGCGTGCCGCCGACGACCAATTTGCCCTGTTTTCTCAATTGCTGGGCCTTTTTCCCTTGGCCTAAAACATCGTCAAAAATAATGACGTCGGCCCAGTCAACTTCCCGCTGCCAATCGTCGGTTTTGGGAAAAAAACCGTCCGCGATGTCCTTTGATTCGTCGTCCTCAATATAAAATTTGACTTTGTTGTTTTCCGCAAAGACATGCCAGGCCAGATCAATGGCATAGCCTAAAGTGGAAACGAATAAAAAATTTTTACTTTCCATAATTTCAGTGAATTTCTGACCAACCGGCGGAATTTTCCTCCGAAATATCCGGATCAGTCCGCGAAAATCGCGCAATTAAAAATTAAAGCCCCTGCAGTTATTTTATTCCTTTACGGCCGATTTAACAAGAGCTAAGCTATTTTAAGGCGCCGGCGATTCATTCGCCCAAAAAATAAGTCGGCAGAATGACAACGATGGCGATAAAAATATGCTCAAAAATCACGCCCTTGGCCGGTTTTTTATCTTGTTTGGCGATAATACAGCTTAAAACCGCCAGTAAAACTAAACCGGCGATGATGCTTGAAATCATGGCCAAATCAAGCCGCAACAGCAATACGGGAATCAAAAACAAGCCGGCAAATTTAGACCGTTGAATAATTCGTTTTTTCCGCGTTAATCCGCGTTTATCCGCTTCTATTGCGCTAAAATTAGCCAAACACCGAATTATAATAAACCGGTAAGAATAATTATTCAACGCTCTTAAATTAGAAACTACTTAATGAATCCCCCCGCCTGCAGCCGCCAAAGCCGGCGGTAGAGGCCGCTGTTTTTTTCCAAAAGCGCTTGATGCGAGCCGGCCTCAATAATGCCGGCTTTGTCAATCACAATGATTCGATCCATTTTTCTGATGGTGGAAAGACGGTGGGCGATGACAATCACGGTTTTGCCGGCCATTAATTTGGCTAAGCCGTCCTGAATTAAAAGCTCGGAAGCCGAGTCCAGGCTGGAAGTGGCTTCATCCAAAACTAAAATCGGCGCGTTGCGCAAAATCGCGCGGGCAATCGCCACCCGCTGGCGCTCGCCGCCGGAAAGCTTAATTCCCCGCTCGCCGACGTAAGTCTGGTAGCCGTCAACGGATTTAGTGATGAACTCATGGCAATGAGCCGCTTTGGCCGCGGCAATCACTTCTTTTTCCGCGGCGCCGGGCCGGCCGTAGCGGATATTTTCCTTCAGTGTGCGGTGAAACAAGATCGGATCCTGGGGCACTAAGCTGATATTCTGCCACAAGCTTTCCTGCGTCACCTGGGAAATATTCTGGCCGTCAATTAAAATTTCGCCGGCGGTAATTTCATGCATTCTTAAAATTAATTTGACGATCGTGGTTTTGCCCGCGCCGGACGGGCCGATTAAGGCCAAATGTTCCTGCGGCGCGATGGCTAAGTTGAAATTTTTCAGGACTTTGCGGGTTTGGTGGTAATAAAAATCAATATTTTTGAATTCAATGGCGCCGTTTTTGACTTGCAATCTCTTGGCCCCGGGAATATCGGCAATTTCATGCGGCTGTTTGAAAATTACCGTCATTTCCTCGGCGTCGGCCAGGGCTTCATAAATATGCCGCACGACCCGGCCGAAATCCCAAACCCGGTGGAAAATATTCAATAAATAAACTTGGATTAAAACGAAATCGCCGACAGTCAAAAGATTCTTCTGCCAAAGATTAATCGCCAGAAATAAAACCGCGATTTCCAAAAAAACCATGAAAAAACTCTGTACGGCTTCAAAGACGGTATCCAGATCCCAGGTGAATTTCCGCAAGCGCCGCAATTCTTCGTTAACCCCGGCAAATCCCCCGACTTCACGCCGGTAGCCGTTGAATAATTTGACCGTGATGTTATTGGTAATCGTGTCCGCCAAAAAACCCGTGGTTTTGGTTTCCGCTTCGCTCCTTAGAATATCATACTTAAGCTTGTAGCGGGTAAAAAGCCAGTTGATCAGCAAAAAAACCGCCACCCAGCCGATAATCCCCGCTCCCAGCCACAGGTTGCGGTAAAAAAGCACGATGCCGATCACAACGATATTGACGGCTAAAGGCAGAATACTCCAGCAAAAACGGTCGGCAATCGTTTCAAATGATTTGCTGAACCATTTGACTTTTTTGACCAATGAGCCGACGAAATTATTGCTGAAAAAAGTGAATGAATGCCGGTGGAGATAAGCAAAAGCGTCATTGCTTAAATCCGTCATCACCCGCGACTGGAAATGATTGGCAATAAAAGTCGCCAGCCGCCAGCAAAGCCAGCTTAACATTTCCAAACCGGCAATAATAATTAAAACGCCGATTAACTCTTTGATGATTAAATCCGCCGGCCGGCCGCCGGTCAGGATGTCAAAAAATATCTTAAAATACAAAGGGATGATGACGCCGAAAACCGAAGCGCCGATAATGCCTAAAACCATAAAAAAACCCGAGGCCTTGTAGGCCAGGCAATGCCGCCAGTAGATTTTCAGGGTGAGTTTTGTGTTTTGTTTCATGGTCTTAAATCGCTTAATATCGCAATATTGACTTAGATAAGAGAACAAGGGAACAAAAGAACAAGAGAACAAATTTTTTCAATTTTTGTTCTTTTGTTCTCTTGTTCTTTTGTTTTAATATTTTCTTGCTATTTACCCTTCTTTAGATACCGACACACCTCCGCCAGCCGGCCCGCGCTGCCCAAAACTTCATTCTTGCGGGCGATATACTTGGCGTACTCGGCCATAAAAATTTTGCCCGGGTCGCGCAGGTCAAAAATTTCCGGCCAGTCGCGGAAAAATTCGCGGTGGACGCGGCACCAGACCAGCCGGCCATCCGTGTCAATATTTATTTTAACCACGCCGAGCTTCGCGGCTTTGGCAAAATCGTTTTCATCAACGCCCTTGGCGCCTTTAAGCTTGCCGCCGGCCGCGTTAATCCGGTCCACTTCCTCTTTGGGCACGGAACTGGAGCCGTGCATAACTAAGGGAAAACCCGGCATTAATTTTTGGATTTCCGCCATGACTTCAAAATGAAGCCGCTGGCGGCCGGAAAATTTGTAAGCGCCATGAGACGTGCCGATGGCGCAGGCCAAACTGTCAATGCCGGTTTTTTTGACGAATTCAACCGCTTGTTTGGGGTCGGTTAAGCGAGCATTGGCTTCTGAAACCGCCACCTCGTCTTCCACGCCGCCCAATTGGCCCAGCTCGGCTTCCACCGCGATTCCCTTTTTGCGCGCCGCCTTGACCACCCGCTTAGTAATCTCAACATTCTCGGCAAACGGCTTGTCCGAGGCGTCAATCATGACCGAGCTGTAAAAACCGCTTTTGACGCAGTCTAGGCAGGCTTCTTCGTCGCCATGATCCAAATGAACGGCAAAAATCGCGTCCGGAAAAATTTCATCGGCCGAGCGGATGATGCCTTCCAGCAGGCGCTTATCCGTGTATTTTCTGGCGCCTTTGGAAATTTGGATGATAAACGGCGCCCGCGAATCCTGGCAGCCGCGGAATAAGCCCATAATCTGCTCGGCGTTATTGATGTTATAAGCGCCGATGGCGTATTGGCCGTAGGCGTGGGCGAATAATTTTTTAGTGGAAACAATCATAGAGTTTTAATTGCGTTAAAAAATAAAATTGATTAGAAATTAAATTACATCGTCAAAATCATCAAGTCTAAATTCCAAATTCCAAGCACCAAATTCCAAACCCGCCATGCCGTTTACATTTTTTATAGATAAACCCATTAAAACCGGATTAAAAAGTTTATTAAATAATCCAAGTTAATGGCGAGGCAGGCGGGTTTGGAATTTGAGATTTGTGATTTGTAATTTTACAACTTATTACCCGCCCGCTTCTACTTCTTAAGATGGTGGTGCGTCGTGATATACCTGACCGTGCCGGAAACGCCGCGGACCACGATCGACTGGGTGATGATCCGGTCTTTTTTAAACTGAACGCCGCCAAGCATCGGGCCTTCAATTACGCCGGTGGCGGTAAAGGTAAGCTGGCGGCCTTTGGCTAAATCTTTGGCTTTAAAGATCTTTTTAATATTGCTGATTCCGGCTTTTTTCAGATGGATTTTAATGTTGGCCGAATCATTTTCATGGCGCGGCGCGAAACGGCAGAGAATCTCCCCGCCGAAAATCTTTACGGCCGCCGCGGCCAAAACCGCTTCCGTGCTGCCGCCGATGCCGGCCAAGACATCAATGCCCGACTCGGGCAGGCAGACGGCGATTGCCGCCGCCACGTCGCCGTCGGTAATCAGGCGCACCCGGGCGCCGGCGGCCCGGATTTCTTTGATTAATTTTTCATGCCGCGGCCGGTCCAAAACCACGACCGAAACTTCGCTGACGGTTTTACCCAAAGCTTTGGCGATTTTTTTTAAATTGACTTTGATTGAAGCGTTTAAATCAATAACCTTGGCCGCTTCTTTGCCCACGGCCAATTTTTCCATATAGGTATCCGGCGCGTGCAATAGACTGCCGCGGGGTCCGGCCGCGATGACGGAAATCGCGTTATAGCGCCCCCAGGCCACGCTGTCGGTGGCTTCCAGGGGGTCAATAGCCAAATCCATGATTGGATTCTTACTCTTGCCCACGATTTCGCCGGTATAAAGCTTGGGCGCTTGGTCTTTCTCCCCTTCGCCGATCACCACCCGGCCGCGAAAATCAATCTGATTGAACCGGGCGCGCATTTCATCCACGGCCGCCCCGTCGGCGGCGTTTTTATCGCCCTTGCCCATCCACTTGGCCGCGGCAATGGCCGCCGCTTCGGTCACCCGGACGAATTCCAGGGCTAAATTTCTATCCATATTCATTGGGTTAAAATTATATTTATATTATAACATAAAAAAAACTTTTTGCGAAATTAAAAAAACACGCTCCTTAAGAGAAAGCGCAATTTGCCAGAAGATTGCCACTGATCGGCAAGCATATCATCTATTACATTTTAATTACGTCATTAAGCACATCAAGAATGCGCTGGTGTATAATTTGAGGATCAAGCAAAGAAGCAACTGCCTTTATTTCCTTTTGAGAAAGTTTTATTTTTGCCAGTCGCTTTACGGCTTCGGCGACTTTTACGGGATTATCAAATGAATCAATCACCATTCTTTTTAAACCGGCTTTAATGAGTATTTCGGAAAATCCCACGTTTTTTGAGACCAGCACTGATGTCCCGTTAATAACGGCTTCGGCCGCGACATTACAAAATGTTTCAAAATGCGAGGTGACTACAAGAAGATTTATGGAACGATAGAATTTAAAAAGATCTTCTTGACTCATTGGCTCTTTCCGCTCAATGGTGTCGGATATGCCAAATTTTTCGTCCCAATAAGACGTAACCATAATGGCTCGGTGACTCCACCCTTCAGCCAGTAACTCATTATGCAGAGCAATAAACGCCTGAAAATTCTTAATTGGCGTCCAACGTCCTACGGCGGCCACTATGAATCGCCCGTTATTTCGACGAACAAACTGCCTGACGGCCGCGACCGGATTCGAGATAACGAAACTACGTTTGACGGGACGATGAAGAATTTCCGCTTCAACCGTTTTTTGACAAATTTTGGAAGGAAAAATAATTGCCGCGGCAACTGAAGCCAACCATTTTTCGCAAAACATTAACCGCCTTTTAACAAAAAAATTTTTATGGCTGATTTCTTTTTGCAATACCCCCGCATAACGTAAAACTATAGGAATCCCCAATTCTTTTGCCGCCTGCGCCAAAATCCACGGCGTATTGTACGTTCCATTGACAAGCAATATATCCGGCGCTTCTTGACGGAGAATATCTTTTGTCGCTTCGATTAAAATATTCCACTTTTTTCTCGGATTGCCTCTCTTTTCCCAGGAACGGCGCGGAATGATATCAATACCGTTGATAATATGATGGCTGAAAAAAGACGGCAAATAACGTCTAAATATAACCGGACCTAAAATGTGCCTTTCCGTAATAATTTCTATGCCGACGATAGTATCTTCCTTGTCTTCGAGCCAATTAAAAAGCGCCAGATTAGAAATAGTAATACCCCCAAAGGCATTGCGATAAACGTTAGTGGCAATCTTCATGGTAACTTTAATAATAATTAATCAATTTTTATAGATGCATGCCAAGCGCTACGGCCATATGCTCATAAAAAAGGCGCCAAATATTTGATTTAATAAACTATAAAATCAGGACGTTATTTATGAGAATCCAACCAGGCTTTTTTAAAAAAAGACAAAGTCAAAGTTGACAGGAAAAAAGCCAAAGTCGGCATTAAAGAATCAAGAAGCGGCCGCTTTGAACCGATAAAGAAAAACAAAAACGTGGCGACAATGTAGGTTAAAACCAAAATCGCCATTTTTCGCGCCTGGCTTGTTTCCCAGGCCTTGTCGTTTTCCACCCGCCTGTTTCTTTCTTTAATCTGGCTGATTTCTTTTTCTAATTCTTCAATCGTACCCATAAATATTGCTAATTATATCTTTTATATATTATAACATAAAACGGCTTTTTGCGAAATTATAACGAATCCAATCTATTAATTTGACACGGCGTAGGGGCGTATTGCAATACGCCCCTACGATCGGCCGTTTCATTACCGTTGTCATCGGGTTGTGGTATAGCCTTATTAAAAAACATACCTAAAAATCAATACAAATTTTATTTTTTATAATTCCGGTCAAATTCCCATTTTTCCAGATTCATTTCAATATAATTGACAATACGCCAATAATCCGCGTCATCCGAAATAATATGTTCATAATAATTGCGCTGCCAAACCGGTTGGCCCGGCGATTTTAATAATAAATTTATTTTTTTGGCAGCGGCCGATTTAAAACCGCGGATAATTGAACCGATTGTCTGCGACGGCGATTTGAATTTGACCTGTTTATTAGTAAAATCATCTATCGAGGCGTATAGCAATGGATCAAATTTATTAATTTGATCCGATGTAGGGGCGTATTGCAATACGCCCCTACCATCATCACCGTTATTATTTTGTTGCAATACGCCCCTACA
>Ga0155876_106_pt1 | contig 11383 bp, 11 predicted proteins | sample RifCSPlowO2_01_FD_107530 | JGI IMG/M metagenome (GOLD analysis project Ga0155876, IMG submission 107530) | Candidatus Buchananbacteria bacterium RIFCSPLOWO2_01_FULL_45_31
AGTCAAAGACCTCAAGCTGAAAGTGATCAAGCCCCAGAACAACCGCCCGGCGATTTTGGAGGAAGAATTGGAAGCGGCTTTGCCGGTTGAAGAAGCGGAAGTGGAAAAAACCGGAGAGGAAGAATAAGAGAGGAAATTGATTAATTGTTTTTAGTAACTTATATTGATTTCGTATTTAGTTTAGTTTTGAGCCTAGAAGCGGATAGACGCGGATTCAAACGCGGATATACGCGGAATCAATATTTAATGGTAAAATTATTTAAATTATCCGGAAAAATCTAAAAATATCCGCGTATATCCGCTTACTATCCGCATTAATCCGCTTCTATTATAATAAAATTAGATAAACACCGAATTTTGATAAGCGGATGTAAATAATTATTCAACTCTAAAATTATATGATCAAACATAAAGAACAGCGGGTGGGCGTGTTTATTGATGTGGCCAACATGTATCATTCCGCCAAAAATCTTTACAGCGCCCGCGTTAATTTTGAGGAAGTCTTAAAAACCGCGACGGCCGGCCGCAAGCTGATTCGGGCGATTGCCTATGTCATCCGCTCGGAATCCGACGAAGAAAAGCCTTTTTTCGGCGCTTTGGCCAGCCAGGGATTTGAAGTCAAAGCCAAAGACCTCCAAATTTTTGCCGGCGGCGCCAAAAAAGCGGACTGGGATGTCGGCATTGCCATGGACGCGATTAAATTGGCGGATAAATTAGACAGCGTGATTTTGGTTTCGGGAGACGGCGATTACGTGCCTTTGGTCGTTTACTTGAAAGAAAACAAAGGCTGTCAGGTTGAAGTTCTGGCTTTCGGCAAGACGACCTCGGCTAAATTGCTTGAAGCGGTGGATGATTTCATTGATTTAGGCCAGGACCCGAAGAAGTATTTGATTATGACCCAGAAGAAAATGAAGTTTATTCCCAACTTTATCAAACGTCAATAAAAATTTAATAAAATAATAATTTAAGCGCCGATTTGCTTAATGAAGAGTTGTTAGTAGTTTTTTGTTGATCACGGATGGCACGGATGGTCGTCTCTCGATTATACTTAGGGCGACCAACGGATAACACGGATATAATATCCGTGTTATCCGCGACCCCAATCCTCGATTTTTTTCAGGGGGGGTATCCGTGCTATCCGTAGCAAAAAAATACTAGTAACCTCAAACAGCAAGCCGGCCAGAAAGGAATTTTAGTATGGAAAAGAAAGTCTTTGAGACTGACTTTGCCGGCAAGAAATTAACCATTGAAACCGACCAGCTGGCTTTACAGGCCAATGGTTCTTGCAGTGTGCGCTTAGGCGACACGGTGGTTTTGGCCACGGCCACGATGGGGGGCATTCGCGAAGGGATCAATTTTTTTCCGCTGTCAGTTGACTACGAAGAACGGCTGTACGCGGCCGGAAAAATCAAGGGCAGCCGCTGGATCAAGCGCGAAGGCCGGCCGTCGGACGAGTCGGTTTTGACCTCCAGGCTGGTTGACCGCTGCATCCGCCCGCTTTTCTCCAAGGAGATTAAAAACGACGTCCAGGTGATCCTGACGGTTTTATCTTTTGATCAGGAAAACGACAGCGATGCCATCGGTTTAGTCGCGGCTTCCCTGGCTTTGGCCATGTCGGATATCCCCTGGGCCGGACCTTTGGCCGGCGTGCGGGTCGGCCGTGTTGAAGGCCAATTGATTTTAAACCCCACGTTTGCCGATCGGGTAAACAGCGATTTAGATTTGATTATTGCCGGCATGAATGACAAAGTTTTAATGATTGATGCCGGCGGTTTGGAGGTAAACGAAGATACGGTTTATGAAGCAATTGATTTTTCTTTAAAACCCATTAAGCATTTGATTGGTTTTATTAATGATGTCGTAAAAGCGGTGGGCAAGGAAAAAATCAAGATGGAATCCGCCGAGATTGACCCGGAAGAAGAAACCATGGAAGCTCATAAGGAAATGATGCAAAAGACCGAAACTTGGATTAAAGCCAATGTGCCCCAAGTTCTTTTTGATCAAAATTTGACGACCAAAGCCGGACGCAAGGAAGTTTTGGCCGCGGCCAAAGAACGATTAGTTGAATATCTGGAAAAAGAGGGGATTGGCAAGGATCGGCGGAAAAAAGCTTTGCCTTTATTTGATGACTATATTAATAAAGAAGTGATGCGGGCGATTTTAGAAGAAGATAAAAGAGTGGATGGCCGAAAGCTTAATGAAATTCGGCCGCTTAATGCTCAAATCGGGCTTTTGCCCCGCACTCACGGATCGGGGCTGTTTGACCGCGGCGAAACCCAGGTTCTCTCCGTTGTCACCTTGGGTTCGCCGGGCGACGAGCAGTTTTTGGAAGGCCTGGAAGAAAGCGGGCGCAAGCGCTTCATGCATCATTATAATTTTCCCCCGTATTCTGTCGGCGAGACCGGCCGCTTGGGTTCTCCCGGCCGCCGGGAAATCGGCCACGGCGCTTTGGCGGAAAAAGCCTTAAGTTCAATGGTGCCGAACAAAGAAGAATTCCCCTACACGATTCGCGTGGTTTCCGAAGTTTTGGGCTCTAACGGCTCATCTTCCATGGCTTCAACCTGCGGCGCGTCTTTGGCTTTAATGGATGCCGGTGTGCCGATTAAAAAGGCGGTGGCCGGTATTGCCATGGGTTTGGCTTCCAATGAAGAAAAAGGCTTATATAAAGTTCTGACTGATTTGCAGGACTTAGAAGACGGCAATGGCGGCATGGATTTCAAGATCGCCGGCACTAAAGACGGCATTACCGCCATTCAACTGGATACGAAAACCAAAGGCATTCCCATGCCGATTATCAAACAAACCTTGAAGCAAGCCCTGGAAGCGCGCCTGGAAATTCTGAAAATCATGGACGCGGCCATCGCCCAGCCGCGCGCGGACCTGTCGCCATACGCGCCGCGGATTATTTCCTTCAAGATTGATCCGGATAAGATCCGCGAAGTCATCGGTCCGGGCGGCAAAATCATCAATAAGATTATCGCGGAAACCAATGTGCAAATTGATATTGATCAGGACGGTTTGGTTATGATTACGGCTATGGATCCGGAAAACGGCAAGAAGGCCGAAGAATGGATTAAAAATATCGTTAAAGTGGTTGAACCCGGCGAAGTTTACACCGGCAAAGTCTCGCGGATGTTTGACTTCGGCGCGATGGTGGAAATTCTGCCGGGCCAGGAAGGCATGGTTCATATTTCCGAACTGGCTCATCGCCGCGTCGGCCAGGTTTCAGACGTCGTTAATTTGGGCGATGAGGTGACCGTTAAAGTCATCGGCATTGATGAAAAGGGGAGAGTCAATCTGTCCCTGAAAGCCATGACCCCGGCGCCGGAAGGCTACGTCGATACCCCGCGGCCGGAGCGCAAGAAATTATTTGACCGCAAACCACGAAGCGGCGGCGGCCGGAGATTCTAAGCAGAATTAAGTTAAGATAAATCCAGATAAGCCCGCCTTCGGTTACTTAGGCGGGCTTTATCTTGCTTGCCACGCCGTAGCCCCGAGCGGTCTCAAGTTTATCTAAAGAGAGTCGAGGGGCGAAGGCGGGCTTATCTTGTTATCAAGTAAGTAATTAAAATTATGGTTAGCCTATTGCGGGTAAAATTTATCGGTGTAATCTTGGCGGCGGTTTTTTGTCTGGCGGCAGTTTCTTTTTTTGGCTTTTATCTTTGGCGGCAGGGGCAGACGGCCGATCCGTTCTTTGAATTCGCGCCGATTGATTCGGTTATATATGTTTCCGTTCGCGATTCGGTCTGGCCCGAAGTCAAAACTAAGATCAGCGATTTGCCGTTTAAGGAATTTTTTAAGCAAACCGCGGAGAATGAAATTTTTTCCCGCCTTGATTTATCAAATGACGTCTTGGCTCAAGTCAAACGCGCGGCTTTTTTGCTGGTGCCGGATGAAAATTCGCAATTAAAGAAAGTTTTTGTCTTTGAGTTTAAAGAAGCTTGGCAAATTCCGGTCAAATTCAGGGAGTACACAATATTTGGTCAGAATTTTTTGGTCGTAGCTGAAAGCAAATCGGTTTTGAATAAAATCAAGCAGGTAAAAAGCGGCGCCATGTTTTCTTTGAGCCGCCGCGTCCAATATAAAAAAAATAACGGCTTATTCTTTCTTTACCTCAACGCCGGTAACTTAAAATCTTATTTTAAAGCCGACAATCAGCCGCTAAATAACTTTTTTGTCCGGCTATCTGATAATGATTTGTTTTTGACCTTGAAAAAGAAAAATGGCGCCTGGCAATTCAGCCTGAAGGGCCAAACAGCGACAGGCCGCGACCTGTCGCTACCGGAGCCGGGTCAAAAGCCGCTCTCTGAATCACTGCCGAAAGATTTCAGCTATTATTTCTCCGGCCTTACCTTAAAAGAGATTTTTTCTTATCTTAACTCGGCCGAGGCCGGCATCTCTGATTTAAATCGCCAGACCCAGGCCAGTTTTCAAACAATCTATCAAAATGATTTAAGCGTTTTTATCAATGGAGTGTCAACTAAGCCGATTGACGCGGTAATTTTTGCCGGGAATAAAGAATACGCGCCGGGTTTCGGCCTGGTCTTGGTAATGCCGGCGCCAAGCGGCGGCCAAATCAAACAATTTGAAGATTTAGCCAGGATTTTTTTGGCGCAAAAGCGGCCGGCCCAAAAAGAACGCCGGCTTTCGGATAAAAGCGCGGTGATTGAATTTTTGGCCGAGCCGGATAACTGGCAATGGGCGGAGGAAACGATAAATAACGATCAAAAAATCAGATTTTTAAGCGAACCGGCCCTGGCTTTTGAATGGGCCTATGCCATTAAAGACAATAAAATATTTCTGGCGAATTCCCGCCGGCAGTTAGCCGATTTTTTTGCCGGAAAAGATTTAATAACCAAGAATTTAATTTCGCGCTGCGGCCAATCAAATTCCGGCCGCTTGATCGCGCTTAATCCTCAAACCCAGCCGCCGGAATTATTGCCCTATCTGCCCGCGGGCCTGGTTTTGCTAAAAGATAGCGGCAAAGAATTGGCCGGCTGCATTATTGATTTTTAACGCCTGTGGATAAGTTGTTAATAACCGCCTGGCTATCAGACAATTTTTTCTTGTTTTACACAAGGATAAAAAATTGCTTAAATAAAGGATTTTTTTGATTTTTATGGCCAAAAGCTTGACATTAATATTTTTGTATGCTATAGTGATATTGTAAGTTGCCGCTGTTGAAAATTTAAGAAAAGTTTCCCCAAAGCACTTTGGAGGAATTTTTTTCTTCTCTACTACTCTTAAAACATTTTGGAGCATGAAACTGACTATGCTCCACAAAAACAAAAACAAAACAGCGGTTGAAAGGATTCATAAAAAGAATCCTAGCCAAAGAGAGGTAGAGGAGTGCTTTAGTCAGTGAAAGCGCTTTTTACTTTTTGCGGTGAATGTCTGACCGCTTAGCAGAGAGAAAATCAGCTTCTGGTTTTCTGCCTGCTAAGCGCCCGGGCGACCGCTTAAAGTTTTGAGGCGCGGTCGCCATATTATTAAATATAATTGGGCGCTAACCGCGCCTCATTTTATTTGGCAAATTTCCTTGTTGACGGGCCGCTTAAAGTGGTATAATATGAATGAGCGGCATTTACTCATAATCAGACAAACCTTATGGATAAGAATACCGTGGAGACAATTAAAAAAAATCTGGAGGAGGAAAAAAAACGGCTGGAAGCCGATCTGGCCGGCTTTACCAGAAAAGACGCGGCGATTAAAGATAACTACCGGTCGGAATTTCCGGCTTTCGGCGACGATGAAGACGAGAACGCCGCCGAGGTGGCTGAATACGGCGACCGGCTTTCTTTGGAACACGCCCTGGAGGTCCAATTAAGGGACGTCAAGAAGGCTTTGGAAAGCATTGAGCGGGGGAAGTACGGCATTTGCAAACATTGCGGCCAGCCGATTGAAGAGCCGCGGCTTTTGGTCCGGCCGACTTCCGGCTCCTGTGTGGAATGCAAGAAGAAATTAAAAGGCGAGGCCTAATGCGATCATAATATGCGAATACAAAAATTAGCCGGCCTCAATATCATCGTCTTAACTTTATTTATCGTTGACCGGATTTTAAAATATTATTTCCTGAAAAATCCCGCCGGTTGGCCCGGCGGGGTTTTTATTTCCGGCTGGTTAAACTTTGAATTGGAGAGAAACTATGGCATCGCCTTCGGTTTGCCGCTGGGCGGCCGGGTTTTAATGTTCGCGGTGGCAATGATTATTTTTATTTTAGTCGGCTACCTAATCAAGAGCTTTCAAAAAAACGATTCTTTAATGGTTCTGGCCCTGGCCTTGATTATTGCCGGCGCCGCTTCCAATCTGATTGACCGGCTGCGCTTCGGCTTTGTGGTTGATTATATCAACGTGCCCTGGTTTACGGTTTTTAATCTGGCGGACGGCGCCATTACCTTCGGGGTGGGTTTGGCGATTGTCAAGCTTTGGTTTAAAGACAAAAAAGCCGCCGCCCTTGACAGCCATTAGAGAAATAAGGTAAGCTGATTTTAGACAATTAAAAGTTCGGAATCAACATAGCGCCATTTTTTGGCGTTTTTTATTATGACAAAATATCAAGACAAATATCGCGTTGAATCATGCCGGCTAAAAAATTGGGATTATTCGGCTGATGGTTATTATTTTGTAACAATTTGCGTTGAGAACGGCGGCCATTGTTTCGGCCAAGTCAAAGATTTTAAAATGTATTTATCGGAAATTGGCGCAGTAGTCAAAAATGAATGGTTAAAAACCGGTGAAATTAGAAAAAATGTAATACTGGATGAATTTGTGATTATGCCTAATCATATTCATACCATAATAATTATTAATAGCAATAATAAACCAATTGATAAAATAACGTTTCGTGACGAGGTTGAATCATTATGGGATATGAATACCCCAGCATCGATCATCAATTTAGCAAAAACACCGTGTAGAGACGAGGCGGCGCCTCGTCTCTACAATGAGGTTGGTGATAAATTAAAAAGGATATCGCCAAAACCTAATTCATTGTCGTCAATTTTAGGATCATTTAAATCTGCCTGCACCAAAAAAATTAGAACATTAGGGTATGATTTTGAATGGCAGGAACGTTTTTATGATAATGTTATCAGAAATGAAGAGGCATTATACCGCATCAGACAATATATTATTGAAAATCCGGAAAAATGGGAAAGGGACAGAAATAATCCAAAAGGTTTATTCATATAAATTTAATAATTAACCAAAACTATATGCAAGACCTCCATTCCCAGCTGAACCAAAGTCTTTGCCACTATGCCCAAAGGTCAGCCGAGGAACTAAAGAACTGGCTGGCTTTATGGCGCGATGTCGGCGAAAATAAAATTGAAATAAAAAAATCCATTGAGCGGGAGATTGAATTGGCCAGCCGGCTGGCCGAGGAGATTTCAGCTTTAAAAAATAACTCTTAATTTTATGGCCGCCAAAGTCTTATCCGCCGCGGTTTTGGGGCTGGATTGCGAATTAGTGGAGGTGGAAGCCGACACTTCGCCTTCCAAACCCGGCATGTTTATCGTCGGCCTGCCCGACAAAGCCGTGGACGAAGCCAAAGAGCGCGTGCGCTCGGCCATCAGGAATTCCGGCTTTCGCGTGCCCCGGGGGAAAATTACGGTTAATCTGGCGCCGGCGGATTTAAAGAAAGCCGGGCCGGCCTACGATCTGCCGATCGCCGTCAGCGTGCTTTTAACCACTCATCAGGCGATATTGCCGCTAGATTGGGACAGCCAGATTTTTATCGGCGAGCTGGCCTTAGACGGCCAGCTGCGGCCGGTGGCCGGCGTCCTTTCCATCTGCCTGCAAATCAAAGAGCGGGGCATTAAAAAAATTTATTTGCCCGAGGCCAACGCGGCGGAAGCCGGCTTGATTTTAGACTTGGAAATTTTTCCTTGCCGGAGTTTGCCGCAGTTAGCCGAGCATTTATCCGGCCACGAATTAATTCGGCCGTACCAGCCGGACAATTCGGCGCTGTTTGCCAAAGATTCGCTGGTCAGCGCTTATGACATGGCTCATGTCAAAGGCCAGCATCACGTTAAGCGCGCTTTAGAAATCGCGGCGGCCGGGGCGCACAACATCCTGATGTCCGGCCCGCCGGGTTCGGGCAAGACTCTGCTGGCTAAAACCATGGTCACGATTTTGCCCGAGATGACTATATCTGAATCATTGGAAGTCACCAGGATTTATTCCGTGGCTGGCTTATTGCCGACTGATCAGCCATTGATTACCCGGCGGCCGTTTCGCGCGCCGCATCAGACGGCTTCCGGCGTGGCTTTAGTCGGCGGGGGCGCCTGGCCGCGGCCGGGGGAAATATCTTTGGCCCATCGCGGGGTTTTGTTTTTGGACGAATTTCCGGAATTCCCGCGAATGGTTTTGGAAAATTTGCGCCAGCCTCTGGAAGACGGAGTGATTTCGGTTTCGCGCGCCTCGGGGACTTTAAGTTTTCCGGCCAAGTTTATTTTAGTGGCGGCCATGAATCCCTGCCCTTGCGGGTATTTAAACGACCCTGATAGAAATTGCACCTGCTTTCCGGCCGGCATCATTAATTATCAGAAAAAGATTTCCGGCCCGCTTTTGGACAGGATTGATTTGCACGTGGAAGTGCCCAAAGTTAAATTCGATAAATTGGCCGAAGAAACGCCGGCCGAAGCCTCGGCTATGATCAGAGAGCGGGTGGAAGCGGCGCGAAAAATTCAAGCTCGGCGGTTTAAGGGTTTGGATTTGATCGCGAATGCCGAAATGTCCTCGCGCCAGACCAAGGATTTTTGCGCCGTGGACGAAAAAACCATGGCGCTGTTGCGCCAGGCGGTAAGCCAGCTGGGCTTATCGGCCCGGTCGTACTTTCGAATCTTAAAACTGGCGCGCACGATTGCCGATTTAGCCGGGGAGGAGGAGATAAAGCTAGAACATGTGGCTGAAGCGTTGCAGTATCGGCCGAAGGCGGAGTGAGTTATGTTTAAATTGCATAAAAATAAACTTAAGCGGATTTATGCGGAAGATGAGTATTGTTTCGTGACGGTCAAGACTTTCGGGAATCAAAGGATATTTAAAGATAAGGGCAAGGCGGAGATATTCATGGGAGCGTTGAGATTTTTAGAAAAAAGAGGGGATTTCGTTTTGGCCGCCGGAGTTTTATTATTTGATCATTTTCATTTATTGCTGTTGCCGGAGAAGAAAAATATTTCACAAATTATGCATGATTTAAAAAGTTATACCGCGCAAAAAATTAATGAAATAAAACGGCGGCAAATAATATTAAATAGCAATAGACGGCGAGGTCTGGAAGCCTCGCCTATGGTGGATGATAATTTAAATAACAATAGGCGAGGCATCCCTGCCTCGCCGTCACCGGTATTGTTTGATGTAAATAAAAATATATGCCGCCACAAGGGCGAGGCTGGAAGCCTCGCCTATGGTGGATGATAATTTAAATAACAATAGGCGAGGCATCCCTGTCTCGCCGTCATTATTTATTGGGCACCCTTGATTAACTTAGTATTTTCTGGTAAAATATCTTTATTATGTCTTCATTATTTTACGCCCTGGCGGCCGCTTTATTAATCTCTCTTTTTTCTTTAATTGGCGTTTTCAGCCTGGGTTTGTCGGATAAAATATTAAAAAAAGCTTTACTTCTTTTAGTCAGTTTTTCCGCCGGTTCCTTGATGGGCGGCGCTTTTTTCCATTTACTGCCGGAAACATTATTATTGGAAGAAAGTTCAATCAAGATTTTTGTTTATCTGCTTTCGGGCTTCTGTTTATTTTTCGTGCTGGAGCGGGTTTTGCGCTGGCGGCACTGCCATGAAGATGGCTGTGAAACGCACGGGCATTTGGGCTGGCTGAATTTGTTTGGCGACGGCCTGCATAACATGATTGACGGCCTGGTTTTAATTTCGGCATTTTCCATCAGCCCGGCGCTCGGCTGGCCGGTAGCTTTGTCCATTGTTTTTCATGAAATTCCCCAGGAGCTTGGCGATTTCGGGGTTTTGCTTTATTCCGGATTTAAAAAAAACACGGCTTTGGTTTATAATTTTTTGACCGCCCTTTTGGCCGTAGCCGGCGTGGTTGCCGGCTATTTCCTGATTGATCGCGTGGCCGGATTGAATTTGTTTTTATTGCCTTTCGCCGCCGGCGGCTTCATTTATATCGCCGCCTCGGATTTAATCCCCGAAATCCATCAGGAAAAAAATAAAGCGCAAGCTTTTATTTCTTTTGGGGTATTTTTAGCGGCCCTGGGCATCATGCTTTTATTGAAATTAATCAATGTCTAGTAATTTTATGAAAAAAATATTAGCCGCAATTACCCTTATTCTTTTGTTTCTGCCCGTCTTTACTGCCGCCCAAGAAATCCCGCCGGTTTATCTGACGCTTTTTTACGGGCAAGGCTGTCCGCACTGCGCCAAGGAAAAAATATTTTTGGCGTCTTTGCAAAAAGAATTTCCCAATCTTAAAATCAGAGAGCTGGAGATTTGGTATAATTCTGATAATGCCAAAAAAATGGCCGAAACGGCCAAGTTCCTGAATATTAATGCCGGGGGAATTCCTTTGACCATTATTTGCCAAGATTCGATTATCGGCTATGCCGATGATCAGACTACGGGCGAAAGAATTAAAAGTATTGTTAAGCGCTATGAGACTATCGGCTGCGTTGACGCGGTCGGCGAGATTATCGGCGAGGAGGTAAAAACCAATCAGCCAAACGGCCAAGAAAATAAAGAGCCGATCAATATCACTTTGCCGTTTTTCGGCCAAATTGACGCCCGGAGCTTGTCTTTGCCCGTCTTGACCGTGGCGATCGGAGCCGTTGACGGTTTTAATCCCTGCGCCATGTGGGTTTTGATATTTTTAATCAGTTTACTGCTTGGCATGGAGGATAAAAAGAAAATGTGGCTTCTGGGTTCGGCTTTTATCTTGGCTTCGGCTTTTGTTTATTTCCTTTTTATGTCCGCCTGGCTTAATTTCTTTTTATTCATCGGTTTTATTTCTTTGGTTAGAATCGGGATCGGCCTGGTGGCCATCGGCAGCGGCGGCTATCATTTGCGAGAATGGTGGGTAAATAAGGACGGCGTTTGCCAGGTGGCCGGCGCCGAGAAAAAGCAAAAGATCATGGCCCAGCTTAGGCGGGTAACCGAACAAAAAAGTTTTTGGCTGGCCCTGATCGGCATCATCGCCTTGGCTTTTGCCGTCAATTTATTGGAGCTGGTTTGTTCGGCCGGCCTGCCGGCGATTTACACCCAGACTTTAAGCCTGGCCAATCTGTCTCCCTTGGCTTATTATTCCTATCTTTTGCTTTATATCCTAATTTTCATGCTGGATGATATTTTGGTTTTTGCCATTGCCATGACAACGTTGCGGATTAAGGGAATCAGCGCCAAATACAGCCGCTGGTCCA
>Ga0155876_111_pt1 | contig 11312 bp, 18 predicted proteins | sample RifCSPlowO2_01_FD_107530 | JGI IMG/M metagenome (GOLD analysis project Ga0155876, IMG submission 107530) | Candidatus Buchananbacteria bacterium RIFCSPLOWO2_01_FULL_45_31
GAAGAAAAATCATGTTTGAAGAATTAGTAATGGCTTTAAGAGAAGGAAAATGTGTTGTTTTTGAAGAAGGTGAAGGTGGCGGCATAAAAATACACGGCGTATTTGACAATCCTGAACAAGCCCGGGCGCATTTTGACGGTTTTGACGGCCCCGCGCTTCTTCCAGCTTACTTTCTTGTCAGCCGAGAGGGGTGCAGTGAAGTTTGGCAATGAAGCATTTCACGAAAGTGTCTATTAGAGTAAAAAAACAACTTTACAAAGGAGAACGGCGACATGAAGGCAAAAATTGTTAGACTAACTGTGTATGAAGGCGCAATGGATTGGATTCACGGCGGCGGCAGAAAGATTAAGCGACTCGTAGTGGAAGAGGCAAGCAACCTCGCCATAACGCTATTTGACGGCCAAGTGCATGCTTTTACCGGCTTCAATCTCAAAGAAGAAGATGGGTGCGAAGTCATCGGCGAGATCGAAGCGCCTGACGAGCTTATTGAGAAAGCCCTTGCTTTCATCCGCGCGAAAGATGAACTCAATGGTCTCAAAAGCCAATTTGAGGCATGGCTTATTTGATCGTAAAAAGGCGATGCGGTGGTTCTGCCAAAGAGCCGCCGCTCGCCCAATCTTTAAAATCGGTTGGCCAAACATTTGCCCCGCAATTTTATCAATTAGACGATGACATACTTACTTATATACCATAAAAATTATGTTTAAATGCCGTAAGGAGAAAAATCCTTTTATCTATCATTTTATTACTGGAACCGCCATTATAGTGTTCTGGAGAGGTTTATGGGGATTGCTTGATTTATACCTTTTCCCCGGAAGCAAAGAGTTAAGTTATATTGCTTCAGTAATAGTAGGTTTAGCAATTTTGTATTTAAATGATTTTTCAATATCAGAATTAGGGGGGGGTAATTTCCGTGGCGGCCGGCTTTATAAAATTATTTGTCCTTGTCTAGTTTTTTCCAAATATTGCTATTCTATTTAACGTTAACGGGAAATTTAAACTTTTTATGACTTTGACCGAAGAGCAAAAACAAAAGAACCGGGAAGAATACAAAAAGAGGCTAAAAAATAAAAATTTAAAAGCGCTAATTGTTTTTGGCGTAATCGCGATTTTATTTATTGGCGGAAAATTTCTCTGGGGAGTGATTGGCGTCAATATTCCTTATAGTGAAGGTGAAAGAAGCGCGATTATTATCAAAGTGGCTGATAAAGGTTTAATTTGGAAAACATTTTAAGGCGAAGCGGTTTTAAGTCAAAAAGGCTTTTCCGTCACTTATGTCTGGAGTTTTTCCATTGACAACAGCGATCACGATAAAGAAAAATTATTGCAGCAATTGCAGGCGGCCTTTAAAACCGGCCAAACCGTGAAAATAAAGTATCAGCAAATGGCCGGCTCGGTTCCTTGGCGGGGGGAAACCCCTTATTTTATAAAAGAAATTAGATTTGAATAATACTATTCCTCCGTGAGCTTGCTCCGAGGTTTCCTTGCAGGGAAAGTTTGAAAACCGTAGGTTTTCAAAATATAAAATCTTCCTTGCTATACCTCGTCAGCTTGCTGCGAGGCAGTTGATTTTAATTTTTTTGTTGATTATTGCTGCTTCTGGCTCGTTATTTTTAAATCTTTCAGAATGGCAAGCTTACATATTTATTGCCTTTCCTTTAATAGTAGTTAATTTATTATCGCTGATTTTATATATTTATGGAATAGTAATAGCGATAAAAAATAAATTTGTCCCTAACATTTAGTTTTAAGTTTTTAGCTTTACTTCTATGCCCATCAAACCAATTTTTGAGAAAAAAAACATTTTAGTCGCCGGCGGGGCGGGCTTTATCGGCTCGCATTTATGCGACGAATTAGTCAAAACCGGCAAGGTTATTTGCTTAGATAATTTCATTTCCGGCGCCGAGGAAAATATTGACCATTTATTGCAAAACCCGGATTTTCAATTCATCAAGCACGACATCAACGAGCCGATCAATCTGGAGGATCTGCCGGAATTGGAAAAATTCATGGTTCAATTTCAGGGGATTCAGGAAATTTATCATCTGGCCTGCCCGACTTCGCCCAAGGATTTTGAAAAAACCAGAATGGAAACGGTTTTAGCCAATTCCGTGGGCACGAGAAACATTTTGGACTTAGCCGTCAAATATCAGTCAAAATTTTTACTGGCTTCTTCCTCGGTCGTCTACGGGCCGCGCCTGGCCGAGATTCCTTATTTCAAAGAAGACTATCTGGGCTTAGTTGACCAATTAAGCCCCCGGGCCTGCTACGACGAAGGCAAGCGGTTTGCCGAATCAATGGTTTTGACTTATCGCCAGGTTCATAATTTAGACGCGAAAATCGCCAGGGTTTTTCGGACTTACGGCTCAAGAATGAGGTTAGGCAGCGGCCAGATGCTGCCGGATTTCGTTTACAACGCCCTGGAAAATAAAGACCTGGTGATTTACGGGGATGATTCATTTTCTTCTTCCTTTTGCCATGTTTCAGACCTGGTCCAGGGCCTGATGAAGATGATGAAAAGCGGCGAAGCCGGGCCGATTAATTTAGGCAGCGATTTGGATTATAAAATTATTGATGTGGCCAGAAAAGTCATTGAACTGACCGGCTCAAAAGCCAAAATTGTTTTTGAAAAACCCCTGCTTTTCATGACGCCGCTGGGCTTGCCGGACATCACTTTAGCCAAGGAGAGATTAAGCTGGTTTCCGGTAATTTTATTGGAAGACGGCATTAAAGGCGCGATTGAGTATTTTAAAGCTTCTAAGCCGATCGTGAGGCACGGCAGCAAAATCAAGGAATAAATTTTATGAAAATTTGCGCCGTGGTGCCGGCTTACAACGAAGCCCGAACGATCAGGCAGGTGGTTGAGGCCTTAAAAGACAAAGTGGCCGAAGTGATTGTCATTGACGACGGTTCAGCCGACCAGACGGCGGAATTGGCCAAGGCGGCCGGCGCCAAAGTCGTCCGCCATTCAATAAATCGCGGCCAGGGCGCGGCCCTGCAAACCGGCATTGATTTTGCCTTGAGCCGGGGAGCCGAGATCATCGTTACTTTTGACGCCGACGGCCAATTTGTCGCCGAGGAAATCAACCGGCTTGCCTTGCCGATTTTGCGGGGCGAGGCCCAGGCGGTCTTGGGCTCAAGGTTTTTAAAAAAAGACAATTTGACGCCTTGGGCCAAAAAAATTATTTTAAAAATCGCGACTTTTATCACCCGGCTCTATACCGGCTTGAACGTTTCCGACACCCACAACGGTTTTCGGGCTTTTGACCGAACCGCGGCCGAGACGATAAAAATCCGCCAGGCGGGCATGGCCCACGGCTCGGAAATTCTGGAGCAGATTAAAAAACACAAGCTGAAATTCGTTGAGGCGCCGGTGACGGTCAAATACAGCGATTATTCTTTGCAAAAAGGCCAGAAGCTCTCAAATTCATTCAGAATTATTTTTGATTTGTTTTTGAGCCGTCTAAGCCGATAAAAGCCGGCCATAGCCGTAAGTTAATAGAAATTTAGCTTTTACCAGCCGCGGCCAGCTTTTACTCTGCCAGCCGTTATCTATGTTTATCAAAATACTCATCCTTGCCTTTATTGTTTTTGCGCTTTGGCGCACGTTTTTAAAATACAAAAATAGCGATATTACCGGCCGCGAAATGTCAATTTGGGCGGTTTTTTGGCTTTTAGTCGGCACCGCCGCTTTGGCGCCGAAAAAAACCGATATTGTCGCCCAATGGCTGGGCGTTGAGCGCGGGGCGGATTTACTGGTTTATCTTTCAATTATGGCCTTGTTTTTCCTGGTTTTTAAGATTATCGTGAAGCTGGAGAAGATGGACCGGGATATTACCAAAGTGGTGAGGAAGAACGCGCTGGATGAGGCACAGAAAGATTAGAGTGTAAATATTGTTGTTAAATTCCAAATTTCAAGCACCAAATTCCAAATAAATTCCAATGTTCAAAATTCCAAATTTCAAACCCTTAGTTTCACGTTTTGAATTTGGGATTTGGTGCTTATGGGTAAATTAAATTTAAATCAGAAAAAATATTAATATGGCTGATAAAAAAGTGCTAATCATAATTCCTGTATACAATGGTGTCGCCGAATTTCTCGGCGATTGTTTGTCTAGCTTAAGAAATATCAGCTATCCCAAGGAGAATTTTTTGGTTTTGGCCATAGACGACGTTTCCGCCGATAATTCGGCGGAATTCATCAGGAATAATTTTCCCGAAATTAAGGTCGTTAGAAACGAAAAAAACCTGGGTTTTGCCGGCGCCAATAATGTCGGCTTGCAATGGGCGATTGACAACGGCTTTGATTATGCTTTTATGCTTAATCAGGACACGGCGGTTTTGCCGGAATTTTTAACCGAGGCGGTCAGACTGGCCGAATCCGATGTGCAAATCGGCTTAGTTCAATCAAAGCTTTTACTCTTTGGGCAAAAAGACAAAATCAACAGCCGGGGCAATGAAATTCATTTTTTGGGCTTTGCTTTTGCCGGCGGCTATTTGGAAGCGGACCGGGAAATGCCGGCCGGAGAAATCGCTTACGCTTCGGGCGCGGCCATGCTGATTCGCGTCTCGGCGTTAAAAGAAGTCGGCTTGTTAAACGAGGAATTTTTCATGTATCACGAAGACACGGATTTGGGCTGGCGCTTCTGGCTGGCGGGCTTTAAAGTGATGCTGGCGCCGAAATCCGTGGTTTATCATAAATATGAATTTTCCCGAAGCATCAAGAAATATTATTTCATGGAAAGAAACCGGTATTTGGTTTTGCTGCAGAATTATAAAATCGCCACTTTGCTTTTAATCCTGCCAGCGGCTATGGTCATGGATTTTGGCATGTTTGTCTATTCATTTTTGGCCGGCTGGTGGCGGGAAGAATTTATGGTTTACAAATATTTTTTCCGGCCCGAAAACTGGGACAAAATTTTAAAAACCCGCGCGGCCGTTCAGGCCAGGCGGAAAGTCAAAGACAAAGAGATCGTCAAACGTTTTACCGGACAAATTAAGTTTCAGGAGATCGGCAATCCCTTGCTGAAATATTTGGTTAATCCGCTGCTGAATTTGTACTGGCGGATAGTCAGAGTTTTGGTTTGGTGGTGAGGCCCGCCTTCGCTCATCTTCTGGTAAACTTAAGGCGAGCTACGGCGTGGCGAGGTAGGTCGGTAGGGCAAGAAAAAACACCGGATTTAGAGTCCGGCGTTTTTATTCAGTTTATTTGATTTCTTTTTTGATCCAGCTTTCAAACAGCTTATTCGCTTCGGCGGTTAATTTAATGACGCACGGCGCTTCGTCCGGGTGGATTTTTTCAATTTCTTTTTTCACTTTCCGCCAGTTTTCTTTTTTGGTTTTGAACAAGGCGGCGGTTTCTTTTTCATTTTTAATCTGGCCGCGCCAAAGATAAGCGGCGGAAACCGGAAAAAAATTGACGCAGGCAACCAGCCGCTTTTTTAAAAGATAAATTGCCACCTTTTCGGCGGCGGCCTGGTTTTTGTGAGTGGTGTAAACAAGAATCATGGCCGGCTAATTAGCTTATTTTGGCTAGCCAAAGCCCGTGAATGTTGCAATAGGCCCGGACGGCCAAAACTTCGCTTAAAACGCAAAATTCGGCCTCTGGGGGCTGTCCTGGCAGCAAAAACGCCCGTTGCGCCCCGTCTTTGGTCATAATCTGAATCCACTCAATATAGTGCTTTTCTTCCATCGGATGGGGAATTGAGCCGACTTTAACTTTAACGCCATTTTCGGTTTTTTCCATAATCGGGACATGTTTTTCCTTGCCCTCGTCTTGAGTTTTTTCAGCCATTAATTCCATGGGCTTTTCGCAGCAGACCAGTTCGCCCACGCCGGTATGCAGGACCTGGACGATGTTGCCGCAGACGTTGCATTTGTAGATTTGGTTTTGTTGAGTCATAGGTTGAGAGCGTTGATTAATTATTTTTAATAGCTTGTAATAATTTCATTTTTGGCTTAATTTAGAGTTATAGAAGCGGATTTACCCCGTTTAGAAATTTATTTCTAACGGGATAAATCCTTTTTCTTTTCCTCAAATTCTTTTTTATCAATCTCTCCCTTGGCATAACGTTCTTTCAGTATTTCAAGCGGATTTTTCTTATTTTCAGGCGCGTCAGGTTCATGATCATGTCCGCACATCTGGCCTCTTCCCAAACCTCCCCTTGCCAGGGCGATAATCGCCAAGATTATAACGCCCCAAAAGGCCAGCATAAATATCCAGCCGAAAGGCATAAATCCAAAATTCCACATCATAGGATTATTGTCAGTTTGATTAAGTATTGAGGGAGACGACCACCCTCCCACTGGCTTTGGCCGGCGGCCTTATCAGCGGATAAATTAGCGAGGCCCATCATTCCTTGGGCAAAAGTAAAGTTTGGGAGCAAAGCAAAACCGAAAACAAAAATAAAAATTGCGATAAAAAAGATTTTTTTCATAAACTATTTTGCATTATTGACAATAGTTTGAATGATTTGGTCAATTTCTTTCGGCCGCTCGCCTAAATCGGCCTGCGGGAAAAACTGCGACAGAATAATCGGCCGCATGCCGGAAATAAAAGTTTGCCTGTCTTTAACATACGCATTTATTTTGCAAGGCAGACAAAGTCCGATTTTTATATCCTTATTCAAAAATTCATTGGCAAACTTGGCGTTGCAAAATTCAACAATCTTAAATGGCTCTCGTTCAAAACCTTTCTCGGCTAAAGTTTTTTGTACATCATGAATATATAAAACCCGCATGCCGGCTTTGGCAATTTCGCCTTGCACGCTTAAAACCGCCTCGTCAAAAGTTTTTGCCGTTGTTGTGGTGTAATCAAATTCCATAAATTTAAATATTATTTTCTTTTGAATAAATTAAATAAAAAGTTTTGTTTTGTATTAAACGGCGTTGTATGAATTTCCTCAAAACTCTTTATGTGACGGAAATCTTTTCGAAAAGTCTTTTTTATTGAATCTTCGGAATATTGCGTAATCTCAAGCCCGCTGCATTTTTTGGGTCCGTTCGTAGAAAATGTTGATATGACAAGGTAGCCGCTTGGTTTTATAAACTTGCCTGCAATTTCAACATAGTTGGCAATATCTTCTTCTTTGGTCAGAAAATGAAACGTAGCTCTATCGTGCCAAATATCAAAACGGGATTCTGTGTCAAATTCTAAAACGTCAGATTCAATCCAAATAACTGATTTTTCATTTTTTCCAGTCCTTGTTTTTGCTTTTTGCAGGGCCTTGGCGGAAATATCCAATACAGATATATTTTTGAACCCAAGCTCCGAAAGTTCGTCAACGAGCACAGAGTCTCCGCCGCCAATATCAATAATATCGGCGTTCTTATCCGTCCCAGTTGATAAAATAAGATCAATTGAAGTTTTTGGGATGTTCTGATACCAGCTCGCTTCGCGTGCCGTATCTTTCGTCTGATATATTCCTTCCCAATGTTGTTTTGTTGAATTGCTTCCCATATTAAAATTTTTCTAATAATTTACCGTCGGCTTCCAGTTGTTCTTTGAGAACTTTTCTTAAGGCGTCATAAGCCACAAGAATTTTAGGATTGGCGAGGGAATACAGAATAGCGAGGCTATCCCGCCGAGTTTTAACGATGTTTTGTTGGCGCATTAAACCCAAGTGTTGGGATTTCGTAAGGCCTAGATTTTCAGCCATTTCAAAAATGCCCATTGGAAAATTTAGACATATTTTTAACATGGCGGCCTTTTTCGCCTAACATTGCCGGTCTATCCGAAGTTATTTTTATTTATGATGTAATGGCGCCGCGCGCGATCATAAATAAAATATTTATTCCGTGATTCTTTCAACCGCATTCTTAATAATCGGGGTCAAGACAAGCGCCGTGGGAAAACTTACGGGAAAGCTGAAAGCAAACGCTTTTAGCCACATTTCAGCAAAATTATTGACTAATCCGAGATTTATGAAAGTAACGACTAAAGACATGAAAATACTCATAAATATTCCCGCTGACGCTCCCATTAATATGCCGGAGTATTTTTTTGATATTTTTTTCATGGAGTTGAAAGGATTCGCTTTTGTTTTTTTCCGTTTCCGCTTTCGCTAAAGCTACAGCGGACAGGTTGGGCGAAGGGCAGAGGGGAATTAAAGGGGTGAATGCCCGAGCCCAAAGCTCCTTATTCTCTTCAAATAAAAGATAAAAATATTGAGATTATTCTATAATCGTATTGATAATTTGCAAAATATCGTGTTTGTGATTTTTAGATAAAATGCCAAACATTTTTAGCATTTCCAAAAATACTTTGATGTTGCTTTCTGAAATTTCAAAATGGGCAATTTCTTTTACTTCAGCACATCGTTCAATTAAATTAGTTTTTGATTTTAATTCTGTGATTGGAAAACATAAATATAGCATTGGTTGGGTGCCGACTGCATATTGTTTCTCGGTAATTTTTATTTCTGTAACTATTTCGTATCCGTTAAATTTATAAATTAAAAGAGGGTATTTAACTTGAGTGTACTCAAAATTAAATCCATTTATATTTTTTGCTATCGGATGACTACGATCAATCTGTAATTCAGAATTATTATCAATTAAGTCATTATCTGGTATTGAATTAAGGTAATTAATAACACCCTCTAACTCTTCTTTGGATACAATAGACCATTTATGAAAATACCAAATATACTCTGATAATTCATAAAGTGCTTTAGTTTTACCGTTTGCGCCAACGAACTCAGTCTCTGGTAACGATGATTCTGCTAGTTTGTCAGTTTCTTTTTTGACGACGTCATAGCCGATTTGCCATTCAACATAGTTGCTTAGAGCAAACCCATCTCGCCTAACTGCAACAGGGGTTCCGTATTCATTTACAATTGAACGATTCTTAATGCGAACTTTTCCGCTTACAGCAGTTAATAAAATTGGCACTTCGATTTTATGTTCACTTTCTTTAATTAAAATTTTTGGCATATTTTTCACCTAGTTTATTTCCTAATAGTTCCTTAAAATAATTATCTATTTTTAATTTAGCATTAGGAATTTCTCTAAATTTAAATTTATTTTTTAAAATGGAGTTTGTGTGAACACTTTGAGCAATAAAGCACTCTTTTATTTTATTAAATTTTTCATTATCAATTATTACATCGCAATTTCCAATAAAATACGGCATTTTGTCCGCATATTGTTTAAAAACATCAATATAACAATAATAAGGGAGTTTTTCCATTAAAATATAAACTGTATTGTAAGTATCGGAGTCAATAAAAGTCCGATTTCTTTTAAGGGCATTTATATCCCTCAAAGTCCAAAATTTTGCGACTGGTTTGTCATTTTTATTTAGATATTTTTTATTGGGATATTTCTGGACATAATTAACTATTGTATCAAAATCATTTAAACAAAAATTTCTGTCATCCTTTACTTTAAATTGATAATTTTTAATGTATTCATAGCTCATACCATTCTGCTCTCTTTTGTAAAGAGCTATCAAAATTGGAAAAGCCATTCCGCGAGAAGTTTCGGAAAATTCATGGCTGCTTATAATTATGCCGTCAATTAGTTTGTAATTTCGAGAAAATTTTGAAAGTAAAGCAAAGTTAGCTTTTTTAATTAAATAAGATAATGGATGTAAAACACAAACATAGTCAGCTTTAAGTTTGTCGTAAGAAAGTAAAAAAGACATTCCCAAATCTCTAGTTTTTATATCAAAGTCAATTTTATTTTGAACAGAAACATCTTTAATGGAATTGCGGATTATGGAAGTTGTATCATTGTATGGCGGATTGCCAATGGCTATAAGTTTTTCTTCTGTTTTTATTGCCAAGTTTTCTCGACACACGTTTGCAAGTGAATTTTGGCAAATAAAAGTAATGTCTTTGTTCTTTTTTTGAGCCTCCATGATGGCTGTCTTATCAATATCAGCTCCAACTAATCTTTTTGCAACACCCTTTTTAGCTAAAAAAGATCCGTATCCGCAAGATGAGTCTAAAATTGTCCAATTTTTAATATCGGAAATGTTTTTATTCAAAATAGAGTAAGCCAAATCAACAATAATTTCTGGGGTATAATAAGACCCTAAATTAACCTTGTCTATATGATTCAAATGTTTTTGATTATTATCCATATATAATAGACCTGTTGCTTAATAAGAATTTATGAAGGCAGACGCCTTCTGTGAATTCTGGAACATCAACTCATTTGGAGGTGATAATTCCAGAGTCCGCAGGGAATCAGCATGGCCTTGTCGTCAGAGCCTTTTGCTTTGTTGCGAAATACATCAGTTGCGATTCGGAATCTTTTTGGTCCCCGGATTGTGTGCTCCACTAAAACTCTCCAGCCTGATTTCTTCTTGTTTTGTTGAATTTTGGTCTTGCAAAGTTCCCTGGTTCTTGGTTTTCTTTCGGGCATTGAGATTTTGTGGCAGGGAAATTGAGCGTGGTATCCTTTGAAGCCCAAGTCCATATGCTGTTTGATGTTAGTCGGCATGTATTTTGGCGGAGCGTGTTCTTTTAATATATCAAAGTCGTGTCGTCGTCCGCTTTCAGTCTTTGAAAGAAACCCTATTCTTTTGTTCTTATCTGTTATAATTATGTTTTTGACCGTGTGCCGTTTCTTTTTGCCCGAATATTTGTCTTTCTGCTGTTTTGAGTCTTTTGGCCTTTGAATTGGACGTTCAGTGCCGTCAATAAACACTTCTCTGGCTTCCGGGAACATCTCAAAGAATTCCTCAATTTTCCTTAATCTGCGCTCGGGCAAGGCCATCTTTTTGCCAAGCGTCTTCTCCAATATCTCTGTTAGCTGTTCTTGCCTTCTGAAACCATTAGCCCGGTCAAAGCCATAAAAGAAGGTCAGAACATCGTAAGTTGGGTAGCATTTGTAGTAAAATAGAATGAAAAACAATTTATCTTGTATTTCTCTTAAAAATCCCTTTCTGCCTCCGCCCGGTTTTCTGACCATGTTTTTTCTATTTTTTCTATAATCATACTGCCTCTTGTCCTGCCAGACCCGCTCAAATAATGGCAGTAAAGCGACGAATTCATGCGGAGTCAAACCGATTAAGGCCAGCGTTAGCCTTTTATTGCTTAAAACCTTGTTAATATTCATCATAATGGTTAAAAAGATTAAGATTTTAGGCTTCTTACCATTATTTTACCATATTAAAGGTTAAAAATCGTTATTAAGCAACAGGTCTAATATTTCTAATGTTTTCATTATATCACTTTTCCCCTTATAAATAAATCGTTTTCGTAGCGGAGAAAACACCTTATTTCCCCTCTATAATTAAAGAAAAAGAAATTTGAAAATTTTTTAAAACAATTGGGCGATAGCCCAAAAAAGAAAAGGAATAT
>Ga0155876_121_pt1 | contig 11070 bp, 9 predicted proteins | sample RifCSPlowO2_01_FD_107530 | JGI IMG/M metagenome (GOLD analysis project Ga0155876, IMG submission 107530) | Candidatus Buchananbacteria bacterium RIFCSPLOWO2_01_FULL_45_31
AAAGCTGTCATGGACAGCGCCAAAGTAACTTCGCTGAGCGTAAAGAAAAAAGGCTCGGCTGAGCCCGTCAAGACGACCCCCCAACCCACGAAATAGCGGCTGGCAATGGTCGTTATCTGCCGCCGAGGATTCTTTCCATTTGAATCGGATCCTCGGCTTTTTTTTATTTTTTTAGCCTGAATGCAAATTCAGCGTTGCGGAAAAAGATATTTTGTTTTTCCCCTGAAGATAGAGGAAGAGAATTGATTAAGTCGATATGTTTTTTAAAACTGCCAATCGGCCAATCAGTGCCGAATAGGATGCTGTTGGATCGGCGCCTGACGGTTTTAGTCAGAATTTCCCTGATTTTTTTCAGGCCGCCGCTTTCTTGGATTATTTCCAAATCAGCCAAGGCTGAAGTGTCAAAATAAATATTATCAAAGCCGGCCGTTATTTTGAAACAGTAATCAAGTTCAGGCCAAAAATAATGGGCAATTATTATTTTAAGATTTTTGAAATTCTTGGCGACTTTTACGATGTATTTCGGATCATTGTATTTGGCCGCGGATCGGTTGCCGCTGTTGATGCCGGTATGGATGATCAACGGCAGATCATAATTTTGGCAAAGTTTAAAAACCGGCCGCCACCTTTTATCGGTTGGATAAACCGGATCATGCCCGGGAAATATTTTAAAACCAAGCGCTTGTTTTTTTAAAAATAGTTTCTCAATTTTTTTTAAATTGCCGCCGTTAATTTGGTCAGCTTTTAAAGTAGCGATCACGGATAGTTTTGGTTCATTTCTTGTCAATTCAATAACCGCATCAAGGTTCGCGCATTGAGGATTTGGTTCATTGTCGGGGATAACAATTGCCCGCGCCACTTTATTTATTTTCATTTCTTTCAGAAGTCTTTGTTTTACCAGCTCAAAATTGCTATCGCCCTTCGTAATTATTGAAATGTGGAGGTGGCTGTCTATAATCATAGATGTAAATTTAAGCCGCCCGGTCTAGAACTTTTTTAGACGCAGCTCGGTCTCTCGATAAAAAATGTATCTGGCGTCCCAGGCAGGAGTTGAATCCCGCACCAAGCCCGTGAAAAAGTTTATTATAAAGAGTGGTTTTGCGGGCGCGGATTCGGCTCCCGCCTTCGCCCCTCAACTACGTTCGGGGCTGCGGCGGGCAAGTCGCCTTTCTTCTTTACTATATTTTAGTATAAATTATTGGCTTGGTGCGGGACAAGCCTGCTGACTTAAGCATTTTTGAATTGGCGTCCCAGGCAGGAGTTGAACCTGCGACCTCAAGCTCCGCAAGCTTGCGCTCTATCCAGCTGAGCTACTGGGACATGGAGTAACTTAAACCAATAAAGCAATAAAACAAAAAAACAAAATATTCAGTAATTGTTTTATTGCTTTATTGTTTTATGGTTTTATTGACCTATTGCTTTATTGTTTTATTGAAAAAACCTTATATTTTCTTGATACTTGGAATTTAACAAAGGCCAAAACCAAAACTTACAACTTAAAAATCCTCAAAATCTGATCCGAAATCGGCTCATTTTCATGGTCAATATCCTCCACCAAATATTGCTGCAAAGCCTCGCGAATCACGACGGGATTTTGGTCTTCCAAGGAAATGGGGATGCGGGGATTAAGCAGGCTTTTGGGCTCAAAATAAAGAGTTTTGATTTCCGGCGGCTCGTAAATAATGTAGAAATGCTTGATTATCTTGTAGTCAAAAAACTTGTCATTGACCAAAATGCCGTCCTCGCAGATTTTGAATTCCGCTTCTTTATTGCTTCTTTGAAAAAGCAAGACAATCAAAGCCGCCATGATGCTGATCAAGGCGAATAAAAAATTGGCGGTAAAAACCGAATAAAGCAGGAGTAAGACGACGACTCCGCCCGCGGCGAGATACCAATTCTTGCCCCGCTCGTGCTTGGGAAATTCGCTGAATTTCCAGGCGAACAATGTTTCGCCGAAATCTTTTTTTTCTTTTGTTTCTTCCGCCATATTTTTACATTTTAGTTTTTAAAAATGCTTTTTAGTAAAAGCTCTACCGGAAGCTGACTTTAAATATTTTTCGAAAAAATAAGCTTTGTATTTATCAGCAAAGGCAATATAAAACTCCAACTTTACCGGCAATCTTTTAGCAGTCGCTGGAACTTGACCCAGTTCATGTCGTTTAATTCTGCTTTTTAAATCATCGGTGCAGCCGACATAATATCCATCTTTGCATTTCAAACTGTAAACATAATACAAGTAAACTCTGATTTAATTTTCTGTAACGAAAACGGACTTTGTCACGTCGTAGCCACGCCTCAAAATAGCCGCCATACAAGTTAAGATAGCTAACCATTTCAGCCCGCCTTCGCCCCTCAACTACGTTCGGGGCTACGGCGTGGCGAAGACGGAGAGGGCGGGAGCGACTATGCCTAACTTAATTAAACTTAGTCGGCTTCGTCGCTTAAAATTCTTTTCTTCAGGATTGCCTTCCCCGAACCAGTTTTAAAATACTTTTCCAACATTCTCGCCTTGCTTTCCGTTCTAACCGCCAAATATGCATCTAAGTAAACTGGCAAGAATGGCTTTGTTGATAAAGATTTCCCTGATAAATGTTCTTCAAATCGTCGCTTTAGATTATTCGTTGATCCCACATACACCCAGTTTTTTATATTTTTACTGCGAAGGAAATAAACATACAGCATAGCATAAAAAATTATTAATAATCTTATGCGCTATGTTGATATATTTTTCGTCTAACATGCTGGCCTGCCAGACGAAGCTCCGAACGACAACATTTTTCCAAAGTAAGTGAGGAGCGTAGTCTGGCGGAGAGGGCGGGATTCGAACCCGCGATCCCGGTTAAGGGATACCTCGTTAGCAGTGAGGCGCTTTCGGCCACTCAGCCACCTCTCCCTGTCCAATAATTGCGAGTGGAATTAACTATACTATCTTAGCTTATTGTCGGATATTTGTAAAGGAATTAAAACAAGAGAACAAACCATTTCAATTTTTGTTCTTTTGTTCTCTTGTTTTTATATTTTAATGTCAATAAACTAACGCTATATTAGCCTTCTGCTAAATAAATCTCAACCTTTGGCTACCACTAAACCCCAGACTTCTTTGGCGCCGGCTAAAACCAAGGCTTTGGCGCATTCATTCATGGTCGCGCCGGTGGTCACCACGTCATCAACCAACAGAATCTTTTTATTTTCCACTTTCAGCTCATCATTAACGGTAAAAATATCTTTAACATTGACCAGCCGCTGGGCCAATTTCAAGCCGACTTGGGGATGGACGTGAAATTTGCGGTTAATGATTTTGTCGCCGTATTCCCGGCCCAGTTCCCGGCAAACGGCCCGGGCCAGAATTTCGGCCTGATTAAATCCCCGCCAAAGCTTTCTTTTTTTGGCCAAGGGCACGGCTAAAACTAAATCAAAATCCGGCAATTCTTTATTCTTAATTTTATATTTTAAAAAATCCGTCAACAGCCGGCCTAAAATCTGTCCCAGATCGGGAATAAATTTGTATTTGAAAACTTGCAAGGTTTGGGCTAAAAGCGGATTTTTGTAATCACTTGCCACCCAAACGCCTCTTAACTCCCCGCCCAAATCCGGAACAAATGGCCGGCCGGAAAAATCAATTCCAATTTTCTTAAGACATTTCGGGCACAGCCACTCCCCTTCTTGCTTGCAACCCAGGCATTCAATCGGAAAAAGCAGGTCTAAAATGAATTTTTTTAAATCAAATATAGCCATAAATAAAAAAGACAGGCGCGCTATATTGATTTTAAACTGATGTTAAGTTTTTAATTTAGACTAAATAGCAAAGCACCAAATTCCAAATCACAAATCCTAAATAAAGCAAAAATTACTAATGACTAATTTATAATTTCTAATCAAATCCCAATGACTAATGTCTAAGGCGCTTGGTCATTGGATATTAGCCATTGATTAGATATTAGTCATTAAAAATTAGAAATTTATTTTGTTTGTTTGGAATTTGTAATTTCAACCTCTTACTTAAAAAACAAACCTTAATTTACCCTGCTATTCTATTAATCCGCCATTCTAACCCTACTCCCACTTCGCCTCGTCCACTTGCCAACTGCCGCCGGCCAAAACCAAAGATAACTCAAGTTTTTGGTAATATACTTCGGGGTTGACCGTTGTCCCTTGAGATTTCTGCCTTTGCGTATTGACAATAACTTCCGCTTTACCCGAGGCTTCTTCAAAAGTTTTTATTTCAACGCTTAAGGCCTTAGTCGTAACACCGGAATAAACCGCCGTTTCGCCCGGACTGGCGGGCATGGAAGCTTTATAATTTTTTACCCAAGCCTTCATTTTGGAAGTCATCAGGCTGTCAAGCGATTCAAGATTGGAAAAATTGCTTTCATTGGAATAGCTGCCGAAACGTTCGGCAAAAATCATGGCGGCCGCTTTCAAACCGGCGGCCAAATCCGGCTTTTGCGCCAAAACCGGCGGCAATTTGGTCTGGCTGGTAGTGCCGGCTGGCGGCAAGCCTTGGGGCAGCTGGATGCCCTGGTTGGTATTGAGATTTACAAAAGGCTCTGCGCCCCGGCCCAGCCACCACCAAAGCAAAATCGCGATCAACGCGATTACAATAATGGCGACAATAATCCCGATAATGACTTTAGTTCTTTTTTTCATAAAAAATAATCCTTAAATTTAAAATTACCTAATACAAATATTCATTAAAAGCACCAAATTCCAAATCTCAAATTCCAAACAAATTACAATGACCAAAATTACAAATCACAAACCTCGATAAATAGCATTTTGAATTTGTAATTTGTGATTTGTTTGGAATTTGAGATTTGGTGCTTGTAATTTTATATTTTTAATTTACTATTGACTAAATACCAAAATCGGGCTTTTAGACATTCTCCGCCGGCTCTTCACTCTTCTTCTGCTCAATCAGGCGGTCAAATTCCTTTTTTTCCTCTTCAATTTCCAAAAGCTGGCGCGGGTCGGAAGTAATCAGCTGGTCCTCGGCGTAAGAGGCCACGACTTTAATCGCCGCGTGCTTGTCGCCGGCAAAAAATATGCCTTCGCCCACGCCGCATTCCAAAAGCAGGTATTTCTCGCCTTCGGTCAAAAGAAAAGTTTTTTGAATCAAGTCAATGGAAGCGGTTGACTGGCGCATTAAAAGCCGCAGGGCCGAATTATTGATAATCGCCTGGCCGTAAGGCGAGAGCAAAAAGTCGTTGACGTCCTGCGTAATATTGGTCACGCCCAGATAATATTTGCGGCAGCGCTTGACTAAGGCGTAGATAAACTTGGCTGAATCCTCGTTTTGCATCAGCCACCAGGCTTCGTCAATGATTAAAATGCGCTTTTTTAATTCCGAGCGCACGACATTCCAGATGTAATTAATAATCGTGTAAATTGCCATCGGCCGCAGCTCGTCTTCCAAATCGCGGACGGAAAAAACCACTAATTGATTTTTCATATCCACGTTGGTCGGATGGTTGAATAAGCCGGCAAAAGTGCCCTGGGTGTATTTTTTCAGGCGCAAAGCCAGATCCGAACCGCCCTCCATGCCGTCCAAAACATCCTGGAAATCCTGCATGATCGGCGCTTCAATCTTGCTTAAATCCGAAGCCGGGGTAATGTCTTTTTTGGCGTAAGTTTCCAAAAGCGCCCGGTCAATGATTGAATCCTCCTGGTGGGTTAATTTGCCCAGCATCAGCCGAATTAAGCCTTTCAGGGTAATCACCGCGCCGCGGATGATATCGGCCGGCCGCTGGTCGCCCATGGCCCGGGGCAGATCAAACGGATTGACTTTCGCCTCCGAGCTTAAAGAAATATTGATGTAAGTGCCGCCGACCGCGTCGCATAAATGCTTGTATTCCCGCTCGGGGTCAATAACGATAATATCCGTGCCCAGCATCATCGTCCGCAGCACTTCCAGCTTGATGGCATAGCTTTTGCCGGCGCCGGAAGTGGCAAAAACCACGGTATTGGCGTTTTGCAGGGAAAAACGGTTAAATAAAATCAAGCTGTTGTTGTGGCGGTTGATGCCGTATAAAATCCCCTCGTCCGAAGTAAGCTCCGCCGAAACAAAAGGGAAAGAAGAGGCAATCGGCGAGGAATTCATGTTAAAGCCGATCATCAGCTCGTCATTGCCCAAAGGCAGGGTGGAATTAAAGCCCTGCTCGGCCTGATACAAGACTTTTTTGGAAAAAACCAGGCGCGAACCGAAAATTGATTCAATTTCATCGGTTAAAGAATCAAGTTTTTCCTTGGTCTGGGCGTAAAGAGTGACATAAAGTCCGAACTGGAAAAAATGCTCCACGCCTTGAGTCAAATCATCCCTTAATTTTTCTATGTCGCGCAGGGCGGTTTCCCTAAGCGGATCCCGGGGCGCGCCCTTTTCCCGGTCAGACATGATTTGGGCTTCCAGGGCGCCGACTTTATTTCTTAACTGCTTTAAAATAATATGCGATTTAACCGGGTAAAAAAACATGCCAATGTCAAGCTGGACGCCCAAATTAATAATCGGCGAAAACCAGCCCACGGCGATATAGCGCGGGTAAGTCACGACAAAAACCGTTCTGATAAACTGGCCGTTGAGCTTGATTAAAGCCGGCGTTATTTCCAGCGCCGCCGGGGCGATTAGGTCTTTGATGGAAACCACGCCTTCCCGATAAGCCCGCTCCTCCTCCAAAATTATTTTTTCTTTTTCCAGGGCCTGCTTTTCCTTAAGCTTTTTTTGCGCCAAACTCAACTCTTCCTCTACGGGGATAGCGGCTAATTTTTCCTGTTTGATGATTTCTTGCGGTCTGATGGCCATGGTATTTAGTGACAAGAGACAAGCAATAAGCGACAAGTTGCTGACTCTTTTTTATTTATGTATTTTTACTTAAAAGAAAAATCAATTATAGAGAGAAGCCAAGCTACTTGTCCCTTGTCACTTGCCCGCCCGCATCGCTACGCGAAGCGTAGCGGGCGGGTTACTTGTCTCTTGCTTTAAGGCTACTCTTCGACCTTCAGCTTGCCCGTCTCCACCATTTTTTCCTTATTATAGACATCCGGGTTGTAAGTATTGTAATAAAGCTCAATTAAGCTTTGGGTGTCCAAAACTGCGGTTTTTAAAGACATACTGCCCAAGCCGTTGAGGACATGGCCCACCCGCTGATAGAGTTCGCCGCGGCGCTTGGTGAATTCGGCCTGTTTGAGTTTGACCTGGGAAGCCGCGGTAAACAGGCCGAAAAATCTTTTAACCCATGACTGCTGGCTGTCGGACAAGGGGTTATAAGGCACAATGACGTAGAAACGTTTAGTCATAATATCGCCGATTTCCACCAGCTCGGAAATATACTGGCGGTATTCGGCCGTCTGCAGCCGCAAAAGTTCGTTGGTTTGTTCCTTTTCCACTTTCTTCAACCGGTCCAAATAGCCGTCAATGTCAAGCTTCCTTGACTGAATGACAATCTGCAAAGGATATTCCAAAAAATTCAAAAAGCTGATATAGGCGGCGATAATCGCGTTTTGCTCGTCTTCGGACTTCAAAGAAAAATTAATGCTGGAAACCAAAACCACCGCCCGCAGGGTGCCGTCTTTTAAAATAACGCAATCTTCCCTGATTTCGGCGATATCAAGGTAATGCTGGGTGGAGACTTTTATTTTATTGCCGGCGAGTTTTTTGGATTTCATACTGATAATATAAATAGCTTGTAGCCCCGCACCTATTTTACCGAATTTAAAGATTTTTTAAGTATTTATAAATTATTTAATAGGGGTTTATTCAGAAAATAAGTGCGGGGCTGCTTCCTGCAAGCTAAAAAATTAAATCAAATCCTTGCTCCCCGGCTCTTTCTCGCCCTCATAAATTCCGCCGGTGTCAACGATTAAAGCCATTTCCGCCAGCCGCGAGGCGCGAATTTTATTTTTGACGGCCGCTGGAGGCGCGGGCTGGACCAGCGGCGTTTTTAAAAATTCTTTAAGCTCGGCTTGGGAATAAATTTTTTGCCAAATCCGCAGGCGCGCGCGCAGGGAAGTCTGGATTAAATTGAGCAAAAAATAATGAACCGGCCGGCCGTTGACTTTTATAAAAGCCAAGCCCAAAGTTAAAGTCAAAATTATAATCCCCCCGATTAAAAATAAAACAAAATCGGACAAGCGGTAAGCGATAAAAATAAATCCCCCGCCGAACAGCAGAATGATAAACTGCCGCACCGTAATCGGTCCGATAACCTTGTCTTCCACGTCAATGAATTGCGGGACGGTGAATTGCTCCATGTCTTAAAAACGTTGAATGATTATATTTTTGGCATTTTTATTAATAATGTTTTTCTAAATTTTGAAAAAGTAAATTAATAGCGAGTTAATAGTAAATTAACAATAAATTCAAGTTAAAAGTAAATTAGAAGCCGACTTTTAATTTACTATTAATTTACTCGTTATTTACTTTTAATTTACTTTCCGAAGTAAAACTCAAGTTTTAATACCTTAACTTCTGATTAAGCTCAATCACCGCCGCCAGCTCGTCTTCGGTCAAAACCGCCAAGCCGGCCTGTTTTCTCGCGTTAGCCGCTTCGGTCATTGATTTATTTTCCGCAATGCTCTGGCGGGCGATTTCCAGATAAAGCCGGTAAACTTCATTCGCCTTCCAGGCCTTGATACCCTGGACTTTTTTGGAAAAAGAATCTTTTTCCAAAAGCGCGATTTTTTCCAGGATTTTTGCCGCCGCTTCCCCGGCCGTTTTGCCCAAGCGCCTGAAATCAACCAGCTTCATGGTTTCAATTTCCGCGACCGGATCAACTAATCGCTCCTGAAATTTGACGGCCTTGGGTTTGGGCTTTTTATCTTCCGGCTTTTCTTCTTTTTTTGCTTTCACCTTAGTTTCAGCCAGCGGCAGAACTTCCGTCTTGGGCGCTTCAGGCAATTTTTTGTTAATCGGCTGAAGCGGCGTTGGGATTTCAGCCGCTAAATCCGCTGATTCTTTTTTTTCGGCTTGGGCAAGCCCTTGGCCGGACGCGCCGGCCGGTTTTTTCTCATTAACCGGATAAACCAGCGGCTGATTAAGCGGTTTTAGCTCAAAAGGCCCGCCCGCGGACTTTTGGGGGAAATCGGGCCTGACCGGCAGGGGTTTTAACGGCTGGCTGTCTTCTCTTTTGGCTTCGGTTTTAAGCGCCAGGGGCAGGAATAATTCATCCAAGGATCTGATCGAAGGCGACGGACGGTTTTCTTTAAGACTCTCCCGGCGCCTTGCTTCTTCGCCAGTCAGATTCAAAATTTTTTCCACTACCGCGGGATCAAATCCCAGGCCGCCGGCTAAAGGCGAATCCGCCAATATTTCCCGGACTTCCATCTGGTCGCGGATATTCCTTAAGCGCGAAACAATGACATTTTTCAAACGTTTTATTTTTTCGGGGTCATCGGACTTTAAGCCAGATTTTTTTATGACTTCATTTGCCGCCCGGTCAAAATCAAGCGCCAAAGCCAGCCCGGGCATGGCGATCACTTCTTTTTTGAGTGATTCGGACGGCTTGATTTCTTTAATTTCGGTTTTAGCTTGAGGGAAAACTTCTTTGATTATTTCCTTTTTCGGCGCCGGAATATCCAGGCGGTCAAAATCAAAAACTTCTTCCCCTTTTAGGACTTTCATTTTCCCGGCTTCATCACGAAAAACAATCTCGTCTTTTGAGGGAGTCTTTGGCGCGGGCTGATTCCCGGCCAATTGCTTGAAAAAATCGTCGTCGGTTATAGGCATATTTTAGATTAGTCGGCGCAAAATCTTGCTCTTATTTTATTAATTCTATTACTTTAATGTCATTAAGCACCAAATCCCAAATCTCAAATTCCAAACAAATTACAATGTCCAAAATTACAAACCACAAACCTTAATAGATAGCGTTTTGAATTTGTGATTTGAAATTTGGTGCTTGTAATTTTTGCCGATTAAATACATCTAAAATAATTTTTCCACCCGCCCAATATTACACCCCCGCGGCTTGCTTCAACTCCTCGGCCTTATCCGTCTTTTCCCAGGTAAACTCGTCAAGATTTCTTCCAAAATGCCCGTAATTGGTCGTTAAACGGAAAATCGGCCGGCGCAGCCGCAAATGCTCAATTATCCCCGCCGGCTTTAACGGAAACACTTTTCTGACCACCTCGGCGATTTTTTCTTCCGGGATATTGGCCGTGCCGTCGGTATTGACTAATAAGGAAACCGGATCGGCCACGCCGATGGCGTAAGCCAGCTGGACTTCGCAGGATTTGGCCAAGCCCGCGGCCACGATGTTTTTGGCGATATATCTGGCCATATAAGCGGCCGAGCGGTCAACTTTTGACGGATCTTTGCCGGAAAACGCGCCGCCGCCGTGGGAGCCGTGGCCGCCGTAAGTGTCAACGATTATTTTTCGGCCCGTAACGCCGCTATCGCCGTGCGGGCCGCCAATGATGAATTTGCCGGTCGGATTGACGTAATATTTGGTTTTATTGTCTAACCATTCCCCGCAGACCGGTTTGATGATCTTTTCTATGACTTCCCTTTCAATTTCATCATGTTCCACTTCGGCCGTGTGCTGGGTGGAAATCACCACTGTATCGGCCCGCTTGGGCTGGCCGTCAATATATTCAATGGAAATTTGGGATTTGCCGTCCGGCCGCAGCCAGGGCAATTCCCCGGCTTTTCTGACACTCGCCAATTTCTGCGTCAGTTTATGGGCCAAAACTATGGGCAGAGGCATGAATTCCGGCGTTTCATCCGTCGCGTAGCCGAACATCATCCCCTGGTCGCCGGCGCCCTGCTCTTTATAAAGCCCTTCGCCTTCGGAAACGCCCTGGGAAATATCCGCGCTTTGGGCGTCAATGGAAGTGACCACGGCGCAATTTTCCCAGTCAAAGCCGATGGCCGGATCGGTATAGCCGATATCTTTAATAATCCCTCTGACGACTTTCGGCACGTCAATATAAGTGTTAGTGGTCATTTCGCCGGCCACCACGACTAAACCCGTGGTCACCAAAGTTTCAATCGCGACGCGCGATTTCGGATCTTCTTTCAAAGCGGCGTCTAAAATGCCGTCGGAAATCTGGTCGCAGACTTTGTCCGGATGCCCCTCGGTC
>Ga0155876_110_pt1 | contig 10405 bp, 8 predicted proteins | sample RifCSPlowO2_01_FD_107530 | JGI IMG/M metagenome (GOLD analysis project Ga0155876, IMG submission 107530) | Candidatus Buchananbacteria bacterium RIFCSPLOWO2_01_FULL_45_31
ACGATTGCCGGACAAACTCTTGTTGGACATGAATAAATTTTGCAACCAGACGCATCTACTTTTCCAGTATTGATTGGTCCGCCAAATTGACATAATGGCAGGCTTGGGCATGGCGCTGTTGGACATGAATAAATTTTGCAACCAGACGCATCTACTTTTCCAGTATTGATTGGTCCACCAAATTGACATAATGGCAGGCTTGGACATGGCGCTGTTGGACATGAATAAATTTTGCAACCAGACGCATCTACTTTTCCAGTATTGATTGGTCCACCAAATTGACATAATGGCAGGCTTGGGCATGGCGCTGTTGGACATGAATAAATTTTGCAACCAGACGCATCTACTTTTCCAGTATTGATTGGTTCACCAAATTGACATAATGGCAGGCTTGGACATGGCGTTATTGGTTCATTTTTATATGTCAAACAGCCGGAAGAATCTACTTCACATTCATTTACCGCGCAAGAAATTGCCGGGCAGATAAAAATTGTCTGGGTCGGGCTTATTTCTGTGGTTCCAACTGAAGAAATTGTTGATTGCGCGTTTGCGGTTAAAGATAATAGCAAGCCGTAAAATATCAGCATTGTCAATAAAATTGTTTTTTTCATATTGTTATAGAGCGTAAAATAATGCAAGGAAATGAAAAATGATTGACTAATTTCAGCGAAAATAAAAATTTTACCGCTTAGTTAATATTAGCCAAAATAACCATTTGTTTCCCTGTTTTTCTGCAGACTCATTATTACGTATTAATATTTAAATTTATTTTTGTCGGGTGGCCGTATTTGATTAAATTATCTTTTTTTATTCTTGACCACTTTTTAATTTGCAATTCTCGGCGATGAGCTTCTAAGTAAGTTTGGTATTTTTCCGTATAAACGATTTGGCCCTGGCCATGTTGTCTAAACCATTGCGCCCCCCGTCCAAGGTTGTGTTCAATCAGACGCTTGTCGGGATTGCTGGAAATTCCGGTGTATAAACTGTTATCTTTGCATTTGTCTATATATAAAGTCCATTCTGACATATAAGTAAGTAGCCCCTCGACTCCCCCTCGACTCATTCCTCTTAAATTTTACTTTTGTCATTCGCTCGGGGTCGCTCGGGGCACCATTCGACTCGGCCTTCTTTGGGAGTGGTCGAAGTTTCTTGCGAAGCAAGAAATGAAGACCATGAGCGAGGCCGTCCTTAGGTAAGCTTAAGACGGCCGAGTCGAATGGTGGAGATGAGGGGAATCGCACCCCTGTCCAGAACCGGGCCCAAAATAGATTTACAAGCTTATTCAATTTTTAGTTTCGGCCGGCGGGTCGAAAATTGAAAAAACCCCGCAAGCCAAAGTCTTTTAGTTTCGGCAAAATATCAAGACCTTATTTCGCCCAAGCCCGAGGTTTGACACCAGTTTCCGGCTATCGGGCGTGGCCGGGCTGATGGCTTTGGGTTTTAGGCCAAAGCGGGCGCCAAAGATAAAGAGGCAAAAGCGCTCTTTACTCTGGACATAAGTGAGTTGGCACTTATTTTGACGGCTGTTTGGTGATTAGCGAGCGGCGGCAGCCAACGCTCGGCTTGAATACTTTAAACCGTAATTCTGTCGATTTAAAACATCCCCATGATAAATAACCGTTAACAATTAGCAGTTAACAATTAACGCTTTACTCTTCGCCTGATTTCGCGGTCAAGTTCGCGCTTTTTAATGCTTTCGCGCTTGTCAAACTGCTTTTTGCCCTTGACTAAGCCGATTTCCACTTTAACCAGACTGCCTTTAGTATATACAGAAATGGGCATAATTGTCAAGCCTTTTTCCCTTGCCTTTTCCCGCAAATAATTAATCTCGCTTTTTTTTAGAAGCAATTTGCGGCTTTTAGTCGGCTGATAATCAATTTGCCGGGCGGCGGCCGGCTTATAAGGGGAGATATGGGCGCCCAAAAGCCAAACCTGGCTTTGGCCGTCAATCGCGGCGTAACTGCCTTTTAAATTGATTTGGCCGGCTTTGGCCGCCTTGACTTCCGGGCCGGTTAAAACAATCCCGGCTTCAAATTTCTCCAAAACCTGGTAGTCAAACAGGGCTTTTTTATTGGTGGCGAGGCTGGGCATAGTTTAGCAGGGGCGTATAGCAATACGCCCGTACAAGCAGGGGCGTATAGCAATCCGCCCGTACAAACAGGGGCGTATAGCAATCCGCCCATACAAGCAGTATAGCACACTTTTTATTTGACGGGGATTGGCGATTTTAGTATAATAGAGGTGCCAGAGTATTCAGTCAATAAAACAATAAAGCAATAAAACAAGCCGGTTAATTGTTGATTTTTTATGTTTTGAGGTTAGAGTTTATTGAAGCTTGTTTTTTAGCAGACATTAAAAACATAAAAAGCAATAAAATAAGGAAATAAAACTAAAAATCTATTTGCTTTATTGAAAATATGGAACACAACAAACTGACAATTGACATTTCCACCGCCGCGATTTTTAAAGTCGCCGGCATTTTGCTGTTTTTATTTTTTGCCTATTTTATCCGCGATATTCTCCTGATGATTTTTATCGCCATAATTTTTGCCGCTTTGATTGAGCCGGCGGTCAATTTTTTGGAAAATAAGAAAATACCCAGAGTTTTGAGCGCGATTGGAATTTATCTGGCCTTATTTTTATTGCTGGCCTTAGTCATTAGAATGATTATCCCGCCGATTGCCGAACAGGTCGCCCTTTTAATCAATAATTTTCCCGAATTATGGAATAAGGGAGCGGCGAATTTCAGCGCTTGGCAGCAATATTCCCAAGAGCAGGGATTGGTTAATAATGTCCAGCAAGGTTTAACCGGCCTGCAAGCCGGGCTGCAAAAAGCGGCCAGCGGCGTTTATTCTTTTGTTTTGGCGGTTTTTTCCGACCTGATGAATTTTGTCGTGATTTTAGTCATCACCTTTTATTTAGTTTTGCAAAAAGACGCCATCCCCAAAATGTTTATTGCCGTGGCCCCGGAAAAACATCATCCTTATTTGATTGATTTGATCAGCCGAATCCAAAGCAAAATCGGCGATTGGGTCCGGGGGCAATTGATTTTATGCTTAATCATCGGCTCGCTGTCTTTCATCGGCTTGATTTTTCTTTTGCCCAAATACGCTTTAATGCTGGCCATTTTCGCCGGCTTGATGGAAATAATTCCCTATTTGGGGCCGACGATCAGCGCGATTCCCGCGGTTTTTTTGGCTTTAATGGGCCCGCCGATTTCCCTGACCCGGGCTTTGGCGGTTTTGATTTTGTGCGTCGTCATTCAGCTGGCGGAGAATAATTTAATCGTGCCGCAGGTGATGAAAAAGCAAGTCGGCTTAAATCCCGTCGTCGTTATCGTCATTATGCTGATTGGCGCGCAGATCGCCGGCATTATAGGAATATTTTTGGCTATTCCCGTGGCGCTGGTTATCGGCATTATCGCCAAAGACTTCTCGCTCAAATCGGAAACGGCGAAGTAGAGTCAATAAAGCAATAAAACAAAAAAACAAAAAAGCAAAAATAAAGCCGTTGTTTTATTGCCTTATTGTTTTATTGCTTTTTTGCTAAGCGATTTTCCTGACCCGTGCCCGCAAATCTTCGGCCGAATAAAAAAATTTAAAATATTTATGATTTATCAAATTAGGAAATTATTTTCCTAATAAGGAGATTATTCTTATGGCATATGCCATGCCCAATAAAGATTCCGCTTCGGCCGGCTTGTCCGGCGCGGCCGGCGGCAGAAAAAAATCAAACGGCAGCGGTTCGTGGCTAAAGGGCTTAATCACCCTGATTATAGTTTTGGCCATTATTGGCGGCGGTATTTATTTTATTGCCCGCTATGCCGGCATTAGCGGCGGCTTATTGTCCCGGCCGGCCTTAAAGGCCGATTGGCAGGCCGTCTTTTTAACCAACGGCCAGGTTTATTTCGGCAAAATCGTTAAAATGGACAAAGACTTTTTGACGATTAAAAACATTTATTATCTGCAGGTCGTGGAACAGCCGCTGCAAACAAGCCAGACCGGCCAGCCGGCCGATCAGCAAATCCAGCCGCAGACCGAGCAGAGATTGACCTTGATTAAGCTCGGCAACGAAATCCACGGCCCGACTGATCAAATGGTCATTAACCGCGACCAGGTGGTTTTACTGGAAGACTTGAAAAATGATTCCCGCGTGGTTCAATCCATCAATGAATATTTAACCTCGGCCAAGACCGAAAAAAAATAAGAAAAATATCGGTTAATATCGCTAAAACCTCCCCCGCCATTGTTTCGGGGGATGTTTTTTGCCCTTTCGGCGATTTTTTGGTATAATATAAGTAAATTAATCTTAATTATTTCCGATGTTCAGAAAATCAATAATATATTTTTTAATCCTTGCCTTGGGAATTTTCTTTTATTCCCCGGCTTGGCTTTGGGCGCGCATGGAAAGCGCCAATTATATCATTTACGCCGATGTTTTTAACGCCGGCGGCTCGGAAACCGGCGCCTCAACCAATTATAAATTGCAGGAAAGCATCGGCGAAGCCACGGCTTTATCCGCCGCGAATTCCGCCGCCAATTACGGCATTAAAACCGGCTTTTACGAAATGTACCCGGACCAGTATCTGACTTTTTCGGTCGGCAGCGCCTCGGTTAATCTTGGAACTTTAAGCCGAACGGAAGTTAAAACCGCCAGCCATACGATGACCGTGGCGACCAACGCCAGCAAAGGCTTTACGATTGCGGTTTCCGGCAGTACTTTAACCAGCGGCGGCAATACGATCACGGCCATCGGCGCGACGGCGGCCGCTTCCAGTCCGGGAACGAAACAATTCGGCCTTAATTTAGCCGCTAATTCTTCGCCCGGCGTCGGCGCCAGCCCCAGCGGCACCTCTCCGATCGGCGCCGCGGCCGGGGCTTACGCCACGGCCAACACGTTTGCTTTTAGCAGCGGCGACACGGTCGCTTCGGCTTCCAATCCGATAAATTCAACGATTTTTACGGTTTCTTATATCGCCAACATGGCTGCCGGCACGGCCGGGGGAACTTACACGACGACTTTGACTTACGCGGCGACGGCGAATTACTAGGTTTATTTAGTGTTATTAGTTAATTATTGCGGTTGGAATTTTATTTTTTAGATATAAAAGATAAAAACAAAAAACATTAAAACATAAAAACAAAATGTTGAATTAGCTTGTTTTTATGTTCTTGTGCTTTTATGTTTTAATGCTAACCAATTAAAATGTTGAAAAAAATTACCATAGCTTTAGCAATTTTTTCATGGCTTTTGTTTTTTGGTCAAGCCGGACGGGCCCTGACCATTCTTTCGCCGGTGGTGGAAATGGAAGCGGAACCCGGGCAAACTCAAAAAGGAATTTTAAAAGTTTTTAACGAGACTCAAGAAGATTTAACTTTAGTTTCCAGCGTTGAACCGTTTGCCGCCGGCGGCGAATCGGGCCAGCCGGTTTATTTATTGCCCGAAGAAAAAGACAAGTTTTTGCAATGGTTTAAATTGGAGAATGAATCGATTTTGATTAAGCCAGGTCAATTCGCGGTTATTTCCTTTTCGGTTGAAGTGCCGATTGAGGCGCCGCCGGGCGGGTATTACGCGGCGATTTTTTGGCAAAAAGAATCAAGGCCCGGCCCGCAAAAAAATTCCGGCCTCGGCGTCAGCGGCAAGGCCGGCGCCTTGATTTTACTGAAAGTCAAAGGCGATCTGAAAGAAACCGGCGAGATTGTTGAATTTAGCGCCAATTCCGAAAAAAATTATTTTTTCGGCTTGCCGGTTGATTTTGTCGTCCGTTTCGCCAATTCCGGCAATATCCATTTGGCGCCGGCGGGAGAAATTGAGCTGAAAAGCTGGCTGGGTAAAACGGAAAAATTGGAATTCAATCCCGCCAAAAGAAATATTTTGCCGGCCAGCATCAGGCGGTTTGAAGTCGTTTGGGGCCAAACCGGCGGTAAAGAATTTTTTTCCGGCGCCCTGGCAGAATTAAAGCATTTGTCATTCGGCCGGTATACGGCGACTTTGAACCTGTCTTTTGGCGCCGAGGCCGGCCAAAAAATTCATCGGCGGCTGAATTTTTGGATTATTCCAGCCCGTTTAATCGCTGTTTTATCGGCTTTAATTTTTATCTCCGCCGGCTTATTTAAAATTAACGCCAAAGTCAATCGTTTAAAAAAGAAAGGTCATGGAAAGAAAAAATAAAAAAATAATTTTTTTAAGTTTCGGCCTGATTTTAGGCTTGGGGCTGGTTTTTTTGTTTCTGGCCGGGGTTCGGGCCGAAACGGTAGATGTTTCCGCCTTAGTTTACAGCTGCGGCAACGGCGCCATTGAGGCCGGCGAAACTTGCGAGGCTGATGCCGATTGCTCAAGCGGCCAGGTTTGCACCGCCTGCGCTTGCCAAAGCCCCAGCAGTTTTTTGGCCGGCACAAAAATTTCTTTAGCCGATAATAAAAGTTTGCCGATAGAAAAAATCAAAGCGGGCGAGGCGGTTATTTCTTATAATGAATTAAAAAAACGGCTGGAACCGGCCAAAGTCTTGCAGATATTCATCCGTCAAACAGATCGGTATTTGCTGATTAACAATCAAGTGAAGGTGACGGCCAGGCATCCATTTTACGTCAATGGCCAAGAGTGGCGGGAAGCGGGAGAATTAAAAATCGGGGATAAGCTTTTAAACCAGGCCGGCCAAATGGTCGCGGTTTTTTCCATAAAATCAAAAGCGGCCAAGGCCGTGGTTTATAATTTAGAAGTTGACCGCCACAATAATTATTTTGCCGAGGGTTATTTAGTCCACAATAAAGGCCCGGTTTGCGGCGCGACGACTTGCGCCTGGGGCGCTTGTATTAACAGCTGGCAAACCGGCGTTTGCGGCAACGGCTGCGGTTCCTGGCCAAGCGGCCAGGCTTGCGCCGCCGCGGCTTGCGGCGACGGGACGGTCAATCAGACAAGCGAGGAATGCGATGACGGCAATACCGCGGCCGGCGACGGCTGCTCGGCTGGCTGCCAGCTGGAGGCCGGCTGCGGCAACGGTATCATAGAATCAGGCGAGGAATGCGACGACGATGATATTGTTTCCGGCGATTGCTGTTCCTCGGCTTGTAAAAAAGAATTGATAATTTCCAATGTAAGCGAATCGGCCATAACCAATATTTCTGCGGCAATTAATTGGCAGACTTTATGCGAGCCAAGCCAAGCCGTGCTGGATTGGGGGATAACGGCGGCCGCCGGCGACGGCTCGGCAAGCGGCCTTTTCGGCACCAGCTACAGCCAGACGATTAATAATTTATCGCCGAACAAAGTTTATTATTACCGAATTACCGCCACGGCGGCCGGCTTGCAGACGGTTCGGACCGGCTCTTTTAAAACTTTAGGCGGCGCGGAAATTTGCGATAATAATGCGGACGATGACCAAGACGGCTTGATTGACTTGGCCGATGCCGATTGTCCGGCGGCCTGCCTGTCCGATTGGACCTGCGGCCCTTGGCAGCCGGAAATCTGTCCGGAATCAAAAATTCAGACGCGGGAATGTTTTGACAATAAGGCCTGCCTGGCGCCGATCAATGAGCCGCCGAGCCAGCAAAGCTGCGGCGAGGTTTGTCCCGGGCTGTCTTGCGGCGGGACTTGCGAGAAAATAAATATAGAAAGTTGCGCCTGCGAGGAATATGTGCCCTGCTGCGGCAGCGGCATTTGCGAAAATTCGGAGACTTTTGAGCAATGTCCGGCGGATTGCGTTGAAATTTGCCTGCCTGACTGGTCTTGCGAGGGCTGGAGCGGCTGCGATAACGGCGCGCAAACCCGCCGTTGCTTTGATTTGAATAATTGCGGTTTAAATATTGACCGGCCGCCGGAAGAGAAGTCTTGTCTCGGGACTTGCGAAGCCGCCTGCAGTACTTGCCAGACTTTGGACCAGGCTAATTGCCAATGCCTGCCCGAAGCGCCTTGCTGCGGCAACCGGATTTGCGAGCCGGCGGAAACCAATCGGTCCTGTCCGATCGACTGCGCCGTGCCGCCGCAGGTGCGTTTAACTCTGACGCAATGCCTGGACGGAATTGACAATGACCGCGACGGCTTGGTTGATTATCCGGCCGATGCGGGCTGCCAGACGCCGGCCGACAACAGCGAAATGACGTTTTTGGAGTTTATTCAAAATCTAGGCGAATTTATCAGAGGCAAAATCTGGGACAATCCCCGGGTTCAGGCGGTCAATAAAAGATTGGCCGCGCCGGCCCTGATTGCCGCCGTGGCTTTCAGCACGGCTTCCACTTTTTCTTTTTTGAATTTCTTGTCGTATTTGCGGTTTTTATTCACCCAGCCCGTTTATGCCATCGGCCGGCGCAAACGTTATAAATGGGGCGTGGTTTACAATGCTTTGACCAAACAGCCGGTTGATTTGGCCATTGTCCGTTTTTATGAAAAAGAAACCAATCAACTGGTTCAATCGCGGGTCACTGACCGGCTCGGCCGCTATCTCTGGCTGGCTGAACCGGGCCGCTATTATCTTACCGTCATCAAGCCGAAATTCAATTTTCCGACGGTTTATTTGAAAGATAAAAGAGAAGACGTCAAATACCTTGATCTCTATCACGGCGAGGCGATTGAAGTCAAAGAAGGCGGCGCCAGCGTGGCGCTGAATATCCCCCTGGATCCGACCGAAGACGTCCGGCCGGTTGGCAAAATTATTTTTCAGCATTATTTGCGCCGAATTCAGTATCTGGTCGCTTTTTCGGCCATTCCCTTGGCGGTTATTTCTTTTTTTGTCAGCCCCGGCCTTTTTACTTTCAGTCTTTTGATTTTCCATTGCCTGCTTTACGCGTTATTCCGCCGTTTAGGCTATGAAAAGCCGCCGAAGAATTGGGGCATTATTTACGACCAAGAGGATAAAAAGCCTCTGCGCCAGGCGATTACCCGCATTTACGACAAGCAATACCACAAGCTTTTGGAAACCCGCTTAACCGACAGCCAAGGCCGCTATTCTTTTTTGGTCAATAATAATTTATATTACTTAACGGCGGAAAAATCCGGCTATAATCCCTATCAGAGCCAGGAGATTGATTTAATCAATAAAGACCGCGAAGCGATTGTCAATATGGATATCGCCCTGGCCAAAGCCCTGGCCGCCGCCGGTTTAACGCCCGCGCCGCCTGCCGGCCAAACGCCGCCGGCCGGTTTGGAGCAAAAGCCGCCGGTTGTTTCCGATCAAACGCCGCCGCCGGCGCCCCCGGCGCCGGCGCCCGAGCCGAAAGCCGAAGAGATCAATGTTGTTTTACCCGAGCAGAATACCGGCGTTTCCCGCGAGTCGCTGGATCATATGTTAAAATCCAAAGAAGCCGAAGCGAAGCAAGACGAGCCGGCGAAAGAGAAGAGTATTTTTGGATAACGGATATCACGGATTCTACATCCGTGTTATCCGCAATTAATTTTAAATCTCTTATTTACCTTTAATTTTAAATAACGGATATAAGACAAATATCCGTGTTATCATCCCCGATGTTTAGCGAAGAGAAACGACAACTCGTCCACATCCTTTTATTGTTCCTGGCGTTTTTGCTGAAATATACCTCCCGCGGGCAGGCGGCGGTTTTGCTTTTGGTGCTTTTAGCCATGACCCTGGTCGTTATTCCCCGCATCAGATTAAAGAATTATTTTTACCGCTTTGCCGAAAGAAAATACAGCGAGGGCGCGGTGCTTTATTTTTTGGTTTTATTGATTTTAATCGTTGTTTTTCCCCTGTATATCGTGGCGGCTTCCTGGGCGATATTGGCTTTGGGCGACGGCCTGGCGACTTTGATCGGCAAGCATTTCAAGGCCAAAGAACTGCCCTGGAACGGCGACAAAAGCTATGCCGGCAGTCTGGCGTTTTTTATTTTCGGCACCATCGGCGCCACGGTTTTGTTAAAATGGATGCTGCCGGAGTTAAGCTTCAACCTGGCTCTAATTGCCGCGGCCAAGACCGCTTTGGTGGCAGCTTTAGTGGAAAGCCTGCCGCTAAAGGTTAATGATAACGTGTCTGTGGCGGTAACCAGCGCGTTTGTGATGTATTTACTTAAGATTGTTTAGGCTGGTTCTACTTTCCCTCACCCCGTCCCCCCCCGATTGGGGGCATTTTTTATTAATTAACGCAATTTAATTTAAGGCAGGGGCGTATTGCAATACGCCCCTACTTATTATTTTAAAAAACGCCATTTAAATCAACCCCCAATCAGGGGGGGGGACAGGGAGAGGGTGCGGCAGAAAAATAAAAAAAGAAGCGGCGGGATAGTACTTGAAAAAAATCTCATTATCCGCTATATTTAAATATATGGCAAAAGCGAAAAATCCCGCCTTCGCCAAGGCTACGGCGGGCAAGCAAGACAACGACATCATGCCAAAACTCACGGCTCTGTGCAAACAGCGAGGGTTTATTTTCCCGTCCTCCGAGATTTACGGCGGAATGAAT
>Ga0155876_130_pt1 | contig 9578 bp, 7 predicted proteins | sample RifCSPlowO2_01_FD_107530 | JGI IMG/M metagenome (GOLD analysis project Ga0155876, IMG submission 107530) | Candidatus Buchananbacteria bacterium RIFCSPLOWO2_01_FULL_45_31
CGGAGACGGCGCAGGGAATTTATGTCAATTTTTTAAATGTTAAAGACAGTCTGCGCCTGAAATTGCCTTTCGGCATCGCCCAGATCGGCAAGGCTTTTAGAAACGAAATTACGCCGGGAAATTTTACTTTCCGCACGCGCGAATTTGAACAAATGGAAATGCAATATTTCGTCAATCCCAAGGACGCGGATAAAATTTTTGAAGAATGGAAAGAAAAGCGGATGAATTGGTATCTGTCTTTGGGCATGAAAAAAGAAAATTTGCGCTTCCGCGAGCACGAAAAAACCGAACTGGCGCACTACGCCAAAAAAGCGGCTGATATCCAGTATCTGACGCCGTTTGGCTGGCAGGAAATGGAAGGCATCCATCACCGAAGCGACTGGGATTTGTCGCGGCACATGGAATATTCGGGCCAGGATCTGCGATACGCCGATTTATCAACTGGCGAAAAATTCACGCCCTATATTATTGAAACTTCGGCCGGCGCCGACCGGGCGGCTTTGATGTTTTTGCTTGACGCTTACCAAGAAATTGAAGGCGGCCGCAGTACGACCACGGAAAGCATCAAAGAATCCGAAACCGTTTTGAATTTTGACAAGCGCCTGGCGCCGGTTAAAATCGCGGTTTTTCCCTTGTCCAAAAAACCCGAATTACAAAAGCCCTGCCAGGAAGTTTTGGATTTTTTGCGCGGGGAAAGACTGGTGCAGTATGACGAAACCGGCTCAATCGGCAAGCGCTACCGCCGACAGGACGAAATCGGCACGCCCTATTGCGTGACGGTTGACTTTGAGACCCTGGAAGATAAAGCGGTGACGGTGCGGGATAGAGACAGTATGAAGCAGGAGCGGATTAAGATCAGCGAATTGAAGAATTATTTCGCGGAAAAGTTTGTTTAGTTAGGGCGGTAGGTTTTTAGAGCGGTAGATTGGTAGGTCAAAAGAATAGTTTAGCTGGTTATATTATTTTAAAAAATAAAATTCAATAAAGACATTAAATCGGCAGCCAAAATAAACACCGTTCCTGCCAATCTACCGACCTACCGTTCTACCGATCTAACCTATCGCCTTACCAACCCATGCATACCAAAACCAAACTCGCCAACGGGCTCAAACTCATCCTCGCCCCGCTGAAAGAAACCAAGGCCGCAACGGTCTTGGTTTTATTGCCGGTCGGTTCGCGCTATGAAAAAGAAAATATCAACGGCGCTTCGCATTTTATCGAGCATCTGATGTTCAAGGGCACGAAGAAGCGGCCGACCAGCCTGGATCTCACCAAAGAGCTTGATGCCGTCGGCGCGGAATTCAACGCTTTCACGGCCAAAGACCACACCGGCTATTATATCAAAGCCGCGGCCGAACATATCAACCTGGCTTTTGATATTCTTTCGGACATGATATTCAATTCCCAATTTGTCGAAAGTGAAATGGAAAAAGAGCGCGGCGTGATTATCGAGGAAATTAATATGTACGAAGATAATCCCATGATTTACGTCGGGTCGCTTTTTGAGCAGACGCTTTTTCCCGAAAGCTCTCTGGGCTGGCAGATCTCCGGGCCCAAAACCGTAATCAAAGACATTACCCGAAATCAGCTTTTGGCCTATAAGGAAAAATATTACCAGCCGCACAATATGGTTTTGACCGTGGCCGGAAATTTCAAGCCGGCCAAAGCCAAAGCCCTGGCCGCCAAATATTTTAAAGAAACCGCGCGAAAAAAAGAAAAGCCCGGTTTCAAAGTTTTTAAGCTGAATCAAACCAGGCCGCAAGTTGAGCTGAAAACCAAGGAAACCGAGCAGGCGCAAATTTGCCTAGGCTTTCCGGCCTATGCCTTAAATGACCGCCGGCTGTATCCGCTGTATCTTTTATCCGTGATTTTAGGCGGCAACATGTCTTCGCGGCTTTTTACCGCGGTTCGGGAAAAACACGGCCTGGCTTATTATATTAAAAGCGACCTGGGCGCTTTTGCCGATATCGGCGAGCTGGTGATTCAGGCCGGGTTGGATAAAAGCCGCATTAAGCAAGCGATTGCCTTAATCCTTTCGGAGCTGAAAAAAATAAGAGACGAGGGCGTGACGGATAAAGAGCTGGCCTCGGCCAAAGAATTTCTCAAAGGCAAATTGGTCCTGGGTCTGGAAGATTCGGAAAACGTGGCCGACTGGTTTGGCAAGCAGGAATTATTGCTGAATAAAACCCTGACCCCGGAAGAAAAAATCAAAAAGATTTTTGCCGTTAAAAAAAGCGATTTGTCAAAAGCCGCCAAAGAATTGATTCGGGAAGAATATTTGAACCTGGCCGTCATCGGCCCGTTTAAAGAGAAAGCCGAGTTTGAGAAGCTGTTGAGATTGTAAAAACGTCTATTGCAGAGACGCCCCGACGAGGCGTTTTTTTACCACACCCTCTCCCCCCCTTGGCCGTATTTCGCGGAATACAGGCAGGCTAGTCAGGGGGAGGGAACTATACTTATTAAGGCTTGTTTAAAAACATTGTTTTATCTATTTCTAAATCTTTCGGCTTCTCTTTTTTCTAAAAAATAAAACGGGCGGCCTATTTTTTAAAAAAAGAGAAGCAAAGGGAAGAGAAATAAAGGCAAGAGATAATAAATAATATAAGACTATATTTTCTAAATAATGCTATTAAAAAATGTTCCCTCCCCCCTGCCCGCCTCGCCACTTATTTTTATTTTTTTGAAAAACATTTTAATCTAATTTTATAAAGGTTATATTGATAAAAAATTTCAACGGCGTGGCAGGCGGGCCGATTGGGGGGAGGGACAGGGTGAGGGGTTGAGAGGCGGGTGAAGTATGGTAAAAAAAATCAAACCACCCGCCAAAGCAAAACCGCCAGAATCGCGGCCTGGATTGCCAGGCCGGTTTTAAAAGAAACCGCGAATTTTTTCAAAACGCCGTGAAGCCATAAATGAAAATCGTAATGGAATTTAAGCCATTTGAATTTCAGCAGCTGATAAAACGCGTTTAAAAAATCCGGCAAGATCCCGCCGGCCACGCCAAACAGGACGGCCAAATCAAGCGGCAGGCGGCCTGAATATAGAAGCCCGCCCAATAAAAAAAGCATGGTTAAGCCGTCAATTGACCCGATTTGGGCGATTTTTTTTATTTCCTGCGGGCTGACGTTTTGGTGGTCGGCAATCATTTTTTCGTCGCCGTGCGGAATCATGTCAAAAATATAATGGGAAATCAGGCCAAAAAGAAAAGCCAATAAGGGATTGCCGGTCTGCAGGCCGATAATGGCGCCGGCGGTGCCGTGAACGGTTAGAAACATAACATCAGTTAATAATAACGGCCGCGGATTGCGGTTAATATTATTTTAACAAATTCTTTGACAATTTACAAGAATTAGTTTATAATAAAATCCGTAGCTTAAGCCGAAGTGGCGGAACTGGTAGACGCGCACGACTCAAAATCGTGTAGGGCAACCCCCTGTGAGAGTTCGAGTCTCTCCTTCGGCATGATAAATAACTGTTAACAGTTAACCTTTAACAGTTAACCGGCTGACCGTTAGTCTTGACTTTTAATGTGATATATAGTATTCTTAATAAGTTATGCTACAAGTTAACCTTTGATTGTTAACTGTCATTTATCGCGGGGTAGAGCAGTAGCAGCTCGCCAGGCCCATAACCTGGAGGTCGCGGGTGCAACTCCCGCCCCCGCAACCAGGCAATTACTTTTTTAGATATAAAATTATCACCGCCCGAGGCGAGGTAGCTCAGTTGGTTAGAGCGAAGGAATCATAACCCTTAGGTCGCGGGTTCGACTCCCGCCCTCGCCAGATGTCAAAAAATCATTAAAAAGATAATTAAATCGGGCGGTAGTCCCGACGATCGTCTTAAGCTTAACTAAAGCTTAACTAAAGACGATGTCGGGATCCCGACTTTTCGCTCAAAGCAAAACCAAGGCGCGAAAACGTCGGGACTCAGTTGGTCAGAGCGAAGTCCGACGCATTGCAAAGCGGCAGTTAGGATTCCGATTCTCGCCGAAGGCGGGACATCGGAAGAATCATAACCCCTAGGTCGTGGGTTCAAATCCCACCCTCGGCACCAGAAAGGAAAAGTCAAAGAGTTTTGGTTCGCCTCGCTTCGCTCGGCGACTAATTCGTATTCAATTTTGGGGGTAAAAACGAATTCACGATTTCGCATTTTGGGGGAAGAAAATTTTTTAATCATAAAATCTAAAAATTATTAATTAATAAGCAGTAAATATATGAATATGAATCAAAAAGGTTTTGCAAATATAGTTTTGGTAGTTGTGATTGTTGCTATCGTGGCTGTTGGCGGATATTTTCTTTTATCGAGGAAATCGGCAACACCTCCTGAAACACAACAAACATCAGATAATGGACAAGGTGGCAACCAAATTAACATACCTTCTGATGGCACCGTTGTAGACACCAAGGGTCTCTCGTTGCATAAAAGTGAAAGTTGCGGTTTTGAGGTAAGTTTCCCATCACAGTTTGTGAATTGGAATCGACCAGCGGATCCAAATCCAAAACAATGTCCTAATTCAACTCCTCCTTTAGAGAAGCAGGTAGACGCTTTAAGTTTGAAGTCTAGAGTTGATTGCAACATAAATGGTGCAGGAGAATCTCCGGCGGGATGCAACTTTTTTGAAATAGTGGTTGCGAATAATAAGATTACCGGTCCAACCGTAGAAAACATTTCTGTTGATAACATCCACGCCGAAAAACTTACTATGCTTGACGGTGGTGTTGGTCAGATACTAATCCAATTTGAGAAGAACAAGTTGTGGTATCGCTACACTCACACATTTAGCCCATCAGATGTCAAGGAAGCTAAAAAACTTTCTGACTTGATAATTTCGACCTTTAAATTTACGAAGTAAGTTTTGCGTTCGCTCCGCGAATTTTTGGATTTAATGCCGCCAAAGAAAAACTTGAAATTGTCAGCGGTGCGGCTCCGCCGCCTTTCCGAATTTTCGCGGGGGAACCTCCTCGCCGCCTGCGGCGGCGAAATGCGTTCGGACTATCTTTAGAATACTGCACCACGTAGGAAATTGCAAGCGGTTTTGGTTCGCCTCGCGGAGTTTATCCGCCCTTTCGGCGGACTCGGCGACCAAATCGTATGGATTTTTCGGGGCAAAAAGAAATTCCCGATTCCATTAGAAGCAGAAAAGAAAAATTTAGGTCCGCTTGAATAATTGCTTTCTATCGTAGAGCGCATAAAAAATCTCCAGAAATAATGTCGCCGTCAAAATAATTATGAACAAGAAAACTGTTTTTATTGGACACCCGATCGGAGACGACATAAAAGGCAATGCCGAAAAAGTCTTAAAAATATGCGCGGAGGTGCATACTAAAAATATAATTCCAGTCGCTCCTTATTTAATCTCGCTTCAATATCTCAATGACGAAGTCATTGAGGATCGAGAGCTCGGCATGGAAGCAAACCACGAATGCTTCCATCGGAGGTATGTGGACGAATTATGGTTGTTTGGTGATAGAATATCTGCCGGAATGGAGAAAGAAGTCTTGCTCGCACAAGAGATGAATATTCCGATTATTCCGAAAACCGAGGGAACGAAGCGAGATTTGGAGCGACTGGAGAAAAAGAAATAGTCGCCGCCAAAAATCCTGCCCGCCCAAGCGAGGGCGCGGCGGAAGGGGGGTGTGGGGGGAATTCCGCCGCACCCGAGCCGAAGTCCGCCAGAGGTCGGATAAACTCCGCCCCGCCGCCCTGCTCGTTAAGAGTAGAGTCCCACAAAAAAGTTTTCTTTTCCTTTTACCTGCCCGCATTGCTACGCAAAGCGTTGCAGGCGGGGAAGAAAAAATCCGGCGCGCGCACATCGGGAAAAGCGAAGAAAACTTTTTTGTGGGGTGGCAAGTGTCAGCTCGCGGCGGCGGGGCGGCTCCCTTAGTTCCGTTTAAAGTAGGTTCGCGCAAAGTGTATAATTACAGCACTTTTAATTTTTTTATTTTAATTTTCAGCCATTTTGGCGCGGAGCAAGTAACTCTTAAGTCGTGGGTTCGCCCGCCCCGCACCAATTCAATTTTATCATTCTATAATTTAAGAGGAGCAAGTCGAAGGCTTATTCGCGCGCAAAAAAGCTGGCTAATAAACAAAGATACTCGCGGAATTGGTGCGGGGACTCCCGCCCTCGCCACCAAAAATTTAATTTAAATAAAAATTAACGGCGGTGCCGTTTTTTTGTTAAAAAAAAGTCAAGAGGGTTTGCGAAATAAATTCAATAGGACACGGATGAACACGGATAAAACAGATTGGCACGGATTTAATATCCGTTTGAATCCGTTTTATCCGTGTTCATCCGTGTCCTATCCGTTGGGCTCATTTTTTGACTTTTATCAATAAACATAGTATAATTTATTATAAACCAGTATGTTCACCGCCGAGAAATTGAAGAAAAAATATTTGGAATTTTTTCAGGCCAAGGGGCATGCTATCATTCCCTCGGCTTCTTTGATTCCGGAAAACGATCCGACCGTGCTTTTTACCAGCGCCGGCATGCATCCATTGGTCCCGTATCTGCTGGGCGAGAAGCATCCGGCCGGCTCGCGGCTTTGCAATGTCCAAAAATGCCTCCGCCTCGGCGATATTGACGAGGTCGGCGACAGCCGCCACCTGACTTTTTTTGAAATGCTGGGCAATTGGTCTTTGGGCGAATATTGGAAAAAAGAAGCGATTGAAATGAGCTTTGAATTTTTAGCCAAAGTTTTAGAGATTCCTTTGGAAAAATTGGCAATTTCCTGCTTTGCCGGGGAGCCGGAAAACAATATCCCCCAAGACGGAGAATCAGCCGAAATTTGGAAATTATTGGGCTTGCCGGCGGAAAGAATCGCTTTTTTGGGCCGGCAAGACAACTGGTGGGGTCCGGCCGGCCAGACCGGCCCCTGCGGTCCGGATACGGAAATGTATTATTGGACCGGCCCGGGTCCGGCGCCGAAGGTATTTGACGTCAAAGACAGAAACTGGCTGGAAATCTGGAACGATGTTTTCATGCAGTACAATAAAACCGCCGACGGAAAATATGAAGAATTGAAGCAGAAAAACGTGGATACCGGCCTGGGCGTGGAGCGGACCGCGGCGGCCTTAAACGGCTTTGACAATGTTTATGAGATTGAGTCGTTTCAGGCAATTATTAAAAAGATTGAAGAATTATCGGGCAAGAGATACCAAGAACACCAAAAAGAATTCAGAATCATCGCCGACCATTTGCGCGCCGCGACTTTTATTTTGGGCGACCAAAAAGGAATTATCCCTGCTAATCTTGATCAAGGGTATGTCTTGCGCCGCTTGATTCGGCGGGCGGTAAGGCACGGCCGCTTAATTGGCATTAAAGAAATTTTTACTTTTAAAATCGCCGAAGTAGTGATTAAAAATTACTCGGCCGACTATCAGGAATTGAAAAAGAACCGGGATTTTATCGTTGAACAGCTGATCCGCGAGGAAGAAAAGTTTTTGCAGACTTTGGAAAAGGGCATGAAAGAATTCAATAAACTGGCGACAAAAGATATTTCCGGTTATGATGCTTTTATTTTATTTTCCTCCTACGGTTTTCCCTTGGAAATGACCAAAGAGCTGGCCGAAGAAAAGGGGATTAAAATTGATGAGGCGGGTTTTGACAAAGAATTCAAAAAACACCAGGACTTATCCCGCGCCGGAGCCGAGCAGAAATTCAAAGGCGGTTTGGCCGACAATTCCGAAACCAGCGCCCGGATGCACACGGCGGCTCATCTGCTGCTGGCCGCCTTGCGCCAAGTCCTGGGGGACCAGGTTTTTCAAAAGGGCTCAAATATCACGCCGGAAAGAATCAGGTTTGATTTTTCTTACGGGGAAAAGATGACTCCGGAGCAGATTAAGCGGGTTGAGAACCTGGTGAACGAACAAATACAAAAGGAAATTCCGGTTATTTGCGAGGAGATGCCTTTAGAAGAGGCGAAAAAGCGAGGCGCCATGGGAGTTTTTGAGCATAAATACGGCGATAAAGTAAAAGTTTATACCATAGGCGGTTTCAGCTCCGAGATTTGCGGCGGCCCGCATACCAAAAATACCGCTGATTTAAGCCATTTTAAGATTCTTAAGGAAGAATCAAGCAGCGCCGGCGTGCGAAGGATTAAGGCCGTTATTGGCTAATCCTTCCAATCTTTTCTGCTTTTCCCGCCTCTCGGTTAGGGAGCATTAACTCTACAAAACTTGGCTTAATCGTATCAATATGATACGATTAATATGCCTAAATGATACGAAAATGGTAAAATTAAGCCAAAAACAACAAAGAATTATTTTAATACTCCTTGAAAAAGGGATTTTGCCGTCATCGCAAATCCGCGCGGAAATGGCTAAAACCGGAGAAAACGTTTCGTTAGTGACCGTTAAAAGAGCTTTATCGGAAATGGCCAAAGCCGGGTTTCTGACTGTTTCCGGTTCCGGCCGTTCCACGAGCTATATTTTAAGCGCGGCTGGCCGAATATTTGCCGACATTGACGCAAAAAAATATTGCGCCGTTGAACCGGACAAGCGCTTTGGCCTGAATTATTACAATTTTGATTTATTTTCGGCCTGGCCGGCGGAAATTTTTTCCGCCGAGGAGTCAGAAATTTTGAATAATGCCACCGCCGAATATCAAAGACGGATTAAAGATTTGCCGCCGGCCATTCAAAAAAAGGAGCTGGAGCGGCTGATTATTGAATTGTCATGGAAGTCGTCAAAAATTGAAGGCAACACTTATACCTTACTTGACACGGAAAAATTGATTTTGGAAAATAAAGAAGCGCCCGGGCACGATAAAAAAGAAGCGAAAATGATTTTAAACCACAAGGAAGCGTTTAATTATATCCGAAAAAACGCGGGCCGATTCAAAACTCTTACTCGGAAAAATCTTGAGGAACTGCACGCCATTTTAGTCAAAGATTTAACCGTCGGCCTGGGCCTGCGGCAGAAGCCGGTGGGCGTTCTTGGTTCGATTTATCGCCCGCTTGACAATATTCATCAGATTAACGAGGCCATAGATATTTTGGGCCGGACGGCGGCAAAAACGACTAATCCTTGCGCTAAAGCGCTTCTGGCGCTTTTAGGCCTAAGCTATATTCAGCCGTTTGAAGACGGCAACAAGAGAACAGCGCGCCTTTTTGGCAACGCTTTGCTTTTGGCGCACGGTTTGGCGCCGCTTTCTTATCGCAGCGTTGAGGAAAGCGATTATCGCGAAGCGATGCTGGTTTTTTACGAATTGAATTCCATGCTGCCTTTTAAAAGAATTTTTATCGGGCAGTATGAATTCGCGGCCAAGAATTACGCGGTAAAGTAAAATTTTTTGAGATGCCGGCCATTAGCCAATCCGGCGCCAAAAACACCGGCGATCTGATTATTAAGGAAGAATCAAGCATTGCCGGGGTGAGGCGGATTAAAGCCGCCATCGCTTAATTAGGCGAGATAGATTTGCCGGACAAAACCTTATTTTGTTAATTAAAACCCCCTGTCTGGGGGCCTTTTAAATCCGGGGTTTTATATATTGAGATGACTGCAAAAACAGCAATAAAAACCTAAAATAAGACAAAATTATTTAATTTTGGCAACCTGTTGTAATTGCCAAAGCCGGC
>Ga0155876_117_pt1 | contig 9282 bp, 5 predicted proteins | sample RifCSPlowO2_01_FD_107530 | JGI IMG/M metagenome (GOLD analysis project Ga0155876, IMG submission 107530) | Candidatus Buchananbacteria bacterium RIFCSPLOWO2_01_FULL_45_31
TTTACTACGGCTAGCCACCATTCCGGAGGATGAGGCGGAAAAAATTCTATCGCCTCAATGATATAAAGCAAGTCGGAATGATTAAGCTGGTAAAGATATTGGCCGATTTTGCGCTCGGTCTCATCCTTGGTTTCGCTTCGGCGCAATGATTTGCCTTCGCAAATGGCCGGCGCCAAAGAGTCCAATTTCTGGATAAAAGCCGGAATGCCCGGGGTTGTTTCATTTCCCCAAACAAACCAAAAACTTAATTGCCTCGGCGTTCCAAGATCATCCGGATTAAAAGCGGCTTCGAATGGCGCAATCAGGTAGCGCGGCTGTACTCGCTGATCAATCCGTTGGCAATGGATTAACCGAACATTTTTTGGCGGCGTAATCGCCCAAAGAAACGGGTACTCATTCTGGTAAATTCTTAGTATTCTTCTTTTGGTTTTGTGTTTCCAGTGTTTCCAGCATGTCTGTTCTCCTGAACTTTGAGCCGGCTGGCTCTGACGTAAAATGAACCATTCGCTTCTGGGCGAATTCAGACAGACACATTCTGTCTGATTGATAATAATATCATAAGTAATGAATATTGTCAAGCCTAAGAAATTATTTTTTATTCTGTTATTAGCAGCTTTATTTATTATTATTTTATTTATATTTTCATTATTTAACAAAAATCAGCCTTTGCCTTCGGCAACAAATAAGGCAGAGCAAACCAACAATATGCCCCAACAAAAAATAATCCGGCCCGCGGCTGTTTCCGGCAGCTGGTATCCCGGGATTAAAGCCGAATTAAGAGAAATGATTAACGGGTTTTTAGACCAGGCCGATCTGCCCGCGGCCACCGGCCTGCCGAGGATTTTATTCGCGCCGCATGCCGGCTATCCTTATTCCGGCCCGGTGGCGGCTTACAGCTTTAAGACTTTGCTGGGCGCCGATTATAAAAAAGCGATTATTTTAGGACCGTCGCATAATTTTCCCGTAAGCGGACTTTATTTATCCGGCGCCACGCATTGGGAAACGCCTTTGGGTTTGGTAAAATTGGCCGATATCAATTCCGAGCTGGCCAAACTGCCGAGTTTTAAGGTTGACGATAAGGTTCACGAACCCGAACATTCCTTGGAAATGGAAGTGCCGTTTTTGCAGACGGTTTTGCCGGAAATTGAAATCGTGCCGATCATTGTCGGCCAGCTGAATGTTTCCCAACAAACTGAGCTGGCTCGGGTTCTGGCGCAATACCTGACCGAAGACACGGTTTTGATCGTTTCCGTTGACTTGTCTCATTATCATCCTTATAAAGACGCCGTAGCCTTGGACCAGCAGTCAATCAGCGATATCTTAGAATTGGACAATCAGGGAATTCTGGCTGATGAAATTGACGCGCCCTGGGCGGTTGGCGCGGTTTTGGAGTTGGCCAAGGCTCAAAGTTATCAGCCGCAGCTGTTGAAATATCTTAATTCGGGTGATGTTACCGGTGATAAGTCTAAGGTGGTGGGGTACGGAGCCGTGGGGTTCTTTGGGACAAAAGAACAAGAGAACAAGAGAACAAAAAAACAAGACGAATATTCAGATGCGGAGAAAAAAGAATTATTGCGGGTGGCAAGAACGACAATTGAGATGTATTTGAAAGAGGGCAAGACTTACCAGCCCAAAACCGATAATCCGAAGTTTCTGGAAAAAAGGGGAGTATTTGTCACCTTAAATAAAAACGGGCAATTGCGCGGCTGCGTCGGCTATATTGAACCAATTAAGCCCCTGATTGAAGCGGTCAGGGACAACGCGATTTCCGCAGCTGTGCACGACAATCGTTTTTTGCCAGTTGATCAGTCCGAGCTCAAAGACCTGGAAATTGAAATTTCCGTTTTGACTGTGCCTCAAGCTGACACTTTGGCAAACATCATTAAAAACAAATCCGGCGTGGTTTTGCAAAAAGGCGGTCGGGGCGCGACCTATTTGCCGCAGGTTTGGGAAGATCTGCCCGACGCGGATCAATTTTTTTCCTCCCTGTGCCTCAAAGGCGGCCTGGCGGGGGATTGTTATAGAGATGCCGGGGCAGAATTGTTTTCTTATGAGGCGATTGTATTTCAAGAATAATTTCTAATCCCTAATATCAAGAATTACTAATTACTAATTTCTAATTCCCAATCAATACCTAATTTCTAATGTTTAATATTTGGGATTTGGTCATTGGGGTTTGATTAGAAATTAGTCATTAGAAATTAGAAATTTATTTTTTTGGATAATTTAGATGGGAATTTAGATAAAAATTTGTCAGTTTTCAGCTTTTCTGTTATAATAAAGCCATCTATGAACTACAAATTATTCCTTTTCTTGATTCTGGCCGGCACGGTCATCGCCTGGGCGATGTGGGGGGCGGTAATTTTAAATTTTGACCCGTTTCAGACGGGGTTTTTGGGCTTTGCCGTCTTTTATTTAACCTTATTTTTGGGACTTTCGGGCCTGATATTTCTGGCCAGCACGTTTTTAAAAGCGAAATTAATTAAAAAACAGACGCCCTACCAGCGGCTGAATGTTTCTCTGCGCCACGCGGTTTTGTTTGCTTTTTTATTCGCGGTTTGGGCGTTTTTAAAAAGCCAGGGGCTGCTAAGATGGTGGAACTTGCTTTTGTTGATTTTAATTTTAACCACTTTGGAATTTTTCTTTATCTCGCAGAAAAAGCGCGTGAGTGAGTTTAATACATAAAATAATTTGAAAAATTATGTCAAATAAAATCATCGCGACTAAAACTAAAACCGAAACGCAAATTTCAACCGGTCTGGCGCTTGGCATTATTACGCTTACGGCTGTCGCCGCCGCCGGCGCAATCAGCTACATTTTTTTTTCCGGTAGCCGGCAGATCACAGTGTCTAAAGGTGAAATCAGTATCTCCAGCCCGGCCGAAAATTGCCAGGCTTTCACTGACTTTACCGGCAAAACAATATATAGAGATTGTGGAATTGATTTTGAAAATAATTTAATCAGCGGCTTGCCCTCCCTATCTGATCTTACCGGCGAAAAAAATTATCAAGGTTATATCATTGAGTTTGATAAAGATCCCGTTCTAAAAAAGAAAGCGGCTTTGGAAAAGGAGGCAAGGGCAAATCAGGCCCTAAAGGCCAAAGACGTGTCGGCTAAAGTACAATCTTATGCGGCTGAGATAAACAGGCAGCACGATGCCCTTAAGACTAAAATTAAAAATAGTATCAGCATTGGCGCCGCTAAAAGCGCTGACGGCAAGCTTAAGCTTCGCGCAGAATATAAGAAAGCGTTTAATGGAATTGCTCTGGATATTTCAAATGAAGAAGCGAATAAAATAAAACAAATTAAGGGTATTAAAAGAGTTTATCCCAATTATGAAGTTAATGCAACTTTAATGGATTCTGTGCCTCTGATAAATGCAGATGATGTTTGGAGGTTGGATGAAGACGGGAGCGATTGCGCAACAAGCGGGAAATCCTGCTTGACCGGAGAAGGCGTTACCATTGCCATTATTGATACCGGCATTGATTATACTCATCCCGATCTGGGCGGGTGCTTTGGGACAAATTGCAAAGTTGCAGGGGGTTATGATTTTGTTAATAATGATAATAATCCAATGGATGATATGGGGCATGGAACACATGTTGCCGCAACGGCTGCAGGAAATGGAGTTTTAAATGGAGTTGCTCCTGGCGCTAAATTGTATTCATATAAAGTTTTAAATTATAAGGGCAGTGGAACAATGTCTATAGTTATTGAAGGCATTGAAAGAGCAGTTGATCCTAATTTAGATGGAGATTTTTCAGATATAATTGATGTGATTAGCTTGAGTCTTGGCGGTTTTGGAAATCCTGATGATCCTCAGAGCCAGGCAATTGATAATGCTGTGGATGCAGGCATTGTTGCAGTTGTGGCTGCTGGAAATTCCGGGCCTGAAGAACGAACAATTAAAAGCCCTGGAACTGCAAGAAAAGCAATTACTGTTGGAGCAGTTGATAAATCAGATACTATTGGTAGTTTTAGTTCCAGAGGGCCTGTTATTTGGGAAGTTGAAATAACTGGAGAAATTTTGGCTTTGATTAAACCAGATGTTATTGCTCCTGGTGTTAGTATTTGCGCGGCGCAATACGATTCTGCCTGGAATAACAAAAAATGTTTTGATAACAGCCACGTTGCAATTTCAGGAACATCTATGGCAACGCCTCATATTACAGGGGCGGTTGCTTTACTTAAACAAAAAAATCCTGACTGGACCCCTCAGGAGATTAAGGCAGCATTAAAAACAACTGCTATTAATCTGGGCCTGCCTCCTGCGCAGCAAGGTGCTGGGAGAATTGATGTTTTAGGGGCGGTTGAATTAGAAAATAGACCTTTAATTGCTGAATTAGCGCCGATAGATTATATATTTTCTGGGGCAGTGGATATTATAGGGACGGCTAAAGGAGAAGGGCTTGAAAGATACGAAGTTTATTATTCTGAAAAAGATTTGGGAATCTGGAATTTAATATGTCAAGGGAATAATGAAGTTGAAACCGGGGTTTTGTGCGCAGGATTTGATAGCTATAACTCTGGTTTAATAGAAGGAAAATATGAACTTAAACTAGTTGTGAGCGGAATTGGCGGAAGAATTAATGAGGATAGAAATGTCTTTGAGATTGATTTTTTTAAAATAACTGAACCGATGAACAATGACATCTATCGGGCAGGAGATACTATCAATCTTGCCGGAACAATCGGGGGGAATTTTAGTAATTATATTGTTGAATTTAGTGAAATGAATTCTGGAATATGGGAAACTGATGGAATAACCTTAGTAAATGGGGGAGCTAATCCGATTGTTAATGATGTTTTTGCAACTTGGAACACTGTCGGTTTAGGCAAGGGTTTTTATGATTTAAAGTTAACTGTGAACTATGCTTCTGGAGAAACTTTTGAAGAAATTATTTCAGAAATTTATTTAGATCCTACTTTAAAACAGGGATGGCCGGTTCATATAGATTATCGGGAGAGTTCTGGGGGAAGATATTGGTGGGGAGGATTTTTTCATCCAGTTGTTTCTGATATAAATAATGACGGGAATAAAGAGATAATAGTTTACAGAGCCGGCCAGCCAACAAAAATTTTTGTTTATGATTCAAATGGGTCTCTATTGTGGTCTGTAGATATTGGAACCGAAGAAGCGAGTGGAAACCTTCCTTTGGTTGGTGATTTGGATAATGATGGCTTTAAAGAAATAATCGCATTAAATTATGGTGGATTTAATGCGGAAAATTCAGACTTATACGCATTTAATTATAATGGTTCTTTATTATGGCAATCGGCTGTGACTAAATTTAGAGGATCAACCATGTTAATGGCTGATTTAAATAATGATGGCAATAAAGAAATTGTAATTAAAGGGATTAGCGCTACTATAAGTAAAATGAGTATTGTTAATAATCAGGGAGCAGTTGTTTCATCATGGGATATCACGAACACAGAAGTTGGTTCAAGTATAGAAAGTTATCCGGCCGTAGGCAATTTTGACGATGATAACGACTTGGAAATCGTGGCGGCCGGACCTTCTGAAAATGAGGGGCCTATTTATCAAGGAGATAAAATAATTTATTGGAAAAATGAAGGGGTTGTCTATGTTTATAATATGGACGGCTCTATTGTCTCAGGCTGGCCGCAATATGTTCGGGGAGCTATTCTTTCCTCTCCGGTTGTCGGCGATATTAACAGTGACGGCTTTAATGAAATTGTCGTGGGGTTGATATTTTTAGAAGGTGATTATGGTTGTGTTTTACCCTGTTCCTATTACGGGGGGCTTTATGCTTTTGACAAGAATGGAAATATTCTTCCGGGTTGGCCGGTTAAGACGGGAAAGAATTTTTGGTCGACGGCGGCGTTGGGAGATGTAAATAAAGATGGAAATTTAGAAATTGCCGCCAGTCACCTTGAAGATTGGGGAACTTTTTTGTTTAATTATCAGGGCGAAGTAATGCCCGGATGGCCGCAAGATACTGTCTGGGGTATTTTTTACGGTTTAGTAATGGGAGATATTAACGGCGACAATAATTTGGAGATTATAGCCGGCAGCGGCGGTAATTATAATTGCCCGGAGGATTGCGGTGGCGTATATGCCTGGAACGCCACCGGTTCTCTTTTAAATGGCTTTCCCAAAGTCACTGAAGCCGACGCACAAGCCCCGGCAGTAATAGATGATATAGATAATGATGGAAAGATGGAGTTAATTGCAAGCTCTGATTGGGATTATGACTTTTTTGCAAAGAAATACAAATATAGAGGATCAATTTATGTCTGGGATTTGGATGGTTCATATAACGCCAATAAAATGCCTTGGCCGATGTTCCAGCATGATACCCAGCATACTGGTCTGTATTTTAACCCCCTAGTTGATTTAGAAATTAAAAACGTCTCTTCCGTCGGCACGCCGGAAGCCCCGGCCTTGAGCTTTAATTTATGCATGAATGGCCAAACCAGCCTGGCGGATATCGGCCTGGGCGCTTTTACGTTTAAATCCGTCACTTACAACCAATCAAACGAAGAATCGCAGAAATCACAAATCAGCGCGGGCGGTGTCACCGTGCAAAACTTAAAAAATGGACAATGCATCTTTATTAAAAAATTTTTTCTTGCCCCCGGTCAAATTCCCGAATTTAACGCTATTTCCAAGGTTACTTTAAAAATTGACCCGGACAGCAGCATTTTGGAAACTGACAAGACAAACAACAACTTTACTTTTATTCTTCCGGTTGATTTACTAATTAAAGATGTTTTGTCTGTCGGAACAGCAGTGGCGCCGGCTTTGAGCTTTAATTTATGCATGAATGGCCAAACCAGCCTGGCGGATATCGGCCTGGGCGCTTTTACATTTGAATCCGTCACTTACAACCAATCAAACGAAGAATCGCAGAAATCACAAATCAACTGGGGCGGTGTCACCGTGCAAAACTTAAAAAATGGACAATGCGCCTTTATTAAAGAATTTTTTCTTACCCCCAGTCAAATTCCCGAGTTTAACGCTAATCCCAAGATTACTTTGAAGATTGATCCAGGCAACAGCATTTTGGAAACTGACAAGACAAACAATAACTTTACTTTAGTTGTAACTGTCGTTAACCATGTTTCTATTACCGACTGTCCTTCCCCTTGTTCTTGGCAGGCCGGCACGAGCCATGAGTTGATGTGGACTTTTTCTCATTTCAGCCCGGCCGGCGCTGATCCGGCAACCGCGGTTAATACCGTTGTCCTGTATTTCTGCAATCCGGTTACCGAGGCCTGCAATGTTTCCGTCAATGACGGCATTCAGCTTAACACCGTTTGGTCCGGCTATGATATTGGCCGGGGCAAGTTTAATCTTAAAATCGACTCTAATATTTTAACCGATCCATCATCACAACCATATATAAATAACGGGCAGGCGGTGATCAAAGTTTGCCCGACTTACAATTCCGGCCAAGACGCGCCCGGCGGTATTTGCGCTTTAAGCCCCGTGTTTACCATTACTCCTTCCGCCACGCCGTAAAATAGTATAAAATAATAAGACTAAAAATTACCGGGTTTATCTAAAATGAAAGAAAAATTACAACAAATCAAAGACCGGTTTAATCGTGAAATCGGCGGGCTGGCCGATTTGGCGTCTTTGGAAAACATGGTAACCAAATACCTCGGCCGCAAAGCCGGGGCGCTTAACGCGATTTTGCGGGGTTTAAAAGATTTGTCCGAAGCCGAGCGCAAAGAAGTCGGCGGTTTGGCCAATGAATTGAGAAAAGAAATGGAGGAAAAAATCTCCGGGGCCAGATCGGCTTTGAAGGGCCAAGGTTCGGCCGCGGGCGCTTTGGACGTTTCCTTACCCGGAACCGCCGTGCCCGAAGGCCATCTGCATTTAATGACCCAGGCGATGGCCGAGATTATTGATATCTTTGAGCGCCTCGGGTTTCAGCGGCGCCGCTATCCGGAAGTGGAATGGGATTATTACGCTTTTGAATCTTTGAATATGCCCCCCGAACATCCGGCCCGCGACGAATGGGAAACTTTTTTTATCGACAAAGAGCCGGTGGGGCCCAAAGGCCAGCGGATCCTGACGCCGCATTCGACGTCCGGCGACGTGCGGGAAATGGAAAAAGGCAAATTGCCGATTCGCTCGATTAATATCACCAAATGCTTCCGCCGGCAAATTGATATTTCTCATGCCCCGATGTTTCATCAGTTTGACGGGTTGTTAATTGATCAAGATATTAATATCGCCAATCTTAAAGGCGTTTTACATTATTTTGTCAAGCAGTTTTTTGGTCCCGACCGCCAAGCGCGCATCCGGCCGTTTCATTTTCAATTTACCGAACCCAGCTTTGAAGTGGATGTTTCCTGCGGTCTTTGCGGGGGCAAGGGTCGCCTGCGCCAAGGCTCCGGCGACCAAGGCTGCAAAATGTGCAAGGCTGGCTGGTTGGAACTGGGCGGAGCGGGCATGATCCATCCTAATGTTTTGAAGGCCGGTGGAATTGATCCGAAAAAGTATTCCGGCTTTGCCTTCGGCTGGGGCGTGGAGCGCTGCTATCTGATGAAGTCGGGTTTGGCGATTCCGGATATAAGGATGATGTACCAGAATGACCTAAGGTTTCTTAAGCAATTCTAGGATATTAGGAAATTATCAGAGTAATTAATAGTTAAAATTTAAAATTAACGTAGCGCCATTTTTGCGCTATGTCCAAAAAATTACCAAAGTTCAACGATTTAAGTTATATTCATTTTATCACGACTAACACGAATAACCGTTTTCCGTTTTTTAAAGATGATGAATTGTGCCAAATTTTAGCTGATAATATTGAATTTTACGAAAAAAAGTTTAATCTGGAGATTTATAGCTGGGTAATAATGCCGGATCATCTGCATTTATTGGCTTGGTGGGATGGAGACAAATATCCCAAATTGACAATTTCTAAAATAATGCAGGGGATAAAGGGATCAAGCGCCAGGCAAATAATTGATTATTTGAAGAAAAAGCCTGACGGCTCGGAGCGGAGGCTCCGAACCACCAAAGATGGTTTTTTGTCCGGTAGTCGGGAGCCTCTGCTCCCGACTGGAGAACCCCAGTTTTCGCCAGGTTCCCATAAAAGAAATTTAAAATATCAAATTTGGCAGCCTGATTTTTACGATTATAATATTGACTCGGATTATAAGTTAAATGAAAAAATCAATTACATTATAGAAAATCCGATTAGAGCCGGTTTGGTGACTGATTGGCAAAATTACAAATGGCTTTATTTAAATAAAGATTTTGACGGCTAAAATAGATTATAAATAATTATGGATCTTAAA
>Ga0155876_124_pt1 | contig 8969 bp, 5 predicted proteins | sample RifCSPlowO2_01_FD_107530 | JGI IMG/M metagenome (GOLD analysis project Ga0155876, IMG submission 107530) | Candidatus Buchananbacteria bacterium RIFCSPLOWO2_01_FULL_45_31
CAGCCGATCAGGACAACAATCGTCAACGCTCCAATCAACATTTTCTTATTCATGGCATTTTACCTTTCTAGCTTAAAGCTGTTTATGCCGATGTCAAAGGTCTGCTTGCTATCTTTGGCTTACCATAGTAATAAAAAATTGTCAAGTAAATTTTAACAGTTTTATAGTGGCGTTATTAGCGAAGATGTTTTAAGGATATTTTTATAAGCTTCTTAATTTTAAATTTCAATTTAATGTTTAATTTTAAATAATACTATTCCTCCGTGAGCTTACTCTGAGGTTTCCTTGCAGGGAAAGTTTGAAAACCGTAGGTTTTCAAAATATAAAATCTTCCTTGCTATACCTCGTCAGCTTGCTGCGAGGTAGTTGATTTTAAAATTACCAACAATTTTCCTAATAAAAAAATATCCGCTAACTTATCTCTTTAAAACCAGCCTTCGCGCTATTGGTATTATGACAAAAAAAGAAGCGCCCAAAAGTTCCATTGAACTTGAGCGCTTCAGTCTTTTCACCGCGGTCCGTCCTTGTCAGGACAGAAAGCAGCAGCGGGGATTACTCCGTGATTTGGATCACGCAGGTTCTCTCCGATTAGTTGCGGCGATGGCCGCCGGAACGGTGATCCGGGCGCCGCTGATTCCGGCTGCTTTTAATCGCGGCCGGATCCAGCCGGAGAGTTTCCACATGCTCCCACTCCCCTTCGCTGTCGTCGGGGTTTACCTGTTTGCGGATGAGGCGGCAGGCTGGCAGGATTGCCACAACTTCGCTAAATAGCTTGTCATGGCGGATCCGCGTCGGCGGAACATTCCGGCTGGACTGCGTGCCATTGGCCAGAAACACCAGGAATTCCGCCAGATACCAGGGGCAGGCGCCGCCGCTTTCGTAGTAGCAATAGCCGCTGGCGGTCCAATCGGCCTTGGCCAGCCGCTGGCGCGGATTGGCGAAGTTGGCCTCCAGAATTCGGAGCTGTTTGGCCGCTTCGCCCAGATCCACCCGCCACTTGGCGACGACACTGGCTTTGCCATCTCCTCTGTATTGAAACGGAGTAGAGGTAAAGATCTGGCAGTGGCCATTAGACCGCCAGACGATGATGATGTCATAGCATTTCCAGCGGGCCACCTTGTCGGCGCGGGTGCTGTCCGTGCGGAGTTCAATCACCCGCAAAGGCCGAAACAGCCCCAGATGCCGGACAGTCGCGGTTTTTTTCATCCTTTCCGCCTTAGCCACGGCTTCCCGGGCATCGGTTTCGTCTTTCTCATTGGCCGCGATGGCTTCCTCGGCCAAAGTTTTGAACCATTCCCATTGGCCGGGGCAGTCTTCGGCTACGCCAATCAGCATAGCTTCAAGTCCAAAAGCCGTTTCCGCGTCTACCCCCGCCTTACAGCGGTTGAAAACGCCGAGGAACCCGAGTTTCAAAAACTCCAGTACAGCTTCGGGCTCATCCAGCCGAGTGATGGTCAACCCGGACATCAGCTGCCGCAAATTATTCGCGGCTGAAGTGATGCTTGTGCCGTCAATGTCGTTCTGGCGCACCCGCAAAAAGATATCGCGCAGCCAGGGCCGGTGGTCCAGAAAATCATACGCCCCCCGGACCAGATCCAGCGAGCAGATTTCGCAAAGCGACCGGTTTTCCGGCCGGCCGTGCTGATCCCAGCCGTTTTTGCCGCCGCCGCCGACATTAAAGTAGATAATGCCCTTGCGGCGCGCGGTTTCCTCCCAATTTTCTTCCTGATTAGCGCTGGCTTCGGGGTCGTCAAGCTGGGCGGTGGACATGAATTTCCACTTGAGTTCTCCCAGCTTAATGCCCAAATGCTGGCGCACCCGTTCAATTTCCAGAAGGGCGGCAAACAAGCCGCACTCCAGATTCGGGAATCTTGTCCAGATTCGCTGAATCTTAACTCTGTTTCCATTGCCATTTTCCATTCTTTATTCCTCCTACTTTTTTTCGGACCATCTCAATCAAAAAACCGGTATTCCAGCATAGGAAGCGGTCAAAGAACATAGACAACAATAGGCTGCCTAATTTTATAGAATAGCATAGTTTAGCAGAAATGTCAAGTATTTTAGGGATTTTTAATAAAAAAATGGTTAATTTTAGCAAATTAGTCATAAAATCCAAAATTCCAAATTACAAATTCCAAATAAATTTCATATCAAAAATTCAAATGGCAAAAAATTAAAAAATTTTTGCAATAAAAAAAGAGCTGTTGTTATTTCTAACAACAGCCTCTTGTTACGCAATACCTTGTTCAAGTGATTAATAATCATAGTAACCGAATTTCTGCTTCCAGCCTGTCAACTTCCTTTCCGTAGAACGCCTCTGCCGGCCATGCCCGCCAAGTAAGGCAGCCATCTGCTCCAGAAGAGCTGACACTTTTAAACACAGCTAAGCAGGATTTCGCTTCAGCCAGCTTACGTTCCAACTTCTTCAATTTTTTTTGCTTGAACCATTTTTTAAAGAACATACGCAATTCCTTCCTGTCAAAAAACATTAAGTAACTGTAGGTCGTCTAATTTTAGAATAGCATATTTTAGAGAAAATGTCAAGGATGTTTAAGTAAATTTAGTGAATTATTGGTAAATTTAGCTAATTATTAAGTATGCAAGATGGCGGCTCACTTACTTAAGTTCGGAGCAGAGGCTCCGAACCACCAACTTGGGATCTGGTAGCCGGGAGCCTCTGCTCCCGGCACCTTTGTGTTTGCCGATAATTAAAACGGCGAGGCGTGGAAGCCTCGCCTAGTAGTCGGATAATTTAATTTAAACCGGCGCCAGCTCCCCCCAGTTTTCCCCGGCCTTTACTTCCGCCCGAATCGGCGCGCGGAGTTTGTAAATATTTTCCATTTTATCTTTGACAAAAGCCGCGACTTTTTTGATATCCGAATCGGGCGCTTCAAAAACCAATTCGTCGTGAACCTGAAGAATCATTTTGGTTTTCGGAGAAATCTCGGGCAGCTCTTTGTGAATTTCAATCATGGCCAGCTTGATTAAATCCGCGGCCGTGCCCTGGATCGGATGGTTGACGGCCATGCGCTCGGCCGAAGCGCGGATCGGCTGGATCGTGGAATTGATTTCCGGCAGATAGCGGCGCCGGCCAAAAAAAGTCTCCACAAAGCCGGTTTCGTGCGCCAGGTCTTTGGTTTTTTCCAGATAATCGTAAATATCGCTGTGGATTTCGAAATATTTGTCGATGAAATCATGGGCCTGGCCGTAAGAGATGCCGGCGGCTTGAGCCAGGCCGTGCGGGCCCTGGCCATAGATGATGCCAAAATTAATGGCTTTGGCGGCATAGCGCATTTCCTTAGTGACTTTATCCAGCGGCACTTCGTTAATTTCCGAAGCGGTGCGGACGTGGATGTCTTCGTTATTGGCAAAAGAAGCAATCATCTTTTTATCATCGGCCAAAGAAGCGATAATGCGCAGTTCAATTTGCGAATAATCGGCGGAAATCAGGCTGAAGCCTTTGGGCGCGATAAAAGCCTGGCGGATTTTCTGGCCCAATTCGGTGCGGATGGGAATATTCTGCAAATTCGGCTCGGAAGAAGAAAGGCGGCCGGTGGAAGTGACAGTCTGGTTAAAACTGGTATGGATCCGGCCTTCTTTATCGGTCAGTTTCGGCAAAGCGTCCAGATAAGTCGATTTCAGTTTGGCCAGTTCGCGGTATTCCATGATATAATCAATGATTTCATGCTGGCCTTTCAGTTTTTCCAGCTCACCGGCGGCGGTGGAAATTCCGGTTTTGGTCCGGCCCAGGCCGGCGGTGGAAATTTTTAATTTTTCAAACAAAATTTCCTTTAATTGGAGGGGCGAAGCGATATTAAATTTGGTTTTGGCCAGCCGGTAGATTTTTTCTTCCAGTTTTTTAATTTGGACATTGACAAGCTTTCCCATTTTACGCAAAAAGTCAGGATTGATCAAGATGCCGTTTTTTTCAATTTCGGCCAGAACCGGAATCAAAGGCATTTCAATTTTTTCCAAAAGCCCGAGATTGTTTTTTTCTTCAAGCTGCTTGGTCAAAGGCTTAATCAGGCGCCAGGTAAAATCCGCGTCTTCGCAGGAATAATCCGCCACTTTTTCCACTGGCACTTCCTTTAAGCTGATTTGGCTTTTACCTTTGCCAATTAGGTCTTCAATCGGCTGCATTTGGTAGCCCAGCTCGGTGAAAGCCAGCCCGTCTAAATTATGCTGGCGCGAGCCGGGGTTGATTAAATAAGAAGCGACCATGGAATCAAAAGAAACGCCCCGGACTTCAAGGCCGGCGGTTGATAATGATTCCAGATCGAATTTAATGTTATGGCCGGCTTTTTTTACGGTTTTATCCGCGAAAATCGGTTTGATTTCTTCCAGCCATGACGGCGAGGCAGGATGCCTCGCCTTTGGAGCGTTAATATCAATCGGCCCCCCGGTGCGGCTCGGGACCGGCAGATAAAAAGCCCGGCCGTTTTCCCAGCAAAAGCTGATGCCGAGCAATTCGCTGGCAAAGGGATCAAGGCCGGAAGTTTCCGTGTCAAAAGCGAATAATTTCTGTTCTTTTAATTCTTTAAGGAATTTTTTAAAATCCTCGCCGGTTTTTATCAATTTATAGCGGGCGCCTTTTTCTTTGGCGTGCGGGGCTTTGGGCGAAGAAAAATCAAAACCCGCCTGCCGGACGCCTTTAGCGGGCGCTTCGGCCGGTTCGGCCGTTTTTCCATGGGGCAATTTCGCGATTAAGGATTTGAATTCCAGCTCCTGGAAAAGAGAAACGACTTTGCCCAAATCATAGCCGGTGATTTTGGCGTCAGCCAGTTTAAAATCAATCGGCGCGTCTTTGACCAATCGCGACAATTTTTTGGAAAACAAAGCGTCTTTTTCGTGTTCTTTCAATAATTTTTTGTAGCGCTCGGCAATTTTTTCCGAATCCAGATGCTGGTATAGATTTTCCAGAGTTTTAAAGTCTTTAAGCAAAGTAATCGCCCCTTTTTCGCCGATGCCTTTGACGCCGGGAATATTGTCGGACGGATCGCCTCTCAAAGCTTTGTAATCAACCATCTGCGCCGGGGTCAGGCCGTCAAATCTTTTTTTGACTTCGGCGATGCCGTAAGTAATCGTGTCGGAAAGGCCTTTGTGCATGGTATAGACTTCGGTATTTTCGTCAACCAATTGCAAGGTATCAAGGTCGCCGGTGACAATGACGGACTGGATTTTTTCCACGGCCGGATCGCAAACCAATGTGGCGATGACATCGTCGGCTTCAAACCCTTCTTTTTCGTAAACGGGAATATTGAAAGCCCGCGTCACTTCTTTAATGCGGGGAAACTGGGCGTAAAGCTCGTCGGCCTGTTTAACCCGCTGGGCTTTGTATTCCTTGTATTCTTTGTGCCGGAAAGTCGGCGCCGCCAAATCAAAAGTGACGGCCAAATAATCCGGCTTTAAGTCTTTTAAGACCCGAAGCAAAATCATGGTAAAGCCGTAGACGGCGTTGACCACTTCGCCGGACTTGGTCGTCAAAGTCGGCGGCAGAGCATGCCAGGCGCGGTGGATGAGGGCGTTGCCGTCAATGACGACGAATTTTTCCTTGGGTTTGGGCATAGGTTAGCTTATAGTGTAGCCATTAGGTTGTCAGGTTTGGAAGCCTAATGGCTAAACTATAAGTTAAGTATATCATTTTTTTATTTATATCACATCCTCTCCCCCCTTGGCCGTATTTCGCAGAATACAGGCAGGTTGGCCGTATTTTGTATAGCTACGGGCAGGCTGTCCCTTCGCCTCCCATTCTCTCTCTGTTTTTCTCCTATTGGGGCATTTTATTAATTAATGCCATTTAAAATTATTCTCTTGAGGGGGGGGTATACAAAAAAAGAGCACACCAATTGATGTGCTCGCTTAAATTCCCTCCAAAATATCAGATTGCCTTGATGCCCAGTTCGTCCATCACGGCGAAAAGCAGTTTTTCTTTGTCCGGCAACATAGGCACAAGGGGGAGCCGCAGGACGTTCTTGATCAGGCCCAGGCGCGCCAAAGCCGCTTTGACCGGCATGGGATTAGTCTCAAGAAACAGCGCCTTGAAAAGCGGCATTAGCCCGCAATGGATTCCGCGCGCCTCGGCTAATTTCTCCGCCTCGATTAAATTGCAGAGTTTGACGAGTTTTTCCGGCACGATATTGGCCGCGACCGAAACTACGCCCCGGGCGCCGATTGCCATCATCGGCAAAGTCAGGCTGTCATCGCCGGAAAGAACGGAGAATTTCCAGCCGCAGCGCTGGATAACTTCGGCCGCGTGGTCAAGGCTGCCGCTGGCGTCTTTTAAAGCGACGATATTGTCCAGTTTTGCCAGCTCGGCAATAGTTTCCGGCAAAAGAGAGGTAACGGTTCGGCCGGGCACGTCGTACAGCATAATCGGAATATCAGCCGCTTTGGCAATCGCGGTAAAATGGGCAATCTGGCCGACCGCGGTCGGTTTGTTGTAATAAGGCGTAATGGACAAGACTGCGTCCGCGCTGACCTCTTTGGCGTACTTGGTCAGCATAATTGCCTCTCGGGTGTTGTTTGAGCCCGCGCCGGCAATTACCGGTTTTCCCTCCGCCCTTTCAATCACGAATCTAATGCATGCCTTCTGTTCCTCGTGGCTTAAGGTCGCGGCCTCGCCGGTGCAGCCGCAGGGGACAAATCCGTCGGTTCCATTGCGCAACTGGAAATTAATCAGCCGGCCGTAAGCGTCATAATCAAGCGTAAAATCTTCCTTGAAAGGCGTTGGTAAAGCGACAATACTTCCTGAAAACATAATAACCTCCATTGGCTCAAAGAGCCGGTTTTTCCCTTGTTTTTAATGGTCAATTCTCTCCCTCTGAATTTTCTTTATCTTATGCCTTGGGGCGGAATTTGTCAAATTCGCCGCAGATTTCGCTTGACGCTTCCCAGACCTCTTTTAAGGCGGCGGCAACATCATATTACTAGCCGGCTTCAGACTGGCTGAGGAAACGGAATTACAAGGCAGAAAACTTGCGGCTAGCGGCCTTGAGGTGGAATCCGGTCAGTTCGCACACGGGCTTAAAATCTCGGTTTTTCTTTCCTTGTTCGCTTTTAGGTATTCCCCGAGGCAGCGCTTAAAAATCTCTAAGATGGTTGCCATAGTCATAGATAACTACGGTAACCCGTTTATTATCTAAAAGGTTGTCTTGCTTCAGTCTGTTTAAAAGTGGTAAAATACCAATAACCACTTATGTTTCTCCAACAAATAGAAATTCAGGGTTTCAAGTCGTTTGCCCAAAAAACCATTTTGGAATTTCCGCGGCCCGGCCAGGGCTGTCCTTTAGTTAAAAACGCCGGCGGGCCGAATCAGCTGCGGGCGGGCCTTTGCGGCGTGGCCTGCATTGTCGGCCCCAACGGCTCGGGGAAATCCAATATCGTGGACGCGGTCCGCTGGGTTTTGGGCGAGCAGAGCTTAAAAAGCCTGCGCGGCAAAAAATCCGAAGACGTGATTTTTTCCGGCTCGGAGAAAAAAGCCCGCCTGGGACTGGCCCAGGTTTCTTTGCATGTCAATAATGAAGACGGCGTCATGCCGGTTGATTATCAAGAGGTTATAATCTCGCGCAAAATTTACCGCGACGGCGAAAGCGAATATTCAATCAATAAAAGCAAAGTCCGCCTGCAGGACGTTTTAATGCTGATTGCCAAATCTAATTTCGGCCAAAAAAGCTATTCCATCGTCTCGCAGGGTTCCATTGACCAGGTGATTATGTCAACGCCGGCCGACCGCAAAGAATATTTTGACGAGGCCGTCGGGGTCAAGCAGTTCCAATTAAAGCGCGACCAGTCAATCAACAAATTAGAGTCGGCCTGGAATAATTTAAGGCAGGTGGACGCGCTTTTGACTGAAATTTCCCCGCGCCTGAATTCCCTGACGCGCCAGGTGCGGCGGCTGGAAAAGCGGGAAAAAATTGAAGCCGAGCTGAAAGACGCCCAAAAAAAATACTTTGGGTTTTTATGGCGGCAGATTTTGGAAAAAATAAAAGAGATTAAGCCGAGCTTGGAGGAAAAAGAAAAAGAATTGCTGAATAAAGACCGGGAATTAAAGCAGCTGCACGAGCATTTGCGGTCTTTGGAAAAAGAAGATTCCCGAAGCAAAGTTTTTAACGACCTGCAGCAGAATTACCAGAAAGTTTTGGATGAAAAAAACAAGCGGCGCGAAGAGCAGATGATTTTGCGCAATAAAATTGAATTGTCCAAGCAGCGGCTGACAGAGATTATCGCGCCTATGGCTCTGCCCGATATTTTGTCAAAATTAAAAGAAATTGATAAAGTCCAAGTTCAGCTATTGGAAAATTTAAACAGCGAAGAACCCGGGAAAATGGCGCAGGCCAGAGAAGACGGACGCGAACTGGGCCGGCTTTTGCGGGAGTTGGTTTCCCAATTAGAAAACCCCAAGGGTAAGGAGAAGGCCAAGGCGGAAGTTGACTCCGATTTAATCAAAGACTTAAAAGAGGTGGAAGCGGAATTGGCCGGCCTGGAAAAGCGGCTGCAGGCCGCCCAGCAGGAGATGGCAGAATTCAACCAGCAGGAAGAAAAGAAAAAAGGCAAATTTTTTGAATGGCAAAGGCAAATTACTGCCAAACAAGACGAATACAATAAATTAGCCGGCCAGACTTCGGAGTTGCGGGTGGAAATGGCGAAATTGGAAACCCGCCAGCAGGATTTAAAGCAGGAAATCAAAGAAGAGACGGGCGAAATTGAGTGGCTTTTGGAATACAAAACGGAAAAGATAAATGAAATTGAAGCGCGCGGCGAGATGATAAGATTAAAGCGCCAGCTGGAATTAATCGGCGGCGTTGATCCGGAAACCGTCAAAGAATACGGCGAAACCAAAGAGCGCCATGATTTTTTATCGGGCCAGGCCGAAGATTTAAGAAAATCAATCAATTCTTTGGAAAAAGTGATCAATGATTTGGACGAAAAAATCCAGGTTCAATTTGATTCGGCGTTCAAGGAAATCAATA
>Ga0155876_114_pt2 | contig 8851 bp, 8 predicted proteins | sample RifCSPlowO2_01_FD_107530 | JGI IMG/M metagenome (GOLD analysis project Ga0155876, IMG submission 107530) | Candidatus Buchananbacteria bacterium RIFCSPLOWO2_01_FULL_45_31
GCCTCTCGCCCAGCTCCGCTTTAGAAACAAAAGATTGCGGCTTATTCAATTTATCAGCCACTTGAGCTTGAGTAAGGTCAGATTCTATTCTGGCTTTTTTAAGCCGTTCAATGACCAATAAATAGTCTTTTGAATGAATGGTTTTTGGCATAGATTTAAGTGTTAGTAAATTAAGCATAAATCCTATTATAGGATAACCCAAAATGGGATATTATTAAATAGGAGATAATACTAAAGGTTTCCTACTTTCTATTGACGAATTTAATCATTTTTGTTATATTAAGTAGGTAAAATTAAGCGATATTTTAGGGGCGATTAGCTCAGCTGGTTAGAGCGCGTCACTGATAATGACGAGGTCCGTGGTTCGAGTCCACGATCGCCCACCAGATAAATATTCAATGAGCCGGGTTAGCTCAGTGGTAGAGCGAAGGACTGAATTTTCGGTCCCTCCCGCCGCAAGGCGGGATTAAAAATTGGGTGAATTCGGGGAAACCTAAACCCGCCAATTGGCGGGCACGGCAATCCCGAGCCGAGCTTCGATGGGTAATAATTTCGAAGAAGGTGTAGAGACTAGCAAGTGAGCCCGACAATAATCTTGCATTAGCGCCCAACTCCCGACTATAATCGGGATGAAGAGATAGTCCAAGCCCTAAAGAAATTTAGGGGAAAAGAAGGAAAATCCTTGCGTCCCCAGTTCAATTCTGGGACCCGGCACCATCAAAACAAGACTGGAAAACAGCCTTGTTTTGTTTTATTAATTGATTTTTTTAACAAATAATGCTATATTTTTATAGAAAAAGGGACGGGGTATAGCGAAGTTGGCTATCGCGCCTGCTTTGGGAGCAGGAGATCGCCGGTTCGAGTCCGGCTACCCCGACCAAATTATTCATGCGGGTATCGTATAACGGCTATTACCACAGGTTTCCAACCTGTTGACAGGGGTTCGACTCTCCTTACCCGCTCCAAAAAATCGTCCTCAATTTACAAGGACGGTTTTTTGATTATTTAAAATTTTAATCAAATTATTTAAGGATAAAAAGCAATGGCTGTATATTTTACCCGGCATTATTGACAAAGAACCGTTTTTGAGATAAGATTTATACGGAGAAAACTCGGGCAATATCGCCTGAATAACCAAATAGGAGGACGCACCTTGAATACCATAACCATAAGAAAACCGGACGACTTCCATGTCCATTTCCGCGAAGGCGAATTATTAACCGCGGTTTTGCCGCCCACGGCGCGCGGTTTTGCCCGGGCGATCGCCATGCCGAATCTGAAAGCGCCGCGCGCGACCACGGCCGAGCATGTCCGGGAATACCGCTGCGAGATTATCGGGGCGATGAAGGCCAACGGCATCAGTAAAGCTGATTTTGACCCGCTGATGACTTTTAAGATTACGCCGCAGACAAAAGTGGAAACGATCCGCCTGATGTCGGGTTATGCCGTGGCCGGCAAGCTTTATCCGGAAGGCGTGACGACCGGCTCGGAAGACGGGGTCAAGGACTTTCAGGCTCTGTATCCGATTTTTGAGGAAATGGGAGCTTTTGCTTTTGTCTTGTCCATCCATGGCGAATTGCCGGGCGCGCCTGAAACTGAAGCCGAGCAGAAATTTATTCCGGTGCTGCGCAAGCTGATCAGGGATTTCCCCGGCCTGCGGATTGTGGTGGAACATGTTTCCAGCAAAGCGATGGTTGATTTTCTGATGAGCAAAGACGTGCCCCAAACCGTGGGCGCCACGATTACGCCCCAGCATTTAGTTCTGACTTACGAGGATGCTTTGGCTAATCGGCATAACTACTGCAAACCCGTGGCTAAAACTTTAGCTGACCGGGCGGCGGTAATTCAGGCGGCAATTTCCGGCGATCCGCGGTTTTTCTTCGGCAGCGACAGCGCGCCGCATCCGAAGAGCAAGAAAAAAGCGGCTTTGGGCCAAAACCCGGCGGCCGGTGTTTTTTCGGGACCCGTGGCTTTGCCGGTTTTAGCCCAAGTCTTTGCGGCTGCCGGCCAGCTTTCCCGGCTGGAAAATTTCACCAGCGTTTTCGGCGCGCGGTTTTACCGCTTGCCGCCAAACCGCGGTGAAATTCAGCTGATCAATAAGCCCCAGACTGTGCCGGAGATTTGCGCCGGCGATGTCGTGCCGTTTTTGGCCGGCCAAAAGATTGCCTGGCAGATTGTTGTTTCTTAAGCAGCTTTGTTCGCGCCCTCTTTGGAAAACCAAGGAGGGCTTTTTAGTGAGTAGGTTGTAGTGAGTAGTGAGTAGAATTTTAATTTATTATTTACTGTAAAAGATAGAGAGTAGGATTCAAATTTTTTGCTCACTGCTCACTGCTTACCACTACCCATCGCCCTTGATTTTTCCAGCATTATCTGCTATATTTATGGAGTAAAACTATTAATGGCCTGATAGCCCCGCCTTCACCCTCACTTCGTTCGGGGCTTCGGCGGGCAAGCAAAACCGTTATCGCGGGTTCGTCCGGTTTTAAAAATAAGGTCACGTAGCCAAGTGGTAAGGCGACGGTCTGCAAAACCGTTATTCGCGGGTTCGATTCCCGCCGTGACCTCCACCCTGATTTTTACGAATTGTTTTATCATAAATTAACCTATGAATGTCGGTGAATTGGCGCGAAAATTGAATATTTCAAGCAAAGAACTGCTGGAGATCCTGCCGGCGGTCGGTTTTCATGTCGGCCAGCGGGCGATTAAAATTGACGATCGCCAGGCGCACAAGATTATTGAAAAATGGTCCCAGCTTCTGGCCCAGTACCGCGCCCAGCTTAAGGCCGGAGAAAAAAAAGAAGAAGCGGTTGAGGTTAAAGCGGAAATTAAAGCCGTGGCTCTGCCGCCGTTTATCCGCGTTAAAGAGTTTGCCGAGAAACTGCGCTTGCCTTTGTCCAAGGTCATGGCCGAGCTGATGAAAAACGGCGTTTTGTCTTCCATGAACGAGCAAATTGATTATGACACGGCCGCCATTATCGCCCATGAATTGGGTTTTGAAGTAAGCGCCGACCAAAGCATTGCCGCGGCCGCGGAAAAAACTACGTCTGATAAATTGGAAGGGCTGTTGGCCGAAGATGATAAGACTAAATTAAAATCACGAGCGCCGGTCGTCGTGGTCATGGGTCATGTTGACCACGGCAAAACCAAGCTGCTTGACGCGATCAGAAAAACCGACGTGGTGGCGGGCGAATCCGGCGGCATCACCCAGCATATCGGCGCTTACCAGGTGGTCAGAAAAGGCCATCCGATTACCTTTATTGATACGCCGGGCCATGAAGCTTTTACGACCATGCGTTCGCGCGGCGCGCGGGTGGCCGATATCGCGATTTTAGTCATTGCCGCCGACGACAGCATCCAGCCCCAGACCAAAGAATCAATCAAGATCATCAATTCCGCCGGCCTGCCGATGATCGTGGCGATCAATAAAATAGACAAGCCCGAAGCCAATATAGAAAAAGTCAAGCAGGATTTGGCGGCTTTGAATCTGCTGCCCGAAGACTGGGGCGGAAAAACCATTTGCGTGCCGATTTCGGCCAAGGCCGGCGCCGGCATTGATGATTTATTGGAAATGATATTATTAGTGGCGGAGACAGAGAAAGAAAAGATTGCCGCCAATCCCGAAAAGCCGGCCGTCGGGACGATTATTGAATCCCACATCAACCGCGGCGAAGGGCCGGTGGCGACGGTTTTAATCCAAAACGGCACTTTGCGCCGCGGCGATTTGGCGGAAGTGACCGACACTTTTTACGGCAAAGTCCGGGCGATGAAAAATTACAAAGGCGAGGAGGTTGACGCGGCCGGGCCTTCCATGCCGGTTAAAATCATCGGCCTGAAAGCCGCGCCCAGCGTCGGCGATGTTTTGCAGGTGGTGGCTGATGTTGATAAAAAGAAAAAAGTGAAAAAATATCAGCTGGTCCAGCAGGCGGTTGATTATACCCGGCCTCAAGTAAAAACTGAAGCGGATCCCAATTCTTTGAATATCATATTGAAAGCCGATGTCTTGGGTTCCCTGGAAGCGATTATCGCCTCTTTGGTTAAACTGGACAATCCCGGCGCGCCATTGAGGATTATTCAAAAAGGATTGGGCAACATTACCGAAGGCGATATTGACCGGGCGGCTTCCAGCCAGGCCGTAATTTTGGGCTTTCACGTCAAACCCAACCAGGCGGCGGACAATTTAGCCCGGGAAAAGAAAGTGGAAATCAAACTTTATAAAATAATTTACCAATTACTTGATGAGATTAAAGCCCGAATGGAAAAAATGCTGGTACCGGAAGTGATCCGGACCGATTACGGCCGGCTGAAAGTCCTGGCGATTTTTTACAAAGAAAAAAACGCCATGGTTTTGGGTGGCAGCGTCACCAAAGGAAAAATTATGCCGAATACCAAAGCCGATGTCATCCGCGGCAAAGTCAGACTGGGTACGGGCCAAATCACCCAAGTCCAGATGAATAAAGTCAATGTCAATGAAGTCCCCCAGGGCAAGGAATGCGGCCTGAAGTACGAAGGCAAGGTGATTGTTGAGGTCGGAGATGTTTTAGAAATTTATCAGGAAGAAGTTAAGATTAAAAAACTATAAATAAGCAAGATAAGTTTTCAGCCCGCTTCGACCGCGAAGCGTGGCGAGCAAGATAAGCAAGATAAGAGTTAAGTTTAGTCCTTATCTTGCCTATCTTGCTTATCTTGCTTATCTCGCTTAATATGTCTCACCGCCTCCCTCAAGTCAACGAACTGATCCGCCAGGAGTTAAGCACTCTGCTGCTGACCGAGATTGAATTTCCGAAAAATTCTTTGGTCACGATTCTTAAAGTGGAAGTCTCTAAAGATTTGCGCTACGGCAAAGTCTGGCTTTCCGTCATGCCGGTTGCCTACACCAAAAAAATTCTGGATAAATTGGCCGCCCAGGCCGGCCATTTGCAGTTTTTACTGAATAAAAAGCTTTCCCTAAAGCCTTTGCCCCGCTTGTATTTTGCCATTGACGAGACCGAGGCCAAAGCCGCGGAAATTGACGAGCTCCTTGACCGGATTAAAAAATCGGAGTAAGATGACTGGCTATGGATATTTCTTCAATCAGCCAAAAAATTTACTCCCAAATCAGCCAGGCCGAAAATATCTTGCTGGCCGCTCACCAGCAGCCGGATGCCGACGCCCTGGGCAGCTTGGTGGCATTCGGCCATTGGCTTGATTTTTTGGGCAAAAAGCACGCCAAATTCTGCCGCCAGCAACCGCCGCCGGCGCTTGACTGGTTAAACGGTTTTCAGCCCCTGATTACCGATTGGGCCGAACTGGCTTCTGTCCAATTTGATTTATTGATTATTTTAGACGCCGGCGATTTAAAGCATGCCGGTTTTGATCAGATTCTTTCCACCCTCCCCTTTCGGCCGACAATCATTAATATTGACCATCACTCAACCAACCGGCATTTCGGCGACATCAATCTGGTTTTGCCCGAAGCGGTGTCAACCACGGAAATTATTTTTCAGCTTTTCAAAAATTTAAGCGCGCCGATTTCGCGCCAGACCGCCAGTGCGCTTTTGGCCGGCATTATTTACGACACTTACAATTTCACCAATCCCAATACCACCTACCAATCTTTTGCCATCGCTTCGCGGCTTTTGTCAGACGGCGCTTCCCTGCCGCAGGTAAGCGATTCCATTATTAAAACCAAGACGGTCGGCGCTTTGCAGACGTGGGGCAAGGCCTTAGCGGGGCTTAATTACAATCCCTTTTTGGCGGTGGCGGCCATGACGATTATCAGCGAAGATTTGCCCGAAGATGGCGGGTCGGCCGAAGCGGCCGCCGGCCTGGCGAATTTTTTAAACAATTTGTCGGATATTAAAGCCACTCTTATTTTGCGGCAGCAGCCGGACGGCTATATCAAAGGCAGCCTGCGCACTAGCGATGATTCGGTTGACGTGGCCCGGCTGGCTCAATTCCTGGGTGGCGGCGGACATAGGAAGGCGGCGGGGTTTCGGGTTCGGGGCGAATTGGTCAAGACGGATGAGGGAGTTTGGCAGGTTGTTTAATCTGGAACATTAAAACAAAAGAACAAGAGAACAAAAGAACAAAAATTTAATTAGCTTGTTCTCTTGTTCTTGTGTTCTTTTGTTCTATTATCTTAATTTTTGATAAAATTAATAAATAAAATTTATGTACCTCATCCCAACCGTCATCGAAAAATCATCTTTTGGCGAACGCGCCTACGACATTTATTCCCGCTTGTTAAAAGAGCGCATAATCTTTTTGGGCGCGCCGATTGACGACGCCGTGGCCAACACCGTCATCGCCCAGCTTTTGTTTTTAGAAAGCGAAGACGCGAAAAAAGACATCAAAATCTATATCAATACCCCGGGCGGTTCAGTCACCGCCGGTTTGGCGATTTACGACACCATGCAGTACGTCAAGCCGGACATCACAACCATCTGCGTCGGCACCGCCGCTTCCATGGGCGCGGTTTTATTGGCCGCGGGCGCCAAAGGCAAGCGCGTTGTCCTGCCGAATTCGGAAATCCTGCTTCATCAGGTCATGGGCGGGGCCGAAGGCCAGGCGGCCGACGTTAAGATCCGGGCCGAGCATATCTTGAAGATCCGCGACCGCTTAAACCAGATTTTGGCCCAGCATACCGGCCAGCCGTTAAATAAGATTGAAAAAGACACGGACCGCGATTATTTCATGTCGGCTGAAGAAGCGAAGAAGTACGGGATTGTTGATAAGATTATTAAGTAATAGGTCGGTAGGGCAAGGACATTGCTTTTCTCCTGGATTTATTATAAAATTAGGGCAGTTAAATTAAGCCAATAAAATATGGATACAAAACAACAAAATCAAATTTTTCCGGTTATTTTGGAAGAAGAGGAAGGCGGCGGCTACATTGTCACTAACCCGACAATTGACGGCTGCTACAGCCAGGGCAAAACCATTAAAGAAGCGCTGGAAAATATCAAAGAAGCGGCGGAACTCTGCCTTGAGGAAAAGTCTTGACACTTTTCCCCCCATCTGCTAATATACCATTATCATTAACAACCTAGAGGTTATCAAGAGTGCTGCCGCTATCCGCCTCGAGCTAGTCGCCTTTCGACTTTGCTCAAGACGACCCCGAGTTTATCGAGGGGTCGAGAGGCGTGATAAAAGGAAACTGGTCCAATGGCAGCCGGCAACTTCCGCCCTTGGCGGATAAGTGCTAATTCCAGCCCGCTCCGTTTTTCGGGGCATATTTCGGGGAAGATAACAAGATGAAGAAAACTCTTGCCCAAGAGTTTTTTTGGTCGAAAAAAGCCAATCTTTCCCCAAGAAGGTTGGCTTTTTTCGCTCTTTGGTCAGCGAGTCTGAAATATTCAACAAAACGACAAAACAAAAAGGAGGAAGCAAGATGCATATCACAAGCGAAGCAAATCACGAATTGTCGCGGCGGCTGGATAAAGCCCGCCAAAGCGGCGAAGTGCCGGCCGATACCCAGTTTACCATGGGCCGCCGGCCGACCGGGCAGGAGAATGAAGTTGCCTTTTTCGTCCAGGGCCCGGACGGCCAGCCGATTGAAGCCGTCGGCGAAGTGGTTGGTTTTGTCACTTTCGGCGAATAGCCCGGCTTTGTTTTTAGCGGGGAGAGAATCAGCTTGCTGGCGCAGGCTGGGGCTCTCCCTCTTTTTTAAGTCCGGCTGGCGTGATGCCCGCCTTCGTCCTTCGGACTCCGACATAGCGAAGCGATAAAATTTGATATTTAGGGGGGGGGATGGTATAATTAAGTTAAGAAAGTGCTGGCGCGCCTCAATAAATAATAGGGTAATCAAAGAGATAAAAATAACTAAATTTAGATATTTTTTAAAATCTAGACCTCTAAAATTTAAAAATTTATGTCGTTGCAAACAACGGTAAAAACTAAAGTTAAATCAAAAACCGCTTTGCTGGCAATCGTTGCCGTGGCCGCGGTTTCGGCCGCGGCCGTCGGCATCAGTATTTTTGGCGGCGGCCTGGCCGGCGTCGTAACTTTGCCCGGTTCGGTTTGGACCTGCGCGGAATCAAACGAAACCGCCAATAATGTTGATCCCGCGACTATTCCTTATTATTCCACCTTTCTTACCAACACCGGCGGGCTGGACAATGTCAAATATTTTGACATTACTCGCAGAAGCGCGGCTACTTGCCAGAAGAATAGTTATCCTTATAGCAAAGCGATGTATGAAGACACTTGCCTGATTGACGTGGGCACGGTTGTTTCGGGAAAAACAACCTGGCAATCAACGAAAGTCGCCGCCTGCAGTAAAGCGGATGAAGACGGCATCACTAAGAGAAACTGCCGCCTGCAGGAAGGATTCGTGAAAAATGCCACCAGCACGAGTCCGGCGGTCAGCAACTGGACTTATAAGTGCCTCAACGGCTGCGATAACGGGGCTTGCTTGCCTGTGCCTGATTTGGAAATCAGCCGGATATTTTATACGTCCACCAATAATATTGACGTTGAAATCAAAAATAATAACACGGCGGCGCCGGCCGGGCCGTTTCGGGTAAAATATACCATTGACGGCATTACCGATTATACCAATCAGTTATCTCTTTCAGGCACTTCCATGTCAGTTAGAATAGCCGATAATTTAGGCGGCGCCGGCGGAAATCATAGCATTGCCGTTGTGGCCGATGATGACAATAAAGCGATAGAATCAAATGAAAATAATAATTCTTTAGCCAAAACTCTCGCCACTTGCCGCGATACCGATGATGCGAGTTACCCATCCTTTAATCAGTCAAGGACTGATACGCCTTATTTTAAGGGAACTTGCACCGACGCCACCGGCGACCATGTGGATGCTTGTTCGGGCAGCAGCGTAACGGAATATTATTTTGCCGTAACTTACAGC
>Ga0155876_118_pt3 | contig 6925 bp, 4 predicted proteins | sample RifCSPlowO2_01_FD_107530 | JGI IMG/M metagenome (GOLD analysis project Ga0155876, IMG submission 107530) | Candidatus Buchananbacteria bacterium RIFCSPLOWO2_01_FULL_45_31
CATCAGGAAAGTTCTTATATTACCGAAAATGTTATTCTTAAAAGAGCGATTAAAAATGGTGATAATATTGTTTTTCCTATATTGGGTAAGGATAAGAAAAAAATATTAGGTTGGTATGATGAATTAGAATTAGCCGGTTATGAAATTCACTTACATAATATTGAATTACCAAAAGAAAAATCAATGGAAAGAGTAGTTAAAAGATATGGAAATGGCGGGCAATTTATTGACCCAAAATATGTTGAAAGTATTGATTTCTTGACAATAAAAGATAACTATGCTATACTTAATTTAGATAGGAGAACAAAAACATATGGAAACTACAACGCAGATGTCCCAAAAGGACAAAAACCAAAATTTACCGGAGGATCAGAAGGATACGATAGTGAGGGATTTAGAGTGGCAGGAAGGGATAACATTGGACAACGCAATCAAAGCAACGCGCGAGGGAAGATTAGAGAGGGAGGCACGAGAACAGAACCAATAAAACCAACTAAAAAGTCGGAAGTTTTACCAGCCGAAAAAGCTGGTTTTGTTATACCCGAAAGCCGGGGAGGACAAAAAGAATTATTAAGAGTAGCGGTAAAAGACACTCTCCCGCCGCCGACAGTCCGTGGCGGCCTCAACTTTCGCTTTAGTGGGGGTATTTTTAAGTACAAAAATAAGACCCATAGTCCTGGCGATGACCTATCCCGCATAAAAGCTGGCTTTAAATCGCCCGGTCGCTTTTTGCGGGATTTCGGCCGCCTTAAGCTTGCCTAAGGCGGCCTCAACTTTCCCTACGGTGATATTAATGAGTATAAAAATAAGACCCATAGTCCTGGCGATGACCTACTTTCCCCTGAAAGAGTATCATCGGCTCTAAGAGGCTTAACTGCCGTGTTCGGGATGGGAACGGGTGTGGCCCTCTTGATAGAATCACCAGGACTATGGGTCTTATTAATATCTGACCTAACTAAAAAATATTCTCAATTCTTGTGGTTAAATATTCGGTTATTAGTACGGCTCGGCTCAAGCCATTGCTGGCCTTACACCTGCCGCCTATCAACCCGGTCGTCTGCCGGGAACCTATAACGAAATCTAATCTTAGGGACAGCTTCGCACTTAGATGCTTTCAGCGCTTATCTAAACCAAACGTAGCTACCCGGCGATGCCCTTGGTAGGACAGCCGGCACACTAGAGGTTTGTCAATCTCGGTCCTCTCGTACTAGAGATTGGCCCCTTCAAATTTCAACGCCCACAGTGGATAGGAGACCGAACTGTCTCACGCATGTTTTTCCATTATTACTAATGGCACAGACTATACCTTCACCCTTTCTGCACAACACAGAGGAGGGGCTGACGTTTGATAAGTTTAAACTCATTGCCATAATCAGAAACTTATCTCATCCCGAAATAATTTCGGGAATCAGTCGTTACGGGGGTACAGCTTATGCTGCCGCAAATACTCAATTAATTGCACGGAAGTATTGGTTCTTTTTTTTGAATAATTCAATTCTTTGAATTTATCAACCAACTTTGCCGCGGCGATGAGTTTTTTCAAGCTAAATTTTCCCGCCAATCGCTTATCAATTTTCATTGAATAGGCAACGTGTTCTTTTTTCAGCTTGATATATGGCCGCAATAATTTCAAAATCTTAATTACCGGCTTCAAACCAACGACGGTATATTCCGTCATTTCATCATTCCTATCCCTGATATAGCCGACACCAAAAACGCTTTTAAGCCATTCCAGATGCTGGCGATTCTTTGTCTTTTGATAGAAAACGATGCTGGCTCTGACTTGATAGCCGTAAATATAATCTTTCCGCCTTATTAGCTGAAACATTATACAGCCATCACCGTCCAGAAAACCGGCGACATATGATTTTATTGTTGAAGAAATTATTGCCATAAACTGACCTTCCCACGGCATTGCCCTTTTAACCGTTCGGAAATAGTTAAATTGGGTTTCACCGTTATGAGTCAGATTTATTATATCACCTTTCGGTGATAGAACGCAATGTAATTTACGTTCTGAACCCAGCTCGCGTATCGCTTTAATTGGCGAACAGCCAAACCCTTGGGAGCTTCTCCACCCCCAGGATGCGATGAGCCGACATCGAGGTGCCGAACCTGGTCGTCGATGTGGACTCTTGGACCAGACTAGCCTGTTATCCCCGGAGTAGCTTTTATCCGTTGAGCTTCCGCCGTCCTATGTCGCACGGTCGGATCACTAAGTTCTGCTTTCGCAACTGCTTGTCTTGCGGGACTCGCAGTAAAGCTGGCTTATGCCTTTGCGCTATCGGTTCGATTTCCATCCGAACCTAGCCAACCTTTGTAAACGCCTCCGTTACATTTTAGGAGGCAACCGCCCCAGTTAAACTACCCGTCAGATACTGTCTCCTCCCCCGATTCAGGGGGCGAGATTAGAATTATCATATCACGAGGGTGGTATCTCACTGGCGCCCGCCTTGCGGCGAGCTCCCACCTATTCTGAACAGGTGAAATAATAATTCAATATCAAATTGTAGTAAAGCTTCACGGGGTCTTTTCGTCCAGCTGTGGGTACCCAGCATCTTCACTGGACTTGTAATTTCGCCGAGTTCCTCGTTGAGAGAGTTCTCAAGTCGTTATGCCATTCGTGCAGGTCGTAACTTACACGACAAGGAATTTCGCTTGGGTCTTATCTAATTTATATTAGACGGCAAATAAATTTGCCCTGCATGTCGCCATGCAGTCGGGACTATATCTTCTCTAAATTGATTTTAGAGTTCGGCGTATAGTCTCTGGGGATTTTAATCAATTTATTACGGGTTTTTTGTCGGTTCATGGTACTGACAATTTTGGCAATCTTATTAATTCCAGAAAATTTCAGATGATAACCTTTTTTTACCAACTCAACACATCGAGCGAATTTCTTAAAATCGTTATTTTTTGCCGTTCGCATTTGATATTGGCGGAAAAACGGGATAATAACATTCAATAAATCTTCACGCCGGCGAACGACATAACGATATAAATGCTCTTTATGGTTGTCATATCTGGTATTAATGTAAATCTTTCCGATGCCAAAAAACTGTTGCAAATCTCTTAAAGATTGCAAACTTTTGGCACCTTGCGTAACGGCAAATTCATGAAAGATTTGATAGCCGGTTTTGTACCCTCTTCTGATGCGATGTTTTTCTATCCGATCGGCTTGTTTAACAAAACCAACCGAGAAACACCCCTCACCATCGGTAAAACCGATAACCCATCCTATTTTAATTAATCTTTCCTGCTGATTGTCTGCATGAGAAACTTTTTTACTTGGCATATTTTTAGACAAGGAATAGTCATTCTTTGTCTTTATTATACCATAGTAGTCCTCAATACTCCAGAGTTTCCAGCATATAGCCGAATTTTACTAAGGCAGCAAACCCCAATCCATATCGGGGAAAATTCCTTCTACCTTAGGACGATTATAGTTATCGCCGGCGTTCATCAGCGCTTCGGTTTAAAGCTGCCCCTGCCTTGCGGCAGGATGACCTCACCCCTTAACGTTCTGACACTGGCCAGGCATCAGCCCCTATACTTCAGCTTACGCTTTTGCAGGGACCTAAGTTTTTGGTAAACAGTCGCTTGAGATCTTTAGCTGCGGCCCATCTTGCGATGGGCAGTCCTTATTGCTAACTTACGGACGCTATATTGCCGAGTTCCTAAACGAGGATTCTCTCGTACACCTTAGCACACTTATGCCCGCCTACCTGTGTCGGTTTGCAGTACGGTTATCTAAAAGACAGGCTGACGACCTTTTCTAGGCACCCCTTCAACTCAAGTTGACTCGGCCGAAGCTTTGCCTTCTCCCCAACCCTTGCGGGTAAAGGAACGCCCATACCATAGAACGTTTGAATATCCAAAATGCGTCCATCATCAGTTTTCTCATAGATAGTGCAGGAATATTAACCTGCTTTTCCATCGACTACGCCTTTCGGCCTCGCCTTAGGATCGACTAACCCTGGGTCGATTCGCGTTGCCCAGGAAACCTTAGGCTTGCGGTGGGCGGGATTTTCACCCGCCTTTTTGCTACTCATGCCAACATTCTCACTTCCATAAACTCCAGCCGCCCTCGCGGACAACCTTCAGCGCTTATGGAAAGCTCCTCTACCGCTTATATGTCTAATAAAAGACAAGTAAACCCACAGCTTCGGTACGACGTTTAGCCCCGGTACATTTTCGGCGCAATCCAACTTGACCAGTGAGCTGTTACGCTTTCTTTAAAGGATGGCTGCTTCTAAGCCAACCTCCTGGTTGTTAAAGTCAAATCACCGCCTTTTACACTTAACGTCGATTTAGGGACCTTAGCTTGTGATCTGGGCTGTTTCCCTTTTGACTGATGCAGCTTAGCCCGCATAGTCTGACTCCTAAACATTCCGCCATGGTATTCGGAGTTTGGTTAAAGACAGTAGGATTTCTCCATCTGCCTCTATTCAGTGCTCTACCCCCATGGTTACTGTTCAGGGCTAGCCCAAAAGCTATTTCGAGGAGAACCAGCTATTACCAGGTTCGATTGGAATTTCACCCCTAACCACAGCTCATCCCCGAGTTTTGCACGGCTCGTGGGTTCGGGCCTCCCGCACCTGTTACAGTGCGTTCACCCTGGCAATGGCTAGATCACCTGGTTTCGGGTCTTGTGAATGCTACAGTTTCGCGAGTTGATTATCCCGGCAAAAAACGGGGATAATCAACAAGCGAAAACGGGGGTTAACCCTTGCTTTCACTGCGCTTTCGCCCTGTTCGGGCTTAAGCTTGGCAACATCCACAAACTCGTTGGCTCATTCTTCAATAGGAACGCCGTCACCCTTCGATAAACTCAGGGCTCCGACTTATTGTAAGCAAATGGTTTCAGATACTATTTCATCGCCCTCACCGGGCTGCTTTTCACCTTTCCCTCACGGTACTTGTGCACTATTGATCATCAAAAGTATTTAGCTTTACCGCATAGTCGCGGCTAATTCCCACAGAATTTCACGAGTTCCGTGGTACTCAAGATAAACACTGCAAAGCTATAATCCCTTTCGCCGACAGGGCTGTCACCTTCTTTGGCGCTTCTTTCCAAAAGCTTTGGCTAGGGAAATATAATTTGTGTCTTTGCTTAAGCCTGCAAGGGCTTAAAATGCGTTTATCTTACAACCTCCGGCAGACATTGGGCTTGCACCCGTAGGCGCTTATTAAGTTCCCTGCCAAGGAACAATCCCCGGCAGAAAACTTAATAAAGCGTTTAGTCTGCAGAATTTGAGCTCTTCCCCTTTCGCTCGCCACTACTTAGGGAATGAGCAAATCGCAAATCGCGGGTTCCCTTTCGGAAACCGGCAATATGCAATTCGCAAATTTTTTTCTTTTCCTCTGGCTACTGAGATGTTTCACTTCGCCAGGTCTTCTTCATTATCCTATGGATTCAGATAATGATGTCTTGATCTTCCATCAAGACGGGTTTCCCCATTCGGATATCTCCGGGTCACAGGTTGCTTGCCACCTCACCGAAGCTTTTCGCAGGCTGCTACGTCCTTCATCGTCTTTTGATGTCGAGGCATCCACCATTTGCCCTTGATTATATTTAACCACAAGAATTGGGACGCAAGCCGGCCGCTTTTTGGGCGTATGCCAATACGCCCCTACTGGTTTTGGGCGTATGTCAATACGCCCCTACTGGCCGCTTGCGACAATTCTCACTATGGGCGTATTGCAATACGCCCCTACTTTAAGGTGTACGTTTGTATGGGCGTATTGCGATACGCCCCTACTTATTTTAAGATGCTGGTTCAATTGTTAAAGTCCAGTTTTCCGTTAACTCCCAAAATCCAGAACGCGATGCGAAAACTATACGAAACTATGGATTCATGCGAATGATGCGAAATCTAGGCTTTCGCATATTTCGCATTTTTCGCATTAATTAGCATCGGCTTACGCGCTGAATTTTAGGAACTAACCTCGTAAAGAACAAAAAAACCGCTTGGTCCCAAGCGGCGAAAATAACAACCAAAATATCACACCATCATGCGCTTGGGAAATTAAGAATTAAATTTCTCTTCATCATATTGGCTTCTCTTAAGATTCTTGCTCTTTTGGCTAGTTTTACTTAGCACTCCCATTATAACTCATCTAAAAAATATTGTCAAGACCTCCGGCTATCTCCTTGATTTCCCTATATTTAGCTGTTTTTTGGCCATATTCACGGCCCGGCTAAGCTGGACCGTAATGACTACTATAATAATGGTGATAACCAGTGCATAAACTGTTAAAGCCGCGATATTGTCCCCCGGCTTGGGGAAAACCCGGTTAAAGATCGCCTGAATGGCGTTATTCCAGGCCAAAGCCGCCACCAGCCCCATGCCGGCGGTCACCAGATCCGTAATTTTTTGCAAAATTTCCAGCCTTAGCTGGCCGACGTCTTTGGAGATTTTTTTAGCCCCCGAGGCCGCCTTAAGCTTAATGGAGTTGGCCGAGGGGTCTTTTTGTTTTGTTTTTGGCATATTGTTTAGGTGTTAGGTAATTAGGTTGCTATCTGCTGAATTGATTATAACAAAAAACCGGCGGTTTGGCGATTGTGATAAAACCGGCGGGCTTGACAAATTTTTTTAGGGGGGGTAAACTAAAGGAAGAGATAATTTATAATTAATCTTTAATTTTATGAGAGAAATGCTGAAATCTTTTCTTTCTCCCAAAGAAAGAGGAGAAAAAGAGGAGGGCCCGGAAACAAAAGAAGAAGCTTTTAAAAAAATCAGGCAGGAATTGGCGGATGCTGCTTATTCAATCGTGCTTCCCGAAAATACCGGCTCCGAGAAAAAAATCCACCGGCGCAGTAGCGGTCCTGATCTTTCAAAACCGATACGTCAGATTAATCCCGATGAATTAAGCCCTATAAACAGGCTACATTCTGAAGCTATGCAAGAAAATGGCGATATTG
>Ga0155876_102_pt1 | contig 6737 bp, 8 predicted proteins | sample RifCSPlowO2_01_FD_107530 | JGI IMG/M metagenome (GOLD analysis project Ga0155876, IMG submission 107530) | Candidatus Buchananbacteria bacterium RIFCSPLOWO2_01_FULL_45_31
CCTGCCAAATCCGGTTTGTCTTGATGTACCAGTTTTCCAAATTGTTGAACCGGTCGGCCGGCACGGTAATGCGGGAAGTATCAAAGCCCTTTATCTTTTCATCCACGGCATAAGTGTAAGTCGGGCTGTAGAGAAAAATGGCGGAAACGTCCGTTGCCAGAAAATCAACAAAGCGCTGATAAAGCGGTTTTTGCTTTTCTTCATCTTTCGCGTTTTTGGCGTCGGTTAAAATCTGGTCAACTTCGCGGTTGGCCAAAAGCGCCAGATTCAGGCCCGGATTCTGGGTCTGGGACGAATGCCAGAAAGGATAGGGGTCGGCGCCGGAGCCGCTGATAATGCCAAAGATTAAAATCTGGTAATCGCGCGGCTGGATGACGTCGCGGCTGATTTTGCCGCCGCTGATAATTCGCAGAGTGACTTTGACGCCGATTGCCTGCCAGTTTTCTTTGATCAGTTCGGCCACTTTCATGTTTTCCGGCTGATCCACCGTGGTGACGGCAAGTTCTAGGATTTTGTCGTTCTTTTTGCGGTAAAAATCGGGGGCCATTTCTTCTTCAACGGTCGCCGGTTCGGTTTGGACTTCTTCGGCCGTCGTCGCGGCGACATCGGCCTTGGCGGCTTTTTCTTGCTGCTGCTTCAAGAAAGCCCGGTAGTCTTGCGCGCTGATTTGCTTCCAGCCGGCATCTTCCAAAGTTTTATTGGCCAAATCGCGGTCAAAGCCGATTTTTTTATCGGGGCTGGGTTCCAGATCAAAAGGCAGAATCGGGCTGTTGATAATTTTGCCTTCTTCGCGCAAAACTTGGGTTAGAATTTTTTCCTTATCAACGCTTAAAGCCAGGGCTTTTCTCACTTCTTTTTCTTTTAAAATGTCATTTTGCTTTTGATTGAAAAAAACAGCCGTGTACTGGGGCAGTTCCAGAGAATAATAACGCAGGCTTTTTTGGCCTTGGAGCCGGGGTTTAAGCTCTTTGGGCAAAAAGCTCATGCCCTCGGCGGAATTATTTTTAATGGCCGAAATCGCGGTTTCAAAATCCGGATAAAATTTAAAAGTGATTTTCTGCAAATAGGGCTTTTTGCCGAAATATTGGGGATTGGGAACCAGGACAAAAGAGCGGATATTGCCCAATTTGTCTTTGGCCAGGGATTTGAATTTCCAGGGGCCGCTGCCGACCGGCTTTAAGTTGTATTCGGCCAGATTGGCGTTTTGGGCCGGAATTTCTTCCCAAAGATGCGCCGGCAGAATGCCGAAAGTCAAAGTTTCCAAAAATTCCGGATAAGTTTCCGCTAAGATGAATTTAATGGTTTTTGCGTCTACTTTTTCCGCGGTCACGCCGCGGAAACTGGCCAAAAGCGGACTTTTGAAATTGCGGTCATTAAGGCTTTGAAAAGTGAAAATTACGTCGTCCGCCGTCAGGGGTTCGCCGTCGTGCCACTTCAGATTGTCTTTTAAAACAAAAGTGTAAGTTTTGCCGTCCTGGCTTTTTTCCCACTTTTCGGCCAGATCCGGCGCCAATTCAAGCTGATTGTTGAATTTGGTTAGGCCGGAAAAAACCAGCCGGACAATATCGGCATCCACGTCGCTGGTCTGGGACAAAAGGGGATTTAAGTACTGGGGCGCGCCGATTAAGCCCTCAATGTATTCGCCGCCGATTTTAGGCGCGGGCAAAAAATTGCGCCCATAAAAAATCGCGATTATAAAAATCAGGCAGACGGCAATCAAAATTTCCAGGCCGGCCGCCAGCCGCCGTTCTTTTTTATCTAATATCTCGGGCAGGTGCTTAAGCTGCTTCAGAGTCGGAAATTTTAATTTATTCAGCGAATAAACCAGCTTTTTATCCAATTCCCGGCGCCGGGAAAGCAAAGCGGCCGTGGCCGTTTGATCGGTGTTCTCTTTGGTTTCGGTTAAAGCGCCGGAATTTTTTCTTCTTTTTAACTTACGCCAAAAAAGAGAAATTTTTTCCAACACAAAAATAATTTTAGGGAGACAGCGTTAAAACCATCTCGTTAAATTAATGAGAAAAACCCGGTTAAAATATGATATTAACCAGGGAGATGCTTAAAAATATTACGGCGAGGATAATCGTCAAAACAAAGAGATATTTTTCCATTCCGCGCTTGGTCCGGTAAACATTGCCCTGCCCGCCGAAAGCCGAGCCCAAACCGGCGCCTCGCCTTTGGAGCAGGACGGCGATAATCAGAATAATCGCGGAAGATAGCTGGATGATGTCAATCGTCATAATAGATATAGCTTAGCAGGTAATTGAGATATTGTCAATCACTGTTATAGATCGTGGTTATAAGTACTGGCGTTTAAGCGTTAATCATTAAAATTACAAATTTCAAGCACCAAATTCCAAACAAATTACAATTTTCAAAATTCAAAACGTGAAATTAAGAGGTTTGGGATTTTGAACATTGGAATTTGAGATTTGTTTGGAATTTGTGATTTGGAATTTGGTGCTTTAAAAAACCATAAACAATCTCAATTTTTAAACATCAAATTTCCCGTTTATCAGTTATAATCCTTTTTAATTTAAACACGCTCCGGCCGCTGACCTTCATTTTTTTTTTCTTCTCGTCGCGCTTGATAAACTTTTTTTCAATTTTTTCCTCCAAATGGTTTAAATTTGGCATAGGCGATTTTATTATTCTCTGATTTTATGATATAATATTATCAAGGTTATGTATAGCCAAGACCGCCAAGATTTCAATCTTCCGCCCGCTCGAGCCGCGGTTAAAAAATGGCACCAGTCCTTTTGGGGCCGGGCCATTATCGCGTTTTTGGCCGTCTTTTTTACCTTATTTGTCGCCCTGGCGATTTATGTCGGCCAAGTGGTCATTTTATTGCGCGCCGGCGAGCTGACCACGGATCAGCTTTTCGGCCAAAGCGGCCAGACCGCGGCCGAGCGGGTTAAAAGCTTGTACGGCCCCAATGACCCTTATTTCGGCAAAAAAGACGCCAAGGCGGTGATTGTGGAATTCGGCGATTTTGAATGCCCGGCCTGCCAGGCCGAATATCCGGTGGTTAAGGAAATTTTAAAAAATTACGGGGATAAAATCCTTTTTGTCTTCCGGGATTTTCCCTTAATCGCCAGCCATCCCAACTCGCTTTTAGCCGCGGTGGCGGGCCATTGCGCTTGGGAGCAGGGCAAATTTTGGGAAATGCATGACAAAATTTTTGAAATCAAAGATTTAAGCGCGGCGGCTTTGCAAACCTACGGCCGGCAAATCGGCTTAAACCCCAGCCAATTTTCCGCCTGCCTGCGATCGGACAAGTATCTTAAAGAAATTGAAACCGATTTGAACGAGGGCTATAGCGCCGGGGTCAGGGCCACGCCCACATTTTTTGTCAACGGCGTCAAAGTCGCCGGCGCGCTTGACCTGATGACTTTTGAAAAAATAATTATTGAGGCGTTAAGCCGCTAGCTTATGCCAATAAAGCAAAAAAGCAATAAAACAAAAAAGCAAAAATATAAATCAGTTGTTTTATTGTTTTATTGCTTTTTTGCTTTATTGCTTTTTTGTTCTCTTGTCCCCGCGGTTTGGGCCCAGGCGCCCGCGGCTTATCCGGAAATTAAAATCAATATTGGAGGTTTTTCCAGCGAGGAATTTAAAACTCAAGGCTGGGACACGAATTGCACGGCCTCAAATAAAAACCAAGACTGCTTAAATTTATATTGGATCAGCCAGTATGTCGGCGTTATTTACCGCTACGGCGTGGGCTTAGCCGCGGTTTTGGCCGCGATTATGATTATGGCCGGCGGGTTTTTATGGCTGGCTTCGGCCGGCAATCCCTCGCAAATCAGCAAAGGCAAGGAATTCATCATCAGCGCCTTAACCGGCCTGATTCTGGCTTTATTTTCCTATATAATTTTGCAAACCATCAATCCGCGGTTAGTGGCTTTGGAACCGGTTATCGTCGCCGTGCCGTCAACTCAAGGATACGACACAACCATAAGAGAGACGGTTGGAACTGAAGACGAAACCACGGATGGCGGCGAAGGCGAGGGTGAAGGCGAAGGCGAAGGCGAGGGTGAAGGAGAGGGTGAGGGTGAGGGTGAGGGCATATAGAAAAACATGAAAACATTAAAACATAAAAACAAGAGAACAAAAGAACAAAATTAAAATAATGTAGAGACGCAAGATTTTGCGTCTCTACCAAAAAATTTATTCTCTTGTTTTAATAATTTAGTCAAATTAAAATAAAAATATGAAGCCATCAAAAATTTTCATTTTCTGCCTGGCGGGAATTTTTGTCCTTAACTTTTTGTTCGTGTCGGCCGCCTGGGCCGCTGATTTGCAGCCGCCGGATCTTAAAATTCAAATTGGCGGGACGGCGCTTAATTTTAAACCGGTAAGCTCTTGCGGCGATAACAGCTATTGCATCGGCTGGATCGGCCAGTATATCGGCGTAGTTTACCGCTACGGCGTGGGCTTGGCCGCGGTTTTGGCCGCGGTGATGATCATGGTCGGCGGTTTTTTGTGGCTGTCCTCGGCCGGCAATCCCTCGCAGATTACCAAAGGCAAAGAATTCATTTTAAGCGCCCTGACTGGCTTAGTTTTGGCTTTATTTTCTTTTATAATTTTGCAAACCATCAATCCGCGGTTAGTGGCTTTGGAGCCGGTTCAAGTAAAAAAACCCCCTAAAATAACGGATATAGGCGAGGCCGCGGTTATCGGCGCGGTTGTCGGCGCGGCCGCGGGCGGCGGTGGGACGGCTCCACGGGGTGGCGCCCAAGCCACGGGCGAAGAGGCGGAAGTCAGAGACAGATTAGCTCAAAGCGGCATTGATGTCTGGCAATCCGCTTCAGGAGCAACCGTTGTATCTGATCTGCCGGAAGCGTCGCTTTCTTATATGGAAGATGTGGCAGGAGAGCTTGAAGGTAGTGAAAATCATACGGCTTTGGTTGTAACCGGCGCGGCGGAAGAAGGGTATCATTCACCGCGCCATGGCCCTAATAAAAATACGTTTGATATTGACCGTCCAAACCTTGGAGCTAATTGGTATATTGCTACATATGAAGTGGATTCAGAAAATTTGAGCTGGGGCCACGCTTCATATCTTGACGTTGAGGTTGACGGCGCTCCAATGACGGCCATGTGGGTTGATGAAGGAGATCATTATCACGTTGAGCTTCACCCAAGAGGCTATCGCGAGTAAATAGCGGATTTTTAGGAATAGCCAAGGGTCGAGACGAATAGATTTGACATAATCCCAAAACAGGTGTAAAATGTATTCTTAGTTTTACATATTAGGCCTGTTTTTTGTTTTATGAGCCAGAGAGGTAGATTGGTGGGGGGGGGGGTGAATTAAAGGTTAGTTTTTAAAATAAGAAAAAAAATACAAATTCCAAATCTCAAATTCCAAACAAATCTCAAATCTCAAATCACAAATTCAAAACGCTATTTATTGAGGTTTGTGATTTATAATTTTGGACATTGTAAATTGAATACGGGTTTATTTGGAATTTGGAATTTGGAATTTGGTGCTTTATTATTTTATGTCTAATAAATATTCTACAAGCTACTTCCTACAAGCTACAAGCTAACTCTATGTCCAACAAATACATCAAAATCCGCGGCGCCCGGGTGCATAACTTAAAGAACGTCAGCCTGGACATCCCGCGCGACAAACTGGTGGTTTTAACCGGCATTTCCGGCTCGGGCAAGATAGCCGCGGCAGTAAAAACGCCAATCCTTTTTGCCGTTTTAACTTGTATGAGATAAGACTCTTTGTTTGCCAACAATCGCGCTTAGGGTATAATTTTATTAATTAATAAACGTATACATGAAAAAAGAAGGCATAAGTCTCGGGGAGTTGAAAAAAAAATTAAAAAAATGGCAAAAAAATCTTTTATTGAACAATTGGGTAATTAGCCTGAAAATTGTTGATTTCAAAAGGCCGGATTTTTGTCAGAGCGGCGATATTAAAGTTGATTTGAAAAGAAAAAAAGCGACAGTTTTACTAACCAGCCGGCCTTTCCGGGATGAGGAAAAAGTCATCCTTCATGAATTAGTCCATTTGTTGCTTTGGGACTTTGACCATTTTTGCGAGAGACTGGCTTTAAAACACAGCCGGCCAATGCAGGGCGATCATGACAAATATTTTGGCAAGCTGGAAAAGCAAGTCAGCCAACTGACGGAAATATATTATTTTAATTATAAAAAAAGAACCGGTAGCAAAACGTAATTGAAATTTACGTTTCGCTACCGATTGTCAGGCGGGGCTTATTCCCCGCGGCAACACTTGCCGCCGTTCGCTGGGGAAGCAATTAGACGGCTATTGGCCTTGCGGATGCGTTTCATGTGTTTCACCTCCTTTTGAGGCAGCTTGGATAACAGCCTGGTATCGCCTTATCTACACCTCGGCTTTGTCCATGTTATCCTGATTTAGCACCATTGCCCGAAGAAAATCAGGCAAGTCATGCTTTAGTTCTTCGCAGCAGTCGATGTTGTGCCACCACCGCTTCATATTGCAGCCGCCCATGCAGATTGGCAGGATCGGGCAGCAGCGGCACTCCGGGTAATCGAGCGGTGTTTTTTTTATCCACCGCTGGTAAGCCGTCTGGTTGAGGACGATTTCACCATCAGCCGCCAAGGAACCGACCGTTTCCGCTTCAGAAAAGCATTCGCCGCACTTATAGACTGCGCCGGAGGGATCGATGATAAACTGGCCGGGAAAATCCGCCACGCAAAAACCCATACATTGCATGCTGTCGACGTGGGGAAAAACAACC
>Ga0155876_126_pt1 | contig 6115 bp, 6 predicted proteins | sample RifCSPlowO2_01_FD_107530 | JGI IMG/M metagenome (GOLD analysis project Ga0155876, IMG submission 107530) | Candidatus Buchananbacteria bacterium RIFCSPLOWO2_01_FULL_45_31
AAGCTCGGGGCGCCCTGAATTTATTGAAGGGCGAGCTCATGGCCGAAAGGCAGGCGGGCCGATTGGGGGGAGGGAACATTTTTTATTATGGCTTATTTAAAAAGATTGTTTTATCTAGATTTAAAGCTATATCGCTTATTATTCATGATTTAAATTATTTTAGTAGCGACAGGTCGCGACCTGTCGCTACTTCGCCTCACGATAACTTAAGGAAAGCGAGGCGAGGGTGAGGGTGCGGTAAAAAAATAAAAAGAGAAGCAAAGGAAAAAATAAAATAAAAAATCAACCCCGCCTCTCGTGAGAGGCGGGGGTGATTTTTTAAAAAGAAAATGCTATCATATAACAGTTAATTGTTAACTGCTATATATCGGGCTGTAGCGCAGCTGGCTAGCGCGCATCGTTCGGGACGATGAGGTCGCGGGTTCGAATCCCGCCAGCCCGACCAAAAATGTCTCATTAAAGCGCGGGACTTTTTTGTTAGGGTAAAAAATCAAAGTTAAAAAAATGAGCCGCTTGCCGTACAACGTGTACAAACAAGCGGCTCGTAATGGTTGGCGCTTCAGATATAGTACTTAAGAAGCGCTCCAAGGAATCCGGCTTTCTCCTCGCGGCCGATGACGATGATATTGCTCGTAATCGACACGGCAAGCGAGATGATCGTTCCCGCCGCCAGCCAGTAATGGCTCGTCGGTTTCGGGTCCGTCATCATGCAGGCCCAGGTAACCGCACCCAGAGCGAGGAACAATACGAAACTGCTGATTCTTACGAATTTCATGGCTTTCTCCTTCCAGAGAGTTTTCCCGCGCTTGCGGGAGTGGTTGAATAGTTAATGTCTTTTCGGCCAAAAAGCGATTTTTGAGCAAAAAGACATTAACTACTCAAGTTTAATAACTTATATTAGTATAACATATTTTAATAATTTTGTCAAGTTTTTTGAGGTTTTGACCAATAGTTGAATTAGAGCTACAATAGAATAGTCATTATTTATTAAAATTTCACGATTTACCCCGTCAGAAATGATAAATCGGGGTTTTATTACTATATTTAAAAATCCTTGCGAAATACTCAAAATTTAAGACTTTTTTAACCATTAATTTCTAACGGGGTTTATGAAGCAAAACAGCCAAATCAGGCATATCGGCATTATTATGGACGGCAACCGCCGCTGGGCCAAAAATCAGGGCTTGCCGGCATTGATTGGCCATAAAAAGGGCTACGAAAAAATGAAAGCGGCCGGTAAATGGTGCGCGGACAGAGGCATCGGGATTTTAACGGTTTATGCCTTCTCTTCCGAGAATTGGAATCGGTCAAAAGAAGAAGTGAATTATTTAATGAACCTTTTTCGCCGGGCGCTAAAAAACGAGATTGCCGAAATTCATAAAAACGGCATTAAAATGAAAGTTATCGGCCAGAAAGAGAAACTGCCCGAAGATATTCAGGATTTAATCAAGCGAGCCGAAGAAAAAACCAAAGCCAATAAAAAATTACTTTTCAATATCGCGATTTCCTATGGCGGCCGGCCGGAGATAGTTTCGGCGATAAAAAAAATGATTGCTGAAAAAATTCCGGCATCAAAAATCACGGAAGATCTGGTGGCCAAGTATCTTTGGACCAAAGGTCAGCCCGACCCGGATATTATTATCCGGACTTCCGGCGAACAGCGGCTGTCTAATTTTTTAACCTGGCAGTCGGCTTATACCGAGCTGTTTTTCATTAAAAAGCACTGGCCGGATTTTGAGGAGAAGGATTTGGATGAAATTATTAAAGAATATAGTGAAAGACAGAGGAGGTTTGGCAAGTAAGCCGTTAGCTTATAGCTTTTAGCTTTTAGAAGTGCCAGCCTATAAGCTAAAAGCTAACAGCTAAAAGCTCATCATGAACGCCGAAGTCGAAATAAAAATCAAATGCCGGAATTTCACCGCCCTGAAAAAAAGCCTGAAAAAGGCCAGGGCGAAACTGATTGGCAAAGTCAGGCAGATTGACACTTATTATCTGGTGGAACCGGATTCCCGCTTCCGGCTGGCCCCGCGCCTGCGGGTGCGGGATGATTTGACTAAAAAAAAGAGTTTTTTGGAATATCACGTGCCGGATAAAAATTACCGCAAAACCATGTCTTGCCGCGAATATGAAGTCTTAATTAACAAGCCCGAGACGATGAAATTCATCATTCAAAATCTGGGTTTTAAAAAAGACGTGGTCATCAGCAAGACCCGCGAAAAATACCAGCTGGGCCAAATCAATATTGACCTTGATTCGGTTAAAGGCCTGGGCCATTTCGCCGAGTTTGAAATCATCAACCGCGATTACAAATCAAGATTGAAAAGCATTTATGCTTTGGTGGAAAAGCTGGGACTTAACCGAGATGATTCCTGTAATGGCCTGACTTATCTGGATATGGCGTGGGAGAAGCTGAAAAAGTAACCGTTTTGTCATCCCGCACGAGGTCGCTTAATGGTTAGTTTTGAGGCGGCCGAGATGCGGGATCCAGGATTGAACGATTATCACTTTGATATTAGATAGAAGAAATTAAATAAATTTTATCAAAATCCAAGGTTTAGCGATTTTAACCCTGGATTCCGCATCGCGGTCAGCTTAAGCTTGCCAGTGACGACCGCGTGCGGAATGACAAAACATGGACTTATTTGACGCAAAATTAAACCGGGAACTCGCCGCCGGCGCTCCCTTGGCCGACCGGCTGCGCCCGCAGACGCTGGAGGACTTTGCCGGCCAAAAAGATATTGTGGGGCAAGGCAAGCTTTTGCGCGAGGCGATTGAAAAAGACGAGATTCCGTCCATGATTTTTTGGGGGCCGCCGGGCGTGGGCAAAAGCACTTTGGCGCGCATTATCGCCAAAATGACCAAATCGGCTTTTATCCAGCTCTCCGCGGTTTCTTCCGGGGTCAAGGAATTCCGCGAAATCGTCAAAACCGCCCGGGAGCGGCGCAAATTCAACGGCCAAAGGACGATTCTTTTTATTGACGAAATCCACCGCTGGAACAAGGCCCAGCAGGACGGGCTTTTGCCCTACGTGGAAAGCGGGATGATCACTTTAATCGGCGCGACCACGGAAAACCCGAGTTTTGAAGTGGTCTCGGCCTTATTGTCGCGCTGCCGGGTGTTTGTTTTGACTCAACTAAATGAGCATGATATTGAACTGATTTTACAGCGCGCGGTTAAAACCGGATTTAAAGATTTAAAAATTGACCTTTCGGACGATGTCGCGCGCTATCTGGCCAGTTTGTCCAATGGCGACGCTCGGGTGGCGCTTAATGCCCTGGAATTTGCCGTCAAATCAACCAAGCCCAATTCCATGGGCAAGATTATTTTAAATAAAGACATTATCAGGCAATCTTTGCAGAAATCCTCGTTTCTTTACGACAAAGGCGGAGATCAGCATTTTAATATCATTTCAGCCCTGCATAAATCCGTGCGCGGGGGCAATGCCGACGCGGCTCTGTACTGGGTCGGCCGGATGATTGAAGCGGGCGAAGACCCATTGTATATCGCCCGGCGCCTGGTTCGGATGTCGGTGGAAGATATCGGCTTGGCCGATCCGAAAGCTTTGGAACAGGCCGTGGCCTGCTACCATGGCTGTCATTTTTTAGGCCTGCCCGAATGCAATATAATTTTAGCCCAGTGCGTCGTTTATCTGGCGCGCGCCAAAAAGTCAGTTGAGGTTTATCAGGCTTACGGCCAAGTCCAGGCAGACGTGAAAAACACCATGGACGAACCCGTGCCCCTGCATCTGCGCAACGCGCCGACTGGCCTGATGAAAGATCTCGGTTACGGCAAAGACTACAAGTATTCGCCGGATTATGGCTGGCAAGAGGAGCAGGAGTATTTACCCGCCAAAATTAAAGGCCGAAAATATTTAAAATAAGAGACGTTTTGGTGAGAAATTATATAAATTAGTCCCTTTAAACTTTTTAAGGCCGGCGGGTTTGCCGGAAAGTTTAAAGGGAAGAAAATATCTCAAATAGCCGTTGGCAATAGTAATTAGAGGTAAAATTGACAGAAATCAAGTAATACTCTATAATGTAAATGTATTATAATTTTAGAGTAGTAGGTTGAAATTTATGTATATTAAGCGAAAATTAGAGGCGAAAATTTTAAGCTATCTTCAAACGCCGGAAATAATCGTTGTTTTGGGGCCGCGCCAATGCGGCAAGACAACTTTGTTAAAAGAGGTATCCAGGGGGCTGGAAAACTGCGTTTTTATCAGTTTTGAAGACCAGGCGGCGTTGCAGCTGTTTGAGGGCGATTATGACGGTTTTGTCAGCCGTTTTATCAAGGGCAACAGCTATTTGTTTATTGACGAATTTCAGTATTCTAAAAATGGCGGCAAAATTTTGAAAAGAATTTATGACAATGAAAAAATAAAAATTATCATTACCGGTTCCTCAATGATTGACTTGACGGTTAATACCGTGAAATTTTTAGTCGGCCGGATTTTTATTTTTTCGCTTTACCCTTTTGATTTTGAAGAGTTTTTAAGTTCTAAAAATGCCGCTTTGCTCAATATTATTAAAAAAGAAAAAGAAAAAATTGACTTGAAAGACGCGTCGGCGCCGGCGGAATTAAGCGAGCCTTTGCAAAAAGAATTAATTAAATATTTTGAGGAATACGCGGTTTTCGGCGGTTATCCTCGCGCGGTTTTAGCCGCCACTTACGCCGAAAAGCAAGAGATTCTAATTAATATTTACAATACCTTTTTTTTAAGAGAAGTCAAAGATATTCTGGGCTTAATTGACGATTATAAATTAACCAAATTGCTAAAAGGCCTGGCTTTGCAGGCAGGCAATCTGATAGAATATCGCGAATTATCGCAATTATCGGAATACGCCCACCCGACTTTAAAAAAATATCTCAATTTTTTGGAGAAAGCTTTTATTTGCCAGTTTATCCGCCCTTATTTTAAAAACAAAAGAAAAGAAATCGTCAAAAATCCGAAAGTTTTCTTTTTGGACGGCGGCCTGCGCAACGCCGTCATCGGCGATTTCCGGCCGATAAGCGATCGCGTGGACGCCGGTGCGCTTTTAGAAAATGCCGCTTTCGCCCAGCTATTGAAAACCGGGGCGAAAATAAATTATTGGCGGGATAAAAACGGCAATGAAATTGATTTTATCGCCGATTACGGCGGCGGCCGGCTGTTTGCCGTTGAAGTGAAAGGATCAGCGCCGCCGGCCAGGCCGCCATTCTCCGTTTTTCGGCAAAATTATCCGGAAATTGATATTTTTTTCGTCTATTTGACGGCTAACAAAAAACAAATCGGCAATAATCATATCAAGCCGATATATTTGCTGTAAGCGGCGGCAAGTATTCGCCGGATTTTGACTGGCAAGAGGAGCAGGAGTATTTATCCGCCAAATTTAAAGGCCGAAAATATTTAAAATAAGAAACGTTTTGGTGAGAAATTATATAAATTAGTCCCTTTAAACTTTTTAAGGCCGGCGGGTTTGCCGGAGAGCCTCAAAGGACAGCGGTATTTAAAGCAAGTTATTAATTAAAAAATAAGTTTTTTATGAAAAACAAGGAACAAATGATGCAAAATTTTGCTTAAACTGGCATAATGCCGGAAGAAATGCTTTTTAATGATTCCGAAGAAGCTATTAAAAGGTTTACCGGATTGACATTGACTAATATTGAACAGGCTGGTTTGAAAAAAATTGTTTCAGAGATCTATAAATTTCAGGTTGAACAAATAAGAAAGAAGAATGAAACGGGGGCAGATATTGATTATGTGCCGCCGGTAGACGAAGCTATCGCCAGGTTTTTATCAGAATTTTATGATATCAGCGAGGATAAAAGAAAATGGAAACAATTATTTGAGTTAAGTGTCAACAAAGACGGATCCCGGGAAGCAAGCGGCCGAGTCAAGGAATATTTTCGGAGAAAACAAGATGAAGCGCATTTAATTTAAAAAGTCGGCCATTAATGGTTCGGAGCAGAGGCTCCGAACTGCCATCCTGGAGGCCTGGTAGTCGGGAGCCTCTGCTCCCGACGCCTATCTTTCAGGGTGGATTCCTATAAGCTAAAAGTTGCATTACTTTATGCCTCGCGAAAAAACCATCGGCCTCATTATTTTCAAAAAACAAGGCCCGGCCATCCGTTATCT
>Ga0155876_137_pt1 | contig 6010 bp, 9 predicted proteins | sample RifCSPlowO2_01_FD_107530 | JGI IMG/M metagenome (GOLD analysis project Ga0155876, IMG submission 107530) | Candidatus Buchananbacteria bacterium RIFCSPLOWO2_01_FULL_45_31
CGGCATGGCCTGCCCGCAATGCCTGTTCCCTTATTTCTTATTTTAACCCAGTATATCTCGACTAATTTTTTCCTTAAAAAATATAGTAAATAGCGAAAGCAGGCGGGCGGGCAGGCAAATTACAATGTTCAAAATTCCAAACCCCAAAGTAAGCTGTTTGTGATTTGTGATTTTGGATTTGGAATTTACGTTTTTTAGATATTAGATATCAGAAACTAGAAACTAAAATAAACTTCTACTTACTTACCTTTTATCATCGCCTTCAACCCCGGCAATTCCCGGCCTGCCAGAAACTCCAGGCTGGCTCCTCCGCCCGTGGAAAGATGGGTGATCTTGTCTTCAATCTTGTATTTGGCGGCCGCGACTTCCGTGTCCCCGCCGCCGATCACGGTTACGGCTTTGGCATGAGCCACGGCCTCGGCGATTTTTTTGGTGCCAAAAGCGAATTTGTCAATTTCAAAAACCCCCATCGGCCCGTTCCAAAAAATCGTTTTGGCTTTCTTGATTTCTCCCAAAAAATTAGCCACGGTTTTCGGCCCGATATCCAAAAACATCCGATGAGCATTGATTGTTTCTTTGTTCCCAAAATCAACAATTTCAATCAAAGCGTGCCGGTCAATTTTATTGGCCGCCAATAAATCAACGGGTAAAACGATTTTTCTCCGGTTTTTTTGGTATAATTTCTTGGCCAATTCCAGAAAATTGATTTTCTTTCTTTTGGCCTTGTCCACGAACACGTCTTCCAGAAATGATCTGCCCACGGGTATGTTAAGCCCTTTTAAAAACACATTGGCCAGCCCGCCGCCGATCAGGACTTTGTCCGCGATTTTTACCAGCCGCTCCAAAACTCCGATTTTATCCGAAATTTTCGCCCCGCCCAGAATCACCAAAAGCGGCCGCTTGGGATCTTTAATGATTTTAGACAAAGCTTTGATTTCTTTTTCCAATAAAAATCCGGCATAAGCCGGAATCAGCTGGTTAATGCCGGTGGTGGAAGCGTGGACGCGGTGGGCCTGGGCAAAGGCGTCAAAAACGATTAAATTGATGCCTTCAAGCATTAGCGCGGCAAACATCGGATTATTTTCCTCTTCCTGTGGATAAAAACGGACGTTTTCCAGCATCAAAATCTGGCCGGGTTTTAATTGGCTGATGGCGGCCTGCACCTTCGGCCCGACGCAGTCATCCAGCTTTCTAACCGGTTTTTTAATTAATTTAGCCAAAGCCTTAGCCACCGGATCCATCCGATACTTGTCAACGACTTTCCCGCCCGGGCGTTTTAACCAGGATAAAATCACGATCCGGCATTGGTTTTTCAAAAGATACTGCAGGGTGGGCAGAGTTTCGGCAATTCTTCGCTCATCGGCCACGACCCAATTTTTGCCTTTAAGCTTTAGAGGCACGTCGTAAGCGACGCGGAAAAGCACGGTTTTATTTTTCAAATTCCTGGCTTCGCGGACTGATTTTAAATGCATAATTTTTATTTTTTGATTTTTTTAGTGATTTTAACGGCGCAAAGAAGCCGATAATCTTCGTTGAAAAATGACTCGGCCTCGCAATCATAGCCAAAATTTTCCAGCTGTCCTTTCAGTTCGCTGTCCAAAAAAACGCGCGTTCTTTGTTTGACCGCCGAGTCCGATTGGGCGGCGTTTTTTATATCCTCGGCCCGCTGCCGGGAAAAATTACGGCTTGAATCGGGCCTGTCGCTGTTGTAATAATTGGCATTGCTGATGCTGTCTAAAATCAAAATGCCGCCGGGCTTCAATATCCGCGCGGCCTCCGCCAGAAATTTTTCGTCGCTTTGGCCGTCAGCCGGCAATTCAAAAATCGCGCCGGAACTGACCACAATTTCCGCCGACTGGTCGGCCAAAGGAATTTCTGTCATATCGGCGCGCACGGCGGTGATTTCCTTTTGATTTTTATACTTTTCCTTTAAAAATCCGACCATCTCTTTGGCCGCGTCAATCGCCACGATTTCTTTGACTTTTCCCGCCAGATTATCGGCAATTAAACCCGGCCCGCAGCCCAAATCAACCGCCCGGCATTCGTTTAACGGCACCCTTTGGCCGCCGGCCAATTCCAGCTCTTCGGGAATCAAACCGATCAATTGTTCGGCTTCCCTTTGTCTTTCGGAAAAAAATTTTCCCGTGATTTTTTCATAACTTTCCGCTATCCCCGGCTGGTCATAACCGCCGGTTCTGACGGCTTTCTCAAAATCGGTGACATTTTTTATTTCCATAAATAAATTTTATCATTCAGGATATTGAAATTATAACACAAAAGGCTATGAGCCGGCAAGCGCTTGTCCCCCCTCCCAGTAGTGTCCGAGATAAAATTTAGAGATTGAAAAATAAGAAATTTAACCACCTAAAAATCCTTAAATTTAAGCCGTTATTTGTCGTTCTGGATTTATGCTGTCCGAGAAAACACGATTTTTAACTTATGCCAAAAATTCTTATTTTGTTTGCTAATACAGCAAATCATTGAAAAAATAGCTTTTATGGCCAATGTAAGGCGCGAAATGGCTTATTCTAAGGTGAAATTATGCTGTCCGAGAAGTCATTTCGGCTACAATTTATTCATTTTTTAATTTATCTCGGACAGTAGTGCCCCCCCTCCCTATTCCTCGCCCCCCCCCGATTGGGGGCTTTTTTATTAATTAATAAAATTTAATTTTCGGTAGGGGCGTATTGCAATACGCCCCTACCTATTATTTTTAAAAACGCCATTTAAATTATACCCAATCGGGGGGGGAACAGCCCTCTTCGCCTCATAATAACTTAAGGAAAGCGAGGCGAGGGTGAGGGTGTGGTATATAAAAAAAGCCGGGCAAATCTGCTCGGCTTGGGTCGAAAAACTACTCTTTATATGCTACAACCGGAAAAATCACGGCCGGATCGCAATAACCTTTGACAAAAAAAGGATGATTAAAATCAAACGGCTCCGAAAAATTACTCAAATCTTTGTACAAATGAAACCAACGACTATCTTTGAGAATTGACGCCGCGACCATCACAATCGTTTCTTTTGTGAAAAAATCCAGCTTCCGCACCAGGGCCAAAAATGCCAGGATATTTTCCATCGGAAAAAGATTATGCTCTCTAAGGCAGGCTCTAAATTTATCCAGGGGAAACTTTCCGGTCCGCTTTCGCGAACGGGTGCCGCGGCGGATTGGGAAAAATCCCATCGGCCCGACAAATTGTGAAGAACATTCTGACCGGCAGGCACATCCCGCCGATTAAGCAAAACTTAGCATAAATTGGTTCCTTTGTCAACCGTTCAAGAAAGCATACGGCCGCCCCCTTCTCTCAACTTCGCTGCGGGCACGAAAATGCAAATTTAAATGATTGTTTTTGTGCTTTCGTGTTTTTTTGTTTCTAATCCCCCTCAATCTCCGCCAGCTTCCAGCTATTCCCCGCGGCCGGCTTGATCACTATTTCGGCGTTACGCGCCGGCGTGCTCCGGGCCAGCAATTTTATATTAAAAGCCAGATTGTCCGGATTAATCGCCGCGCCGTGCTCAATCACGGAGCCGAGCTCAAGGACAATCTTTTTGACGGCTAACAATTTATTTTCGTTGGCCTTGGACAGGACCAATTTTAAAATCAAGTCCGCGGCGTGGAGGTCATGCATAGGTTAGCAAGATAGGCAAGATAAGAGTTAAGTTTAGTCCTTATCTTGCTTATCTTGCTGAATACTTATCTTGCTGACTAATGAGTAGCACAAGAGATACACGGATCATACGCCCGAATCAGAGTCTTGATCTTCTGTTCCCGCTTTTCTTTGCTTAACTGGCGCAAGTCGGGCAGATAAACCGCGAGATCCTGCTCAATATTGTTTAGAAACTGCACCGTCGGCGTGATAATGTCGGCTTTCAAAATCAGGCCGTTTTCATCAATGCGCAGCATGTCATACAAAACTCCCCGCGGCGCTTCCATAACCGAATAGCCGGAAGTCACTTTGCCCTTAGGATTGCCGCCGGCAATCAGTTTTAATTTATGTGCTAAGCTGGCTTCGGGTTTTAAGGTTTTAATTAAGTCTTTTAAAAGCCGCCCGGCGACTTCCGTGGCGTGAACCAGTTCAATCGCCTGGGCCAGGACATTATAAAACGTATTATTGATTGGGAATTCCAATTTAAGATCTTTAACGATTTTTTTGGCTTCGGGTGAAAGCTTGGCGCGATTAAGATTAAGCCGCGCCAAAGCGCCGACCATGAAACTTTTACCTTTATAATTGGCGCGCTTGGCCGCCAGGCCCAAGAGCTGGTATTCGTCAATGACCTTGCCGTAATTTTCGGCCTTTACTGTCCGGCCGCTGGAAAATTTAACCGCGCCGCCGTAGATCGCGTATTCTTTCTTATCAAACAAGCAGGCATACTCCTGCTTGCGATAAAACTTCGGCACCGGCAATTTGGCGGCAAAGACGGCCAAGCTCAAGGCCGCGGCCATGGCTTTTTCCCAGCCGGCCAGCAACTCCTCTAATTGTTTCTTTTTCGGCAAAACTTTAAAGCCGCCGACTTCGCAGGCAATCGGATGAATCGCCCGGCCGGCCACCGCCTCTAAAATTTTCAAAGCAAACTCCCGGCTTTTAAGCGCGGCTTGCGCCTCGGTCGGATGCTTTTTAATGAAATCAACGTCGTCTTTAATCCCGTAAAAATCCGGCATGGACAAAAAATACAGGTGCAGGGCATGGCTGTGAATTAGTTGCGACAACTCCATTAATTTTCTTAGCTTAATTGTTTGTTCGCTTACCTTTAAATCAAAAGCGTCTTCAATACATTTAATCGTATTTAACGAATGCACGACCGGGCAAATTCCGCAAATTCGGGCCGTAATTATCGGCACGTCGGCATAATGCCTTCCGACCAAGATGCTTTCAATCAGCCGCACGCCTTCAGTGGTTTTTACTCTGGCCGAGGCCACGTTGCCGGCGAAAATATCGCCGATAAAATCGGCGTGGCCTTCCATTTTGGCTAAATAGTTTATGACAATTTTCATGTATTTGCTGATTAAAAATTTATGGTAAATTAATATTTTTAAAATTACAAATCCAAAATTACAAATTCCAAATCACAAACAGCTTACTTTGGGGTTTGGAATTTTGAACATTGTAATTTGCCTGCCCGCCCGCCTGCCTTCGCTATTTACTATATTTTTTAAGGAAAAAATTAGTCGAGATATACTGGGTTAAAATAAGAAATAAGGGAACAGGCATTGCGGGCAGGCCATGCCGTTTACATTTTTTACAGATAAACCCATTAAAACCGGATTAAAATGTTTATTAAATAATCCAGGGTAATGGCGAGGCAGGCGGGTTTGAAATTTGGTGCTTGGAATCTGGTGCTTCATATCTCATTTCAATATATTCTCAATAATTACAATCCCCGCTCCAATTCCCAGTAAATCAGCCAGTAAATCCAGTAATAATTCTTTTACAGTATTCTTGCCCCGAATTTGATCAACCAGTTCTTTTACCAATCCAAGCAATAGAACTACCAAAACCGCGATTATGGCATTTTTAATCAGCCAAAAAATCAGCAGGGTCAAAATTAAGGCAAGTAAAAAATGTTTGATTTTGTCTTTATATTTCATCGGCGCCAAACTCCTCATCCAGCCGTTCCTTAACTCTGCCGGCGGCGTAAGCCAAATTCCCTTCCCTGACTTCCGCTTTAATCATTTCATCGGTGTCAATAATTCTCGCCATTCTGGCGGCGTTTTTCCTTACCCAAACAAGCGCTTGCGCGTCGTCAAAGCCGTACTCGTCGGCTAAAACCAGGCGCTGGACTTCATTGCGCAATTCAATCGGCAGGCGTTCGGTCGGTTCAAGCTCCTTTAAAATTTTTCTTTCCGGATCCATAAAATATTTTAATTAATAAATCTCTATAGCTTAGCGCGCCCGGACTAGCGAGCTTTAACTCGCGCCCCCTAAGTTTCGCGGACTAGCGCGATTTATCGCGCGCTTAACTTTTACTAGCGCGATTTATCGCGCGCTTAACTTTTACCAGCCCCGTCTCC